>ERZ773265.8-NODE-8-length-138867-cov-31.311659_pt1 | contig 138867 bp, 98 predicted proteins | sample MGYA00580512_ERZ773265 | MGnify/ENA primary metagenome ERZ773265 (study PRJEB29015, sample SAMEA2738169) | human oral metagenome | biome: human oral; feature: human-associated habitat; material: saliva | place: China | collected 2183 ... | reverse complement strand
CTGATGGCATGTAAAACGCCTCAAGCAACACTGCCTAAGGACAACATAAAAGCAACATTGCCAACAGTGACTGCCGACACGGTGACCAATGTACACGTATGGCGCGACTTTTTCAAGGATCCGGCATTGTGTGCTCTCATTGACACAGCACTCAATAACAATCAAGATCTGAAGATAACACTACAGGAAATGGCTATTGCTAAGAGTGCTATCACGGCAAAACGTGGACAGATGTTGCCTACTGTAACTGCCAATGCCACTATTGGTGTGTCGAAAGTGGGACGCTATACGAGTGAAGGAGCTGGTAATGTAGGAACAGAACTCACACCGGGACATAACATCCCTACCGTCATTCCCGATATAGCACCGAACCTTCAGCTCGATTGGAGTATTGATCTTTGGAAGCAACTCAATAGCAGTAAGCGGGCTGCAGTTGAACGTTACCTTGCTACAGCAGAAGGACAACGCACGCTAAAGAGCCAGTTGGTAGCCGATATTGCAGAGAATTACTATGCTTTAGTGGCGTTGGATAACAAGCTCAACATCACGTTAAAGTATATAGAACTACAGAAAAAGGCTGTCCAAATAGCCCGTATTCAAAAGGAAGCAGATGCAGATACACAGTTGGCTGTAGAGAAATTCGAAGCTGAACTCGCCAAAGCATCGGCCAATGAGTACCAGCTGAGACAGTCAATAACGGAAACGGAGAACAGTCTGAACCTCCTTCTTGGGCGATATCCTACACCGATCAAACGTGACAAGGATGCACTCGACCATCAGTCGTTGCCCACATTACAAGCTATTCCAGCCCGTCTTCTGTTGCAACGTCCCGACATTCTTCGTGCCGAACATGAGCTGCAAGCTGCCAAATGGGACGTGGAAGCTGCTCGAAGAGCTTTCCTTCCCTCGCTCAATCTGTCGGCTACATTAGGATTAGATGCTTTCAGTCCAAAGTATCTTCTGCGTCTTCCGGAGTCTGTAGCATTCGGCATTTTGGGCGGATTAACTGCTCCATTGATCAATAAGAAAGCCATACAGACAAACTTCGATCAAGCCAATGCTATGCAGTTGGAGGCTCTTTATAACTACGACAAGGCATTGCTCACGGCATATAGTGATATGAGTACGCTACAGTCGCGTGCACATAACTTGTCGCAATATCAGGAATTGAAGAACAAACAAGTGCAATCTTTGACTCGTGCAGTGACGGCTGTTCAACAACTTTATGCCTACAATCGTGCCACATACCTGGAGGTGTTAGACAGTGAGCGTGAGCAGTTGGACTGTCAGACGGAGCTTATTGACACACAACTTCAGCAGATTTCCACACTGATTGATGCCTATCGAGGATTCTTCTATTAATATAATGAGGATTCTTCTATTAATATAATAAGGTGGCTGTGATGTTCTTTCATCACAGCCTTTTTTATCTTTAGTCCATAAACAGGTAACATTTGTTACTCTTATCTGCTTTGGCATTGCATTTGCTCACCTATTGTCAGAACATAATTATTAATACAATTAAAAGACAATAGAATATGGCAAAGTTAGAAAAAGGTACGGTTTTCCCAGCAAAAGAAGTAATTGATTACGCTGATGGTGGCGTAGTCAGCAAGGAACTTGTACACAACAATGCAGGGAGTGTGACGCTCTTCAGCTTTGATGCAGGACAGGGTTTGTCCGAACATTCAGCACCTTTCGATGCACTCATCCAGGTCATTGACGGTAAGATGGAGCTGACTGTTGAGGATACAAAGCATGTCATCAGTGCTGGCGAACTGTTTATTATCCCTTCTGGAGCACGCCATTCTGTCAATGCACCAGAACGTTTCAAGATGATTATCACCATGATCAGAGGGTAACAAGTGTTACCATTAATTATTAAGAACTGACAAAAACAAAAGGAATCATGAAACTTGTAGTATTTGGTTCTTCCACAGGTACGTGTGAAGAGATAGCAGGAAAGATTGCGGAAAAGGCTGGTGCCGACTGCATTAACGTCACTGATCTCACGACAGAGAAGCTCTCTGGCTATGACACCTTGTTCCTTGGAACATCTACATGGGGCTCAGGTGAGATGCAGGACGACTGGTATGACGGGGTGAAAGTGCTGAAAGAGGCTGGTCTTAGTGGTAAGACGGTTGCCATTTTCGGCTGTGGTGACTCCGAAAGTAATAGTGATACCTTCTGTGGAGGTATGAAAGAACTCCATGATGCTGCTGTGGATGCTGGCGCAAAGGTTGTTGGCGCGGTAGACGCAAGCGGTTATACATATGACGACTCAGAAGCCGTTGTCGACGGAAAGTTTGTTGGTCTTGCTCTTGATGATGTCAATGAGCCGGAGAAAACAGATGATCGCATTGATGCGTGGTTGGCACAACTCGCATTATAATGCCGCAACGGTGGTGCATATAGTGGTCAATTTATGAGTCGGGGTCAGGCGGATTCTTCCGTCTGGCCTTTTTGTTTTCAAGCGGTTCTCCCCTCTCTCGCCTTAGTCTTTACGGTTGATGCTGTCTTCATCGCCACATCTCGGAATCGCCCTTCGCCACGGTTATGACAGTATCAGACCAACGTATCAGAACGCAGGAAATGAAGGTTCAGACAACAGATACAGACCGTATAATGTAAAGTATATTCAGTATTGAAAAACAGAAGACGCCCTTTTGGCTTGCAAAAGGGCATGTTTTGCATTGCAAAAGGGCATCTTTCATCATGTAAAAGGGCGTCTTTTACATCGCAAAAGGGCACCTTTTACAACCCCATCTGTAAACCTTTGGATGACAAGAGGTTACAAAGACGAAAATAAGAGGTTATCCTTAGAAAACGGAGAAAGCATGGTCTTAAATTAGTAAAGTTATTTCATAGGAATAAAAAAGAGAGCTAAATCAACTCTCCGCCACCCGTCCTGCCAATGCAAAGAACGTGGAAACAGTTGACTTAACTCCCCCGTTTTTTCTCTCCCTACACCTTATTATATTATAGGGAGCTATATTTCTCATTTAGTAATCTTCTCAAAATCCTTGTCGAAAGCCCTTGGATGCCGCCCAATGAGCACCACATTCAGCAAGCAATTAGCCACTAACTCCTCACTGGTAAGGTCTACTTTCGGCCCTTTCTTTATCTCCTTGCCCAAGAGAACGTCCCATGGACCATTGAAATCATGGTCATCAGCACCGAAAAACACCTCGTTTGAGTCAGGATCTTCCATGAGTTCATAACGTATCTGCTTCTTCGACATCACCGGTTTGATGTCTAAAAGAAGATTATAAGCATTGCGGAACTCCTCACGCAAGTGCCTTCCCTTAGGGAACATCAGCCCAATCTGAGGATAAATCTCATCAAACTCGTAGGCTTGGAATAATTCTTTCAGTTTCATTTTATTATTAGCTTTTCTGCAAAGTTACATAATTTTTTCCGATACGCTTGCATGTTAGAAACTTAATTCGTATATTTGCGCCATGACACTAACCAACGGGTTTGTAGAGATATACGAACCCCCTAAACATTACAAATACACATGAGAAGAGACCAAGAAATCTTCGATCTTATCGAAATGGAACACCAGCGCCAGCTAAAGGGCATGGAGTTGATTGCATCAGAGAATTTTGTCAGTGATGAGGTTATGCAGGCCATGGGGTCATACCTAACCAATAAGTACGCTGAAGGTTACCCAGGCAAACGTTACTATGGAGGATGCCAAGTCGTAGACCAAGTTGAAACACTCGCCATTGAGCGTGTAAAGCAGCTCTTTGGGGCTGAGTATGCTAACGTGCAGCCACACTCTGGCGCACAAGCTAACCAAGCTGTATTCCTCGCTGTACTGAAGCCTGGTGATACTTTCATGGGCTTAGACCTTGACCAAGGTGGTCACTTGTCACATGGTAGTGAGGTAAATACATCAGGTATTCTCTATAACCACATTGGTTATACACTGAACCGTGAGACAGGACGTGTGGACTATGACGAGATGGAACGCCTCGCACGTGAGCACAAACCAAAACTGATTATCGGTGGCGGATCAGCTTATAGCCGTGAGTGGGACTACAAACGCATGCGTGCTATAGCTGATGAAGTTGGTGCATTGCTGCTTATTGACATGGCTCACCCTGCCGGACTGATTGCTGCCGGACTCTTGGAGAACCCTGTGAAGTACGCACATATCGTTACAACTACTACACATAAGACGCTGCGCGGACCACGTGGTGGTGTCATCATGATGGGTAAAGACTTTGATAATCCTTGGGGATTGACAACCAAGAAGGGCGATGTAAAGCCTATGTCTATGCTCATTAACTCTGCAGTTTTCCCTGGAAACCAGGGTGGACCATTGGAGCATGTCATCGCAGCAAAGGCTGTTGGCTTCGGTGAAAACCTCCTTCCAAGCTGGAAAGAGTATGCTACACAGGTGAAGAAGAATGCTTCTGTACTCGCACAGGCGCTTGTTGACAAGGGATTCAGCATCGTTAGTGGTGGTACTGACAACCATTCTATGTTGCTAGACCTGCGCCAGAAGTATCCAGATCTTACTGGTAAGGTGGCTGAAACAGCACTTGTTGCTGCTGACATCACAGCCAATAAGAACAAAGTTCCTTATGATGAGCGTTCTGCTTTCCAGACAAGTGGTCTGCGTCTCGGTACTGCTGCCATGACAACACGTGGCTGCAAGGAGGATATGATGCGCCTCACAGCAGAGTTAATCGACGAAGTTCTTGCTGATCCAGAGAACGAACAGGTTATCAAACGTGTACGTGAGAAGGTGAATGCAACCATGAGTGATTATCCTCTCTTCGCATATTAATGACATGAAAGTTTGAGGTTTGAGATCTATGGTTTTGATGTTTTAAAACTGAACAATGGGATTTAAGGACGGGATGTTGGCTTAACGCTCTTCCACTCCACTCACTCCTTGACACATAAAAATAAGGTCCCGACATTATCATTACGATATGTCGGGACCTTTCTCATTTCCTTTTAAACCCTCATGCACCATGCTGAGGAAGCGTTCTTAATCATCTTTTAGACCGTGAAATGCTATCTTTAAGACTGTGAACAACCGTATTTAAGTGCGTAATCCACAGTCTTTGTAAGGTGATAACACCGTCTTTACTTGAACAGTTTCTGTACAAATTCGCTCAGATAGATACGCCAATTGCGCCAGATATGTCCACCGTCTGTCTCCATATAGGTGTATTTATAATGCTTACTGTCAAGGTATTTGCGCAAATCAACATTGCTTTGATAGAGGAAATCAGTACTTCCTATACCTATCCAGAAGAGCTTTGGCGACTTACTGAAGAGCTTATCAATCTTCTGATTACGGTTCTCATAGACCGAGATGACGCCACCTGACTGTTGTCTATCCACTGCTGCAGAGAACAAACCAACGTATCCGAAGGTGTCAGGGTTATTGATTGAGATGTACAAAGAGTGGAAACCACCCATCGATAAACCCGCAATAGCACGGTGATTCTTGTCTGATTGCACACGATAAGTATGTTCAACAAACTTAATAACATCAGGGAATGCAGTCTCAAAGTTGCCATCCATGGTCTTGGGAAGCATCATTGTCGGTGTCTTAAAACCCTCAGATGTCTCGCCAGGTGCCGCTTCCTGAGATATATTTCCATTCGTCATGACCACTATCATAGGCTCTGCCTTGCCCTCAGCAATGAGGTTATCGAGTATCTGAGTGGCTCTTCCCAACTCTGACCAGGCGTTTTCGTCACCGCCAATGCCATGCAACAGATAGAGAACAGGATACCTTTTCGTGCCGCTTGTCTCATATCCTGCAGGCGTATAGACCGTCATCCGACGTGTCAAACCAGCCGTTTGACTGTTGTACCATACCTTTGCTACCGTTCCATGGGGTACGTTTTTCACCTGATAAAGCCCCTTTACGCCCCCTCCAATCATAAAGATATTGAACATACTGGCGATGTCGCGCACTGCATAAACGTTCAGTGGATCAGTGATTTTCACACCATCAACGATCAGATTGTAGGTATAAAGTTCGGGAGAAAGGGCTGATGAGGTGTATGACCACACCCCTTTCTCGTTCTTTTTCAGCTGCTCCACGCACGGAAGTTCCTGCTCTCCATGAGATGTTTTCACCTTTTCCACAGGCAGAAAGTCGCCCGTTATCTCCACTTTCTGTGCTTCTGGAGCTACGATATTGAAGGTAACTGTGTTGTCAGCATTGACAACTGGTGACGCCAAAGGTGCCTTGCCCCATGATAAAGCCTGCTGTGCAAAGCCCGTAGAGGCTGCCATAACGCAGGTAAGTGATAGTAAGATTCTTTTCATTTGTTATATTATTAATGATTGATTGTTATATTGTTAATGAACGATTATCATATGATTAATGAACGATTATCATATGATTAATGAGTGATTACCATATTATTAATGAGTGATTACCATATTATTAATGGACGATTGTCATATTATTAATGAATGAATGTTCTCTATGTTTTATCGAGATACGCCTTTATTTCCAGTTTTTTTTCGTTACTTTGTCTGCTGAAACAGTATCAAACAGGAAATATGAAGACTACAACAGACAATAAGAAACGCATCCTCTTTATTTGTTTAGGTAACATCTGTCGCTCTCCGGCAGCCCATGCTGTCATGCAACACATGGTAGATGAACGTGGACTGAGCAGTCAATACGAGATTGATTCAGCTGGTATCGGAGGCTGGCACATAGGACAATTGCCCGATAAACGCATGCGTGAGCATGGTAATCGGCGTGGTTACCACATCGATCATCATGCCCGTCAGTTCGATTCCAGCGTAGATTTCGACCGATTCGACCATATAATCGTGATGGATGAGGACAATTTCCGCAACATAACATCACAAACTACGGACGAAAAGGCACGTGCAAAGGTGCTTCGTATGGCTGATTTCTTCACTGAACACCCACATGCCACCTGTGTTCCAGACCCTTATTACGGTGGATCAGCCGACTTTGAGCTGGCACTTGACCTGATTGAAGACGGCTGTCGTGGACTTCTTACGTTGTAGTTTACGACTGAAAGAAGGCTTTTATCTCCTCTAAATGCTCCAAAGCAACCTCCCTTCCCTGGTCATATGTCATCTGCATATCATCAGGATTGTGGGAGATGTGCCCAATCGTCAGCTTGTTCCGTGGACGAAGAACGAGTGTCTTGCCCTTCGATTCCTCCTCTTTTACATAGTCTAACTCGGCATTATACATGGCAGGACGGTCTTCCAAAGCCTGCACAATACGTGGATGACGATGCAACCACATGCGCATGAGCGGCATCAACGGACTACGTTTCTTCACGTAACCAGCTGGTTGGGTGAGTACAACAAGGTTCTTTTCATAGCCTTGTTGCTGGAAAAAACGAAGCGGAATGGAGTCTGCAATACCGCCATCAAGCATCTTTTTCCCGTCAACAGTGACGATACGGGCAGCAATAGGCATGGAAGCAGAAGCCCGAATATACTCTAAACTGTCGTAATCTACCTCCGTCAGCCGTTTATATTCAGCCTTTCCCGTGTCTACATTCGTACAAACAACCCAGAATTCCATAGGATTTTTGGAGAAAGTGTCAACGTCAAAATAGTCAATATGGCGTGGTACATAGTGATAAGCATAGTCTCCTCCGAAGTAATCACCCGTCGTAAGGAGGGAACGTAAGGATGAATAACGCCAGTCATTGACCAGGTTTTTGTTATATCTGAGCGCACGTCCCGGTTGTTTCGACTTCATATTACACCCGAAAGCAGCACCTGCCGAAACCCCAATAACGCCATCGGGCCATATATCATGCTCCATCAGAACATCCAATACACCTGCAGTAAACAGTCCACGCATGGCTCCTCCCTCTAATACCAATCCTTTTTTCATCTTCATTCTCCTTAATAATATCCTCTCTCCTGCCCTCTTTTCCTTTGCCAAAAGCAAGAAAGAAGTATTGCAAAGGTAAAGAAAAAACTATAGAATCAGCCCAAAAAGCATGTAAATAAAGCCTAATCCGTAAGACAGCACCCCACTATCCACTCCCCCTTAGCAGCCATTGTAACCACAGAAAGACATCCCCCTGCCTCCAAATCCATGATAAAACGAACATCACCCATAATGAAACTAAACTCCTTTTATGAGTTTTTAAACTTCCATCAACAATACTTTATTAAATAAAAGAAAGCCATTCAATATAAAAGTCAGCACCATTCAAAACGCAAAACCAACTGTCTATCAGCCCCTAAAACAAAGGTTTTCACCCTCTATTAGCATAATATGAAACACGAAAAACCACATTCTAAATTGGAATTTATACAGTTAATTAATAATAAAATTAACAAAACAAAAACGGAAGTGATATATATTATTAGTAACTTTGCAGCCGAATTAATCATAATATGGGATAATTCCCTGGATAACAGTGCATGATTTATCATCATGCAAGTCAATATTTACAACATCAACGCCTCCTTTTCAGGATCATTTTAACAAGAGGTTGGTGATGAGTTTATGATAACTAAAAAAATGAAGGAAATTAAAACTCAATTTAAAAAAGACTACATCAGACCGTATGTTGCCGTCTTTGATGTAGCGGAAGATAGTCATATCTTAGTTTCAAGCCCTAATGTGCGCCCCGGAGCAGGTGGTAGTCCCTCTGGAACTGTTACAGTTGAGCCATTAACACCAGTTGATGGAGGTGATGATGACAACCTCGAAGGATAGAAATACTCAGATAATAAAAGAATAAAAGAAATGAAAAAGATATTTTTTCGACACACTTTACTGCCATTATTTGCAGGAACATTTGCCTTGACTGTGGCTTCATGCTCGGACGAGACATTAGGAGATAACGCAAACAATGGCGATAACGACGCCGTTGTACACTTCGAAATTAACGATGCCCAAGAGGAGATTCTTAGTCGTGGAGGCGTTTTGACACGTGCTGCCAACGGCTCATCACAGTCTCAACAAGAGCTAATGGGACGCAAGTTAGAGGCTCAGAACGCAGCAGGACTTGATGTTTGTTTGATTGAAACGACTGTAGAAGGTGTCAATCCGGTCAAGGTTGATGCTGGCACACGTGCCAATATCGTAAACAGAATGTCGCTTGGCGACTTCTCAACAACAGGTATTCGCGGTACAGCAGTTAGCAATATCAACGAGAATTGGTTCAATAGTGCAAAGACAAAGAACTCAGGTGAGCTATATACTCCTATCCGTTGGTCATGGTATAAGCCTTTTGGCCGTTTCTATGCAGCCTATCCTGAGTCGAACATCGCCTACCCTGATGCTTCAGGTAACGTGACTGTTGAGTTCACAACGAACCCAGATGTAAGACAACAGGTAGACTTTATGACTGCATGTTCTGGTGATGTGCAATATGCGACACGCTTCCAGGCACCAAAGACAAGTCTTAACTTCCGTCATGCACTTACTGCTATACGCTTTGCAGTAGGGCAAAATCTGTCGTTCGACAAGACCATTAAAGAGATTACCCTTAAGAATGTATTGCTGAAAAGTAAGTATATCATCTCTAATAAGTATGATGGTACAGGTGCTCAATGGGTGTCTACGGGGTATAACACACGTGGAGATGTCAAGTTAGATAACCTGAATTACAGAACCAACGAGAACCCTAACAGCATCATAAGGGACGTAACGAAGTATTCAACTGGCGTTCGTTTCGAGAATCTTAAGGACAATTATACATTCTATTTGATACCACAGGAGCTGACAAACAAGGTTACTGCGGTGATCACATTCTCTGATAATACATCCATTTCCATCCCTCTCAAGGGTTCATGGGAGCAGGGAACGACACGTACTTACAAGCTAAGTGAGAAGACATCAACCTGGACTTACACGCTGGAAGCTACCAGTCCTGAGGCTGTTGCATACAACAGAACAACATCAGGTAGCTATGGTATAACAAGTTATCGTACTGCTCCTGACGGAGCAAAGAAGCCAATTGCGTGGAAGATCACTGGTTATAGCGAGGACAATGGAGCAACATGGACAATGAACAAGCCTGCTTGGTTGAGATCACTTACCAAGGAATCAGGCAACGGAGGTACTGCTGCTGAACAAGGAGTAGCATCACTCAGCAATGACGTCATCGACCTTGCAGCTAAGCGTAACAAGGAACTTCAAGATGCAACACCGCTGGGTTCGGCTGCAAATCCATATAACCTGTCAAACAACACAGGTGCCGATGCTGTGCAGAACACAGCCAACTGCTATGTGATTTCAGCTCCGGGATACTACAGTATACCGTTAGTTTATGGTAATGCCATTAAGAATGGAGCAACAAATGCCAGTGCTTATAAGAGTTCAGCACCCGTAACAAACGTTACGTTTGGTAGTCCTGCAACAACAAGGGATGTCATTCTTCATACGCTCGTAGACCATGATGGAAGTCCGATCACAGATCCTTGGATTGAGAAAACCAATGGTAATGCCAACAATGGTATTAATGGTGCACAGGTTGTTTGGGCTGATGGCGCTAACCTCGTTACCCTCCCTTCAGCACCGATCTATCGTGATGCAAGTGGCAATGCATTTGTGAAATTCGAAGTAACAAAGGCAAATCTCAAGAGTGGTAACGCCGTTATAGCTGTCAAGAAGGGTAACACTGTCCTCTGGTCATGGCACTTATGGTTTGCACCTAAGAATGCTTTAACCAAGATTCCAGTAACCAATAAGCAGGGAAAGGTGTTCAACTTCACAGAGGAGACACTCGGTTGGAAGCCAACAGCATGGAAAGGAACATCCTATTCTGCGCCTCGTACTGTAAAGATCAGGGTTGAACAGGCTATTGGTAATGGTGGTAATAAGCAAGAGGCAGTGGTTACTATCACACAAAATGACGGTGTAGAGAAGAACGAAGGTAGTGCAAACATGTATCAATGGGGACGTAAAGACCCATTCCCTGGCACAAATATAACCCTTGCACAGGGCTCTATCACACCGAATGCAGGCGACCAAATCTACATGCAGAACATCATTCAGAACCCTGGTTTCTTCTATACAACAGGAACAAATGCCGCAGGAGTCATTAACACGAATGCTGGTTTGACAAAGTATTATTACTTCTATAACCTCTGGTCAATCAACAACAGAACGGCAAGTAACCCTAATCAGGTAAACAATACTCCTGTTGTTAAGACGATTTATGACCCTTCTCCTGTAGGATTCAGTGTTCCTTCAAACGCTGCTTTCACTGGTTTCACTGCCAACGGACTCAACGAAGGTACTATGAACGTGAACGGAACTGATGTTCAGGCAGCTTATACCGCAAACTATGGGCACGTCTTCTGGACAAACAGCAGTAGGAATGCAACGATCGGATTCCCGGCTTTCGGATACCGTGATTCTAAGTATGGCGCTTGGTTCTATGGTGGATCAAAAGGTGACTATTGGTCAGCTGACCCCAATGATGTCAACAATGGATGTGTCATGGGTATACAGATTGACAAGGTTTATCCGCTATATCGCAACGTGCGTACGTATGGTTTCGCCGTACGACCAGTAGCAGAATAAACGCAAAGACACATTGTTGCAAAAAACAAATTACTGATTATACTTTTCAACTGACGACCCCATCTTACGCAATAAGTAAGATGGGGTTTTACTTTATAGGAACTTCTGAAGGGAGAAGGGAGTACTGTCATGTAAAGGAAAATGACACACTGGATTGTAAGAGGGCGTATATTGCATTGTAAAAGACGCCCTTTTGCATTGTAAAACATGCCCTTTTGACGTGTAAAAGGTGCCCTTTTGCATGGTAAAAGACGCCCTTTTACAATGCCACTGATAACTGTCTGTGAAAGAAACAGTTACAAAGACGGTTTTTAAAGAATATGACTTAAAAATGGGTCTAGCAACGGTTAATAATTGTAAGGATAATATCACAAAAGCCAAACTACGTATCAGTGCATCGAATAAGGCTAACGGGAAAGAACAAGATAACCGACGTTGAGGATGCAGGAAGAGACAGGGAAAAAGAAAACTGCCGTAGTATTGGATGATACTACGGCAGTTTTCTGCTTATAATATTAGAAGTTTGTGCGCTTACCTTCGTGTACAACAGGCTTCACAACAATCTCACGTTGCTTGGCATTACTGGTGATCTTCTTTGCCACAGCAGCGATATCCTGTGGTGTCAGCGTACTGAAGACTGGCGTTGAAGCTGTTGATGCTGTTGGAGAAAGCTCATTACCCGTCTCCGCATAGACGTTCAGCAGACTCAACCAAAGGGATGGATCACTGTTGTCTTGTGGTGCATCAGTGCGCTCTTCATCAACTGCCAGTGGCACCATTGCTGCCTTGAAATCGTCAAGAGAGAAGCGTTGCGCCTTCACGTCATCAAGAATCTGATAGACAAGGGTGATGGCTTTGTCCACATTCTCACGTGAGGTCTGCAGGTGAATGCTAAGACTCTCATTCTCTTTTGGCTGTGCCGTATAGACACTCTGCACACCAACGGTATAAGTAAGGTGCTCTTTCTCACGCAACACATCGAAGTAACGACGCTCCAACAGAGCACGCATCACTTCCAGAGCAGCCTGTTCCTTGTCGGAAAGGGCAACCTTGTTATCGTAAGAGATCTCTATTTCAGCCATCCCATCATCTGATTCGGTTTCGAAGGTACGCTTAATCAGTGGCTTATCAGATGCGAAATCAAGTGGACGAACCGTACGTTTTGCCACTTTAGCATCGCCCTTCAGCGAACCAATATAGCGTGTGACAAGCTCCTTGGCACGTGCCTCTGGGATGTCACCGATAAGACAATAAGTGAATTGAGCTGCATTTCCGAAGTGCTCATCGAACTGTTTGCTCAGTCCATCGAACTGTACTGACTTATAGAAAGCCTCGTTCTGAAGAGGATTCTCAGCCGTTGCAGGATAAAGAAGCTGGCGGATGGAGTCCTGAACAGCATCCATACCCGTTGTAGGACGGTTGTCATACAGATAGAGACTGCGCTGGATATACTTGTCGAACACACTCTTTGAGAAGTTCTGACGTGACAAAACGAGATACAGATAAGCAAAGAAATCATCTGCATTGGCTACTGCTGCATTGCCACCAACGCCATCACTGTAGTCTTCCAAGGACAATGAGAGATTCAAGTCCTTACCTTGTAACCACTGAGCCAGCTGGTTTCGGTTGTACTTATATACCCCCGACTGCATCAGCAGGGCGCGCATTGCCATGTAATCAGCAAGGTTTTTAGCAGGAACGACCGACTTTCCACCTACTGATGAGCCCGCAAAGAAGAAGCGTCCCTTGGCTTCGGGCAAGTATTTATAGATGACTTTAGCCCCATTACTGAGGGTCCATTCCTTCGACTGTAGCGTCTTGAGCTGTTTCTCAGCAACTATCTTGCCCGGTACAATGTTGAAGTCTATGAGCTTCGTGATGGGCTGAACATCGTTTGTTTGCGCCATCTGCTCGTCCTTTTGCTCTGTTTTCAGTGCGCTCTCAAACGCTTCTTTCGTAATATTCATCTCATCTTTCGACTTAGAATAAGTAACGAAAGCAAGGTTCTTATCCGTCAGGAGTGACTTCATCCACGCATTGATATCCTCCACTTCCAACTCTACAAGCGTCTCAATGTTACGACTTATCTGTGTACGGAAGTCGGCTACGGGGATTCCAAAGAGGTAGTTCTGACGGAAAAGCATCAGTGCATTGTCTGGTGTTCCAAGTCCTTTGGCTTCCAGAACATCCTTCATTCCACTGTACATCTTCTCCTTTTCAGCATTAAACTCAGCTGCCGTGAAACCGTGGTCACGCAGGTTAGCACGCACAGCAAGCATCTGTTGCAGTGCTTTCTGTTCCTTACCCTCATAAGGAACCATGTCCCACGCCATCTGATAGTAATCCCTCACCAACGGAGAAAGGCTCACCTCAGCTGCTATAAAGTTCTCTTTATCAGCATTCTTCAGCATGACAAAGCGCTTAGGAGCAAGTGTATTGAAGAATTTTGTGAAGATAAACTGACGCACTCTGTCCTCTTCTGGAGCGTTACCCTTCACGTTATAACGTTGATAAAGACCAAAGGAAGCACTCTTATTCTCGGGATCTATGAAGCGAAGATAGAGTGGATCGGCATTGTCAGGGATATTACGAACCTGTGGATCAACGGCTGGTGCGAGCTTGTTAGGCAACGTCTTGAACACCGCCTGGATGTTCTTCTCCGTCTGATCAAGGTCTACATCGCCGATGATAGCAATGAACTGCTGGTTCGGACGATACCATTTATCATAGAATTGCTTTACCTGTTTCTGCTGGAATGAGCGTAAGAAATCCTGTGAACCAATGACATTATGTGTTGCATAACCAGAGTTGTTATAAACAACAGGTGCTATGGCGTCCGTCAGACGACGGTTGACACCAGCACGATGGCGCCACTCTTCAAGGATAATACTGCGTTCTTTCTCAACATCCTGTGGGTTTATCTTGATGCCATGACACCAGTCACGAAGTATCCAAAGCATCTGTTCATTGAGCTTTGCATCCTTTGTTGGGACGTTATGAACGGCATAACGTGTGTCATCAACGCCCGTGAACGCCTCAAAATCATTGAGATTATGACTGCGAAGGAAGTTCATCACACCGTCAGGGAAGTGGTCTGTGGCATTAAAAGCCAAGTGTTCGAGCACGTGGGCAAGCCCCATCTCGTCCTTATTCTCCATGATAGCACCCACATTCTGGTAGAGATAATACTGTGCCTCACCAACATCGGAGCCGTCATTGTAGATGTAATAAGTCAAGCCATTGGGTAGTTTCCCCTGCCGAAGCCCCTTCATCTGTGCATGAGCAGGGGCCAGCGATAAAAAGAAAAAGCCCACGAGCAATGCCATAGGCACGCCCGTAAGCTGTTTAATGATATTCTTGAACATTGTCATTGTTTATTTTTCAAGGAGTTCGATAGTAGCAATTTTCTGCTTGATGGCATCCTGAAGCATGGCTTGAGGCATCTCCATGTTCTCCAAACGGAGCGTCTCTGCATACGCTTGGTTATAGAATTCGCGTGCCTTAGCATAGTTCTTCAGCTCACGATAAGAGTCGCCTATCATCACCATATAGTTCACTCTATCCATGACAGCATCCTCTTGTGAAAGTGCTTTCTGCGACCATTGGATAGCAACCTCATGGTCTTTAGGCTTCAAACTCTTGCCTGCTGCCATGTAAAGGTTCTGTGCTGCCTTGCCATAGTCGGCTGCACGGAGGTTGTCCTGCATCTTTGAGAAGTAAGTTTGCATGGCTTTTACATATCCATCTACATCCTTATTCTTATAAAGATTGTAGAGAGCATCGAAGTAAAGCTTTGACTTCTCATAAGGAGTGATACCCTTCAAACCAATAACATCATAGGCTTTGGCATACTGATTCTTGACTTTCTCAACATAATCCTTATACTTTATGTTGCCCTCCTTTGCCAAATCCTCAGCCAGGATGTCGTTAGCTTCAGCGATATAGTAGGCTGGTGCCTTGCCAATAGCCTTCATCCAGTCGTCAAGATGGTCGTTGATGAGGTCTACGATGTACTGTTTGTGCTCCTTATCATCGTCCCCTTCGAGGGTAAGAATAATCTTATAGTCATTCTCATTGATGATTTTCGTTGGTGCTTTGGCAGCAACATAGTTCTTATAAAGCTTCTGTAGACGTGTCACCCACTTGTCTGCTTCCATGCCTTCCTGCGCCTGTAGGAAGGAAGGAGCTTTGAGAAGAAGCTGCTGTTGTACGTCGAGGTCATTGTTATCTGCCTTGTACTTATTGTAAAGTTCCTCAAAACTAACACTCTCACCAGCAACAATCTTGGCTGCTTCCATGAGCTCATCGGCATTCATAGCACCCGTATTGACTGATAAAGCCTTGCCGTCTGGAGCGATAAAAGCCACTGTCGGATAGGCAACAACCTTATAATTCTTCGCAATCTGTACGTTTTCGCCCTTCTCAGCATCAAGTTGTAGACTGATAAAGTGCTCATTGAAGTACTTACCTACCGCCTCTTGGGTGAAGACTGTCTTAGCCATTTTCTTGCAAGGGACGCACCATACGGCGTAAAAGTCGACAAACAACGGTTTGTTTTCCTGCTTTGCCTTGACCAATGCTTCCTCAAATGTGCCTTTAAAGAAGCTGATACCCGTTGTATTCTCCTGAGCATATAGCGGAGAAACGAACATGAGAAGCGCTACAAGCGCATAGATATATCTTTTCATTTTCATAAGTAATACCTTATTATATTGTTCTTATTGTTGTGTGAGAAACCCACGGGAGTTAAGCTGTAGGCAACTTATCGTCTGTTACTACAATCGTAAACACATCTTTCAGGATGGCCTCGTGGTCCTCATTATACACCTTAAGAGAGAGTATATAACGCCCGTTAGGAAGCTGACGGGAAGCATTCTGTGAGACAACGATCAGTCCACCAGCCACTGAAATCTTCCCTTCTTTATAGAGTTTCATAAAGAGTTCGGAAGCAGAAGGGCTGTCAGCCTTGACACTTGATAGCTCATAATTAACAGGATTGGTACCTGCTACACCCTGAATGCGTATGGAAACGAACGGCAAACTGTCTGTTGCCTGCACGCTGGTAGAGTCAATGTTGTGGAAAACATTCAATGAATCAGGAGTGAATGAGGCTCCTTCTGTTCGGAGATAACCCACATCCATCTTGCTGCATGATGCTGTGAACCCAATGACAAGTGCCATAAGAGAGAGCATCAGTATGTTTTTTTTCTTTATCTTCATCATCGTTTAATCTTCATTTTATATGATTGGGATATTCAACTAATTTGCTTTAGACCTTCAAATAATCAGCTTTGAACCTTCAAGTAATATGCTTTGGTTTGTCAAACTATATACTTTGAACCTTCAAGTAATATGCTTTGGATTGTCAAGCTATATACTTTGAACCTTCAAGTAATTTGCTTTGGATACTCAAGTAATATACTTTAGACTGTCAAGCTATCTACTTTTGATATTCAAGTAATGCACTTTGAACCTTCAAGCTATATACTTTAGATCGTCAAGCTATATACTTTAGATATTCAAGTAATGCACTTTGGACTATCAAGTCATATACTTTGGATCGTCAAGCAGTATGCTTTTAGCTCTTCAGCCAGCGTGACTTTAGAAGTCACCCAGCGTGAAGTTATAATCAAGAGAGTGTACAACACCCGTCAATGTCTCAATGTTACATGAGGCAACGTGGGATGTTTTCGTCGTAGAAGGCGACACAAGATAGATCTGAAGTGGTCCTGCATGTGCCACACCATTGTAAGATTCACGGAAAGAATATACCCATAACTGCTTACCAGACGCCATTGTGAGCATCTCACCACCCTTTCCTACTGGCGTAGAGGGGTCAGTTGACTTCACACCTTCCTTGAAATCGTCCAGCATAACACGCTTACCTGGCAGCAAACAGTCGAGGATAAACTTCTTACAGTCGGCTACTGGGATGTCAGAAACCTTATCCATACCATTCGCATAGAGGTATCTACGGATACTATTGCTGGTAGGTCCGAAGAAAGTGAAGTTCTTTCCATACTGGCTTGTGCCCTGGAAGACACTCACAAGGTCAGCCCTTTCAGCCATCTCACATAGCAATTGCCAGTTATATTTATCACCTTTGAAGTAGTCCCACATGGTTGTTTCATGCTTACCATTGGCTACTCCGGTATCATCAAAGTTGTATTGTGTACAGCTGCCGAGGCTCAATATAGCCAGAGACAACGCCACAAGAAATATTATCTTCTTCATCTTTATATCAGAGTTATTATAGATTCGTAACCCAGCATACCATTAGTTGTATGCCTGCCAATATGGTTTCTGGCGCAATTGGTTGTTAATGACATGTCCATCCTTATCCTGCCATGCGTCTTTTGGCAATGGTAAGAAGAGTGCACCATTCTGTATGTCCTGGTTGGTGAGCACCTTAAACTTACCTTGTAGCTCTTCTTTGACATATCCATTACGGATGATATCAGCATAACGAGCATCATTTTCACCTATAAACTCCTTCTCTCTTTCGAGGAAGATGGCCTTCTTCAGACCTTCAGTATCATAGGTTGAAGGATAAGAAAGGGCACCTGCACGATTGCGGATAACATTCAAGTCGGCAATAGCTGGTGCTTCATTGCCCAACTTCTGATTGCATTCTGCCCGCAAAAGATAGATGTCTGCCAGTCTCCAATACACGTAATCAGCATCTACAGTACGGTAACTTTTACCACTTGGAGAGTACTGGTCAGGATCGAAGATAGCCTTTCTGAACTTATACATAATGGCATAATCTGTGCCATCTACGTCATGTTGAGTTCCCCACTGATAGAAAAACGCCTGCAAACGCTTGTCTGTTGTATCAGGGAAGAGCGTCTCCACCGTTGATTTGTACAGCTGATAAGTGGTACTTGATGTCAGATCAGCCAATGTCTGATCTTCTCTTACAGGCCAGCTCACGTAGTTCTGTGCTATTTCATTGGGTGAAACGACATTCTCAGAACGTGTCTTATCGAAGTAAAGGCTGAAGATTGCCTCTGGATTAGGGCTCTTCTCATTTGACAGATAGGTGCAAAGTACTTCTGGAGAAGCACACAACTGATAGCTACCCACCTTATTATCAATCAGCTCAGTGGCATATTTAACAGCGTTCTGGTAGTCCTCCTGCGCATTACCTTTCAGATGATAAAGCTCTGTAACACTACCTTTCCACGCATAAATCTGTGCCAACAAAGCAGTAGCAGTACCCTTTGAAGCCGTCTGTCGATTGGTTATTGGATTGCCATTGAGGTCAGTCAGCTTGTCCCAAGTAGGCAAAACGTCATACGCTTTCTTTGCATGTTCAATTGCCGCAGCGAGCACTTGCTCCTGAGACGACTGCTGATAAGGTTTGATTACCGAAGAGTTCTCTGTGATGATAGCATCCCCATAACGTTGAGCCAAGAGGAAATAAGACAGTCCAAGACCGAACTCTGCCTGTCCAACGTGGTAGTTCCGACGCTCAGGAGACAAGTCTTTCGTCCTGTCAATGTTATCCAACAACAGGTTAGACTCAAAGATAATATCATAGAAACCCTTCCAAGAATACTCACTTGTTATCACCGTTCGTGGGTTCCACTCACGTAATTGATTGCCATCCAAGATGTTATCAGCCAACACACCAGCCGTTGCAAAGTCATAGTTATTGCCCACTGTAGTGTTTATATAATACTGTATGGATGTCGTTGTGGCGTTCAATTCCTTCTCAGTATTGAAGGAATTGCTATATGTAAGACCGTTCTCTGGCTGCAAATCGAGGCTGCAGGAAGTGAGAAGGCAGGCACATAACGAAAGATATATGATTCTTTTCATTCTCAATTAGAATTTTAAATTAAGTCCCAAGGTCACCTTTCTGTTCAAAGGATACTGTGTTCCGTCGTCTTTTCCTGTATAAGGATTGATGACTTCAGGGTCAACTCCAGAATAATTAGTTATCAAGAAGAGGTTCTCACCACTGAGATAGATATTTGCATCCTTAATGAATGTACCCTTCAACCATGTCTTTGGGAACTGATAACCAATCACTAACTGCTTCAAACGCAGGAAGCTGATGTTCTCAATGTTCGAGTCTACGTTACCATCAAACTGTCCGATGTAATCCTTATCAGCAAATTCGAGGGAAGGATACTTGGCTCCACGGTTGTCTGGAGTCCAGAAATCATTGGCGTGGAAGTAGTTCATGATAACACCAAAGTCCTTGGTAAAGGTGAAAGCACTGTTCTTATACATGTTCATTACCTTACGTCCTATGGTGTAACTGAACAATACATCAAAGCTCAATCCCTTCCATTCCAAGTGGCTGTTCAGACCACCATACACTGCAGGCAGCGTACTACCAGCATAGTAAAGGTCCTTATCATCAATCACACCGTCATAGTTCTGGTCTTTGATCTTACGTCCACCCACACGCAATGGGTTGTTAACTGACTGGAAGTAGAGCGGTGTGAGCTTTCCAGAGGCATTCGGATACATTGGGATATCCTCCTCTTTCTGCACGATACCCTCGTCCTTGAAGGTGTAGATACCATATACCGGACGACCCAACACCTTGTCATTGAGATCCTCACCGTTATAGGTCTTGCGCAGCATATTCTTATTGTGTGAGAGGTTCAAGCCCACACTCCAGTTCCAGTTCTTCTTACGAATGATGTCATACTGAGCCTCAAACTCAATACCTTCATTGGATATTGCAGAAGCATTGTCCCACATGCTCGTTGCCAAGAAGACGTTACCAGGGAGGTAAGACTGCATCAACAGCTTGCTGGAATACTTATAATAATAATCCAACTTGAACTTCAAACGATAGTCTAAGAGCTGAAGATCGAGACCAACATCATACTGATCGCTCTCTTCCCACGTCAGTCTCTTGTTTGCCATGGACTGTGGTATCAAGCCTAAGGAGCCATTGAAGATGTTACTCTCCTCCATTACGCCCAGCGCAAGGTAAGGTTCCTGGAACTTCTGACCTGATTTTCCCCATGAAGCACGCAGCTTTCCGAAGCTTAACCACCAGAGTTTCTTCATGAAACGTTCCTCACTGAAAGCCCAACCAAGGCCCACTGAAGGGAAGGTACCCCAACGAACATCTTTTCCGAAGACGCTGGATCCATCCGAACGAACGGATACTTCAGCCATGTAACGTTTCTTATAGTTATATGCAGCACGGCCTAAGAAGCTGACCAACGACTGTTCCTGCTGGTTGGTAAGGAAGCTTTGCGCTGCTCTTATCGTACCTCCATCATTCAAAAGAGAAGGCCATCCCTCACCAGCGTACTTGATTGAGTTCGTCGGACCACCCTTTGCAGTACCGCTAAGGTTCTGTAACAGGTCGTAATTATAGGTCATACCTGCCATCAACTCCAGTTTATGATCAGTTGACAGTGGTACGTTATAAGTCAGAATATTCTCTGTCTGAATATTCGTCATTGCGATGTTCGATGCTTCAACAGCCGACTTGAGGTCGTACTTCAGATAGTCTGGCGTGAAGGTATATACTCTTGTGAAGTAGTGATCGAGTGAGTATGTGGATGAGAACCGCAACCCTTTGATGATGTCATAGTTCAAACCGAGACTCAATCGGACGTTATAATTAGAGTTTGTCTTGTCGATATCCCTCAACTGTCGCAGTGCAATCTGCTCTGCAGTACTCCCCTTTCCTGGCAGAAGTGTCGACGTTCGTTTCGGGTCAAAGGTCAATCCCTGCACTCGACCACCATCCGAACCAGCCTTCTGTGTGGCATAAGTGAGGTTGATACGTGTGAAAGCACTGAGCTTTGTAGACAGGTTGAAGTCGAGATTACTCAACAAACTGAAGCGACGGAAGTTGGAACTGATCATGATACCGGTCTCATCATAGACACCACCATTGACCATATACCTTATATTATCCGTACCACCAGCCAACTGAAGGTCGGCTTTTGTCACACGACCAACACGGAAAGCGTACTTCCACCAGTTGGTTTTGTTATTATAGAAGGTGTTCAGAGAGTCCTGAGCGATGGCTGGTAAACGGCGATCAGGGTCGAGTACTCTACCATTGCGCCACAGATAGTCATATGCACCATCGTTATCAGCGTCCCATCCATACGAATCTTTATAGGATCCAGGATAAACAATCTTATCCGTGAGATAGTCATAGTGTGCACCACGCTGGCTCTTTGCAAGAAGCAAAGCGATGTCACGCTCGCCCTTACCCATGGTCTGCATTGGGGTACTTGGCAACCAAGAGAGTGACTGAGAGACGTTGACACTTACCTCAGACTTGCCTGATTTTCCTTTCTTTGTCGTGATCAAGATGACGCCATTACCTGCACGTGAACCATAAAGAGAGGCAGAAGCAGCATCTTTCAGTACCTGAACCGACTCTATACTTGCGGGATCAAGACCAGCAAGGGGGTTGATACCACCCGTAGCCTCGCCTGCACTACCTGATACAGGGATACCATCAATGACGTAAAGAGGCGTTCCGTCGTTGATACCCTTTTGGTTCAACGAGCTGAAACCACGTATTGTAATCTTTGAACCACCACCACCTGGTGAGCCAGAGAGGTTACTTACATCCACACCTGCCATACGTCCCTGCAGCAAGTTCTCTATACTTGCTGACGGAGCCTTCTGTAAATCCTCGGCTTTAACGGATGCTATCGCGCCAACCTGCTCACGTGTGTTACGCTTACCATAGGCAACAACCGTCACTTCGCCCAAGGAATGGGCTGAAGAAGCAAGGATAACATTCAGGTCTTTCGCCGTATTATACTTCAATGTCTTGGGTTCATAGCCCACACTTGATATGGTTATGTTACCTTCCTGTTGGTCCATTGGCATAGAGAAGTTACCATCTATGTCGGCAGTCACACCCTTTGATGTTCCTTTTATCTGTACAATGGCAAAGGGGACACCCACTCCGTCCTTGTCCTTAACGGTTCCTTTGAGGGTGTACTGTCCTTGTTTGGCATCCTGCATCTTAAAGACGTTGATGACTTTTCCATCAACATTGTGCATGAAATGCGTATGTGACAAAAGGCTCTCCACTGCACTCAGCTCGTCGACGTCATCAAATGAGATGGTGAGAAGCAGAGAATCATTCTTCACATCGTCGGAATAATTAATCTTGTAGTCGCCCTTTGTTGCAAGGAAATCCAGGATATCAGCCACGCTCTTGTCCTTAAATGAGATTGAGAACGGCTTGCCCGGCACCTGTGAGAACGCCGGAGTAGTCCCTATGAAGACCAGGAAAAAGGTCATCAGGATTACTACGGACGGTAACCTTCGGGTGAAACTAAACACATGATGATACTTCATGATAGGTTTGTTATTAAATGAATAATTTTATAATTCGTATGTTCTATATGGTAATATTGCTAAATCACCATACTTGATGGTTTCATAATCATGGGAAAGCCACCGTCTCCCATTCTTAAGTTAACAATGATTCCAAAATGAATTTTCTCTGCAAATTTAAACATATCTTTTGATAATACAAGGGAAACATGTATCTTTTTTTCCACTATTTTTGCTTTTTCTTCCATTCATAGTGGGTGTATCGTGATGCCAACTATACATCTTTCTTCACGGAGGGAGGTAAAGTGGCTTCTTTGAAACATCATTACATAATTTAAAGGTTCCTCTTTTAATTTTCCAAAGAAATCCTTTAAAATCCGACTTTATAACCATCAGATTATCAAAAGGTTACAAAGAGGGTTTTAAAAGGTGCCCTTTTGCATTGTAAAAGACGCCCTTTTACACTGTAAAAGATGCCCTTTTGCAAGGCAAAACATGCCCTTTTACAAGGCAAAAGGGCGTAGATTGAAAAGCAGATGGGAAGAATCTTGACAAAAAGGGTCTCTAGCTAATAGTCTTTAAAGCCTAGGATTCCTAGGAGCCCTAGGAGTCCTAGCCCCAAGAATCCCCCAGCTAATAGCCTTTAAAGCCTAGGATTTCTAGGTCTCCTAGCACTCCTAGCCCCCCCAAGCGCTAACACCTTAAGCACGCAGGGTGCCTACTTATCAGCCCTCAAACTCCCCCACTCGCCCCCTTCACAAGCAAGCATCGGCGTTCGCCTCATCTGACATTTCTACACCTTATTATATATATAGGGACAAAAAAACGGGAATACCATGACTGATATTCCCGTTATAAATTTGTTAAGAGGTGGATTATCCGAAGTTATCATACATGATAGCATCCTTGTCAACACCAAGACTATCAAGATAATCGGTAACTGTCTTGATAAGCATAGGAGGTCCACAGAGATAGTATTCACAATCTTCTGGAGCCTCATGGTCCTTAAGATACTCATCACGAATGCAGTTAACGGCAAAGCCAGTATAGTATTTCACGCCAGCTTCATCAGCCTTTGGATCCTGACGGTCAAGTGAAAGATGGAAGTGGAAGTTAGGATATTCCTTCTCAAGTTCCCAGAAATCCTCAAGGAAGAACGCCTCACTGAGTGAACGAGCACCATAGAAGAAGTGCATTTCACGGTCACGTGTGTGCAACGTCTTGGTCATATACATGATCTGAGAGCGTAGAGGGGCCATTCCGGCACCACCACCAATCCATATCATCTCCTTCCCTGAGGTGAAATTAGGATGGAAATCACCGTAAGGACCACTCATCATCACCTTGTCACCCGGCTTGAGTGAGAAGATATAAGACGAACCAATACCCGTTGGTACATCCTGGAACCCAACCTGAGGACGTGGCAAGAACGGAGGTGTAGCAATACGAACCGTCAGCGTAATGATGTCACCCTCATCAGGATAGTTAGCCATAGAATAAGCACGAATGGTGTCTTCTGGGTTGTGAGCCTTTAATGAAAGAAGATTGAATTGCTTCCATGGACCCAGATATTCCTCACCAATATCGTTCTTATCGAAGTCCTTGTCATAGTCAATACAGTCATAAGCAGGAATCTTGATCTGTGCATACGAACCAGGAATGAAGTCCATGTGCTCGCCAGGAGGCAAAGCAACCTTGTACTCTTTGATGAAACTTGACACGTTTTTGTTGGAGATAACAGTGCATTCCCACTCCTTTACGCCCATAACGGCCTCAGGAACTTTCAGTGCCATGTCACCTTTCACCTTACACTGGCAGCCGAGTCGCCAGTGATCCTTTATCTCTTTACGACTGAAGTGTGGTCGTTCGGAATCGAGAATCTCACCTCCTCCTTCAACAACCTGCACCTTACACTGTCCACAGCTTGCCTTACCACCACATGCAGAAGGCAGGAAGACTCCGTTTTCGTTCAGTGTTGCCATGACGGAACTACCTTGGTCAACGGTCATCTTCTTATCGCCATTAATCGTTATCGTCACCTTTCCGCTCGGACTAAGGTACTTTTTAGCCACAAGCAGGAGGATTACCAGCACCAGGATGGTAATCAGGAATACTACAATACTTGTTGTTATGAATTGTCCCATTTGATTACTTAGATTTTAAGACCTGAGAAGCACATCATTGCCATGGCCATCAGTCCTACTGTGATAAATGTGATACCAAGACCCTGCAATGGCTTTGGCACGTCAGAATACTCCATCTTCTCACGGATAGCACCCATTGCGACGATGGCTAAAGTCCAACCAATACCCGATCCGAGACCGTAGATGAGAGCATCCCATACGGACCCAATGTACTGTGTGCTGGATGGATCAAGACCAATACGCTGCTGCATAAAGAGTGAAGCACCCATGATGGCACAGTTAACGGCAATCAATGGAAGGAAGATACCTAATGCACCATAGAGTGAAGGAGAGAATTTCTCTACCGCCATCTCCACGATCTGCACGATACCTGCAATGACTGCGATGAAAAGAATGAAACTAAGATAAGTGAGGTCGACACCATCTGCAAGACAGTCGGGACCTAAAACCTTTGTCAACAGGAGATAGTTGGCAGGTGTGGTAACAAGCAAAACGAAGGTTACCGCAGCACCAAGTCCAAGCGAAGTCTTCACATTCTTCGATACAGCAAGGAATGAACACATTCCCAAAAAGAATGCGAAAATCATATTGTCCACAAAGATGGACCTGAAGAATAAACTAATAAGATGTTCCATAACTACTTCTTGTCTTCTTTATAGAAATATGAACGATGAATCCAAATAACACATCCTAACAGGATGAGGGCCATGGCTGGCATGGACATCATACCGTTATCCATGTATCCAGCATCATAGAAACTCTGTGGCAAAATCTTGAAGCCGAGCAATGAGCCACGACCGAAGAACTCACGGATAGCACCCACGATAACAAGTATCATAGCGTAACCTAAACCATTGCCGACGCCATCGAGGAAACTTGGCCATGGCTTATTAGTCATGGCAAACGCCTCAAGACGTCCCATAAGGATACAGTTGGTAATGATAAGTCCTACGTAGACAGAAAGCTCTACACTCACATCGTAAGATACCGCCTTAAGAATCTGACTAACAATCGTTACCAACGCAGCCACAACCACTAACTGTACGATAATACGAATACGATTAGGGATGGTGTTGCGGATTAATGAAATAATAACATTTGAGAATGCCGTGATAATAGTAACGGCAAGTCCCATCACAATCGCCGGCTTCAGTTGTGAAGTAACGGCAAGGGCTGAACAGATTCCGAGTACCTGGACCATAATAGGGTTGTCCAAGTTCAGCGGATTACTGAGAACCTCTCTATTTTGTTTTGAAAATAAATTCATTTTCTTATTGCATTAAACGGTTAGACAGTTATTTGCTGGTCAGGAATTTGACGTAAGGCTGGAGTCCACCCTTATCAGCCTGGAACATCTCCGTAACACCATTACTGGTCAGAGTAGCACCTGTCACGGCATCAACCTGCGTTGATGGGTCGGAAATCTTCTTCTCTACAGCCAATGCTATCTTCTGCTTGTCTGCACCAGAGAAGAGCTTCTTTCCCTTGAACTTAGCCTGCCAAGAGGCATTATCCTTGATTTCTGCACCTAAACCGGCAGTCTCACTCTCATGATTGAAGTAGGCTCCAAACACCGTCTGCTTATCACCGTTGATGGCAATAAAGCCATTGATAGGACCCCAAAGACCATTACCATAAACAGGAATAACATACTTGTCCTCACCGTTTACTTTACAACGATACAGTGCCAGTTTACCTTCTTTAGCGTCTTTGCTGGTCAGTTTGAAGCCAGCATCAACGCCTCCTTGCTTTCCAGCCTCGGTAACCTTACCGTCAGCATTGATGACATCGTCAGCAATGATAATCTTCTTCCACAGCTGAACAGCCTGTTCGTTGGTCATATTACGATCCTGATTGAGTGCAAAAAGAATCTGTTTCTGCTGGTCGAGCTGTACATTAGCATCCTGCATGGGCTTCAATGCCTGGAAAACGAACGCAAGCAAGAAAGCTACTATCAACACGAGGATGACAGAATAAACAATTGTATAAGAATTACTATTTGTCTTCATATCTTTCTCCTCCTTATTTATTTAGCACGCTTAGCACGCTTGCTGATGTTTGACTGTACTACACAGTAGTCGATAAGTGGGGCAAACATGTTACCAAAGAGGATGGCGAGCATCATACCCTCTGGATAACCTGGATTCAGAACACGGATGATGATAGCCATCGCACCGATGAAGAAGCCATAAACCCACTTACCTGTCTCTGTGCGAGAAGAGGTAACAGGGTCGGTTGCCATGAACACTGCACCAAAGCAGAAGCCACCTAATACGAGGTGTTCATACCACTGTATTGGAGTTGCACCAGTAGAATGGAAGAGCAATCCCATAACTGTTCCACCAATGAAGACGCTGAGCATTGTCTTCCAACTGGCTATATTCGTCCACAAAAGGATGACAGCACCAATGGCAATGGCAATGACTGACGTCTCACCAACTGATCCTGGGATTAATCCTAATACCATATCGCAAACGGAATGGTTAACATTTACACCCTGAGCAATCTGTCCCAGTGGCGTTGCCATGGTGAATCCATCAGGTAAGGTATAGCCCAATCCACAGATAGAATCGCTTGCTACCCAGATACTATCACCTGTCATTCTACTTGGATAAGAGAAGAAGAGGAAGGCGCGGGCTGCTAAAGCAACATTGAAAATGTTCATACCCGTTCCGCCAAAGATTTCCTTTGTGAAGATAACAGCAAAGGCAATGGCAAGGACAAGGATCCACAATGGTGTGGTAACAGGGATTATCAATGGGATGAGAATACCTGACACAAGATAACCTTCCTGTATCTCTTCTCCCTTCCACTGTGCCCAGGCAAACTCAATACCCAAGCCAACAATGTAAGAAACAAGAATCTTTGGCAACAATGCCAGCAATCCATAGAGGAACATTCCCCAGCATGTTGCATCGGCTAACTTCCCTGCAGCTACAGCATTCTGGTATCCGATGTTATACATACCGAACAACAATGCTGGTAACAGAGAGATTACCACAATACTCATAATACGCTTCGAGTCAATCGCATCGTGGATAGAGACACCGCTCTTGGATGTTTCGTTCGGAACATACAAGAAAGTATCGAAACCATCAAAGACACTCTTGAAAGCATGAAGCTTACCACCCTCTTCAAAGTTTGGGCGTATCTTATCGAGATAATTTCTTAAACTCATATTATTAATCGTTATAGGGTTCTTAAATTTTATGTAGGAATCACTGAACCCTACGCATTTTCTTTTCTGAGAATATCAAGACCTTCACGAACAATTTTCTGCAATGGTAGCTTTGAACTGTCAACGAATTCAGCTAAAGCAAAGTCCTCTGGACTTACCTCATAGATACCTAATTGCTCTTGACTGTCTATGTTTCCTGAGATAATAGACTTGATAAGGTATTCGCCATAGATATCCATTGGCAACACCTTGTCGTACTCTCCACTCATGATCATGTGGCGTTCACCACCCTTGATACGTGCATCGAGGTTGTATGCTTTCTTTCCCTGCAACCAAGTGAAGTAACTATGGGAGGTTGAGAAATCATTGAAACGTGGCATTATCCAACCTGCAAGCTCGTTAACATCATCTCCTTCAGGGATCACTGTTACCTCTGAAGTGTGTGCACCAAGGACTGTTTCATCTGTAGCGATGGTCCCTGTAAGAGGATTACCATTCAAGATGCGGACATGACAGCCACCTTTCACATTGTCTGCAAGAATATCCTGCAGCGGAGTACCAACAAGAACATCCACATAACCTGTGTTCTTCACCATGCTACCAGCTACAGCTACACGACGAGTAAGGTTGACTTTACCCGTATTGAACAACCGACCGAAGAAGATAACAGCTGTTGGATCAACGGTCCAGACAGTTTCTCCCTTGTTGACAGGTGAGATGTGATTCACCTGAACACCAACGTTTCCAGCTGGACAAGGTCCATCAAAGACGTTAACCTCAACGTCTTTGGCGTTTACCAACGCTTCAGCAGTCTGCTTAACACCGATACCTAAATAGACTTTAGCAATCTTTGCCAATGCAGAAAGGCCCGTCTGGAAATCCCTTTCCTGTCCTTTCAACTCAAATTCAAAGTCGCCCTGCAGTGGCTTATCACGCAGTGCAGATACAAAGATTGCCTTCGGTGTTGTATCAGGACGTGTGCTGACAGCGTAAGGAAGCTGGTTTATAAAACCAAAAAGACCGGCTTTCAACAGACAATCCTTTACCTCGTCTGCTGACAAACCAGCCAAATCCTTTATTCCAAAGTCAACAAATTCTTGCTGCTCATCAGCAACAACCTTCACACGTAACACCTTACGCCTCTCTCCACGTTCGACACTTGTGACCGAACCGCTCACAGGTGAAGCGAAACTTACCTCTGGACAACCCTTATCAACAAACAAAGGGTCACCAGCCCGGACATGATCTCCCTCACGGACAACCACCTTAGGAGTCAATCCAGTGAAGTCATCAGGTACTAAAGCGTACTCCTTCGATGGCTTAACTGGCAGCAACTGCTCCTGTGCGCATCCAATCAGGTTAATGTCTAAGCCCTTTCGTAACTTAATTACATTTGCCATAAAAATGATATTATTGCGAGTTTTTATATTATTTCATCGATAGATTGTGCAGGCAAGAGCAATGAAAGGAGTGCTTTCGGATTGCCGAGCGCAGCTTATTTTCTGCAAAAATAATGCAAGCAAGAGCAATGAAAGGAGTGCTTTCAGATTGCCGAGCGCAGCTTATTTTCTGCAAAAATAATGCAAGCAAGAGCAATGAAAGGAATGCTTTCGTATTGCCGAGCGCAGCTTATTTTCTGCAAATGTAGCAAAAATTAAGTACATTTGGCACATTTATATATAATAATTTCAGTATAAAACGTTTTTTTTGTAGTTTTGTAAACGCATTGAAGAGAATTAGAACTACCATCCGTTGGATTGTATGGACGATTATAAGTTTATACATCGTCATCATTGTGCTGCTACATATACCAGCAGTACAGGGGGGTATTGGGTCTAAAATAGCGGACTTAGCATCCGAAAAACTTGGTACAGAAGTACATATTGGACATGTTGATTTAGGCTTTCTGAACCGCGTTATCATTGACGATTTACTCATTTATGACCAGCACCACAAGAAGATGTTATCTGCTTCACGCATCGGAGCAAAGGTAGATCTCATTCCACTCCTTCAATCTGGAGCTATCAATATATCCTCTGCACAACTCTTTGGACTGAAGGCTGACCTCTACAAAACAACAAAAGACAGCAAGCCCAACTATCAATTCGTGCTGGACTCACTGGCTTCGAAGGACCAAAGCAACAAAAAGCCATTGCACTTGTCTATCAATAGTCTTGTCATACGCAATGGTTCCATACGATATAATCAATATGATGCACCACAAACACCCCACCGATTCAACCTTCATCACCTGGACATAACTAATATCTCCACCCATATCGTCCTTGATAAGCTTGACGATAACAGTGTTATTGCCAACTTAAGGAGTTTCTCATGCAAGGAATCTGCAGGCTTAGATGTACAACAGCTGACCTTTGAAGTCAAGGCCAACCAACGACAAGCAAGTCTTACAGCCTTCAACCTGCAACTCCCTAACAGCAAAGTAGCTCTGGAAGAGATAAAAGCACATTATGAGTTAAAGAACAAAAGACTGATAAACAACAGTTTAAGATTTAACATTAAAGGTTTTAATAGTACACTACAGCCATCAGATCTCTCCACATTTTTACCAGACTTACACCTCCTCAGGAACCCTTATAGAATCGTTTTAAGTGCACAAGGAACGAACCGTTCTGTAGCAATTCGTCAACTAACCGTCTCCTCTCCCACCGAGTCAACACTTCTAAAAGCCAAAGGTTGGATAAAGGACTATGACACGAAGCCTTCGTGGAACATTACTTTCGCACCATTAAAGATTGGACACAACACCCTCATAAACCTTGCAAAAGTAGCAAAAAAGCCACTCCCCGCCCCCATAAACAACCTTGGGAACATTTACTATAAGGGCGTTATCAGTCAACAAAACAATACTTATACGGCACGTGGTGACCTAAATACCAACGCAGGTAGTGCCCGACTGGCTGCTTCTATGCATGGTAAAAACCTCCGTGGCACTATTATCACACCAGGATTCAACATCGGTGAGCTATTAGCAAACCCTGATTTCGGAAAGGTTGTTGCCAAGATTGCCGTTGATGGTAGTACCGATCTCACACGCATCTCAGCCAAAGGCGATGTCTTTTCTTTCTTCTATAAGGGTTACACCTACAAGAATATCCATGTAGATGGACTCCTTCAGCATGATGCTTTCAATGGAGAAATAGCAATAAACGACCCCAATGGCAAGTTAGAAGTAAGTGGAAAAGCTTCAAATATTTCCGCTTTCATCAACAAAAAAGGTGTACTCTCAGCAAATATCAATATCAATGCTGATAATGTAAACCTCCATAAACTGCAACTTTCAGATGCCTTGGGAGATAGATATATCTCCTTCAACTCACAGATTAATGGTCATTACTCTTCCGTAGACAACCTAAACGGAACGTTACAGGTGTCATCATTCTTCATGAAGGGCGAAGGACAAGACATCAACATAGACCATCTGAATGCCAAAGCCAGCAGTGGTGTACTCATGAAGTCGCTGGATGTTACGTCAGAACTTGGTGAAATACATCTCAACGGACAGTATACTTACTCCTCATTGCCACAAAGCATCACAAATATTCTGAGCCATTACTTACCAAGTGTCATCCGTCAGAAACCTTCTTATCAGTTGACAAGAAGCAAAAACAATTATGTTTTCTCCTTCCGCATGGATGATACGAAACTCCTCAATACACTTTTTAAGACGTCCCTCACCTCTCATTATCCTATCAGTATTGCTGGTAGGGTGAATGATCAGGCACATACCATCACTATGGATGCATCTGCACCATCACTCACATACGATGGTCATAAGCTCAGACATGTGTCCCTCTCAGTAGACACGCATCCTGAAGGACTCCTCGTCAACCTCTTTGGAGAACGTGCAGGAGCACAAGGACCACACGTAATTGTCAAAGCAAAGGGGAGTATTGCCAATGATAAAGTAGCCTCGGACATTGCTTTCCAGATGCCAGGGAGCACCGTTCTACATGGTAATATCAACACATTGGCAGCTTTCAGTCATCATCATGGAGCATTACAGACAGACTTACACTTCAATCCTTCCAAGATAACTGTAGACACAATCACGTTACAGCTACAGCCATCCGACTTGTCTTACTATCACAACAACCTGGCTATAGATCATTTTGAGATATCAAACCGTAACCAACACATCGTTGTCAACGGACAGACATCAGGCAATCCAGAGGATTCTCTCATGGTAACACTGAAGGATATCGACGTCCCGTACATATTAGATATTGTCAATTTCCACAGCGTAGACTTCTCTGGTATAGCGTCAGGTACGGCTTCTATCCACTCTGTCTTCTCTCATCCACAGGCAAATGCAACCCTTACCGTGCGTGATTTCACGTTCCAAGAGGGCGACATGGGGACATTACAAGCGAAAGTAAACTACAAAGAACAAGAAGGAAAAATCAATATAGATGCTAAAGCAGATGCTGGTGCAGACTCATATACGGACATAAAGGGGTATGTTGACATCAAAAACAGTTATATCAACTTACCTATTTACGCCCACGGAACACACCTTTACTTCCTAAAGAGCTTCTGTGGTTCCTTCATGAGTGATATAAACGCACAGGCTGAAGGCTGGTGTAAGGTGGTAGGACCACTGGATGACATAAACCTTGAGGGTGATATGATTGCCAACGGACCCATCCATATCAAACCTATTGGCGTTACCTATACATTAAAAGACTGTCGTGTCAGACTCATACCGAATGAGATAACATTTGCGACAGATACCGTTTATGATCCAAAAGGGAACATCGGTATTGTCACGGGAGGCTTACACCACAAATCCCTCACCCACCTTACTTATGACATCAACGTCGAAGCACATAACCTTCTGTCTTATTACTTCCCAAGACACACCAGCAAAGAGACATTCTGGGGCGTTGTCTACGGTACAGGAAACTGTGACATTAAAGGTGGACCGGGTGAGACAACGATGAATGTTGAGCTGGAACCAGAGAAGAATACCTTTATTACTTACAACGCAGCAACGGCAGGTGACGTAGGGACAAACAACTTTATCCACTGGATTTCCACACCCGTAGACAGCAACACAGTACTGATTCCAGAGACGGGCAACCCTTCTTCCGTAACGGCACCAGCCACTACACACACACCATCTGACGCCAACAATAATAATAGCTTTGCAGATATACCGAGCAATCTGCACATCAATTTCCTCCTGAAGACCAATCCTAACCTCACTTTAGGAGTACTCCTTGATGAAGCAACAGGCGATAACATCACACTGAACGGCTCAGGTATTCTCCGTGCCACCTATTATAATAAAGGTGCATTCCAGCTTTTTGGCAACTATAACGTAGACCATGGGCTCTACAGTCTGACCATACAGAACATCATCAAGAAGCAATTCTCCTTCCAGCCAGGGTCAACAATTGCCTTTGGAGGTGACCCTTTCAATGCCGCACTCAACTTAAAAGGAATATACACCATCAATTCCGTACCACTCAGCGACTTAGGTTTGGGCAATTCGTTTGTACATAACAACACGAAAGTAAACTGTCTTCTGAACATCGAAGGAACACCAGCAGCACCAACAGTATCCTTTGATTTGGATCTCCCGACACTCTCCTCCGACGCACAACAGATGGTACGTTCCATCCTCAACTCCGAACAGGAGATGAACAACCAGGTGCTTTATCTGCTTGCTGTCGGTAGGTTCTATCCCCAAAGCAACAACAATAACAACATGGCACAGAAAGACTTAGGACCAAGTCAGACCTCACTTGCCATGCAGAGTCTGCTCTCCGGAACAATCTCCCAGCAGATCAACACAGTCCTTTCCAACTTAGTAAACAACCGAAACTGGAACTTTGGAGCGAATATTGCCACAGGAAACGAAGGCTTTAGCAATGCTGAATACGAAGGACTCCTCTCTGGTAGCATGCTCAACAACCGTCTACTCTTCAACGGACAGTTCGGTTATCGTGACAATGTTGCTAAAAACAGCTCCTCATTCATCGGAGATTTCGACATCAGATACCTCCTCTTCCCAAGCGGGAACGTAGCCTTCCGCGTCTATAATCAGACCAACGACCGCTACTTCTCTCGCAATTCACTGACCACACAAGGTGTGGGTATCATCCTGAAAAAGGACTTTAATCACATCTGGGATATTTTCGGTGTAAAGAGAAGAAAGGTTAAAAAAGATCCGCAAAAGCATTGATGTTCAGAATATTATTAGTAACTTTGCGCTCGATTTGGGGATATTAAGCCCCATTAGAGTTCATATAAAGTCAAACTTTATTAATTAAATTATTTTTTTAAACACTTTATGACAAAAATTGAAGACGTCAAGAATGTACAGCCTTTAGCTGACTTCAACTGGGACGAGTTCGAGAACGGAACACAGAATGGCGCTAGCAAGAGCGATCTTACTAAGGCTTACGATGAGACACTCAACAAGATCCAGGAGCATCAGGTTGTTGAAGGTACTGTAATCTCAGTTGACAAGAAGGAAGTAGTAGTAAACATCGGTTACAAGAGCGATGGTATTATCCCTGCTTCAGAATTCCGTTACAATCCAGATCTCAAGCCAGGCGATAAGGTTGAGGTTTACGTAGAGAGCCAGGAAGACAAGCGTGGCCAGCTCGTACTCTCACACAAGAAGGCACGTCTGCAGAAGAGCTGGGAGAACATCAACAAGGCTTTGGAGAACGATGAGATTGTTCAGGGCTACATCAAGAGCCGCACAAAGGGTGGTATGATCGTTGATGTATTCGGCATTGAAGCATTCCTTCCAGGAAGCCAGATTGACGTTCACCCTATACGTGACTACGATGTATTCGTTGGTAAGACTATGGAGTTCAAGATTGTTAAGATCAATCAGGAGTTCCGCAACGTTGTCGTATCACACAAAGCACTCATCGAGGCAGAGCTTGAAGCACAGCGCAAGGAGATCATCTCTCATCTTGAGAAGGGTCAGATCCTCGAGGGTACTGTTAAGAACATCACCTCTTACGGTGTATTCGTTGACCTCGGTGGTGTTGACGGACTCGTACATATCACTGACCTCTCATGGGGTCGCGTAAGTGATCCACACGAGGTTGTAACACTCGATGAGAAGATCAACGTTGTAATCCTCGACTTTGATGAGGATAAGAAGCGTATCGCTCTTGGTATCAAGCAGCTCACTCCACACCCATGGGATTCTCTTGATCCTAACCTTAAGGTTGGTGACCACGTTAAGGGTAAGGTAGTTGTTATGGCTGACTATGGTGCATTCGTTGAGATTCAGCCAGGCGTTGAGGGTCTCATCCACGTATCTGAGATGAGCTGGAGCCAGCACTTGCGTTCAGCACAGGAGTTTATGAAGGTTGGTGATGAGGTAGAGGCAGTAATCCTCACCCTCGATCGCGACGAGCGTAAGATGTCTCTTGGCATCAAACAGCTGAAGGAAGACCCATGGGAGACTATCGAAGTGAAGTACCCAGTAGGTTCTAAGCACATCGCTAAGGTTCGTAACTTCACTAACTTCGGTATCTTCGTAGAGCTTGAGGAAGGTGTTGACGGTCTTATCCACATCAGCGATCTCTCTTGGACTAAGAAGGTTAAGCATCCTTCAGAGTTCACATCACAGGGTGCAGAGATCGAGGTTGTTGTTCTCGAAATTGACAAAGAGAACCGTCGTTTGAGCCTTGGTCACAAGCAACTCGAGTCAAATCCATGGGATGAGTACGAGGAAATCTACAAGCCAGGTACTATCCACAATGGTAAGATCACCGAGTCTATGGACAAGGGTGCAGTGATTACTCTTGATGAAGGTGGTGAAGGCTTCGCTACACCTAAGCATCTTGTTAAGCAGGATGGCACACAGGCACAGCTTGGCGAGGAACTCCCATTCATGGTTATTGAGTTCGTTAAGGACACAAAGCGCATCATCCTCTCTCACTCTCGTACTTTCGAGGAGGTTAAGGAAGAGCCACGTCGCCCACGTCATGCAGCTAATGGCGCACGCAAGCAGGATCAGTCAGCACAGATCAACAACGTTGCTGCTGGTACTTCACTTGGTGATCTCGACGTACTCGCTGACTTGAAGAAGAAGATGGAGGGTGACAAGTAATCCTTGTTACAATCATCTAAATAATATAAGGCATCAGGCTATCACAGCTTGATGCCTTTTTTATTGTCCGTGAATTATCCTTACAGATAGCACGCCATGGTATTCTGAAAAATGAAAGAATATGGATGGGAAACGACTTTGTAACCATCAGACAATCAAAGGCTTACAAAACGCCTCGCAAAAGGGCATCTTTTACGGTGCAAAAGGGCACCTTTTACACTTCAAAAGGGCATCTTTTACAATGCAAAAGGGCGTCTTTTACACGGCGAAAGAGCACCTCTTGATTTGCGAGTAATAAAAATCCTGACAACACACACTACTAAAGGCGATTATTAGTGATACTATTCTACCAACAGAAAGCGCGATACACAGCTGAGACTTCTTAACCATATACAAGAGACATTTTATGATATATACGGGAGAGGACACGGACGATTAAGGCGAAAGAGACGATCAAATTACCTTATTTTAGGTATTGTATAAATTCTAAAATTTACATACTTTTGTACAAAATAATGGATTATCGATAAAAAATTGTATACATAATGAGAAAGAAATTTACCCCACTTGTGTTTATTCTGGCAACAGTTGTTGCACCTTGTAACGCACAGACAGAGAACGCACTGGACTCTACGCAGCATCTGCAGGAGGTGACCATCAGTACGACACGTATCCCTGAACTGAAGTCGAATGCGGCTGCTACGGTCACAATCATCGACAATAAACAGATAGAAGCAATGAGTAAGATTGCTCCAGACATGTCGCATCTCCTTGGATTGCTCACCCCGGGCATGGCATTGTCAAGTAATACGACAAGTTCACGTGCACAATCACTCCGCGGAAGAAGCGCATTGATACTGATTGACGGTATACCTCAGTCGACTCCGCTACGCTCTACCGACCGTGATATCCGTACGATTGACGTCTCAGCCATCGACCATATTGAGATTGTGAAAGGGTCAACGGCACTGTATGGAAACGGTGCTATCGGTGGTTTGATCAACATCATCACTAAGAAAAATACCACCAACAGAGCCATTGCAGGACAGACAACGCTGGCTGGATCAACCTATAACTTCTTCCGACAGGGCAAGGGTCAGGGTTATCGTATCAACCAACAGCTTTACGGAAAGGCTGGACAGTTTGACTATCTCATCAGTGGAACCTTCGGAAGAACAGGCAGTAGCGTTGATGGTGACGGACAGTTCATCTCTCCAAGATACGGACTTGGCGACACATATACCACCAATACACTCGTGAAACTGGGCTATGCACTGTCAACAAAAAGCCGAATTGAACTGATGTATAACTTCTATCGCAGTCTGCAGGACACGAAACTGATTCCTTCAGGTGGTAAATATCTGCAGCGCCCAGCCATCGGTGTCATTGGAAGCAGAGACCCACAGGCTGTTGATGAAGGTACACGATACAACCACAATGCTTACTTGAAGTTCACTTCACGTGACATTTTCAAGCATACAGACTTAGAGGCTGCCATCTATGGCTCAAGCCTTTACACCATCTTCGACTTCCGTAAAGCCAACCCAGCACAACCCCGATGGGAGGAGACCAGCGGACAGTCAGCAGTGAAAGACCGTAAGTTCGGCTTCCGTACACAGTTCACGTCTCATCTGACACTCTCTGAAAACGCCTTCGCACACCTTGTTTACGGTTATGATTACCTCTTCAACAAAACGGCGCAACCCCTTGTTGACGGTCGTTTGTGGATGCCTTGGCTCAGAAGTAATAACCATGCACCGTTCGTACAGATGAAAGCTACGCTGTGGCAATGGTTCAACGTGAAGCTGGGAGGACGATATGACTTCATCAATGTGAGTGTTCCCGACTATGATGTGCTGCGTAATAAACTCTCAGACCCACAGGTTCATGTGCAAGGAGGATCACTTCATTACAACAATCTCTCATTCAATGTCGGACTGTCTTATAACAAGATCCGTGAATTCCAGCCTTTCGTAGCCTTCTCACAGGGCTTCTCAATCTTCGATTTGGGTCGTACGTTACGTGCTGCAAAGGCTGATGTGCTATCAAAAATATCAACAGAACCCGTCAAGACAAACAACTATGAGATTGGTGCTTACTCACAGATTGGTGACTGGTTGCAGCTGAATGGCTCGTTCTTCTATACCTATTCAAAGCTCGGTAGTGACCTGAAGATAGAGAATGGCTTCTGGGTTGTCAACCGAACACCACAGAAAGTGTATGGTATTGAACTGAGTGCTGACGCCAAGATCCTTGACAATCTCAAGGCAGGAGCAAACCTCTCATGGTTTGAAGGTAAGCTGAAATCAGCCTCAGGAGAATGGGATACATACATGTCGAACATATCTATTCCTGCTGCAAAGTTGGGAATGTACGTGAACTACTCCCCTATTAAGAATACGTATCTACAGCTACAATACATCCACACAGGTAAGCGCAACCGCTTCACACCTAATGCTACCGGTGCTTACAATGAGGGAGAAGGAATCGTAAACCGTATCAACCTGCTGAACTTTATGGCAGGAATGAAGCTGAAAGCATGGGACTTCAGCCTCGCAGTATCGAACCTACTGAATTATACATATTATACACCTTCATCCATGTTAATGGCACGTAATGCTGAATATGCTCATGCTGATGGGCGCAACATCACGCTCACAGCAACCTTCAAATACTAATGAAGGTAAACAAAGAACCTCCCCTCTCTTCGTCGGAAGAGCTGGGGAGGTTCTCTGTTTTTGTATCTGAAAAGTTTAAGAAGACCCTGAAAAGAACACCAAAGATCACTTGTCGACACCTATAAAGTAACCCTACTTTTTCGCAACTTTCTAACTTTCCTGTCACTACTGTCACCCATTATTTGCTCTCAACACCCTCTTTCACAGGCTGTTAAGCGAAATGTTAAAAGTGACAGCAAAGTAATTTTAAAGTTGGTAAGGTGTTTATAAACATGAAAAACAGTACTTCAAGATGAAACAAAAACCATCTAAACTATTGAATATATACTCACTTTAAAAAAAGAATCCAAGTTATCAATACACTAAAAATAAGAAAAAATCAATTCATAACGATTTTATATATACCTTTGTAAAAGATAAAATTTTGATATTTTATGGGATACATAACTAGTCTTCCATTCTTGATGCTACTCAAGATACTTAGCTTATTCTTATCTTCATAGTACAGAAGATAACTATAAACACCTCAAACAAAGTATTGCAACTATATTTAATAACAAATAAATCAAATCAAACTAAGAACCCTTTCTCGGACGTTTTAAGACTGAGACACTCATATCTATTAAACAATGGGAGCATGAAAATTATGAATATTATGTCATTTCAATTATTTACATCAATGTTTTCTCGTACCTTACTAATATATTGTTGGGCGAATTTAGTAGCTTTAACAGTTAATGCCCAAAGCACATTGATAGCTAATGGGCATCTGTTATTTACAAGAGTTAGGGTAACACATAATCAACAGACGCGTGATGTTTTAGCGCTAATAGACACAGGAGCTTCCGTAAATCTAATCGATTCCACCTTTGCAGTAGATTCTTTTCAAATTAATTCAACTAATAGCAATGCAACGATAGGAAACACATTGGGAAAAAGAATTAAATCTTTTGATTTCAACTTAGATAGTATATCTTTAGACAATACCATCTGTTTTAAGTCTCGATGCTTCGTAATCGACTTAGCAAGCAAGTTTAAAGATCCAGCAATTAATTTGGTATTAGGAGGCGATTTCCTTAAAAGAAGGAAATGGTGCTTCGACTTAAAGTCATATAAGATATCCTGTGACGAAATAATCCCTGCAGATACAGACATCGAAGCTTCAATAAAATGGGGAAATGAGAATGACTACAGTGATGCCGCCTTAAACTCTATATATATCAAAGGAAAGATATCCGGAATAAAAACACGCATATTTTTCGATACAGGAAGTATATATAATGATTTGCCACTTAACTTTAATATCCCTACAACAGAATATATAGAATTGTCAGGAGCTAATATTGCTGAGACACAAGTCAAAAAGAAGGTTGGTCGCTGCCTTAACATTAATACTGATTTAAAGTGCTATAACACGAATTTAGACTTCGTAAAGGCTCACGACAAATATCCCCGTATCAACATGTCACTGTTCTGGGGAAAGAAAATCATTTTAGATTATGACCGAAAAGTCATATACATATTAAAAGAAAGAGAAAGATAATTCTAAATATCTACCATAAGTAACACGGTCCTTCTCGTATGCTACAAGGATAAAGTTGTGACTAAATACTCTGAAAAGACAGTCAAAGACATAGAAAGAGATATTTCTAAACGACAATAAAACAAAAAAAGAAGCAGGAAACCTGGATGGAACAGATTACCTGCTTACTTATTTAAGAGTGCACATAAGTGCTGTGCACTGCAGAATCAATGATTAAAGCGAACCGTTGTTAGCCTGACGGATCATCTCAGATGAAGCATAGAGATACACTTCTACACGACGGTTAGCCTGGCTGACAGTCTTATTCTCGATAGGATTAGCACTACCAAAGCCCTCAACTGAACGAATCTGACGGTTAGAAACACCGTTTGCCTTCAGATAAGAAGACACTGCATTGGCACGACTCTGTGACAGAGGGATGTTGATATTATCGTTACCAGAAGCGTCAGTGTAGCCCTGAATAGCAACGTCACAGTTTGAATTGCGCTTCATCAGACCAGCGAACTTCGTCAAATCCTTCTTAGCTGAAGCACTCAAAGTAGACTTGTTAAGAGGGAAAAGGATACCAGAATCGAAGGTTACCTTCACACAATCCAGACCATTTGCATCTGTTACCTTATCAACTCGAGCGTTAGGAAGCTGCTGAGAAGCCTCACGTGCCACCTTATCCATGTGACGACCGATGAGTGCACCAGCACCTGAACCAATTACACCACCGATAGCTGCACCGATAGCAGTACTCTTTGTATTCTTTCCTATGATGTTACCAACGATGCCGCCCAGTACCGCTCCGGCACCACCACCAGCTAAAGCACCTGTTCCTTGTTTGGTCTGACAACTTACGACAGTCAGCATACACATGCCTGCTGCCATTACTTTCATATTCTTCATAACCTGTAATGTTTATGTTATAATATTATCCTTTAATTTCAAATGGAGCCTTCCTGATGGCTCACCCGTTGTTTCTAATCCGTGCAAAGATAAACAAATTATGGTGTAAAGCACTATTTGCCAACATTTTTTTGTAATTTTGCACAAAATAAGCAGTGCTTGGCAATGCCGAAGTAAACTTCATTTGCACTTGCTTGTATTACTCTATCGCAAAGTTAGGTGTTCCTGTTACAAACACAAAAGGGAATTGCCTACAATGCTTGGGATTTCCCCTAAAAGAAAAGAAACAGATAAATATATTATGGCAAAAGAACTAAAACACATGACCAAGAGAGCAGAGAACTACTCTCAATGGTACAATGACCTTGTAGTAAAAGCTGAATTGGCTGAGCAGTCTGCCGTACGTGGATGTATGGTTATCAAGCCTTACGGCTATGCTATATGGGAAAAGATGCAGGCTCAGCTTGATAAAATGTTCAAAGAGACAGGCGTTCAGAATGCTTACTTCCCACTTTTGATTCCGAAAAGCTTCCTCTCTCGTGAGGCTGAGCACGTAAAGGGATTTGCCAAAGAGTGTGCTGTGGTTACTCACTATCGCTTAAAAGCAAGCGAAGACGGCAATGCTGTTGAGGTAGACCCTAACGCTAAGCTTGAAGAAGAGCTGATTATACGTCCTACAAGTGAGACAATCATCTGGAATACATATAAGAATTGGATTCACTCTTGGCGTGATCTGCCATTGATGTGTAACCAATGGTGTAACGTTATGCGCTGGGAGATGCGTACTCGTCCGTTCCTTCGCACCTCAGAGTTCCTCTGGCAAGAAGGTCATACAGCACATGCTACACGTGAAGAGGCAGAGAAAGAGGCACAGACAATGCTGCACGTATATGCTGATTTTGCGGAAAAATGGCTTGCAGTGCCTGTTGTTCAGGGTGTAAAGAGTGAGACTGAACGCTTTGCAGGAGCACTTGACACTTACACCATCGAGGCTATGATGCAGGACGGTAAGGCTCTCCAGAGTGGTACTTCACACTTCTTAGGTCAGAATTTTGCTAAGTCTTTCGATGTAACCTATCTTAATAAGGACAACAAACCAGAGTATGTATGGGCTACATCATGGGGTGTGAGCACCCGATTGATAGGAGCTTTGATCATGACACACTCTGATGACAACGGTTTAGTGTTGCCTCCAAAGATCGCTCCTATACAGGTTGCCATCATACCTATCTTCAAAGGCGAGGAACAACTGAAGGAAATCACAGCTAAGTTACAGCCTGTTATCGACCAGTTGAGGGCATTGGGCATCACAGTGAAGTATGATGATGCTGACAATAAGCGCCCAGGCTTCAAGTTTGCAGACTATGAATTGAAGGGAGTACCAGTCCGTTTGGCGATGGGTGGTCGTGATTTGGAGAACAATACCATTGAGGTTATGCGCCGAGACACGCTCGAAAAGGACAGTGTAAGCTTCGATGGCATCGTTGACTACGTGAAAAACCTCCTCGATGACATACAGAACAACATCTTCAAGAAGGCAAAAGACTTCCGTGATGCGCACATCTACGAGTGTGAAAACTACGAAGAATTCAAGGAGAAGGTTAAGGATGGCGGTTTCTTCCTCTGCCATTGGGATGGTACAGAAGAGACAGAAGCCAAGATAAAGGAGGACACACAGGCTACAATCCGTTGTGTTCCGTTCATGTTCGAACAGACTCCTGGCACCGACATGGTAAGTGGTAAGCCTGCTAAATACCGTGTTATCATTGCAAGATCCTACTAATATATAATAAGGTGGTTGATGATTCAGAAGGTCATCAGCCACCTTTTTGTTTTTCCCCCACCATGCCAAAATGTGTTCCATGCCATAGAACGGCAACTGCCAGCCCATGGAACATCAAGCAGAACATCCATAAAAAGGATATAAAAGAGAACAACTAACCATTTAAAGTACAATTTTAAACAACAGAACTTATGAAGAAGACACTCATCACATTTGCATTATTACTTACCGTAACGGTACTGAATGCGCAGACACTCATCAAGGTCAACCTCAAGAAAGGTGACAAAGCCGTTTATGAAAACGTAAACACTGTCAATGCAGCACTGCCTATGGGTGCTGGGAATCAGAACATTAAGATAACCAACACGACCACTGTTGAGGTGAAAGATGCCACTGCTGACGGTTTCAAAGTTGAGTTCCTGACCAAAGATTCCAAGATAGAAGGGAACGAAGAGGCGGCACAACAGTTTGGCGATCAGCTCAGTCGGTACCTCGATGGAGTACCTGCTCTCTTCCAGACTGATAAGAATGGTTGCCTGCAGAAGCTGCTAAACTACGAAGAAGTGGTTGGGAAAATGAGCAAAGTAGCCATCACGCAGATTGACAGTATGTATAAAAAGAATCCTAAGATAGAGGAGATGGCACCAAAAGCCAAGGTGATTATGGCACTCAACGACCTCTTCACCGAGAAGAATATCATGGAGAACTTCAAGAACAAGAGTGTCTTCCAGCTCTATGGTAAGACCCTGAAGACGGGTGACAAAGAGGACAAAGAGATACAAGGCATCAAGGTTAACACCACTTATGACGTCAGCAACGTTCTCGGTATGCTCACTGTTGTGGCAAAAAGCAAGGCTAACATGACAGAGAATGAGACCAAAGCGTTCTTCATTAGCAATCTCAAGAAGATGGGAATGGGCGAAGAGATAAGTTCACAGTTTGAGCAGAACTGGGGTCAAATGAAGGCTATGGGCATGGCAAGTATCGACATGAACGACACTACTACCTATCATTTCACAAAGAGCGGATGGGTCAATGACGTGGTTAGTTCAGGTAAAATGAAGATGATGGGTATGCAGATGGACCTCAACACCAGCGTAAAGTTGGTTTCTGACATGCATTAATCATCTGCTTTCAACGGGTTATAAGAAAGGTTCAACACCCCCGATGCGATGCTGAACCATCAACAAAAACATTGCCACCAACTGGAGGTTTCCCTTCCAATTGGTGGCAATTTTCGTATCAGAAGATTATTCCGTGATAAACTTCTTCACCACAATTCCCTTGTTCGTAACGACCTTCAGGATGTAAGTAGATGCCTTTCGTGGAAGTTCAACATCACGAACGTCACCCGAAATGCGACTTACAAGCATGCCAGAGAGCGTATAAACACTCACTTCACGAACCTGTACTGCATCCGATTCTGGCTGCAAACGGAGTCGGTTACCTTCTATTCTAACCGTCAGACCATCCTCTGCTGCATTGCCACGAACCTCATTGATACCCGTTGTTGACTTGACAATACGCACAAGTTTATAGTAGTTGTCACAACCACCGACAGGCATTTCAACCGCGTTTTTACCCAGACCAGCCTTGCAAGTGATCTGCATCAGATAGAATCCCGGTGCTATATCGCCCTCACGTGGAGTATAGTTCAACTTACCGTCCGACTGTGTTCCAGCCTGTCCCGACACTCTTGTCATGGTCAGAAGCACACCGCCACGACCAGTAAACGTGCGCAAAGCAACCTTCACCATCATGTTCTTCACATCCTTCAGCGCCTTGAGTGAGAAAGAACCGGTCACTGCTTTCCCCAGTTCAAGCGTTGTTGGGAAGTCGAGGGCAGCACACTCTAACGGCAACTCGGCATTCTTTTCAACCGTCACCGTTGCTGAATCAAATGCGCAAGGCATGTCCTCCAGCACATCCTCAGCCACATATTTCGTTCCTACCTTATAGGTTCCAGGTTCGAAAGGCAGTGGTTTATAGAACTTCATCGTCTGCTTCTCACCCTTATCAAAGTCCTTTGAATCCTGCATAAAGACGTATTCCTTACCCGTCAGCGTGCTCTTGAAGCAAGTGACAACACTGGCATTACCGTCCTTACCATAGTTACGCATGTCGCAGGCAAGCACAATCTTCTTTCCTTGTGGTACGGCAGTCTGCTCCTTTGTATCGGCATTGAGCCATCCCATCTCCGACACCTGACGCAGCACTGGATGAGCAGCAGCAGGACGAACGTCCACCTCTGTCGTTCCAACTTCCGAATCATCAAATGTCAAAGCGTCATATTTTGCATGATAAAGCTTCACTGCATAACGTCCTGCAGGGAGCTGTTCGGGCAAAGCAAATACCGTTTCATAGTTCTCGGTACAGTCACCATAGATGCTTGCCTGAAGTGTATCACTGGTGTAAACCTTCTGTGGATCAGCCGTTGAAGTGAACTTAAAGATGAGCTTACTGAGGTTGAAATCCTTGCTCTTGTTCTGCAGTTTGACACGTACAAGACCAGCTCCGTCAGCATAAAGAGGACCATCAAAGTTGATTTTCGACAGCAGTTTAACGTCAGGTGTAGGCTTATATTCCATGTCAGCAACGATCACTCCCTTCTCAACCTTCACTACTCCATAAGCAGAATTGCCCACAGGATGACGAAGAACCGTCCACTTGTCCTGACCGACAGGGCATATCGCGAAGCACACTTGATACTCGCCGTCAGCAACGCCTGCCACCTCCAAAGGGATATCACGCATGATGTAATAAGCATGACCAGCCTTGCCGTCCGTGTAACCAGCCAGCTTCTGGTTGTCATCCTTCAGATGTTTCAGGATCTGACCGTCCTTCATCAGCACAGCAGAGATGCGGAACTGAGCGGGTTCAACATCGTAGTTCTCAATGAAACATGCCAATGACATGGACTTGTTGACGAACTTCTCCGTATTGAATAACATCACGCTTAGGCGTGTAGGCGACGACACACTAAGAGGTACTTCAGATACTTGTGACCCTGCAGGAACGAAGTTGATGAGGATCTCCTGCCCTACATTGAATCCGCTTTTATCTGCTCCGATGCCGAGTTTCTCAGGGTTTAGATGGTTCACCATGAAGAAACCATCACTGTCACCATGCCATCCCCAGTTGATATGTACGAAGTCCCGACTGTCATAACCATCACAAACGAAGGCGTGACCACCGAGTCCATCCTCCGAACTTGCCGAATAATAAACAGGTCGACGGGCGTCAAGCTCGTGCTTTATCAGTGTCATCCACTCATTGGTTGAGTAATGTTCACGCTTCAGATACTGCACTGACTTATCATAACCGAAGTAGGTACGCATGGCATAAGGCACCAGCGGAGAGTACGTTCCACTACCTGTCAGCCCGTATTCCATATCCACTGAGATGGCAACATGTGCATTGAGGAGAGCCACAGCCTTAGCCTGTTCAGCCGTATAGTTCACGTTCCGATAGTCGGGTAACATCTTATCCCACTCGTAAGTGTCCTTGCTGAAGTCGGCAGAGAGCGTAACGTTCTTCTTCAGGGGCTTACCATTCTCGTCAACAAAAGTCGTTGTGTACGAGTGACTACCCGTTCCGTGCAATGGGTATTTATAGTAACGCATGATCTGTGAGGCTGCCGTAGCCACACAACCCACGTAGTAATGATACGTGTCCTGCCCATCTGTCCATGTCGGACCGTCATTGTTGTAAGGTGCATCCTGCCCCCATTTGATGTCGCCCAACAATGGTTTCACCACGGGATGAGGTGCTTCAGCCATTCTCTCTTCCGTCTTTTCATCAACACGGATAGCCGCGATGCGCTTTGCATAGGTCTTCATCCAGAACAAGAGGTTGTCTGGCGCATCCTTAAACGTGAATGTCCCATGGTCCGAATAGCCCAGGATAGTCCCGATAGCATCGTCACCTGAGACAATGACAAAGCCCTTTCCACCATCGTTGTTATAGATGTAGAACGGTGCTTGTCCGTTACTACTGCGTGTACCTGCAGGCATAGCCGACGAAGGCAACATACGCATAACAGGGCGTTTGACCCATCGTTTCATGAACCGTGTTGCCAACTCCTGCGCTTCCGTCTGCCCTATGGGACGAGCGTTTACCGCACAGAATGCTAACAGCAACGTTACTGATAGTAAAATTCTTTTCATAGTGATACTATTAAATAAGTGATAAATAATTCTTCAAAACGTATTAAACGCTTGTGTCACCGTTCCACAATCTCAATGCCGAAGAGCATGTAGTGCTTCAAAATAAAACCTTCAATTACACTGAGTTATTGGTCTTGTATGTCGTTTTCAGTCATCCCTTCACAATGCAAAAGGATGATGGTATCTGATGTTAGTAGCAGTTGCAAAGTTAGTGGTTTTACCTTATATGACGGCAAAGAAAGATGTAATTTTATACAAAATATATGTTAAGAATTACTGTTTCTACACCTTATTTATATATATAGCACCCTTTCCCGCCCAACACGCCATGGTCGATGGGAAACCAAGTAAGCACAGACGGAAAACCAGAAGAAATGCCTTCATTGTAAGAAAAAATCAGAATCGGAAAACAAAAGAGGCTCTTTTGCATTGTAAAAGATGCCCTTTTACATTGCAAAACATGCCCTTTTGACATGTAAAAGACGCCCTTTTACAATGCAAAAGGGCGTCTTTTACTTCTCACTTTGTAAGTGTTTGAATCACAGAAGATTACAAACCCGATAAAAACACATAATCCTTTGATTTTCACGAAACAGCATACCGAAAAGTGTAAGCATATTTCATAACATCAAAATCCATCCTCAATTCAGCATGACAAGACCACAGAACGCAAGAAGAGGAAGCACCGATTGAAAAACAAATAATAAAGAATAAAATCTCACTTCACCACAATAAACACCACAAACGTTCGTTAATTATTTGCTGAAAGTAAAATCATTTGTTAAAAACAGACGCATGAGTATTTCATCATCTGGAATAAAGTATGAAGGGCATTTAGGTCTATTTATACATAAAAAAGCATAAAAGATACAAATTCAGACCTGTTATATTTGGTTTTTCACCTCTTTATATGTACCTTTGCACGCCGTATCGAGAATTAGGATAACGGAAACCAGCTATATTTAAGGAGGAAATAGTAAACAATTCATGAGACAACTTAAGATTTCAAAAAGTATCACCAACCGATCAAGTGAGGCTCTTGACAAGTACCTTGTAGAGATTGGTCGTGAACCAATGATTACCGTTGATGAGGAGATTGAACTGGCTCAGGAGATCCATAAGGGCGGCCGTAAAGGTGAACGTGCCAAGGAGAAACTGATAAAAGCTAATCTTCGCTTCGTCGTTTCCGTAGCTAAACAGTATCAACACCAAGGACTTTCGCTTACAGACCTTATTGATGAGGGAAACATTGGACTGGTAAAAGCTGCTGAGAAGTTTGACGAAACACGCGGTTTTAAGTTCATCTCTTATGCAGTTTGGTGGATCAGACAGAGTATTCTGCAAGCTATTGCTGAGCAGAGTCGTATCGTTCGTCTCCCACTGAACCAAGTTGGAGCTATCTCAAAGATTAATCAAGTGACCAATGAGTTCGTGCAAAAGCACAACCGTAGGCCTTCTATACATGAGCTGGCAGAGCTAACTGGCATTGACGAAGCACGGATCCGACAGAGTCAGAGTGCTGATAACCATCACATGAGCATTGATGCACCGTTCAGCGATGACGATGATAACTCAATGAGTGACATGCTTTCATCAGGTGATGACTCACGTACTGACCGTGGAGTAGACTTTGAATCAATGTCTGACGACCTGCGTGCCGTTCTTCAGAACACACTTAAAGACCGCGAGATAAAGATTGTCACGGAGTGTTTCGGTATCGGTTGCCAGGAAAAAGGACTCGAAGAGATCGGTACAGAGATGGGATTGACCCGTGAACGTGTACGTCAGATACGTGAAAAAGCCATCGAAAAGATTCGCGAGAGTGGCAATGCACGTGTGCTGATGAAGTATCTGGGCTAAAAAACAGTCTATCCTGATCCCTTTAGAGGAGCGGATGTCCCAACGAGAATGTTGCTAACGGCTCTTTAATAGAGACACATAAACAACAAGAACACAGTCAAATACGACTCTCACATTCAACAAAATAAAAAGCGGAATGATGACTCTTCATCGTTCCGCTTTACTCTTTTACCTCCCCTTCCCTGCCTTTTACTGTTTTATTCTTTCACCTTATAGCTATTCGGAAGCTCACTATACCCTTTTATCCTTTCACCTTTCAACTGTTCAAGAAACCATTTTAACCTCTTACGCTTTTACTTTTCCATCGTTCAAAAGCTCATTTTTCACTTTTACCCCCCACCTTTCCACGTTCAAACAGCCTCATCTAATAGGACATCCCCTCCTTCGGAGGGGCTTGGGGAGGCCGCCCTCTTTTGGTATGGAGGCCGCATCTTCTGGTGCAGAGGCCGCCCTTTCACAACCTAATATCCCTCAACGAGGTACCAGACATAAACCTATCGAGGTCCACATGTCCCTTTATGCCACGCACTTTGCCTCGTTCCGTGAACTGCCAGATGTTATGTCTGCCTGCACCTTTTATCTCTGGACGACGCGAATTGTACTTTCCAAGGAAAAGAAAGTACGTATTGAAGCGTGGAGCAAGATGTGAATTATAGAAATTTACCTGCGAGTAGATAAGTGGTTTCTTACCATAATACTTCTTTACAAGTCGTGCAAAGAGCGCCACACTGTCCTGCACCTGCTTGCGTGACCAGCCCTTTACACCCTCACGTTCCACATCAATCATCGGTATAAGGTCCTGTCGACAACGCTTCATCATAGCCCTGAAATGGCGGAACTGTGCCCGAACAGACGATCGGGAAGACATAAAATGATAAGAACCACAGCGCAATCCCTGCTCACGAGCACCCCTCATGTTACGAAGATAATACTCATCCGTTATCGAAGTACCCTGCGTTGCCTTCACATAAACAAAGCGAATCTGCTTGTCACGACCCACTTCCTTCCAGTTTATGATGCCCTGATGATGCGACACATCAATACCATCATAATGCCGAGTTACCGCCTTTTCCGACCGACGCGAGCCCGCATGAGCCATTGAAACAATACAAACAAAAAGAAACACCAGTACGCCGAGAGGGCGAGAAAGAAATATTGACTTCATTGATTTACTATGAATGTTATCACCTAAATACGTTTCCTCAGTGGAAGTAACTGCAAAATTAGTACATTTTTCCCGAACGAAAACACAAATATCCAATAATAATCATTATCTTTGCAGAGTAGTTATATATTTTATATAATAGTCAATGAGTAGCCAGAACTTCACTCAGCAACTCACCAAAACAGTGGATGAGCTTTCCAAACCACAAACACTTCAAGGGCTCTTCCATGAACATCGTGATGGAGATCCACTTCCTTCGTCAAAGGAACTGGAAGAGATTATTGAGTTGACACGCTCTATTCTCTTCCCAGGATTCTATGGAATGACATCCGTAAACATACAAACCATAAGGTATCGCATAGGAGTTGACACGGAAAGGCTGTACAAACTACTCTGCAGACAGGTGATGGCTGGACTCTGTTTCAACGAGGATTGCCACTGCGCCAATGCTGCTGACACACGCCGTTGCCTACAGGAAGAGGCAGAAAAGATTGCTGAAAACATCATCCTAAAGCTACCTAAACTGCGCAAGACACTGTCAACTGACGTGCAGGCAGCCTTTGATGGTGACCCAGCAGCAGCCAATCTGGGGGAAGTAATAGACTGTTATCCTGCTATCAAAGCACTCACAAACTACCGATTGGCACACGAATTGGTACTGGAGAACGTACCACTCATCCCAAGAATGATCGCCGAAATGGCACATTCTGAGACTGGAATAGACATTCATCCGGCTGCAACCATCGGCACACACTTCACTATTGACCATGGAACGGGCGTCGTTATCGGGGCTACATGCGTCATTGGCAATCATGTAAAGCTCTATCAGGGTGTGACACTCGGGGCAAAAAGCTTCCCATTAGATAAGGAAGGAAAGCCCATCAAGGGTATTCCACGCCATCCAATATTGGAAGATGACGTCATTGTATACGCCAATGCAACGATCTTAGGACGTATCACCATAGGCAAAGGGGCTGTCGTTGGTGCCAATGTTTGGGTGACACGGGACATGAAACCACGGTCGAAAAAATACAAACAGAACAAAACCGATATCCTCGATATTAACTATGATTATGGCGGAGGCATATGAAATACACCGTATTTTACTAACAAATGCCTATCCAAATAAAACAAAACATTAATGCAAGAATTTGAACTCATCGCCAAGACCTTCATGGGCTTGGAGCAAGTCTTGGCCAAAGAGCTGACACAATTAGGAGCAAACAACGTACAGATCGGTCGCAGAATGGTATCATTCACTGGCGACAAGGAGATGATGTATAGGGCAAACTTCCAGTTACATACCGCTATCCGCGTTCTGAAACCTATCGCACACTTCAAGGCACGCAGTGCTGAAGACATGTATGAGGAGGTGAAGAAGATTGATTGGAGTAAGTATATTCTGAAGGGAAAGACCTTCTCTGTGGACTCAGTAGTGTACTCAGAAGAATTCACGAACTCACGTTTCGTAACATATAAGGTGAAGGATGCCATCGTTGATCAGTTCCGTGAGAACACCGGAGAACGCCCAAATATCTCTGTTAGTAACCCAGATATTCGCTTGAATATACACGTTGCTGAAGACAATGCTACCCTTTCACTCGACTCAAGTGGGGAATCTCTGCACCGTAGGGGCTACCGTCAGGAAAGCGTAGAGGCTCCTTTGAATGAGGTTCTGGCTGCAGGAATGATTCTAATGACGGGTTGGAAGGGTGAAACAGACTTCATTGACCCTATGTGTGGGTCTGGTACGCTACCCATTGAGGCTGCTCTCATAGCACGAAACATATCCCCTGGCGTGTTCCGCAAGGAGTTCGCATTCGAGAAATGGCCTGACTTTGATCAGGATTTGTTCGACAGTATATATAATGATGACTCACAGGAACGTGAGTTTACACACCATATCTATGGCTACGACACGGATATGAAAGCTGTCAACACAGCCCGAATGAATGTCGCTGCAGCTGGCTTCTCACGCTATGTGACCATCGAACAGCAGGATTTCAAGGACTTTACACAGCCAAAAGAGAAGAGTATCATCATCATGAACCCTCCTTATGGCGAAAGAATATCCACTCCTAACCTCCTTGGAACATATAAAATGATAGGTGAAAGACTCAAACATGAGTTCATGGGGAACGAAGCTTGGATCCTATCTTACCGTGAAGAATGCTTCAGACAGATTGGATTGAAGCCCAGTATCAAGATTCCTGTATACAACGGATCGCTGGAATGTGAGTTCAGACGCTATCAACTCTTTGATGGAAAGATGAAAGAATTCCGCCAAGAGGGCGGCATCATCAAGACAGAAGAGGAGAAAAAGGAGATGGCACAGAAGCATCGGTTCAAGAAAGAACGCGACTTTAAGAAGCGACTTGACGAGAATGAAGAGAATGCAGAGGCTGATATACGCTCCTTTACGTTCCATAGTTTAGAGCGAAACAGACTCTCTGGAAGTAAATTCCGTGATGATCGGGGTGGCAGAAAGCCACGCTTCGACCGCAATGATGATAGACATGACGACAGACGTAACGGCAAATGGAACAAGGAAGGACGAGACAATCGGCGCTCTTTCAGCCGTGATGACGACCGTAAGTTTGGTGGCAAACGCTTTGATAAGGCTAACAAACGCGGAGGATTCCGTAACAAAAACATATATCATGATGAAGATTAAACCTTTTATTAGTCTCGTAGGGCTCCTTGCTCTTACGGGACTTTTCAGTCCTACTAATAGTATGGCACAGAAACAATTTACGCTCGAAGACCTGAACTTTGGTGGTAAAAACTTCTACAGTATGCGCCCTGAGGCACGCTATCTGACGTGGTGGGGCAGCAAACCTGTGCGTCAGGAGCTCAATAGTTGCTCACTGATTGACCCTGCCAATGGCAAAGAAACAACACTATTTACCCTCGATGAGCTCAATGAATGGGCGGGGTTGACGGCATCAGAGGACAAGATCCGCCACCTTTACAACGTTGAATTCCCATATGCTGACCGTCCTATTGCACTTGTACAGAACGGTCATGAGGATATATTTGTCAACTTCAAGACTCATAAAATAGAGAAGAAACAGGAGCGAAAGCAGAACACACAGGCCCGTGATTGGAACCAATCATCGGCGGCAACGGCTTATGTTTTGGATCATCAGCTCTATGTTACTGACCCAAACGGCACAGATCATCAGCTGACAAAGGATGGTTCACGTGATATTGTCTATGGACAAAGCGTCCACAGGGATGAGTTTGGTATCAACGGAGGACTCTTCTGGAGTCCGAAAGGCAACCGTCTTGCCTTCTACCGCATGAACCAAAGCATGGTTAATGACTATCCACTTGTTGACATTCCAGAGCTTAATTGGAAACCAGCCAAGGGCGAATCACGTGCTGCAAAGGCTGATCCTATCAAATATCCTATGGCGGGAGAGACCTCACACAAGGTCACTGTGGGTGTCTATGACCTGTCAACTGGCAAGACAATCTACCTCCAAGCAGGTGATCCTACCGACCGTTACTTCACGAATATAGCATGGAGTCCAGATGAGAAGACCATCTATATGTTTGAAGTAAACCGTGATCAGAACGATTGCAGACTGGTTTCTTACGATGCAACAACAGGTGCTAAGCTGAAAGAACTGTACCATGAGACGGATGAGAAGTTCGTTGAACCACTTCATCCTATCCAGTTCTTACCATGGAACAAGGACCAGTTCATCCTGCAAACTCAGAAGGATGGCTACAATCACATCTATCTTTTCGATAAAGAAGGACGCCAGATCAAACAGTTAACAAGCGGAAAATGGGTTGTATTAGGCGTCTTGGGCTTCAACAAAAAGCTAAAAAGCATCGTCTATGCATCCAGTGAATGCAACCCAATACAGCGAAACACGTGGATGGTTGACGTCAATTCGGGCAAGAGAACACTCCTTGACAATGGCAAGGGATACCATTATGCACGCCTCAATGCGGCTGGTGACGCACTGATCGACAGTTACAGCGAGCCTACAGTGCCCCATGCTTACGAGTTCATCACACTGAACACGAAGCCACAACGCCATCATTATTTCACGGCTCCAGACCCTTGGAAGGGATACAAGGTGCCTGAATACAGCAATGGAACCATCAAAGCAGCTGACGGAACAACCGATCTCTACTGGAGAATGGTGAAACCTGTTGACTTCGACCCTACAAAGAAGTACCCAACAGTTATCTATGTATATGGCGGACCACATGCTCATAACGTAGATGCAACGTGGCATTGGGGTTCAAGAGGATGGGAAACATACATGGCACAGAAAGGTTATTTACTCTTTATATTGGACAACAGAGGCAGTGATAACCGTGGAAAGGCTTTCGAACAGGCAACTTTCCGCCATCTTGGACAACAGGAAATGAAGGATCAGATGGAAGGTGTGAAGTATCTTAAGTCTCTTCCATACGTTGATCAGAACCGTATCGGCGTACACGGATGGTCCTTTGGCGGTTTCATGACAATCTCTCTTATCACCAATTATCCTGATGTCTTCAAGGTAGCAGTGGCTGGTGGACCAGTAATTGACTGGAAATGGTATGAGGTTATGTATGGAGAACGTTACATGGATACCCCACAGACCAATCCAGAAGGCTATGCTCAGACCTCTCTTCTGCCCAAGGCTAAAGACCTGAAGGGTAAGCTTCAGATCATCATCGGACTGAATGACCCTGTCGTAGTACCACAGCATGCCTACTCATTCCTCAAGGCATGCATCGCAGCTGGTACACAACCCGACTTCTTTGTCTATCCGGGTGAACCGCATAACATGCGTGGTCATCAGAGTGTACACCTACATGACCGTATCACTCAGTACTTCGAGGACTATCTCAAGCCGCTCTCTGCACCTGCAGAAAAGAAGGCTGAATAGTCAATCAAAGACTGTCTGGCGGTGTTCCATACCCCGCCAGACATTACGAACAAGGATACATCTTAATATTAACAACAATATAACAGCCCACGTACAGTAAGCCTGTACACCTCCATGTCAGAGGGTTGGGACGACGATTTATGAAAATACTGCTTTTAGGAAGCGGCGGCAGAGAGCACGCCTTAGCATGGAAGATCGCACAAAGTGCGAAGTGTAGCAAGCTATTCATCGCTCCAGGAAACGCTGGAACGGCTGAAGTTGGCGAGAATATAGCCATTGGTGTAAACGAATTCGACCGTCTCAAGGACTTTACCATCAAGGAAAAGGTCGACATGGTGGTCGTTGGACCGGAAGATCCATTGGTAAATGGTATCTATGATGCCTTCAAGGAAGATGCTCGTACAGCCACAATCCCTGTCATCGGACCATCGAAAGCAGGCGCAGTATTGGAAGGTTCGAAGGACTTTGCCAAGGCTTTCATGAAGCGACATGGTATTCCTACAGCTGCTTACGAGACCTTTGATGGTACAACCATCGAAGAAGGAATGCGCTTTTTAGAGGCATTGAAGGCGCCATACGTACTGAAAGCAGACGGACTGGCAGCCGGAAAGGGCGTTCTTATCCTACCAACTCTGGAAGAGGCAAAGCACGAATTGCGTGAGATGCTGGGTGGAATGTTCGGCAATGCGTCTGCTAAAGTCGTCATAGAGGAGTTCCTTTCTGGTATAGAATGTTCTGTTTTCGTCCTGACGGATGGTTCTCACTATCAGATTCTGCCTGAGGCTAAGGACTATAAGCGCATCGGTGAGCATGACACAGGGCTCAACACAGGTGGTATGGGCAGCGTTACTCCCGTTCCTTTTGCCACGAAAGAGTGGATGAAGAAGGTGGAAGATCGCATCATCCGCCCTACTGTTGAGGGCTTGAAAGCCGAGAACATCGATTACAAAGGCTTCATTTTCTTTGGTCTTATCAATGTAGAAGGCGAGCCAATGGTCATCGAATACAACTGTCGCATGGGCGATCCAGAGACAGAAAGCGTCATGCTCCGACTGAAGAGCGACCTTGTCGACCTCTTCGAAGGGGTTGCTGAAGGCAATCTCAACGACCGAAAGGTGGAATTCGACAATCGTTCTGCCGTCTGTGTGATGCTCGTCAGCGGTGGTTACCCAGAGAAATACGCCAAGGGTTACCCCATCACTGGCATTGAGAACGTGACAGATTCCGTTGTCTTCCATAGTGGTACAGCTCTCAAAGACGGCAACATCGTCACTGCAGGAGGGCGTGTCATCGCCGTTTCTTCCTATGGAAACAACAAAGAAGAGGCACTGAGCAAGAGCTTTGATGCCGCACAGAAGATTGATTTTAAGGATAAATACTTCAGAAGAGACATTGGTCAGGACCTATAGAGAGTGCTCTCTGACTACGGGATGGGCACACTGCTGAGGGTCTGCAGAGGGCAGATGACACCGTGAGCAGCCACATCCCGCTTACGATTATGCAAAAGAAAAGAATACAAAACAGGATATCCGAAAGCCGTTGGACACTATCCATAGTAGTGTCAACGGCTTTTATTGTTTGGTTAATAGCGGCATTACACACCCGAAACGTCGTCTTATCAGGCGGCACTGCGCTCCTTTCAACCTATCTGATGGTGGAGTTGAACAATGCCAATGCCCTCATTCGCATCTATAGTAGGATGGTTTCTTGTGCCTTTGCAGTGATGGCTACCATGCCCGTCTTCCTGTTTCCATCTCACCAGATGGCGTTTGTCATGCTCGGATTCGTTGGGTTTTACACCCTCGCCTTCCGTTCTTACCAGGACATTCAGTCTCCCGGACACACATTTTATGCCTTCCTTTGTATCGGAGCAGCAAGCATTGAATGGGTACAGGTGCTTTTCTTCCTACCCTTCCTGTGGCTTATCATGCGCGTAAACCTGCTCTCAATGAGTCTTCGGAACTTCGTTGCATCCCTCTTAGGCATCATTCTTCCCTATTGGTTCTACACTGCTTACCTTGCTATGAGGGGCAACCTGATGACCTTCATAGACCATTTCTGCGAGCTGGCAGTGTTCGGTAAGCCATTCGACCTAACCATACTGACACCCAACAGGATAATACTTCTGGTTTATGTGTTGCTTTGTGGGCTGATAGGTATCATCCATTTCCTCGACCAGAAGCGAAGTGACAGTATCCGAACCCGACTCTTTTATCAGGTGTTCATCAATATCTTCCTTATTGCGACAGCCTTTCTTTTCCTGCAACCACAGCATTATGATGCCCTTATCGGCGTACTGATTGTTGCCGCGGCACCTCTCATAGCTCATTTCTTTGCACTGACACACGGAAGGATAACAAACTGGATGTTCAAGATTCTATCAGTCTCTGCCATCCTCATAACACTCTATAACTTATGGATTTTCTTACACACATCCTTTTAGACTACGGCTATTGGGGTATGTTTCTCTCGGCTTTGCTTGCCGGAAGTGTACTCCCTTTCAGCAGTGAGGTGGTATTGGTCGGTCTGATAGCAAGCGGACTCGACCCTGTTCTCTTGCTCATCTATGGCACAACGGGTAATGTCTTGGGTGGCTTAATCAACTATGGTTTAGGCAGAATGGGCAAGTTAGAGTGGTTACAACGTTACTTCCACGTGAGTCAGAAGTCGCTCGACCGTGCCCAACGGTTCATGGCGGGCCGTGGTTCATGGATGGGATTCTTTGCTTTTCTGCCCATCATTGGTAGTGCTATCACCGTCGTTCTGGGTTTGACACGTGCCAATATCGTCATCACCATCCTCAGTATGACCATCGGAAAAGCCATACGTTACGCTTTAATCATATGGGGTACAGGCATTTTTACGTGACACATTGCGCGTGTTTTCATCGTAGAACCAGCGTATTCACACGACATAACCAACTTGGTTACATCCTATAAAGAGTAATAGGGCACACCGTTTTGCCTTTTTACTCTTTTATTTTTTTACCCTTCAAAGCAGCTTTTTTACCGTTTTTCCCGTTTACCTTTTTTCCTTCCGAGTTGCTTTTTCATCTTTCTATATGTTCAAATTAGAAGTCTGAGTTGACGTGTTTACAAGTTAACAAGCAGACGAGTTATGTGCTCAGTTGACGTGTTTACAAGTTAACGAACAAACGAGTTATGCGCTCAGTTGACGTGTTTACAAGTTGACAAACAGACCATTTAAATGTGATAAGCCAGTATTTGGGATTCTAAATCTTTACCCCTTGCGAATCGATAAATACCCTATAAGTCCGTTTTCTCCACCCTTTTATATCCCCAACACACTTCATTCCGTATCCCGCCAGGCACATCCCCTCCCCCTGGAGGGGCTTGGGGAGGCCGTATTTTGGACCGCCTTTTTTGTAAAGTTCTTTCCCTTTCGTTTCCCCATCTACGCCCTTTTGCCTTCTAAAAGATGCCCTTTTACATTGCAAAAGGGCATGTTTTGACGTGTAAAAGGGCATGTTTTGCAACGCAAAAGGGCACCTTTTACAAGCCTCTTTGTAACCTATTGATAACTTGAAGGTTACAAAGACGTTTTTTCACGATTATCCTTCATTTTGCAATCATTACTCATCCGATATCTGTAAGGTTATTTCATAGCGCATAACAAATAACCATTCAGTCTCTTTTTATCAGTCGCCCCCCACTCTCTTCCATGCGGAAACAGAGGCAAAAAAGCACATATTCTCGTCGTCCCCACCCCACCCCTTTCATGAAGAAGAGGCTTCCAGTGGCTTAAAAAAACCAAATATACCCACCTTTACTACTTCTATTTCAATAGAAATCAGTAACTTTGCATGTATGAAGATTAAATATATATTAATTATCATAACTTGTCTGCTCACATTCAACAACGCAAAGGCACAATACAACATACAATGTGAAGACACCTGCAGCCATATCCACGGACTGGATATGAGTCATTATCAGGGTGATGTATGGTGGGAGACTGTGGCTCAAAACAGCAACCATAAGCTTAATTACGTATATCTGAAAGCTTCAGAAGGAGGCTCAAGAATCGACCAACGTTACCTTGATAACATCGAGGCAGCACAACGATACGGCATGAACGTGGGTTCATACCACTTCTATCGGCCTGCTCAGCCACAGGCAGAACAGCTTAGGAACTTCCGCATGCAGTGCCGTCCGCAGGATCAAGACCTCATTCCTATGGTCGACATAGAGACAACGGGCGGACTAAGCAGGGAGGACTTACGAGACAGTCTGCAGAAATTCCTCGTGCTCATGACGCAGGAATACGGTGTACGACCGCTCGTTTACACTTACACGAACTTCTATGACCGATACCTCAGTGGGGCATTGGACGGATATAAACTATTCATTGCGCAGTACACAACACGCGAACCCGTGCTGCAGGACGGCAGAGACATCTTTGCATGGCAGTACACCGGGAAAGGCAGAATCAACGGTGTGAACGGCTATGTGGACAAGAGCCGACTCATGGGAAAGCACAGTATGCGCGAACTAAGATACCGACGACGGCGATAAGACACGCCGTCTGGCATCATCAGACTTTTTTAACCATCACACTAACGAATAAGATACTCTAAAGAAAATGATAATTAAATGTCCTGAATGTGGCCATCAAGTGAGCGATAAGGCACCTGTATGCCCAAGCTGTGGCGTAGAGATTGCCGGACATCTCATCAAATGTTCCAACTGTGGAGAGCTCTATCTCAAGGAGGAAGGGATGTGTCCGAACTGCCACCATACGGAGACAGGGCACCATGACATGGGGTCAGCTTCAAAGGAAGAACCCATGCAGACTCCCGTAGAACCAACTGATTCAACTGAAGAACAGATACCAATGGAGGTCGTAATGACCGAACCAATGGACAACGAAGAGGCTCCCCAGAAGGAGAATGAAGACGAGGAAGAGACGGTGGATGCCGACTTCATCATGGACGATAACGCCGATGAGGAGGTCATAGCAGCTGCTGAAAGAGTCGTAAAGAAGCATGACGACGACGAAAAGCAGAAGCAACAGAAGCGCAGTCACAGCTCGCTTGCCATCTCACTGCTCATCGCTATCGTCACGGCAGGTATACTGTTGTTCCTCTATAATCAGGGAGTTAACAAGAACAGAACCAACGAAGAGCAGGATGCTTACGCACAGGCGATTGGCAGTAATGAACCAACCGTATTGCAGGATTACCTGGAAAACAATCCTGATGCACCGAAAACGCATCGTGACAGTATCTCTGCACGGTTGAATTCGCTACAGAATGACACGCAGGAGTGGACAAGCATGATGACAAGTAACTCTAAGGAGGCTTATCAGGAATATCTCTCCAAACATCCTAACACGCCTCATCGCAAGGAATTACTTGCTAAGATTGACGAGATTGACTGGGCTGCTGCAGTGGCAAAGGGCAGCGAAGACGCTTTCTTAGGCTATAAAGCACAACATCCAAATGGTGCACATAGCAAGGAAGCAGACGAGAAACTGAAGGTTTTGCTTGTACATACGGCAACAGAAGGTGACAAATCAAAGGCGGTTAGCGTCTTGCGTCAGTTGTTGCAGGGTATGAACAGCAAGAGCAGTGATAAGATTGCAGGGGCTGTAGCATCACAACTGAACTTCCTCGGAGCAGGTGGTGCAACGGCAAAAGATATTCAGAAGTATATGAAAGACAAGCTTTACCAGGCTGATGTGAAGACCATTAACTGGCATCTGGGCTCACCTGCTGAAGTAACAAAGGAGGGTGACAACGACGAAGAGCTGAAGGTAAAGGTTCCTGCAACGCTGGATATCGACCGTCAAGGTGGTAAGTCGAAACGCAATTATGTTATCTCTGCTACGATCAAGGGCAACAGAATAACACAAGTAAACTGGCGTTAAGAGCTTACACAATCGTATGCCTATGGGCAAAAGAACTATTAAATGGGGGCAACCATTCAAGGGTTTCATACGCATAAACCTTGTGATGGTTGCTCTGTTGGTTATTATCAATCAGGTTATCATTGCTTTCTTAAACGCTGATCTGCATGCGATGGTGGACGGAGAGATGCTTCTCTACGCCACACCTATCGCTGGTTGCTATCTCGTAAGCAGTCTGTTGACATGGCGGTGGAGCAATCATCACTGGGCTGTAATGGCTTTTCTGGAAATCATGTTTGCCAATGGTTTAAATCTCATATACATCACTCTCATCGCCATACTTGATAACGTTGACCTGCTATGGGGTTCCTTCTTCCTCACTGTTGCCATGGCTTTACTCGCTATCTTCATCACCCCTACATGCTATTACTTCATGCGCCAATCCTACAAAGAGCTGGAATCGTGACAGACAAAGACGCCGAACAAGAATGGCAAAGATACAGCACAGGGATAGCAGAGATTATAAATATAAATAGGTATAGATACTAAACAGGATTAGATAAGACTATAAGCATGAAAGGCAAGGACACTGGACAAGGATACCAAAGACTATAAACATGAAAAGCAAAGACACAGAACAAGGATCGCAAAGATTATAAACATAAAAGGCAAAGACACCGTACAAGGATAGCAAAGACTATAAACATGAAAGGCAAAGACACCATACAAGGATAGCAAAGACTATAAACATGAAAGGCAAAGACACCATACAAGGATAGCAAAGACTATAAACATGAAAGACAAAGACACAGAACAAGGATCGCAAAGACTATAAACGTGAAAAGCAAAGATACTGAACCGGAATAGCAGAGACTATAAATATAAATAGGTATAGATACTAAACAGGATTAGATAAGACTATAAGCATGAAAGGCAAGGACACTGGACAAGGATACCAAAGGCTATAAACATGAAAAGCAAAACACCAAAGAATAAATAATAGGAAGCCCTACCCCATTACTCCATCCCCCCCTCGTAAGGAACGAAAGAGCAAGAAAGCAGAAGCTAAAGTGAGCAAAATAGGCGCAAAATATCAATAAAATTTTATCTCATACACGACAGATAGTCAAAGAGTTACAATGTGTTCGCACACAAAAAAAACAACGAAAAAAAGACGAAATAAAGTTTGTGTGTAACGAAAAAATACCATATCTTTGTATCGTTATCCTGAAAACAATCTTTTTACCTTAGAAGACTAATGCCTATCAAAAGATAAAGCGATCGCCTGTGAAGGTCATCGCTTTTTTTGATGATTGTAAACAAATAACCTAAAGATTATCCTTCACTTTGTTGTAAATTAAACAGTAGATTGCACATGAGTGTGCAATGATTAGTAAATGACAATAAAGAGAAACAGGAATAATCTTATAAAGCATAAGAAATAACAACAAAAAAGCGGTGAGTTGCAATACTATCGCAACTCACCATGGATTATTCCCCCCTAAATAAGTTCATTGTTCAGACTCATCGCTATAAGCTTTGCAATGAACAAGGAATAACAAAAATAATGGCTAAAAACCTTAAGAACTTTTCTTTTTACGGTTTGCTAAGAAGTTAGAGTATATCTTCTTCACCTGTGGAGCAAGGAAGATGATACCTATAAGGTTAGGAATAACCATCAAACCATTGAAGGTGTCGGCTAACTCCCATACCAAATCAGCTGCGAAAAGACAGCCCAAGAAGACGAATCCTACTACCAATGCACGATAAGCAAGGATTCCCTTCTTACCAAACATGAACTTGATGTTCATCTCAGCAAACATATACCAGCCGATAATCGTGGTGAAAGCAAAGAAGATTAGACTGATGGCAAGGAAGACAATACCACCTTCACCAAAAGCTATCTCGAAGCCTTGCTGCGTAATAGCAACTGACTTCAATGCTGTATTATGATAAGAACCGGTAAGCATGATGACGAAAGCTGTTGAGGTACAGATGAGTACTGTGTCAACAAACACACCTGCCATGGCAACGAAACCCTGCTCTGAAGGGTCCTTAACATCAGCCAAAGCATGCGCATGTGGGGTGGAACCCATACCTGCCTCATTAGAGAACAAGCCACGGGCAACACCATAACGGATGGCATACTTCATCACTGTACCAGCTGCACCACCGGCTGCTGACTGGAGAGAGAAGGCATCGTGGAAGATGGTACGGATGACTGAAGGCAACTGATCAGCAAACATATAGATGATAATCAGTGAACCGACAATGTAAACAATAGCCATGAAAGGTACTAAAAGCTCTGCAATAGCAGTGATTCGACGCTGTCCACCAATGACAACCACTGCCACAACAGCTGCAAGAATAATACCTATTATATAAGGTGGGATGTGGAAAGCATTCGTCAAAGCAATAGAAATGGAGTTGGCTTGCACCATATTACCCACGAAACCAAGGGCTATGACAATGGCAACAGAGAAGAAAACTGCCAGCCACTTACTGCCAAGACCATAGTAAAGATAGTAAGCTGAACCGCCAACCGTCTCACCATGAAACTCTTTCTTGTACTTCTGGGCAAGCACAGCCTCGGAGAAGATAGTACTCATACCCAACAAAGCTGATATCCACATCCAGAAAATAGCACCCAAACCACCAGTGGCAACGGCAGTAGCAACACCACCAATATTACCCGTACCGACCTGAGCTGCTACGGCAGTAGCCAATGCCTGGAAAGAGTTTACCTTCTTTTCACCTGGCTTTCGCTTCTTAAAAACGGGACCAAAAGCATACTTGAACGCCAAATTCAAATGGCGAATTTGTGGGAAACCAAGGTAGACGGTATAGAAAATACCAACTCCTAAAAGCGCATACATGAGAAAACTGTTCCACAGAAACTCATTAAAAGTCTTTACATAGTCTAATGGACTCATCGTCAACATTGTTTAGATATTAGTAATAGATTGGCAGTATAAAACCGCTCAAATAGTAATTTTCGAACTCGGTAAATAGAAATTTATGCCGCAAATATAGTATTTTATCTTTTAGCAAACAACTATCAACACATTTTTTTTACCATAAAAATGTTAAATACATGCGGAAAATAGCATGCCAAAAATGAAAAAATAAAATGAATATAAGGGACAAAAAACAAATTTGCTGTCACTCCCGTCACCGCTTTTGAGCATACAAACTCCTAAAAATAAGCCCATTACACGAAGTGTTAAAAGTGACAGCAAATTAAAACAAAACTCTATTAGGGGGTTGAGCATTACCCAACAAAGATTTAATCTGTACCCTAAGGCGTAAAACAAAGCTTATTATTTAAAGAAATAAGATGGCAAAGGAGTACTTCTTTGCAAATACATGGCCTTCCGATCCTATCCTAAACTATTAATATATATTGTTTGATGACAAGGTGAACAATATCTTTTATTTTCACTAAACATTGATTAGAATATCTCCACAAGCCCTGAATCAATCGCTTTTATCACCCAACAAGACACCTTTACAATCTTATTTTCTATAATTATTTATCCTTTAAAATTTGTTATTTGATTGATAAATGAATACCTTTGTATCATAAAATATAACTAAACAAAAAGACAAAACTATGTTAGAAACATTATTCGCAGCCTACATCGGCTACAAAACCGTTGACACAATCCTCACTGGTGGAAAGAAGAAAAAAGGTAAAAAACGTAAGAAATCAGACTACCACGATGCGCCTTCTTGGTTCCACGATCATGGAAAAGACCTCTAATATTACTGATTCTTACATCCCAATAGAACAGTAACATACAAAATACTTGTAAGGTCTATTTCCTGTTACAAAAGGAATATGCTTATGAATATAAATCAGAAAGACTTCTTGAATATACTGGAAGAACATAACCGATTGGACTTTCAGAAACAAATAGACTATAATAAGTATTATCTATATTCCATTATAACGCATTCAACTGCCATTGAAGGATCAACAATGACAGAAGTAGACAATCAACTGCTCTTCGATGAAGGTCTTACTGCTAAAGGAAAAAACATCATAGAACACAATATGAACCTTGACTTAAAAGCAGCTTACGAGAGGAGTATGGAACTGGCAGAAGGGCATACGCCTGTCTCTATTGGAATACTTAAACAGTTGGCTGCGCTTGTTATGAGAAGAACAGGTGGGGAGATTAATGGGTTGAATGGTTCTTTTGATTCTTCAAAAGGAGATTTACGTCTTGTGAATGTGACAGCTGGGGCTGGAGGCAAAACATATATGAATTTCCAGAAGGTTCCACATAAGATGGAAGATCTCTGTAGAGAAGTCAATGAAAGAAGGAAAGAACTGTTAGAAAGTCCTGATATATACGAACAGTATAAGTTGAGTTTCATTGCTCACCAGAAACTCGTTACGATACATCCATGGGCAGATGGAAATGGAAGAATGGCGAGATTAATCATGAATCATCTTCAGAATGAATTCGGACTGCGCCAAAGTAAAGTGCTAAAAGAGAATAAGGATGATTATATAAAAGCATTAAAAGCTTCACAAGAGGAAGAAAACGAGGTCCCTTTCCTGGAGTTTATGTTTGAGGAACATGCAAAGAACCTCCAGAAAGAAATCGAAAACTATAAACTTTCTATGGAAAATGATGAAGTAATACAACCACAACAACATTTTCGTAGATAGAATATATAGATTAAAAGGATTCCCTTTTAAACTAAATGTCCTGAAACAAATAAAATAATTAAACGATAATAATTATGAAAAAGATTTTTTTAGCCATGTTATTTATAGCTATGGCAAGTTGTTTAAAAGCACAAAATAGGACTGCAGTAAATAGAAGTTCTACGGATATGGTTTATTATTATGCTAATTTTAGCATTGTAAGAATGAAAGAACCTTCTTTAAACAAGGATGTCTATGTTCCATATATAAGTAATGAAAGAGGTAATTTACAACCAATGAATGACGAAAATGGAAATACTATTTATTTTGAGTTACCTATAAATGGTTTTAACTATATTACAAGTCTTGGGTGGGAATTATGGTTACATGATGATCATTATAATATCATACAACAATGGTGTGTTAGAAGAAAAATGACAAAAGAGGAATTTAATAGAAAAACAAGTGAACAATTCAAGACAACAAAATCAGTTGACAAAATACCTACTGCAGCAGAACAGTTGCATGAATTGGTAAAATAAAAAGGATTCTATTTAGGAATCCTTTTTTATATGTTACTTATTAAGAAATTCTATATCATTATCTCCAAAGATAAGACGCATTACTTGATCTCATTTATTTTTCTTATCTGCAATAATGCTTTGGGAGATTGATCCTGTAAAATCACGTACTCTTGTGGTAGCAATAACAATAATTATATATAGTAGAACAAATCTACCACTACGTAAAAAAGAAAAGGGGATAAGAAAAACATAAAAAAGTGGGACGCTTAGAGCGCCCCTTGGTGGTACACGATCTTTCGACCCTGTCCCTAAACCATATTATTATGATCTGATGCAAAGGTATATATTTAATATTAAACTCCAAAATCCAGTTCTCTTTTTAAAGTTAATTAACACCAAAAGAACCGTTGTGATTCGCTTTAAAATTAGTATCTTTGCATTATTAGACACAACCATTCTGTGAAGCTGGACGAGTGACTGCGTGTTGTGATTTGCTTTAAAATTAGTATCTTTGCATTATCAGACACAACGTGCAATTAATGGATTCATATATATAAGTAGTTGCGATTTGCTTTAAAATTAGTATCTTTGCATTATCAGACACAACGAAGTTGTACGTGAATAATCTTTGTCATAGTTGTGATTTGCTTTAAAATTAGTATCTTTGCATTATCAGACACAACTTCTATTTGCGTTTAGGAAAGGCAGGGGCGGTTGTGATTTGCTTTAAAATTAGTATCTTTGCATTATCAGACACAACAAAATAAAAGATAAATAACTATGGCAACAGGTTGTGATTTGCTTTAAAATTAGTATCTTTGCATTATCAGACACAACAATTTTACCTAATAAGGAAACTAATACCTGGTTGTGATTTGCTTTAAAATTAGTATCTTTGCATTATCAGACACAACTAATCACAGAGAATGGGCTGAAAACTTCCAGTTGTGATTTGCTTTAAAATTAGTATCTTTGCATTATCAGACACAACAGAAGAATAATCAGCAAAATCAGAAGTAAGTTGTGATTTGCTTTAAAATTAGTATCTTTGCATTATCAGACACAACGGAGCAGAGAGCGCAGCAACTGAAAGTCCAGTTGTGATTTGCTTTAAAATTAGTATCTTTGCATTATCAGACACAACTTACGTACAATAGCGTTAAAAGGTAGCAAAGTTGTGATTTGCTTTAAAATTAGTATCTTTGCATTATCAGACACAACGGTAGTACTGGCAGGAAACACGGCAAATACGTTGTGATTTGCTTTAAAATTAGTATCTTTGCATTATCAGACACAACATGCCCCCAAAGATTAATCATATCAGTCATGTTGTGATTTGCTTTAAAATTAGTATCTTTGCATTATCAGACACAACATCCGGATATATCGCAGTCATTCCAACAAGGTTGTGATTTGCTTTAAAATTAGTATCTTTGCATTATCAGACACAACCCTAATTCACGGCGTTTTTTTGAAGATCCGGTTGTGATTTGCTTTAAAATTAGTATCTTTGCATTATCAGACACAACGATAACGCAAAATGTTTCCTCTACAGAAAGGTTGTGATTTGCTTTAAAATTAGTATCTTTGCATTATCAGACACAACAGGGAATTACCAACACCTTGAGGAACATGGTTGTGATTTGCTTTAAAATTAGTATCTTTGCATTATCAGACACAACTGTCATACCATTTGCCCGTCATGCCGATAGGTTGTGATTTGCTTTAAAATTAGTATCTTTGCATTATCAGACACAACAAGACGATGAAACGCTCTTCAAAGAGAGAGGTTGTGATTTGCTTTAAAATTAGTATCTTTGCATTATCAGACACAACAGAGAAACCACCATTTAACATAGAAGTAGAGTTGTGATTTGCTTTAAAATTAGTATCTTTGCATTATCAGACACAACTCAATAGACTCAGAAAATAACCTACCCATAGGTTGTGATTTGCTTTAAAATTAGTATCTTTGCATTATCAGACACAACCATGATATAGCAGTCCATCATCTTACTGCGTTGTGATTTGCTTTAAAATTAGTATCTTTGCATTATCAGACACAACTCAAGTAGCGTAAGAAGTTAGTTATCAACACTGTAACACCTACTTTGAGAAAAGAAAAAATGCAAGTAAAAATAAAGTTCCACCATTAGAAGTGGAACTTTATTTATTTCTAAAACAACTCTAATTGGACTCCAGGAGCATTTGGCTTATGCGGTTTCTTGCCATAAAAAAGTTTAATTTCTTCAAACTGTTTATCAGTTATACTCATTATTCCAACTTTCCCATACACAGGAATAATGGTTGACACCCTCTTAATATGCACTTCCATGTTTTCTTTACTACCACAATGGCGTATGTAAATAGAGAACTGGAACATTGTAAATCCGTCTTTTAGCAAGTTCTGACGAAAGAGTGCGGCAGCCTTTCTCTCCTTCTTTGTATCTGTGGGTAAGTCAAAAAATACCATTAACCACATACTCCTATATTGACTAAATCTATAAGTTTCCACTGAAGGGGATTATAAATCAGGATACAATATTCTTCTTTGCTCACCATTAAAGCACTTATAAAGAGAAGCCGTCGTCTGTTGCGTAGCTATCATTAATGGACTTTTTCTACCTCCCATCATTGTGTCAAGTACTGGAATTGTCAAGAGCTTCATCTTGATGTCCTTTGTAAGTTCACTATAATTATTGGTTGATAACATTATATCTGACACTAGTCCATCAACATAAGGACGATAAGGTTCCATTATATCATCAGCAAGACAATAAGCATTGTATTTATTGTGATGATGAAGTCCCAATGTAGGAAGTAAACCACTTGCCACTAAAGAACGTGCTACGATAGCCCGTAATATGGCATATCCATAATTAAGCAAGTTATTAGGAGGCTCACCATCTCGTCCTCTTACAAAGTTTGGAATATCAGAAAAGATATTCTTCCAATAGTAAGCAGCTGCTCGAGCCTCAAGATTATCAGGATCACCACTCCTGACTTTATCTACCCAAGCATACATACAACCCACATCAGCATTAGTATATATACTTAAAATCTTTGCCTGATTACTTATTTTCTGCTTTATTGTTTGTTGCCATAACTGTTTTTTCAGTGGCAAAGAAGCCTCTATCTGCGTACGAAAACGCTCATTCTGCGTGGTATTACTACATAGAGGTAACAAGAGTCCAATGGGCATATTCTTACTATCACAGGTAATTAGAGCCGAATTATTTTCAATCAAAGCTTCTAATACAGACGACGTAATCGTTATTCTCTTATTATCAAGAAGTACAATTCCAATATCTTCTATTGGAATTGTACGCTCACTTTGCTGCTTGAAACTATCAGATAGGTTATCACAACATTCCACTTCAGGCAAACGAATTACCAATTGTGAATTCTTTAAACTCAAATAGGCAGGATTGCTAAAACATAATGTCTTCTTTATCATAAGCTATCCATATTAGTCATATTCCCCTACTGCAACTATTTTCCCAATACAATTGATACGCACTTTGACTATTCCTTCCAAAGCTTTCAAAGATTTTATTCGCTTAAACATAGAGTTTCTTAGCTTTGGATCATCATTCAACATAGCTTCTAAATGATGCCTGAACCAATAGTCTCTACCCGAGGCCTTTGACATCTTCTGGACCCTGTATAAATTCGGGCTGATAATACCATAATTAGCTTCATCCATTAAATCCACTTCGGAAGGATTAAACCCTGTAACTTCATTTGGGAAAACAAAGTATTCGTTTTGCTTCATTGTAAATAGGAAATTCCAACCTTTATCGTGATTATAGTTCTTATCAATAACGGGTACTCCTTGTGATTTACGCTCCGCAGCTTCAAAGAAGGATACTACATTATCTTGCAGGTTACCATTCTCATCCATGTAAAAAGCAATATGATGATTGTTACTTGTTTGAACATAATCACCCAATACCGGCTTCCCATCCTTTCCAACAACTGGCTTACCTTCCCTATCCTTAAGTGTGTGTAGCGGAATTACACTTGAAACTCCTTCAAGGCTGACTCGCTTCAAGGTTATCTTCTTTGCTTCATCCTTATAAATAGGATTCTCATCTAAATTACTAAAGGCCTTCTGGGCATCACCATTAAATTTTGCCAACCGTGTTTTTAAGATTTCTCGTATACCTTTATCTATAACTTTGTCAATTTTAAGATCTGGTGATATCAGCTTTCGAGTAGGGTGATACATCTCCCACTCTATCGTTTTAACCAATGCTGGAACAGTCTTTTTGTGCTCTTCATCTATATAAATAGGGTTCTTATCTATTGAATTTCTTCCTGTAAAAGCCTTCTTTGCATCACCATTATACTCATGGAGTCTATCCAGCAACGCCTCACGAATAAAGGAACTACTTACTTTCTTAATTGTTACTTCATCTAATGCAGTCCCAACTTTGACCATCTTTATTATTGGACGTTTCTTTGTTCCATAAAATGTAGCATTATGCAATTCTCCACGTGGCGTAAGTTGCACCTTTTTAATTACTCCATGTTTTGTCTTTATCACGTTTACATTCTGTGTCATCACTTTATTCTTTGCCTTAACAGAGACTAAGATAGATTTAAGGTGTCTTCTAGCTTCTGCCCTAAATTCATTAATAGGCAAAGGAGCATTAAAGCGAAGCTTGTTATCTTCACGATGTAGCTCTTTATTTTCTATGCCATAAATACTACTATTCTTATCACTTCGTGCATTAAGGTTGTTCAGATATTGAATATAACTTGGTTTCGTAAAAGCAATTGTTAATGCATCCATCGCATGATGACGATGATCATTACGCTTGGTCCAATCCTTTATACGCTTTATCTTCCTACCATCCCTATCTTCTATCACTTCTACTAAACCTAACTTTTGATACTTCTCAAAGTTAAGCTCTTTCATGACATCAACTAACTGCCAGTCTTCACGCAAACGACTAGTCACAGCTCCTGTTGTTGGTGTAATAGTCCTAACTAAGTCACTCAATATTTCATACGCTTTCTTCGCTATATACTGAGTATCTCGAAGGTCACGCTCAATGAATCCCGATGGAATATCCGCTTCCTTCATTAATAATTTATTGTACTTAGCCTTACTAATGGAATCATCCTGCAAAAGAATATCGAGTTTCTTCTTATAAGCCTCAATCCCTTGCTGGCCATACTTTTCAGAAATAAAATCAAAAGCAGTCTTATTACTCTTTGCAATATTTACATCACGTGCTTCGATTGTCTTATTGGAAAGTGAATCATCAAACAAACGAGCTTTCGGAATAATATGCTCAATATCAAAATCTTTTGAGAAGAGTTTATCTTTTGATATATACGTGTCAGAGTATAAAGTCTTAAAGCCATTCGATTTAAGTTCTTCATATAACTTATATTTTATGATGTCATTCCTACTGATATACGAAAGTGCAAATTCCTTCTCGAGTATTTCACGAATACGTTTATTCTCTGCATTACCTTGATTAATACTTCGTGTCATATTCTCTCGCTCTGCAGCTCCAATCTTCAGTTCACGAGCTAATTCTATTCTTATCTCATCAGGCTTTCCATATTCATCAATAACTGCATTGATCACATTAATCATTTGATTGAGTATCTTCTCAACAACAGGATTATGTAAACTACTCTTGGGTAATAATTCTAACTTCTCCTTATATTCTTTTTGAACCAGTTCGTTCTTCGTAAGTGAGCGACGTGAATGTTTATATCCTGCCTTTTCACATGCTTGACTATAATCTAATCCTGCTTGCAAATGTGGTAAGATATTACGCATTGCCTTCACACTAAGATTCCCATAACTGTCCTCAAAGACCACATCTGAAAGTACTGCTGCATATTCTTTAGGAAAGCCAAATGCTGTCTCCAACTTCCTTAATAAAGCATCATTACCTGTTCGAGAGTTATCACTTTCATAAGAATACAACAGATGCCAAAGCTGATACGAAGGTTGTCTCTCCAACTCATGCCCTTGTAGCGATGAGTCAAAGTCTAGTATATCTGTACTGAAACCTAAATTCTTGAATATCGTCTTAACATAATAGCGAATATCAGAGGCTTTTAGTTTTTTGAAATTACATTCTTCATGTCCCGTCATCTCAATAATTCGATTATAACAGTTATAGAGGACAGCCTGGGTACGATTACCTTCTATTTCTTTATAATTCAGATCCCATTGTTTACTATTCTTGTTCAATACTTTTAGAGCCTCAGCTTTACTAAGTTTCTCCTTAACACTTAGTTCCTCATATAATAAATTTCTCTCTTCTTCGTACAGAGGACAATTACTATTATTTCCTTTGTCTATAAGTAGTATATTATTTAGGTTCTGCCAAATTCTAAACTCTTGAAACATTGGAGAAGACTTAGGGGCAACCTTCGGACCGATAGATATTTCTTTTTCTTTCCCATCTATAGTTACTTTTACCTTACGTTGTTCAAGCTCACACACTGAAATCAACCCCTTCTTACTCTTCAATGGTCGCTGATAAAAGATGATTATATCTCTGATTTCTTGCTTCAATTCAGGAGTTAGTTCCTTATGATAGGTTGCTTGCGTCTCCCAGATCTTTTCAAATTCATCTAAATAGTCTTGACGATAGAAAGGTTTATTCTTAATACTTACATGTGGACTTTCTTTTAAAGAAGTCCATAGGTATTGACCAACTGTCTGTTTATTAAAGTAGAGTTCTTTACTTCTGTCACTAATAGCACCAAGCAGTCCACTTGTACTGGCTATTTGCCCATTCAAATCACTAATAACAAAAGATAAAACCTCTTTTTTGACCTGCTGTTTCAACGCTTCAACCCTCCATTTCAAAGGTTGTAACTTCCTATCTAGACCTTTTAAATCTGCAGAGTAAATACCATATTTACCAAGGAAAATCTTACTTGTATTTCCCTTTGATTTTCCTTGCAACTGCTGTTTAAAATCATCCGTAAGTATCTCAGGATAGTACTTCTGCTGCTCATTCCATATTCTATCGAACTCTTCTTTTAGATCGGAACGATAGTACTCTTGCTTAAACTTCTTCCCACTACTAAGTAATTTGAGTGAATATTCTGCAGGAGTTAAGTGCTCTTCATAGAGTTTTTTGGCAACAGTCATTCCATCAAAAAGCTTTCCATCTTCTTTATTATTTGCCTTTCGATTACTCTTATAGCCACGTTTCTTATTCAGCATAAACAGAACTCGACAGAGTTCATGTAATGATATCTCTTCTTCTGCAGCTTTTGCACGTAACATATAGGTTTCAAAAGTTGACGCTTTCCCCTCTTCGCACAATGCCTCTTCTCCTATCCAACCTTGTTTCTGTAGACAATCTTTAAGATTCTCTCTACGTAATTTATAGCGCTGGAGGGTTATCCTTGCACCATGGGTTTGCTGCCTATCAGCATTAGTTGTAATAGATTTGCCTTTTTCAAAGTTGCCTTTTTCATCTACACTTAAAGGATTAACCCTCACACCAAGTCTAACTATAGATGATTTTTCATCTGTATTCTCACTCTCATATACTAAGGCCCAACCAATGCTTGTAGTCCCTAAGTCTAATCCCAGAATCTTCTTCATGTTGAATTGATTATTTAAAATTTTGCGTAAAGATACAAAAAAGGAGTAACAAATTCAAAATATCATTTAAAAAACTTGCTTATTATTATAGGAATATATATCTTTGCAAATAACTAATTTAAAGCAATTCACAATAAGGATTATTCCGATGTGAAAACATTAGGTTGCCTCGTCCTACCATACGGGGCTTTTTTTATTGTATACATATTCAAGAATAGACGATCACCCTTCTAGTTTCTAGCAAATACTTAACTTTCTAATCTATCAAAAACAGCCATATACATAACTGGAAAACTTCCTTTAAAGAGGTAACTTTACTGTTCTTTCTATCCCATTACACCTTATTATATATATAGACGTACAGAAGAGAGGGGCTGCACAAAAAAGTTATTTTTCCCTGAACTGAAGAAGACTGTTAAGCACATTTGAATCCAGACATAAGGTACTGGCGGTTCCTTCTATGATATACAAGGATGTAATACTATGGGAAAATAAACGGGAAAGAAGACAAAGGCAAAGGTTGTCATAGACAAAACGGAAAGAAATAGGGATGAAACCAGGAAATAAAGTGGCACTAAAACCAGACATTTATAAATGACAATGGGATAGGAGATTATAAGAATATACGATGAAAAACAGCAGAAAATTTAGTTCTTTTTTAACCAGATTATCTTTGGGGAAGTGAATCCTTTTATCTATCTTTGCACCACTAAAGTTTTCCAAAACGGACAACTTTGAAGATTAAAAACAGAAAAAAGTTTCCCAAAACGGATAACTTCACACAAGCTAAAACGTGACTAACCTTGTGGTTTGAGCATTGAAATCAGGGCATCAGAAGACCATCAAGACTATGAGCTATGAGCTATTTAATTTAAAACAACAATAAAGACATAGAAAATATAGCAATGGAAATCAAAAACTTTACAATCACTAAGCGTGACGGTTCGAAGGAAAAGTTCTCCCTCGACAAGATTATGAATGCTATCTTAAAAGCATTCGAGAGTGTCAATGAGCCTACCGACCTCGGTATGGTATCGAAGATCTTATCTGACCTTAACATACATAACGACATAAAAGTTGAGGATATACAGAATCAAGTTGAGGAAGCTTTGATGAAAGAGGGCTTCTATAAGGTGGCAAAGAGCTTCATTGTATATCGCCAACAGCACACAGAAGACCGCGAAACAGTTGAGAAAATAAAATTCCTCACAGACTATTGTGTAGCGCAGAATGCTGCAACTGGTTCTAAGTTTGACGCCAATGCGAACGTTGAAAACAAGAATATCGCGACGCTTATCGGCGAACTTCCCAAGCAAGGTTTCATCCGTTTGAATCGTCGAATGCTGGTAGATCGTATCAAAAAGATGTATGGTAAGGAGCTGGCTGACGAATATATCAACCTCCTCACCCACCATTTTATATATAAGAATGACGAGACAAACCTTGCCAACTACTGTGCTTCCATCACCATGTACCCATGGCTCATTGGTGGAACAACATCCATTGGCGGTAACTCTACAGCCCCAACCAACCTCAAGAGCTTCTGTGGTGGGTTTATCAACATGGTCTTCATGGTATCATCCATGCTTGCCGGAGCCTGTGCAACACCTGAGTTCCTGATGTACATGAACTACTTCATACAGAAAGAATACGGTAAAGACTACTGGAAACGAGCTGATGAAGTGGTCGACCTCAGCCTCAGAAAGCGTACAATAGATAAGGTTATCACGGACGATTTCGAGCAGATTGTCTATTCACTTAACCAACCAACAGGTGCTCGTAACTACCAGGCTGTGTTCTGGAACATCTCTTATTACGACCGTCCTTACTTCGAATCACTCTTCGGAAACTTCTATTTCCCTGATGGATCACAGCCAGACTGGGAGAGTCTCTCATGGCTTCAGAAGCGTTTTATGAAGTGGTTTAACCAGGAAAGACTCAAGACTGTCCTCACTTTCCCAGTCGAAACGATGGCATTGTTGGCTGAGAACGGAGAGTGCAAGGACAAGGAATGGGGCGATTATGCAGCTAAGATGTATGCTGAAGGACACAGTTTCTTCACTTACATGAGCGACAATGCCGACTCTCTGAGTTCATGTTGCCGACTCCGTAATGAGATACAAGACAACGGATTCTCCTATACTTTAGGTGCCGGAGGTGTGTCAACTGGTTCAAAGAGTGTGCTGACTATCAACCTCAACCGCTGTATCCAGTACGCTGTTAACCATGATTTAGACTATAAGGAATACCTCGAGCACGTCATCGTACTGTGTCATAAGGTGCAGATGGCATACAATGAGAACCTCAAAGAGCTGCTGCGCAACCACATGTTGCCACTCTTTGATGCGGGATACATCAACATTGACCGTCAATATCTCACCATTGGAATCAACGGACTGGTTGAGTCTGCAGAGTTCATGGGACTCGATATCACACCAAACGAGGATTACAAGAAGTTCGTTCAGGGTGTTCTCGGACTGATAGAGAAGCACAACAAGGCCTTCCGCACCAAGGAAGCAATGTTTAATTGTGAGATGATTCCTGCCGAAAACGTCGGTGTGAAGCACGCAAAATGGGACCGTGAGGACGGCTATTTCGTACCACGTGACTGTTACAACAGCTACTTCTATCGTGTAGAAGACAACTCTCTGACCATTCTCGACAAGTTCAAATTGCATGGTGCACCCTATATCGAGCACCTCACTGGAGGCTCTGCACTGCACATGAACCTTGAGGAACACCTGTCAGAAGCACAGTATCGACAGCTCTTACGTACGGCAGCACAAGAGGGATGTAACTACTTTACGTTCAATATTCCTAACACTGTATGTAACGATTGTGGGCATATCGACAAGCGTTATCTGCACGAATGTCCTCATTGTCACTCTACAAACGTGGATTATCTCACACGTGTCATTGGCTACATGAAGCGTGTTAGCAACTTCTCAGCACCACGTCAGGATGAGGCACACCGTCGTTTCTATGCCGGACAGAACAAGTATACGATAAAGACTACTGCTCCTTCCGCAGCTGAGAAACAGACGAAAGAGTGCAAACAGGAGGCATAATGATTAGCAAGCGGGTGACAAGAGAGGAAGAAACAAGGCTCCCGAACACCGTCACCCGCCATCAATTAAGATGCTACACTATATCAACACAGACATAGTCTTTCAGGAATTCCCTGACGAAGTGACGCTTGCCATCAACATTTCCGGCTGTCCTTGTCGCTGTCCGGGCTGCCATAGCAGTTTTCTTTGGAAGGATGAAGGCAACGATCTGACCACTGAGACACTCGACAAGCTCATCTCTGAAGCAGGAAATCCCATCACTTGCGTGGGCTTTATGGGAGGTGATATAGCCCCGGAGAGGGTTGATGAGTTAGCAGAACATATCCAAAAGCAGCATCCCAGACTGAAGATTGGATGGTACACTGGGCGTACTGCCGTATCACCTCATATCCATCAGGAGCGTTTCGACTACATAAAAATAGGTCCATACCTCAAGCATCTCGGTGCACTTAACTCTCCTCGGACCAATCAACGGATGCTTCGGCGATGCGCAGACGGTACGTTTGAAGATATAACATCACGCTTTTGGCGAAAGTAAAGCGTCTCTTTTAGAACAGAAAAAACGGCGTAGTGCAACTCTGCACTGCGCCGTTTTTGTGTTTATTACGTACTGAATATCCACCGATATCGGACAGAATCAGTGCTAAAAGGCTATCTTCTTCATGCGATTTATCCCTTTCTCTCACACCTTTATCCATGCTTTTCTTCCTCAAAACCACCTTTCAGTCCTACTTTTCCCATGCTTCATAAGCGGCTAATAGGTGTATGATTAGCGCTTTCAGCAAGTCTTTTCCTCCTTCACAATTTACACTTTTTAGGCATCTACTCTTGTTTTTCACCTTGATTTTAGGATTTATATATATAACTTTCGATGTGTTTGTTTTTAATTACAGACTATAACTTTCACCGCCATGTATTTCCTTTCATCTTTTTTACCTTTGCACCTCAATACATAAAAAATTAGGTTTTAATGAAACATCTCTTTCTACTCTTAGCGATTTCTTTCGCATTTTTCTCCTGTTCAAGCGATGATCAGGTGGATAATTCTTCTGAAACTCTTGCGAAAAAAGGCTACGATTACATCTCAAAGATCGAGGTTTACGTCTATCCCCAGGGCTATAAGCAAGGGGAATATGTCTTCACTTATGACAATCAGAAGCGCCTTCTAACGTTTTCTAACGACCTGTTCCACAACACATATGGGCCTCCTCGAGTGGCAACGGTGACCTATACGGACTCCATCTACTCGTATACAACAAAGGGATACATCACCGGTAGGATCGTTCTTGAGGACCATAGAGGTGCTATGTACTTAGATAAACAAGGCAGAGCAACGAAGTTTATCAACGAAGCTCCTTATAAAGACCCTCTGACAGATGAGCCTGTAACGGCACCACACACAAAGGATAGTCTTATATATGACCCTGACGGACACCTGACTTCATCCTATATTCATGAAATAAACTTAAAGAATAACTTTGAGTGGAAGAACAATGACCTCGTCAAAGCCACTGTTAGCGGGAAAGGAAAGATAACATATGGAAATACATTTGTTCAATTCGAATATACCAATGTGCCCAACAGAACCTTTCCAGACTTAAACATCTTCCGCGTGTATCCTTCCATTTTCAACCGTAACGAAGGCATATGGACAACCCAAACGGGCATCCGTTCTGCTCATCTTGTCGCCAAAAGGCACGTCTTTTATGATAATAAATTGGGGAAAACGAATACCGATTCTTATAAATTTGATGATAAAGGACGCCCTATTGAGTTGATGGAGAACGATGTACATTATGGTATAAGAAAATATGTTATTACGTATTTAGACAAATAACCAAGCACTTACTGCCAACCGACTCTCGCCCACTGCCCTTTCCGCTTCAGGCTTTCCGTGATACAGAAGCTGAAGAAGCATAGAGGGGAAGAGCACTGTGAAGAAACCTGATCACAAACAATCAGGTACAACGAAATAACTTTACAGAAACATAAGAGGCGCAGACCGAAAAGCAAACAATAACCATGTAAAACCGCCTTTGTAACCCATAGTATATCAGGAGGTTACAAACAGGCTTGTAAAAGACGCCCTTTTGCGTTGTAAAAGATGCCCTTTTGAACATCAAAAGATGCCCTTTTGCAATGTGAAAGGGCACCTTTTAGAAGGCAAAAGAGCACCTTTTGAAAACCAATAGTGAATTTATCTTACAATCATTCTTTCTCCTTCATTTGGTCATCTGCATATTTCTTCTTATCTTTGTCTCCTAAACATTATACAAGAACACATTTACCCAAATATCTCAAGACCTATGGAGAAGAAGTATTTTGCACCGTCAGAACTGATTATCAATGAGGACGGAAGTATCTTTCATCTGCATCTGAAACCAGAAAACCTTGCCGAAAAGGTGATTCTCGTGGGCGATCCAGGGCGCGTAGCACTCGTAGCTTCCCACTTTGAGGACATAGAATGTGAAGTGGAAAGCCGTGAGTTCCGAACAATTACAGGAACCTATCACCGCAAACGCGTCACGGTTGTGAGCACGGGCATTGGTTGTGACAACATCGATATCGTACTCAATGAGTTGGATGCGTTGGCAAATATTGACTTCGAAACACGCACTGAGAAGGACCAACTGCGGCAGCTCACCCTCGTGCGCATTGGTACTTGTGGCGGATTGCAGCCTTATACGCCGACAGGAACATACATTGCATCGGTAAAAAGCATTGGTTTCGACGGACTGTTGAACTTCTATGCCGGACGTGACAAGGCTTCTGACCTTGACTTTGAAGCAGAATTCAAGCGGCAAGTGAAGTGGGATGCACAACTCGGAAACCCATACGTGGCTTGCGCTGATGAGCAACTTACCGAGCAGATTGCACAGGACGACATGGTGAGAGGTGTCACCATAGCCTGCGGAGGATTCTTCGGTCCACAGGGAAGGGAGCTTCGGTTGCCATTGCAAGACCCACTTCTGAATGAGAAAATAGAGAAGTTCTCCTACAATGGGCTACAGATAACGAACTTCGAAATGGAGTCTTCTGCACTCGCCGGATTGGCTACGCTCATGGGACATCGGGCTGTAACATGCTGCATGGTCATTGCAAACCGACTGGCAAAGAAGGCAAATGCAGGATATAAGAACACGATTGACGGACTCGTTAAGACGGTGCTTGACAGAATATAAACGCTCCGTCACATCAATCATCATAAACAAAAAGAATGGAAAAAGAGACACTTACCCCACAACAGGCACAACAAATCATTTCAACAACACGCCAGACTGTGGGCGAAACCATCTGTGCACTTGCTACACAACCGGGTGGAGCTATAGGCATTGTGAGGGTAAGTGGTCAGCAGGCAATAGAGATTACGGACAGGATCTTCCATAGTAGAAGTGGGAAAAAACTGACCGGTGCCAAGGGCAACACGCTGCATTACGGGGAGATACATGACAAAACGGGCAATACTATAGACGATGTCCTGGTGAGTGTGTTCCTCTCTCCGCATAGCTATACGGGCGAAAACAGTACGGAGATAGCATGTCATGGCTCGGCATATATCCTCAATCAGGTTGTGAAAGCACTCATCGACGCAGGTTGCCGACAGGCTCTCCCAGGCGAATATACGCAACGTGCCTATCTGAATGGGAAGATGGACCTCAGTCAGGCAGAGGCTGTTGCCGACCTCATCAGCGCTTCTAACCGTGCATCACACCAAGTAGCGATGAGTCAACTCAAAGGACATTTCAGCTCAGAGTTGTCCTTATTGCGCGAACAACTGCTGAAAATAACCTCATTACTCGAACTTGAGCTCGACTTTTCAGACCATGAAGAGCTGGAGTTTGCCGACCGTTCGGAACTGAAAGCGCTTGCTGAGACCATTCATGAGCGTATCGCAGAGCTCAGAAAGTCGTTCGAAACGGGTAATGCATTGAAGAAAGGAGTACCAGTAGCTATCGTTGGCAAGACAAATGTGGGGAAATCAACCCTGCTCAACTGCCTGCTTCATGAAGAGAAAGCCATCGTCTCTGATATCCACGGTACCACTCGTGACGTCATTGAAGACACAACCGAGATCCATGGCATCACCTTCCGCTTCATTGACACAGCCGGAATACGACGCACAACCGACCAGGTTGAACAGTTAGGTATCGAACGTGCTTATCAGAAAATGGATGAAGCAGCCATCGTTCTGTGGGTCGTTGACCAACAACCAACGGCAGAAGAGCTGGCAGAGATGCAACATCTCACGGAAGGAAAGAAGCTGATTGCGATATTCAACAAGATGGATAACAAGACAGAAAAGCCTCAACCAGTAGACAAGGTTACACCTTATATATATATATCAGCCAAACTGAAGCAGAACATTGATGCTTTGGAGACGGCTATTTATGAGGCAGCTGACATCCCAGAGATCAACGAAAACAGTGTGATCATCACTTCTGCCCGCCATTATGAAGCCCTCACCCGTGCCGATGAGTCCATCCTTCGTGTCATTGATGGCATGAACATGCAACTCAGTGGCGACCTTATCAGTGAGGATCTCCGCATCTGTCTCGACCAACTTGCCGACATCACGGGTGGTCAAATCACCACCCACGAGGTTCTCGGCAACATCTTCCAGCACTTCTGTATTGGTAAATAAGGAGGTGCTTTATATGATAAAAGATGATTTCAACTATACTTTAAAATAAAAAAGGTATATCTTTCTTCTGTCTTTTCAGGCGTTGTTGTATCCTGAAAGCAGATGAGAGATATACCTAATGTTCACAAAATAATCATCGTTTGTTTATAGTCGTCTGTAGAAATATTACCCAACATACTCGTCATCACGCACCAAAACCTTCTCAATCTTACCAACATACATGGTATGGAGGTCACGGTTTGGATAACTTTCATCGAGTGTTTCGGGATAAACAAAGCCACTTTCCTGCAGTTCGGCAGCATACATCTTCTTACAAATCAGCACCATTTTCGCTTCTTTAAAGTAGACTGTTCCGTCGGCAAACACCGTTGTCAACCCTGCTTTCTCTATCTTATTTTCATCCCTTCCAGACACTGTTCCGAGGTAAGCCATCTGCTTTTTGAAGCTTTTATCCATGACACAGAGTGTGAAGTAATCCTCTTTATCCACGAAAGTCTTTGTGTAACGTGACGGACGAAGGTATATAACAGCCGTTGGATCATTATGTCCCCACATACAACCGAGGTGTCCCCAGCTGACAGTCATGGTGTTACAACCATCCTTTTCATTCCCTGCTGATGCCAACATCCATTCCTTTCCCAACAGATTGAACGGATTAAACTTCATCGTTTTGTAATCTATTTCCTTCATCTTATATCTATTTTTGTTCGTATTACTATTATCCAAAAATTGTGCCAGTAAGACTATTAACTTTTCTAAGTTTATGATTAACATACTAACACTTCTCCTATTGCGTCATAATCAATAGCTCACAACATTTCATATCCATCCAATGCAAAATCTTAATGTCATTAAACCGCCTTTATAAACTGTGGTAAAATGGGGTGATGTACATGCCAATCAATACTCATTGGTTTGTTATCGTATGATGAAATATAATCAATCAAACCGAAACAATAAAAAGGACATGTATTACCAAAGCCATCTTTCTTATTCTCGCGCACGAAGAGTAAGAACTTCTTTTTATTGGTTGATTGTTCAACAAAACGCCTTCCACGCCCCTGATGGGTATCTGTATTCTGTGATTTCCAATGGAATTGGCTTTCACTAACGACATAATCATCATACATTGTTGAAGCTGAGAAATCCTTATCAGACTTATTAAGAGTCACGAAAAACAACTCTGTATTTAATTCTTCAATATTAAAAACACCCGAAACACTACCCTGCATCTTCCTTTCTGCAGTCTGACGACCAAAGATTGCAAACACTTCCTCTCGTGTATAGAGTCCATATTGCTCCAAAGTAACAGGCAGCCCTTCGCCTACAGGGAACGTTATATTCTCAATATTTGCCAAAAGGAAGTCTACTAATTCATTGATTTCAGAAACAAAGAGAGGATATTCTCTGAATTTTCCAATTGCTTCTTCAAGAGTATGAAAGCCCGTTTTTGATATCTTATCAATGTAAAGTGTATAATAAAACATTACTGCAAACGTCTTTTCCCGCTCATCATGGAATGTAATTGGCTTCGAAGTAGACAGAAGATGTTTTATGAAATGAAGATACGCCACACTGTTTGCATGAACGAGATTGGAGATTCCTCTCTCGAATCCTGAAGTATAAACATCATTTTCATACGCACATTTCCCTGCATCCCGCTTTAGACTCGTCCAACAACTATTACCTTTATAGATTATACGGACGTCTTGACCATTGTTTTCAACAAACTCTCGGAGCGTAGGGACATGATCATAACCACGTAACTCTTGAATAAGTCGCTTTTTATTATATATGGCTGCCTTAATATTCTCCAGCACATATTGTTGTGCGACATCTTCCATATGAATTGTACAGCCCTGTGGAAGCAAAGTAAAACCGTTCTTTACCTGGTCTATAACACTCCGATCTTTACGTACCATAAGGCTTCGGAAACGACTGGTGAAGTCGAACTTCTTATTCATCTGACCAACAAAATCAAAAACAGTAAGCAACTGTTTACCTGGTGAAAGGCGCAATCCACGTCCCAACTGCTGTAAAAAGACCGTTATAGACTCTGTTGGTCGGAGAAAAAGTACCGTATCTACCTCTGGAATATCGACACCTTCGTTAAAGATATCAACAACAAAAAGATAATTAATTTTACCCGTTGCCAACTCTTTATTTAGTACATCACGTTCTTTATCCCTATCTGATGTAAGATAATCAGCTCTCAATCCATTCTCACGAAACGACTTTGCCATGAATTTAGCATGCTCTTTAGTTGCACAGAAGCCTAATGCTTTACATGAATGTTCATCAGGTAAATAATAATGAAGCCTATTTATTATTAGACCAACACGCTCCGAATTACACAGCCGATCAGAGAGTTTGGTAGCCACATACTTGCTCCCTTGCATCAAATCGTCATCGGAAAGATCAGTATTATCACTAATACACAGATATTGGAAGGGTGTTAATAAGCCTTCGTCCAAAGCCTTTGGCAAACGTATTTCTGCACTTATTTGATTGTTAAAGTCGGGCAAAAGGCTCACACCATCCATACGTTCTGGTGTTGCTGTCAGTCCGATTAAGAGCTTAGGGGTAAAATGTGTGAGTATGTTTCGGTAACTATCAGCCACAAGGTGATGAGCTTCATCAATTACAATATAATCATAATAATCAGCCGGTAACGTATGAAAGATATTCTCATAGTTAGCGTTAAATGTCTGAACAGATATGAACAGATGATCAACCCCATGCTTTGGTTTATATTCTCCGACCCAGATATCACCGAAATTCACATCTTGTAATACACTTCTATACGTCAATCGGGCCTGCTTAAGAATCTCTTGTCGATGAGCAACGAAAAGCATTCGATGGTGATTAGGATTCTTTTCTGCAAACAATCTATAATCAAAAGCCGATATTACGGTCTTACCTGTTCCTGTAGCAGCTACAATTAGGTTACGCTTCACACCATTTTCACGCACTACTATCAGCTTATCAAGGATCTGTTTTTGGTGAGGTAGAATAGTAAACTTAGATAAAGTAACACTTGAAGTGTCTTTCCCAACTCTCTCTTTCTTCAACTCATCATACAATTTCTCTACTCCTCCAATCTTGAAATCTTCAAAGTTTGTACTGTTCCAATAGAGGTTAAATGTGGCAAGAGCTGTTTTAATAATATGTGGATTCTCTACATTCGTTACCCTAATATTCCATTCTAACCCATCTGTTTGTGCTGATTTAGATAAGTTTGAAGACCCGATATAAGCCGTACTAAAGCCTGATTCTCTTTCGAAGATATAAGATTTAGCATGTAAACGCTCTATTCTTGTGTTATATGAGATACGGATTTCTGTATTCGGCAGTGCCGCAAGTCGTTCCACAGCCTTAGCTTCTGTCACTCCACAATAGGTCGTTGTGATGACTTTTAATTGATGTTGGGGATGGGCACAGAAGCGTTTCAGATGGTCATAGATAAGATTTAGACCAGAAAGTTTCAAGAAAGAGACAATAAGATAGATCCTATCTGCACTGTCTATGTCACGTTCTATCTCTGCATTCATGGGCACTTTACTCTGTCCACCAGTGAAGAGATTACTTATACGAAAGCCTGTTAGTGGGCGGATAATTTCTTTATTCGTCGCTTTCAAGCGTGCTTCTTCCTGCTGAGAAATCACAGATACAAGCATCTTTTGACTTTCTATAATTCGTTCATCTTGGTTTTCTCCGAGAAAATCAATAAGTCGATTCACAAAACTGACACGTTCTTCTAAAGATAGACTATCATCTGAAAGCCTGTTCTTGATGATCTTATTAATATGATCCGCCAATAAAGATGGAGATTCTGCACCATCTATTTCATCTTTCTTGCAAACCAAACCATTATCAGTAGCTTCTATTATGTCTTGTTTTAGTTCGTTCGTAATAAGGTTTTCGTATGCTCCTTCTTGTAATTCCATCCGTTTAATAGTTATTATTTGTTATTAAGTTAATATATTAGCCTACCTCTCCAACACCAGCATTGTCCAGTATTTGAGGGACGGAAGGGTGACGGTGAGGTAACCATCAGCCTGATGGAAGTCGAGAGATTGGGGTGATCCACCGTTGACATCGGGTGAGGCGGTCCACACTTTACTCATCATTCCTGTTGTTTTGATGCGCAATGTGAGGTTCTGAAGCAGTTGTGGTTCAGGCATTGTACCGTCAAGATCACGCCATGACATGCTGTTTGCCTGTCGGAAGTTCAGCAGTTGGATGACTTCCTTACCATCGAATGTCTTTCCATAGGCAGCAACAGCGCCCTGACGAGGGGGCCATGCGTTGATACTTACCGCCGGATCAGCAGCCGAAACATCCACGTTTGTCTCCTTTCCACCGTCACGAAGCAGGTTCTGATAGGCTGTCATGAAGTCGTAATAGCCCACAATAGCCTTGCGTAAGCCATTGTCCATCTGCGTTTTATGGTCGGGGAAGTACTCACTGTAGAGCATATGGTCACCACTCAGCTCTATATGTGCACCTCCAAGGGCGAATATCACAGCATCCGTCAGCAGCACTCCCGGTGTATTAAAGAACGGAAAGCCCTTCCGATAGTTCATATATGCTGCCAGAACGGTGTTCTTCTTGCCCTTACTGAAGTCACTATTTGCCTTGATAACGTTGTGAATATCACTGAATTTATCCTGCTCTTCCCACAGTTCATTATACAGAAAGTCGGTCTTTTCAGCCTCGGCAATCTCCTTTGCACCGAAGCTTGACACGGAATTCATCACCAGTCGGCGGTCGGGATTCTTTGCTTTCATGGCTTCAATGAACGTGGCATAGCCTGCAGGAAGGTCCACTGGCTCACCATAATAATCATAAACATCACCGCGTTTCCCCAACTGATCAATGTGGAAACCATCAAAATCAAGATGCTGATAGACGTCATTGCTACGGTCGGCAAAGTAAGATTGCCAACTCTTGTTCCCCGGATTGACGATCAGAATGTCGCTTTTCCAATCCTTCGGCAGGTTATATCCGTCCTTCACACGGTGCTCTTTGTCCTTGAAGATGTACCATCTGTCGCTCACTCCGTCCTTTGCTGCATCCCGAAAAGCACCGAAACAGAGGTCATAATACATTGCTTTCATGCCGTAAGCATGCTGTGTAGCAATGTAATCCTGCAGCACCTGTGTCACAATCTGTCGGTTGGCAATGTCCTTATACGTTGTGAAGAGTTTTCCTTTCTTATTTATTCCGAGGGGCGAATGTTGCTTATATTGCCAGTCATAGAACTGTATTCCGTTCACATGACAGCGGTTGAGGAATGCCATTTCCCGCTCAATCACGTCCTTTGTCTTGCTTTTGTCATAGTCTGACACGAACCCATAACGTGGGAATCGTCCCCAATCACTCGACACATCCACGGCTGTTGTGGCAAGGACAGTGGGTTCGCCCGACTCTTTTTTCGTATATAATTCAACGAGATAACCCCGATAATCATCCTTTAGTGGTGTCCATGTCCATTGCGGACGGCTGAGTGTCTCGTCTCCGATGATGGTGTTTCCGTATCGATAACGCACGTGTGCACCATCAGGGAGAGTCCCTTCAAGCGTGAAGCGTACCGTCTCACCCGGTGCATAGTTCACCTTATTCTGCTGAATATCCATCCGTACGACGGTGCTAACAGTGGTATCAGACGGGTTGGTTTGTAAACGTTGAGCCTGCCCCACACCGTATGTCGCTGCACACAAGGAGACAGATAGTAATAAAGATCTTAAATCCATGGTTTATTGTTCGTTACTTAAATGATTTGTTTTTAGTTATCAGGTGTCGGTCTACAGACGATGGTTTAATCCGTCACAAACAGTTTCGGATAACGCTCACGCAGCTTCAAGGGACGGCCATTCTCCGTCAGACAGTGGGTTGACTCACCTGTAAAGACAATGTCATCATCCTTTCTGCCGATGTAACCATAGGTGAACTTAAAGACTGACACTGCCTTTAAATGTATCTCCACACGTATCTCATCCTGAAAGGTTGTGGGTTTACGGTATTGACATTTCACCTCCATCACCGGTGACACCACGCCTTCCGCCTCCATCTTCTCGAACCCATAGCCCAGTCTGTCGAGCATGTCAACACGTGCTTCTTCCATGATTCGGATGTAATTAGAGTGATGTGTGATACCCATTCTGTCGCACTCGTAGTACTTCACCTTGTGTATATATTCATTCATTGTCTTTGCTTTCTTCAATAATTTTCGTACAAAAATACATTTTTTTGACGATATAAACAACCCTTTACGTTGCTTTTTCAATGGTTAATACAGAATGACAAAGGTTTAAAGACAGAAGGACATAAAGACAAAAATACAATGACAAAGAACTGGAGACAGAATGACATAAAGACAAAAACACAATGACAAAGAACCGGAGACAGAATGACATAAAGACAAAAATAGAAGGACATAAAGATAAAAACACAATGACAGAAGGCTGGAAAGAACAAAGACTGCGTCTTATACACATTATTATATATAGAGTTTTAGGTATCTCATATACTCAATGTCTTTATATCATAATGCTGCATTCAGCCTCATCTTGTGAATCATGAAGTATCTTTACAAAATTAAGGGCTGACAAAATGCAAAATCAAAGGAAACATGAAAAAATCGACTTTGTAACCATCAAGATATCAATAGGTTACAGAGTGGCTTGTAAAAGGTGCCCTTTTGCATTGTAAAACATGCCCTTTTACACGTCAAAAGATGCCCTTTTGCAATGTAAAAGGGCGTCTTTTAGAAGGCAAAAGGGCGTAGATTGAAAAGCAGAAGGGAAAGAATTTGACAAAAAACTAAAAACAAGTATCAAAGAAAGGCGGCCTCCCCAAGCCCCTCCGGGGGAGGGGATGTACAATAGGATACAGTGGTTTGTGGGGGGGAGTTGGAGTTTTTAGGGTTGTTAAAGGAGGTAAGGTATATATTATAAGGAGATGGGGTGCATATTATAAGGAGATAAGGTATATATTATAAGGTATATTTCTTAAAACGCTTAACCTTTGTGATTACATATTTAAACATTAACTTTTGCAGTTGAAGCATTGGTTGTTTCATTTTCCCAACACCCAACACTACATCTCCCGACAGACATATCCACTCCACCGAAGATGCTTGAGGAGACTGTCCCTCCCCCACGCTTCATCTGCACAGTCTTCCCTTCTGAGGGTCGGGAAAAACCGTTTTGGGGGGCTTGACAGGCTGTTTTTACCTCCCAATTTTGCTTTTTTACCTCTCAAAGCCTAACTTTTCATTTCTCACTTCTCGTACAAGTAAATTGCATAAATTGTCATTTTTGTGCAATAAATAGTTTAATTCATTAATTAATTTCAAATAAATCTTAATAACGTTTGCTTTCATTGGGGAATTTTAATATATTTGCGAACAACTCTATCATGAGTCTTGAAAAACTCTTTTGTGAGTCTTGAAAAACTCAATTTTGAGTCTTGAAAAACCCTTATTATTAATTAAAACCATCAAAAGATGAGTAAAAGATTTACTAAACTTATTGCAATTTTCGCTGCAGCCATGGCAGTATTGCAAGTTTCCGCACAAGTGAAGCAAGAGGGAAAGAAGCCATTCCTCATTGCAAAGTCACAATCTGGACAGGAAACAGAACAACAGAAAGTAGACCAACTCAAGGCTTTCCCTACATTATTAGGAAAGACACTGCCCAAGGAAAGCCCATCGCCGTTCTTCACTCCAATGGTGAACATCCGCCAAAAGATGCCGAAGAACCTGGTAACGGTTAACCCTGAGGCTGTCATGTGGGCTAACATTGTATCAAAAGACCTCGGTGGTATGTTCTCTTTCCACCCTGTAGAGCCTATCAACTTTACGCAGTTGGCTGACTACTCACAAGCTTTCTTCAACGGTGGTAGTGGACTCGTCGGCAACGAACTCCACGGTATGTTCCTTGATACCAGTATGTCTTCACTCGGTATCATTCTTCTTAAGCACTTCGCTTTCAACATTACAAACTGGCAGATAACGGAGGAACCAGCGTATGTAAGCGACTTTGCACTCCTCGCTCTTGAGACTGCTAACGACCCAAAGACGGGTGAAGTGTTCGGCGAATTCTATACTTCTGACCTCGATCACTTCGAGTGGGGTGTGATTGATTACACCAACCTGACCCGTACAACCATTGCTACTGCTCAGCATTCTTACGTAGCACTGGGTATTGCCGATGATGGTTTCGCATACGGTATCAGCAAGGAAGGCGACCTTTATCAGATTGATCGCAAGACAGGTGCTGAGACTTTGAAGGGCTCAACAGGTGTGAAAGTCACCGATGATGATGGTCGTTACTATCATCAGAGTGGTGAGTTCGACACCCGTACCAATGAGTTCTACTGGGCATCTACAGATAAAGACGGTAAGTTCCAGCTCTATACGGTCGACCTCAAGACGGCTCATGTGACACCTGTTGGTAGTTATCCAACACCGCTTACACTCATGGCACTGAGCTTCCCAGCCGTTCCTACAGCCAGCGGAGCACCTGCTGCAGCAGACAGTCTGCGCACAGAATTCACAGCAGGAGCACTCTCTGGTAAGGTGAAGTTCAATGTTCCAACCAAGAAATTCGATGGTAGTACACTGACAGGTAACGTTGATTACGTCATCTATGCCAACAGTTCAGAAGTGGCAAAGGGTACTGCCGAGCCTGGTAAGGAGATATCAACTGACGTAACAGTTGATGAAGGTGTGGTTAACTTCATCGTCATTCTCAACAATGAAGCAGGTAAAGGACCACGCGCGAAAGTATCTATTTACGCAGGAAACGATACACCTGACATCGTAGACAGTCTGACATTGACACTTAATGATGCTGGTCTTGCCACTGTAACATGGAAGGCTCCAACAGGAGGTATGCACAATGGATACCTCGGTCAGCTTACTTATGACGTCTTCCGCAACGTAGGTGGCAAGTCTGAAAAGGTCTCTTCAGGTCAGACAGCAACCCAGTTCAGCGAGACAATCACCAAGGGTAAACTCTCATCTTACTCTTATTCCGTACAGGCTATCAACTCAACGAAGAAGAGTGCATTGGCTACTACCGACGGAAAGATATATGGTAACGCATTGGAAGTACCGTTCTTCGATGACTTCACAACACAGGAGAGCTCTAAGATTTACACCATTATCGATGCTAATCATGACAATAGCACATGGTACTGGAGCAACTCAAAGGGTGGCGTCTTCAAGTGTAAATACCACTCAAAGAACCATGGTGACGACTGGTTGATTACTCCTCCAATCCACATGAAGCCTGGTAAGACTTACAATGTGTCGTTCAAAGCAATGGCTATTGGCGGCTCTACTTACCCAGAACGCCTGGAAGCAAAGTGGGGAACGAACAATACTGCTGAAGCAATGACGGGAGAAATTCTTCCTCCAACAGTACTCAACAGCAGCAATTACAGAACATTCACGGGTAAGATAAAGGCTACTACCGACGGAAAATACTATGTTGGCTTCCACGGTATATCAGATCCTAACATGTTCTCTATCTTCCTTGACTCATTAGAGATTGAGGCTGCAGCTGACGAAAGAGCACCTCAGATGGTTCAGAACCTCACCGCTACGGCTGATCCTACCGCTGCTTTGAAGGCTACATTGAAGTTCAATGCACCTACAAAGGCTGTCAACAAGACTGATTTGACCAACATTACGAAGATTGTTATCCGTAGTAACGAGCGTCTTGTTAAGGAGATTGCTAACCCAACACCTGGTAGTGCTCTGGAAGTTGTTGATGATTCAGCTGCTCAAGGTGTGAATACGTACGACATTGTGGCTTACAATGATGCTGACTTTGGTGAGAAAGCAACTGTAACAGTATATGTTGGACAGGACATTCCAGTGATGGGTAAGATCGCAACAACCGACCTTGTGACATCTGCTAACCTCAAGTGGGACGTTCCAACAGGTGCCCATAAGGGTGTGATCCTCCCTGATGAGGTGACCTATCAGATTAATAATGTGACTGACGAAGGCGACCTTGGCGATGAACTTGCTAAGATAAAGGGTCAGACGGAGTACACGGTTACGGGTCTGAACACCAACGAAGGTGAACAGAACTATAAGCACTGGGCTATCAAAGCATCAAACGCTGCAGGCGAAAGCAAGTGGGTTGCTGGCGGAATCATCGTTGGTAAACCTTACACATTGCCATTCCATAATAGCTTCAAGAACGGTTCTCTCGAAGGACAATTCATTGGTTTGGAACGCTCAAGCAGCAGTACTTCATGGTCATTGACCAAGGATGTATCCTGTGATGATGACAACGGAGCACTCATCTTCAACCCATCAAAGCCTGGAACATCAGCACTTATAACAGGAAAGATCAGTCTACACGGAGCCGATGCACCGAAGTTAGTGTTCTACTATCGTGCAGATAAGGATGCACAACAGAAGGTTGAACTGCGCTTTACCAAGAAGAATGGTGAGGTAACAGACCCTGTTTGGACCAGTGAAAAGGCGAATGCCACCACAACCAATGGTGAATGGAAGAGCTTTATCGTTGATGTTCCTTCTGAATTGACCAACGAAGACTTCGTATTCCTGCGTATCATAGGTATTGCAGACAGCATTAATAAGGTGCCAGTGTACATGGATAACATCAACATCGTTGACCCATTGCAGAAAGATGCAACCGTTGAAGTGTCTGCAACAAACAATGTTAAGAAGGGACAGATGGCAGAAATCAAGGTTAAAGTGACCAATATCGGTCTTGATAAACTGGAGAATGCCAAGCTGGAGCTCACCGTTAACGGTAAAACAATCAAGGAAGAGAACCTTGATGGGCTCAATCTGCTACAGAAGAAGGAGTATAAGGTGGACTACAGAACCACTACTCTCGACAAGTCTGACGCTCTTAACGTGAAGGCTTCGGTTACTTATGAGGACGATCTCGACCCAGATAACAATGAGTCAGAGGCTGTTATCAACTGTACAGCAGCTGATGTTGCAGCACCAAGGAATCTCAAGAACGTCAAGGTTGACGACAATAAGGTGAAACTTACATGGGATGCTCCAACGTCAACCATCGAACAAAAGACCGACGACTTTGAGAGTTACGAGGCTTGGAGTACTACTTTCGGCAACTGGACTACCGTTGATGAAGACCATGGTACTGCTGCTCCGCTTGCCAAGGGAGCTGAATACAGACACCAAGGTGAGCAGTTCGCATTCATGAACTGGCAGCCTTCAGACATATTCAAGACTGGTCAAGGCCTCGATCCACACTCTGGTAACAAGTCACTCGTAGCCATTTACCAGACAGGAGCAGACAAAAAGCTCACTGCTTCAAGCAACTGGCTCATCACTCCAATGCTTTCTGGTAAGGCACAGACCATCAGCTTCTGGGTTAACAACGTCAACTCAAAGGATAAGTCATATGGTAAGGAGAGCTTCGATGTCCTCATCTCCAACACTGACAACCAAGTAGCAAGCTTCCAGAAGGTGGGAGAAACACACGAACAAGGTGATGCTAAATGGAATGAAGTGAAGGTAGATGTACCTGAAGGGACAAGATATTTCGCTATACATCACAACACTTCTAAGGACCAGGCATTCGTCTTTATGATTGATGATATCACCTTCGAGAGCAGCACAGGTCCTGTTTCATACAACATCTATCGTGATGGTGAATATCTATCTAACAGCATCAAGCTGGAGAGTGGTGATGTTACCGTTGACGGAACAAAGCATAACTACAGCGTAACTGCCGTATATGCTGACGGAGCAGAGTCTGATCCTGTTTCTGTTGACGTGACAACGATCATCCAGAAGGTAGGTGCTAACGGCGAGATTCTATATGATGTCTACACACTCGACGGCAAACAGGTTCTCAAAGATGCGAAGAGTCTGAAGTCATTGGGCAAGGGCGTCTATGTCATCAACGGCAAAAAGACCATCATAAGATAATGAACAGAACGCGATCCATACAACAGGATTGATAAAAACGGAGCCGGAGCCTCACAAGGGTTGCGGTTCCGTATCTGTGTTTTTATATACATTAAGTAAGAGAAAAGCTGGCTTGTCACCGGACAATGATTATCTTTCAGCGTGCTAAAGACACCGAAGCCAGACATAACAAACAACCATACGATATTATGGACTTCAAGAAACGATTATTTGTAGGACTGCTATTCACACTCACAGCAGCACTCACAGTAACGGCAGCACCGAGATCTAAGGCTGCCATAAAAGCCATAGCAGCCAAAGTCTTCAAGCAATCACCAACGCTGATGACGACACGTGCAAGTAAAGATGAGCCCAGAGCGCTCCTCGCAAACAAGGCTTTCACAGTCATGGGATACGACAATGGCGGCTTTGTCATCGTCAGTAACGATGACCTTCTGCCTGATGTCATCGCCTATTCAAACACGGTTTTCGACAAGAACACAAACAACGAGAACTTCAAATGGTACCTCTCGGCAGCGGAAGAGGCTATCAAGGACATCGTGAAATCTGGTAAACCACGCACCATGGTACCTCCCGACCAGAGCAAATATGCGGCTGAAATACCGTCATTCCTCACTGCTCGATGGGGACAAGAGAAGCCTTACAACGACCTTTGTCCTGAAGGTACAACGTCAGGAACGGGTAGTTGGCAAGGATATGGCAGCACTGGACGAACCTTAACGGGGTGTGTTGCCACCGCAATGGCGCAGATCCTGTATTACATTGGGTGGCCTGAGCATGGCATAGGGACCCATTCCGTAAACGTAAAGCAGGCTGATGGCAGCAAAAAGAAGCTAACTGTCAACTATGAAGAGAGTGTTTACGACTGGGGAAACATGATAGACAGCTACAGAGGACACTACTCTAAGGAGCAAGGTGAGGCTGTTGCCAGACTGATGTTGGACTGTGGTGTGGCAGCGGACATGAATTATGCCACCGATGGTTCGGGAACTTTCACCGAGAATGCCTGCCAAGGACTAAAGAGAAACTTCGGTTTCCCAGAGACAATACAGATGTTGAGGCGCCGCAGATACACCGAAAAGGCATGGATGGACATCGTATACAATGAGCTCAATGAGCGTCGTGCCATCCTATATACGGGTGTTGACCTCAAGAATGGCGGTCATGCCTTCGTTCTTTGTGGATATGATGAAGCCGGAAAGGTATGGGTCAACTGGGGATGGGAAGGCTCTGCCGACGGATTCTATGACATTGCACTCCTCAATCCACGGTCAATGAAGTTCTCTGATGACCAGGATATGATCATCGGTCTTGAAGGTGAAAAGGCTGAACTCGTGCAGGATACTGTCACAGTTGAGACTCCTGGAACACTCAATACACTCATTGCTGACAGCACAAAGAGTATGATTTCTCTGTTGAAGGTCAATGGTAAGATCAACTCTTCTGACCTCCGTACCATCCGCCAGATAGCTGGTAACAATGCTGACGGGACTATTCAGCGCAGCTCTTTGGCTACACTCGACCTCAGCGATGCCGTTATCGTAAGCGGTGGAGATCCTTATATCGTTGAGGGCAAACGCGAGTTGACAACGAAAGACAATGAGATTCCAGAGCGGGCATTCTTCAATTGCAGGTCAATACGTAACCTTATCTTACCGAAAACAATCACTTCTATCGGCGATGGAGCCTTCGGAAGACTGAGCAGACTCGACTCTTTAGACATCCCAACAGGTGCTGATAAGAGCTATCTCTTTGATGGTAAGACTCTGACAACAACAGATGGGACAGAGGTCATCGCAGTTCTGCCAAACAACAAGGGCGACTATGCTGTGGCAAAGGGCATCACGAAGGTTCATGACTATGCTTTCTCTGGATGCAGTAAGCTGACGAAGATTGTCCTCCCGAACACCATTACAACCATTGGTGATCAGGTTTTCTCTGGCAATAACGCCCTCGCTGTCATCCGTCTTTACACCAAGACAGTACCTACATTGGGCCGTAATGCCTTCACAGACATCAGCAAGAGCGAGGTGAAACTGCAGATTCCTTCTGGAACAAAGAACCTCTACAAGCGCAATGCACAGTGGAAGGACTTCGACATTGTTGAGTTTGGTACCACAGTAAAGGCTCGTAGCACGGTTCGTCCATACGGAAGTGAGAATCCAAAGTTCGGTTGGCAGCTCAAGGGCGACTATGTTGAAGGTACGCCAGAACTGATATGCGAGGCTACAAAGACCTCTCCTGCAGGTAAATATACCATCGTTGTGAAGCGCGGAACGATAACGGAAGAGCAAGTGGAGTTCTCCAATGGCTTCCTCATTGTGCAGAAAGCATTGGCTGAAATGCATGCTAAGGACGTGACGATAGAGACTGGTCAGACGCCAACATTCGGCTATACCGTGGACAGTCTGCAGAACAATGAGACAACAGTCACACTGACCAAGGAGCCAGTCTTCACCGTTAAGGACAGCGAAGGCAAGACGATTACTACCTTCGATGCACCAGGTAAGTACACTATTGAGGTGAGTGGGGCTGAAGCACAGAACTATAAGTTCAACTATTCTCCTGCCGTTCTCACCGTTAAGTCTACTGCCAACGGTATCAACAGCACATCACGCAATGCGACAACGGCTACCTTTGATGTCTATAGCCTCAACGGTACCTGTGTTGCTAAGGGTGTAACCAGCCTCAAAGGCCTTGCCAAGGGCGTTTACTTCGTCAATGGTAAGAAGCTGATAGTTAAATAACTCAAAAAGCACTTCCCCACCCCCTGCGAAGGAGATGGGGAAGTTTTATTGTAAAACAAATTCACGATTAGAAAACAGAAGACGCCCTTTCGCATGGTAAAAGACGCCCTTTTACACATCAAAAGATGCCCTTTTACCATGCAAAAGAGCATCTTTTACAACGCAAAAGGGCATCTTTTACAACCCTCTTCATAACCTCTTGTATTCCAAAAGGTTACAAACCCGAAAATAACACATAATCACTTATATGGCAGTAAACCATCAAAGAAAAACAGTAAAGATATTTCATAAGAACAGAAGAACCCTTCTTCACACACGGATACTCCGTCGTTTGAACCCCACAACGTGATTATTCAACAGACATAAAATAATGACTGAAAGTGTTTGCGTCCATCACGGACTTTTCATATATTTGTGAATGAATCGATCATGAACGCTGAAACGACCTTTCTATTAATTAAAACCATTAAATATGAGTAAAAGATTTACTAAGCTGATTGCATTGTTTACTGCAACCATGGCAGTATTTTCAGCATCTGCACAAGTGTTGCCAGTGAACAAAACACCACGTTATCCATCCAGAAATCTGCCACGACAGAAAACGGAAAAACCAACAACTAACCTGCTGAAGACATTCCCCACCTTGCTCGCAAAGACATTACCAAGGGGCGGAAAGACACCTTTCTTCGCAGCTTCTATCCCCCTTCAGACGGCAACCCCAAAGAACTTGGTAAGCGTGAACCCGTCACTCACCATGTGGGGAAACCTCCTGACGGACGATTTACTAGGCATGTACGCCTTCCATCCCACTGCAAACATCAACTTCGAGAGCCTCTCTTCCTTCTATAATGGCTACTTCAATGCAGGAAGTGGACTTGTTGATGGCATCCTGCATGGTATGTTCCTCGACACGAGTTACGCGAGTCTGGGCGTCATAAAACTGAAATATTATGCCTACGACACCAAAACATGGCAGCTCATTGACCAGCCTGTAGAGGTAAACGACCTCAGTCTGACTGCCACAGAGACGGCTGTAGACCCCGTAACGGGTGAGATCTTCGGTGAGTTTTACGCTCCTGATTTGAATGGACATGAGTGGGGTGTGATTGATTATACCACTCTGAAGCGCACCACGATAGCCCCTGCACAGCACGTATATGTAGCTTTGGGCATCGCCAATGACGGCTTTGCATACGGTGTAACGAAGGAAGGTGACTTCTATCAGATTGACCGTACGACGGGTGCAGAGACGCTGAAAGGCTCTACGGGAGTGGTGGTTTCCGATAACAATGGACAATACTTCACACAGAGTGGAGAGTTTGACCCACGCACAAATGAGTTCTTCTGGGCATCAACAGACAGGGACGGGAAGTTCCAACTCTATACGATCAACCTTGAAAACGGAAAGGTTACGCCCGTAGGAGGCTACTCAACGGAGGCTTCACTCATGGCTCTTACCTTCCCAAAGACGCCTACTGCTCCTGCTGCACCAGCTGCTGCAAGCAGTCTGAAGGCTGACTTCAAGGACGGGAAGCTGCAGGGTACGTTCCAGTTTACGGCACCTGACAAGACGTTTGACGGTTCTTCGCTCACGGGTAACGTCTCTTATACACTCTATGCCAACGAGAAAGAGATTACGAAAGGTAGCATCGGGGCTGGCAAACAAGCCACACTCGACATCACAGTCGGCGAAGGTCTTAACAATTTCGTGGTCCTTCTAGCAAACGAAGCAGGCACTGGTCCGCGCAGTAAGATTACTACTTACGTTGGCTATGACACCCCAGAGGCAGTCAGGAACATGTCGTTCAACCTTGACGAGACGGGAAATGTCAGCCTCACGTGGGACAAGCCGCTGCAAGGAACACACAAGGGTTACCTCGGAACACTCACCTATGACGTCATCCGGAATGTCAACGGACAGAGCAAGACAGTGGCTGAAGGACTGTCAGTAACAACCTTCCACGAAGTGATTCACAAGGATTCACTGTCAGCTTATTCGTATTCTGTGCAGGCAATCAATAGAGATAAGCGCAGCGTTAAGGTGACAACCAATGGTGAAGTGTTTGGTAATGCGCTCAATGTGCCGTTCTTCGATGACCTGTCGACGGCTAACAGTGCCGACCTCTACACCGTTATAGATAACAACAAGGACCAGAGCACCTGGAAATGGAGCGCTGCCAAGGGTGGACAATACCAATATAACTTCAGCAAAGAGAATACTGCTGACGACTGGTTGATGACTCCTCCAATACAAATGAAGCAAGGAAAGACCTACAAAGTATCGTTCAAAGCTGCCGCTGGATTGAAGGATTTCGATGAACGTATGGAGGTTCTATGGGGCAAAGGGAAGACGATTGATGCCATGAAGAGCGTGCTTCTTCCTGCTACTGATATCAAAGGGGCTGACCTCAAGACTTATTCCGGTACCTTAAAGCCCACTGCTGACGGTGATTATTGCATCGGTTTCCATGCCCTTTCGGCTCCAGACAGATACATGATTGTCCTCGACTCCATCTCTGTTGAGGGGGCTGCAGAGGCGAAAGCACCTGCTGCCGCAACCCAGCTGACGGCTACCCCAGACGCAACAGCAGCGCTTAAGGCTACCATTTCATTCCATGCTCCAACGAAAGCCATCGATGGTTCGGCACTGACAGACATCACTAAGATGGTTGTTCTCAATGGCAAACGCACCGTAAAGACCATCGAGAACCCCGCACCAGGCAGTGTTCTGACGGTTACGGATGATGCTGCTGCAAACGGAGAGAACACCTATGACATCATAGCCTACAACAGTTTCGACTTCGGAGAGAAGGCTTCTGTCACGGTTTATGTGGGACAAGACGTGCCTGTAATGGGCAAAGTAAAAGCTGAGGATCAGACTACTTCTGTTCAATTGAGGTGGGATGTGCCTGCTGGTGTGCACAATGGCGTCATCCTTCCAGAGCAGATTACGTACCGAATCCACAACATCACCGAGGAAGGAAGGGTTGATGAAGAGATCGGATCGGTAAAGGGTAAGACCGAATTCACCATCACCGGACTCAATACTAACAAGGGTGAACAACGCTATCAGCGCTGGGCTATCATCGCAGAGAACCCTTCCGGACTCAGTAACTGGGTTGCTGGAACCGTACTTGTGGGTACTCCTTACTCCATTCCGTACCATAACAGTTTCAAGAATGGCACCATCGAGAACCTGTTCATAGGTCTGGAACGGTCTGACAAGAATGCTTCATGGACCGTAACCAACGATGTCTCATCCGATAACGACTTCGGTTCACTCCTCTTCCGACCCTCTGTACCAGGCGTCTCAACCATCCTTTGTGGTAAGATGAACCTACAAGGGGCAACGAGTCCGAAGCTCATCTTCGACTATAGAGGTGATGGAACACCAAAGGAAAAGGTGGAAATACGATTCGAAAAGAAGGACGGTGAAGTCACAGAACCACTATGGACGAATACCGTTCCATCAACAAATGGGACATGGAAAACCCAGGTTGTCGACATTCCTACCGAACTGATAGATGAAGATTACGTACTCATGCGCATCATCGGAAAGGCTGATGTCATCACGGACGACCCTGTTTTCATTGACAATATCAACATTGCTGACCCATTAGAGAGGGATGCAAGCATTGATTTGTCAGTGCCTGAGAAGGTGAAAAAGGGACAAACAGCTCATATAACGGTCAAGGTTACCAACCTTGGAATGGAGAAAATGGAACATGCAAAGGTCACTTTGACTGCCAATGATAAGGTCATCATGGGGTTAGAACTCGCGAAAACGCTCTCTCTCCTACAAGATGAGACCTTCAACGTAGACTACAAAACAACGAGTCTTGAGGCTTCGGACAATCTGAATATCAAGGCAACTGTTGACTATGAGGACGACTATGACCCAGAAAACAACACTGCTGAAGAGAGTATGAAACTGGAGAAAGCTGACGTACTTACGCCTCAGAACCTGCGTGTTGTGGACAATACAGCCGCAACAATGAAGCTTTCATGGGATGCACCATCCTCATCAACAACCGATGTTAACGATGACTTCGAACAATATGAGGCTTGGGGAACCAGCTTTGGTGCATGGACAACGGTTGATAACGACCATGGTTTCGCAGGAAATCTCGTCGATGGAGTACAATATAACCACCAAGGTGAGGCGTTCGCATTCATCAATTGGGAGCCAGCTGACATCTTCGAGGGAGCTGACAGCAATGTTCTGCCACACTCAGGAGAGAAGGCTGCAGCCGCAATCTACCAGGTTGACAACATGGGTAACGACTATATTGATGCTGACAACTGGCTCATCAGTCCGCAACTGTCAGGAAAAGCACAGACCATACACTTCTGGGTGAACAATCTTCCAGCACAAGACGGAAACTACGGAACAGAAAGTTTCGATGTGCTTACCTCAATGACGAACAACGAGATTGCTGCCTTCAAGAAGGTTGGAGACACACATGTACAAGGTTCAGGCAAATGGACTGAGGTGGCAGTGACCGTTCCTGAGGGTACAAAGTTCTTTGCTATTCACCACATAACAAAGAAAGATAACGTCTTTGTCTTCATGGTTGACGATGCCACTTTTGAGTCGGGTACAGGTCCAATCTTGTACAATATCTATCGGGATGGCACCTATGTAGGCAAAACCTACACCACCCTTAGCAACGAGATAGCCAACGACGGACAGACTCATCAGTACAGTGTGACTGCCGTTTATGCTGATGGCACTGAGTCAGAGCCCGTTATGCTCACCGTCACCACGGGTATCCAGAACGTCGATGGCACCTCTCCCGTTACTTATGATGTCTATACCCTCGATGGCAAACAAGTATTGAAGGCTGCACGAAGCCTACATAAACTTGCCAAAGGCATCTATGTTATCAATGGTAAGAAAACGATTATTAAATAATCAGACATAGCCAAAAAACCGATTGACCATTAAAAACTTAACCCTGCTTCCCCACCCCCTGCAAAGGAGATGGGGAAGTTTTATTGTGAAACAAATTCACTATTAGAAAACAAGAGACGCCCTTTCGCATGGTAAAAGGATATCTTTTACAACGCAAAAGGGCGTTTTTTACAATCCAAAAGAACGTCTCTTACAATCCAAAAGAGCCTCTTTTGAATTGCGTTTTGTATATTCTTTTACAATATTACCTATTCTTCCTCATTCTGCCACCTTACGATATTGCTCATAAAGCCACTGCTGTTGCTGCGCAATGGTAAATGAATTATCTTATTATACAGTAATGATCATGGTGTAAGGTAAGTATTCGAAAAGCGTACAGAAGAGGAACTATCCGGAAAATTCGGATAGTTCAAACAGAAGGAAACCGACAAGTAGAGCGCAATGTAGCTTTTTATGCTTTGGAAGCCATCATTGCTGTAGGCTATCGAGTTAACTCTGAGCAGGCTACAAGATTTCGTCAATGGACAACAAAGACACTTGATAGAGCAGCAAATTGTCATGACAATGAAGGATTGGAGTAATCTTTTGGATGGCTTTTTAACGGTTGCTGGCAGACCAATATTAGATGGTCCGGGGAGTGTTTCAGCATTAGAAGCAAAGATAAAGGCGGAATGTGAGTATGAAACATTCCGCCGTAAACAAGATATTGAATACCTTTCAGACTTTGATAAGGAGATGAAACGTCTGAAAGGTTAAGATAATTGGACCTGCAAAAAGGCTAATGGCTCATTCTGCCACCTTACGATATTGCTCGTAAAGCCACTGCTGTTGCTGCGCAATGGTGAGGTTACTGTTATCGAGTTCGATGGCATCAGGTGCTTTGTGGAGTGGAGAAGTGGCGCGATGAGAGTCGATATAGTCGCGTTCCTCAACGTTCTTCAGAATGTCATTAAAGTTCGCTTCCATCCCTTTTGCCTTCAGTTCGTCATACCGACGTTGGGCACGCACCTCAGCAGATGCCGTTACGAAGATCTTCAGTTCAGCATCTGGGAAGACCACCGTACCAATGTCTCGACCGTCCATGACGATTCCTTTCCCTGCTCCCATGCGCTGTTGCTGTGCCACGAGGGCTGCACGGACGAAAGGTAAGGCGGCGATGGGGCTGACGTGTGACGACACCTCCATGCTTCGGATGTCCTTCTCCACGTTCTCACCATTGAGGAAAGTGTCGGGTTTACCTGTCGTTTTGTTCAGTTGGAAGCTGATGTTTATATTCTTCATCTGTGCCTTCAGCTCTTCCTCCCGTATGCTTCCGTCGGCATTGAAGAGGTTATGACGCAGTGCATAGAGCGTTACCGAGCGGTACATAGCGCCCGTGTCAACATAGATATAGCCTATTTCCTTGGCAAGATCCTTTGCCATCGTACTCTTACCACATGATGAAAAGCCGTCAATGGCTATGGTTATCTTCTTCATTCTGTATACCTTATTAATATAGTATGTTATATGTCATCTTCTTTAGGATGACCACAAAGTTAGTAAAAAAAAGCAGAATGCAGACTGAGAAGGGGTAGAATAAAAGAACTTTCGAAATTTATTGTAATATTACAGTAAATTTCGAAAGTTCTGAAAGATACTAAAATGAATAGGCTAAGTTGACCAATATCGAACTACTTGTCGCATGATACTTTCCGTAAGCAAGGTTGAGCTTGAAGCGTTCGAGGTTGATTCCTGCTCCAAGACTCAGTCCTGCACCGTGTGCACCGGCGTCATCGCCCTTGCCAATGGTCATCTCGTCGGACTTACGGAAGTTGTATCCGCCACCAATCCATATGTTATCAGAGAGCAAAACATCGGCTCCAAGGTTGAGATGATTGATGAAACGATAGTTGTAATGCGTCATATCAACGAGTGTTGCAGACACTCTGACAGGCAGAGCAGCAAAGGTTTTGCTCACACCAAGCTGCAGATCGAACGGCATCTTACCGTAATCTTCCTCGTAAGCCTTGACCTGTCCACCGAGATTCTTTGCTACAACAGACACTGACCATTGGCGTTCAGGCTCATACCAGTTCAATCCGAGGTCTACACCAACAGCCATTGAGTTGTAGTTTCCGATGTAAGAAGTAATGAATTTTGCCGTGATACCACCCACAAGATTGCGTGCCAGCTCATACGAAAAGATTCCTTCCAGCGCAATATCGCTGGCGTTGAACGTTCCCGTCTGTACGTTATTCTCATCCACCTGCTTCATCTTTCCGTAGTTCATATACAGTATTCCGCCCGCAATCGTGGCCTTTTCGCCAAGCGCTTTGGTGTAAGAAGCACCCATGTAGTTGGCTCCGTGCATGTAATTCATATAGTTCAGCCCCACAGTATTGTCACTTACGGACGATGCAAGGGCTGGATTAGAGAACATAAGGGCAGGGTCATCCTCAATAATCGTAATGTTTTCACCACCCAAAGCTGCCGCATGCGCACTCACAGGGAGGCGAAGAAAATTATATTCAGTCTGACTCTCCTGTGCCTTTGTGCCCATAACGAGCAGCAGAGTGAGGAGGGTTAAAACGACTTTTTTCATCTAATCTAAATTAATTTCTCGGCAAAGATACATCTTTTTCCGAATATCTTATTACTTTTGTCTTCTGAAGTTCTGTGCATCAGACGGTCTTTTGTCTGATAAGTCACAGTGATTAGTATAACGGTATTTGCTATTGTTTAGTATCTTATATTGGAAATAAAGAAGTCAAATAGGGCAGACTTGGAGAATAAACGGTGGGTTGGCTTCCTCTTGGGAGTCATTCTGGCACTGTCTATCTTCTTTGTTGCAATGGAATATAACAGCTCTGGGACTGATGATGACAGCAATACGAAGCGTTCATTGCATGATGTCACACTCCACGACATGGAGATGTTGCCTGCCATTGACCAGCAGAACCTTGCCAAAACGAAGGATGAGAAGAAGCCAACGGTGGATGATATGCTGAATCTTAAGCGTAGTGACACACCGAATAAGGTTACTCCGCACGATGCAGGAAGCATGAATTCGAATGATAAGAAGACTGCTGCGCCACAGGTTAGTGATGTTCCTATCATCATGCCGACCATCAATACGCTGCCAGATCCGCCTAAAGTGAAAGAAGATGGGAAGAAAGTGACGGAGAAAATGACTGATGACCCGTCGCAAGTGGAGGTGGAACGCTATGATGACAAGGTCAGTAAGCGTATTCTTTCAGAGACTCCTACACCCCCAGGGGGCTGGGTTGAGTTCATGAAATGGCTCACAAAGACCCTGCAATACCCTGCTTCTGCGAAGGAAAACCAACTTTCTGGTACGGTGAACATCACCTTTATCATCAATGTTGATGGCTCTGTGAGTGACGTTACCATCCGAAGTGGGAAGGTACCGGTGCTCAATGCCGAGGTACTTCGCGTACTGAAGACAATGGGAACATGGAAACCTGGCATCGCAAAGAACAAGCCTTGCCGCTCAATGGTGGAGATACCAGTGGTCTTCAAGCTCTCATAGACGAGGTCTGTGGGGATAATAACGAACGAATAAAACAATCTTTAGCACTTTTATCAATGTATACTGCTGACGAAATACTCGCGAAAGTAAACGCATACATCAATAATCTGACTTACGATCGTAAGCCACAAAGCCTGTATGAACCCATCAAATACGTGTTGGAACTGGGTGGAAAGCGCATCCGACCAACGCTGATGCTGCTCTCATACAACCTCTTTAAGGACGATCCAGAGACCATTCTCTCTCCGGCATGTGCCCTTGAGACCTATCATAACTACACACTTCTGCACGATGATCTCATGGATGACGCACCACTTAGGCGTGGTCAGCAGACTGTTCATGTGCGTTGGGATGCTAATACTGCCATCCTTTCAGGTGATTCTATGCTTGTTTTGGCATTCGAACGCATGGCACGTTGCGGTGATAAACACCTGCATGAGGTGTTGAGTTTGTTTGCTGAGACGGCGTTAGAGATAGGTGAAGGACAGCAATATGACATGGAGTTCGAGCACAGAAACGATGTTCGGGAAGAGGAATACATTGAGATGATACGCCTCAAGACGAGTGTTCTGCTGGCATGTGCTATGAAAATCGGAGCTATTCTGGCTGATGCGCCGAAGGAAGATGCCGATAAATTATATAAGTTTGGTGAACAAATAGGTCTTGCTTTCCAGCTTCAAGATGATTATCTTGACGTATATGGCGATCCGAAAGTGTTCGGAAAGAAGATTGGAGGAGACATTACTTCGAACAAAAAGACCTACATGCTCATCAATGCCTTTAACAAAGCGGATGCTAAACAGCGCAAAGAACTGGAGCGATGGGTGGCATGTGAGAACTTCAACCGTGATGAAAAGGTGGCTGCAGTGACGGCTTTATATAATAAGATAGGTGTAGATAAGCTGGCACAGGATAAGATAAATCATTACTTTGAGGTGGCAAGTAAGTATCTTAATGATGTCAGTTTACCCGAAGAACGTAAGGCAGAAATGAAGGCTTATGCCGTCAGATTGCTGAACAGACAACGCTAAAAAAAGCTTACCCAACCCCCTTCAGGCTCTCTTTTTATAACAATGATAATCGACACACACGCACATTTAGATGTTGAAGACTTCAAGGAAGATCTTCCAGAAGTGATCACCCGTGCCCGAGAAGCAGGGGTTGAGAAGATATTTATACCTGCTATCGACCTCCCTTCTGTGGACACGGTGCTGGCAGTATGTCGCCGTTTTCCTGATACCTGTTACCCAATGATTGGCTTACAGCCCGAAGAAGTACGTGCCGACTGGCAGGAAGTGCTTGCCGAGATGTACCGTCGACTGATGGAATCCATCGCATGTAAGCGTAAAGGGATAGCCCAACCGGGTGAGACTTTCATTGCTATTGGTGAGGTGGGGCTCGACTTTTATTGGTCACGTGAGTATGAAAAGGAGCAGCTGGCAGCCTTTGAAGAGGCGGTGAAGTGGAGCGTTGAGACCCGATTACCACTGATGATACACTGTCGGAAGGCACAAAACGAGATGCTGCACATCATGCGTCCGTATGAGAAAGAGCTGCCTGGCGGTGTGTTCCATTGCTTTACGGGCAACCAAAAGGAGGCAGAAGCCTTCCTCCGTTTCGACCGATTCTGCCTCGGAATAGGTGGTGTCTCAACGTTTAAGAGCAGTCATCTGCGTGAAGATCTACCTGCAGCAGTACCCTTAGACCGTATTGTTCTTGAGACAGACAGCCCTTATATGGCGCCCGTCCCTCATCGTGGGAAGCGCAATGAGAGTGCTTTCATTGTTGAAGTGATGCGCACACTTGCCCAAAGCTACGGTGTTGATGAGGCTGAAATAGCACGACGGACGAATGAAAATGTGGCAAGGGTGTTCCTTAAAGAAGTTTAAAATCTGTTGCGTTACTACTGAATTATAAAAGGAAAGAACTAATTTTGTACAACTTTTTAGAGCCCCTCGCAGTCCTTACTGCATGGGAATCTATAAGGAAAGATGCTCGAGTGGTTGAAGAGGCACGCCTGGAAAGCGTGTAAACGCCTAAAGCGTTTCGGGGGTTCGAATCCCCCTCTTTCCGCAAGATGTGGTGCATGAAGCCCCTAAGTCATAATGGCTTAGGGGCTTTTTCATTGTCTACTATATTGTCATTTTAACCTTTTTTTGGTCGGAATTATTGCAGATTTTTCCGACCATGGGAATCAATGAGATGGTAAATGAAGTGAGTTCTGGTTCTGTTTTGTGAGCGATGTTACTTGGAAGGATAAACTTCTTTTATCCTAAGGGTTGTAAAGCAGGAGGGGTAACGGGGTCAGTAAGTTGGTACGGGTGGGCGGATGCGGGTTTGGGTGGGCTGTTTCTGCGATGGGTTGGAGGGGGAATGTGGGCGTATGAAATATCTTTACGATTTTTCTTTGATGGTTTACTGCCATATAAGTGATTATGTGTTATTTTCGGGTTTGTAACCTTTTGGAATACAAGAGGTTATGAAGAGGGTTGTAAAAGATGCCCTTTTGCGTTGTAAAAGATGCTCTTTTGCATGGTAAAAGGGCATCTTTTGATGTGTAAAAGGGCGTCTTTTACCATGCGAAAGGGCGTCTTCTGTTTTCCAATCGTGAATTTGTTTTACAATAAAACTTCCCCATCTCCTTCGCGTTTTGTAACCCATTGATATACGATAAGTTACAAAGACGGTTTTTCTCCATTATCATTCGTTTTAGCATCAATAGTCCTTTGTTTTTCGTAAGATTGTTTCATGGCAGGCATTATCCACCCTATCACCACCTCCTCCACCACCCTTACTGATCAGAATAAGAGCTGGTGAACACAGCTTCGACACATTAGTACAAGCCCAAAACATGTAAAGCAGACTTGGGTTTACGTTTATTTAATAAAAAATTTTTTATGATTGAACTTCCTGTGCACAACTGTTTTGTATATTTGCAGCGATATTTGAAGCAGCATTTCCCCAGCAAGCTCTTCAGCATATCACCCCTGCTGTCGCCCGTAACTTCTCCTACTGGCCCCAATCTGACAACTGAGTGAAGGCAGCATGATGCACACATTATCATAAAAAGAAAAGCAATTAACGTAGAAGAGTCCTATGAAAATGAAGAAAAACATTGTTTTGAGAGCGTCCGAAGAGTGGACAAAAGACGATGAGCATAAACTCAAATCTATTATTATCGACAACTTCCGCGAACTACTTAACCGCAGCGAGGAGGAAGAATTATACTGGACAGGAACACAACGCGACCTTATTGAACTGGCTCACATCGTATGGGAGAGCGGTCAGATACTGGAAATGAATGGCAATCCGATGTGTTTCAAATCCATTGTTCACCACATCTGCAGGGTGCTTCACGTCAATGAACCTTGCAATCCGTCGTGTGTCGTCTCGGAAGTGAGGTCGCGCAAGAACGTCAAGTCAAGTCCATTGACCCACCGTTACTGCAACCTCATCACACAGGCAGAGATATCCGACCCCATGCGACTTGAGATTCGCAGAGGCAGAAGACGCCGTTTGTGGTGAGGAATGTAATGAATCTGAAATATATTTGACCTAAATCAAAAAAACTTTAAACCTAAGATATTATTTAATGTTTCTCTTGTTTAGATGTTAAGTTATCCGTACCTTTGCATTGCAATTCAAGAGAATCAAATACACAAGATAAGGTATTACACCTTCAAAGGGTATTAAAGATTGCTCAGGATTATTCGATAAGAGATTTGTTTAGGTTAGTAATAGATTTAGGTTTTTAGTTATATTTTAGGTAAAGATTGTAGAAAGATTAACGTCGGGAGACGGTAATTATTCGGAGATAACGGAAGGGCAATTGCTCAGCCGTTTCTTTTTTTTATACCCCTTAGTATCTTTCCCAACCTCAAAGGTCAAGGTACAAACCCCAAGAAACCCACTCATTTATTTGTTTCATTAGGGAAATAATCATAAATTTGCAGCAAAGAAAGGCAGAAGAATGGAAGATGTACAGCAAATAGCATCCTATATCTGTCAGCGATATGAGAAAGAATATGGCAGACAGATTGATGAGATGAAGTTGCATAAGCTACTTTATCTCACCCAACGTGAGGCTATCATTGAGACAGGAGAGCCTCTATTCGAAGATCAATTCGAGGCTTGGAAATATGGACCGGTGCTCTATTCTGTTCATAAAGCATTCCAAACTGATAAACTTCCTGGTGAAATGCTCCGTGAAGAGACTATCGGAAAGTACAAAAAGGTATTTGATAAGGTCTTCTCTTCCTATGCACCGAAAGACTCATGGAGCTTAAGTACGCTTTCACATGGCGAATATTCCTGGCGAAAAGCGCGTGAGGGATATGACCCCGACAGTGCTTGTAGGGCAAAAATAAAGGTTGAAGACATCCGCGTTGATGCCCAACGCATAAAGCAAAGACGACTTATGCTGAACATCTTAGGCGCATAATACGAAAGAAAACACCTTTATATCATGAAAATTACAGAAGAACAAAGGAAGGTATTGGACAGCTTTTCCTGTGAACGTCTTGCAGGAAAGCTGGAGAATATGCGGATAGTTGAAGACTTCTACAATAGCAGAAATCCTCAACTTGAGCAGAATCTCAAGGATAAAGCATATGAGGAAGACGAAAATAACACAACCGCCTATTATGTAATAAAGGATAAGAAAGGAAGCCTTGTATTCTATTTCTCATTAAAATGTGGTATGCTTTATGATAAAATAGTTGAAGCCGACCAATACCAACAGTTACAGAACATATACAAGCTCCTTATAGAAAAGCTAACGGACAAGAGCACATCCGAAGATAAAAAAGAAGGAATTAAAGAGTTATTAGAATCCTTTCGCTCGAAAAAAGGACTTACAAGAGAATCACTTGGACGTGTTTTTAGTGCAGATGAGGTTACCATTGATAAGATATTCAAGGGCAATCAACGCCACGTAGGTAAGACTTATTCAGGTGTAGAGATTGTTCATTTCTGCATCAATGATGGTTATCGCGAGAAATGGGAAGCACTAAATATGCCTCAAAGGTTAGGTAGTATTATCTTTTGGAAGTTCATAATACCCCAAGTTGAGTGTCTTTTAGAAATTGTTGGATGCGAATATATCTTCCTTTTTGCTGCAGACTTATCGGAAGATGAGAGCCTTGTGAACTATTATAGAGAGCTTGGCTTCACAGACTCTTTGGTCCATCATGTCGCAATTCCTCTCTATGACCTCGCCTGTAAGTTCATGCACCAAGAGACAAACCAGCTTATTGAGAAGCAGAAAAAGTTCTTTGAGAACTTTAATCCAGACTTTAGTGAGAAATAATAGGAACGAAGTCTCTGCTTTAAACATTGCACTTTACATTTTAAACCTTAATATTCATTGCGCCATTACTTCCTTTTCCAACCTTAAGCCATGGGCTTAAGCTCTTTTATTCCTCGGACTTTTTTACTCGTATTTCATATCTTCTTTATCCCTGTTATACCTCTTTTTCACACCTATTATATATAAGGTAAGAAGCTTTTTAGCTCTTCTTACCCGACCACAGTGCTATGATTACGAACAATCCGGCAACAAAGATAAAGAGGAAAGAGCCTATAGCACCAGCATAGATACGACCCGTATGCACCTCTAAGGCAAGACTCCACAGTGACATTGGCATGTTTCTCAACTCTTCAGGTTGGGCAGAGAAGAACGTACCATCGTAATAATCAGCCACACATTCCTCACCTGTGAAGTCGGAACTATAGCCTACTACCATCTGACCGGCGGCAGCTGTCCCCGGAATAGTAGCCCTTGCAACCATCATATTATTGTAAGGCTCAATCTGTCCAGCCTGCCTGTTCCACCGAAAGAGCCCATCGAAAGAGCCCACAAGCCACATTCCACTCTCGTCACGTTGCCATACCGTCTGCCCCATCACGCTGACTGGCGGTGCAATGGTGATGGGTTGTGGCTTTGATGTCAGCGAAGATAAGGAGCAAAAGCCCTTTGATGTCGACAGTAACCAGTCGTGATTTTGCTCATCATAGCGTATCATCCGCAGGCAATCGTACCATGCGTTATCGCTTGCCAAGACTGTTCCAGGCAGCGGATGGGTGTTGTTCATGGTCAGTGGGATCATCACTGGAGGGCGTAAAGCCCACCCTGTTATCGCCGTGAAGAGCGTCAATACGATGGTAAACACACCTATCTTATTATGCCAATTCAGAACTTTCATATGCTTCGGACGCACCCAGAACCATACACCCGTCACACAAAGAGCAATGAGAATGAGTGCTATGAGGTCGACTATCAGCTTCCCCACGGTCCCAAAAAGCCCACCGCTATGTAGCAACCACACCTGTCGGAAGAGTGATACCTTACCATCGTCGCCCACAGCAGGCTGTATCTCCACCTTATGGAACTGTCGATAAGGGGCTGTAGCATAGTAAAGATAGGAGCGCGAGAGCACCACCAGCGTGTCACCTCGTGTGGTAATGTCGCTCAACAGATCATCCGAATCCATCTCAGGAAGCGCCACCGGCTGCCAGCCATGGTGGGGTTTGAGTTGGTAAAGACCCATGACACTTGCTGCAAAGACCTGTCCGTTCTGCGTCTGAACCACCCCTCTCATCTGCCGATAATCAGCACCTGAAGGCAATCCCTGGTTATAATCAATGAAGACTGATGCTGCTGTATCTGTCCGAATAACGCCTGCAGCACCATAGATGAGCACCATGTCGTGCCCCTTATTATCCTTACAACGCAGCGTTCCACGCAACAATCCGTTGTTCCAATGCTTGAAATCATACCGACCAGGTAGCACGGCTCTGCTCACATTGACGTCAGCAAAGCACCGACGATGGTTCAAAACGATTCCCGAAAGACAAAACATTACCAAGAAGAAACTGATGATAAGTCCCGTCCATTTATGATATTTGCGCCACGTTCTGCGTTTCATATAAAGCTATATTCTCCTTATAAGTGTTATTTTCACCTACAAACTTACAAATAAAAATTCACATTCCGCACATCGTTTGTTTATTTAGACGGTGGGAAGTGACGCATTTTTACGATGACATCATAGCTGCTGAAGGAGTTAAAGAGGGGTAAACCAACCGTTTAAGACTAAAAAAAATGACGGAATAAAAAATAAAACTTAGCCTCAAAGCACAATATTCAACGCCCGAAGCCAATACTTTTAGCACCCAACCGTACACTTCCCTGCCCATGAACACGTATCTATAACAGCCTATCCGTATACCTGTCAAGCAATAAAACCGTATCTATAGTAGCCAGCCCATACACCTATCAACCCATGAACTCACCTACTTTCCCACTCACCAACCCACCTAATTATCTACTTAATAAAATCTTTACACTTTTTATCCATACCAAATCGAAAAACAACCGATTTCCTCTTATTTCTAGCTTTGTAACTATCAGAGATACAAATGTTTACAAACACCCTTCTAAAAGGTGCCCTTTTACATTGCAAAAGGGCGTCTTTTACACCTCAAAAGGGCACCTTTTACCACGTAAAAGGGCATCTTTTGCAATGCAAAAGACCCTCTATTAAAAAGCAATTGGGAAATAACTTTACAAGAGACACCATCTATCCCGTTTTCACATAACATTATTACTGCTTTAGTATTTTAACCTTTACACTCCATACATGGCACTCTCGCATGCTAACACCTTACTATTTCATTCCTATTTTTACCGTATAAAGGATTTATTTTTCTCTTTCCCATTTTATCAATCTCCGCATAAAAGAAGTCGGAAGGCAAGGTCTTTCAGCATTTCCGGCTATACTTCCCTCTAAGAATATTATGGAAAGATATGTCAAATACGCTTTAATTCATGAAAACTTTTCCGTATCTTTGCGAATGAAAATAATACTATCGATGGAATAAACACCCTCTGCGGTCCCGTCTCACCTGATGACTCCGATCTTAAGCAGTAGGACTCTTCCCTCTTAATCTATAACACTGATTCTCTGATATCAGGTAGAAAAAGAACTGTTTCTACTCGTTAACCTCCTCATCGGACTGTTATTTTCAAACTAATATCCAGGACATAGAACCTCTTGTGTCCACACTTTTGAAACAACATGATAATACAGAATTACACCCATACACACTGTATACAAATGTTAATAACGATAGTTTAGTTGTAACTTAACTAAAATATGCCTACATTTGCACTTAGGAGAATAGAAGCAGTTGTTGGAAAACAACAATTCGACAAGCTCATCGTGGATGGCACTTGCCCCTTTGATGAGTTTGAGAAAACGATGATACAATACAAGAGTGAGGTTAGAACTTTATATGCATACATGAATATGGTTGCTAATTTAAGATCACTCCCAGAGACTAAATTTCATCTATACAACAAAAAAGAACGACAGAGAAATAAGAATACCGTTCTCGAATACGAGTTCAAAACCAAACATTTACGACTCTATTGCATAGAACAACCCAATGGAAAAATAGTCGTATTAGGAGGTATGAAGTCAAAACAGAAAAATGATGAATCAGAGTTTCGCCGTTTGAAAAAGCTATACTTAGATTCCATAAAGAAATAAAACAAAGGCTTATGACACGTGAAGAATTATTGTCGAGTCCTGAATATTGGACAGCAGAGATTCAACAACATCTTTATGAAGAGATTGCTACATATATGAGACAGCATAACCTTAACAAAGCACAATTAGCTGAAAAGCTGGGATGTTCTAAGAGTTATGTAACTCAATTACTCAATGGCGATTTCGATCATAAGCTCAGTAAGTTTGTTGAATTATCACTTCTCATTGGTAAAATACCTGAGTTTACTTTCACAGATGTAAACGAATACATTGAAAATGAGAGTAAAGAACTTTCATATTCATTTACAATACAAGGGGTAACAGGCCAACAAGACTTCCAATCGGTAGTACCTATTATCGATGGAACAGTAGCAGCATAGACATGAAAATTCCATATAGAATCAATCAAATACGCACTGCACAGTTTGTCATCTTTCCTGAAAAATATGACAACAGAGACGACATAAATGTACAAACGAATGTGAGTTTTGCTGTCAAAAACGATCTTAGTGATGTAAGATGCATCATGGAAGTGGGTTACGCACAAGCAGATGAGCTCTTATTAAAAGCTCAAGTACAGTGTAACTTTGGTATTGCGCCAGAGGGAATCAATGAAATCAAGAAAGACAAAAAGATACCTGTTGAATACCTTAGATATATTGCGACCATCGTAACGGGTACAATACGTGGAATAATACATGACAAAACGGAAGGGACTGTATTGAATGGTATCATCCTTCCTCCCATCAATTTACTTGAACTTATCAAGGACGATTACCCTATTAATACACACTAAAGGGACGTTGCTTAGCAGTCCTTTACTCCTTCTTCTCCTGCACAATGGAGAAGGAACTGCCATGTTTCATTTCTGAATTTCCTGTCATTTCTGTCACTCCAAACGACTTCATAAGATACTAATAACATGACACCTACGCAAAATGTTAAAAGTGACAGGAAACAAAAAATAAAACTATTCTTGTATAACAGACTGTATATGAGAGTTGGATAAGTAGTAGGTCATACAAGAAATAAATAGCCTTTCAGAACAAAAGAACCACAGAAAAACGATCTTCCCACACACTATAACGCAAAGAAAAGTCCTGAATAATAACAAAACGTATGCTTCTGCAAGACGCTTCTCACGCTTGTTAACCAAGTAAACATCTACAATAAAGAAGGTTCTAAACGGATGATGATTGTCCCAAAGACTAGCCACAACAGGCGACAGCAAGACGAGTACAGGCGAAAATTAACTAAAAAAGGAAAGCATACACACTATCTTATTCGGCAAAATATTATTTTTTCTTGTGATTTTTTTGCTTTTTAGCGTTGTATTATCTTTATTTTGATTATCTTTGCGCAGAATAATATAATATTAACTTATAATAACCGTGAAGCAAATAATAAAAGAATGCTACCGAAACCCTGCCATTTCGGTAATCTCTGTAGAAAGGGAAAGCTTCTTGTTGACAAACGGAGGTTCTGAAACAAATGGTCTAACAAACCACACACCTCGGTCTTCATGCACAATAACGTTGCGTGGATGAGTACAGAGATACAGCAGTTAAGGTCAAGGTGAAGTGGAGAATACAAAACAGAAAAGTATTCTTAAGAGCTTTACCAATGGTCAATTATTGCGAAGAGTAACTTTAATAACATAGGCTGCGTGATGCAGCTACGGATGAGAGAAGTGTCTCTCGAGTTTTAATTTTCGTTTCTCCTGCCTCTTTCTCTGAGGAAATCCTGCGGTTTTATAGCACAATGTGAGGATTTTCTACGAGCAAAGAGGCGGGTTTCTTTTGACTAAAATAGAAAAAGAAAAGAGTAAGAAGAGAAGGTTAGAATGGGGAAAAAAGAAAGATAGAAATATTGTATAACGTGAGATTGAATCAAGAAATAACCACTATGAAGTTCCCTATTTTTAAGATAAACACCCGTAAAGAGCCATAAACCCTTTTCTAAACGAAAGGAAGACAACTCACCCTAGGTTCTCTAACAGAGGAATTGTGATGATACCACGTGATATAGTAAGCTGAGACTCAGCCTCCATAGCGTTCAACATGTGGGAAACATTAAGCCGACTTTGATGCAGTTCATGTCCAAGATCCTCCATCTTGATGCGCAGAACCTTCGGTCCAGCTTGTGTCATACAGCGGAGACGAAGAAAAGAAATGAACTGATCGCGAATGTCCGTAGGCTGCTGCCGCCATGGATAATGGCTCCCCTTCTGGGCTTGCATAGAGACAGTATTGAGGAAATTAAGCCGAAAAATAAACGATTCATCCATCAATCGGAGCACCTCTGTCTTATCCAAAGAGAGCAGACTGCAGGCTGTTGCAGCCGAGAAAGTCTTGGTGTGATGCTGAATAAGACCGAAGAAATGTTCTGGTTGTATGACAGCTGGCGCTTTCAGTTGCTCCTCAATACTATACCGATGATTGTCAGCACGACTCAAAACACGTAGCGAACCGCTTACAAGGAAGTAGAGCTGTTCGCATTTTTCATCTTCCTTTACGAGTTTTTTACCCTCTGACAGCTTATGAAACCCGAACTTCGTGTTCCCTACAATGTCTGCCAGTTCGGTATTACTGATGCCGATAAACAGGGGTAACTCAAGGAGTTTATTATACATTTGGAGCATAAACGGAGGCTCTCTTTAGAGGATTTAGAACCGTTGAAGGGGGTAAGTCAACAGTTTAAAAATGAAAAATGGAAGGGTGAAAACAATGAATATTAAGCGCAATGTCCGATATTCAGAACTCAAGACATATGCTTTATAAGCCACAACTCTTTACCTTATCTACCTGAAAACACATCTCTCAACACTTCATCGTGCACGGAGGAAAGGTGAAGAAAGGATGAAAGGAGGAGTGAAAGAATGAAGATTTGAAGAGAAGGAAGGGCTGATAGTAACCACCAAAGCCCCAGATTGCAATCTTCAAATCCCCATTTCTGATCCCCAATGCTTAACCATCAGACACCTGGTGCCTGTGGTTTAAGACCCTCACTATACCATACCTTCAGCTTACCCTTTGCATCTGAATAGATGAAATACGCCATCAGCTCTGGATGTTTCTCAAGAAGTGCACGTGCTTTGTCAATCCCCATCACCATAAAAGAGGTGGCATAGGCATCTGCCGTAGCACAGTTCTTTGCCAAGACAGTGGCTGAAAGCAATGAATGTTGTACTGGATAACCCGTCTTAGGATCAATGGTATGTGCATATTTCTTCCCACCTTTATAATAGAAGTTACGGTAATTGCCACTTGTCGCCATCGCCTTATCCGTAACATTCAGCACGGTTTCAAGCTCCTGATTGTTGTTCAACTTATCATCAGTAGGCTTCGTAACACCAATCTTCCATGGCAAACGCTGCTCACTATTGCCCATCGTTACAATCTCACCACCTATCTCTATCATGAAATTATGAATACCATTGCGCTTCAGGAAACGTGCAACAACATCTGAACCGTAGCCCTTAGCAATGGCAGAACAGTCGAGCATGATACGTGGATCAGACTTCTTAATGGTATTACCAACAAGCTTAACCTTCTGATAACCAACAATTCTACGTAGTTTATCAATCTCTTTCTTTGATGGATGTTGCCCTGTTTTAAACCCGAATCCCCACATATTAACCATTGGAGCAACGGTAATATCAAAGGCACCATTGGTCTCTTTCGACACCTTTTCAGCGAGATTGAAGACATCAGCAAACATGTCGTTAACCTTAACAGGCTTGTTTTGGTTGATCTGTGAGATGAGTGAGTTCTTCTCAAAGGTGGAGAATGTCATGTTCACCTTCTGCAATTCAGCTTCAATAGCTGGCTGTAAGTCTTCATTATATTGGTAAGTAATATGATAAACCGTTCCGAAAATCATTCCCGTATTGTGCTGATAAGGCATGGAACGCTGACAACGTACAATCCATATCGAGCCAACGATAAGAATGATAAGGAATGGAATCTGCCAATATAGTTTCTTTTTAATCATAATGTTTGTTTCTTTAGAGTTTAAAAAAAGGGACTGAATCAGAATTCAAGCAGGACATTGAACGTAGCACCAAGGCGTGACGTACCACCCCGACCATAACCGGGAACATACCATGCCTCTCCATTTGCACCGGCTTTCTGATACAAACGAGTCTTATAACGGACACTCCAGCCCATGCGCAACGGACCCCATATCTTAGCATCAACCCCTCCAACAGCTTCAACCCACAGCTGATTATTGCTGACGCCATTGGCTTCGTAAGGTACCTGAACATGCCAAACGGGATCGAAAGTACCGGGACTTGTCACGTCATATTTAAAAGAGGTGTAGCCCAAACGGCCTCCTACAAGGAACCGATAGATGTCATGTTTGTTCTTCAAGACGTTGAAATCGACACCCACACGGGCATAAGGTGCACTGGTTTTGAACCTTACGCCTGTCGTTTCATCGGTTTTATCAGCCTGCCCGACACCTATTTCAACGATGGGATAGTACCGATCCTTGATGTTTACACGTACCATTGCTTCGTATTGACCGTAATTGGCAAGCAAACGCATGACAGGTCCAACCACATCTGTACCTACTGCAATACCCCGAAAGAAGGCAATGCTGTCCTCATTCACCGTCGTAACGGGCTTCCGACGTTGTGCTGAAGCTACCGAAGGAAGCAGCAGAAGACTGCTAATGACGACTAATATATAGGTGGAAATTCTCTTTCGATCCATCATAATTTACATTTGGATTGTTGATTTCTATCCTGTTTACGATCCGTCCTGTCGTTGTTGCACCTGTTATGGTATGGAAGAAAACAGGCTGACAGTCAACACTTTCAAAGTGACTGACACTGGTTTTCGCAATGGTCAACGTGTCAACAGTGGTATGACCCAGTGTATCTGTAAAGACAAAACGCAACTTATCGCTTGCACCAGCATAACTCATGGGTAGCTGGAAAGACTTACTTCCAACCAACCGATTGACCAAAACGGTATCAGTCAGCCCATCACGGATGGCGGATATGGTAAGAGTGTCATGCAGACTGTCGCCTTTCAGCACGTATTTAGCTGACACACCGTTGGTAACAGGACAGTCTATGTCCGAACAAGATGTGAAAAAGAAGGGAGGAAGGAGCACTGCGAAGAGCAACAGAAGCTGTATTCCACTACCTCTAAGCATCGTGAAAATGCGTGATTCTCCGTCCTTATTCGTCTCTGTTATCTGTTTGATAAACTGTTGATTCATGTTTTATTCGTTATTTAACTATGAGGTGTAAGTCATTCTTCATCAACTATCTACGATGACATCATCACCCCACTCCATACACTTCACGACCCTTCATGCCAGAAGAGTCATAAGAAAGATTAGAACTCCTTCTCTATTTGATAATCATTCCTGCGTGGATTGCTCCTACTGATGAGGTCGCCAATGAAGCCGGCAAGGAAGAGTTGCGTTCCCAACAGTATGGCTGCAAGGGCTATAAAGAAGGAAGCATGATTGGAAAGAAGGTCGCCATAAACGCCATTGACGAGCATAATAACCTTCTCAACGATGAGCCATATCAGCGCAATAAAGCCAATGAAGAACACGAAACTACCCATCAGACCGAAGACATGCATTGGTTTCTTACCAAAATTAGTGAGGAACCAAAGCGTCAGAAGGTCGAGATAACCATTAAAGAAACGGTTGATTCCGAACTTTGATTTACCATATTTGCGTGCCTGATGGTGCACTACTTTCTCACCGATACGCCCGAATCCTGCCTCTTTGGCAAGGTAAGGGATGTAACGGTGCATCTCTCCGTACACCTCAATGTTCTTTACAACATCACTCCGATAGGCTTTTAACCCACAATTGAAGTCGTGAAGATTATGCACACCACTGATTTTACGTGCCGTAGCATTGAAGAGTTTCGTCGGAATAGTCTTCGTCAAAGGGTCGTAACGCTTCTGTTTGTAACCACTGACAAGGTCGTAATGCTCCTCGGTTATCATCCGATAGAGCTCTGGAATCTCGTCGGGTGAATCCTGAAGGTCGGCATCCATCGTGATGACAACGTCACCTTGGGCTGCCTTGAAACCACAGTATAGGGCAGGACTCTTGCCATAATTACGACGGAACTTTATGCCATGAACGTTCTCGTCCTTGCTCCGAAGCTCCTCAATGATGCGCCAACTGTTGTCGGTTGAGCCATCGTTAATGAATATTATCTCGTATGTGAAGCCGTTAGCTTGCATCACACGACGTATCCATGCATGTAATTCTGGTAAACTTTCTTCCTCGTTATAGAGGGGTATGATCACTGATATATCCATCGCTTGATAAATAGGTATGTCGTTTTTTCTTGTTTATTTCGTTCTTTTCTGCCCTATTTTGCTCGCTTAACGGTCCTGGTCATCACGGCTGCAATAATCAAACTGCAGAAGACACCGATGATGATTGAATAGATAAAGCTCACGGATGCAAAGAAAGTGGGCTGAAGAATATCGGGCAGAGTGGACTGGAACTGATCGTAAGACAGTCCAAAATCGGTAAGTGCTTGCCGTCCTTCCTGCGATGAGAAGAGTGTTGTCATCATCCGATAGATGCGCCCGTTGTCTAAATAATTCATGTAAAGCCACTGCAAAAAGCTAAAAAGAACCGACGCATTGAAGAAAACACGCAAGCAATAAAACAGTCCTCGCCCATAGCTTATGATGCCATTACGACCCTCATCACGGAAGAGTCTGAGCCGATAAGCCACAAAAAAGGGGCTGGAAAACAGTAGTAAAGTACTGAAATGTCCTAATAACGGCAACAATGAAGCACCCAGTGTGCAAGCAAAACTCGCTACCCAAAGGATGGAAAGGTAAAAGCCATCATAGCGAGCGTATGCCGAGAGTTGTTTATATTCCTCATAAATCATGATACAAAATTACAGATTTATTATTATAAATAAGGTATAAGAACGTCTAAATTACGTTTTTTTGTTAAAAACAAGAAAAGATACTGGCACATTTGCCATTATTAAATAAATTATGTATCTTTGCACTCGCTTTTGCAATAGTGCGTAAAGTAAACATGGACAAGTCTCCTACGACCAGCTCCTTTCGAATCCCCCAGGTCGGGAACGGAGCAAGGGTAGAAGGTTGTAGCGGTGCGATAGGAATCGCTTGTCCACCCGCCTCTTTAGCTCAGTTGGCCAGAGCACGTGATTTGTAATCTCGGGGTCGTTGGTTCGAATCCGACAAGAGGCTCAAAATAATAGAATGACTAAGAACGGAGAGAAGGTGCATCGTGAGGTGTACCTTCTCTCATTTTTATGTATAAAACTGACTTATAAGGGTTTAGACATCGCATCTAAACCAACAGTTGATAACCACGAAAGGCATAAGGAAGCGGAAAAGGAAGGGTACGGTACCCTTTCCTACACAGCATGGAAGCATCTCTAACTGTAAAATTAATTCACTCTTGCAAAACAAACGGTGCTCTTTTGCATTGTAAAAGGGCACCTTTTGCATGGTAAAAGATGCCCTTTTGATGTGTAAAAGACGCCCTTTTGCAACGCAAAAGATGCCCTTTTACAAGGCGTTTTATAACCTATTAGATATCAACACATTACAGAGTGCGTAAAAGAAGGATTCAGCTGCTTTCGTCAGTCATCAGCATTCAGATTTCGTAAAAGTATTTCAAACAGTCCGTTCCTTTATTCCTCTGTTTCTTTTTGGTTATGCTCGCCAAGCTCCAACTGAGCTATTTGTTCACGACATTGCACCAGTTTACAAATCAACTCTCGGTTGTCGCTCTTGAGTTTCTTGTTTTCTTCCACGAGACTTTTTATCCGTTCTTTCATCGAAGCAGCATCGTAATTACGCATAAAAGCCTGAAACTCTTCTGTGTATTCACCGTCAACCATGTAACGTTTTTGCATGAACTGCAACGCACTGTAGCCCGACATGATCTTGTCATAAGCCTGAATTTTCTTGCGCCTTCGCTGCTCCGCCTTTGTCATGTCGTGTACATCACCGTACATATCATTCTCCAATTCATCATAACTCTTCCTTAATGCCTGATAATCATGCTCCAATTGGTGCACATAGGCAGTGCGTTTCTTGTCATATTCCTTGAACTTTTCCATAGCACGCTGTGCCCAAAAAAGCTTTTCTTGGTCCTCTGTTAGGAATTCGGAATTGGGTGTTTGAGATTTAAAGTCCATATTTATGTCATTTTGTTGGCTAAAGTACATCAAATAAATCATATGGACAAATATTTCAATCGGTTTTTTACTCTTTCCCACATCATGCACTCTTTAGGTATGTTCCATCTGTCGACTATCTTCAGAATGCCTGATGTTATAAATGTTTCTGACGCAAGGAATAATATTAATTAACGCGTAAGATCGCTACTTTTCTATCCATAACAATTACCTTTGTATCGACGTTCCGACTCTGTTTTATGCACAAAATACGGACACATTGGGGAGGAATGTGGGAATAACAGCTATTAATTTGTAAAATAAAAACGTATCACAACATGGATGTTTTGGTTGTAGGATTAGGGGTTATTGGCACTACTTACGGGCTTGTCTTCAAACAGGCAGGACACAATGTTGAACATTACATAAGGGAAGGGAGCAGGAAGAGGAACATAAAACGCCTCTCGGTCTCTCTGCTCGATGGGCGGAAGACGACGAAAGGCATTGAGACAACAAGTGAATACACGGTACTGACATGCTCAAAACGGGCGTATGACATGATCGTCATCAGCATCACACAAGGGAAAATTGCTGATGTTATGCAGGAGATAAAGCATGCAGGAATAGCGGGAACGGTACTGTTATGTTGTAATATATGGTATGACAAACAGCAGCTTCATGAGATGATGACGGGATATCATTACGTCCTTGGATTCCCTGTTGCAGGTGGTTCTCTCCGTAAAGGGGATACAGAAGAGGACATGAAGTTGGACGCTTGTCTGTTCAATCATTTCATGTTAGAGAGAGAAGACCATACAACCATCCCCAATTATCAAAATATTTACCAGTTATTTACTTCTTGTAATATCAAATTAGAGCATCCCCATGACATGCTGGAATGGACATGGATACACATGGCAGTGAATGCTGCAGTCATTAGTGTGGCTGGAAAACACGGGGATATCACCAACAGTTCGGAGGCTGCACGCCGTCTGATGAACTCGGTTTCCTTACTCAAAAACGTCATAAAAGTCATCCGAGAGACTACAAAGATAGTCGCTTCACGGGGTGTTACATTGTCAAAATATTACAACGAACTGTGGTTTTACAAGGTACCTGCCTGTCTTTCTGCCCGTTTCATGAAACGTATGTTTGCCCGAAACCAACTCACAAGAAGAATCATGGAGCTGCATGGCGACACCGCCGACCTGCTTTACATCTGCAACAGTGTCTACCAAACAGGCACAACTGCCCACGTTCCTGCACCCCTTTTCTATTCTTATATGGATGACATTACGAAGAAATTAAACAACTAATCCACCCTCCTTACCCCCCCAATTCAGACGAGTTTATCCCCACCGCATCAACGTATTACGGTCTATGTCAAACACTTCCCCACAGCTTCCCACTTCAAAAAAGAGGCAGGGGAATGGTGACAGAGAACCGTCTCTCCCACACACTGCTGCCATTCCTGCCGCAGTCTTAGTCGCTACAAACCCACAACACTTTCGTTCTTTATTCACAAAAGATAAGGATTTCTTGCTTATTTTTGATATCTTTGCAGTATTATTATAAAGTGTGAAAGACGATGACAAATACCGAACTCAAAGACCTTGAAGGCCGACTGTGGCAATCTGCAGACATGTTACGTGCTGGTGCACACCTTGCAGCCAACAAGTATAGTCAGCCTATCCTTGGACTTATCTTCCTCCGCTATGCTGATGTGTTATTTAAGCAGCATAAGGAGGAGATTGATGCAGCCTATAACGAGTATAAAGGCACACGCATGGAGCGTAGCTATAAGGACATAGCCATTGAGAAATGTGGCTTCTTCTTGCCTGAATGTGCTTATTTCGACGCTCTCAATGATGCTCCCGACGATGCCCAAAAGGCGTTGTTGGTAAAGACTGCGATGGAGGCTATTGAGCATGAAAACCCACGTATGGAGGGTGTTCTGCCAAAGGAGGTCTACGGACAGTTGGTACCAGAGGAAGAACCTGAGCTACTGAGTCGCATCGTACGTGTATTCAAAGACATCCCAGAGAACATCAATATTGACATCTTCGGACAGATTTACGAATACTTCCTTGGCAACTTCGCCCTTGCTGAAGGTCAGGGAGGAGGAGCCTTCTATACGCCAGTCAGTGTCGTACAGTATATGGTTGAGGTCTTACAACCTGCCACTGGCGACAAGAAGTTTCTTGATCCTGCCTGTGGTTCGGGCGGTATGTTCGTACAGGCGGCACGCTATATGCACCGCCACAATGCCACCAACGAACAGATGATGAACTTCCGTTGCTATGGCGTGGAGAAAGAGCCTGACACGGTGAAGTTGGCAAAGATGAACCTTCTACTCAACAATGTGCGTGGCGAGATTACGGAGGCTAACTCTTTCTATAGCGACCCTTACAATGCTGTCGGCCAGTTTGATTACGTCATGGCTAACCCTCCGTTTAATGTCGATGAGGTGGTTGTTGATAAGGTGACAGACGATGCACGCTTTAATACCTATGGTGTACCACGCAATAAAACCAAGTCGACGAAGAAGGCTTCTGACAAGAAGGAGACCGTACCTAATGCCAACTACTTATGGATTGGCTATTTTGCTACAGCCCTTAACGACGAGGGACGTGCAGCACTTGTCATGGCAAACTCTGCCAGTGATGCAGGAGGTAGCGAGCTGGAGATACGTAAGAAGATGATTGAGGACGGCATTATCAGTCAGATGGTGACCCTCCCCAGCAATATGTTCTCTACCGTAACCCTCCCTGCCACACTCTGGTTCTTCAATAAGAAACGACCAAAGAAAGACGAGATTCTCTTTATTGACGCTCGTAACATCTTCACACAGGTAGACCGTGCACACCGTAAGTTCTCTGAGGAGCAGGTGAAAAACCTCGGAATCATCTCTCGCCTTTACGAGGGAGACAGCGATGCTTTCTGGGTATTGGTCGATGAGTATCGGGCAGAAGGCAAACAAAGCGAAGTAGACTGGCTCTTAGAACGCTGGCCAGACGGCAAGTATCAAGATATTGTCGGTCTGTGCAAAGTAGCGAAGTTTGAAGGTGAAGACGGTATTATCGACAACGATTATAGCCTCAACGCAGGACGATATGTGGGCGTAGTGATCGAAGACGACGGAATGACCGAAGAAGAATTCCGCACCGAAATGCTATCGCTAAACGCAGAGTTTACAAAGCTTTCCGCTGAAGCGAAGGACTTGGAGAGTGAGATTAAAAAGAACTTAAAGGAGTTGTTGGGGTAAGGAGAGGGAAAATATGGAGTACGTAAAATTAGGAGATATATGCACTAAGGTATGTAGTGGAGGAACTCCTACAAGTTCTAACCCTGCATACTATGACGGGAATATACCTTGGCTCAACACTAATGAAGTTAACTTTTGCAATATATATTCAACAAATAAAACTATATCAGAAGAAGGCTTAAAGAAATCTGCTGCCAAATATGTTCCAGAAAACACTGTTATTGTTGCGATGTATGGTGTGACTGCAGGGAAATGCGCTATTGCAAAAATACCACTGACAACAAATCAGGCTTGTTGTAACCTAATTATTGATAAGGAGAAAGCAGATTATTGTTATGTTTACTATTACTTGAGACAACAAAGCGATAGTTTAAACAAATTGGCAATAGGTGGAGCACAACAGAATCTCAATGCTTTAACTATTAAAAAATTCAAGATAGCACTCCCCACTCTCCCCACCCAAAAGAAGATAGCCTCTATCCTCTCCGCCTATGACCGCCTTATTGAGAACAACACTCGTCGTATCCGTCTGTTAGAACAGATGGCAGAGAACATTTATAAAGAGTGGTTCGTCCGTTTCCGATTCCCTGAACACGAGAAAGTAGAAATGGTAAATGGATTACCTAAAGGATGGAAGATAAAGCGTTATGAAGAAGAATTAAATATTCGATATGGAAAAGGGTTATCTACCGAACAATTAAAGGAAGAAGGATACCCTGTATTTGGTAGCAATGGACAGATAGGCTTTTATGATTCATATATGTATGATAATCCACAAATTCTTATATCTTGCCGTGGTGCGTCATCGGGTATTGTGAATATCTCATTACCTAAATCATTTATTACGAGTAATTCTCTTATATGTGAACGAACAGAAAAAACGGAATCTCTATATGAGTATTTAAAGTATTATTTCTTAAATAATAATCTTGTACAATATCAAACAGGATCAGCACAACCACAAATAACAATTAACAACATCGTGAAACTAAAGCTGTTAGTACCAGAACTAAAAGTACAGAGAAGTTTTTCAGAAAAGATTAGAGTAATAGATATGGAGATTTATAACCTCCAATCACAAATCCAACTCCTCACTCGCCAGCGTGACCTTCTCCTTCCACGTTTAATGAGTGGCAAACTTGAAGTTAAATCTTAACAAACCATTGTATTATGAAATCGTTTATCAGTGAAGACGACATAGAGCAGACCCTTTGTACCCGACTATCGCAACCAGAGTTCGGATGGAAACGTATTGAGTGTGACCCGAGTGTGGAGGCACAAGACGACGTTAGCAAGACGGGGCGTCGCAATTCGTCAGAGTGCATCTTACCCAAGGTGTTCCTCTCTGCCTTAGAACGACTTAACCCACAGATTGACAAGAGCATCTTAGCACAGGTAGTAGCCGACTTCCGCAAGGACTATACGGGTACAGACATGATAGACACGAACTATCGTTTCTATAACCAGCTGCGCAATGGCATCAATGTAAAGGTAAAGAAGAACGGGAAAGACGACTTTGACATCGTTCGACTGATAGACTTTGACAATGTAGAGAACAACGACTTCCACTGTGTTAACCAGATGTGGATAAAGGGTAGGTTCCGTTATCGTCGCCCAGATGTCCTCCTGTTTATCAATGGTTTGCCAATGGTCTTCATCGAATTGAAGAACTCAACCGTAAAGATAAAGGAAGCCTATAACAAAAACCTCGTTAGCTACCGAGAGGATATACCCAACATCTTTGCACTGAACCAGATATGCGTACTCTCAAATGGTATGCAGACGAAGTTGGGTGCATGGAAGTCAGGATATGAATTCTTCTTCGACTGGCTAAAGGTCAACGACGAACATGAGAAACTCGACAGAGAACATATAGCCGAGTATGGACTCTCTATCATTAACCTCATTGACGGTCTTTTCCGCAAGGAACGCCTGTTAGACTATATCGAGAACTTTGTCTTCTTTGACAATAAGCGTGTGAAGATTATCGCTAAGAACCACCAATACTTAGGCGTAAACAACCTCATGAAGAGCGTGGAACGCAGAGAAGATCTAAAAGGAAAGTTAGGTGTGTTCTGGCATACGCAAGGTTCGGGTAAGAGCTATTCGATGGTGATGTTTGTAAGAAAGGTAAGGCGTAAGCTAAAGGGTAACTTCACCTTCCTCGTCATTACCGACAGAGACGACCTCGATACACAGATACATAAGACCTTTGTGCGTAGTGAGGTCATCGGCGAGAAAGAAGAGTGCCAGCCAAAGAATGCAGTCCAGCTGCGTGAGTTCCTTAGTGGTAATAAACCTATGGTCTTCACTCTGATACAAAAGTTCCAGTATGATAAGACGAAGAAATATCCCCTACTCTCCGAGCGTAACGATATCTTTGTCTTAGTAGACGAAGCACACAGAACACAGTATAAGCAGTTGGCAGAGAACATGCATACTGGTCTGCCTAATGCTAACTACATCGCCTTTACAGGAACTCCCTTGTTAGGTTCAAAGCGACTGACCAACCAATGGTTTGGCGACTATGTGTCAGAATATAACTTTGCACAAGCCATTGAAGACGGTAGTACGGTGCGTTTGTACTATAGCCGACGAGTGCCAGAGGTGGGACTGGAGAACAACTGGCTTGACTCAGACATTGACAAGATTGTTGAAGAAGAGGAACTCAACGACAGAGAAAGAGAACTCTTAGAGAACTCCTCCTCACGTATCTTAGAGGTAATAAAACGCGACGGACGCCTTGACCGTATTGCACAAGACATCGCCCACCACTTCCCAAGACGAGGTTTCTTGGGAAAAGGTATGGTAGTCAGTGTGGATAAATACACGGCTGTGAAGATGTATGAGAAGGTGCAACACTACTGGGGAGAAGAAAAGAAAGCCCTCATCAAGGAGCGCAATAATGCCAAGACAAAGGAAGAACGTGACGAACTGACGGCACGACTGGACTATATGAATAAGGTGGAGATGGCTGTCATTATCAGCGAAGAGGCTGACGAAGTAGAGAAGTTCAAAGCGCAAGGATTAGACATCACTGTTCATCGCAACAAGATGAACGAGATAACACCTGAGGGAAAGGATATAGAAGACAGATTTAAAGATAAGGACGATCCGCTGAGTCTGGTCTTTGTATGTGCGATGTGGCTCACAGGCTTTGACGTTCCTTCCCTCTCAACCCTTTATTTAGACAAGCCAATGAAGGGACATACACTGATGTAAGCCATTGCTCGTGCTAACCGTGTATTCCCTGGTAAGAGCTGTGGTATCGTGGTAGATTATGTCAATGTGTTTAAGTATATGCAGCAAGCACTGTCTGACTATGCCTCAAATGGTGAGGAAGGTACGGAGTTCCCTGCAAAGGATATTACGCAGTTAATCGCAACCATTGACGCTTGTATTGAGGAGTGTGACTCGTTCTTAAAAGGTTTAGGGATAAGGTTGGATAAGATTATTACCGATGGTGACACACTGGATAAACTGGAGTCTTTACGATTGGCATACGACAAAATCCTTGAGAAAGACGAAAGTAAAAACAGGTTTAAGGTGATGAGTAACCTTATGATGAACCTACATGATGCTGCAAAGCCAGAGATATTTGAGCTTGGATGGAAGAATGAGAAGTTCTCTCCACTGAGTTATCTCAATGGACTGTTCTGTAACAGAATAGATGATGAGAAACTAAGACGGGCAAAAGAGAGGATGAGCTACACACTGGACGATAGCGTTACAGTGATGGTTGCAGAAGACAAGCCACAATATAATATCCATCAGAGTAAGGTGATTGACTTGAGTAAACTGGACGTAGAGAGTATTCGGAAGTCTATCAATGCAACTCCTTACAAGTCAATGGAGATTGATGACCTTCGCACCTTTATAGAAACGGCATTGGAACAGTTGATTAATAAGAACTGTACGAGAGTGCCTTTCTCCCAAAGATACAAGAATATCATTGACACCTATAATGCAGGTGGTACGGAGAATGAGGACTACTATGAGAAGTTGCTGCAGCTGATTGACGAACTGAAGAAGGAGCAGGGACGATCGAAAGATATGGGGTTGGAAGAAGAAGAACTTGAGATATACGACCTACTGACACAAGGGAGAAAGCTGACAAAGGAAGAGGAAAAGAAGGTGATACTTGCAGCAAAGAACCTATATAAGAAATTGATGGAGGAAAAGGAGAATCTATTAGTTGTTGATTGGTATAAAGATCCACAACCCAAGATAAAGGTGTTAGGACTGATACAACGGTCGCTCGATAAAGATCTCCCTGCTACTTACGACCGTAAAGCCTTCTCTGATAAAACGAATCTACTCTTAGACCATTTTGTGGATATGGCTGTGCAGGGGTATGGTTGGGTTTCATAAAGGGACAAAACAAGAACCAAACATAAACAGAAGAACTTAAAGTTGTATGCCCAGCAGCAAAGAGTATTATACTTTCAGAAGCAGCTGAAATGCTCGTTGACACATAAATTATCCTCATACAAGCACTTAGTTATACCTAACACTGACTGTTATAAATTTTATAACTGTCAGATAAATATTACCTTTTAGTAGACTCTATTTATCAGATAGAAAAAAAGTTAATATACAAAACATTATCATAAGATAAACAGGTTGAATGTTATTTTTTGTATCATTCTATCGGAATTCTCGTATAAGGTTTGTTCTTATCATCATTATGTTGTATCTTTATATCAGAGTTTAGTTGGCTTATGTGACAAAGGTCATCACAACAAACATATTTTTGCAACATAAGTCATACACTTTATAACATAATTAAAACAGAAAAGCTATGTCAAAATTTGGAAGCATTGTATTAGGAGTAGCAGCTGGCACAGTTGCAAGTATAGGTATACTTTTTGCACTTGACAAAAATAAAACCTTATGTAAAAAGAATTCTATAGGTGATAAAGTTGATGGTTTGAAAGATCAGTTAGATAGTCTTACCAGAAAAATGCGTGACAAATCAATGGAGTTAAAAGGCTCTTTAGAAGAAAAGGTAGACTCGCTTTTATCAGATTCAGACAATAAACCAGAAGACCTTATCAAACTATTAGAAAAGAAATTAGCTTATTTGAAAGAAAAAGCTAAGAAATAATATTAGGTAATTAGGAATCACTAAAATCAAAATAAGGAAATAAGTATGAAAAAATTCTTCAGTTTAGCTACTTTGATTTGCTTATTCATAGTAGCTCTTACTTCAATCTCTTGTAGTAAGACAGATGACCCAACAGACAATGAAATATTTATAGGAACATACAAAGGAAGAATCACTTATTCTGGTAATGGAATAAAGAAAAGTGCCGATAATGGTTCTATAACCGTCATTAAAGCTGCTGACAGTTATTATTTTAGGTTTTCAGACGGTATCCCTGACCTGAAAGGCGTAAGTTTTAAGAAGGAAGGTGACCACACTTTAGTGAATATCGACTTGAAAGAAGGTCTAAAAATAATTAGGATCAATGCTTCTTCATTGAATATTCTATACACTAAAGACGGGAAAATATGGACTGCTAACGCAAAGAGATAGTCCAGAACAAGATAAGAGTAAAGCCCCGAGATGTCATACATTTCGGGGCTTTACATTTATTAGATTGGGAGATTCAACGGAAAGAGATAGTTCAGAACGATTAGTTACGTCTAATCGAAGTTCTACATATAACTGGTTATTCTCCTATTCTTTAAAGAAATCTTTCTCTTTAACTACAGGTTTAATTCCTGGAACCCATTTCACAAAAGCTATCTTGAACTGCTCAATAATTTCTTTAGTACTTATATCTTTATGCACCTTAAATAATGCTGCATCATGAATAGGAAGTACCAATTCTACTTTTCCGCGAAAGGCTGTTTTTACATTAATTAATGCCTGTTTAAATATCAGTGATGATGTTCCCTGTATATAATGATTTAATATCCATCTCCTATCCTCTTCCATATCATTAATTACTCTTTTATTTCCAAGACGTGTAGTCACATATCCTTGCTTTAAGACTCTTTCTTCAAGTTCATTTACAATATTATCTAAATTATATTTTTTAAAAAAAGCCTCTGCGCCTTTTGATACTATTCCTCCATAGACAAAACAATAGAAATACATCTTTGCTGTATCGCGATCAGTACCAGTTGTTTTTGCTAAACAATCATAAATATCACCAGTCTCATAAAGTTTCTTAAGTTGAGCATTTTCAGTTATACCTGCTAATATACCAGCCTCAAATTGTCCAAAATCAATATACTCGTATCTCCATTCTGATGTTAAATCTTCTTTCAAAAGTATTCTATATTCCTTCTTCAAATGTTGTAAAGCAGGGTCTCTTAAGAAGATTCTTCCTGTACTAGAGGCGAAGCCCTTAAAAATCGGTTTGCAGCTATTTTTATCATTAACAGCAGATAGTAGAAGTAGGCATCTCAAATTACGTTCAGCAACTTTAGCTTCCCAGAAGGCTTCCAACTTCTGTAACTTACAGAAGTTTTTAATTTCCGTATCAGAGGAATATTGATACAAATGATGCTTTATATGATGTTTATTTAGATAAGAAATCAAATCATCACCAGCATAATCTAATTCTAATTGTATCTTATTCTTATAGCCATAAAGTTCTTTATGTAACTTATTACATTTGGAGGTTATTTCATTATTATTAAAATAGACTCCATTGGCTTGTACCTCGTAGAGAATCTTGTTAATGGGGAGTTCAATTTCTGTAATTCTTTCCCATTCTTTCTCATCGCATTCCTTCATTTTGCGATAGCATAAAGTCATTTCTTTTAATAAGTCTTCATATTCTTCTTCTTGCCATTTACGTTCATCTTTGTTCAGATAAGTGGCAATCATATTATTTAAAGTCCACTTACCTTTAAATGGTTTTAGCCCAAGACTTTGTCTAATTTGTTTGTCCAGGCATTCAAAATCGAGAATATAAACACTCCTTATCATGTCTGCTTCTAAAGAATTGATTAGTTGGTCTGATTGAAAAGTAATCAATATATCTGATTGCATAGGAGCTGTACGAGAAAACATTTTCACCTTTAGCTCTGTATCATTAGGATCCATTTCAAAGATTCTATCAGAACCTAATATTAGTATTATTCTTTCTTTATTCATAGTCCTGAGTAATATTCTGGAAAAATTGTTTCATTATATCCCATCAAAAATGAAGATAACTGGTGGAAGAAGATCAGTGGCTTGTCTTTATTTATATTTAGATATTCGTGGCTTAAGCATAGTGCTTTATTATTGATTTCTGCCATTACCTCATTATCAATTACTCGATGGTCTAATGAACGTAAAGCTATCATAGCACAACGATATTGTAGATTACCATGAAGTTGCCCAGCACGCATCTTGTGCAATATAATACGAGCATATTCTGGGTTGATGGTTACAATATAGATAATAATGGCTGCAATCTCTACACGTCTTGTTTCATCGTTTTTTTCAAGCTCATTTACTGCAAATCTCCTTAACTCATCATCATTATATCGTAAATAGGCCATCAGCATCCACAGATGATAAGCCTGCCATTCATAAATACTGACACCTTGTCTTAGAAGTAGTTCTTTTACTGTTTCTTTAATATTATCAATGTTTCGTCTACCAATTGAAGATATAATTCTGCATATCAGTGGTGTGTGGTCTGGTGCATCAACTTGTTCTTTTGTCAACGTAACAAGTGCTTTATAAAATTCTTCCCAATATGAATCTATTTTAAGATGAATTGAAGAGAAAGCTGACATCGAAAACTTTAAAGCCCTATCTTTGTTAGATTGCTTATCATCCTCTGTTGACTTTAATGCTGTTTTTAGCTGTTTAACAAGTAATGCTATGGCATTCATTCTCTTGCCTTTTGAGCTACTTCTTATCAGATATTTTATTTTGCTTTTCTCATAGTCAAATAGTGCTAATTCTTTTAAGAAAGTCTCTCTTTCCTGTTTATTATCGAGCTTTATAAACTGTATCTTCTGGGCATTTAGTGAAAGGTCAATTTGACGTAAATGCTTTTCAATAGTTTGCAAAAGGTCTCTTGCCTCATAAATATTTTTTGCTACAAAATACATATCATCCATAAAACGGCAATAATGCAAAGCTTTCGACAAGATAAACTCGTCCACGTGACTTAAATAAAATGTAGCAAGTAAAGAAGATGCATCGCTATTTTGTGGTATACCATGATTTATCTCTTTGTCAGAGAAATCAGTAAGTAATCTTTCTAAGAGTCTCACACAGGCTTTATCATTATCTGTTTGAACTATTTCATTAAGAAGCCTTATAAGTGTTTTTTTATTAATAGAATCATAATAGTTTAATAGATCTAATTTTACTAAGCAGCCTTGCTTTTCCTTATCCACCCAATCATTTATCAAATAGTTCATTTTCGTCCACTGCTCTACACCTTGAACTATCAGACCTTTCTTGGAATTATCTGGATTGTAGCGAGCTGAATAAACATAGCGAGACAAATGACTATCTATAAGTACACTTAATTGGTTTACAACAGCCATATATAATAACCGATCCATAAACGTACCAACCATTGCCTTTCGCAGTACAAATGACTTCTTTGGTAGATAAAATACTTCCATCTTTTGTGCTTTATAGTTGCAACAACGATCTTTTTTTGAAAAATAGTTCAGTACAAAATCTGTATTACACATATCCAGATAGTGCAGAGGGTCAAAATACCAGTCATCTGTTAGGTCATGTTGTATCCTTCTAATAGCAGTTTCCATGTCAAGCACGGCTCCATTTATCTCTAGCTCCCTTATATCTATAACGGTTCTATCTTCAGTTATAGCAGTAAGCTGTGCTTTCCCATTATTTAGTCCTACCCATTTTCTTTCGTGTAGTTTATTATTCACCTTTTTCCAATCAGGTATAACCATACACATCTCATTCTGCTCAAAATCTGATAGTCTATATGACGCTATAACCCCAATCAAGAATGGATTATTTTTACAATATATCCCACTTCCAGAAGCTCCATGATAATTATTTATATCCTTAACGCCATCAACCTTAATTAAGCCTTTTTCCCGTTCTTTCCATTCTATATCTAGTTTTATACTTTCATTTCTGCACACTGAAATAAAAGAATGTGCAGCCAAAAGGTCATTATCGCATGTCTCTATTGCATTTTTTACAACAATACGCTGAAGGTTTGGTACATACTGTTTTTTTATTCGAATAATTGTCATATCTTCTTCCAAGAACATCAAATTAGCTTCGAAACTATTTTTATCATATAGCTCTATCAGTTTTTTATGTTCTAACTCAAATCTAATATCCAACTTTGAGATGTTCTGTACTTCTGGTTTCTCCTTTCCTTCTTGGAAAGCATGTTTAGTTGTTAGCACGTAGTCGTATTCACAAGAGGGCTTTGTTCTATAGACAAAACCTGAAGCTTCGTCATCAGAACCAGCAATCCTTACAGAAATTTTGCAAGCGTTATTTCTAAAATTCAAAGGTACTCTTTCCATCACATTCAAATTTATATTGATATTCTTCTTCTTTGGTTATTTTCATTTTCTTATAAAGGTCATCATAATAGTTTAGGTGAAAAGATATATTTTCATCTCCTATTCTTTTTCCCCAACTCACAACTTTTAATATCATTTTCTTATTAGGATGGTTAAACTGCTTTCCATTGGTACTCACTACATAATCTAAACATTCAAACTTTTCAAGTATATCTTTAGTTATACTTTTATAACTTCCATGATGTGGTAGTTTTACTAAATCGAATTTCAACACCTCTCCTTTTCTGTAATTATCCAATGCTTTTGATAGTTTGTCTGGAGTAGAATCTCCTGGTAACAAAATTTTTTTTCCATTGCAACGAGCAATAATAATTGCTGATTGAGCATTCGTTTTTGAATTATCTAACACGTTATCATTTAAATATGGTTTTAGTTCTTCAAAACTTGTATTCCAATCTAACTTTTCATTACCAAGTAACTTCCCTTCTCTTGTATCTTGATAGATTTCACCTCCATCAATTAATTCTATAGTTAAAGTTTCATCTATTTTTTTTTCAAGCCCTGCTCTTAATTCTGAACTCCATTCAATATCTGCTTCCAATAGCAGATGACCAAGCTCTGTGGCATCGCGAGCAGATAATATTTTTTCATTTCCATAGAGTCCTACTTTAGTAGCATTGAACCATACTTGCTTGATAAGTTTCTTTCTTTCTGGCACTTTCAATCCTTCAAGAATAGTGTTGATCGCTTTTATATGATCTGCATCATAGTGTGTAATCACAAGAAGATCTATTCGTTTTTCTTCATCTTGAATCTTCCTAATTAGGGAAATAAGTTCTGGACACTCCTTACCACTATCTATTATGATATGGTGATCCTCACTTTCTATGTGGATACAATCCCCATTACCAGCTTGTAAAAAGGAAATTTTCATTCTACTAATATAGATTTAACAAATATAACAAAATACTAACAATAACATATACTATCAACAAGTGCAAAATTACTTAATATTTTCCTAAAGACACCTATTTTAATAACATTAATACTATCAGAAAGATTTTCTTCTGAAAATTGACTGACATAGATACTTTTACGAATTACTGTCTCTGATGGATCTGAACTAATCTTAAAAAAATCGGTATTTACTTTCTGGATTTTACATCGCGCTAAAGTATCATTACTCCATACTGCATTATGTCCCTGATGTAGTATGTAATAAAACATATTCTCTTTTATCTCAATTTCTGAACCGTCTATATTATAATATTTTCCTGTTATATTGTTTAATTGTGCTAAGGCTGTAACATTATACAATAGGATAAATAAAATACTTAAACTTTTTTTTATCTCATTTTTGATTTACTTATTTTCAAACCTTTTTCATTTGCTTTTCTAACACCGACAGCATAATCGTAAATTATAGGATAAACTATCTGATGTTGATCATCCATTATATTACCAACAGATTGAAGATCTATACCCTTTAGTCCTTTCCCATATGTACTACCAGGGAATGTAGTATCGAATGAGTATTGCATTCTGTACACTTCTATTTCCATATTTGCAATAGCTGCTAGACTCTTTCCAGCGGTGAGTAGCTCTCCCCCTCATCCAAACCTAAGTCCTCCAGAAGTTAACAATTGTCTAACATGAGTTATTTCGTGGATTGAAAGTGTATCAGAAGATGTCTCTATATATACTTTTTCATTATTTCCCTGTCGGACAGTGTGTCTCCCTCCATCAATTCGTGTGAGAACATATGTGTTATTTTCATCTTGACCTAATAAATCTATATCAGATATACTCTTGTTGAGATTAGATATTCTACTTTCAGCTTCGTTGATTTGTTCGTTAATTTTCTCTACTTTTCTCGTAGATAAGCCTTCTTGCATCAATTTCTTTTGATAATTAGATATATCTTTCTTTATAGATTCAATTTTTGTGTTTATTTGATTCTTAAGTTTCTCTGCTTCTTTAGGATCTTCCCACTTCATACCCTTCCTATCAATCCATCTTATCGGATTATCTAAGCAATACGTGTATGAAGAGTTATTAGCATATTTCTCCGTCAACGGATCCACCCCATACCACAGACTTGTGATTGAATTCAAGTATCTTGCACCGTAATAGTACAGACCAGTTTCTTCATCGAACTGCTTGCCGTTGAACTTATACGGTAGGTCTTCACTGCTGCTATGCTCATCAACTAACAGTTCACCGTATGACAAGTAGGCATCATACTGGGTGATGTTGGCGTGGTCGTCCGTGATGTAAGACGTGCTGCCGAGGTGATCACTGTGATAGAAGAAGGTTTCCTCTTTCGTAGTGTCATTTGGAATATAACCATAACCAGCCTGTGGGTCATCAGGGTTGCTCGGGTCATTCCATGAGACAGGGGCACCGGGGTTGGTACCTGGTGTCGTGTTAGGATGTGGAGTTTGAATCCAACCCTGTGGCACATCATGGTTGCCGAGTTCTGTGAGGACGGCATTATAACCAACACCCGTGTTCTCTGGATCACCATACGCACCCTTCTCTGTTGGTACACCAAGAGCTACACCCACCTTCTTATAGTACGCCTCCTTCTGAGTCTGGATCTGATTCATACGTTCTGCATAGTCCTGCTGACCAGCCGTTACATAAGAGCCGTTACGCCCATAAACGTTGTTAAACAATCCTGTACCGATACGGCTGGCGATTCGTTTGTCACCAATAAAGTAATGTTTCGTGAATCTGTTCTTGTTGACAGAGAGGATACTTGCTGGATAAAGCACCTCATGCAGTCGTTCGAAATCATAGGTGTAAGAGATTCGTCATTCAATAAATATAGTTAATATTAAATCATATAATTTAGTATAATTATTTACTCTCAAACAGAAACCTAGAAGTCTAATAACCAATAATCTGATTTAGGGTTCATGCTACGAGACAATTGAACTTCTAAATTTGTTTTTGACTGGAAGATACCTTTTTCATCAACACTATAGATATTTTGTTTATAACATTGAATTATTGTCTTTAGCCAACTTTCTATGGAGTCATATATCATGATAGGGGCATCAGATAATAAGACCTGAGGACTATAATAAAATAGAGCTTTATATGTCTCTCTGCTTGAATCAAGGTCTATGAGGATAGGATCTTCATAAACCCCATCAAATATAAATGGATACATACGATCATCATCGGCATAAGATGCTTGCATTATTTTATTTTGAGTCATTATATCTCTCGATAAAGAATATGCAGCATAATTGCCCATAGAAGAAAGTTTTATTTGGTTTTCTTCACCTTCACTTAAATCTAGAAGGAGTTCATGAGCACATCCTGTCTTCCACAGGTATAAGTCTAAAAGTTCTGGGCAACATTCGAGTTCTAAGAGTCTAAACGCACTCTCTATACTTTGTTTGTCTTTCCAATTAAAGTCCCAATCCATTTCATTCAATATTGGATTATGAGCTTGGATAAGTTGTCTTTCCAGTTTTTTGATAAGATCGTTCATCTTTAAAATTATCTAATTTGTGGTTGGCTACTATCATATTCATTCATATAACGTGCTGTTGGTGGAATAAATAGGGACATGGATCTCTGTACCGTAATAGTACAAACTGGTTCCCTCATCAAGCTGCTTACCGTTGAACTTATATGGTAGGTCTTCGGACGATGAGTATTCGTCAAATAATATTTTGGAGTATCAGAATAGTGTTTGTGGTGAAGTTAGAACATAAATATGAGAGACACCTGTCCCTACTGTGACTCTCCATCACAGCACAAAGAGACCTGTATCTCCTGCACCACAACACCTCCTCCACCGTAAGACCTAATGTCCGCAGACTCCTATGTCATGTGTTATTTTAAGGCAAATATACAACTTTATTTTGTAAATGTATCCGTACAAGGAAGAAAAGCTGTATGTCTTAGATGTGTTGTATATTTGGATGAGTTGGTTATGATCGGGTTAGGGATAAGGATAAGGCAAGGATTTGAGGGAGAGGAATTGCGGATAGGATATAAGCCGGATGACCGGAGTCATCCAAAGATAAAACAAAAAAAAGAGAGCCTCGAAGATTTCTCTTCAAAGCTCTCTCTATAAAAGAAGGCGGCTACCTACTCTCCCGCATTGCATTGCAGTACCATCGGCGCAAACGGGCTTAACTTCTCTGTTCGGAATGGGAAGAGGTGGGACCCCGCCGCAATAACCACCTGATAATTCTTTTCAAGTTGACCATTAAACATCAACCGTATAAGGTGACCTATTTCCACAAGCAAAAAAGAATGAAGAGCAACACAGCTCAAAGTGTGAGTCACCTGTCCTGCCCGCTCCTTTCAGAAATGGGCAGGACCGAAGAAAGTTTCGGGCAATTAGTAGTGCTCGGCTTTGACGTCACCGTCTTTACACCTGCACCCTATCAACGTCATCGTCTATGACGACCCTTATGAGGAGTTCTCATCTCGCGGATGGCTTCGCACTTAGATGCTTTCAGCGCTTATCCAGTCCAGACTCAGATACCCAGCGGTGCACCTGGCGGCACAACTGGTAAACCGGAGGTCTGTCCATCACGGTCCTCTCGTACTAGTGACGGCACCACTCAAAACTCCAACGCCCACGATAGATAGAGACCGAACTGTCTCACGACGTTCTGAACCCAGCTCGCG
>ERZ773265.7-NODE-7-length-142156-cov-51.907531_pt1 | contig 142156 bp, 144 predicted proteins | sample MGYA00580512_ERZ773265 | MGnify/ENA primary metagenome ERZ773265 (study PRJEB29015, sample SAMEA2738169) | human oral metagenome | biome: human oral; feature: human-associated habitat; material: saliva | place: China | collected 2183 ... | reverse complement strand
GGACAATTCTCTACTGGAGAACGTGTACGTACTTACTATACACCAATGCTCGGACTATTAGATATTATCAAACAACAAACTAAATCTGACGCACCACATCTACTTACAATCGACGAAGCATTTGCTTCTCTAGATAATGATCAAACAATCTTTATCTTAGAACGTATCCACGATGTGAGCGACTTGTTTATTGCAACTGTTCCTAGTGGCGGTGGTCTACCAATGGCACCAAATACGACTCGTATTGATACCATCCACTTACGTAAGCAAAATATCAACGGTCAAACGATTACTCAAAGTGACAAACTAATTATGACTGAGGAGTATCTTGATGAAATGTAATGTTTATGACTTTCTCTTAGAGAATTATTACACTAATATTTATCCGAAACCTCTGGGTACGGCACGTATTACCGTGCCTGCCCAGTACTCGGAATCAGATAAACCAACACAATATACATATCTGAGTTTAGCTAGACACTTAACACATGACTACACTTCTGATTCTGATACTCTACTTCAGATCTTACAGAAATACGCCATCATGACTCATAAACCAGATACGCCACTAAAACTAACACAATTTCCTCAAGGAAATAGCGAAACACTAAGTATGTATGCCCTACGAGTCTTTGGTGATACCCACGCTTTAGACGACGACTCAGAGCTTCGTAGAGAGTTTAACACATATCTACGTAACACCTTTGGTGACACAGATTTGACCCGTATGAATATTATCCCAAATGACGAAACTGTTTCATCAGTTTGGTCTAAAGGCATCACTACCTGCGACTTCTATATTGGTCTCACTTCTACGGAACTAGAACAAATCCCTTTACGACCACTAAAAGCGGTCTGGGTATTTGAGAACCGTAATACTGCTCAACGTATTCTACGTTTGCATCCAGACTTAACGTTTCCGTTCATTATTTCAAGTGGACAACCGAATAAAGGAGTCATTACTCTACTACAACGTCTCATAAAACAAGGAACGAAACTCTTGTATCATGGAGACATGGACCCTGCTGGACTTACAATTGCAAGTCATATTCAAAACCAGGTTCCTATGATTACACCGTTTATGACGGTTTCAGAATATATGTCTCAGAAAAAATATCCACTCGATGTTTCACAACCCGAAGACATTAACCCTACGTTTCGTCCTCTACTAACACTTATTCAAAACAATAAACAATGTGTCTTTGAAGAACAGTTAGACCTAAACAAGTGTCAAGTATATTATGACCTTATGATTTGACACTATTATGAGTCTCGTCATTAGACGGGACTCTATTTTTTTTTACTCTTTAGAACCACTACCCTAACACACCCCACCTACGGATCTGTGTATGGCTCTGCCTGGCTATCGCCAGCGAGGTACTTCTTGGAAGTTCCTTTTATCGTCACCAGCCTACCGACGATTTGAGGAGCTTCCATTTTTATACATAAAGGAGGAATCAATATGTACGATGAACCAAATATGGACTTATACCAACACGCATCGAAAGACGCACCACCTGTTGACCTAGACGCTTTACGAGAATATGCGGAACAAGTTGCTCAAATTAATGAAAAGACACCATTAAAAACAGCGTTATCGATTTGCGGTATACATGGTCAAACTCCAGAACCTAAATTAGTGAAACACCAACTACCTGTTATCCAAGACGAGTTTTCTCAGATCGCTAATTATAATGTAACAAACGCTCTTAACAACCCTGTTTTTCAATCACAATCCCCTATAACAGAAGTTATTCCGTTAAATCTTGAAGATACTTCTAACCTACAGACAGGTACATATTCACCTGATGATGAAATTCGAAAACGTTTAGAAAATCTATCTGATGAACAAAAAGAACTAATTGAAAAAACGATAAAACAAACTGGGGACTGGGGTTCTGCTACAGACCTTGCTATTAGACTTATGACAAATTCACCGACAGGAGCATCCGCTATTACTGAGTTCAATCCAGGTGAACCTACTGGTGCGTTTCTTACATCTGCTACGCAAAATACAGATAAAACGCTCTTTAACATCAACCAAGGACCTACTTTCGAAGTGAACGCAGTAACACGAGGCGGACGGGGTACTGGTCAACCAACCACGAAACCATCTACCCGAACCATTATTGCTGAAAAAATTCAAGAAATTTTGGACATGCTGTTTGTATCAGCAGAAGACGAAGACTTAGATTATTATCTTCGTCACGCCTTAGAAATCGCTCAAGGACAAAAGGTTGATTACACAACTAACCAACCTCGATACTGGAGATTTATTGGTGAAACAAAAGACTTGCTTGGTAACAATGCAGTTTTAATTTCTGCAAATGGTTCCGACCATAAGTTACTACTTTGTTACCATCAACGAATCTTATTTATGATTGACAATAAGTTAATTCGTCTCGTAAATCCTGAATCTTATTCTAAGACCGTTTGGAAATATGTTCATAAATGTATCGATAGACATGATTACTTCTGGGTATACGATAAAAATATCCGACGTATGTCTCATAAAGAACGTAAATGTATCTTAATAGAGTTTTACAATCATGATAACTATAAAAATGGTTTCTTCTAATTCACTACCAACAGTTTAGGGAACATTCTGTTCCGAGAAAATTGTTGGACCGAATTTTCATGTTTTTGTCGGTTCGCCTTAACTTTATTTTCAATGAAAGCGTATCACATCATTGACAATCTTCCTATAAGAAAGTAGCTGAAATTCAGCTACTTTTTTTATACATAAACTAAAACTAAAGGAGGTAACTACTCATGACAGAAAAACAAATGACATCCAAAGAATTTGAAAAAATAATCACAGTACTCTACGCACACCACCTAACAAATCCAGATTTATTCAATGATGATGTAAGAGCATATGACGTAGCTCAAATGCTAGAAATTAATAAATCATTTTTCATAAAATTGTTTTCAACTGAATTAGCTCACGCCCAACAAACGCCAAATGCACCGCTAAACACAATTGTATTAGCTAATCGTACGTCAGGTGTAGACTTTTTACTAGGTATCCTTTCACAAGACCCTAGATTTGAAGTATTCTACACCAAAGAACAATTTGGAGAGCATCTGTTCAACCAACGTTATCGTGACCACATTGAAGAATCACTCCAACCGTTTCTTCAAATCGATTATGAAAAAATGGCTGAGTACGAGTTCGCAAACGATCCAAATGTTTATTTTATTTACAGAAATAAAAAGACACTCGAATTAGACGAACCAGAACTTATTCTCGTCCTCAAAAACGAATATCACGATTATTACGACCAATTAAACTAAAAGGAGATTTAAAAATGAAAAAGAAATTTATCACATCTGGTGCCGTCCTTTTGGCACTTCTAACATCACAAGGAGTATATGCTTCAGAAACAACTGAAGCACCTACAACAACTGCTCCAGAAACAACACAAGTCACAACAATAACACCAGAAACTACAGAAGCAACTACTGCTACTCCATCTACTGAAGCACCAGTAGTGACACCAGTACAAGTGACAAAAGAAGGCACAGATATCAAAGTAACGAATCCATCAGTAGACTTACAATTCCCTAACGGGAAAAGCAAATACGCTGGTTTCAAAGTACGTTACAATGAAATTGCGATTCCAGATAGTATCACAATCAATTCTGGTGACACATTAACATTAACAATGCCTAAGGAAGTTACATTCAAAACAAGTTTCGATTTTGATGTAACAAATCCAGACAACGATGTCATCGGTCACGCATCTACTAACTTAGAACAGGGAACTATCACTACTGTCTTCAATGATATCTTCCTAAAGAAACCATTGAATAAACGTATCAACATGGAGTTCGACGCTACATGGAACGATTCTGTTCAACCAGAACAAACTGTTCCGTTAAACTTCAACGGTACTGAAAAATCAATGACGTTCGCTAAAGAAGAAGGTCCAACTCCAGGCGAAATGTTAGCCAAGTGGGGTTCGCAAGCCAAAGAAGATCCCCAAGTGTTACGCTGGACTATTCGTGCAAACTTTGACAAACAAGAAGTAACAAACGGTATTATCCAAGACCGTTGGACATCTAATCAAGAATACGTACCAGATTCATTAAATATGTTCTTCATTGAAGACGTTGTAAACTGGAAAGGTATTACAGACGCTAAAGCGTTCTTAGATAGTTTCCACGTACAATCTGGTGGTTTCGATATGAAACTAAAACGATTCAATAAAATCTTATACATTGAATACCGTACACGTCTTAAAACAAGTGTCAAAGAATCTAACGATCCATTCAACGTCGCTTGGTTTAATGCAGACAACGGTATCAAAGTCAATGACTATCGTTCACACATCGCTTTAGTCGGTGGGCGTGGTGTTGCATCTAGTGACACAATCGTGTCTCCAGTAGAAGAACCAACAACTGAAACACCATCTACTGAACCTTCTACAAGTGAAGAAAAACCTAACGAAACACCATCTACTACAGAGACACCTACAACAACTTCTGAAGAACCAAAACCTGAAACTTCAACTACAGAAGTTCCAACAAGTGAATCTTCTACAGAAGAAACTAAGAAAGAAACTACAGTTGTAAAAGAAGAAACAACAACTGTTGTTAAACCTTCTGTTTCAGCACCTACATTACCAAATACAGGTGCCGTTTCTACGTTCATTTATGTGTTCTTAGGTTCATTCGCAGTTCTTTGTGGGTTATTAGCTCTTGTATCAAACTACTTAAAGAAAAAAGATACAAAATCTGAAGACGAAGAATAATTCTTAGATACGGTACCCTTTTAGGTATCGTATTTTTTTTGTCACAATACCAACTGCTACGCAGAAAACTATCCACACCAGCTGTTGCTGGCGAGTGATTGGTTGGAGGTTTCCGCTCTTTTCAAATTTCAAATAGTTTTTCAATTCTCCTGACATTTTTTTGTGCTTTAGGAGACCTCTATAGCAACCATTTTGGTTGCTATTTTTTTACAGTAGAAATAAGCAAATTAAGAAAGGAATGATTTCAGTGAAGCGACAAATTACAGCAGATATTACCACAATTACAGAAGGTGCTATCCTACACCAAGTCAACTGTCAAGACAAACTTGGAGCAGGAGTTGCTCTTGCTTTAGCGACCAAATATCCGAAAGTAAAACAACGTTACCATGCCTTTACGAAAAAATATCCGACACCAGACGACCGTTTTGGTCTCATCCAAGTGATTCGTGTTACGGATACTCTACTCGTTTGTAACTCGTTTACACAGATGGACTACGGTAACGCTGATATTACAGGCAAAGTCTACACAGACGAATATGCCCTGAAGAATAGCCTAGAGCGGTTCGACGCCTATACGAAACGTCTTGGTATCCAAGGATACGTTCCACATCGTATTGGGTGTGGTCTTGCTGGCGGTGACTGGAAAGTCATCAAGCGTTTTATTTTAGACAATACAGACTTAACCATTGTTAAGTTACCAAAATAAAGGAGGTTCATCCATGTCCACATCCGCATATATCTTTGTTCAAAACAAAAACAACACCTATAAAGGTATCTCTGTTCATTATGACGGAGACATTCATCATACAGGTGACATCTTAGCTCGTTGCTACGACTATATTAAAACACAAAAACTCGTAGCTAAAGGCTCGTGCGTCGCTTTAGAAGAACAACTCGAAGATATTGAGTTCTACAAAAACGGAGAAATTTTTACCGACTTACCAACATCTGGTTACGTATATCTAATCACACCAAGTGGTGACTGGTACATCAACCGTATCTTAGACCGAGAATTACATCAACCATATGTCTCAACCTTTGATGGTCAGCCATTTCTTCCGTTAAAAATGTATCTTGTACGTAATGGTTTCTACCCTACAAACAAACCTGTTCACATTGGTACTAAAACTCTTTATGCTACAAAATACTTGACATTATTTGCAGAAATCTATCAATCGCCTTCTGCTCTCCCACAAGTGTACTATCAAGTAAAACGTACACAAGATACGGATATCACGAACAAACCTGTTCACGCTGTAACTATGTTTGTGACCAACGAAGCTGGAGACAAAGCCCTTGTTACTTCAGAATTTCGTTACACAGTGAATGAATACGTTACAGATTTACCATCAGGTCTTGTTGACCCAGGTGAATCTGTTATCGATACAGCTATCCGTGAACTCCAAGAAGAAACTGGTTACACGGATCCAGAAATTACGTACGTCTTACCTGAATCATATTCTAGTGTCGGTATGACGAACGAGCGTGTTCAAGTCGTTTTCATGACTGTAAACGAAAAGAACCGAGGACCAGTCTCTCATATTGGAGGAGAACGTTTAGAATCTAAGTGGGTTACTAAAAACGAAGCAAAACATTTACTCGCTCAACCTACACTTTCAGGACGAGCTCAACTACTACTTTTTAATTGGGTTTATTCGAAATAAGGAGGTTAATATGAAACAATTTATCCGCAATATCTTGTCACACGTTAAACTAGAACAAGTGAAAGAAAAAATCAAAACAAGTGTAAGTTGGAACGGTGATGAATATACCACTCATTCACCTATTTTATATACAGGTAATGATTTTACACTTAATGTCGCTACTGTTACAGAAAGACTTGTGTCTACTATTTACCCAAATGATAAAAATATTGAAATTAAAGCTTCGTACGACGGTGACGAACGACGTTATCAACCAATTTCGGACACAAGGTATCGAGACACATGGTTTCGTAAACTAAATGGACTCTATTTACAAAAAGGTGACCATCAACGAGAACTTTGGACACGTAATAAAGGTATTCATAATCACCCTCAAAAAATGCCTTCGTTAGCAAATTCCGATTATAACAAAGGATTTACATCACAACTTATTCCAATTCAAGAAGACGTTCCAAAGGAGCATGAACACTTAATTCCATATTTCAACATTATTCAAATTACTCGTATTGAAATTGTGGAAAAAGAACTTCTCTTAGAAAGTGTTCGTCCATTTAGATTCATCAAAGATCTACGAGTGCCAATTTTTACAGAAACTGATCGTTTCATTAAAATTTATTACAAATATACAGACATTGAAAACGCCCAACGTCTATATGAAGAACATTCAAAACGACTTCTAGCAGAAGTTGAGTTTTCACATCTAACTGAAGGTAAAGAATAGAGCCAGAAATCTGGCTCTGAATACATATACTTAGGAGGTATTATTCATGATAAAACTATTTAAACAATTATTTAAAAAACACAAACCAAAAAGCGATTACGACAAAAGGCTTGAACGTGAACAAGAAGAAGAAGACCGTTTAAACGAAATCTATACATCAGACTTATATCAATATAAATACGAAACTGATAAACAAAAAGTCTTAAAACAAATTTATCCAAATGAGTCAAACATTGAAATTTTACTAGGGTTTTACAAACCACAAAAGGACGGCTACCGCATTGATAGAAGTGAAATCGATAAATACGTTCCAGACCATTGTGTTTATAAATTAAACAACACATTAATTACTAGCACCGATGTAAACAAAGTATATAGTCAACTCGGAGCTGTTGTTGCAAAACTCAAAGACGATTTTATACAAGAAGAAGTTCTCAATCGTTGGATGAGACGCCATTATGAAGCCTTAGAAAAAACATCGCCTACTATTCCTGATAGATTAGGTGATAACCTACATGATGGACTCCTTGTTGTGGAACAAGATCCTGAACAAAATATTTCAAAAGAAGTATTCAAACGTTCTTGGGAAGCTATTATCTCTCGTATCGCTATCGTCGAAACACCTTGGGTACAAACAATCCTAGAAGGTGATGGTTCAATCACCACAAATACAGGAACGGATAAACGTCTCCACGTTTATTTACAAGCTAAAAATCCAGCTCAAGGTGAAGGTTGGCTTGAAGAACATTTAAGACGTGAACAAAGAAAACAACGATTAGAAAATTTCTTAAAATCCTAAAGGAGGTATCAACCCTATGAACATCAACTTAACCGAAGACATGTTCGAAGTCTTGTTCCAAGACTTCATCACTAAAACTGCTATTCGGCGAGAACACGGTCTCGACATGAACGGTCCAAATAACGACCCTCGTTTTGAACTCTACTGGGACCGTAGCGACCAACTATCGAGTAAAACAATCGACGAACTCATTGAATCCGTTAAAGAACAAAAAGAAGTTGATTTTATATGTGCTATTACCAATTATATTTACGAAAATTGGTACGACTCTATCGACGATGATTACAATGACGCCAAATACGACACACTTCGTGACTTCGCAGAACATTATGACCTCGATTACGATGAACTATCTGCAACATTCGACGTTACTATCGATGAAACTTGGCAAGATACGGTCTACTTTGACCTTAATCTTGAGACGTTACTTCGTCATTCGTACCCTGAAGACTTGACTCTTTATTTTGGTACATACTGGGACGATGAAGCATATGCGATGAATGAGTGGGTTGAAGAAAAACCACGCATCACGTATTTACGTAAATCCCCTCTTGCGTGGTTAGCTCGTACACAAGGATACACTATTGATGACATCTTCAATAACAAAGAATCAGAGTTCTGTAAACAAGTTTATTCAGAACTATTCCACTATCGTACAAACTTAGACGGTATGCAACTTATTGCACTTCCTAATAGTAACAATTGGGACGCCATCACGGATCTAGCGATCCATAAATCTGGTATCATCAAAGCGGGTACCATGTTTGGACTCTTTAACCGAAACAACGGAAGTGGTTGTGGTTTGAATATCATTACAGAGAAAGATATCAAAATTTCGCCAAAATCACCCCTTCACGAGGTTTCAATCAAACAATCGACTCTTTGGCTCAACTACTCACCAAACACCGTGTACGGTCCAATTTCACGCCCTAACGAAGACCAATTAGAAACTATTCAAAGAAAGTGAGGTTTCGACATGTGTATTCCACCAAAATTAACGTCCACCGTCTATGATTTCTTAGAAGAATTTAACAAACAAGACGGTCAGTGGAGTTCTGAAACGACTATTTCACTCCACAATGACTATGTTCGTTACAAAAATTATGCTAAAAACGAACAATATAAAATCTATCCACAATTTGACGGTACCTTTGTTCTCTTACTAGATACCATTAAAAATGCTGGATATCCAGATAAAATCATTACGAAAACCTACAATACAATGGAAGAAGTCGTTCAATTTATTGTAGCTTAAAAGGAGACTTAAATTATGACAGAAAAAATTGCAAAACCAGAAATTATTGTTCAATCGCACTTTCACGGTATTATTCAAGGTGTCAATTTCGATAATCAACTATTCTTTAATTCGATTAGTTGGTTTTTAGGAGAATTTGAAGACGATGAAGATATCGTAAAACGTAAAATGCTTCTCGAAACTGAATTTATTGAAGCACTGGATTACATCATTGAACGAAATTATATCAAATATGATTACGAGTTAGCTGAAATCGAAAATGCGTTACACGAATTGTTCTCTAAACCTGTTTCAGAAATGGAACCAGAATACCAACGATTATTGGGTTATGATTCACAAGAACAATTTATTGAAACTGTTCAAAAACTTTATCAAGAACTAGGAGGAAAAATTTAATGACACAATCAGAATTAATTTGTTTCTCTCTTGCTATCGTTTTTCTAACAATTAGTATCCTAATGATTATGTTCCAATTACGAAAACAACGAGACAAAACACTCGACGTTTTCCTAAAATTAGCAGAATTGGAACAAAAATTAGAAGCTAAATTACCTCTAACAACTGAATCTAAAGAACCAACACCCCAAGATTCACCATCTGTAAAAGTTGAGTTACCATCAAAAGAATCCTCTTATTTCTATATGACCTCAACGACAACGACATCCGTGGATCCAGAGCCGAAAATCTCTGAATCCCCTACCGAGCCAGCATCTACTGACGACAAACCTGAGAAACCACAAGGTATCACTTATAAAGTGGTTTCTCAAGCAGAAACAATGGTTCGTGACATTGATGAAACGTCGAAATTACTAGGTATCTCTCCAGGTAAAATTCGCAGTCAATTTTCGCTCTCAACGAACCGTAGTGCCACATGGCTCAACTCTATGTTGACACACTGGCTCAAAACAGACGAAAAACGTACCATAAAAACATTGGAATCGGTCAAACGGACTCGTAAAGAGTTGAAACCGTTCTTGAAACAATTAAAACAAGAACACATCTACTCTATCGGTAAAGTGTTATATGAAAGTATCAAAATTGATTTCAAGAACTACGAGATTCGTGAATTAACAACCAAACAATACGAATCTATTAAAACTTTAGATTCATCATTATTATTCACTCTGTTGAATCAAAATGTAGCAGAAGCGTATCAATCATGGAACAATGGTCAACCACAATTCGGACCAATCCCAGAAGCTCGTCTGTTTGATAATAAAGCATTAGATACCATTCTGGCATCATTAAAACAAGAAGGAATTACATTACGTATCGCTCTACTTGTACCAAAATCTTAGGAGGTTCAAATGGAAAACGCACCAATTATTAACTATAACAACACAAATTGTATCAGTTTCACAACAGGTGATGACACATGGTTCATTAGTTACGAATCTCCTATTATGCACATTCAAAAACAAACAAGTCCCTCTTATCGAGGGACTGATTACATTTTAGTCGCATTAGGTGATGATTATAATCGTTCTAAAACCACAGCTCGTCACTTGAACGCTATGTTAGATAAGTTTTCAGAACCGTTCGCAGGAGGATATTATTTCGGACGAACTGTTTATATCAAAAAAGAATACTTATCTCCTAACTACCAACGTTTTGCAGACCATTTAGGTCTTGTGAACTTATCTGAAATGGATAACCCACATAGACGTTCAATTTTAGACGATTTTTATCTTAACCAAATCAAAAAGAAATAAGGAGGTGAAACCTCAATGGTTTTACACTTGCCTGTCAACACAGCGTTTCTGGAATCAAGAACCAAAGACAATGTGGACGTTCTCAACTTCAAACCCCGTCGCAAATCGTTCGTCTATAAATCAGAAATAGAACTAGAAGCTCAGTTCGACCTATTCGTTTCTCAAGGTGTTACTGGTGAAACAAGTCGTTGTTACATCGGTTACAACTTAGTTGATAATCATAAACTTACATGGAGTATCATCCATCGTCTGCAAGATTATGCGAAACAAAATCAATATCCAGATCCAATTAAAATGACGCAAATGATCGTCTCAGAAGCGAATAAAAAAGAAAACTTTGGGACGAAACGCTATCTCATCGATATTGATACAAAAGAAGTACCTGTTTTATTACAAGTACGAGAAATCTTAAAAGATTTATCAGTAACTATACTAACATGGTACGAAACACCTAACGGATATCATATTGTAACTGAACGAGGTTTTCCTACCGCTACATTTACTAAAACATTCAAAGAAAATGTAACAGTGAAAGCTTGCCACGGAAACCAACTATATTCCTTTAAAACTAAATCATAAGGAGGTTACTTATGTTTCCTATTGAATATTCTATGCACGTACCTGCATCTACACGTTTCCCTTTTGAAGTAAACTCAATGTTTGTAAATGTAAAGATTCATTTCTCTATCAAACCAAAGAGTGACTTCAAAGACAAACCACTTCCATCAAAAGAAGAACGTCTCACAATTTCGGTTCGTTACAAAGACAATCAGACGTGCGAATCTCGTATCAAACCACTGTCCCTTGACCAATTCCTCGCTATGGACACTATTGAACCTACTCTCTTTGAAGGTGAAAGTGTGTTCGTACCACTAGATTTCGACGTTCAAACGAAAGAAATCATCGACGCATTTACACGTCTCTCAAGAGATACGTTAGTGTACATTATGCGTAACGAAGACTTTGAGTATCATTCAGGCGAAGAAATTTGTAGGCGTTTAAAAAAATATTTCAAAGTATCTTAATCTACTCGATCACTAACAGTAACGTTCCTCAGGAACCGAGCTGTTGGTGATACTCTTATACATAACTAAAAGGAGGTCTCCTCATGACTCAACCACTTAATGACTACGAAAAGCTTCAAAAACGATACAGTACTTTAGACGAAGCTCTTTACTACCTCAAGTTTCTATTCCCTGGTTCGTTTGTAAACAAGAACAATGAATTGATTCTTATTCCAGAAACAAATTTATACATCATACTGTCAGATTGTCATACGAAACTTCAGCTATTTGCTAAAGTACTCGAATGGTGTTCTAGAGATTCGTGTTTCAGCTTACATTACATGGTGATGAAAATAAATAAGCTTTACTGGAAACAAAATCGTAAAGCTCTCAATTCATTCTTTGACCAAAACTGGTCTCACGAAGATATGAGTCTTATTTACGAAACACTCGGCTGTCGTGTGAATCACGAATTAACTATCAAATTTATCGAATCTGGTTTCGACCTCAAGATTCTTGAAAGGAGTCTCAAATAATGCCACATTATAAAGCAAGAGAATATGCACTACTACACTTGAAACAAATGAAAGAAGTAACGATTCATTTATACAATTTAACCGTTAAATACGATTGGAAATTTGTTTGGTTGAATTTTCAACCATTTAGTCACGATAATGTATATCGTGCATTTATTAAGTTCCCTAAAGAACCAAATGCACAAGAACGTATCTTCATTTCTAAAACTATCCAAAGCTTTGATATTCCAATCTCTGTTGACTTAGGTTATCCTGATCAAGTTTGTCACGACCGTATTGAGAACCAACATGTAAATTCTGAAATTACCGAACCACCAATTCCGTTGGAACCAAAAGAAGGTTGGTTTTGGGATAATTTTATCTCTCTAAAAGCTACAGTTGGAGAAGATATCAAGGTGAAAATTACACTAGAAGATCCAGCTCCAAATGTCACAAAGTACTTACAAATTATCTCACCTGTTTGTTACAGTGTGTATCAGAATCTAAAACATGAAACAAAGGAAGTGATGTAAATGAGCCTATTAAAACACCTATTAATTTCAATCGCAATTACAATTTTTATTGCTTGGCGTTTTCCTGAAACTAATCTTCAAATAGCAATACAAAACGGTTCAACCTCTTTAATCTTTGGTTTGATTATTTCTACACAACTATTATTATGGACATATGTATTTTCAACTAGGTTTAAAAACTTATATAAAGACTTCGTACTCCAGAAAAAAGAACAAGAACAACCTTATAAGTTTCTATCACAACAAGTTATGACTCATTTATTCTTGTTCTGTACAACTGGTATTAGTTGGCTTTTCGTACCTAAATATGCAAATGCTATTCAACCGTTACTTATTTATTATTTCTGCGGATCCATTATCATGTTCGGATTTATCTATATCTATGTACGGATTGAAGAAGAAATTTTAGTTCACTTATAAAACTACTCTAACTTTAAGAAAGAAGGTACTAACTTAATGTATATTCAAGCAAGTTCTTATGAACGAGTCATGTCGATTCGCAAAATTACAAACCCTGAACACGGTATTCTAGACGTTGTTCGAGAATTATATGCTCAAATTCGAGATTTAGAAGGTTATCAAGACGAAGAAGATATCGATCATTTAGATATTGATTTAAATATTCTATTCAACAATGAAGACAACGAATTTGAAGATAATTACGAAAATCTACAGAAATTAAAATATTTCTTAAAATTCCATACAGAAGTATTTGCAAGACTACAAAAAGAACAATATTTACGTATCTGGACCCAGCATGACCCTATGTATAGTATCGAAATCCAATATAGACACGACGGCTATGCGTTAGAAGCTTATTCGAACATCGACAATGATTACATGTGGGATAAAATAATGGAATACGTAGAATAAAGGAGGTCTAAACTTAAATGAAACAAAATAAATGGTTACAAATTATTACTATACTATTGTCAATCCTCCTTCAAATAGGATTGTTTCTATTCGTATTAACTAATGTCCATACGGAAGAAGTAAAATTTTTTAATATATCAATGTTACTTCAAATTTTACCATCATATGGTTTAGTGATAATAAGTATTCTGACATTAGGTGGTATCATATACGGTGGTTACTATATAAAAAAGCATAAACAACCTTGGCTAACCTATATCCAAGAAAATATTATCAAGCCTTTACATAAAAGTATTGTCATCGGAGGTTGTATTCAAGCAACTAATTTTTGTATATTAATCATCACACTTTTAGTAAATTTACATTCAGAAGAATTACGACCACAACTAGTCCTATTATTAAATATAATTGGAGTAACAGCAGGTATTCTATGGTTTTCTGCTATCTTATTAGAAATTTGTTTCATTGACAAAGAAGACACTTGCTTTTTAGATAAGGAGTGTCTGTCAAAATGAAACAAAACAAACCGTTACAACTAATGATCCAAGACAAATCACGTCTCGACCAATTGCTCAAAAACCACATGTCACGCCACTCTAAGATTCATTCAAGAGAAGTCTCTGTATATACAGAGTATATACTTGAGAATCCAAAAAAAGTGACTAACCAATCGTTGAGCGTCTATAGAGACATAAGACCAAAATACGCAAAGCTGTTCATGCAACAATGGAAATACATTGTGATTCAAAAATCAATGAATCCCTATTCGGACAATGTTATGGTGGTCACCTATACGAACGATGATGAGTTCGTAGGAAACATCAAACTGATGTGGGACTTACAAAAAAACTTATAATACGAACCATGGATCTTTGGATCCGTGGTCCTTTCGTATCAACACCAAAGGAGGCGTTATTTATGAACGAAAAATTAAAATCACTTATCAATGGTCTAGCTGTCACATTAACCACACACCAACCTATGGAAGATTCACTAAATACAATTGACCTTATTGCTCGTAGTTTCTTACACGAAGAAATGACTAAAGAAGATACAGAATATGTACGTGAACATCTAGGTTGGTCTTACATGACACCAGACCACATCCAACTATCGATTCGTTAAGGAGGTTCACCATGTCACTTATCCCCAAAATTAAATGTGCTTATTGCCATGAACCATCTTTACTGACCGAATTTATGTCCGATTCAGAAATTCTACAAGAATCGGAACTTGGTTACTGCCCAAAATGTGACCAACCCAACTGTATCAATCTTACCTGTACCATCACAGCATCCGTTACACCGATTGAAACACAGATAACATTTCTAGAATTTCAACTAGACGCCTGGCAAGAACTACGTTCGAAACAAAGCGAAGATATTAATCTGATTAAAAATCAAATTAAGTTCTATAAAGACCAAATTAAAAAATGGACCAAAATACAAAAAGGAGATACAAAATGACTCCATTCACCCTATTTGCATTAATTGACCCACATATATCACATTTTCTAATTGCGGTTTCTTTCTGTGGTCTACTTTTTAGTATCCTATACGGTATCTTATCTCGTGACTTATCTAAAGACTTAAAGAAACTACCTGAAGATATTCCTACGAACAACCTCTTTGACCCACAAGGATTCTTCGATTCAAAAACACAAAAAGTTATTCAGGAAATGAATCAATTGTGGTCCAAAGATTACGTTCAAACACAACTAACTGTTGTGATTGCTAAAGATATGTTCCACTACCCTTTAGATAGTTTATCTGAAGTATTAGTCGAACGATGGAAACTAAATGACTTGAATAGTCCTATTCATCATATCGTCTTACTTGTTGATATTACTGAACAAAGTGTGACAACCATCATTTCAGAACAACTTGCAGATATCTTGACTCCAGAAAAACGAGACGAACTAAATGATTTATTTGCTAAATCATTTAAAGGTTTAAAATTCGACTCTGGACTACGAGCATATATGGATGAACTTGATTACATGTTACACATGACTCGTACGCAAAAAGAAAAAGAGAAACGAGACCATCTGTTACAAGAAATTAAAGAAAATCAAGATAACTTAGAAGCATCCGTCCATACACAAACACTAATTTCGACGTTAAATTTACTCAAGAAATAAAGGAGAAACAAACTATGTCTACAAACTCATTTATCGCATACAAGGAAAACAATAAAATTACTGCTATCTACTGTCACTGGGACGGTTACTTAGAATACAATGGTGACCTATTAAAAACACTCTATCCGAAACATCGTGCCAAAGCACTTATGGACTTAGGAGATATTTCAGCTCTTGAAGGTAAAATTTCATCAGACGAACCTGATTTTGCATACGACATTACCTATTCAGAAGTCGTTCAAAAATATATGAATAAAGTAACTGAAGCATATCACCGAGACCGTCACGAAGATTGGGAACAAGTCAAACCAAAAGAATTTGACTCAGTGGATGACTATCGTAACTATCTAAGAGACCACGGTTGGATTGAGTTTGCATATCTATTCAATGCAGACAATGACGATACAGCACCACACAACACTTGGTCTTACATCACACCAGGCGAATCAGATAAGTTTCAAACGTTTTAGAAAGGAATCGTAAAAATGTCCAAAAATAAATACGACGCTATTATTGTGCGAACACCAGAGCTAGGTCTTACACGAGACCAATATATCCTATTATTGGAAACACTAAGAGACGATTATGTAACTATCGTTGAAAATCCACTTTCTGAAATTAACTGTATTTTATTCATTACAGAAGCCTTAGATAGTCACTTTGATTATGATACAGATTCATTTATCAATCACTATAAATCAATTCTTCTCAACATCTCTGAAACTTATGACGGTACACTTGTCATCGACGATTGTGCGTATCTAATACAAGTTCAATAACATATGGTCTATCGACCATCGGGTTAGATGTGGGTATCGTTATCAGATATCCACACTACCCTAAATCCATTTTAGTGTCCACTTCAGGACACTCTTTTTTACACTCACGCTCTTAGAAAGGAGTTTGTTCTATGGAAAAATACCAATTTACAGAAATCTTTTCCAATCAACTTCCACGTACAGACGGTGAAGTTCGAGTATACAAACTATCTGATGAGATCATCAGTAAATACTCAAAGAATCAAAAACGTCCTGTATTCAATCAAGAAAATGTTGAAGTTGGTGTTGCTAAAATTGATATTAAAGCAAAAACAGCAACTGTCATTTTTAATGATTACTACAAGAAACAAGCATCAAAATCACAACCAAAGAAAGGAACTAAAAAATGATTGAAATTAAAGTCCCATCACAACAACGTTACGCTTACGTAGAACTAATGAAAATTCAACCACAAGATACATACTTTCTTTTCGGTTGGGATTTCAACAATCTAACAAAAGGTGAACTGATTTCAGCATCTATGTCAAATCTACAAAAACGACTTACTAAAGTAACTCGCAAATTAGTTGTAGATAAAGAACATTACATTAAAAAATTATCACTAGAAGATATCGTTAAAGAAATCAAAGAAACTACAAAAGAACGTATTACCGCTCTAATCGACAATTCACATGAACATTGTCCCGATCCTGCGTTTACACATATTTTTGAAAACCAATTAAACGCAGAACTTGCTTTACTAGAACGCTTAAATATGGCTAGTTCTGTATTTGTCACATTCTCTATCGACGAAGACAACAATACGTTCATCATCCACGACTCGTTCCAAAACGGTCAACAAATGTTGGAGTTCACACAAACAACGTACGGTCTCGTCCATCAAATCGACGTTAAAAAAGCGAGTCATTCAAACCAAGGGGATTTGTTACTCTCTATCACGTACCAACAGGAGGACTAATATGACACAAAAACCACCGTTTCAAAAATCAATTAAATCTACATTTATTGGTGTCATTAATGCTGTCACTATCACCGATAAACAAGACTATGACAATGTGGATACTATTTTAGATTTACTCTACTCTCACTATCAACACCCATATATCACGGACAAACATTTTATTCGAGCTTTGTACCACAGTGTTCATAATTTCAATCAAACTCTATTACCATTTGACAATCCAAATCAAATCGTACATCACGTTCGAGAACTTATCGAACACAAATTTGAATACGCTAGTTTCAAAGAGTTTCGTTTCTGCTATAACGAAAAATTAAAATCATGTTTCGACCATGTAGACGAACTAATTGAAACAAAAGCTTAAAGGAGTCTATTCTATGAAACAATATTTGAAAAAATTCGCAGAAAGTATCTATTTCGACCTAATAGGTATCGCTTTAGTAGTCGGAATCGCCATTTATTCAGGATACCTGAATACACGTCTCGACAAGTTTGTCGATTGGGGACCTTGGACAGCTCTTGTACCATTAGGTCTTATTTCAGTGGTCAACGTTGGTTTATCTATGGTTTCCACACGTTTCACTGGACGTATCAACAGATTAGGTAACCTCTTTGGGATTGTAAACGTTGCTTTGTCTGGAACCATTGACTATATCTTAGGCAACAAAGCCGCACCGATCACATACTTAATTACATTTCTAGTGTACTCGGTGGCTATTAAACAATGGAAGAAATCCCAAGAAGGTAAAGCGAACACCATGTCTAAAGAAAGACAAATGGTTTGGATTGCAATTTTCGTCGTCGGTTCATTCGGCGTATCGTTTTTAGCAAACTTCTACGGTTACAACTATCAAATGAACTTCCTTGCATACGTCACAACTGTTGCGTTTGCATTATCACTAATTGCAAACTTACTTAACATGTTGAAATTAACAAGTCAATACCATTTCTGGTTAATTTACAACTTTGTACAACTACTAAAAGCGTTCACACAAGGAAACTTTGCGAACGTAGGTAAATACATTTTCTACATTATCAACTCTATCGGTGCCCTATTCTTATGGAACGATAGTGAGAAACCATCTGAGGAGGCTTAACTTATGGAACACAAATTAAGAATTAAAAGATTTCAAGAAGATCTAAACGAATTAAACCAACCAGATGTCTTCTTAATCGGCGTTGGTTATGAAGACGACGGTTCTGAAAGCATTATCGCAAGTTCTTCAATTGATAACCCTAGAATGATGTTATCAGGACTAGCTCAACTATGTGCAGACGACGACGGATTTTACACTTTATTCAAATCAGCCGTCGAAATTGCTGAATCTCATTCACAGGAGGACGCCTTTGATGACTAACAAACTTTATATGACAGGAAGTGTTACTTCTAATGGTGTACTTCCTAAAGAAGTGATTCGTATCTTAGAGAACGCTATGAAGTTAAACCGAGAAATCATTTTAGCTGACTCTTATGGTTTTGAATCACAAGTACAACAATATTTAAGTAACAAAAAATATCCACATGTGACTATTTATTACGCACGACCAGATAGACCGAAAGTATTAAAATCACATCGCTGGCAAACAGAAAAAGTACTAGTGGATCCACATGCGGACCACTTGACTCGTGAAATTGCAATCGCTAATAAATTATCTGAGGATTGCTCTATTATGTTTGCCATGTGGAACAAACAAAGTTCTTTTATTCGTACCTCAATGTTACGAACACTACAACAAGATAAGCCTGTTGCGGTCTATACATTTGGTGAACCACACCCTACTCGTCAATTTGACACTCCAGCTCAATTTTATGAGACATATCCAAACCATGATAAAAACTAATCTATGGTATAATAATATTTGAAAGGAGTGACAAAATGACACAGCAACCAATTCATATCGAAATCCATGACGACAACACTAGAGGTGTTCTTGTTATGCACGATAGCAAACCCTATTATACAGAACAAATGGTTCCTGAAATCAAAAACGTAAGTGATTATGAATTAGTAACCTCAATGGTTATGCAAATCATGAACACAGGAATCCCTTGTTGGTTCGGAACTCGTATTACATTAAATGAAAATGTAACCATTTTAAGTTTATACGAATCTGAAAAAGATAGAGACCAACCACCTCTATATCAATTTATCTTTACAAATATTGATTCTAAAGCAATTGATCGTGGTTTATATGCACTAGACTTAATGCAACGAGGACAACCTTTGGTTCCACCTGGAGGTGACACAAATGAATGAAGCAGAAATCAAAAAACGTGTCAACCATTTAGCGTCCAAAGTACATGTTGTTGGTCAAGATGTTGACGCTGATAAATTACACATTCTTAATGTAACATCTAAACAAGCGGTTCGAGTCCCACTAAACATTACAGAAATCTCTCCGCTTTCACGTAAAGATGTGACATCAAATATGATTGAAGACTTCTTAACAGAACAATTCGTTTCGCAAAAGCTGACCCCGTGTACTTTCTACGAAGTACTCTCTTTAAGTCAAGACGTACACATGCTTTCAATCTATGAAACACAAGGCGACGCCATGCACGAAATGCCACCTTGCTATCAGTTCTTATTTACGAACTTCAAGCAAAAAGAAATCATCGACGAAATAGGTTCCATTGTGACAGACCACTTAGTCCATGTTGTTCAAGAGCAAGGTGATGTCTCATGAAGGCAACGCTTCATCCCTATCAGGAGTACAGTAAAAACTTTATCCTCACTAGACCTCGTTCCGCTCTCTTTATGGAGTGTGGAACTGGGAAAACTCTGGTAACACTCTCTGCTCTTGAGACACTACAACTGAACCATCACATTCTGGTGATTGCTCCAAAACTGGTGGCTCAAACTTCATGGACGGAAGAAATTATCAAATGGAGTATCAACCTAAACCCTGTCGTACTCGCTGGACTCGATAAAAAGAAACGTCTCAAAATGTACGAACAAATTCCGCATCTGCCACCTTCGATTTTCTTTATCAACAGAGAACTTGTGGTAGACTTGATTGAAAACACACCAGACTGGTACTTCCCTACCGTCGTTATTGATGAAATGCACAGTTTTAAATCCGCTACAAGTAACCGATTTAAGGCACTCAAAAAGATTTCACCAAAAATCGAACGACTAATTGGTCTCACAGGAACGCCTCAACCAAACGGTCTATTAGACCTCTGGGCTCAAGTCTATCTCTTGGACCACGGTTACCGTCTGGGACAAACCATGAGCCAATACAAAGAATGGTTCTTCATTCCAGATACCAAACGTCTCGTGAATAACCGAGTCGTATTCTTCGACCCAAAACCTGGAGCCGAAGAAGAAATTCATAGGCGACTCCAAGGGCTTGTTGTTTCGGTCAAAAACACGGCACTAAAATTGCCACCAATTTCTTACGTAGACCATAGACTCACGTTAGATAAAACAGAAAAAGACTTGTACAACAAGTTTATCAAAGAGAATGTTCTTGCGTTTGATGAAACAGAACGTAACGTCCCCGTAGACGACGAAAATGCTACCTCATTCATTCCAGCAACCAACGCTGGGGTAAAAGCCTTAAAATTATGGCAAATGGCGTCAGGGGCTCTCTATAAGCCTCTAGAAGAACGTAAATCGCCACATGACTTTTACCACATTCATTCGAAGAAAGCTGAATTTTTGGAGCATATTCTAGAAACATCAGACGGAAACGTTCTTGTGTTCTATAACTTCAAATCAGACTTAATTATTTTAGAAAAAGAGTTACAAAAATTAGGTTACATTCCTTATGGACAACCAAACAAAAAGAATCACCCCACTTATGCTGTATTCGACAAGTCTGTCGAACTCAAAAATGCGTGGTGTGATCGCAAAATCAACGTCCTCCTTATGCAACCAGATTCCGCTGGAATCGGTATTAACATTCAATCAGGTGGACATACAATTGTTTGGTACACGATTCCTGTTCGACTAGATACGTACACACAGGCGAACGCTCGTTTGTTCCGTCAAGGTCAAACAGAATCAGTTATTGTCCATCATTTACTCACAAAAGGAACAATTGATGAGAAATTTAGAAATGCTCTAGATATCAAAGAACGTAGCCAGCAAGCGTTGCTTGAGGCTACGAAACAAGTATTATCGACACCTTATTTGTAACATAAAAAAGACCCTTAGTAGTTCTACTAAGGGTTTCTTTCTTTTTATGGTAGCACAAGTACTGCACCCGCACTAATTGCGTCCATATCTCGAATCTCATTTAGATTCGCTAATTCATCGATACCAACTTTCACTTCGTTAGAAATCGAAGTTAATGTATCACCATCTTGTATCTCGTAGACGTATTTTCCATCTGGACGTTGATACAATTTATTAGATACAGTATAAGGTGTTACAGTTGTTGTAGTTGTCGTCTCTGTAGTTTCAGGCTTTGCAACAGGTTGTTGCTCAGGTTGAGCCGAGCCTTTGGCGGGTTCACTAACCGTCTCCGTTGTCGTTACCTCAACCGCAGACGCTTGTGCCACTGGTAATTTTGGGCGGAAATTTGAGACCGCTGAAAATCCTATCCAGCAAATAAGAATACTACCAACTATAAAACCAATTACCGAAAGTATTCTTTCGAGTAATTTCTTTTTCATCCGAACCAGTCCTTTCTTGATTTTTACGAGTCTATGGTCTATACTAAGTATAGCCATATATGGACTAAGAATCAAGTATTTTGTATAAAATTTTACAAAAAGTCCTGGTTCCCTATTTTCCATTAGGTAATTATCTTGTCATGTGTTTGTGGTAAAACAAGTAACAAGAAATACACAAAAATTAAGAAGCCAAATAAAGAAGTTCTCTACTCAAATAGAAAACAAATTTTTATGAAGCCAGAAAGAAGGAATTTAAAAAATGACAAATAGAGTTATGATTCAAGGTGTTGTGAAATATTCTCACATCACTCGTCACACAACAGAAGAAGAATTATTACGTTCACAACAAGCTCGTAAATCAAAATTCAAAGACAATCCACATAGTTACGTATCATTAGAACACGTTTCTATTATCCCAAGTGACCCATCAGGTCAATTAACACCAGCTGAATTATTAGTACAACAACAAGAGTTTTATACAAAAGCATCTACACCAGGTGTGTTCTACTATCAACCTAAAAATGCTTCTAAAACTACTTTAGCAAATGTGTTTGTACGTGATGAAAATGGTCAATATCAACCTGTAGAAAATACTCGTGAATTAAAACAAGGTGTTACAGTTGCTGTACAATTACGTCAGTACGAAGCTTACGCTAAACAACACTTTAACATGGATAATATTTTCGTAGCATCTCAAGATGATTTCTATGTTGGAGCAAACGCTGTGACAAATGACTTCTTGACACAAGCAGGATTCAACGTAGCTGGTCCAGCTATCGTTACTAAAGTACCTGGAGCAGAAGCTACACCTGCACCACAACAACCGCAAGTACAACCTGTACAACCGCAACCAGCTAGTTTCGTGCCTCAAACACAAGCCCCAGCTACAAACTATAATGTGCCTTTACAAGGTGTTCAAGCTCCAGTTACAGGACCTTACAATCCGCCAGTACAACAAAACGTTGCACCAGCCCCAGCACCACAAATGCCTGCGGTTGATCCACTATTAAGTGGCGAAGGGATTCCAACACAAAACTCAGGAATCACTTACCAATAATAAAACTAATACCACAAACACATGATATCATTACAGACCGCTCTCCTATCGGAGGGCGGTTCTTACATACATATATGGCACCACAAAGGAGGAATCTCATGAATCGAACAAAACTCATGAAAAGCATTACAACACCGTTAATTATTACTAACATAATCTTGTTGTTTATGCAGATTTTTACAAACATATTATCCAAAGACATTGAAACCGCAGTGATGATGAATCTCGTCTTCACTTGTCTTAATGCTTTCTTTTTCTTATTACTAATCTTAGCCATCATTGGCGACAAATTATCCTTAATGGCACACAAAGGACGTATCATTACACTATTCGTTTGTGCACTTGCTTATAGTGGTTTCGCATATTTGTACGGCAGTCGTCCAACCATTATGAAACATGTACCAACATACGGACTTTTAGACGAATTATCCGCTAAAAGTGTCTACGACTTACCTACATTAGAATTTGTAGACGATGATTACTGGTACTTAAATGACGGTTCGAAAATCGAACGTACACAAGATGTGATTGTTCTTATTTACAATCCTACTTGTCACTTATGCCAGAAATCATCAAACTCTTATGAACAATATAAAGAGTTAGCTAAAAGTAACAACAAACAAATTTTCGTAGCTAACGTTGCTACTAAAGTAGGTTCAAATTTAGCTCAAGCTTATAACGTTCGAGGATATCCTCAAATGTTGTTCTTCAAAGCTGGTCAACACGAACGTACTTATGACCTATTTAATGAAGCAACACATAAACTACACACATTAGAAGAAATCACAGCAGAAATTTCTAAATAAAGGAGGTGTCTCGTACAGTGGACCAACAACAAGTGGCATCACTCTACTATCACCCACTCATTCAAACAATTAAAGACAACCCAAGATGGACGATCTCCGAGGAGAAACGTCCTCTTGATTTAGTGAAAATCTTAAACCCACAAACACAACAAACAAATCACTTACCTGGTGCCACTTATCGTGACGCTCGTTGTTTAGTGACATTGGATACATTAGTAAGTCATTTTGCGACACCACCCAATATCACATATTTCTTAGATACAGCTTTAGACGACTTCTTAGTCATCGATATTGAAAAGTATTGTCCAGAAAATCTGAAACAACAATTGCTTCAAATCCCACATCTTTATGCAGAATATTCTTCAAGTGGTACGGGGATCCATTTAATCGTACGTAAACCGTCGAACTATTATGACTATCCAAATGCTTTGGAAAAACCGTCTCTCCAGTTTAGAGACCCTACCCCTCCACCGCCACCAGAACAACCAAAAGTATGGTTCGAAATTCTGCAACATCATTTTGTAAAATTCACAGGAAACCAAGTGTTGTTCCCACAAGGGCAACAACCAATTGAACCGTTCTATCAAGAACTCGCTCAAAATGCAAAGAAAGTCGTTCGTGGCGATATTGAAACCGATATGGACTTATCCATTGAAGATATTCCTGACGGACAATGGATTGTAGACCAATTAACAGGTTTCACTCCAGCAAAAGACCGTTCTGAATACCATCTTCAATCACATTACGACTATGCCACTATCGGTGTGATCCGTCGTCAATGGAAGAAATTACAATCTTCAATGAAGATTAAATTGAACGGTCACAAATACACTGAAGCAGAAGAAGTACTTCTTCTCTACCATGCGGTATCAGAAACACTGCCGTGGCGTGATAAATATGGTGAATCAAGACTAGGTATGCCATATTTAATGTACGCTATTACAAACCAATTAGCTGAAGACAAAGGAAAACAAGAAGAAAAAAGACATCGTAAAGAAGGTGAGAAAAAATGAAATCATTAAAAAATACACTACGAGAAATGTTCGACGAATCAGCTAACAAAATTGCGATTGTCTTTTTCTTACTTGTCAACACTTACTATTTATTCTTTATGCTTGTTTTTAAAGTACAAACCTACGAAGCAGGCTTTTATGTAGTGATTAGTTTAACGATACAGTTAATTTATCTCACTTTGGGTGCAATTTTTGCACAAGTTAATCAAAATAAAGCCATTTACGTGGCATCCATGCTCTACCCACTAGCGTTAGCATGGTTTTACATCCCAATTATTTGGAAAGGACTTTAAAAAGATATGAATGAAAATTTAGAAAGACAATTATTTCATGCCTACATGACAAACATTTTCAAACATAAGGAGGCAAAACCTTTGTTCCTTATTGTAGGACGTACAGCATCTGGAAAGTCCACTGTAGAAGCTCAATTAAATCAAATCTATAATGCCGAGCCAATCAAATCCTACACGACTCGACCTGCTCGTCCAAACGACGAAACACATACATTCGTCGATCAAGCACGTTTCGAAGAATTACGCAACTCTCTAGTTGCTTACACTAAAATTAACGACTATGAGTACGGTGTGACCGCTCATCAAATTATTCGTGGAAGTTTCTATGTGATTGACCCTGTTGGAGTCGAATACTTAGTCAATAGTGGTTTCTTTGATAGACAAAAACACATCTATCCAACCATTATTCATTTAGATGTACCAGAAGACGTTCGTCTTGAACGCTTCCTAAAACGTGGTGGAACAAAAGAAGCGTTCGTTGAACGCCAAAAATCTGAAGATATTGCTTTTGCCCCACTTGACTCTCTCAAAGAATTGAATCCAAACTTAGTCACTATTGACGGAACACAAGAACTGTCTACGGTTGTGCGACAAATCTCTACGTTATTCCAAGTACAACAAAAATTACTATACTGTCTAAAACCATACTGGTCATTTGAAACAACAATTGCTGATAGTGTAGTTTCATTAGCAAGAGACTTAGAAGACCGTAAACAAACGTATAAATACAGTGTGACTGAATTAAATGAAAAAGCTGAATTAGCGATGAAACGAGTTCAAAATTTAGACTTTGAACCAATGCTTTCTGTAAGTGAAATGGAAAATTGCTCTATTGAAGAACAAAATACACACTTACATCTTGAAATCGACCTTATGGACGCACTTCGTATCATCACATTACGCTTCACTGATTTATACTATCATAAAGTAAAAACAGATCAGTTATCTTTAGACGACGCTACACGCTCATTAGACCGTCTCTACGCTTCTTTAACACTCAACCTTACACTTCGTACCGATGAGTTCTTAGAACGCTTAGAAGGGCTTAAAATCAAATATAAAGACACTCTAGAAAACGAACCTGTTTCACCAAGCATTACTCGTGACGATATTCCGCTTCATTTGTTTACATTACCTGAAGTCACTTCAGATAATCGTAAACCTACAAATGAACTTGAAATTGCATTGTACCTACCAGAACATATCAAAAATGCTATTAACCCAAGAGATATGCAACTCTTAATTCAAGCTCTGGACGCTAATGTCTCTACATTCCTAGAAGACCCTGCAAAATACCGTCAAATCTTAGAACAAGCAATCCCTAGAAAGAAAGGATAATCACTATGTCAAAACCTATTGTATATTCAAAAGATAACTGTGTTGAATGTTTACGTACTAAAGTCTACTTCCAAACACGTGGATACGACTTTGAAGAACTCAAATTAGATCCAGAAGCCCCAGAAAATGCTGAACTTATGAACACATTTAGAGAAAAAGGCTTCGGTTCATTCCCTATCGTTCAATACGGCGACACTTTAGACCAAGCATGGTCTGGTCACCGTGACAATTTACTAAACGAATACTACCCTGCTAAACCTTAAAGAAACACAAAACCCGTAACCATATGGTTACGGGTATTTTTTTCGTCCTAATCTTGTAAGAACGGATATTTTAGGTACAGCATCAGTAGAGCTGTTACGACTAGAAGTGTTACGAACACGTACTCGCTAGGTTGTCCTGTACGATAAATCCAGAGGTGAAATCCTTTTTTCACACGAGCACCGCCGTTGTATTCACGATACTGACTGATTGGATACCACCAACAAATCCCACTTCTGGACAAGTCATCCAACCAGAGGTGAACGAAGTACCCTACTGCAATCGGGATCACAATCGGTAAACCGATAGTTGCAATCACCAATATTCCGAGTGCCCAAATAGTATGTGTCGCACCTCTATGTTCTACTGGGATGTATATCCACCGTCCCAACAGTGAGTTCGGGCTATCTACGTCGGGTAATAATGTTCCGAAAATATATGGTACGAATAAAATCGACCATAATAATACCTGGTTCGTTATTCCTAGTGACTCTAATGGTTGGACAGCTCTTTGATACACTTGATTACAAAACTCTTGTATCGTTGGAGACACCCATTGGTTCTGAACACCATAGTCATAAGTTAGCTTTCCAATCACGGCAACTGACGTTGCTGAAATTGCGTGATTTTTTCCGAGCATCTTCTTTAGTTCCTTTCTAAGTTACGCCATTTATGAGCCAATTATAACATCTTTTCTTTGTTACTGCAACGTGTGACGCACACGAGACACTTGAGCTCGTTTCTGTAAGTGGAAACGAGCCGAGTTAGTTTTTGAATACCCCCGCTTACAAACCGTGGGGTACGTCAAAATACTAAATAAATACTCGAAAGTGAGGTAAATTTTTTATGAAATTAAACGATACGCTAGGAATCATTGTTGGTATTGCCCTAAAACACAAAGTTGTACCAGCTTTATTCGGTGACCCTGGGATTGGGAAATCAAGCTGGTTAGAGGCTTTAGCTGAAAAAGAAGGTACAAAATGCTTTACCGTAGCATGTAACCAGTTAGGTGACAAAACTGACTTGACTGGTGCTAGAACTGTTCCAGCCAACAAGACACAAACAGACTGGAAACAAGTATTCTTCCCACATGCGGATATTTACGACGCTATCACTTACGCTGAAGATCATCCGCAAGAAAACCCTAAGTTACTGTTAGACGAGTATAACCGTACAACATCTGACGTAACTAGTGCGGTACTATCTATCATTACAACGAAGACTATCGGGAACAAACGTATTCCTAAGAACTTAGATATCCTAATTGCTGGTAATGATAAAGGGAATATTGCAAGTCTTGATGAGGCTTCTATCTCTCGTACATTGGTACTTGACGTAGAACCTGATACGCCTACATTCTTAGCGTTACACACAGACTTACACCCTGTCTTACGTGAAGTATTAGTTGCAAACCAAGATTATATCTTCGGACGTCACTCTGAGTTACTTGCATCTATGAATCAAGGTGAAGACGAAGACGATATGAGTTCAGAATACGAAGTGTATGGTATGGACTCTACTATCGACCAAATCACGACACCACGTACGATTAAATATCTTTCAGATATCTTAAATCACATGCCTGAAGATTTAATCAACTCATTGATGAGCACAACAATCACATTGAAACGTTACCCAGACGTAACATGTTCTCAATTAGACGAAATCATTTTCGGTGCCGTTGGTTATACGAAATTTAGTGAAGAAGTCACTAAACGTTTCCCAACTTACATGGCATCACTATCTGGTTCAACTCAACAATCAAACCAAGGGGTTCTTATCCCACGTCCACCGATTGTAGATACACTACGTTCACTATCTTCTTACTCAGAAATTGAAAACGAAGTAAGTGCGTTAGACCATCGTGCAAAATCAATCTTACTTCAGTTCGCATTAGCTGACGCTGAAGATAATAAAGATATTATCAAAGCTTGTATGTCAACTATCGAAGAAACTGATGAAAATGGATACTCTATCGTGATCCATCCAGAAATTGCTAAAAACTTATTAAGTGTTGCTGTAAACGGAATGTTCGATAAAGACAACTTCGACTTTGCACGTTCATTCAAGAACCCAGCGGGTAACTACTTCCGTAACTTACCAACTGCTTAAAACTAGAACTAAGGAGGGGTTCCAAATATGTGGAACATTACAAATCATAAACCAAGTCGATTGGAACCAACGGTTGTTCCAGCTTTTGTGAACCAAAATCCACAAAGTGACGAAATTTTCGAAATGTTTCGTGACGACTTATTTACACAACTTAACCAACCGTTACGACCAGGATTGGACCCAAACTATGTGTTTGACGGACATCAAGAAGATAAAGACTCTATCTCTGAAACCTTTGTCACGGAACTTTTCCTTGACGAAGGTGAGTCCGACCGTAGTGTGAAATTACGAGACTTCCTAGCTCAAACGTTACTTCACTACCAACCAAATTTCGAAACTATTGACTCTTCACTTATGGTTCAAAATGCAACAGCAGAAAACTTACCTCTGCCGATTGTTCAAGGTGCTAGAAGTATCGTCTATACTGTCGCAACAGACGTTATCCCAACCGCTAAACAATATCTTGCTGGTCAAGTATCGTTTGACTACTGGGCAACATCTTTCGGTTTCACATTCCGTGTCCCAGCTTTACTCATCAGCATGGATACACCTGATATCTACAAAGAGTTTCAACAATACGTTCAAACAACAGTCGTCCCTATCCAATCGCAATTACCAATCGAGACGAATGTGGCTCTACAAGAATTTTACAAAACAAACCTTGACGGTTTAGCTGAAGGTTTTAAAATCAGAGCCAACATTCAGGATAATAATCATGATTACTCGTTCGCAAGAATCTTGCATACGTGTATCATGCAGTTTGTCAACCAAAGTGGTCAAACTGGGATTATCCCAACGTCTCTAAAAGAAATCATTCACCCTACGACTATCATGTTCCTAAATGTTGAAAAACATGCTCATAGCAATAATCGAGACATTAATCGAACTTGGGACAGTGCTATGAAAATGTCAAGAACAAAACTAGTTGGTTTAAATAAAATCAAAAAGTTGTCTGAAGAACAACAACTAGACGCTATGCGTCAACGTTCAAATGCTCGTCGCAGTGCATTAATGAATAATGCAAACAAAGACGAACTGTCTCGCAAGAAACGTGCAAAACCTTTCGGTAAAAATCTGAAAACAAGTAAACAATTAACGAAAGAGATTGCACGTATTTTAAGTAAAATGAAAAAGGTTCGTATGTCGAACAACGTCATCAAGACTCGCAAAACAACGTTCAACAAACCGAACCGTAGAGACCCAGACAACTACGACAAACCTGGTATCATTTATAGTCACCAATATGTTCCAGATATCCATATCTATCTAGATACATCTGGTTCCATCAGTGAGCACAACTATAAAGAGGCGTGTATGGCAATCATTCACCTTGCCCAAACACTTAAAACAAAACTTTATCTAAACAGTTTCTCACATGTACTCTCTCAACCAGCTTTAGTCGATATTGCGAATTGTTCCAAAGACGTTGCCTGGAAACGTCTACAAAATATCCCTAAAGTGTCTGGCGGTACAAACTTTGACCTCGTATGGAACTACATCCATCAGTCACCACAACGTAAACAAGAATTATCGATTATGATTACGGACTTCGAGTATACACCATCAAACAGTTATACAACACCACTTCCAAAAAACTTATTCTACGTTCCTTGTGGAGGTTTCCAAATCGATAGCTTACGTCGTAGTGCGACTTACTTCGTCAATAGTACACGTCGTTTAGACGCTAATTTACGAAACAAAATTATCTTCTAAGGGTAGAGACTTCTCTGCCCTTTATACATATTTCACTAAAAGGAGGAAATTATGGTAGTACACAACTTTACTGGAAATTCTGGAGGTAACAATACAAATGGTAACCCGCCTTCAGGAAACATTCCAAACGGAAACCATAACTTTGGTAGCCGTTATCAACCGAATCCAAATCCTGGACCAACTGTTCCAGACTCTCTATTAAACTTTAACGACCGTTACAAAAACAAATCGAACTGTAAATTCCGTGAAGACGTGATTGACCAAACACTTTCCGTCCTTATAGGTCAAGAAAAACCAAATCCATTACTTATCGGTGAGGCTGGTGTCGGTAAAACCAAGATCGCAGAAGAACTAGCACACCGATTAGCCAATAATCACGTCACTATTCCCGACCTAATCAAAGGTTCCGTTATCTTTGGTTTCCAACCAAGTAACTTAGTCGCTGGAACAGGAGTACGTGGTCAACTAGAAGAAAAAGTAAAAGAGCTCTTAGAATTTGCATCTGATAAGAAAAACAAAGCTATTCTATTCATTGATGAAATTCATATGCTCTTTTCTGGTGACCCTTCATACGAGCAAATTTCACAAATCTTGAAACCTGCTCTATCACGAGGTGACATTAAAGTAATCGGTGCGACTACAATGTCTGAGGCTCAAAAACTCTACAAAGACCCAGCCTTTGAACGTCGTATGCAATCCGTGATTGTCAACGAATTGACTGAAGATCAATCCCTTGAAATCTTAGAATCGATTGCTCCGACTACTTCTAGTCGTTACAATACCATTCCACTAACAACGGACTTATTACGTTTCATGGTAGACATGTCTCAAAAATATAGTAACGGTAAAAGCCACCAACCTGACGCATCCGTCACTTTACTTGACCGTGTATGTGCCCAACTACACGTTAAACGTAAACGAGACATTGAAAATGCAAAAGACCCAAACACAGGAAACCCACAATTGCTTCAAATCTTACAAACAACACCTATTGTTGTGAATGAAACAAATATTGAAGGTATCGCTGTTTCCTTACTACGTGGTCATGCGTCAAATCCGACCGTAGATTACGACGAGGCTACGACCGAAATCAAAGAAACTGTCTTAGGACAAGACGAGCAAATCGATTTCGTTATGTCTAAAATTAAAGGACGTAGTTTAGGTCTCTTTGAAACAACAAAACCTTTAGCGTTCTTGTGGGCTGGAAACTCTGGTACAGGTAAAACTGAACTAGCAAAACAACTAGCCAAACGTATTGTGGATACAGAACTTATCATCATTAACATGAATGAACTTTCTGAATCACATCACACAGCACGTTTGATTGGTGCCCCAGCAGGTTACGTTGGATACGACAGTATGCAAGAGCTACCTTTAGACCCACTCAAAACGAATCCTTACCGAGTAATCTTACTTGACGAGTTCGAAAAAGCTCATCGTGAAGTAAGACGTCTCTTCATGAGTGCCCTTGATGAAGGCTACATGAAAACTGCTCGTGGTGAACGTATTCGTTTCGATAAAGCGATCATCATCGCTACTACAAACGAAGGTTTCTCTAACAAGAAAGAACCTGTCGTTGGATTTGGACAACAAATCGTAAAAGAAAGCAACTTAAATGCTACATTAGACCGTTTCGGAGATACATTCGAACCAGAAATCTTGAATCGTTTCCAAAACAACATTGTCGGCTTCAACGATATTACAAAAGAAGTCTATGCAACTATCTTGCAAAACGTTTATAAGAAACGTCTTGAATATATTGCGACTAAGAAACCTAAATACAGAAAACGTTTCGCTGACGAATTGGACGAAACAACTCTTCAAACACTGGTTGACCAGTCATACGTCAAAAAGTTCAATGCTCGTCCGTCACAAGCTACAATCGATAATTATATCGAATCTCAAATTATCTAGGAGGTACATTCATGCCAATTACAATTGATACAACCGCATCGGCGTTGCAAAATGCGAGCCTAACTTCAGATCCAAAATGGTTCCACTCTACTCTACTTACGGGTAAGGGTGGATCCAGAGGGCTCTTAAATCAAGCAACAGCTTTCGCTACAAGTGCGATGATCCCAGAAGATACAGACTCTTTTAAAGCTACTGGTTTCATCAACACAAAAATGAACCGTAAATCTACAAACGGTTTAATTGAGACGAACACTATCGTTACGTCTCCACTTCCAATTGACACGATTACAACGCACCACGAAGAAATCCGCCAACAAACTGCTTCTCTTACAGAATACGACGCTATTATGGAGAAATTCTTCGAAAACCATCAAACGTTACTAACAGACATCTTACCTGACGACCCTAAAGCAAAAGCTCAATTCAACTCACTGAAATTATATATTGCACCTATGCAATTACAAATTCGTAGTGACAAAGCTAAGGGTTCTTCAAGTCGTCAGTTACGTACACACTATCGTGTATCATTACTTAGCGAAACCGCTAATGGACACAAACGTATTGCATCAACAGTATTCTGGGACGACGGTAATGTTAATGCACCATTCTTAATCAAAAATTGGTTAAGTACTAAAATGCCATACAATATGTCATTTATCGCAAACCCTGACCCATCAGTCCAACGAAACCAACTCTTAGACGACGCTTTACAAGACTTCACATTATATCAAGCGTTATCTACTCAAGTAGAAATCTGGACAGAACATTTGTCTGAATTAGCATCGATTGCTATGGACTATTATGGTCAGTTCTTAAATCCAGCTGACGAAAATACTTGTGTGACATACGTAAACAATGTTTCATTGTTATGTAAATATATGTCTCAATACAATATTAACTTAAATGTATACAAAGTAATTTTCGACAAGTTAAATGCAACAGCCTTACCAACAACTTACCGTACAGCTGTTTTATACTCAAACTTACAGTTACTATTATTCGGTACATTAACGAACCTTTATAATAGTAAAAACTCGCTTGCAAGTATGGTAACACCTACACCAGCACCCACAGTTCCTGCTCATTTCACAGCATCACAACGTGGAGCCATCACTGATGAATCACCACTTATCTTGACACAAGCTGGAGCTGGTACAGGTAAATCTACAACATTACTTGCTCGAATTGACTACATGAAAGCTTGTGGTATCGACCCAGAAACAATTACCGTATTATCATTCACCAATGCTGGTGCTGATAATATTGCTGAAAAGAACCCACGTATCCAATCTATGACGATTGCTCGCATGATCCACGAGATCTACGCTCACAATTACCCTACACACCAACTAAGTACTGTTGATACATTAGCAAATAGTTTATTCGCCATTGAAAAATATGTATCACACGCAGACCGTTCGGTATTAAAAGAACTTGTGTCTGGGTTACGTGATATCCGTAACAACAAACACAAAGGATACATGATTGTCTTAGATTTAGTAACAAACAACTGGGACTCAGTTCAACGTCTCTTAGACGAAACACAACAAACGACTCTTGAATTAGAAATCATTACAGCTTACGCCCAAATTGATACATTAAATGTACCAGACCAATTCAAGACAAAACACTTGATTATCGACGAAGTTCAAGATAACTCATTGTTCGAATTTATCTACACATTAAAATATGCGAATAAATTCCAAACAAGTTTATTTATGGTTGGTGACGGTTCACAAACTCTATATGAGTTTCGTGCATCTAACCCTAAAGCATTGAACATCTTAGAAATGACTGAATACTTCTCAACACATCAATTAACAACAAACTATCGTTCAAATCAAGAAGTATTAGACTACGCTAACCAAGTGTTATCAAACATTGAGGCGAACCAATTTGCCAAAATTCAGTTAACGTCTAACGACTTAACACCAGTAACAAAGAAATCTTTCCAAGAAAAGATTAAATTGGTTCCCCACTACATCGACCGTCTTTCAGACGTAGACGAACTACTGGAGGCATGGTTAATGCAACCAGTTGTTCAAGAATATGTAGCTGAAAAATTACTAAACAACGAACGTGTAGCGTTCTTATCTCATAAAGGAAATCACGTAAAAATTATGGAAGAAACACTGAAACGTGTGTATCCACAATATACAGTGGTCAACTTACGTAACGATAGACCGTATACATTGTCTCTATTCTCTGAGTTCCTAAAGGAAGAAGCAGACACTGTAAACACGTTACCAATTGACCAATTCCACGGTGCGTTCTACCATGCGTTTAGTAAATACATTAGTCAATCACAATCAAAACAAGGTCAAGCAAGTACATTGACTCAAAAATATGCAGACATTATGTTGACCAAATGGACAACTGAATGTCAACAAGATTGTGCTAATGTTGCTCTTGCCTATAAGAACAAACAATTGACGACAGATCAAGCTCGTAAGGAACTTACTTCACTTGTTCTACAATGTGAAATTCGTCATAACGCTATGTTACAATCAATTGCAACGCAACGCTCTGAAGAACGTAAGAACTCTGACGACGCTCAAAATGCACCATTAGTGGTCTCAACTATTCATAGTGCCAAAGGTCTTGAGTTCGATAATGTGGTTCTACTAGTTATGGACGACAAATTACCAGTTCAAGAACAAATGCGTATGTACTACGTTGGTATGACACGAGCTCAGAAATCTGAACTCGTTATGGCTGTATCTAAAACCAAACGTACTACACTTGAAACGATTTACGACGCTCTATTAGAACAATATTAGACACACAAAAACCCGTAACCATATGGTTACGGGTTCTTTTTTTCATCACGAATCAGTTGCGACAATCTATGTGCTGGTGTGAACTTCAAATGTCGATATGAATCTACATGTTTATGTTCACCTAGTGGAACAGGATGTCCTTTACGAGTTCGAACGTTAAACGTACCGAACCCAACTAATAATACGTCTTTCCCTTCTATCAGTTGATTTTCAACTTCTGTTAGAAATTCAGACGTCACAACATCTACTAGCTGTTCCACTTCTTTCGCTGATTTAGTCTCAACTAATTCGTGTAATTCAGAGTCCTTCAATCGTTTCGCTATACATTTATTCAATGCTTTACGGCTCACACGGTTTTCAAACTTTGACATACGGTACGCACCTGCTTTCTACAAAATCGGTACGTGTTGGGCGATAATTCTACTAACAGTATATCATGTTTCGCCCCTGTAGGCAACTAAAATGGTAAATCTGGATCGATATCACTAAGTTCAGGATCGTTCCATACTGGTTCTTTCTCTTTGTACTCTTTCAGTACACGTTCATCAGACGAAACACTAGTACCATTTTCTTTGCGACGTTTCGCAGACTCAACAGCCGTTTGCTTACGCCAGCCTAGAAGTTCATAATCTTTGTTTAACTCAACGTCGTGTCCAAGATTTGGTAAACCCATATTACACATCTCCTTTCTACGAACCCTTAGCGGGACACCAAGTGGGTGTCCCAAGAGTTCGTTCATTTTAAAAATCTAAATCTACATCATCGTCTTCAACTTCTGGTTCAACAGGTGGTGTCCACTGTTTCACCGCACTAGACGCTTTCACAAACACTTTCTTATCGTCACGCATATCACGTCCGATAAATGAAGACTTGCGATACATTGAAGAATCCACTTCACGTTTATATACCTTCGCCTGAGACACAGCTTCTTCTAAGTCACGATGTTCGATATTTTCTCTCACTTTAGATGGTTTGAATAAATCATTATACTTCCCTTCAAAAACGTTCGCACCTTTAGTAGCTAGGTTTTCTAGGTCACTAATCGTACCACCGTAAGCTAAAATATCCATCGGAGACGCAGTTGCTTGACGAAGACTCGTTTCAATATTCATCATATATCCTTGGTCATCCACCATCACTTGACTGATATTTTCGATTAACTCAGGGTTAATCTCAACATTCATACCGTCTTTATGATGATAAATTCGAGTCGTTTGTTCGACCCATTCTTCACGAGACAACTCTACGGGTTTACCTTTCTCACGAACAGGTTCCCAGAATGTCGCCCCATCAGCATCAACATGTTCTTCCAATTTCACACCAGTCCACACATGACGCATTGTTCCCATAAGAAGCTCATACTTACGTCTCGCTTCAATCGGGTCATGTTTAGCTTGCAACACTGATTGTGTTGCTACATACGTTAATTCTAACACTTCTGTTGGAGCTAAATTACGTAACACACTCATACCACGTTGTGAAAACATACCAGCAACCCCAGTACCAAACGCTTTAACAGCAGTCGCATATTGAGTATTGATTTGATCTTCACGAGTGATAAGTGGTTTACCATGATCTACGATATTATCGAAATCAATGTCACCCTCAGTACGTCCATCACTTAGACCAAAGTAACGCATATATTCACGTAACTTACCAACGCTACCTTTAGCCCCTGTTTCAATACACGCATCATATACGCTCTTTAAATGAGTAGCAGGGTCTTTGTAGCTAATAGCGATTGCACATGAGCTTTCGTTGAAAGCTTCTCTGTATAATCTGTTTAATTCTTGTACAAATCGTTCACGACCTTCGTGTAATGATTTGACACCTTCAGGAAGTTTACCAGTTGCTTCATAAGCTTGTTCGTAATCATTAATACGTTGTTTAATGTCCACAAACTTCGCATCTAGCTCTGGGTTCTTCCAACGAGCGACTTGCACATCTAACCCTTGGTGAAGGTTCAATTCATATAACCCTGTTTCTGGATCCTTAACTGCTTTATCAAGCAAGTTTCCAGCAACAGACAACTTCTCAAGAGCTTCACGTTTCGCACTCTTAGATTTCGGTGCAACAAGACCTACAGAGTCCCCATCGAAGTCTCCACTCATCGCTTCAACAATTGCTGGGTTAACCGCAACCCCTGTTAGTTCATCATCGATAACTACTTTAAGACCACGAATACCACCTGCACGTAACACAGGGTCACGCCACAAGACAACAGGTTCTCCTGGCTTCACACCTAAGTGTGCCGCCATCGCACTACTCATAGCAACCTCATCAACACCTAGACTCGTATATGCTGTCCACACTGCTGTCGCAGAAGATTGTTGCTTATTCATCATCAAGCCTTCACGGAACAAGTTATGTTTACCTTCGAACTTACGCTCTACAATATCGCTACGCATAGTTGCGTACGCACTTTCAGCTTTAGCAAGTGCTTTTTTCATTGAAGATTCTAGTTTCACTTTATCAGCTTCACTAGCACCTTCCATCTTACGAAGAGCATCACGATACTCAATAGACGCTTCAAATACTGTTACATATGCACTTGTGTACGCATGTGTGTTCACTTGTCCATCTTGCAACTCATGTCCACTACGTAAGTTTGCACTTAACACTGGTAACAGATAATTTCCGTTCTCGTCTTGAGGTGTCATGACAGCATCTTTACCCTCACCACGAAGTGGTAGCGCAAATGGAATCGTCATAAAACCACCTTGGTCTTGAATCAATTCTTTGAACTCATTTACCATCGCTTTTTTACTCAAGTTTCCTTTTTCAGTCAACACAAGCTCTGGCTCAGGGAATACGTTACGTACTTCCCCTTCTTGAGGAGTATATTCTTGTTTAAAGTTTCCGTACTCATCAATATCGAAACCAAGAACGATTAAATGCTCACGTAAATCAATCATAGCGTTATTATTTGAACCATAAAGTTCTCTCATAATCGCATCCGCACCGTGACTGTTTAGACCCCAAGCAAGTTGAGCAGACGCTTTACGTCCACGTCCTTCGGCTACTGCCTCAGCGTCGTAAATCTTAGTCTTATTATCTACAGTCATATGAGTGATAATCATACGGAGTGTGCTTGCACCCGCTTCAACTACTGTACCATCGTTCATCACAACGTCGATTTTCTCTCCGTCCATCATTTCACGAGCTGTACCTGCGTTAAAACGACTTACTGCTGGATAAGGAGCTGATACAATATCAACACCAGAGTTATTTCTGAAGAATAAAACAGCTTCTTTAATACCAAGAGCTTCAGCTTCTAATAGATCCATATCTGGATCAATAATCTTCGAAATAACACCTTTGTTTCCATGGAACTCACATAGTTTGTCCCCAACAATCAAGCTACGCATATTACCGTTCACATCACGTACTTCATGAGCCTCAGCCCAAGCTTTACTCACAACGTTCCCATCCTCAAACGTTAAACCGTTAATAGGAACTTGAGCAACACGTACGTTTTCTACAATCGAACTAGCTTGCATGATATTACTTTGTACCATTTGTACACGGTCTGCTGGGTCATACTTAGAGTATTCCATACCTAAACCATCCGCCATTAATGGTGCACGACTTTCTTTATCACCTTGTGTTAAACTACCATCCTCATTAATCTTCACATCTTCTGTTAAGTAACGAACGGTACCTTGGTTTGTTGAACCCCCTGTTGCCAGTGGATCAAAATAACCATCAACGTTCTCATCAAGTACTGCCATGTTACGTCCATCTACTAACGCAAATGTGCTATAGAAGTTATCGTTACGTGGATTTACGTTCGCACGATGTGTCGCTTGATACTCCGCATTAATTGTAGCTTCTTTAACGAATGATTTTGGATACTTCACACGAGACGCTTCCATACGAATAATACGGTTCGCCCATTCAGTACTTAGTCCTTCTTCAGCACTACGGTCAAAGAAATCTAAATCATGACGTGTATCATATAAACGAGCGTAAACGCTGTTTAATGACGCAGGTTCCATCGATACCTCTTGACCTGTCGCTACTTGTTTTGCTAACTCGTAGCGTAACGTCATTTCCATTAAATCGGCGTAACCACGTAAACGGGTACGTTCCTCTACGGTCTTTTTCTCGCCCGCTTTTTGAGGTAACACATACGCTTCATATCCTGGAGCTGATAAGTAGTTTGGTGTCGCACCAAACGCAGTCTTAATGTAACCTAGTTCACCTTCTGGCTCGAAAATTTGTCCAATAGTACCTTCGATAATGTGATGATCCCCATTACCAGCTGAACGTTTCGAATATTGTTTTGCACGATAAGATACTAACCCTTGACCATCAATAAGAATATCTTCAGGATTCACTTCGCAACCACGAGTCTCTAGCGTTGATTGAATCGCATTGAACATACGTCTCATAAACGGACTCTCTAAATCAACCATCTTACGAGCTGTATCTACATCGAAGTACACTAATTTGTTTCCTAGAAGATTATGTGAGAAACTTTGTCCACGCATATCTTCAGCACGGATTCCAAGTTCCTGACAAGCTGAAACCAGATTATTTTGGTTTCCGAAAATATCGTCTCCACCCTCCATGTAACGAGCTACGTTCACAATGTCGAAACGTTTGCCGTCAATGTCTGGTTGGAATGTACCAATAATAGCATCCACTACGTCACTTGCATGTTCTTGCATCACGACTTCGGGATCCCCATAATACACTAAGTCATCGAAATTTTCTGCAACCCCACCAAGAATCTCAGCTTTACGTTCGTTATAGTCTTCAATTGTAACACCTGGACGAAGTAATAAATCACTACGACCAGTTAATACGTCCCAATAAGACTTACGAATCTCAGCAATCAATGAGTCACCTGTGAGTAATTCTTCAGGCATCGTCATTTCTGACTTCTCTACCCCAGCATATAACTGGTCACGATAAGCTTGATACACTAAGTCTTCACCAAGTTCCGCTTTGAAACGGTCTCTAGCAGTAGCTACAGCTTCTTGTAAGAAATTGATAGCAGGAACTTTTGAGTTCGCCCAAGACTGACTCGCACTTGCAGGTGCTTTACGATAAATGTTTACGTGGTTCCCATTAAAGGCTCTACCATTAATGACCAATGGTTTATAAACGAAAGAACCGTTTCCACTGTTCGTTACATAAGTAATGTTATTACTTACAGTAGTCGGAGTTGTATAGCCTTTTTTACGGAACTGATAAGACGAAACGCCTGTACGTCCAACAAGTTCTCCCTCTACTTCTAATGGTACACCTAGTGCAAACTGAAGTAATGCAACCGTATCTTCCACATTCACGTCATCATAAGTGACATTCTTACCGTCTTTTTGCATCGACGTATTGAAGTAAATTTGAGCACCATTGTCGTACACACGACCTACGAAACGTTCGTTTTCTTTCGGCTCAGTTAAACGCACCGCAATACGAGTCCCTTTGATACGAGCCTGGATTTGTCCTGGTAACGTATCTGGTGTCACTTCATATTCGTAACCATTCTCTTGTAAATACTGCAAGATAGCCACAGAACGATCAAACGCTTCTTTACTCATAAACGTTCCAGATTCTACGACACTTGCTAAATGACGAGACGCCACTTCAAATTCACGTTCTGTCATATATTTCGCTAAGTAAGTAAGCCCTGATACGTCGTCAGACGTCAATACAGGCACCTCACGGAGTTTTCCATATTGAGTTAATAAACTTACACCCGTATCACGTAAACGAGCGTCACGAGCCCCTAAAGCTCTCATAAAGCCCGCTAAACTTAAATTGACTCTTGATAGTTGGTCTTGGTTAATAAACATTAACTCAGTACCAGCTACGTTCCCTGCTGAATTACCCTCAAACAGATTCCAATAAGGAGAAAGTGGAACTACTTTTTGATTCTCAATCATTTCTCCATTCACGTAAGCAAAAAATTCAGCTCGATCCGCTTGAATATTCGCTTTCGTATATTCTACTTGACCATCTGTCACTCGACCGATTACTTCGTTCATCGCTTCCAGTAACACAGGTACTGTAATCGTGTGATAAGATACTTCAATACCACGACTCTTTAACCCACTCACGATATTTGCCATAATCTCGTTACGCATGGTGCGAGACTCTGATACAGACCATCGTCCATCCACTTGACTATTGGCAAATTCGATTGTGTTCCAAATAGTAAACTCATAAAACGGAATACGTAATTCTTCACGAGAAAATTCTCCAGTATATTCGTTTACTAATTCCACATTTGTACTCATTTGTTCACATCCTTTGCAGTTGATTACAATAAAAAAGGAGTGACCAAAAAGTCACCCCTTCTTCTTAATGCCATCTGCATACCTAAAACAAGCACTAGTCGTGCTAAAAACAAACTAATGCAGTTAAGTTTTATTAAGAAACACCGACGTGCCTTTTTAGGTCCGCTGACCTTTATCTTGTACTTATAGTATAACATATCCATTCCCCACATGCAATAAAAACACGGTAACCGACTGGCTACCGTGCTGGGAAATACACACTCTTAGGTTTTTATATTCAATTAGATTACTAATTCATCAGCTGAAACTTCTGTTGTTTCTGCTTTCTTAGCTTTTTTAGCTGGAGCTTTTTTAGCTTTAGCTTTAGGTTTTTCTTCTTTCACTTCTTCAACTACTTCTGGTTTAGCACCTTTCATAGCTTCGATTTGAGCAGATTTAACATTATCTGCTAATGGTTGAGAAGCTTCACCTAATGTTTTAGTGTTGATATACGCTTGTTTAGCACCTTTGTTGTTAGGTTTAATCATGATATCAGCACTTACACCGTAAGCTGTACCAATAACATTACCATCTTTATCTAAGATGTCTTGTTTGTTGTCGCCAGCAATTTTAGCGATTTGTTCTAATTGACCTGGAGAATATGGTAAACCGTTAGATACTTTACCGTCTTTGTCTGTACGTGTTTCTAAGTGTAAGTTTTGAGCTGTTTCACCTTCACGTAAGTCACGAGCATCCACTTGGATGTCTAAGTAGTGGCGAGTATAAGTTTTTCCATCTTTCCCTTCAGATTGATGAACCTGTTTGTCGTGTGCTAATACTACTAAATCACGACCTTTGTATTGTCCGTTTGCAAATCTCATTTGTTTTACCCCCTAGCCTTTCGGCTCATATATTTTAGTTTGGTTTGGGCTAAATCATTTTCAGTTAAGTAAATGACTTGCGTCCTGTCGTGCTTGTTAGTCTGAAATATAGTACCAATCCCGTGACTAGTATTAAGGACCAGAACATAATCTCTCCCACAAACAAGGACATTGTAACATACAAGTTAATGTTTGTCAAATGATTTGAGTTTAACGGTTAAAGTATCTTGTCCGACCAATGTTTTCCATAAATGGAACAAGTATCGAAACTGAGATCGTTCCTCTCCCTCTAGTGTTCTCCACTCTCCAGACACATATAACCGTTTCATAAGGTGTGCGAGACCTGACGTATCACCAATCAGCACGTTATTATAGATTTCACTAATCATGATATGTATTTCCTATTCTGAGTTTCTTTTATGTATAAAAATAGGGCTGAACTCCTGTTCAACCCAAACCAAAAATTGGACCTCTACTCAAACATATACATACGTTAAGGTAATGATTCGAGTAAATGGATACCATTCATAGAACCACTATACCCTAACGTACGTAAAAAGTCAAGCTTAATCGTCACTACGACGAAGTTGAATCACTTCGGCATCGAAGATACCTTTAGCAATCCATCCCCAGTGTTTCTGGTTCGCTAACCATTGGGCTCCTTCATAAGTGAGACTGAAGTTGATTGTTGATTCTAACGAATCTAAATCTTCTTGGCTAATATAGTTGTGCCCATCAATATCCGCTACGCCTAACGCTTCCGCTTCGGCTTGAGCATGTGCTACATGGTCACGGATATGTTTCGTATTTACACGGGCAAACACTTCAAACGGTGCTTTACCATTTCTTGGAATCACCCATAACGAACCATCCTCTTGCACTTCCAACTGCCCTCTAGCTTCGTTTCGTACCCAATCGCCGATTTTTTGGAAACAATTACGGTACGCTTTTTCTAGAATCATAGCTGTATTCTTAACTAAGTCTCCATCTAAACGAGCCGTACCTCCTGAACCACGAATACTAATGATATCGTTTGGAGCAATACCATCTGGTCCATCCATCGCAAACTTAGGTGACGCAAATTCAGAGAATTGTTCTGTCGCTTTACGTGTTTCTTGTAATTGTTCAGAGTTATCTTCGTTAGCATATTGGCGAACCGAGATTTCTTCAATTTTTTGAGAGTTTAAAATCTCATTTACGATACCCATAATAGCGTCACTTGAAATATCTTGGTCAACACGCATGAATGATTCGTCTGTATACTCATAAGCATCCATATATTTCTCTTTTGCTGTACGTACCCAGTACGCTTGTTGGATACGTTTATCCACCATCGCAAAGAAGTTCGGAATGTTTTGTAACAAGTCGAAATCTTTTGTTGTAGACATCGTTGGTAATGTACTTAATGAGTAATCTTTACCTGGAGACGGAATCTTGTGTCCATCACCTTGTAACTTATAAGCCATTGGTAAAGCTGTTTCGTTACGGTTCCAGATTGGACTGTCCCCTGCACGAAGCACTACTGAGTTCGATGGACTAATGAACGCTAAGTCATTGTAAGAAAGTACAGGTACTTCAGACGCACTCATTGTTTCAGATACTGAACCACTATCGATTTCGACCCCAGCAACAACACGGATATTATTCGTTCTTGAACTGTTAAATACCTTATGTGTTGTACCAGACATCTTACTAATAGCGTCAATAGATGTATCGTCCGTTGATTTTAGGAACACAATGTTGGCTGTATTACCTTGGGCAACTTTATCTTTAGAATCACCATACACGTCTTTTAATTGTTGTAATACTTGCAGAATCAATGTGAACTGTTGGTCTTGCCCTAACCCGATAGATAGGTACGTCATAAAGTTCTTAATACCGTTACCATCAGACTCTAAGTTCCCCAACTCATCAAGCATCCAACGTGTTTTATACAACGGTTTTTGGTTCGCTTTAGTAAGATACGCTTTCTCGAAGTTTAACTCTGTTTGTTGACTGATGAAAATCAGTAACAGTTTCGCATATCCTTTTAAGTGAGGTGGCGTAATCATAAAGATTGCTTTAGGACGCTCTGTGTAACGAACCTTAGACATTGAAATCACTGGTACGTCCACGTCTTCTACGAAATCCATGATATTTCCTTCTTCGTCAATATCTAATATTAACTCTGATTTCGTCATCATAGAATATCCTGGTAAATACAAATCGTTTGTTTCGTCATATTGTAATTCTTCTAATGTACCATTACGAACAATTTTCTCTTGTAAAATCGGAGATTTCACATACATACGTCCATTTGGTGTCGTACGATAACCCTTAGTAAATTTAAAGTAGAATCGTTTAACAACCATATCAACATCAGCCATCTTGAGCTCTAATTTCACATACGCTGTATCGTTCGGGAATTTACCGTCAAACATATACTCTGCCCATCCGTCCATACTTACGAGTCCGAAATGGTCAAATTCTTTACCATATCGTTTCGTAAATCCTGGATCTTCATACGCACTCCATGTACCTAAAAGACCTTTCAGAGACAACTTACGTACATAGTCTACATCAAACTTAACGGACATACGACGTGGGAACGACAGAGCTCCCATATCCACGTTTTGACTCGGTGCACCACTTGTAATCGCCGAAATCGTAGGATCTGTAAAGAATACCATCTGAGTGATTGCGATCCCGTAAACGGACGCAATCGTTTTCTCACTACCCCCCATCGCTTTCAGCGTGGCATCGGTATTCAGTACCTCATTACGGATACGGTTACGTGGCAACTGAGCACTTGCGTTAAAGTATAACGAAAGTAAGTCTAGTTCCTTATTACCTTCCCAAATGAACTCATCATAGAACAATAATTGTTCCTCGTACAACTCACGTTCTTCTTCACTCATTTCAGCAAATTCAGGAGACTCTGGGTCATACGATAATTTAGGATTCTTACGTTTCTTACTTGATAACTGAGTAAATAACTGGTAACAGTTATAGAGTGTTACCCTACCCCAAAGTTCATCAATTTTCTGGTCAATTACTGACTGACGCAAACCTTTACGTTTACAATCCGCTACTAATACTTTTTCTTCTTCTAAGAAATAGTCAATTAAACCAAACGCTGCACGTTTGAAGGCGTTGTTCGCCGCTTGAGGCCAGAACGGGTCTTGACCTCCTTCCGTTGGGAAGAATGTCTCTGCGATATTATTAACATACGAAGCTGTCGCTCCCATGTTACCCTCTCTGGCGGCGTCGCCCGCTAAACCTAGAGGATTGTAAATTGCTGTTCCCATCGTGTTAATCAAGTTTAACTGTAACACTTCATATCCACGATTCTCAAATGGAACCATCATTTTAACTGATAACTCACCTTTTGGATCGTTAGCGATAATATTGTGCTTACGTTTTTCACGAGACCAAATATCTAATAATGGTTCAATGTAGGTTTGCCCTTTCCCCGCACGAGTAATCGCAAGAACCATCGTGTTTACAGGGGCTGTATCTACGAAATAACCACCAGAGGGCGCTTGTACTTCATACGGTGGCAATTCCCAGTCACCATTAATCAGATCTGCTAATGTTCTATATTTACCGACTTTATCACGGTTCTTTCCACCTGGATTGTATAAAATATCAAATGGATTGAAGCGACGTCTAAACACAGTCGGCGTATTACTTGCTTCAAATAAAGCTGTACCAAACGATTCGTCAATAATTGGGACTGACTCTAAAATACGGTTCCCGTCTTTATCGAGCACAAAGTCCCCCTTATGAATCAATTCTCCGTCCACAGTCGTGTCTTCCCTGTAACGTTTATAACGTTTCACATGTTTTAACTTCGGTAAATTCGCCCACGAACGAATTGATTCTCCTTTGATTCGTAATACAGAAAACACTTTAGACCCAAATCCTGTTCGTCCAAACTTAATCAAAGTTTGTCCCACGCTATAACGTAACCACATGAACACGTTCACTTTGGTTGTAAATGAATAATGAGCGTGACCTAGTAATGAATTGGCTTCGCCAGAAAAATGAGCCCCACTGTTTGGCACTACATGGTAGTTTTCAAACATTTCTAATGGTTGTTGAATATGTTGGTCATCAGCATATTGCATCAAGCTTTTAGTATCGTTTCGTTTGTTACGACGTTGAATCTTACTTGCACGAAACGAGAAGATTAACCCGAATGAAATCAAACCAGCTATAAAACTGACCCAAATTTTCCAACTTGGAGAATCTTTAAACCAATAACTAACGGCTTGTTGTTTCTTACGAGTTTCACGTTTCTCTTGGACTACTCCACTAGCTTCGTCCTCTTGAGCTTTCGCTTGTTTCTTTGTGAACCATTCTGGTACAGGTACTTCACTTTGAGACGCATATTGTTGTCTCGTTGCATCTGGGAATCCATCTTCCTTCTTCTGAACGAAGACCTCTACACGTTTCCCATCTACAGTTGTTTTCTGTTTCTCAATATACGTTACGAACTGCCCATCGCTATTATACATACCTTGGATATGTTTATCGTTTTCGACAATCTGTCCAGCTTGAACACCGTCAGGTACTACTTTATGAAACTTACCCATCACTTGTGATCCAGCAAACGTCCCTACACTTAGTAGGAACCACGCAACTGCGACCATCACAAGTCCAAACAAAAAACTAGATACAGCAACTGTACCATATGATTTCTGTTCCTCAATACGACTACGTTCTAAATCTTGCGTACCATGAACATCCCTCTGTTTCCCTTGATATAAGTTCACATTGTCTTTTCTTTTGAACACTCAGTGTCACTTCCTTTCTAAGAAAAAAGAGGCTGGGTTATACACCCAACCCCTCAAGTTGTTTCTAAATTTGTAATGTTGATGACACCACAGTAGCTACATGTTCTACGTTTTCTACCACAGTTTGAGCAACTTTAGTAGCATTATTTGCTTGGAATTGCATACCAAGTAAGAATCCAATGAACGCTACTGCGACCACAATAAAACATGCGATAGCGATGATCCAGAATACACCACGTTTATTCATCGCATATTGATGTTGAGCATCTGCTTTCCATGCGTCCGCTTGAGCTGATACACGTTCTAATTCTCGTTCGTGACGTTCGTCTTTTGCGTCAAGTTCTTCTTTATGACGACGAAGTACATCTTCTAGTTCAGATTTAGCTGATTCTGCTAATGACTCTTTATCTTTCACTAAGCGAGCGATATTGTCGTCTTTTTCAGCTAATTTACGTAAGAAGCTTGCTTCTTCCGCTTTACGGTTTGTTTCAGCATTTGCTACCGCTAATTGCATTTCAGCTTTCAATGACTCAATCTTTTGAGCATGTTCTTGTTCAAGTTTAGCAATATCGTTTTGAAGAGCTAACTCTTGGCGTAACGCTTCAGCACGAGCGATGTCATCCTTACGGTTTTCATCGATAAACGCTTGGATACGTTCTAATTCTTCAGCATATACTTTACGTTCTTCTTCTAAACATTCAGCATATTTTTCTTGTACTAGTGACTCTACTTTCAACTCATATTGACGAGCTGTTGCGTACACATCACTTGTACGTTTTTCGTCTAACGCACGGTGAGCGTCTTCTTTTGAAGCTTGTAATTCTAAACGACGGTTTGTTTCATAAGCGTCTTTACGAGCTTGATGAGCGCCTTTGTTTAAGTTATCGTAATTTTGTTTCCAAGTGTGGACTAAATTATCGATTTCAATTTCTTTCGCTTCTTCATATTCCGCATCCATTTCACGGTGACGGTTATTGATGTCTGATTCCACAAGAGCTTCTTTTTCTGCACTCGAATCAGCTAATTCAGATAAAGCTTTGTTATATAACCCACCTTCTGTGTGGTAATCAGCATTATCTAAGATTTTAGCCATCCCTTCGTTCATTACTGAACTATAGAATGAAGATAATTTCGTTTCATTTGCTGAACGTAACGCACGTAATTTATCGTTGGCATTTGCGACCATTAAGTTTACTTGACCTACTAACCAGTCAGTGTTCTCACCAGGCTTACGGTCATTCATTAATTGTAAAGTTTTAACGTTATAGTTTCCAAACGCTTGTTTGAAACCAGCCATATCTACACTTAAATCAATGTCAGTATAAACACGTTTACGGAGTTCTTCTTCCTTATGATTAGGAGCAACTTCTACAACATAGTCATCATAATCTTCTTCGTCTAGTTGTACATCATCAGTTGCGTCATAATCTTCTTCGTCGTCTTCTTCGTATTCGTCAGACTCTACTTCCTCGTGATCCATTTCATGATCCACTTCGTTATAGTCTTCTTCGTCTTCATGTTCTGCTTCATAAATCGTTTCATCAATCGAACGAGGTTCTTCTGAAGGTAATTCACGAACTTCTTCAGCATCACTTTCTAGTACTTGAATTAACGGTTCTTCGTTTGCGAAACGTTCATCCACTTCGTTTAATGTGATTTCGTGACCTGTATGTTCAATCGAACCGTCTTCGTTTAAGTAAACAACTTCGAACAATACGTCTTCCCCGTCTTGTTCTAGTAAGAACTCATACTCTAGTAACATTTCAAGTTCTTCTTGGTTTGGTACCAACACTAATTCGTTGTTTTGCAGTAACTCTTGTGTCCCAAACACTGTAATTTGAGACGATTTCACTGCGTTAATAAAACGACCACGAGCCTCGTCTCCACCTTGTTTCTTAGAAAGACCGCCGATACTGTCTGTATTAACGAACAACCCGACAACACGTTCACGTCCTCCGTCGTTCACAAGTAATAACCCGTCTTCACGAGCCTTTTGCAGTACGTTATCGATAACTGATTCTGCAATAATTTCTTCTAATGTATTTTTCTTTGCCATGTGTGTATGTTCCCCTTTCTATTAATAAACTTCTACATAGGCTTCCGATTTCAATTGTTGCTTGTTGTCAGCAATAGAACCTTCCATGTTCATTACTTCAACATATAATGTTCTACGAATAGAACGTTTGTTTAACGCACGAGCGACTTTCGTCTGTACGGCTGTTGATACTGCACGGATAATGTCACGACCACCACCATCGTCTGTCGCACTACCTGCGATATCATTAACAATGTATCGAATCAACGCTTCGCCATTGTTAAACTTCAACGTTACACCATGTTTATCAAACACGGTATCACGTATTTGTCTCAAAGCTTTTTGAGCAATCATCATTTTCGTTTCTTTCGATAACGGAGCGAACGGAATTATCGCATCAACACGTCCTAGTAATTCTGGTGGGAATCTTACTTTTCCGCCATCTTTTGTATCAGTTAATGATTGTTTCAATACTGGTAAAATCACATCCATGTGCTGGCTTAAATCACCATTACTATCACTCATGTAACTATCAATTGTTTGATACAACTCAGAACCAGCGTTCGTTGTCATAATCACATAGACGTTACGGAATGAAATTTGACGATTAAACTTGTTACGAAGTTGCCCTTCGTCAAGCAATTGTAACAACAGTTTAATTACTTCAGCACATGCTTTTTCAATCTCGTCCACAAGTAACACTGAAAAAGGACGTTCCCATACTTTACGTGTCACTTCAGAACGGAACAATTCTAAACTTTCTGGTTGGGCAAAGTCGGACATATCCATACGGATAAAATTCTTGTCCCCTTTTACGAGTAGTTCAGCTACTGCTTTTGCTAACTCTGTTTTCCCTACCCCAGTTGAACCTGTAAATAACCAAATTCCTTTTGGTTTATTTGGACGTTCAAATCCAGCGAATTGTCCTTGTAAGTTTTCTTCAATAATCCTAGTTGCACCTGGTTGTGAGTACACCTTCGTGTTTAAAAACTCTGCTACCGTGAATGGATCCACATCGATATCTAACTCAACATCATATCCATCACGTAATACTTCATGAACCAGTGCTTGGTCTACTTTTCGTTTCAAAAAGTTGTGTTTCCCAATCATCGCATCCACAACGTCTTTCGACTTACGTGGTTGACTACGCTCTGGGAAATATTTATCGGTAATACGTACGATGTATTCTGCTAAATCAGTTGGTAATATAATTTTATCTTTAGCAAAATCTTGAATAATACGTACGACTGTATCTCTATCTAATTGTTCTAATTTAATAGTTTGGAAACGTTCTGTTAACGCTTGGTTTTCCGCTAGATACTTATCAAATTCTTCATATGTAGTGGCACAGATAATTCGTAACCCACGAGAACCTGATTTCTCAAGAATCGGTTTTAAACCATCAAGAGCTAATTCAGAAATTTTAGCTAGTTGGTGATACTCATCCATGAATAGCACTAATTCACATTTAACGTTACTCATAGCCGTTTCTACTTCATCCGCTAATTGTTTTAGCTTACCACTTAGCTCGCTGACATCTTTGATATCAGCCGCTAACCTCGCTAAATCAACTTCAAGATAGACACGATTCGTATCGATACGTGCTAACTCGTTGGCAAGAGCGGTCTTACCAGAACCTGCTTCGGAGAGGAACAATGCGTTACACTTTTCAGCTCGTTCGAACGTGGTAAGAGTCATTTCAATACTCTTATCACGTCCACGAATAGGCGTTGTACCTCCTACAAGAATGTTTGTATATTGCTGTAGAAGTGGACCTTCGCCTGTCTGAACATACGCTTGTACCACTTTTTGATTCTCATTCAGGTTGCTCACATCCTTTACTTCAGATTTTACGTGGAACACTCTCCACATCCATGACCCTATGTTACCACATATATGGACTAACATCAAGTATTATCTATTCAATTTCTAAATTTTCTTCAGCTTCTTGTACGGTTTCACGAATTTCCTGCAATAATTCCATTTCATAGTCTTCGTCTAAGCTTACCGTATGAACTCTGCGAATTTCTTTTGCGTCACTAGAAGAACGTTTCATAATCGTGTCACTTGTAAATCTGTCCGCAAAAGCTTTCATTTCTTCAACGTCTTTTTCTGGAAGTTCTTTTAAATACTCAGCTTGACCAGTCTTTTCTAAATACTGTTTCGCCATCTGGAACGCATCATATCGCTCATAAGCAAGCTCTCTGAAGCGGTCAATGTATTTGGCTGAGATTGGTGTATCTTTATTCCAGTCGTCGCCTAAGCGGTGTAAATCAGCCATTTTCGACTCCTCAAATGAATGAATCGGACGACGCTTAATTCCTTGCCCATCAAAAGTGTACCCGTCATACTCTAACCTACGTTGGAACGCTTCTAAACGTTCTCCGTATGCTTCACTACGCTTACGAATCCGACTCTGGATACGTGGACTATCTTTTTGCAAGTACCGTCCACCATCTACCCCATACACTTCTTGTCCAAGTTTTTCGGCTAAATGTGGCTTCACACTATACAACGCCTTGTCGTTTATCATTTGTTCCAAACCTTCGATGTATTTACGCTCTGCAATTAGTTCTTTCATTTCTTCTTCGACTTCTTTATCGATTTCTAGAAACGGCATCAGTTTCTGATACTTTCCTAGACACAACTCTTGATACAATCTTTCGATTGCTAAATAATCTAGGACACTTTGTCCAGATTCAGAAGCGTTGTTCGTATGAAGTGCCTTATAATCAGCGTCCATCTTTTTAGCAAGCTCTTTGTGTTGATGAAGTCTAGCTGAATAACTACGAAGACGAAAACTAAAATCTAATAATGGATCTTCTGTCGAAGTCTGAATTTCGTCAAGCGGAACTGCCATCGCTTCTAACATCGGTGTCGTAACTACACGTTTCTCCTCTGGTATCTTTTTCAAGACACTATAAACGGCGTTCACACATTCGTCCAATACCTGGTTTCGCCCTTTAGAGACTAATTCATCTCGCTCTTTGAGGGACAATTCCTCTTTTTCCATCCGAGTATCTGCATACTCATATAAACGTCTCATTAAATTAGCGTAACCTGATTTATCGGCTCTAAGCATTTCTGTAACCAACATACGAGCCACCGCATTAGCTTTCTTCATTTCTCTACGGTTCGTCCCTGCTCGCCACACCTTGTCGTCCTGAGGAAGACATGCTAATAAAAACTGTAGATTTCCACGATTCTTTACTAATTGTGACGTAAAAGACTTCACGTATGATTTTACATTCTGTTTATCAACGTTCACATTACTGTTCATATACTGAAGCGTTTTGTCACGGTCCAAACTCAGTTCAATCCCGTGTCTGAGTGCTCTTTTTGCAGTTTCATTAATCTTCCCTCTTTGGTAACCGTCACTTGCTTCAGTCCCCTCACCACGATCCACCATCGCCAAATGGCAGTGGACGTGTTCAGTATCGACTTGGATGACACCTATATACTGTAAGTCGTCATAATAACGTCCCATATGCTTGAGACCGTTCATCACGGCTCTACGCAACTTCAACTGATCTACGTTCCCCCGTAAGTCTCCACGGCTACGTACCTTAAAATCAGCGGGAAGAATACCATGTTTCTTTAAGTAATCAGTATCAAATGACAACACAGTTTTCATGACCGTCTTACCGTTCTCAAACTGTGACTGAATGTCGTCACTAGCCCCTTGCAACTTCTCATGGCTGAGTGACACGTCTCCATAACCAAAGGCAACGCCTCCTTGACCGTCGGCTTTACGAATATTCGGTTTCACCTCATATCGGTCATGTGCTTTCTCGGTCGCACTTTGACGTGCCATATATCGCATAACAAACGTATCACCGTCATAATACGTTGCTGGAGCCAGTGGTTCTGTTGCTCTAGGACGTGACATGTATCTCGTCACATACTCTCCAGGAGTTCCTCCTCTAGAACCGCCACCCATAGGGAGTTTACGTGTAAACTCATTCACGATGACGATATCTTGTTTTAGCCCCACTTAGTTTCACCTCATTTCATCAAAAAAGAGGTTGGGTTTTACCCCAACCCCCTTTCGGTTTCTTAAAAGTCTAAATCGTCTTTACCATCAGTTTCTGATGATTCCATAAATTCTGGTTTACGTAGTTTTTCGAAACGACTTTGGAATTTTTGGTAACGTTCATCGTCTTCGTTAGACACTTCAACGTCTTCTTTTGTTTCTGGTTTTGCGACGATTTCTGGTTTAATTTCTTCTAATAATTGTGTAGCTGTTTCTACTGCTTCAGATGGTTCTACCACTTCTTCAGTCACTTCTACTGCTACTTCTTGTGGTTCTGCTTCAACTTCAGTATGTTTAGGTTCAGCAAACACCGCTTCATGTTCAGACTCTTCTACAAACTCAGGAGTTGAATCAAGCGTGATGTTTTCACGAGCAACACGCTCTTTGAAACGTCCAGCTGTTTCAAGAACTGCGTTTTCAAGAACATCCATCGTATCTGCGATACTTTCTAATAAACCACGATCACGTTCTTCAAATACTTCATCGAAGTATAAATCCTCGTATAATTCCATGAAACCAAGTTCTGGTTCACTCTTATAACGACTCACACCTTCGAAGCCATCTAAACCTTCGAAAATTGGAGCTACATTTACTGTTGGAATGAAATACGGTTCTAAACCACGTTCACCTTGAACGCCAGTTAACGCAATAGTATAGCTACCTTGTTCTTCTGGTTCAACATAAGAAAGTACTCCACTTTCTGTTACGTAAGAATAGATATTCATAGGGAGATACAACTCTACTCCGTTGTACCCTTGTACTAACCCAACATGCGACAAGCGTTGTTGGAAGTTCGCATCATATAACCCAAGCACACCTAGACGAGCTAAGTCTGCTTCAGATGGTTCTAGTAACACACTGGTACGAGACACACGTTCAGGTAATACAATGAAACCATGTGTTTCTACATCGTCCTTTTCAGGTAAAATATTATGTGCGGATACGGTACGAATATATCCTGAAAGCTCGAAAATCGGTTTTAAGAATGGATTTGTACCTTGCTGTGCATCTGGTAACACTCGAAGTGTTACATCATCCATATAGACACGAGCCACATCGTTTAACGCATGTACACGTCCGTCGTTTACTGCGCTATCGATATTTCCAACTAAACTAGTTAGTTGTGCTTTATTTAGAGCGGGTGTCGTCACCCAAATACGTTTATTTGACATCTGGTTTCCTCCTAATTATTAACGACGGTTGCAGTGATGTCAGAAATGTTTCCGTCTGCACCAATCGAGATTTCCATAAATGCGTGAGCGGTACCTTGTCCGCCTGTTTGAGACGTAGATGTCATATCTACTTCTGCGATATACTTATAACTTGCTCCGACCGATACTGGATAAAGTACAAGTTTGTCATAAGTGATTTGTAACTTGTTCGTATCAATCTCGTTATAATGTTTTCCGTTCCCATCCACACGGTCTGGGAATGTTGGTAAGAATGACGTTAAAAGTGTACTATCTTCTTTGATATTATATTCTGATTTCAAGCTTTCTCTCATTTTCATGTATTCATCGTATGATGACCATGTAAAGATTTTCTTTAAGAACCCTTCGATTTTCGCTTTGTCATTTGCGACACGCTCTAAATCGATACCTGTTCCTACACTAACAGCGTCATACGTTGTTTTCTCTCTACTAGTACCTAAAGTAGCTAGTTCGTTCTTAACACCGCTTAATTCGACCGAGACGCTGTTATAATCGTTTTGGAACAGTTGGTGAATCCCTAAACTACCTAGAGCTGATACTACAAAGATAGAACTTGTTGCAATAAGCATTTTTGTTGATTTACTGATTCCCATTTGTAGTTGTCACCCCTTCTTTTTGGTAGTTGTCGATAAGTTGGTTCTTATTCGTTCCTGTTGCTTTGGCACCATGTGTTGTCACATGACGTTTCACGTCCTTAAAGACACCATTTGCGGTATCGTATTTGGCTAACGTATATGCCATCACTTGACCTGTTTTGTTACGTGCAATCCACGCAACTTCACTTTCGCCCTTATCGTAAGCGAATTTTGTTTCAAATGTCCATGTCCATGTATCTTTGTTATCAGAACTGTTCGTTAACCATGGTACACGAGCATTTTTGTCGTTTTCCCCGAAGTACGGGTCTAACTTTTCAGCGATTTTCTTTAGATTTGAACCTTTCGAATATTCGTTTTGTAACGTAGCTACGTCTGCACCTTTTAGGTTTGTAGACGCTTGCGTTTCTTTCACAGTCTCAGCTGTGATCACATCTTCACTACGTAACTTCTTTAGTTCGTCTTTACGTTGAGCTAGTTCTACTTTTAAGGCATCCGTCTTTTCAATGGTTGAATTGACTTGTAACCCCGTAAAACCAATCACTGCGACAGAACCTACAACGAGACCGATATTCGTCACGGTTTTCCAATTGATTTTTCCCATGAGTGTCGTTTCACCCTTTCTTTAATGTGTGATATTTCTCATACACATATTATAACAAGACTTACTATCAAAAGCAAGTCTTGTTACTTCATATATGGACTAACATTAACGATTTTGGTCTGCGATATTACTTGAAGCAGTACCACGTTGACCACTAATTGCGTTACGTTCTTTTGAAATCGAATCTGAACCATTTTCAGTTGTTAAAATGTTCTTATACTTAGAATTTGTTTCTTGTTTTACGTTACGGAAAACACGGAATGTTTCATATAACGTACCTGGTAGTGGGAACAACGCTGGTGAGCGAGAATCTGCACCTGCTCCACTATGTTGAATCTTACCGTTATTCGTTGATTCAGCACCAGCTCCGTATGAACCTTGCATCAATTCACCTGGGTTATCAGGACGAATTTCACGTACGATTTTGTTTCCTAAGTAAATCATAATGTGCTGAACACCTGGATTTGGTTCCCAACGGATGAACACGTCCCCTGGTTGTAATTTACTTACATCTTGATTCCAGTGAATTTCTTCCCACTTATCACTTGTTTGTAAATAAGCGAGTTGTTGCTCTACAGCCCCAACAGGGAAATCGTCGTCAGCTCCCGACCAACGGATCGCTGTCGCCGCACTTCTGTCACATGATTGATTGTACGGGTCATTTGGGAAAATTAGTTCTTTTACTTTTTGATAAACCTCTGTACCATTGTTCAATACTGACTGTTGCATGTTGTCCCATGCAATCGAAATCGCAGCACGGGCAATACTTGAATTATCATAGTCTCCCGTACGGCTTGTTTCACATCGGTTTAAGACTGCGTTTGCTCCATTACTTGAAGCTTCAATCTTCGCAGTCTTCGCTAACGCTAGTACACTTTCCCCATAAGCTGAGTCAGTCTTCATGTCACTCATTTTTGAATACCAGTATTCAGCTTTAGCACGACGTTCCTCTTGTGCCAGAGTGGTGTTTCCCTCGTATCCTCTTGCAAAGTCGCCTGCGGCTTCCCTTGGAGAGCTCCACTTCGTACCTGTATAGGCTTTGAGCCACTCGCCACGGTTATCACCGTTCAACATATAAGCTACTTGTGCCTCAACGGTACCCCATTTAACGTTGTTTTGTTTCACCCACTCAGAGAACGTATGTTGACGTCCACCAGTGATTTGCCATAGACCAATCCCGATAGAACCTCCACCAGCTTCATACGTATTCTTATCAAGGCTGATACCTTCTCTTGCGTACGCTGGGTACAACACTTCGTCCAAGTATTTACGTTTGTTATTAAAGATGTCTTCTTTTTTAGGACCCATCTGGAACGCCTCTCCGTAGAATCCTTCCACCATAGTTGGATCCAACTTCGATTCGGCTTCAGCGTTCCCTAAAGCACCTGCAATTTGTTCATCCGACCAACCTGCGGTACGTAGTGCAGAAACTATCTTTTGAGCCGTTTCAAACCGTTTTGCTTCATTTTGACCAGCAGTTAAGTTCGAAGTTTCTTCAGACGCTACACGAACTGTATCTTTTGCTTCAGGTCCACATCCAACTAACGTATCGTCTACACGGTGCGTAGTACCGATGAACACAAATGCGATCGCACCTATAGTACCTACGATTACACCGACAACACTTCCGACTGCCCAAGCACCAGCATTTAAGATACCACTGATTAAACCTGTTACAAAACTTGTAACACCATTAATCATACCAGTGAACCATCCAACTACTGATTGTACCGCTTGAGCACCAAATTTAAGAGCGTTATTTAGAAACGACACTTTTAGACCAAACTCACCTGCGTTCTTAGCGGTGTTCACACCTCGTTGAATTTTCTGGAAAGTCTTAAAGGTGTTCCCTTTATCACCTTCATTACCGTTGGCTAGACCATCCATCTTCGATAGTTTCTGGTCTCCACCTTTAATAGTATTAGTACGATTCTTTTGGCTAGGTGTATCTTGACCTTTCTGCGTTACATCTTGTTTGTTAGAATCAGGTGTATCTACACTTTCTTTGACTTTATCTGTTTTAGGTTCTACCTCAGTCTCACCTTTAGGAACCTCTGGGTTCGTACCTTCTGGAGCCTTTGGTTCGTTTGTACCTTGATTGGTACTTGGTTTATTTGTACTTGGTGTTTGTTCCGTTGGTTCAGCAACAGAACCAGCATCCATCTTCACAGGACCTGTTTCTTGGTTCAATAAATCTTCATTTCCGATTCGTTTACTCATTGAGACACTCCTTTCTGCCTATAATACGGAATCCACGTCCCTACGAACGTGGTTTCCTAATATGTTTCTAATATACACGTAACACAGATTCTGATGTATTCACAGAATAGTTTTGTGATACGTTTTCTAGTTGTAACTCTAAGTCTAATAACTTAGGTAGTTCTGATGTTTGATACTTTTCTTTGAGTTTTTGGTACTCAGACCAAGCTTTTTGTACGTTACCTACAACGCTCTGAGCTTCTTTAATAATGCTTAAACCTTGACCATCACTTGTAAGTGCATTGAAATCTGTACCATCATTCAATTTCCACTTAATATCACTTAGATTTGTGTTCGTATTGATGTCTTGTTTTTCAGCTCGTTTTGTACGAACCGTTTCAAATAACGATTTACCATCTTTACGAACTAAGAGTCCGTATTGTCCAAGCTGGTTATCTTGCCAAGTAAAGTTATACCCTTTTGGATACACATATTTAGTATCTAAATATAACTTGTCTTCGATCGCTGTCACTTTATCACCTTTAATATCGTCTGTTGGAGACGGTACAACTAATGAACGACCATCGATACTTAATTCTTTCGCACGACGAGTGTATTCATCAATCGCAGATAACTTTGCTTTCATTTCAGTTAAAGTTGTTTTGAGTGACTCACGAATTTTTTCATCTTGAGGTTTCAAGACCATTTCTTCGAATAACTTCGCTACATCTGCTTCGTCCCCATCTAACGCATCTAGAGTTTGAACACTAGTTGCACCTGGGTTAATATTGAATCTAGCTTGGTCATATTTTGCGAACGACTCTTGACCAGTTTCTTCTACTACTTTAGCAGTTACTGGTACGATTTCTGAATTACCACGAAGTGTTAATTCTAACACTTGTGATTCGAAACCAGCTTCATTTGTTAAGTAAATACCTACGTAACCAGTAGTTCCAAACACATAAATGCTACCAGCTGGTTTATATGACCAACCTGATTTATTTCCTGAAACTTTTTTAACACCTAAGAACATTTGGTAGTCATTTGCATTAGCTGATACTTGAGTAATGTCTTTAAACTTCAATAGAACAAACGCTTTTGTTCGATTTTGGTTACTAAAGACGTTCACCACTTCCCCTGCACTTTCAGTACGACTCATTTTAAATTCTTTTGTATATGACGCAACTGTTGTTAAACGATTCGCATCATATTTATATTGAGAGTATACACCAGATCCGACGCATAATAACAGTATCATGCTTACGAATCCGATTAAAAGTCCAAAACGTTGAATTGTGTAATGTTGTCCCCCGAATTGTAACCATTTAGGGAGACTGTTTCTTTTTTTCTTTTCATCCATAAGGAAACATCAGTCCTTTCATTTATTTCGATATCTGTATTGTACCACATGTTAGTCCATATATCAACCAACACGCTCTATGTTTCCCAATAAAAAACGAGGTGGCATCCACCACCCCGTCACAAATTCATTGATCTAATTAAAATAGCGAACCAATAAATGGAAGCACTTGAGCACTTAAATCATCAAGTACGTCTTTCGCACTTGCACCAAAGTTTAAGAAGAATGTGATACCGCTAGTCATCAATGTACCACCGATAATCAATCCCCACACAACTTTCGCCCATTTGATTTGAGAGCGTTCTGAGAAGAAATACTTCGCAATTTCGTATACGCACCAACCAATAATTAGTAACCCTAGTAAGATCGCACCAGAAGCAAAAATACTTTGTACACTTGATGTTGCGTTCTTAATGATACGAGTAACTGTGTTATCAGCTGATAGATACATTCCAACTTGTGTTAAGTTAAACATAGTCATCGTTCCTTTCTGTAAGTATAGTTTGTTTAGTAGAGATAGATACCAATGTTCGAATGGTACGCATTTACACGACTTACATCAGTATCTACATCTACCAGTATACTAAATTCATTTTATGATGTCAAGATTATTTACGTTTGTCTTGTCCATAACCACGACGGTTCATTTGTTTACGAGCTTTTACTTGAGACTTAGAATATTCGTCACCAGCTTTTTTTCTAGCCTTACGGTCACGTTTCTTCTCTTTATCTTTTAATTTCTCGTTTGTTCCGAATAAAGCATTGTATTCAATTTCTTTATCTCTGTGAGCAACTTCTTGTTGTTTTTCAGTATGTTTGCTAAGTTTAGATAAACGTTCTTTTTGACGATTTTCAGCAGACTGATTCATCAACTCTTTTACAGAAGCTCTACGAGACGTACTTACTAATGTTTCACCATTCGCATCCTTTTCAGCATTTAATTCTGCTAAATCATTTCTATGCGAATTATAGTTTGTAACAGCGTAACCAGCATCTTTCACTTTACCAATAGCTCCGCTGATACCACCGCCGATTGTAGCAAGAGGACTTTGTTTTAATTGTTCGCCCACTTGTTTGAATGAACCTTTAGGTTTTTCTGAACCACCAGATTTAGCGATACGTTTAACTTTACGTTTTTCTTTCATAGCATAAACAGCACCACCTACAGCAGTTCCATGGAAAGCTTCTTTACCTTTATCTACTAACGATCCTACTTCACCTTTAGCATTACTTGCCATTTCACCTACATATTGACCTGCTTTAGAGTTCTTAGCTTTCTCAGCCATGTTACCGCCCCATTCTGACGCAGTACGTAACCCATCTGAAGCCATACGTAAGCCTCCACCTTCACGGACACCATCTTCGTTTTTCTTACCAAGAACACCGTTTGCTAATTGGTTACCCATTTGACGTAACGTTGGTGTTTCTGGATTCAATTTAGTTCCGTTACCAGGATTTGTTCTAATAATTTGATGAACAATAGACTCGATTGTTTTATCGAAACCATGAATAAATTCTTTACGGTTTTTAAGAGCTACTTGTCCGATGAAGAAACAGATAATACATGTAAGGATACAAGCTAAACCTTCGTAACTTGATACTACAATAGCGTTATCCGCACTTGGAGCAAGTGCTAACATCTTACTTAAAGCCACTGGAATCGCAAATAAAATCTCTTTAAAGATTTGATAGAAGAATACTGTACCAAATACTGAAAGTAACATTAATACAAATGCACCAGTGATACGAGCAATTCCGTTTACAACCCCTACGCTGACTTTAAACATGTTTCCAATAATAACGAACGCACTTGATACTGAATCTTTAATGATTCCGCTGATGTACATAACACCGACTACTAATACAGTAAACATTAAGAAGACTGATTGTAACCAGTATAAGAAACTTAACATTCCGCCACCTACAAGGTTCACTGAGTAGTGATTACTACGAGCGATTAAACTTGAAGTGTTTGTTGCAGAAGTCATTGTGATTGAACGTCCATTAAACTCACTTGATAAATAGTTGTAGATTGATAATGGACTAAATCCACCAGGAGCAACTGTTACAGTTGTTGTTTTACCACTATGTTCTACCACTACTCCATTTTGGTCTGGAGCTTTTAATAATTTCGGCTTTTCTCCGCCGTCATAAGCGTTCTCTACGAATTTCTTCGCACTGTTTTTATCTAATAACTTTTCTCCGAATAAAGTTTTAGCAGTTTCACCTGTTTTCATCATAGACTCATATTCTGACGCTAGATAAGCTTTATTAGACATGAATTTAATAATACGTTCCATTACTAAGTCTGTCTTAGCATTGGCTTTATTTTGTTCGTATTCATTCTTCTTGTCTTGAAGACCTTTTTCACCTTTTTCCACGTCAATCACTGAATCAGTTTTTTGACCTGCTACTTTACGAGCTTCTTCTTCTGAACTAGCGTTATTTGAAGCTAATACCATTGTACGTAAATTTTTAACAGTTGTACCTGTTAAACCACCTGCTTCACGGTCATACACTAAGCTGATACCGTTTGTACTCATTTTATTCGTTGAAACATTACGTTCAAAGTCGAATAAAATAGAATTTACGTTTTGGTCTACGTTCTCGCTTGATGTCTTCATATCTGATAAGTATCCGATAGAAGATGTATAAATGCTACCAAATAGTGGGAACACTAATAATAGAAACACTAAGAACGCAATCCCTTTACGTAACCAACCAAATGCTTTCATCATGTTTGTTGATAAAATCATCCATGCAAAAGCTAACATAATCAGTACAGGTACTGTTACATTAAATGCTAAGTCTGTTAATGCTTTGTAAAACTCTGCGATTGTTTTACCAATCGATACCATCCATGATTCTTCACCTAAACCAGTGAAATCTTGAAGGCTGTTTACACTATCAATTGCTTGTGTAAATAAACGGAACGGATTGATGAAGTTCAATACTTGTCCGATAAGTGACCACATACCATCGATCGCACGAATCGCTGTTAAACCTAACCAAAGCATCACACCTTGGAACATTCTGAACGGTTTAGCAATTAAATCTCCGTCCATAGCATCTAAACCAGCACTCTTCATAGCTTCACCATAAAGGATGTAACCACTGAAATCTAGTCCAGTATTTTTAAATTTAGGTGTGTTGCTGTTAGCTTCAATTCCTAACTGGTCATAAGAGATAGACGAGTTTGCTTTCGTAATTTCAACTGATGTAAAAGCAATACTCCCTTTAGAACGGTCTTTGTCACGAACCCCAAGGAAGTTCCCTACTTCCCCGTTGGTTGTGACTTTAGCAACTTTAGACATTGTATCTGTTCCTGTTGCTGTAAATTCTTCCATTACTTGAGCAACGTCGCTGGCAGTATTGTAGAATGTATATTGTTTGGATTCATCCTCCGCAAAGAATCTTGGAGCCGTTGAGGCTAGAAACACGAATACGAGACCTAAGAGTAGTGTTAATTTTGCTAAATGTTTCTTCATATTAATTCTCATTCTCCTCTCTTACAAACGTAAATCGTGTGTGAAAACTACGTTTGCCATGTTTCTTCTAATATAACTGATACCACGTCTTGTTTTTAAAGTTTCTTTCAACGCTGGTGGTACCGAACCTGAGACATTCTCATTAAACAGCGTTAAACTTTGGTCTGACATTGAACCTAAGATTGTGTAGTCCGCTGACACATATTGGTTGAACTCAACGTCCTCCAACATATCATGTGTACTATCATATAATAACACAATACGAATATTCTTTCGATCCAATTGTTTGAAAATTTGTTTCAAATATTTCTTCACATCTGGATCATCAATCACATCGCATGAGTGAATCATGAGGATATCCCCTTCTTCTAACTGAGCAATCGCAAAACTAATCGTATTAACGAACAGTGCCATCGCTGACGGTTTATCTACTTCGTATTGTTTCGAAATATCATACACGACACGTTGTTTCTCTTTAATGTTGTCAACCTTTGGTGACGTATAGTTGTTAAACAAGTGTCCGTGTGAGTTTAGCATGTTTGTAAAAGCGTTACGTAATACACGAATCGCTTTGTGGTCAAACTCGGCTGTCGTATTGGATTGAATCGATTTGTTCTTTTGGTCAATATACAATTGAAACTCTTGTAATCGTGGTACTTGACGGTGTGGAATCCCTACGATTTTCAACTCGTCACGCCTTTCAGACGCATTGTCTTTCCACATCCCTTTGTCTTTATAGAACTGAATTAACATATCTTCTAATAAACCTCGAATAATGTTAGCATCCATACCATCTAGGTCATACCAACGTTCGACCATTAGTTTCAATTTGTTCAAGTTAATGTTGAAAATATCGATTTCGTCTTCGACGTCACCGAACATTTCAAACATATTGATTTCACCTTTTTGCATGTTAATATTTACAGTACGTTTCGCAAAATCACGGTCTGAGATTTTGGACATATCTAATGGACTTAAAATCACTTCTGCAACACGGTGATTGTTTACCAATGCTGATTGCATAAGTTTGTGCCCCCAAGCATGAGTCATTTTAATTGGAATCGTATTACTGATGTCTTCCTCATGAGCCACAATAACACGTTTCATGAAATTATCAACGTCAAACAAAATTGCACTTGAGTTTACGTCGTCTGTCATACGACCGACATACGTTCCTTCGTCGTCTGCTAACCCGTCAGTTACAAGACCATAAGAGCCAGCAAATTCAGTACTTGTAAACCCGAAACCTTTGTTTCGTTTCTTTTCATGTGAACTGAACAATTGTTGCATTTCTTGATACTGTTCCCCGTGATACGGAGCAACAGTTAATGTTTTAAACGACTCTTTATAGTCGGCACTCATACGTAGAACTGCGTCGTCTAACGTTTTTAATGAATCTGCATATAGCAACACTCTGAAATGAACATTTAAGTACGAAGCTCCGTTACGTAATTCTGAAGCAATCGCATCTAAGTCATTTTTCATTTCTTCTTGTTTTTGTACATCCGTACGAGTTTTCTTAATATCGTCTGTTTTCGTTAAATTTTGTTCAGATACATTTTGGTGTCTCACTACCCAGTCGTCGTCCCAACGGTCTACTTGTTCTAAAAGTACCATTGAAACATCTTGTGGAAGGTTTGTGTTGATTAAGTTGATACCCCACATCGGATATAAAGAAGCATTACCACCATCAGAGTTAAAGAACGATAAAATCGCTCCGTACTTCTTAACGATAACTTTCTTTTTCTTACCTTTCTTATCACGGATTTCTTGTTGTGTATCCACTTCGAAATAGTCACTATGGAACACGTATCCAGTCGCAGGTTTAATCGACTTTAAAAATGAATCTGATTTGTAAGATACGTTGTCTAACGCAGAATCTTTAGATTCTTTCTTACGTTTGAATAAAGCTTTGAATCCCACAGGCTATTCCCCCTTATATAGTTTACTGAAAATCTTGTTCACATCATCGAACCCTAGTAGTTCGGCACGTTGAGCCATAGCTCCTTTGTGTTCGACCTCTTGAATGAAACCGTTGATTGCGATTTCTAAAGCGTCCATATTTTTACCACTGATGATGTAATAGTGATGGATGGATTTGAGTTCCGCCCCTACTACGTCTTTTAGGACTTGTTTATCTGTTTCTAAAACCTCTAACAAGTCATCATCATACTCTTTGTCGAAACTTTCGATTTTACGTTCAATCGAATCTAATTGAGTATCTACTTTTTGTGGTTCACGAGTAGTGATTTTTTGATGACACGCAAACGTTGGTACATTTGCAAAATAAGCTTCCATTGATGAGAGGATAATCTCTCTGTCGCTTGCAAATAACATACGAGAACCTGAACCAGATACTCGATACATCACACCGATTCGTCCTTCTGGTAACTCTAAAAACGTTTGTTTGTTACCCATAGTATCGACTTCTCGAACTCTTACATTAATCAGATCGGCGAACGCTTGAGCGTCATCCGATAAGCGAGTTCCTACTTTACGGTGTTTAGGAGACATGAATCGAACTAAACCTAATAGTTTCATATACCCTAGTTCTTTTGTTTTTTCATAACGTCCTAATAGATACGTCATAATCGCCCACATAATAGCGAACACCACTTTTGTTACCAAGGGTGCTCGCATCATAAATGTGTTCTGTAAAACCCAGACTCCTGCGAAGGTACTACCTACGTACACCATAACGGAACGTAGGTTGATTGGCTTCGAATTTAAGTCCTGAGTTGAGAAACGAATTTCTGTATCTAATCGGGAGTTATCAATATTCATTGGAATCTTATATGATTGTTTTGGCATTGATGACACCCTTTCTTGTCTTATTTGTTAAAGTTAAATTCAATTTTACCTGTTGCTTTATTGAATTTCGTAAAGGCGTTGAACGGTTTACCTGCATTACTTGTATATCCTTCGATGTAAATTTCTTCACCAGATTCAAGCATGTCTTTTTCTTGTTGTGTGAAAGTACGTTTGCACCATGAATTTGGAACTTTGATTGGAAATTTTAATTGAACTCCAAATTTACCTGCCCATTTACCGTCGCCTTCACCTAAATACAAGATACCTTCGTAAGTACCACTACCATCTTTCTTAGGTAATGTTAATTCTAATTCGCCACCGCGTAATAATGTATCGATTTCTTCTTGCGTGAATTTATGTCCATGTGATTCAGATTTGAATGAAATTTCTTCTCCAGTTGGTGCGAAAATTCCTGTTACTCTATCTACTTGTTTATATTGTTCACTCATTGTTACTTTTCCTTCTTTCACTAAATTTTGATAATTGTTTGTCATAACTTCAATGTCTCGTCTCACCATTGGTGCAACTTTTCGCCACATTTCTTCCCCTGTAGCAACTCCTGCTTTCACTTTCAATAAATGATCTAATAGTTCAGCAGTTGTATTTGTATCTTCAATGTGTGTTCCTAAGAATAAATCATACGATAATTCTCCGTACTCAGTTGGAATCAATACCCCACCTTTTCCTTCTTTTAATAACTGTTTCGCATTTGATTTACTTGATTTCTTAGGCACAGCTACTAACTGAGCAATTGTATCTAGTTTCGTAGCCCCTGTACCCACATTGTATTTCTCCAGTTGGTCTTTTATCCATGCGATAGTTGGTAGAGACGGTTTCGTTGAATGTACTGGAACAGCTTTTGCAGTAGCTGTTGTACCGATACCAAGTTTACCATCATCGATTTCATTGTCCCAAAGAAGAATCTTTTTGTATCCTAAAGATTTCGGGATATTCACTGTTCCTGTATACTCAGGAGCCAGTTGTAAGTGACCTTTATGTTGTTCATAGATATAATCTTCCCCGCACATCGCTAAGTAACTTCGTGCAAGTGTTGTGTAAATCTCAACCCCAAGGTCTCCGAATTGCATCCGAATCTCGTTTAAATCTTTAGGCACTTTTTTACCTGGTCTATTTGCCCCGTGCCCTGCTTTATCAACTACGTGAGACGCTCTAGGTAAACGGTGTGTCACAAGTGATGGATCCACGCCTATCACGTTACAAATTTCGTCTAATTTCGGTAATAACGCCTCGAATTGAGGAGTCGTAATTGTTGAATCATCTGTACGTGGATAAGATACGTATTTTGCATCATACATTTTCTGATACATATCTTTGACGTCTTTTGCCTTATAGTTCTTCTTAGTAAGTAAACCACCCAGACTCGACAAGTCTAACAACTTAGGTGGATTTTGTCTACGCACCGTCACACCGTCACTTGTAACAGGTGAACTCGCTAACTGTTGCATTGAGATAGCTTCAGCTTCAGTTGTATAACGATCTGCTTTCGGCTTTTTATACACAACCCCGTTTTCGTCCACAAATCGATTCTCATAATGTGTGGTTCGCACATACGACTTCACAAGTCTTGTTTGACTCACCACTAGTTTAATAATAATGGACTTCAATCGTCCTGCTCGTAAGTTATGTCCTGTTAGACATCCAGCAATACGAGTGTATTGCATTGTCAAGAAGTCGAACACAGAGCGAGTCATCGCTTGTTTGTATTCATCAAATTGTTTGATGTTCGGAATCACTTTTCTATCTTCAAACGCTTTGCGTAATGTATCTGGTTCTTCATCAAAGAATATCATACGAGAAATTTTCTTATGTGACAAGCCTAATTCGGTGATAATTTCTTCCGCAATTAAACCACCTTCACCAGTTGATTTATCCACGTCTGTTGCGATGACGATTTCGTGACAATCTTTTAGTTCTGCTTTTAATCGTCTTGCTACATCTGTTTTGTTACACACACGTTTCCACTGGATATCTTTATAGTCCCAAGGTAAGTAAGATAAATCCCACTTAGCATACCGTGTCTTTAAATGTGGTGCAACTTGATGTTCCATATCTTTGTCGAACTCGTAAATGTGTCCAACAGACGAAACAATCTTAAACTGTTGACCCTTATAGGAACCAGTTTTACCACCAAAAGCCTTGACACCATCCATCATGGCACTCGGCTTTTCAAAAATAATACCAATCATTTTTGACATTACCCCTTTCTTAATTTCTTCCTTATTGTACCATATGTTAGTCCATATATCAACCAACATGATTCGAAAATATCAATTTGTAACCAAAAAGAAACAACACCCGCTTTCACGAGTGTTGTTTCCCTATCTAATCCAAGAAAGGTTTGTGATTATCTCTTCGCTAACCTTCTTTAGTGTATCATTCTTAGACTCTAAAGTCAAGACCTATTGACGTTTCTTAGAAACTAATGTTCCTAAACCTGCAACGAGTGATGATAAACCTGCGATTACATATTCGACCATAGATTCAGCACCAGTATTTGGTAACTCAGCTTTCGATGAAACTTCTTTCTTAGGCTCTACTTTAGGAGACTCTTTAGATGGTGCTTCAGCTTTAGCTGGAACATCCTTCGGTTCATCCTTAGGTGTTTCCTTCGGAGCTTCAGGTGTCTCTGTAGTTGGCGCCACTGGGGCTGGTTCTTCTTTTGAGTCCACAAGTTCTAATGTAAGAACAACTTTTGCGTTCATACGTGTTAAACCGTTATCTTCTTCAAAAGCTTCACGAATAACTTCTTTGACTGCTGTTACTTTATAAGCTGTACCATCTACAGTAACGATTTCCCCTACTTTAGCTTGAGCTTTTGTAGATTCACTATCAAGACCTTTATCTGCTTGGGCTTTTGTTGAAGCTGTCATAGTTGCTGTTGCATCTACTTTAACAACTTTACCATTCACTTCATATTCTGTATTTACGTTATATTGGAAGTTTCCTTCTACAACGTCTGGTTTCACTTTAGGTTGTACAGTTACGATATGAGCGACTGTTTCTACTTCATCGCCATTGTCCTGCGTACGTACAACGTCGCTAGATGTTTTCACGATTGTATATAACGTTCCGTCAATGTCAACATCTTCAGTACCAACATAAATGTCCATACCTGGTTTGCCTTCACCGACCTCATAAGTATCTTTAATAACGTTGCCATTTGTATCCACTACTTTGATTGTAGTTACTTTCTTCACTTCAGATTGTTTTAATACGATTGTATAAATCACATCTGTATGAGTTCCTTCTGGGGCTTCGTCTTTTTCAGCTTTTGTTGAACGATCCACTACTACGTAGTTCTTACCAGCTTCACTTACTTTGTCTCCTTTTAGGAACACAGACTCAGCTTTACCAGCTGACAGTTCAGTTTGTACATTATCACGAATCACATTTCCTGATTCGTCTACAAACTTAAAGATTACATATTCAGACGGAACTGGTGTCACTTCACGAACACGAGCTGTTAAGTAAGTTTTAGCAGTTCCTACTGCTGAATCAATATCTGATTCAGTTACAATGTTTTGTTGTGAATGTTCAACTTGATAAGTTTTACCGTCAATTTGTACGATTTCACCTACATTATAAGCCATCCAATGATCTAAAAACTTCGCAGGCTCGTCTTGAGTACCTGTACGTACTTGGTCAATCAATGTAGCACCAGTTTGGTCTGTTACTTTTAATGTAGATTCAATAACAGGTTCATGTGGTAAACCAATATCTTCACGAGCTAAAAAGTTAATTGTATAATTATAAATACGTTGCCCATTTTCTTCTTTCACTAATTTATTGACAATCATATTTTCTACACGATATGATTTACCATCTACTTCAAGAGTGTTCGTGTATGTTTCATTCGCAATTTCACGAATCATCGCTAGGATTTCCGCATCTGCGTTTTCTTTACGTACGATTTCAGTAGTTTCTAATTTGTTTCCAATTGGTACTTCAGAATGATCTAAAAGTGATTTATAACGATACACTTGAGCGTCAATCGTAATTTTAGACGTTTCATTCTTATTTGGTTTCACGATGTCATCAATTTTAGTTGGTTTCTCACCAGTTTCTGACGCATATGGAGACGATTCAGTCGTTGGTGTCTCAGCAGTAGTTTCTGCCGTAGTTTCGGCTACTGTTGTTGATTCTGCTGTCGTTTCAGCAGTTGTTTCAGAAGACGCTTGAGTTGTTTCAGCAACAGTTGTAGCCTCAGTAGTCGCTTCTGTTGTAGCTTGAGTAGTAGCTTCACTTGTAGTCGTTTCCGCTACTGCTTCAGTTGTTGGTTGAGCCTCTGTTGTTGTCACTTCATCGGCACTCACTGAAGTTACTGCCATCGGAACTAAAGTTCCGACGGCTAAGGCAACGTGACATACACGTTTCCCAATTTTACGTAATAGATATTTTTTGTTTTGTATCATAAAGTTCTAAACCCCTTCGTTATTCTGTTTTACCCTTTCTATATAATAGTCCACCAAATACAGCACTAATTGCACCAATAGCACTTAATAACACAGAAGAATCTGTACCTGTTTTTGGTAATTGTTTTTCTTCTTTTGGTTTTTGAACAGTTGTTGTAACTGCCTCTGTTGTTGGTTCTTCAGGAGTCGGTACTAATTTATCAGTCTTCTCGTCTTTCGTCGATGGCAACTCTTTAGCACCTGCGTCTACTTTATCACCAGATAATTCTTCTTTGCTATTTACAACGAATGAACCTGTAACCGTACCTTCTTCATTGTTATTGGCAGAAAATTCATATTCTACAGTATAGTCACCTTTTTCTGTTAAATCGACTTCTGTACTAACTGCATTATTTTCAATTTTTAATGCTTGTTTAGCTCCACTTGGAGATACAAGATTAGCTGACACTAATGTAACATTTTTATCAGCCTTAATACTAATGACACCTTTAGAAGTAACTTTCTTCTTAGATGTAGATTTTTCGACAGCTGTATTCTCGAATTGTTCTAAAATCTCTTTCATTACAACGTCTTTGTCTTTTCCAGTTGATTCATAAATATTAGGATGTCCAAGTTCTCTCATTGATTTGATTGAAAATTCACCGTTGTTATCATATTCTGATACTTGATTTCTGTTAACAACAGACATGAATGTTTTAGCATTTTTCTTAGCCCAATCAGCAAATGTTGGGTCCATTTTCTCTGTATCTGCCCAACCATCCGTGAATTGAATTACAGAAACAGTTTGATTTCTACCTGATTGAGAAGTATATACTTCTTCAAATGGAACTGTCTTGACAGGTGTAGCACCGTCTACGTCATCAGTCTTAAAGCCTAAATCTCCCATTGCTTGAGCAACAGCATTAAAGTATTCAGAATAATTCCCAGCTCCGCCTTGTGTATTTGGTGGAACGATTCCTAACCATTTGTCAATAATAGATAATGCTTCAGCTTTTGTGATTAATTTTGTTGAGAAACCGATTCCCCAATCTGCTTCTTTAAGTTTAGAATAATCTAATTGAGCGCCGTGAGCCGAATATGAGGCTTCTTTATTATAGATATAGCCTTGAAGCATGATTTTATCATCATCCGTTAAGTTCTTTTCAATTAACGTTTTTAATTGTGTAAGAGCTTCAGTACGTTTCACTTGTAATGATGAACTAAAGTCAACGATAGCAATCAAGTCCATTGGTTTTCTTTGAACAGTCTCTGATGAAGCTTCATCTACCAATGATTTACCTTTAAGAATCTGATGATAAACACCATTATTATTTGTTGCAGTAGAGTCTGGACTTAACATAGCTTTTAGAGCTTTATTCTCTGCTAAAACTTTATCCTTTTTAGCGTTTGAATCCTCTTTTGGTTCTTGTTTGGAAACTTTATCTACTGTAGCTTCTGTTACAGTTGTAGTTTCTGCCGTCGTTTCTGCTACTGTTGTAGCTTCCGTCACAGTTGTAACGTTAGTATCATTTGAAGTCACAACTTCATCAGCATTAACCGTAGTTGAAGCAATTACTGCTACTGATGAAATCGTCATTCCAACGTGACATACACGTTTACCGATTTTGCGTAACAAATATTTTTTGTTCATTCGTGTTTCCTCCGATTGTTTTAGATTTTTGACACATCCTTAGTATATCATATTTTTGTCACAAATGTAAAGACTTATCCCATATCTGTACTAACACAAAAAGAAACGAGGTAGAAAACCCTACCCCGTTTGAAAGGAATGACCCTTATTAGTTTTCTTGTTTCTTAGCGAAGAACAAGAATCCACCAGTTGCTAACATTACTACACCCATTAAAAGAACACCTTGACTGATTACTTGTGTACCAGTGTTTGGTAAATCTTTACCAGGAGTTTTTGTTACAACAGTGTTTGAAGCTACTTTATGACCATTTACTACTAAATCATAAGTATTTTCAACTTTTTCACTAGCTTTAATACGTTTCATACCGACTGTAACATCAATAGATACATCTTGACGGTCAGCTACTTTTTCAACAAATTCTTTAGACATTTCAACCATTAATACACCGTTGTCGTCTTTGAATGTAGCATATTTAGTAAGGTCTTCACCAGCTTTAATCACAGATCCATCTTTAAGTTTAATATCTGTTTTCGCTGTAACTGTATTTTTGTTTGTTAATTGGTCAAATTCTTCATTGTAGTTATCTACTAATGAAACATCTGTTAAATCACCAATTGTTTCAGCTTTCATAATATCAGCTGTTAATACATAGTTAAATTCAGAATCTAAGTCAATAGCTGAACCATCAACTGATTTGTCCCCTACTTTTACGTCTTTAACTGGTTTAAATTCAGGAGTTTTGTTACGTACTTTGTTTGTAACTGTTACCCCTTTGTTGTTAAAGTCGATTTGTTTACCTTCGTTTTCGATAGTTCCATCAAAGTTGTTGTCAACTTTTGCTTCAACTGTAACTGTTAAATCTTTACCTTTTAAGACATAATCTTGTAAGAAAGCAGTTGTATCTTTAGCAACAATAGCAAAACCTTCGCCTTCAACTTTGTTGTCACCTAATACTTCAGTAAATTGTCCGAAATTACCGTCTTTAGTTTTAATAATTTCAAACTTATCAGAGATATCTGTTTCACCATCTTTGATAGTGATTGGAGTATCTGTTAAATCTAAAGCATCATCTTGGATATCATCCATAAATGCGAATAAATTGATTGATTTCACATCTGGTAACGCAATATCTTTGTACTCAGCTAAAGACCATTTGAACTCATAATTAAATACAGTTCCTTGTAATAATGTTTTCTCATTAATGTCTTCTCCAGCTTTCTTAACAGATTTCTCTGGTTTAGGTACAATCACTTTGTTATCAACTGGTTTTGCATTACGAAGTCCTTTGAACTCGATTTGCATACCTTTGTTGACAATAGCTGTTCCGATCACATCTTCGTTAGGCATAGCTCCAACGTATGCTGTAACATCAGTACCTTTAAGAATGTAGCTTGTTGTATATGCGTCCGCATCTTTAGGTGTCCAAGCAACGAATTTACCTGTCACTTGACCCCCCGCTACTTCTTTAATGTACTCAGGTGCTTCATCAATTGAGTTATACACCTTACGTTCCATTTCTTCAGTAATATCTTTTGAACCTGCTACAACTTTGTTGTAATCAGTTAATGTTACCATATCTTCTGGAATATCATCGATAATCACTGGTGTGAACGCACCTTCAGGTTTCTCAATGTCTTTGTACATTCCATAATCAGCAGTTACACCGTATCGAATTTCAGACCCTTTAAGAACTGATTTACCGTCGATTTGTACGTCCGCTGTATTGTAAGCGTGTTTTTCTGTTTGAATTTCTTGTGGGTCAATCTCTAAGATACCACGTTTGTTTGTTAATTGTGGGTCTGTAGCCTCCACAAGTTGTGGTGTGTGGATATTTACTTTAGAACCTTTACCAAATAGGTCAGCGTACATATGATTTGTCATATCAGGGTGACCTTTAGCATATGCTAACAAATCAGCATCACGTTCACTACCTACAACAGCGTTACCATTATGATTAGCTTCAGCTTCAGCTTTAGTATTAAAGAATTTTCCACGCCAAGCATTATGTCTCCATGTGAATGATGAACCTTTAATAACTGAAGCATATGACCCATCTGGGATTGAGCTTTCTTCATTGAAAATACCAATATCAGAGCCGTCGTTGACATTACCTTTATTTTTACCCATATCACTATATAAGTCATATTTACGACCATCTACTTCGTATTTCTGAGCTTTTAATGTATTTTCTGGAACTAAATCAATGATTTTATTTGTATCAAATACACCGATACCTTGTCCGTAGTCAATATCTGTGTGTACTAACGACATTACTGATTCTACTGGTTTGTTATCTTGATCTACAAATTCAAAATGTAAATCTAAACCTTTTGAAAACGCACTATAAACCCCAAGGACACCTTTCCAAGATGGATCAGACCACTTAGTTAATACTAAATAACCATCATCAATACTACGTTTACCTAATATTTCATTAATTTGTTTTAAAATAGTAATATCTGCACCTTGGAAGTCAAATTGTGGTACTGAAACAATAACGTCTACTTGACGACCGTCTGTTGTATCTGCAATATGAGTAATTTTCACTTTTGTACCTTTAGGATTTGTATCATCCCCTGACATACCGTGCCATGTTCCGCTCCATTTATTACCTGGTGCATTTTTATAGTCCGCTTGTTTATCACCTTCTAGTGGAATGAATTGTGAATCTTCATGCACATATACCCCATCTTTGAAGAACGATAAGTTGCTTTCATTATCTGTAAACACATGAATATCTTTGTAATAATCTTGTGAACCACGTGCTTCTTCATTAAACTTACCATAAACACGTACGCCATCTTTTTCAATTAAAAGAGGGAATTTTGCTTTGATTTCGTCTTCTTCTGTCTTTACACGAGCTAATTCAGCTTCATTATGAGCTTTAGCTTCTTCATACTCTTTTAATTTTTGAGCATTTTCTGTAGCTAACGCATCTAAATCTTTCTTGATTTCTTTTGATTTTGTATTAATCTCTGCTTCAGATTTAGCGACTCCTCGCACATCTTCAGCATCTGTAACTGTTAAACCTAATTTCTTAGCTTTGTCTACAGTTTCTTGTAACTTATCGCTACCCACAACTTTATGAAGTGATGGAGCATCCATCGCTACTTTAGTTGTGTTTCCACCGACTGTTTGAGCCATAACGGCTGATTGACCTGTTGCGACTAACGTTGTTAACGTAGCCATAGCACCAGTTAAAATAATACGTTTTTTCAAATCTATCAATTCCTTTCTATAAAACGAGGGGGCGAGTTACCCCCCCAATAATTAGTGACTATTGATTTTCTTTTTTCTTCTTACTGAACACTAACGCTCCAGCAGTTCCTACTAATGTAAGACCAAGAACTACAATTCCTGAACCAAGAACTACGGCACCAGTCTTAGGTAACTCACCAGTTGGTTTCTTAATTTCGAACGATTGGTCCTCATTCTTAGGATCACGTTCTTTAGAAATTACTTTGTCAGTTGGTTTGCCGTCTTTAGTTTCAAACACTGTTTCGAACAATACGTACTTACCTTCTGGTAAATCTTTAGTGTTCAATGTTGAAGCGTCTACGACTAACTCACCTGATTCGTCAACCTTAGCAGTTGTCTCAAAAGTTCCAACTACTTCTTCTGTGCCATATTTAGCGATTTCTAAGCGAACATGTACTTCAGTACCTTTTTCAAAGTCTTCGTACTTAATTGTGTCACTTACTTTTCCATCTTCCCCAACGTTCACAACTTTTTGACCATTTACTTGGGCAGTTGTTTTAAGTTTAGGGTTACGGTTACGAACTGTTTCACGTTCGTTGTCCCAGTCGAAGTTAGAAGCAATTACTTTACCTTGTTCATCAAGTAATTCTTCACCGAACACTGTCCAGTGACCGATTGTTTCTTCAAGTACTGGGTACTCGAACTCAACATCCATTTCATGTGCTGTTGCAACAATCTTCTTCTCTTGAACTTGAATACGTTCTTTCTTAGTATCTCTGTCATTTTCGTACGTACGTACTGTATATGTCTTACCGATATCTAAGTTTGTTAAATGAGCTACTTCTTTCTTAGTGTTATAGCTGTAAACTGATTTAGAACCAGTTTGGAAGTTCGTAGCATCTGTTTGGATGACAGGTACACGTTCGTTCACAACCATAGTAGCAGTCGCTTGAGTCGCTTGTTCTCCACCAACGATTGTAAAGTTACGTTTAGTTTCGTCTAACTTGTATCCTTCTAATGCTTTAGTTTCTTTGATATAGTATTTACCTGGAACTAGATCTTGAACAGTTACTAAACCTTTTTCATCAGTAGTATAAGAACCGATTTTAGTTTCAGTTCCATCGTCTTCAATCTTGAATACGCTAAACTCTACATCTTTTAATGTTTCTTTATCTGTATTAAATTTTTGTAATGAATAAGAACCTTTTTGTTCACCTGGGTTTACAATAGGTGTTTCTGGACTAAATGTAATTGAACCGTAGTTCCCTTCTTTAATCTTGAACTCCCCTACTGTTTGAGAACCATATTTGTACCAAACAAGAGTTAACCCTTCATAAGTTTTATCTGAGCTTGAGAACGCAAAGTTCGTTTGGCTTGAAGACGCTTCTTCTGTTGCTGTAATAGATAACACGTTTCCGTTTAATGAGAATGTGTAACCATCTTTAGAAGATGGAATATCTAATTTTTGAACAACATTGTTTTCGTCTGTTAATTGAATTGTTTCACCTTTTTTAATTTGACGAGCTGTACCGTTCCATGAAGTGTACGCTTTGTGGTTTTCAACCTGAGGTAATACTTCATTCTTGAACGTGTTATAGTCGTCCATAGTTAAGTCACCAGTAAATTTAGTTGGTGTATAACCTAATTCTTCCCAAATCATCATTTGAGTGAAGACTGCTTTCCAGTCTGGTTTGTATGAAGCTCCATAGTAACCGTAATAAGCGATTAACTCTAACTTACGGAATTTAGCTTCGTCAATTCCAACTCCAGCTTTACCTACAGTTGTTACACTTTGAGTGTACTTAGAGTCGTTGTAATCATAATCAGCACCCTCTTCAACAGCTGTCCAAGGGTCCATACAGAATACTACACGGTCATTTAATTTTAATACTTCATACGTAGACCAGCTTGGTACTCCGTCTTTTTCAGCGTACATCATACCGTTACCGTAGCTTGAAGCACGGTTTACGCTGATTGTATCAGCAGATACATTTGTATTCCCCGCAAGTACTGATAACCCAACAGCTCCAGCAATTGTTAAACCTGAGAATAACGTTTTTGGTGTCATAAATTGTGGTAATTTTCTTCCTACCATCAAATCATTCCTTTCGTTTTGTAATTTTTTAATGTAGTTTGAGTGGTTTATGTCCCACCAGATAGTATACACTATCTTTTTTCATTTTGCAATATCGAACAATAAACCCCTCCAACTGCTAACTACCTCTAGTTATTTGGCACCCTGTCCAATTTTGTTTGCTACGATGAACAAACCTTCACGATTCAAGTGTCTCGAATATTTAGAATCTAAATATAAAACAGCAAATTCTTCGACACCAAGTACATCCTGTACTTTCTTGAGTAATTCTGGATAAAGTTGTTCTTTAACTTGTCCAGCACCACCACCGTAAACATAGATTACTTCCGTTGAAGCACCTACACGGTTCAGTACGTGACCTAGCTTTTCAGCTACTTCGTAAGCAAACGTATCGATTTCTACGTCCACAAAACGTTTCACATTGTTGTAGTGATTACGTTTCAAAGGACTAGGTTCTTTTTGTAAATATGAAGCTAATTGCTTACGACTTGAGAAACCTCCGTTGAAGCCTTGCTCTTGCATCGACTCTAAGGCGTTCATAAGAACAGAACCGTATCCTTTATCTAGAGTCATACTTGCGTCCGCATTAAAGCGTCCGTTCGTAAACACTGGGAAGTTCACCGTACCCTCTCCGATATCGACACCGATGGTATCTTTTACTTGTAAGATATCTTGTGGTGTGATTCCTTCTAGTACTACACCATGGTTTCGCACATCTGCTAACATCAGTTTTGCTAAAGGTTCCCCTTTGGCTCCGATTGCATATTGGGCACTTGCCCCTTCTGCAATTACTTCGACCGCTTTAAATGTTAATTTCACGGTAACTGGTGTTTCAAAATTACATACAGTTACTGTGTGAACGCCATTTTTAAAGGCACTAATATACGTTTCACGATGTTGGATATATTCTGTAATCGGTAATGCGAGACCACAATATACGTCCGCACTCAGTACTGTATCGTCCCCTGGTAACGCACCATTTTTATCAACGTAATCTTTCAAGACTTTACCTGCGATAATACCAAGTACCAAAATCTTGCTCAACGGTTGTTGAGCTTTACTTTGGGAACCAATTACGTCAAATTCTTGAAACGATCCACCAGACGTTAAGGCACGTTCACCGAATAGTCGTCTAAATGAATCTGGTACGAGTGGTGTCATGAATGACACATCTAGTACGTTAAATACATCTTCTAATGTTTCTTTGGCTTGGTCATTTGGAGTTGGTAACTGATTTTTACGTGTCATAAGAGCGACACCACTTGGAATATCAACAGTACTTGTACCATTGTCTCCAGCAATAACTCCTTTCACATAACCATTACCAATATCTAAGCCAGCTTTAATAATCGTCATTTTCTCATTCCTTTCTTGATTTCCATATTAATAAGAAGAAACTAGTTTCCATGACCAAATAGGTCATCCATTAAGTTTCCTGTAGAAACTGATTGTTCTGATTGTTGCACTCCCACAGTCTCAACTTTTTCAGTTTCCTTCTCTGGTTTCGTATCTACCTGTTTCACAACAGGTTTTGCTTCTTCTTGTACCACCTCTTGTGGTACTTCTTTTTCAACCACTTGAACAGGTTCCTTCACTTGTCCCACAGGTTTGTTTTGAACCACTTGTTTTGCAACTGCTTCTACTTCCTTATCAGGAATCGCAGTCCCTTTTACTTGCGGATACTCTCCAGTACCTTGCAAGTCAAACAACTGATTAAACAAACTAACTGTGTCTAAAATCTGTCCACCACAGCTTGCCACATGATGTTGGATCAAGATCCGTAAGGCTACGCTTGGGTGCGGTTGACGGTTCCACCACTCAGTGACCACTTTATCATCCAGTGGTACATTGAATCGCTTGCGAGAGATTTTTTCCATTCCTTTCTTCACTCCTTGTTGGCTCATTTATGTACTAACTATACCACACTTTAGGGATGATTGCAATAGATATGGTTCATTTAATGTACCCATAGGTGGTACAGTGTTTTGCGAAACGATACTATTCTTCGTTCATAACTTCTACCACATCTACTGAACTAACAGTTTCGCCTGGTTTCAGTAAGTACACTTGTGTGTACTCTCCGAACAACCACTCTACTATTTTTCTAGGAAGGTATCTAATAGCGCCTTTCACTACAGGAACCTTCTCTCCATCAGCTTTTTCTACATTAATAATAACTTGATGTTTCATCATTCTTCGTCCTTTCTGTAAGGTTACTTTATTTCCCTTACATATCACAGTCGAAGAAAAAGTTCTCATTTTTAACCTATCACAAAAAAACTTACATTTTTTTACGAAACCATAAAAAAGAACGTCTCCACATGAATCCATGCAGAAACGTCCGATTAACCACCGTTATTCTACTTTATTATTTTCAATTAGTCAACTAATCTTTCAACACGCTGTAACATAAAGTTCGAAATTCTTCAATCTGCGACAGAATCTCATTGATACACAGCTCTTGGGTCAATACACATTGTAACGTCTTATGATCCCCGTTACCGAATCCTTCTAGGTCTCCTCTATCGTCGCTTAATAATACTTCTTGAACATACACTTCAATAAATTTGTATAAATCCATTTGCAAACTTCTATCTAAAAATGCGTCCATAAACACAGGAATCGCAAACAGCTTCAAGAAGTCACCTGTGAATACGCCACTCCAGAAATTATGTTCCTTCCCAGAAATATATTGAGCCAAACTCTTGAACAAGTCATACTTTCCAACAAATGTACTATCCGCTGGATACTCAATATCTTCTAACTCAGCTTTCGTGAAAAAGCTTGTATTAAATGTTAATTCATTTAAGAATTGTCGTTCTTCGTCTGTCAGTTCACTTTCATCCGATACCACTTCAATCACATTTAATCGTAACGTACTATCATTGTTACGTTTCAACAACCCTGCGGGTAAAGTACGAACAAAATCTCGTCCCTCATATGTAATTGGAGAAACATGTTTAGGATACCCATATTCAACCGTTAATAATGGATAAAAATAATTACTTTTACGAAGTTTCGGTACCACCTTTGAAACCACTTCGTTGTACCATTGTGCATGTGTGAGTGTCCCAAATCGTCCCATATTACCCGTTAAATAATTACCATCTGCTTGTGGATTCACAATAATCGCTCGTTCTTCGAACTCCTGATTACTTTTTGCAGACGTAATCAATCGCTGTAAAAAGATACTATTTGCAATAATAATTTCTTTATCATAATCTAACGGTCCATAGAGAGCTTCTACTTGGTCTTTGGTCATTTTAATGAGCCGTCCATGTCCAGACGATTCGTTCTCACTCTGCCATCGGAAAACTTCTTCCACTGTTGCCAGTGGCATCTGGGATAGATCCGATCGCTTGTACTTATAATTCTTGACCGTACCTAAAGGGATACCTGTACCCTCCGCAATCTCCGTCGGGGTATATGCACTAAAAATAAGTTGCAATCTGGATTTTAAGTCACTTACTGAATCAAAAGTTGTTGTTGTCATAAATATTGTTTCCTTCTTTCTGTTTCTTTGATAGTTCTACTATACCCTACATCAAGATTAAATGCAATACTTTTGATAGGTGCAGTTTTACACCTTATAAAACTTTTCACATCCTAGAAACCAATTGTTTCTATAATACCTCACACAACGTAGGTTCCCTACGCTGGAAAATGGTTGAAATAAATTAAAAAGGAAGTGTTCGAAAATGAAAGTAATTCCGTTTTATTCTAAGAACGAATATAAAGAATTTAGTAACTTATACCGTACGTCTTTTACGTATCGCAATATTAAGTTCGATTCTGTCGAAATGTTTGTGATGTACGCAAAAGCCTGTCTCTTTAAGGACGAGTCTATAAAGACTCAAATCTTGGAGACCGCCTCTACGAACCCTTATAATACGTCCATATATAAGAAACTAGGACGCAAAGTTTCTAACTTTGATCCTAAAATCTGGGACCAAAAAGCTCCGCTCTACTTTATGGTAGGAATGTTACTAAAATTCTTGAGTGACCATAACGCTCGTTGTAAGTTACTATCTACTAAAGACGCTTGGCTTTGCGAAGCAAATCCTTATGATACGAAATACGGTATCGGGCTTGAATCTACGCATCCGTTAGTTCCCTACCCGCTTAAATGGAAAGGGTCTAACTTATGCGGACAATACCTAATGATTGTCCGATTTGTTCTCGACCCGTCTTGTTCGTACCGTGATTATATCCGCAACTATAATAACGACGTTATCGAGAGTTGGATTGAAAAATTAGAAGCTATTAAAACTACAGCTCTATCCTAACTGGATAGGGTTGTAGATTTTTCAACTATATGAGGAGGTTCTTTTTATGGAATTGAAAGTAAATAATAAACTATTCGTTATGAGTGATACAGATTACCTACAACTTAATGACACTCATTATAAAACCTTACAGGAACTAAGTATGTTATCTGAGGATATATATCCAGAGTTACACAATCCTGTTTACATTGAATTAGAACAAGATACGGTTGTAGTTGTTGCTTAACATTCATAAGAGACGCCCTCTACGGGCGTTTTTTTTGTTTATAAAATCTAATATCATATAGTTTAAGAAATTGAGGTGGTACACCACCCGATTCGAGAATTGAAAATAAACATATTAGGAGTGATTACTATGTCAACAGTATTAGACTACAAAATTATCATGAAAGATGGAACCGTTCACGAACAAACAGACAAATATGGATCAATTCGTGACTCTGTATACGAAACAATCGAAAAATTATATCCAGGAACTCACTTACCATATGCTTGTAAGTTCACATTAACAGACCCTGAAGAAATTCTTCGTTTCGGTCAAACAATAATTGAAAACTCACCTGAAGGTGGAGATTTCACTGTAAACTTTATCGATGAAGAAGATGAGTTTCACTCACAAATCTTCGATATTTATAACTTAAAATCCTTCATTGAACTTGTTCAATCAGGTGCTCGTATTCTTGAAATCGATACAGGTGTTTGGGTAAGACATTCATTAATTTTCCCACAAACACACTATCGTATTCTTGAACTTGATGTAGATACATCTGTTTTTGCAGAACCAAAAGAAACAAGCGTTTCTCAAGAAGACTTACGTATCTTCATCAACTACTGTCAACGTGTTGTTGAAAACAAGAAACTATGTTTCGGTTTCCATGTAGACAAAATTGAATCTGTAACAATCAACATGTGCTAACACTTGACAAACAACAACACCAGTGGTACTCTACTTTGAGGCACCTTACTGGTGTTTATTTTTAACATAGAAAGGACTGAAAATTATGAATAAGTATAAATTCATTACATTCACAAACGTCGCATACTCTGACTTACTAGAGTTGTTAGACCGCATCAGTTTCCTTCCAGAAATTCAATATCACAATCCTGTTATTTCTTACGAAAATAACATCCCTGTTATGATTATTCGCACATCAGCTGATTACGAAACATTATTGAACGTAAAGGAAACTAATCAATCGGTTATTCAAGACGTTATTCAAATCTAAAAAGGAGGTGCTAGATATGAAATTCAAACCAAGTACTAAATACAAAATCACGTCTCGTGAAAAAATGGAACTACACCTTCACCTCAGACGTAAAGGCGGTCACGCTCATCGTGACAAATCTAGTTACCAATGCAAAGAGAAACACAAAACACGGCTTTCAGATTACTGTTAGCCGTCTTTTTGTATCTAAAGGAGGACTCATTTATGTCAAACATTCTCGTCATCCCAGACGTTCATTTAAAATTTAACATCTTATACCCTATCATCAAAGACATAACGTCTCAAAATAAAGTCGATAAACTTGTGTTTCTTGGAGACTACTTCGATGATTGGGGTCAACAATTAAACAACAAACTTTATGAAGAAACATGTGATTACCTGAAGAAACTAAACGCAGAATATGACTGTATCTTTCTTTTAGGGAATCATGATGTTCCGTACATCACACGAAACCTCCAGCATTACTCTAACCACGATCCACATATTGTATCGTTATGTAGAGAAACATTACTATCTTTAGACCCAATGATTGCATACGCACACGATGGTATCTTGTATAGTCATGCTGGATTTATCTCACAACCTGATGGTACAGATTTTCGTATCTTTACAGACGATAGTCAGGACCACTATGTCAGATTACTAGCATACGAACAACCTTATGCTACGTATTCTATAAACGATAACCCTCTTTGGATTCGTCCTGACGAGTGGCAACGTTCATTAATAGAGTGGCTTCCGACACAAATTGTCGGTCATAGCCCTGTCCCTAACATTACGACCTTTGAAGCGGACCGCTTCGAGTCGAAACTGGTTGTATGTGATACGTATAGTAACACATCTTGGAATCAAAAAATTGGAAACTACGCTCTTGTACTCGTACAAGATGGTAACATAGAAAGGATTTACTAATTATGCAACTTATTGAAAGAAAACAATTTAACTCACTAGAAGAAATCGCCCTACGCTTCCAAGAACTTGCTACAGGCGTTTCAAAACGTTTTGACCGTCGCACAAGTTTCTGGACGAAACGTCCATTTAACATTTTGATTGCGATGTCTTTTGGTACAGACTTAACGGCTACATTTTACGAAACAACTGTTGAGGAAATTTCAACTCTGCAACAAGAAGACGACGCTAACTTACTATACTTCGTTGTAGGAAACGACCAATACACTAGAGACGGTGTACGTGGTCAAACTCGTCTTGTGTTACACAACATGCCGTACCCAAGAGAAAACTACAAATTATTAAGTTCGCTTGTGATGGACGATTTCTACTGGAAACGTACGCTTGTTGGTGAACTACAATATAACTTAGAAAACCAACTAGAAACAGATCGTCTCTTATTCGGTGGTGGTATCCCTACCCCTCTAACAGATCAAGAACCTGAGACAATCCCTGCGTACAGACTAGAGTCTCGTAAACCAATTCAAAATCTTAATAACTAAAGGAGGTCTCGCCCTATGGCTTCTATTGTATTCATCCACGCTTTATCGAAAGAAGCAACTCAAATGCTCTTAGATAAAGAAATCTTCCTATACAATCTTCAAAACTACATCATTATTTCAGATCCAAAAATCACAACAAATGATGTGAAACACCGTATCGAAAAAGCTGTTTCGCAAAATAAAACGATTCTTATTACGTCTCCAGCTGTTCAGAAAATCAAAGCTCGTAAACACCTGTACGACCTCTTTGGAAAAGATAACTTGGTACGAACTCGTATCCACTACGAGCCATTACATGTGCTCAAAGAACGTCCGTCCCTTAAAAACGTGCCATTCAACGAAATTTACAAAATGTACGTTTCTGCACAGGCACCAATGATTGGGACGGATTGTAGTTCCATATCTATCTCATCAAATGGTTTGTACGAAGACGAAATCAACTACTACTCACGTACAACTGCCTTGCGAGCTCATAACTCACCTCATCATGCCGAAACGATTCCTGAACATATTGATTTTGTCATTCATAATGTTCCAGGTCACCTCAAAACTGTCGCTCGTTTCCATGATTTAGGTAAATATGTGGCTCGTCAAAAGGCGAAACTCTCAAATTACGATACGTTTATCAACCACGAAAACGTATCTGCGATGTACGCATTAGTGAGCCATTGTAGTCCTAGAGACGTTCGCATCATTCAGTTTCACATGATGGCTCATAACCTGACACCAGCTTTGGTTCGTCGCTATCACTTAGAAGATATTGAAGAAGACTTACGAATCTTTGCTAAAGCGGACGCTGGTGCTAAAATCTTACCAGAAAACAAATGGTCCGCAAAACCAGTAGTGATTCAAAAGGACGAACCGCAGAAATATCGTGTCAGTGAGTTTCTGAAACATGGATTCTAAGGGGGTATGACACATGAATAGTGCTCGTAAAGCAAAATTAATGAAACAATATCCTAACGGAACACGTATACGATTAGTCTCTATGGACGACAAGTATGCTCCGCCTGTAGGTACACTTGGTACCGTAACTGGTGTAGACGATATGTGTTCACTTCAAGTGTCATGGGACACTGGAAGTACACTATCCGTCCTAGACCAAATCGACCGTGTTGAGAAACTATAAACAATACACCCCTCACACACCGTTAACCCATAACATAACAATCGAGACGAACTTTAACGTTCGTCTCTTTTTTCATATACACTAAGGAGGTAACACTATGAACCCAAACCACAAAGCAAATAAACGTCTCGTATTCCTACGTGACCTTCCTGAAGCTGTCGCTTTAGCGGACTTCATTAAGGAACTGGACGCAAAATACGAAGTAGACTCTACCGATCCAGATAATACGTTCGGACGTATCCATCTGGAACGCCCTATCGTACGATATGGTGTCTCAAACACATTGTACCTTGCTGGCATCAACACCTATCGTCCAGCCGACATCATGCTACCGAAACACAAAGCCATCCCACATGCGGATTCAATTATCGCTATCTCACAACTTGGTGAAGTTGCTCTACTCACTAACAAAAACCGCTTAGGAGCAAAAATTGAACCAATTACAATTGAAGAATCAGACATCAAGAAACTTCAAGAACTACGTCTCGCTTTTAAAGAAGCGATCCTACGTAACGCACCTATGAAACCCGATTTCTCGTCACTAGATAACGATCCTGAGGTCGAAAATCTTGCAAAGTGGGAATTAAAGAACCGATATGACGACATTCTCTTAGAACAAGGATTTGCGCCACATAGAGACTATCATTTTAAAGAAACGATTATGGTTCCAAATCTAAAAGGAACACCACAACCGTTCGTTATTGAGTACTATCGTTTAAGTACCAACCGTTGTCCTCATTTCTCAACAACATACGACGGTTCGCAACGTCAAGAATATATGCACGGGTATCACCAAGCTAGTGCTTTCTACAAAAAGTGGGATAACTTCCATTTACATGAGCTGACTTTAGAAGAATATCAAGAATTGCTTGAGGATATTAAAGAGCTTAAAGAATCTAAATAAAGATTGCACCAGTGCAATCGGGTTTGGAATCGTAAAAATTAAATAGCAAAGGAAGTGTCCACTATGGAACTAGAAAAAATGTTGCGTCAAGGTAGACTAATCGGTGAAATTATGATTGGTTCTGCTTTTATTCTATTAGTTGGCTTGTGTTTATCACTTGAGGTAAACTCAGTTAACCCTTCTGAATTTTTCACAATGGTAGTACTTTATCTACTACTATTAGCTACTGGAGTTGTGTTGAAACAAGTATCAATGCCTGATACAATGTCTCAACCACAATCTCAAACAAACTAAAAAAAAGTACCCATCACGGGTACTTCTTTTTTTATCGTTGTCTTTGGTTTCGGTAATAACTGTTTCTATAAGTTCGTAACAACTTCAATCCACTATCCATACGATCTTTTGGTGTACGAGCGGTAGTTTCTTCGACCCCGACTTTATGTGCCAGCCCCATCAGTGACAAGCTTGTCGTGTCGGACATGACACGAATCTCATTATCCATACGAGCAATTTTCGTCTCCATACTACGGATATAATCAATGACAGGATTTTCTGTCACTACATTTTTATCCTTAATGATCTCCAATAATTTGCCCCATTGAGACTTAATCGTCGTCTCGTTCCATCCGAGTCGTTCAGGTAACGTCGCAAGGTCCCAACCGAGCCATTTCGCAAGAACATATGCCAGTACATATTGCGTACCAACATCCCGTATCGCACGACCGTTACTATCTTTTTGTACCGTTACTTGAAGCCTCTGATAAACGGCATCTAATAATAGTCCGTCAATCATAGCCTTAGCAACCCCTTCGGTTTGCACGTCCACTTCTTGTGGCGTAATTGTCTTCGATCCAAGCATAATAGCATGTACTAATTGTTTCTCATCCTGATTCAGCGATTCTTCAGTTCTTGGAGGTGCTACGCTATCCACTTTCGGTTTCTCTGACGTTTCTTGAACCGTCGGTTCAACTGGAGAAACCTCCTCTACTGGCACATCATCGAACGGACTTGATGTGTCTTCGGAAGGTTGCACTTCCTTGCCACTTTCAACCGTTTCACTAGGCGAATCGTCTTTAGAAACGGGATTCGTTTCCCTTGTACCGACTCCTAAAATCTCGTCTCTAGACGCTTCTTCTATAACTTCTTGAGGTGTCTCTTGTTGTGGAATATCCATAGATAATTCCTCTTGTACGTCTTCTTGATTGTCTAAAGCGGAAACCGTTGGTTTATCCTCCGCTTTTGTCGGCTCTAAGCCGAGACTATCAAGTAGACTCCCAGAGACCGAGACACTTTGTTGTCCAAAATCTTTTAGTTTCTTTGATAAATCATCCATCTAAATCAGTCCCTTCATCAAGCTCACCGTCTTCTTCTTGTGCCAAGTAATTGTCTCCTCTTGCGAGTCCGACAATGGCATCGAATCCGTTGATCGTTACGTTTGTTAAGTTATCCATTGATGACTGTACTGCCATCACAGTCCCTGTCAATTGATTAATGCGTTGTATCAACGCTGTCGGGACGTCATAGTCCCCGTTTTCATAAGCAATCATTAAGTCGATTGCATCTAAGATATACGTATTTAAAGAGACTTGTTTTCTAGCGGACCAGTATTTTAATCGTTCGTGCGTATCTTCATCCAGCCGTAAGCTGACACGCACAGTATTTTTTGGTTCTGCCATGGTTAGTGTTCATCCTTTCTTTGGAGTTTCTTTGGTTATTATAACACGAGTTAGTACATTTTTCAACTAACAGAGCTATGTTTGTCGTTGGCGTTAGTGGTAGCCTCGCTACCGAGGGGGGAATTGGAAGTATTGCAAACTAGGTGCCGTCGGCACGAAAGTAAAGATACTTGATATTTTTGTCCTTTGGAAAAAATCACAATAATGGTACATAAATGAATTAACACTTGATTTGTGAACCATTTTACTATACAATAAAAATAAATTAAGGAGGTGACCCAAATGGACTGGAGAAAAGCAGGTTATCAAATGGCTAAAGGTGCGGACGACTTAGACCGTGACTTATCAGTCATCAGAATTTTTGCACAATTGTTCTGTTACATCATCGGTTTCGGTATCGCTGTTGTAGCACTTCAAACAATCGTAAGTTGGGCAGTTGGACTAATTGGTCCTTTAGTGGGCATCGTCCTCGTTGGATATATTGCCATTAAAGTACTAGCGTTCTTTGCCCGCAAGTAATTTTATTGATACACTCAAGCAACAATTAGGCATACTTATGTTCCTTCAGGAATATAGGTATGCTTATTTTTTGCACTGTTCTACTATACTAAAAGTGTGTGTCCCACACACGAGAAGTAGATTGAAATTAAAAAAAAACATAAAAGGAGGTCATTACTATGACACAAATTCAAATTTATACAGACGGAAGCTTCAACCCTGATTACAAAATGTACGCTGGTGCATGTATTGTTGTTCAAAACAATGAAACTGTAGGTCAGTGGGTATTCGCTTCTCGCCGTGAAGATTTCTTACAATCAAATAACGTAGCTGGTGAAGCTGTTGCTTGCGTTCAAGGTATCCGTTTCGCCCTAGAAATGTTCCCTGAAACAACAGAACTTGAAGTATGTTACGACTTACAACACTTAGGCTTCTGGGCTACTCGTCAATGGAAAGCAAAAGCACCTGTTTCAGTATGGATGATTCAAGAACTTGATAAAATTGCTGAAGAATATCCAGATGTAACAATCACTTATACAAAAGTGAAAGGTCACGCTGGTGTACCAGGAAACGTAGCTGTTGATAAACTCGCTTATAACGCACTACAAGAAGGTTTTGAGCGTGATTCAGCGTTTGCTCGTAAAACAGTATTCTAAGAAAGGAGTCGTATCTCATGACTGAACAATCTACAAAATATAATTATGTCGAATCTTTAACAGATAATGATCCACACATTTACGGTATACACCTCATTGAACATAATATTGTGGACCATGCTGACTCTGTTACATCTTCTAAAATGTGTGTCGTATTACGAGCTCCTATGGAGAAATATCAAATTAGTTCGGTTTTAGAAAAATACTTTGATATTCCTTTCATGAAGCCTGTTGGTGGATACGCTGAAATGCGACCAAACAACCCGTATCGTGTAAACCACATCTACGATGATTATCTTTCATTCTCACTAGATGTAGACAATCTGAAAGTATTTGTTGAAGAATTTGAACAAGCTCTTGCGTGGGTTCGTTCGCTTAAACATACTCGCTTTATTGCTATCGATTACGATAGATATACAAACGAATATAAATTTGCAAACACAACACAAGAAGAATTAATTGCTGTTTTAGAACATAAACTCGATAAAGCAAATAGAAAAGTTAATTTTGTGAATCGCAAACCTGTTCAACAAATTCTCAAGAAAATAAAATCATTATCTCCACAAGATAGAGCTCTTTTAGCTAGTTACATCACTGAAGAATAATAATCTATTAGACACATTTACTGTCCCGCAGTAAGTGTGTCTTATTTTTTATGCAAACCCGATGTGCGTCTCGCACACGAGTTAGACCTTGAAAATACATTAGAAAGAAGGTACCTTCAATGAAACCAAACACATACACATTCCTTGTGGATTCTAAATTTAAGTCTCAATCCCCTACTCATGTGTCATTCGCCATTAGTCTCTTAGATAAGAACGACCAGTTGCTCGGTTATCACCGTGCCAGTGCATCTGACGCCTTTGCGACACACCAAGCACGGGACGGTCAGTTTCCACGTATATTAGAACATATCTTCATTTTCGCACAACTTGCATACCAGTTTATTGATCCACAAGGACCAATCACACTGCTTGTTCCAGAAACAAATGTTGCTCTAGCCGAATATGTAATGGAACAAAAAGAACATATCGAAGAAATGTTACATTCAATTTATAACCGCAAAATCTTCGTTTCTATTGTAACAGGAACAAGATTTGAGGCTCCACTAGACCGCCTCAAAGACTTCGTATCGATTGCCTACGAAGAAGGTTTGAGAGAACTATCAAGTCCATGTAGTCGTACAACGTGGGAACCATGCTTATTTAGCTAAAGAAAGGATGAAACAACTATGTATACTTACTCTACTATCCCAGAACTTATCGAACTATTAGACAAACACTGGAACGATAATGAAACATTCTCGCTTCATTATAAACACGACAAAAAGTATGATTTAATCGAGTTTACGTTACTACAAAACGGAAACATTTTATACGAGTTTGTCTGTTCAGTGGAAAATATTCATTTCCCAATTCGTATCTGGAAAACATGTGAAGAACTTCCAGAACTAAAAATGTTCCTAGATAGAATCTACAAATACGAATACAAATCTCTGGAACAAGAAGTTCTTACTGGTGACGACATCGAACTCAGTGACCACGTTATGGTCTCAGACCCATGTTACGACACTGATACTTGGTGCAACGATGACCTACATAATGTTCGCCCTGGTACATGGCATACAAAAGCCTTGTACAAAGACGGCTTATGTACTGACCTCGTTGTTTGGCACAAAGACGTGAAGGAACCTGAATTTGACCAATTCGAAAACACGGGTATCAATGTAGGAGTCGATTCAGGTCAAGCTGGTATCTTTGACTACGACCACTTTGCGAAAAATTGCAAAAATGAAGAATGGTACAACTCTATGTGTACAGGTAAATACTCACAAACAATTCCACTAACACCACTTGAACAACGTTGCCACAATGAATTGAAAAAGTTATTCCCAAATGGTGAAACTGAAAGTCCTGACTTATTAAAACAATTCTTCGAATTACAACCTGAGTTTAAAATCAAATATGATATTAATATTATGCACTTTGATGTGCATCCTAATAATTGTAAAACAGGTTACGAAGATACGCTCGCAACCGACGCTCACTCTGTTGTCGCTCACTCTGGTTACGGAGACGGTGTGTACGACTGTTTTGTTGCTAAACGCAAAAACGGTGAAATCATCTCTATTCGTATCAACTTCATTGATGAGTCTGAAGACGAAGAATAGAAAGGACGTGACACACATTGGGAATCAGACTTTCACTCGATATCTATAGCTCGAAGACAAACAAACGAGTCTTCTTCTACGAGTTTCATGCAAACGACGCATCTATCGTAGCTGTGCTCGACTTACTTCAGAAACAAGATCCAGACTCTCTCGAACTGGACCCAGAATACGACATCCCGTGGTTCAACTATACAAGTAAAAAAACTAAGAACCCACCTGTCACGGTCCAAGATGTTCTTAACGCTGTTGATACAGGTATTGTTGTAGAACATGCGATGAACTTTGAATGTGACTACGACAAGAACACACATACTGTGATTCCACTTCATTTGTACGATACTGATAAAGCACCACTTTATACTCAGATTCACAACCACGTCATGAACAAGTGGTTAATGTCCACATATTACTGTTTCAACCAGTTACTTGCTTCAGGTCTCGTAACGTTGAAACACCAAGTCGTAACTGCTGGGCGAGACGACCAGAACGTATACATGCAACCAATTTTAACACTTAAAAATGGTTACTATTTCACTGTTTCTTATGGCTAAAAACCCTCATATTTCTTGACATCTTGCCCCATATATGGTACAATATGTTTGTGATAGCGGGTTGTGTTTAGCTGGGAACTAGACCTATCCTAGACACTCTTGATGTTTATCAGGGGTGTCTATTTTTTTTTACGTCACCGCACTCTCCAAATACAATATGAAAGGACGTTTTATAATGACAAAAAACTTTGAACAAAATTTAGTTACAGCTATTCAAGAAGTTGTAGCATCTATCGACCCAAACTATACGTTCGATAAGGAACGAAACTGTTATGTTGCTCACGATAAAGAAAGACAGGATTCGATCATTACATTTACTTACGACAAACCTTTCGTTGACTTTTTCGGACACAAAAACACAAGTGTATCTGCTACTACAGGTATATTCCATGACACTTCTGTATTATTTGACAAAGACTCACTCAAAGATATGAAAGAAGTAATTGCTCGTCAAACAAACTACGTTCGCAGTTCGGATAAAGTTCGTCAACTAATTGAAGATTCGTTTCCAGAATTACAAAATCCTAAATTTAACGAATATTCATTATTAGACCAAACAGAACTGACTGTTTATTCAGATAATATTGCTCCATTTAAAGTTTCACTTACGTGGGACGAAGAATATACGACAAACCCTGATAAAGTTGCGGATATTACAGTTGCGTTCCTAGATTCAGATTTGCAAAATTTCGAACCTGCTTATACTGTAGGTTTAGGTGAATCTCAATATGCCGAAGCTATTTATAACTATCCTGTATACCATGAACAAAGAGCAATCTTACTAGACAAGGTTTCAGGTCTACACGATCCACAAATTAAAGAATCATTAACTTCAATTTTCGATGAATATTATGTATCAATGGAACCAGAAAATCATCAACTTCTTCATGATTTTTACCAAGAATATAATAAAGGGTTCTCTGCTCGTAATATGCAAGTTCAATTATCACCTACTCTTCTAGTAGATCCAGCACAAGAAAAAGAAGAAAATGGTTTCTCTCTGGAAGCAACTACACTTGATGGTCAAAATTCCGTTAATTACTATTTTGCTAAAAGAGGTAACAATCTTGAACTAATCGAAAATGACTATGGATATCACACAGCTCGTACCTTTGATATAGCAGAACATAACGGCTCTGTTCCAGAAACATTAAGTTACATGTTAGACGAACTAAGTTCAGACCTACCAGGAATGGCTCCACGTCACGTTCGTGAAATCGAACCATTCTTGAAACCAGATAAAAAAGCAGGTTTTAATCGTAATGACTATCGTTCCCCTCTGGAATCAGATAACAAGGATAAATCAGGTACACATATCACATCTATGTTTCAACTATCTGAACCAGACGAATTTTTCGAGCTAGACAAAAAATCAGACTATACAGAACTTATCAAAAATCGTCTCCCACAGGAAGAACCAGATAACGACGACGACTTAGACTTACCGTTCTAAAATAAAGGAGGAAAACAAATGGACTTTTTAACACCACAAGAAAAGGGATTGTTTTATGACGTAATGTCTACTTGTCATAACATTCTTGGTATCACCAAGATTCAATCCCTACGAGACGAAACAAACCCAAATGCTGAAACATATATTATCAATGCAGACCCTCAGAACGTTGATATTACCTTAGAAGTAATAAAACGAACAAATGATAAAACTACTATCAATATTACACAAAATAGTGATGTACATGAATCAAATCAACATATTACACTCCCTACTGCAACATTAAGAGACAATGAAACAATTCGCACACTACGAGACATGATTCGTTCACAATATAAAAGAAACGCTATGGCTACCATATTAAAAAATGCGTTACCAGATTACTCTGTATATTCTGTAGAAGAATCAAAAAACTATCGTGGAAACACTAATTTCGTATATACATTCTGGGGGCGTGACAATAATAAAGAACCTATTCGTTTCGTCATGAGCGAAACCTTATTAGATACTCCACCTGTCGGCGGTCACCTTCACTATCAAGAATTTAATACATTTTCAAAAAATTGGAAAACAAAAACCTCGTATATTTCTGAAGCATTATTCTCAACAAAAGAACGTGTAGAGGGTAATGAAACAATCGTCGGTGTCCCAGAATTATACGGTGACTGGTCTCTAACAAACTTCATTAAAAACAACGTAACACAAAAAACGTTAGAACAAGAAATCATAATGGCTCCGCTACACCAACTCACAAATCTGGACCCAGAAATGTACGGTGGTGTAAACATGATTGTAAATCGTAGAGATAAATTCGGTCTAATCAACCGAAATTATAATCTCGCTTACAAAATCCCTGATATCGAAGAAAATCGCATCTGTGACGTAGATGTATACATCTACCCTACTACAGAACACCTTACAGAACCAAACGAACAAACTAAACGGTTCATTATGCGTTACCAACATCCAACGGATCAAGAACCTGGTTACTTTAATGTATATGAACCAACAGCAACAGAACCTAAATTAATTGCTCGTAAAGAACATACTTCTGAATCGTTGGATGATATGCTTCTATTAACAAATCATTTGAAAAAAATTGCGAAACCATCGATTGAAAAACAAGTAGAACAAAAGAAACAACTGTCTCGTTTCTCGTTGAACCATCATGTGGCTCATGAAGAAAACGAAGATTTAGAGCCGTAAAGTGACGAACCAGAAACAGATAACGGTCCGTCACTAGACTAACAAAAGGAGACCTCTACACATGCTTACAGAAGAAACGATTCACAAAATTAAAGCGACAATCGACCAAACATTAATGAACCTGTTTCATATCAACCAAAAACAGCTTCGGGTATCTGAAGACGCTGACTACAACTTAGACCTATTCGACTACACTATCAACGCACCTGGTCACGTACCTCAGTTTTTCTCGGTGTCCATTGAGAATCACCCTCTAATGAAACCGCCAAAATATACGATTATTACAACCACTGACCACAAACTAGAAAACGATACATGGTGGATTCATAACCCAAGTAATATCGTAAACAGTGCTCCTATTCCCGTAAATGCTCAAGGCGAGATTTCGCCCCAGTTTTACGAAACACTTGCAAATCAATTAGGTCTCGCATATTTTGCAAAACAAGAAATCGAACCTAAAGCCGTGGCTCGTATACTCCCCGCTCAAACTGGTTTCTACACAGAGATTGAACCTCTTGATACAAATGTTCCTCTTAACGAAACAAATCTTACGTTGATTACGTATGATGAACACGACAACAAGAGCATTAAAATAACGGTTCCATCTACGGTCTGGCTTGAGCGAGACGGATATACGAAGAACACATATCCGATCGAACACTACGTGTACGATACGGATCAAGAACAGTTCCGTCTCTATGCTCAACATATCGGTGACCCTACAGCTACAGAAGTTGAACGTCGTCCAAAGAACACTCAGTTCTATCAAAACTTACAATTACATGGAACACCTAGTCTACGATTCCCGTTCCACTCTCCTAGCGAGTTCGCAACACAAGCAAACGAAGCTCTCTGGGCATCTAAAACACCAACATCAACTACGTATCTAGATAACAACCAGTTCAAGAGAGCTGTGGAACTATTTAACAGTACCAAAGTATCTGAGCCAGAGAAATCAGAGGACGAACCGTCACTATAACCCGTTATCTCCCCTCATCCGAAGTGAAACTAGTCCCTTCGGGACAAAACCCCTCATCCGAGGGGTCTTTTTTTTTAGTTTTAAAATCCTAAGGGTTGCTTCGCAACCGATGTGAGTATTGAAAATAAATATTAAAGGGGTTGTCCATCATGACAAAAGTATATTACATTGTAGAAAAATCAAAATTAGAAAAGTTTCCTTTCCAAGTAGGTAAAACTTATAACCAAAATTGGTTACAAGAACACTTCGAATCACTTTTCGGTACAGGTCTTGTTTGCTACGCTGATGATAATTACGAAATCCAACATTTCAGTGGACCAGCAACAATTTCAGACGCTTTAAACACAGCAGACGAAGAAATGCAAAACTGTATCTTACTTGAATGTAAAGTTACAGGAAACCACGAACCACTATACTTCAGTGTTGATACATTCAACCATGGACCAGAACTAGCCGTTCTAAACGGACGTGAATTTAATTCTATCCAAGAATTGTACCAATTGCTATAAAATTAACAAAGACCGTTCTCACGAGCGGTCCCTAATTAGTTTCAAGAATCTAAGGGTTCCTCTCGGAACCAATTTACTGATTGGAAATCAGGGTTCAAAAGATTAAAGACTCTAAGTTTCTAACAAAACTAAAGGACTCACAAGTGAGTCGGTTCAAATATTGAAACAATTATAACAGCACAAAATATCAGGAAGGAGTTGTTTCTCATGCGTTACATCGTAGACAAAAACGGTATGGTAACTTTCGTTAAATCAACTGAATCAGTTGTTAAAGTTGCGAAAGAAGTACAAAAACAAACTAAAGAATCTAAATAGTACCTGAGGGGAGACACTTCTCCCCTACTCGGTACACTGAATCTTCGATTCAAAAAATAAGGTTTCACGGAAACCTAAGGGCGATACGATCGCCGAATTTAAAATTGATAAAAAATTAAACAAGTCCCATACACTGGGCAGAAAGAGGTAATTACTATGACAACTAAAAACCAAGGAACTTTAATCGGACGCTTATCACAAGACGTAAAATTTGCAGACAACAAAGACGGTTCTCGCAAAGCATACGTTACTTTAGCAGTAGAACGTGACTACAAATTAGAAGATGGAACTCGTCCTGTAGACTACATTCAATCAGAAGGATTTATTCCAGCTACTAAATCTGGTAACGGAGTATACGACCACATGAAGAAAGGTGACTTAGTGTCAATCGCTTTCTCAGTACGTCCAAATTCTTACGAAAAAGACGGTGAAAAAGTATACGTTCAAAAATTAATCGTTGAAGGTGTAGACTTATTACACACTAAACGTGAAGCTAAAGCTTAGTCAAATGCAAAATAATTAGACAGTGCCAATCGGTACTGTCTATTTTTTTACACCTAACTACTTACTACAAAGGAGAATCTTATTATGTACCCATTTTACGTAGCAGTCCAAGACGGTGACGATTACCGTCACCTTGTCGAACACATTAAGTGTGACGAAGATTTAATGAACTTTCAAGAACATGTTGCAGAACTTATCTTAGGTGCAACAGAATATTTCGATGAATTTCGAGGTATGTCTAGTGCAGATATTTTGGAATATCATTGTTTCGAAATTGTACAAGTACCTAAAAAGGTCTACGACGCATTAAAAGATAAAGACGTTGCTGTCGTTAGTATGGACGAAGCGTTTGTAACGCCAATCGATAGCTTCAAGTAAAGAAACTAAAAAGGAGGAATCAACATGAACATTAAAGTCTTTTCAAAATCAGCCATCAAGCGTTATCGACCTCAAAATGAAACGGTATTGATATCGGTGCAAGATAGTGGTGACCTAGAAAAGTCTCGTAACTTTGTGAGCCATTCACGGTATCGTTCTATCCTGTGGCTTTACTTTGATGACGTAGAAAGTGTGAATCCTCCTTACTCGTTTTCACCTTCTCAGGCTCATCAAATTATTGAGACGGTTGTAGCTATTGAAGCAAATAGCCCAAAAACTACTATCGCAGTCCATTGTGAGGCTGGTGTCAGCAGATCACAAGCGATCGCACACTTTATTGCAACGCACTTTGGTACCTCATCTCAAGTCGCCGAGATTGAAAACAGAGACGTCCCGCAAAAAGCGGGAAACAAATTGGTTCGCACCTTGTTGGAACAAACCTATAAACAATACAAAAAGGAGGTCTCTCATGGACACTTATACAAATGACCAAGAACAATATATTGAACGCATGAATCAGACAGCTCAGAACAAGTTCGACCTGTTGAAACAGCATCTCACAGCAAACGCCAAGGTTCTTGACTTTGGTTCTGGTTACTCACCAGAGTTTATAGAAGCCGTAATTCAAACTGGTGCTTCATACACCGCTTATGATAGTTCCCCTATCGTTCAAGAGAAGTTACGAACAAACGGTATCGACCTCTTAACCGAAGAAGAACTACTTTCGTCAAAAGAACGTTTCGATATTGTGTTTCTCTCAAGCGTCTTTCACGAGTTGGTAAGTTATCTGTCCCCTGATAAATACAAACAAACATTGGATACACTCGTAGGTATCCTGAAATCAGGCGGGTTATTGATTGTACGTGACTGGGCAAATCCTAATGACGATTCTATCAGTACAATCACGCTAAAAGCAAAAACGAAACAAGAGGTGTTCACATGGATTGACGCCTTGGAATCAAACAACATCTTTAAACAAGTCGTAACCAAGGGTGATACACTCTATGCGTCCCAAAGAGATATGTATCAAATTGTGTTTCACGCAGTCTGGGGACTAGGTTCCTTGGAACGTGAATCTAAGGAGACATATGACGTGACAGACGCTATTGGTAGCTTGTCACTTGCTTATGGTCTCATGCTTGTTTCGTACCACGCTGAATACGATGAATCGTATTTAGAGCATATTAAAAAATACTTTACTACCCGAACATTACCTTTTGCAACAAAAGGTGTCTGGGTGTTCAGAAAATAAGGAGGTTTCCACTTATGGAACAATATTTACAAGAATTAGATAAGATTAATAAATTGTTAGTCTTTACAGACAAACACCCGTTTCAATTATGGACTTTTTTCGCTAATAATTTTTCGTTCATTTTATTGGCTATTCTTATTACAGGTATAATTACAAAATGTTTATATGAGTACACTGACTGGGATAAAACTACCTTCTATATTATCTTATTTGGTTTAGCTCATATATTCTTACTTTGTTTTTCTGTCATTACGATTGTATTCTCTATCATCGAACGGTTCCACACACCAGTGTACGATGAATTTCACGTTACAAAAGAATCATACGTTGACGCATCTAACTATTTAGGTAACCTTTCAGACGAAGATTTTCTGAAATTATATGACCAATCACTTAGATACGAACTACAAGATAGCCAAAAAGAACAGTACGAATCAAGTGCACGTATTGTTAAACAATACTATGAAAATCATCGTTATAACATCTATAAGAAATAAGGAGGTTCGACTATGGTCTCACTAGAAGATATTTTACGAACAAAATTAACACTACAAGCAGAGAAAGAATATTAAACGAAACAATTCACCCTGTTGTTTCTACCTTTTATAACACAGAAAGGCAAGGTGAACCACTTCGTTTCGATACAACTATGATTGACCTTAGTAACGGAAAAGGTTGGACGTTGATGTCAATTCCACTAACTTTCGCAAATTATATGTTCACATTACAAGTCACAAATAAAAACTCATATCTGAGATATGAAACAGAAAACCAAATCAAAGATGTTACTGTTAACCGTTTCGAACAAAATTTTGTAGATGGTTCGTCAATCATTATCAAAGTAAATATGCGACAACCCGTTGACGGAAAATACCCTGTTACTTATAAATACACTAAATGTGTCGAATCTACATTCGAAGGTATCGGACAAGGTTGTGTAGACCTTTTAGAACTACACTGGGAACATGTTATGATTGATTCTGATGAGTGGGCTTTGATAGCAGGTTACGAAAACTAATTAAACTAAAGGAGGTTTCGCCCTATATGACTCAATCTCTGGAAACATTACAATCCGAGCGTGAAAATCTCGCTCGTCAAATTAAGGAACTAGATAGACAGATTAAATTTGTGCAAAATAACGTTCCAAAATATGATATCAACCATCCTGATTCACCTATTCATGCTCTAGTAGAACGTGCCACCGAACTTGGGTTACACCTAAAAGTTCGTCAAACTGCTAAAGGCACTATTAAGTTAGAGCTAACGGGGAATCATGAGGATGTGAACACGAAACAAAATTTTGTGACCTTCTTGTATACAACACCTGAACCGATTACAACAAACTATGATATCGAAAAACTGTGTTGGCAATTCAAACCACAACTATACAGTTTCCAAGCCATTAACGACGTATTTTATTCAGTTAATAAAGTGACATGGCCAGAGATTATCCGATTAGATAATCTGGACATGACACTTCAGTATAGTTGTACATTAAACACAAACCAACATACAGTTCAAGCTAAGTTTTATTTAATGCCGACACTTGGAAACAAAATGCGTGTTGCATCTATCACACTAGAAAAAGAAGTTCATAGTCGTCGTACAACACGTAACCATGAAATAACGTACCCTATTGACGCTCAAGGATATGCGTTTCGTACTCTTTTGAGTCAAAAAGGTGAAACAAAATCCACAGTGTTTCAAACGATTGACCTAGTAAAAACATTTTATGATACAACTGATGATCCAATTACACGAAACAGCTTATGTCACGAACTCAAATTATTCGTTCGTAAGTATAACCTTGTCACAGCTGATCCACCAACTGTAAAAATCTTATCATAGGAGGTTTCAATATGATAAAAGTAAACAAACTACACCATCCTATTACTGTCTACACACTGTATACTTATGACTCATGGATAGACCATGACTCTTACGAACGTCACTTCATGATTACAGATTTACACGGTACTTATAAAGCTAACCTTGGTCGTAAAGCTGTGGCTCTAATAGACATGAACGACTTATCAGACCTCAAAGGAGGTCACCTATATAGAGCCATCTCTATTCTCAAGAACGCTACTGATTATGAAGACAATGTAGTTGAATATGTTGGACATGTGAACTGCATTTTTGTGTCATTACTAAAGCACAAAGTTCCGTGCCTTGAAGTTACGACACACACTATTCTAACCGATGGCTCTGTTGAGTTTTAGTATCCTTCTAATGGCTCGCTTACGAGCCGATTCAAGAATTGGAAAAATACTAAATTAAAAGGTAGGTAATTATCATGACAGCATTATATGAAGTAACATTTGTAGACGGAACTAAAGAGGTAATCGAAGCTATGAACGAAGAACTAGCAGTTCAAGAGGCAACTAGCTTCTACGATGAAGAAGTCGCTATCGTAGATTTCTTACACTGGATTTAAACACTAGGGACTCTTATAGAGTCCCTTATTTTTTATAACAGAAAGGAAGATTAACTATGTACATACTAAAAATTACAAATACCCACGCAGACCGTGACGACTTATTCATTTACGAAGACATTGATTTCGCATCAGTAGTACGTTCATTTACGACCGAAACACTAGAATCCATTGTCAAGATTATTTTAAACCAAGACGGTTTACCACTAAACGATAAAACGTTCCATAAATGTGCTCATGTCATCGGGTTCCTCACTGAAGACCAGTTCGCCGAAGGAAATGTCTGGGAGTTTCTACAACGAGTATACACTGCACCAGACGACATTCCTGATGAAGTTGAAGAACTTGACTTCTGGTCAAAGCAAGATAGTTTCCACTCTACTGGAGAAATTTTCCTTGAAAATGGTATCAGTGAAACATTCGGACAATTCACGATTCATACAAATTGGGTCATTTATGATGACAACACGTATGGATACGAACTATTCTTCCAAGCAGGTAACGGTCATATTATTGACATCGATTTAATCTACAAAAACGGTTTCGATACACCGCCTCAACCATCAGAATACTAAAAGGAGGTTAAACTTATGAAAGTTATCTTTATTCCTGACAATCCGTATATAGCCAAAGTGGTTCGTCCATCTGAACTCATCAAAGCCCGCACAACTGAACGAGACTATATTGAGTCTATACTTCTAACCAACCACGATGACCCGTCTAAATTCGAGTTACGTCCAGAAACGAACTTCCCTGGAGTCTCTTATATTCGTAGAACACATACGACTTTTACGGGTCATGTAGATGTCTCTTACGACCGTGCCTATGTTCCTGTTATCATAGACAGTCACATTCATAGTGCAACTTGGGACATTCAGAACTTCATAAAGTTCGTAGCATGGAAAAACCAATATTATCAAGCTCAAAAATTCAAACCAGACTATAAAAAGTGTCCAATGAACTACTGGTTCATCAGATATCATCACCGTGATGATATTCCACAAGCACTCTTAGATTGGTTCCGTGAACAAGATGTCACTTATGAAATTCCAGAATACTATCACTTCTCTTGTGGACGTATGGTCTCAGACGAGTTGTTACAAGAGTTATATCCTAACGGAGACATGGATGTAACCCTTATCGAAGGAACGTTAGTAGATAACTACTTCTGCAACGGACCTTTTGATTTATCCAAGATTTCGTCCGTATCGTCAAATAAAACATACCTATACGCTGTCTTCTTAGAAGAATACGAAAACTCTTGGTCTAGTTTACACACTGTTGTCTTTACAACGGACGAAAAGTGGTACAACCAGTTGTTGCATCAGTATCAGTCTGAATGTTTAAACGACGAATAAACGGATCCATACGGGTCCGTTTATTTTTTTTGTTCACCTATCCCGTAACCCGCAAGCGGGCGGGTTATTGCTTGAATTAAAAATTAAAGGAGGTACTTCCTGTGGGACAAAGACTAATTATTATCAATAAAATCAATGGTGAAAAGCAAAATGCAATTTACTATCATTATGCTGGATATACGTTTCTAGCAATTAACGAACTAATTAAATTACGAGACGCTGTTACTAAAACGTTGAAACATAAACAAGTTCAAAACGCAACTACTCTAGAAGAAATGTTCAATGTAGCGTGTTTCGAAGCTGTTTCTGGTACACCTAGTGACATGCCAACATCAGTCGAGTATATTACTCCACTACTATCTCACCCGCTTGATAACCGTAAGGTCCATCGCAACTTCGGTCTAGCCGTTTTCAGTCAAGTAGACATTGACTTCTTCATTGAAGTTGGTGACGTATTTGCGACCATTGACTGGGTTTTCGATGAGAACAATCAAGTAGATGTATCGAAAACACAAGTAACGTTCAACGCACTTGCAACTGCAACTGTAGAAGAAGAAGTTGAATACTATGGTCTATCTGATGAAGAACTAGAACAACGAAAAAGTTACGCACCAGATGTCAATTACACATACCCTATCAGTGATATCGAAACCTTCAGAGAACAGTTAATCTCTATCACAAAAAGAGGTACGATTCCTTACTGGTACGATAAAGAAAGTAACACGTTTGTTCAAATCTTTGAATAACTTGACTTTCGTTTCTATATCAGTTATCTTAATGCTAACAACTGATGTCCTAATGAACGCTAGTGAATATCAATCTTATATTCACTTCGATAGAAAGCCTTGGTCTTTTTGACCAGGGCTTTTTTGGTTTCGTAAGTAGTCTAAAGCCTCGCAAGCGAGGCGGTTCAAATATTGAGAAAACAAGTCTAAAGAGACTAAAAGGAGATTGATTAATATGACAACATTAAACACAAACGAAACTATTTATGACTGTGCAGTATACACAAACGAAGGTACAGCACGTATTTACGCAAACTCTATCGAAGACGCTTGGAAACAAGCATTAGCAACTTGGACAGAAGTTTACGATGTACAAATTATGACAGTGATTGACTAATCACACCCACCGACGTTGTTACTAGGAACAGTAACGGGTTCGATTCCCGTCGTCGGTATATTCTTCCCGTACATTTACTCCTTCTCTATTTCTTTTTTAAATAAGTGCTCATTACGAGTACTTATTTTTTTTTAATCTATAACCCCCAGACTCCGCCCTGCTAACGCAGACCTCCGCACTGGGTCAAGCATACCTACACGGTCTCGCCCTCTACTATCACATCGAGTACACTCTAAACGTAACCACCAAATGTCCACTACATGGTACATACACTCAGGAACTCCCACGAGTTCCTTCTTTTATACCAACAAATGCATCATGAGTGGTACAACCCACACGGTTCGCCCATATATGTACCCACAGGTGGTACACTCTCTGGAACGCACATCGTTCCGTTCTTGTACCACCTATACCGACACTACATGTCTGACACAACCAATGGTCTCTGGTGGGAACACCTGTTGGGACAACATACCCACACGGTCTCCGCCGATGTGCCACACGTCTAGGTTCCACTACTGATTAAAAAGGTTGCACTACTGGAATGACAACTGGATAGACTCCTTTTTCGAACCTAGACTGGGCACACTCTATGCAGAGACTAGATGTACGAACGTGGCTAAGGGGTTTTTGACTGGGGTGATTTCTGACTACTGACCCAATCCCTGTCCCATACAAGGTGTTCCTACTCAATAGGTTCCTCTAGCGAGCAACCTCATCTACGTCCCAAGAGGACGTTTCGTCATAGAACTGTATCATCTGAGTTCGAAAAGGCAGAAACGCACATCTGAACACCTTTTCTCACATCCTTAACTTGGAAACAACAGGAGGGACTATATAACGGCTCAAGAAACACGAACCCAGTGGTACTCTTTCGTTATGTACCAAGATTCAATCTTATGAAGTCTTCAAAATAGGCTTCATTCTGAAGACCTATTTCTCAGATTCATAAGATAGAAACCGAAGGAACCACCGTGGTCCGTATTCCAGTCGAGTAGCCTCTGGTCCCACGCTGTTTCAAAAGGTCTCGGTACAACCTCTTATAACAGAAAACACCTGTTTCCACACCGTGCGTCCGACGGCTAATACTTCTCTTACCTATCCCTACCTGTTGTTTCTGGTGGCACCACTAACGGAACACTAAGTGTACAGGTCTTTGTACCAAAGAAACCCAGAACGTAGTCACGCCGTCAATAAATCTGAAGTCTCAGGCGATCCTCCAACTACGTGTTCACTCCGCTTCCAGATCAGCCTTCCACGTCAGATTTATTGTCTCTGTTCCCTGTGGCAGTGTCCCGTAAGGTGGTGCTCTATGGTCCTCGTAATGTCCCACAAGTGGTCCATACTCGGACACTCACTTCGTTCGTATCTCTGGTATCGCACCTCTAGTTTCACTAAGAACGTCCCGTACAACCGACACCACTGTCTAGGGACAGATGGTGAAACGTGTTTCTTGTGTCATGCTGGAACAATAGAAGTAACTATTTTTCCTGGACATTTCCAAGCTTAGTCCCTTCGGGAACGCTTTACAAGTCCTTGGAAAAACCTGTGACGCTTCTAGGCACTCCAGCCAGACGCTGTACCAATAGCTTACTGTCTGAGTGACCAATCCGCTACGAACTTGTCCCCAGCCTTCCTTTAATTTAGGACTTCGTACCACTGGAACGATCCGCACCAACTCCGTTGTCCCGTCTCGTACATACGTAACCCTTCCGTATCTTTTCAAGATACTCTCGGTAAACTCTAGATTTCGTAACCATGCGGGGTTCCGTGCATCTAGTAACACCATGTGTGTACCATATATGGTACACAGATGTACTGATGAGCGGTCTAATCAATCAGCTACGCTGAACCCACTAACATCCACTCAATGCCTTTATACAGCCTGGCTCGAAAAGGCAGAGGTTCATCACCTCTAAACACCTTTTCTCACATCCTGTTTTTTTGGAACCACTTGTGGGACATAATACTAATTAAAGTCCCTCCGTAAGGTTCCTATTTAAAAACCACCGATACAAGATCTTGTTACAGATTCCCTCCGACCACGCAAGCGTAGGTCAGGAGCGAAACCTTCCACAAGATTGTCGCAAAAAACCTTACTTTGGAACTAGTCACGCCAGACTAAAAGCAAACCTGAAGTAATGTCTAACTCTACCGACCCCCAGAAAGTCAGTAAATTTGCCTTCCTGGGGAAAAACTGTCGATACTTCAGGGTTGCTTCGGCGTCTGGTTTATCGCTCACCTGTCCCTTACAAGTGGTTCTTTTCGAATAGATCTACTAAATAGGTGTTCCACCTATGTGTACCGTAGGGTACACGAACCATAAATATACAACTCAAAGTCTAGTAACATCTAAGATACACTTCTAACGGTTCCTTGTGAGGTACGGCTTTGGGAACTAATACAACACTCGTCGTCACCCTCTTGTCCGACACCAACTGCGTCGCCTCTGTAAAGGCTCCCTTGTTGGTTCGCCCTTGAGGGTTTCCTTATAACGGTACCAATACTGTTAGTTTGAAATGGACGATGAGGATTTAAGAACTACTAGCCAAAGAACCAGTCCCCTTCAGCCGTCCCTTTGTGACCGTCCCTTCGTGACTTAACAGTGTTTCATTACTGTACCAAAGTACCACCACCAGTGCGAATCAAACTATCACGGGACCAATGGTCAGGGGCGACGCTTCGTATTCCTAGCGTCCCCTTCCCACCGATTCCTAAGGGGCGGTGCGTCGTATTCCTAGCACCCCCTTACTCATCTAGAACATGGTCCCAACTAAAAGACACCTCAGACTGTACCACTCGTGTACCACTCATGGTACATTGACCGCACTTAGGGTATCAGACTGGACCATACAGTATGTACCTTGTGGTAGTCGGCAGAGAACACACCACGCACTGCGTGGTTTCTGCCTAAATGTGCGACCACAGGACGGTACACTGTACGGTACACAACCCTTGGGGTACACACTCTACGGTACAGTACCAGTACGGTGTACCACCCACAGTACCATCTACGGTACCAATAGGTCTCAGGAGACCATATGCGGTACACTCTATGGTACATTACACCACTAATGGTACACTGTATGGTACACTAAGGATGTGTCATAGAGGTACGGGACCATATGCGGTATCCTATATGGTACACAGAGGTCTATTCAGACCTTCTAGTACGTACTCTATGGTACACAGTACCGTATCGTGCACACTGGATGGTACATTCGTACCGTTCCAGAGGCATATTAGGTACCTACTTGGGCACTCAGTGGTACACTGGAAGGACATATTGGACGTGCCCAGAGACTGATAACCTCTTACGAGGAAGCGACCTGTTCCGCCTGGTACGAAACAGTTGTTTCGTGGCATCACAGGTACGAAACTCAGGGGCGACGCTTCGTATTCCTAGCGCCCCCTTCGCAGGCATATGTACCGATACCTTCGGGGCGGTGCGTCGTATTCCTAGCACCCCCTCGGTAAAGCGATCCGTCCCTAGATATACGTCCCGTATCACTGTCCCACTATCCGTGTCCACGTGATGCCATTCGGCATTCTCTCGTGTCCACAGAGTACGTCCCGTAAATGGCGTCACATCAACGTTTCGTATTTTACGTGGACATGGGACGAGACGACTTTTGGTGAAGACTTCATATGTAACTTGAATCGGGGACTTCGTTGTCCCGCTTGAAGTCCTGCTTCAAAAATGTCACATTTACGTGACAAAAAGTGGGGACTTTATTTGGGGACGGAAAGAGCATAAGGGGTGGTGGCTCCAAGTCTCGTTCCGAGTCTTGTCGGTCAGCATAGCTGACACCACTGTCATCGCCCTAGAAGGACGATGCCATCCGCCCCAGCTTACGCTGTTTCGGACCCTTACGTCGCATCCGTTGGATGCTTGGTTTTGCTCGCATAAGCTCACAAAACTGCTCCTTTCTGTTTGGAGTCACTCGGAACATCGAGTGATTCCAAACTACCGTATCTGATTCTCTGAATCATGCCATGAGGGCACGATCCATTGAATAGATACTGACCTAATTGTGCCAGTACCCCTGGTACACTCACCTCGGAACATCGAGGTGTGCGTTCCAGTTTTCCTGACCCAATAGACGGAACAATCTTTTTGCGAGCCACAGAGGTACGTCTCTGTGTCCCGTGGCGATTGTCCCTTATCCGTGTCACCAGATTTCGGTTCCGTCCACTGGACGAATCCTTATCGGTTCCCCTACACAATGGTACCACCTATCATTACATTGTCTGTTGTCACTCGTTCCAACAGTCATGTACCTGCTGAAAAGCCTCGTCATTTCAGCATTTCTTAGGTGGAACCAACGGTTGCAAAACAACCGAGTTGACATCTGGTATCTTTTATGATACCATAGTCAATATCACATCAGCACCCTGTACATACCCAAAGTAAAACTGACGTATCGATACGGTTCAACATAGATGTCACAACTGCTGAGTGATTTGCTATCGTTGCTACTCTGTTAGCTCCCTGATTAGAGACCACTTCTAATCATAGTTACTGAGGTGCAACTCACCGCTTCCCAGATTGCTAGTACGCAAGCACCCTGTTACTCACTTGCTCGTAACATTGTTTCGTACATGCAAGAAGCACACTCCGATATCAGAATGATCGTTACACATATTTAAAACTTAACTAAAAAAACTTTTGTCATCATAGTAACTTTCATTCTGTTTCGGCTACGTGGTCTATCGACCCGATAAAATAAATGTCTTAATGAACCATAGTTCAGTGGTAGAACACCCGCCTGTTAAGCGGACTGTCGCAGGTTCGAATCCTGCTGGTTCAGTTTTATTTGTATCACATAGTCCAACGACACCTGATACAAACACCGTTATCCTTTAACGGAGAATTTGGGGGCGTTAGCTTAATTGGTAAAGCACTTGCCTTGCAAGTAAGAAGATAAGGGTTCAAGTCCCTTATGCTCCATTTAACAGGAATTAGTTCAGCTTGGTAGAACGCTTGGTTTGGGACCATGAGGTCATAGGTTCAAATCCTATATTCCTGATATTACGTAAAAAGTTCGTCTTATCACTGCCTTTCTCTTTTTGCGTAATTAATCTATGTTTAGACACTGCCATATGTCTTAAACTCCTTCGTGGGGAGCCGAAAGCCAAAGCTCCCTACTCTCTTATGTAGATATGGTGGAACGGCAGACACGCTGGTTTTAGGCACCAGTGCTTCGTGCGTGAGAGTTCAAATCTCTCTATCTACATTTTCTAGGTCTCATAGTGAAGAGGTTATCACGCTACCCTGTCACGGTAGTATCACGGGTTCGAATCCCGTTGGGACCGTTCTAAGGCTGTTAGTTCAATTGGATAAAACACTAGACTTCTACTCTAGCGTTACAGGTTCGAGTCCTGTACAGCCTGCTAAATTAAACGGATGATTAGTTTAACGGATAAAACAAAGGTTTACGGAGCCTTAGTTGTGGGTTCAACTCCTGCATCATCCTTACGGACTGTTAACTCAATGGTAGAGTAATCGACTTTTAATCGAGAGGTTGCTAGTTCGAATCTAGCACGGTCCATACATATAGGTGGTATAGCCAAGTGGCTCAAGGCGGAAGGTTGCAACCCTTCTTACCGCTGGTTCGAATCCAGCTACCATCTTACTAGGTCTGATAGCTCAGTTGGCAGAGCAGAGGTTTGAAGATCCTCGTGTCAGTGGTTCGATTCCATTTCAGACCATTTATACAGATATGGTGGAACGGCATACACATTGGACTTAAAATCCAACGCTCAGTTGAGCTTGAGGGTTCAAATCCCTCTATCTGTATTTTATAATTCACACCCGTTGGTCAAGTGGTTTAAGACACTGCCCTTTCACGGCAGTAACACGAGTTCGAATCTCGTACGGGTGATTTATAGTTAAGTAGCTCAGTGGTAGAGCACTCGCTTGATAAGCGATAGGTCTCTGGTTCGAATCCAGACTTAACTATTTATGCGGATATGGTGTTCTAACGGTTCAGCATACTAGGCTTCCAACCTTGAGGTGAGGGTTCGATTCCCTCTATCCGCTTTTGTAACTTAACTGAATCAACTCCTTTTAAATTAATGTATTAGAATCCTTTTCAGTTTATAATTCCAACACAAAGCAACGTTTACATGATGATGTACAGCACATAACAACTGATTTGGTTAAGTTACTCTTTAGGGACGTCGTCTAACTGGCAAGATATTGGTCTCCAAAACCGATGATCAAGGTTCGAATCCTTGCGACCCTGTTTCCTTTATAAAACAAAGGATGATATTAGAATAAGTGGGGTTTAGTGAGCCATTCCCCACTTCTTGGAAAGGTATTCAAACTGGCTAAGAAGGCGACCTGCTACGTCGTTATATGGCAGAAATGTCATTTGTGGGTTCGAATCCCACCCTTTCCGTTTTGTCACTTACGATGGCAAAAATTAACGTTAATAACCCGTTCGTGCCCACACTGGTAAGATAGTCACCTATATTCGGAAGGTACGCAGTGTTCAGGGAATCGTTTCAGAATAATTGCACGAATCAATTATAGATAAATCGTATGAGTGCGGGGCTCATACACTTATTAGAGGTACGTTCTCTAATAAACTGCTGGAATAGCTCAATTGGCAGAGCACTTGATTTGTAATCAAGGGGTTGTAGGTTCAACTCCTACTTTCAGCATTAATGGATAGGTGACCGAGTGGCTGAAGGTGCTGGTCTTGAAAACCAGTGGCGGTATCCGTCCGTGGGTTCGAATCCCACTCTATCCTTAAACCTTGTTGACTGTAGTAATACAGACAATTCAAGGATATCAAACCTATAGGTTGACGCATCTGCTACCTTGTACGCTGTTGACAGGATAGTATGGTGCGTCTGATGTAACAGGTTATTAGTTCAGTGGGAGAACACTTGCCTTACAAGCAAGGGGTCATAGGTTCGAATCCTATATAACCTATTTTATGCGGGATATATCAGTGGTCAGATTAGCGGTCTCATACGCCGAATGTCGTGGGTTCAAATCCCACTCCCGTAATTGGGTTTTGCGGTACCCGTACGTTTGTACTGAAACCGTAATATATTGCGTAGATAGTCAAGTGGCAACGACAAGAGACTGTAAATCTCTCCTCATTCGAGTTCGGTGGTTCGAGTCCATCTCTACGCATTTTTATGATGGTGGTTATGGCGAAATGGTTAACGCACTAGATTGTGGATCTAGCTATTGTGAGTTCGACCCTCACTGACCACATCTTACTGGGATATAGCCAAGCGGTAAGGCAACGGACTTTGACTCCGTGATTTCGCTAGTTCGAATCTAGCTATCCCAATAGGTATTAGGTCTCATCCTTCCTGACACTAATACCGAGAAAACACTTCCATTTACGTATGCTCTATCCTCTACAATTCACACACTTTAGACATACGTACGACTACCTTCGGGTAGTCTTTTTTTATACATACTTTTAAACGAAAGGACTAACATCTATGCCAAATACAATCGAAATTGCCAAATACTTAGTGTTACGTACACCTTCTCAAATGAACAAACGTAAACTAATGATTATGATGTACTACCTACATGGATACGAGCTGTTGCACTACGAGAAATCAAGTATTCCATCACTCTTCTATCCAAAAGCTCAAAACAAAATCACACATCTAGAGCTTGAAGAATATCTAAAAGATGTACCAGAACAAACACATCTTACAAGAACTCATTTTCCAAATGTAAAAGTACTAGAACCCTCTCCTGATACGGAAGACTACAACGAAATTATTCGGAACTTTGGGAAAATGAACCAGTCAAACTTACAAAAACTACTAGCTCAAGATACAGCGTACCTAGAGGCTAAGAAACATAAAAACTATCCTCACCAAGTTATCCAAGCGTTATCTATTTACAAAGAAATGCTACAAATTGAGACAGGTTTCAAACCAACTGTATCCATTCCAGATCCAGTTAGAACAAACAAACCAGCTCTCAAAATCAAAAAATAGACAAACACTAGAGACTCAATTAAATAAATCCAAATCAAAGAAGAAAAAGAAAGTGAAACGTAGATAATGTTTAGGTTTCCGTATGCCTTCTTTGCGTGGTACACCTCTACCGAGGTGCGAGTTAGTTATTGCGATAGAAGAAAATTCTTCTCTCTATTTAACTTATTATTGTGCCATTTATGGACAAACCTTGTTCAATCGTGTACAATGTAAACGTCGTCGCAGGGCTCGACTTATTAGCCCAGAAATACACAATCATTCAAAGGAGGACATACAATAATGTCAAAAAATAAATTAACTAAAGGAGCTGTAGCTACTGCGTTAGTAGGTTTAGTAGCTATTCAAGGTCCACAAATTAACGCAGAGGAAGTTACACAACCAGTAAATCCTGCGGAACCTAAGGTAGAAGAAACTACTACTACTCCTTCTACTGTAGCCCCAACTTCACAAGAAGTTGCAAAACCAACTGAAGTAGCACAACCTACAACTGAAACAACTACAACAGAAATCGCTAAAGAAACTGTTGATGAAGCTCGTGCTAAATCAGACAACGCTAATGCTAAAGTATCAGCTCAAAAAGAAGTTGTTACTGAAAAAGAAACTGCAAAAGCTGAAGCTGATAAAACTGTTTCAGAACAAGAAAAAGAAGTTGAAACTCGTAAAGCTATTAAAGACGAAGCTACTCCAGAAAAAATCGCTGAAGCAAAAACTGACTTAAAAGCTAAAGAAGACGCTGTTTCAACTAAAGATACAGAAATTGCTAACGCAAAATCTGATTTAACTGAAAAAGAAGCTAAAGTTGCTGAAAATCAAGCTAAAGCTGACAAACAAGCTCAAGCTGTAGCTGACGCAACTAAAGTGCGTGACGAAAAACAAGAAAACGTTAATAAAGCACAAGCTATCTTAGACAACACTGATGAAGGTAAAGCGTTAAAAACTTTAAAAGACGCTAAAGCAAACAAAGAAGTAAAAGCATCTGCTGTTACTGCTAAAGAAACTGCTTTAGAAGACGCTAAGAAACATGACGCTAAATTAGCTTCAGATAAAGCTGAAAACAAAACTGCTTTAGATCAAGCAAACTCTGAAAAAGTGTCTGCTGACGCTGAAGTTAAATCTGCTACTGCTGATAACAAAGCAAAACAAGCTGAGTTAGACAAAGCAGAAAAAGAACAACGTTCTGCTGTATCAGCTCTTAAAGAAGCTACTAAAGAAGACGTAATCTTTGACAAAAACAACAAATTGATTCAAGAATACGTAACTTTATTAAAGACTCCTACATCAGGTAAAACTCAAGTTGAGAAACAAAACATCTTGAAACGTTTAGGTGAATTATCTAGAGAATTGACAAAACAAATGTCTTACAAACAAGATAAAACATTAAACCGTATCGTAGATATTACAAACTTATCTGAAGCTGATAAACTTCGTTTCTCTAAATATGCTGAAGATTTACACAACCAAATTCGTTCAGCTTTCGGAACTTCTAAAGTAATCTACAACAACGAAATGCAACGTTTCGCTGATGAAGTTGCTGATGGCTACGAAGCTCACAAACACAGTGTGTTCGGTGTATCTGCGGAAGCTCAACGTTTAGCAAAACAAGGTGTTACTGATTTACCAATCGGTCACGACGCTAAAGCAATTAACGATGTTGCTCGTAAATACGGACTAGCTACTTCTTCACCAGAACGTGAAGCTAAAGGTGGTCAATACTACGAAAACATGTACACTACTTCATTAGGTAAAACTAAATTAACTGTGAATGAAGTGTACCAACGTATCTTCGATACATTCAATGGATTCATGTTCAACGGTATGGAATATGCCCACGCATCATCAATTGCAGACGCTCATAGTACTCGTACTGATGACATTGAATACGCAGGTATTAGTTTCTCTCAAACTAAGAACACTACTGCTAAAGCAAACTCTAACTTCCCTGACTTGAAGTTAGATTACGAAGTACACACTCACGTATTAGGTGTTGATACAACTGCTCTAAGCCGTCGTAAAGCAAACCGTGAACGTGAATTTGATACTTCAGTTACTCCATCTACAATCGATACATTAAAAGCGAACTTAACTAAAGCTGAAACAAACTTAGCTAAAGCTACAACTGACGCTAACGCATCAGCCAAACGTTTAACAGACGCTACAAAACGTATTATGGAGATTGCTAACCGTATCAGCCAATTAAATGATCGCAAAGCTGAATTAGATAAAGAACCAACTCTTGTAGCTGGAGCTCAATCTGAATTAGAAAAAGCGAAAGCAGAATTGAAACAAGCTGTTAAAGACGTTCAAGACGCTCAAACCGCTGTTGATAAATTCAATGCTTCATTAGCTGAGAAAACTAAAGCGTTAAACGACGCTAAAGCAGAGTTACAAACTGCTCAAACAAACTTAGACTCAGCTCTTGCTCAAAAAGTAATCATTGACTCTGCATTAGAAGACGCTAAACAAGCTGTAGAAACTCAAAAGACAGTTATCGCTGACTTAGAGCAAGCTCGTTCTCAAGCTGTCATCGATGTTCAAAAACAAGTTGAACGTGTAGATTCATTAGAAAAAGCAGATCAACGTTATAACGAAGCTGTTGCTAAGTTAGACGAATTGAAACAAACTGCTCAATCAGCTGAAGAAGCTTTATCGCAAGCTGTTCTTGTTTTAGGTAAATTACAAGAAGAAGCTGATAAATTACAAGCTGAAGCTAACGAAATTCAAACTAAATATGACGCTCAAGAAGCTAAGAAAGCTGAAGAAGCTCGTCGTTTAGAAGAAATTCGTATTGCTGAAGAAAACCGTCGTAACGAAGAAGTTCGTTTAGCTGAATACGACCGTATTATCGCTAACGTAGATTCACAATTCGTAGCTGGTGCAAACACTCAAGAACGTCTCCCTGAAACAGGTGTTGATGGCTCTTCTGTGGTATCACTTGCTGGATTGTTCTTCGCAACATTAGGTGCTGGTATCTTACCAAAACGCAAACGCAACAACTAATTGATACACTGTAATTGACGCAACAAATATCGTGTACACTCCTATGAGGTAGCCCAATCGGGTTACCTCTTTTTTTTACATACAAAAAGAGACGTATCACCTGACACGTCTCTAAACATATGCTCCTTGAGTTTAATAAGCGTTCGTCCAATCAATATTGAATGACTGTAACACTTTTTGTGAAGCATCTTTTGCTTTATATTTCATAACAAATTTCCCTTTGATACAATAACGATTACTTGCATAAATGTCATCACAAGTGATGAGTGTAATCTCCGTAGTATCTTTATGGTCATAAATAACGCTGACTTTTGTTGGTTCAATAATATCGACACTAGTAATTTCGTACTCGTAGATGTTATCCAAGTCTGTTGTATAAATCATCATTCCTGGTTTCGCATATACGAGTGGCGAGAATAGAATCGTTCTGTCGCCGAAATAGTTATGGCTCGCTAAAGCGTAGTTGCCTTCGCCCATCTTTTGTTCTGGCTTCATAGTACCAGCCCCTGTCGCTAGGACATAGTTGGACACACCTTTGTAAATCGGTAACTTCATGTTCAAATCTGGAATCGCAATCTGCCCAAGAGAATACCGTCCTGCTCCATTCTGGCTCTGATATTTCACGATATTCTCGAACGATAATGGTTCTACCTCATCAAAATCAAAGTTGACACCTTCTTGTTGTTCTTCATTTTGTACTTCATTTTGAGCTACTTCTTCCCTAGTTAATGTTTGAGCCTGTTCCAAACTAGCGGTTGCCGTTTGATGTAACATATATGTTTGTGCTGGTTGTATTAGTAACAAACAAGCTCCGATAATTACTAACAAACCTGCGAGGAAATATCTCCAATGTTTCTTTAAAAATTTCATTCATTTCATTCCTTTCGTATTTTGCGATTTTTGACACCTTAGAGCGATTCTACCATCTGGACACCTAATTATGCCAGTATTTGATTCAAATCGTCTAGAGGTGCTTTATTTTGTAAATAAGAGGTACTCTACGGTTCGTACCTTACTGGTTCGCCCCATATCCCTTTCGTTTCCGAAACTACATATCTCTATTTTGCGATTTCAGGTACCTTAGAGCGATTCTACGAATCGAACCCCTAATTACCCTAGCTTTATATTAAAATTGCTCAGACGCCCTTTATTTTTCAAAATAGAGCTATTGTACCTCGTCTAGTTCCTTTTTCATTTCTTCTAGCACTACTTCCATAGATTTTTGTTCCGCTTCTGCTCGTCTCTTGACCTTTCTAGCGATTACAACTAATCGAATAACTCCGATTCCAAGTAAGACAAGCACAACTGGTATTGTCACTGGGAACGTCACCATGGTGTTGTAGAAAATATGAATCAGTATACTGATTACTAAATCTTGTTCTACTACGAACACAAAACTTGTAATGATTCCAAAAATTACACCGAAAACCATATGGAACGTTGTACCATGAGATACACCAAATAAAATCCCCGTCGCTAAAATCTGAATCCAACCAACTGTGTTTCTGAAAACACAATGCTGAATCACATATTTAAACAAGATTTCTTCGTAAACAGGTGCCACTAACATAATTAACAACACACTAGCTACACCCTTTGGCGACCAATCATACGTTGCTTGAACTGTGGTTCCATCTAACGTGACACCAAATGCTCGCATCCCTAAGACACCTAAAACTGTGATTCCAAGAATCACTAACGCTGTAAATGACGCTACTGTCACTTGACCATAACTAAACCCACGTTCTTTTATGAAGAAGAAATGTCTCTTAATTGGATTCATCGCAAATTCAACTACACTTAAACTGAATATAATCTGCGTGAACAACATAATATAAACTGTTTCGATTTCTGGATACAACTTATGTATCCCGATACTCATAAACAAGAACCATGCTATGAGAATCCCAAGTTTGAGTACGGGAATATCATCCCATACTTTCTTGGCAAATTCGTTTTCTTTTGTCACTTCTCCACCACCTCAACTAAGTCTCCTGTAAATTGGAGCGTCCAAATGTCGTTAAATACGTTCCAAGAAACGCCTCCGTCTACGATCAGTGTCTCGATTTCACCTTCGATTTCTCTAAGTTTCGATCCACTTCTCCACATCAAAATACAAGAACCGTCCCATAAAATCAGTTTCGTTGTTTCTTGGTCTTTTCCGATGAACTCCATACTAGCTACTTGATCCATTGGAATTACACAACGTTGAGTGAACATTGTAAATCCTCGACCAAATGGTCTGAAACTTTCAATCACTCGACTAGCTCGTTTCATCATGTCAAGAGACAGTTCAATGTCCCCTTTACCAAACACAAGCTCTGGCTCTACATCTTCGACCACTTCTAGTGTGTTATACACTTCGATGACGTCTTTCTCTAAGAAAGCAACTGCTGATTTCACTTCCATCTTGTCTGTGAAACCAACCCCGAACGCACCTTCGTGTCCCGCTAAGTGGAAACCAGCAATTGTCATACGACTATTACAAGGGTACCACTCTGGTGAACGACCTGAACCGTGGAAACTACGTTTGTCTTGACGTACCACCATTGTTGGTAGACCTGTTTCTTCCATGACTTTCGTTGCAAGGAGTCCAAGAATACCTGCTGGAGCTTGACTGATGTAAATATATGGTTCGTATGGCTGTAACTGTTCTTTTAGTTCCATATAGTAACGGTCCACTAATTGTTTACGACGTTCGTTTAATTCCATTAGTTTGTCAATAGACTCTAAACTCCGACTCACGTTAAAGAATACATCATAAGCAATTCGCACTGGTTTTTCGAGTCGTTTTAAACTATTGAACATTGGTGCTACATAAAACCCGAATAGTTCTTCTGTTACTTGCACTTTGAATTTCCCTGTTTCGTATAACACTTGTAACAAGTTGTAGAGTCCATAAAAGGCACTCACAAATGTTTCATGTCCATGAATCGTTTTTAGTAACGCATAGTTATCTGTTGTAAATAGCTCTGCAATAGATGTTTCTGGTTCAAAGAGTGCGTTACACCATGTGATTCCATCTTTTAGTAATTTACGATTCTCGTAAAGTACAGGCATCACATCTGATACAGTACCGATACTAGCAAACACACGAAGTTTCTCGATATTATCGATTCTCTCTCCATCTCGGTATTTAGTAGCATAGTGGTGCAAACATTTCCATAACGTATAAGCCCCACAAATATCAGACGTTTCGTACATATCGTCGATACGTTTAGCATCGACAATAACGTCTGCTTGAAGTTTGTCTCTTGACTTTTGTAAGTGGTGGTCTGTCACCAATACAGTCAGTCCCAAACTTTTAGCGTATGCTACACCTTCGTAACAAGTAATACCTGTATCACAAGTGATGATCGCTTCTGTTCCAGGATGTTTACGTAACAAATCGTCGATAGTAGAAGCATCGAACCCATATCCTTTACCAGGATCTGGTTCATATAACGATACTTCAAACCCCAAATCACTCATCCCTGCGTACCCAACTACTGCGGACATAATACCGTCCATATCAAAGTCAGGGAGAATCGTGATTTTACGTTTCGCTAAATAAATGACCTGTAATAAATCGGCTAATAAGTCGATATCCATTAATGAGTCTGTTGTTACTTGTTCGATTTCGTCTAAAAATTGATTCGTGTAATCACGCTTATTCATTAAGTACTGGCGTAATTCTTCTGTTTTCAAATTCATCATTCCTTTCCTAAGTCACCTCTATTGTAACACATGTTAGTCCATATATCAACCAACACGATACGCTTTTATCACATAATTGAACCTTTTGTGGGTTGCTAAAGCAACCGAGTGGTTAATTGCTAACTACATTGAAACTGTAATTGGCATCTACCACGGCATGACGTGATAAGGCGTAGTGATACGTTGAAAGGCACTAGGTTACATTAGTTGTCGCCTCGAAAGAGGTACATTCATGCAAGGAACCCTCTTTGGTATCGGTTAAACATAATTAACTGGGTACAACTGTATATGAGGTCCCCGAACGGCGTTACGTTACGTGTCTTGCACAAAGACAATAGGGGTAAGTACCACTTCAGTGAGTACTAAACTAAGTATACAGAGTGGGATTCGAGGTCTTTTAGTATGAGTCTTAGCGGACAAATGCGCTGACCATGACTGCGAGAAGCTGGTATGTGCAGTATCAGTGTATGAGTAACTCAATCCGTAACCATTGATTTAGCGATCAATGCGGTATCGACAACGTGATGGATTTTTGTCCTCAAAAGGGATGAAACTATCTGGTGTAGCACGTTGTTTGTAGCAAACCTTTCTAGGGGGGTTTCCCTGGACCCAAACAAATAATATTGGAATATTACTGGAAAAGTCTACACCAGTTACAAATGAAAGAGCACTACTACTCAGCCACTTCGGTGGAAAGGAGTACACAGGCTGTCCCCAAGACGAATGTGTCGTAGCAGAGTCGCAACGGTGGATTATAGCTAGTCTATCGCTAACACAAAACTGCGGAGTAATTTGTAACTCAAGAGTTGGTTTCTCTAACGACCGTGCTTGCTGAATACGTAGCCGAAACTACGTGGACACTGGAACTAAACCATAAGGTTCTAAAAAGGTCAGTACGCTTCGCCTTAGTCTCAGGCGTGTTTTTGTTTTATTCGACGTATCTACCAGTAGGTAGAAGGCGATTACGGTATCGTATACACCATGTGTGCGATACTTGGTTTTAATTTTGGAGTGTGTGAAAATCGGTCACACCTAACGGGTTCGAATCCTGTTCACTTCGTTGTACGCATCGTACATAGTTACTTGATTGTCATGAGTAACAACCCTCCATACATTTTTTTAATTCATACTGAGATAACCCCAAACGTCTCAGAATTTAGATAACGGCTCTTACGAGTCGTTATTTTTTTTGTTGAGGCAACCTTAGTTGCCGAGGGAGTAGTTGAGAACTCGGACTTATTCAAGTCATAGGAGTCAATCTAACTGTTTCGTTAGCTTTCGACTCTACGAGTGTATCAACTAAAGAGACGCAACGGCGTTTCGCTCAATTTGTTGCTTAAAGAACCGCCTACTTGCTTCGGCGAGTAGGTTCTTTTTTAAGGCTCAACCGTAAACTAAAATATCGAACAGGAGGTTTCGCAGTCTATGAAACACATTTTAAAGCTCATCATGAAGATTCAAAATAAGGTTCTTCGAATGACCATTTTAACGGTACTAAGTCTAGCTATCCTACTCTATCTGGGTTACACCTATGCTAACGACCAAGGTTGGTTCGCATCTAAAAGTAGTCCATCAGTCCCTACTGGTCAAACGGTTCTATATGACAAAACGAATTTCGATGTCAAATCACTCGTCGAAAAATACCCTGAATATGTGTATCAAGTAGATATCCCAGATTCAGAAGGTTCAGAACTTGAATCGAAATATAAATCATTGACACCAGATAAACCTGTATATGAGTCTCGCAAAGTGAAGAAAACAGATGTACCGACTCGTGCGACAGTGGTTCTAAACCATACGTCCATTACTCGTCAGTACGGAAATCAACAATCCTTTGCTAAAGATACAGCTGGTTATACCAAGAATAAAGAGGTCATCATTAAGAACCCTAAGTACGAATCGTATAAAGGTTGGTTTTGGAATAGGTCTCACCTAATTGCGGACAGCTTAGGCGGTCCATCTGAACCATACAATGCTATCACTGGTACCAGAACACAGAACGTAGGTGCTCGTGACAACCAAGGTGGTATGCGTCTACCTGAAGCCAGAGCTTATGACTACATTCATGACAATCCAAAGAAGACGTTACTCTATGATGTCGTACCACTCTACTTCGATACAAATGATCTTGTACCTTATGCAGTACAAGTGACCCTCTATAACGGTGACATTAAGGAACGATACATTACTTTGAATATCGCATATGGTTACCAGATTGATTACAAAACTGGTAAGTGGGAATCTGTCACATACTAACGGGTGTTGAGGGACGAAGCCAGAGGTTTGGTCTCTCTTAATCTTTGTGAAACATTTCACTGGTAAAATAGGTAGGTATACAGACTTTTCTCAAGTTATTATATACTCTAGTATGTGTATTATTCATTACGTCATAATGTTGTATGTATTATGATGTTTTTTCTATATATTATTACCTTACTTTAAATAAAAGTTTTATAGAAAAAATGTATTAGTTGTATACTTAATAGCTACAAACCTTATAACCACAGCGTTCGTCGAGGGTTACACCTAAAAACACTCTCGTATACCACGTTTGACGACTTCCCTATAACCAAGGCGTTACTGACGTATACGTTGACGTATACAACGTTGCAGAAAATCAGCTCATTTTGGACGAAATCTTCTATTATATAGAGGTTTTTCCAAAAATCGAACCCAAAGTCACGAAAATTGATGTCGTATCAATAGGACACGAAATTTCTTATGAAAACTACTAAAAATATTGCACAAAAGTGTCCAGCCTCTGCACAACAAATTTAGGCTTTTTTGTGCAATATTCTTACTAAATTTATTGTCACATCAACGTTGACAAAGGCTTGTGAAACTATAAACTATTTCATAGTCATTTCGACATATGGCTCCAGACATATGTGACATTGAAAATAAACGCCTATTCATGAAAGCGTCATTTTCAGTAAAAATAATATAAGTATAATACAATAAATCAGGATATTAACCACATTTTTTCGGAATTATTCCGAACAGATTTTTTAGGGCGTATTCGGCGAAATTTTCACAAACCAAAGTGTATACACTTCTCAATTTTAGCGTAACAACAGGCTTTTAGACCATTTTTTAAGAGCTCAGGTATACAACTGACGTATACACGCTGTATCCCTTGCGTATAAAATTGACGCTCTCACATGTGAACATTTTCACAGATAATACCCCATTTAGACCTATTTTAAAATACTTTTGTCGTACTATATTACATAAAATAATCATTTTCGTTGATTAAATGACAAAACTATGATATACTAAATTCAAGTCAAAAAGAGAAAATTTGGGTACCATCTATAATGAGTATAAAACCTCCGATTTTTTCACAAACTAACCTATTTGAAACATACTAATAAAACACAAGACAAGACCAAATCCCTTGTACCTCAACAAGTTTCATTGATAGACATATTTTGTGATGAACTTCACAGTATCGCCCTAATTTTACTAATTGACACTAAATTTTATCAGAAAGGAGCGTGTATCTATCCTATGACTAAACGTAATGAAACACGCAAAGTGGGACGTCCAACCAATCGACCATCTTTAGAAGTATTAAAACAAGATATCCAAAAACCAACAACTACAGTTTACAGTCTGGCTCGCAAATATAACGTATCCGAATCAACCGTTCTTCGTTGGCTCAGAAAATATAATCTTTCAGCTAGATATCTTACTTATGAAAAACGTTACAAACGTGGTGACCCAAGAACTCCCATTAAATTAGAAGCAAAACGTGATCGACTAACTTATCTTTATAAAAAAAGATGTCTCACTCAAGAAGAAATTGCAAATCAATATGGTGTCTCCCCTCGTACAGTAAGTCGTTGGTTAAAACAATTAAATATTGTATCCCCCAATCAAAAAACAAAACATAGTGTATTAATGATTGCAAAATCCAATGAGGCACAATTACGAAGACTATATGTACAAAATTGTCTAACAATACAACAAACTGCTGATTTACTAGGCGTTCACAGAACAACAGTATCTCGTTGGTTAGACTTACTTGAAATTGATAAAGTTAGATAATAAATAATTACTACTAAATAAGAAAGGAGGTTCCACGTATGACAGAAAATTCCGCTCCGAAAAAAGGTTTAACAAATGCTCAAGCATCTGCTCTCCAGCCACGAGACATTATTATACAAGAAGTAACTGACAACTTCATTAAAACCTCGTTACCAACTATGAGAGCTAAGAATATTCCTAAAGCGGATATTTCAGCAAAACTATATACTGCTACAGTAGTAGCGATTGATACAGCAAACTTGATTCGTAATAAAGGGTCTCAACTACGTATTCCACAAACATTAACTCCACAGCAAATCGCAGACTTAATGTTACAGTACCATACAATTCGTCTTATCGACTTTATCGGAGACGCAACAGACCGAGACCAATTAAAGCTTGCCACATATCAAGACTCTGGTTCCGAAGAAGGACTCTACACTATTTCAGAAGAAGCACTCCGTTCGATTGCTCGTCAATTCAACTATGAATTATCTTCGAACTCATTCGCTGAAGTAAAAATGTATCTAACAGAGAAAGCACCTCTGGTAACACCGACACAAGACAAACATATCGTCCCTGTAAATAATGGTCTCTTCAACTATAATACGAAACAACTAGTTCCGTTCTCACCAGACCACGTTATCCTGACCAAAGCTCGAACTGATTACAATCCAAATGCACGAAACATCAACATCTACAATCCAGAAGATAAAACAAACTGGGATGTTGAATCATGGATGGCTGGTCTATCGGATGACCCTGAAGTAGTTCACGCACTGTGGGCGACTGTCGCCGCCGCAGTCCGTCCGTTCCATAACTGGGACAAAATGGTTCTTCTATACTCAGAACAAGGTGCCAATGGTAAAGGTACATTCTGTTCCATGATCAGGAACGTATTAGGATCCAAAGCGACTGCTTCTATTTCCCTACTTCAATTCTCACAGCGTTTCGGTCTAGCACCGTTAATCGGTATCAACGCAGTTATTACCGATGAAAACCCTGTTGGTTCTTATGTGGAACAATCTGACGCATTAAAGTCAGCCATCACAGGTGACTCTCTAACAATTGAAGCAAAACATAAGAATCCAATTGCGTACAAATTTAATGGTTTCATTCTTCAGTGTGTCAACGAGTTACCAAAAACCCAAGACCGTTCAGACTCATTCTATCGTCGTCAGTTATTCTTACCGATGTTAAAATTGTTCACTGGACGTGAACGTAAATACATCAAACATGATTACTTGAAACGTAAAGAGGTTCTAGAATACGTTCTCTACCGTGTGTTACACATGGATCTAAACGAATTACCAATTCCAGAAGTGTCTCGTACATTCTTGGACGAATATAAGAGTTACAATGACCCAGTACGTGATTTCTTCAATACTATTGAAGGTGAACTTGTATGGCAGAAAATCCCGAACCAATTCTTATATGATTTATATAAAGCTTGGTTCAGCAGAAACCACGCTAGTGGTAAAGTTAAGAGTTCATCAACCTTCAACAACGAAATCAAGCAACTTCTTGTTGGTAACAATAAGTGGGAAGTTGTAAACGGAGTCTTTAAACCGACACTAGCCATGAAACAAACACCTGAACCACTTATCCTACAATATAAACTAGAAGATTGGGCAAACCCTACCTATAGAGGTGACAAACCTGAAATCAAAGCTTTAGCAAACTTCCAAAGTGCTACTTATCGTGGCATCCAACGATTACAATAAGAAAGGACTGACTTACATGTCATTAATTCAACCAAAATTATTCCGTGATATGGACCAATTCCAGTGGGCGACCGACCTAAAAGGTGATCGCCTACAAGAATCTCCTGGTGGAGACATCATTATCTTCCTAGAAGGAGGTCTCATGACCTATTCACCACAAGAAGAAGAACAAACTTATTATGATTCGTATATTGCAAACATCAAACTTATTGAAGCATTAAAAGAAACATCCAAAACAATTCATATCGTCTGTGGTACAGATACAACACATCCAGAACTTGCCAAAAACGCAGATTTAGTAGCTGATGTGAGAACAAAACATCCACTATTACAATCTGAATTTGCTTTATATAGAACATACGTAGAACCGCACTTGATGGATAAATCCAATCTAAACGTTAAAGTATATGGACACATTTCTACAAAAGCACAACCACTACCAATTGCTCTTAATCGTTTAATACAACAAGATGGTATCTCTAAATCTCGTGCATTAATCATTACGGGAAACCCTGCACATGTGGTTCATTTCTCTCAGAATCCAAATGTAGTGGTCTTACTCAACCGTAGTAACGTTGACAATGTATCAAATAAAGGTCATGCCTCTGCCAAACATCAATTTGATACAGCTGATAAGTCACAAATTATGTACTTCAATGCAGAAACCGATATCGAGGACTTCGTTGAGTTCTTTAAGTATCTATAAACCGAAACCTAGAGGCTCTGCGGTTTATTGTCATCATGTTAATAAAATTCAATTCGACACACCTCTGGACGCCAAAATAGCCTTGTCTCGCTTCCGTCAGTCAACAGACTGGTGGAAGAAGAACCAAGGATTGGACCATATTCCAATTCGCTATTATAAGTGTCCTTACTGTCATAAATACCATCTAACAAGTCAACCACAAAGAAAGGAGAGTGAATAACACTTGTCACGAGAAAATCCTATCTATTTAAACTGTATGGACAGTGAGTCTCAAGAAAATGCGTTCGTAACCGCTAATTACGACAATAAGACAGAACATACAGACTTTTTTACTATTGTAGACAACATGCCTACATTACTAATCAACCTATTAAATCAGTTTAACGACCGTTTAGACATTAAAGAACGAATCCATACAAACTTAATGATTATTGCTCAAGTCGAATATCCAGAAGCTAATAAAGGTTGGTTCGAAAATATGTCTTACCAATTATGGACAAGACATACAATTCATCCAGACGAAGGGTCTGATTTCAACAAATTCTTACACAAAATCGGTATGCGTTTCTTAGAAGTTGAAGTACGTAGAGCAAGTGCTGACCTTGTACCAGCCTATGCAAACAAAACAATCGCATTACACGACCTAAACGATGAACTTACAGCTGTTCGCTTCGCTGAACTTCTAGGTGTTACTATTCAAAAGAATGTCGCTAAAGATCCAACACCAGACGAAGACGTATTCTTCTATCCAGAACATACCTGGCAATATAAAGAATTAGGACGTCAACCTGAGTTCCGTCCCGTATGTGATACGGATCCAGAATTTGACCCAGCCATTCATCCATACAAAATTACCTATAATGGTAAAATGTATGACTTGACAATCTGGGCACTGATTATGGACGAAATGTTTGGTCAATCGAATAAAGAAACTGGTATCGTCTTTCAACCAATGAAGGCTTCGCAAATTCGTCGTCGAAACGATGAACTATTTAGTCCTGAAATTAGAGACTATATGCCGAACCGTACATTGATGTCCTATAAAGCAACAATGCCACCAAAATTAGATGTCTACAAACGAGACTATAACTCTAAAGCATACCTCATGTATCGTAGTATGCTTCGCTCAGGACGTTTCGTAGATATGATGTTCCTAAACGACTCTGCATCTATGCGTTACGCACCTCTGAAACAAATCTTTGCCTTGCGAGGTTATCAGATTCGTGAATCTGACCGCTTATCTGGAGACAGAGCTTATTCAGAAACATTCCAAGACTTGGTTCTCTTACACGTCTACAACTTAACAGATACGTTCTATGAAGACGAAGTAATCAATGACGACACACCATATCGTAACGACCGTCCGACATACTATAAAGGTACGTTTGAGACGAAACAAGCTCTACTTTTTGAATACAAAGACATTGTATACAAAGTAGATCCAGAAACGAATGAACCAATCGTTGACAAAAATCATGTCAAAGAAAAAGTGAAAGGTTCATCGACGCCTGACCGTAGTTTTATCGATATGACGAGTGCGAACCACTCAGTAAACCTACTAGCTCCAAACGAACCGTTAAAAGATATTCGTACATTAGATTTTATGTTCCCAGCTCAGTCTTATTTAGACCGTAACCCTGAATTGAACTTACAATCGATTGATATCTTAGACGCTATTAAGAAACAAATGGAGAAAATGTTCTCCAACCAACCGCATGTACTAAAAGAGTTCCAACCTATCTATGACTACTTCCGTAGCTTCGAAGGAAAGAACTTCAATAACTCAGAGCAATATCGTCGTGACTGGGGTGACGAAATTAGTCCTCAGTACTTTGTACTACCAGACGAATTACAACCACTAAGTATCTATGATATTCCAACACCACCACAAATGTTCATGCACTATTACTTCAAAAACGGTGAACCATCTGGTTCCATCTGTGTGTTCGGACTAGGTGGTATTCATGGTCAAGAATTAAACAAATGGTTGTATTCAGCAAGTAGACGTACCTTGTCTCGTCAACAAGCTTTATTTGATAAAGCAAAAGTTGCCTTTAGTGGTGACGCAGTAGCCTTACGTCAATCTGCTCATAAAAACCCACACCTACCACAAGGCTCAGAAAATAAAAAAGAGTGGGTTACAATCGATGGACAAGAGTTCCGTTACCAAACATTCCTCAAAAACTTGCCAATCGCTAAATCAGAATGGAAAGAATTACCAGAAGTCAACTGGTATACTGTATCTAAAGCTGGTGGACGTGAACGTTACGAAATTTCAAAGAAATGGAAATTCACAAGTGTTGGTTGGATGAACCACGAAGACTTCTCGTCTTACTATCCAAGTATCTTACGCTTAATGGATACATTCTACAACATGATTACTAAACAAGACCGTTTAGGTGAGTTATATGACCTTAAAGAGTCTCTAGGTCAAATGATTAAAGAGGCTAAGAAAAAAGGCGAAACTGCTTTAATGGCGATGTTTGGAGTTAAACGAGAAGGAACAAAATTAGGACTTAACTCACCAACAGGTAAAGCTGGTACAATGACAGGTGAAAATAATATCCGTACCAACAACGGTATCGCAAAAATGCGTATCATTGGACAATTGTTCTCATTCATCATTGGACAAATGCAAGCCTATGAAGGTGCTCGTATTCCTTCAACAAATACCGATGGTTTATTCACGATCATGCGTGAAGAATTAAATAACAGTATCTTAGAAGACGCTTCAACACGTACGTTCAACATTGGTATCAAAATTGAACCTGAACGAGCATTTGTAATCTCTAAAGATACAAATAACCGTGTCGAATTTACAAGTGACGACTATGAAACATCTAAAGTCATCGCTTCAGGTGGTGCATCTACTGGTGCATACTTTGGTGTTCCATTAACCAAATCCATCGACCACCCAGCTCTTATTGACTGGTTACTTGTTGAATACATGAAGTACAAAACAATGGTTGACAAAGATTTACTCCTTGTTCAACCATTTGACCGTGATTTAGCGTACAAACTAATAGACAAAGCTAAAGAAACATTCACTCATCCAGGCGAACTACTTCACCGCTTGCAACATATTATCTCATCGAAAAATAACTCGATGACAACCAACTTCTATTACTTCTTACGTAAACCAGATTCTGCAAATCCAGCAGATATTATCAACATTCAAAAACAAAACCGTATTTACTATGTAAAAGATGGTTTCGAATTTGATACAAAAATCTCACCAAACGGTGCTAACTACTTACGTCAAGCATCCCTTCGAGTACCTACTGGTAAAAATCCGTCACATGATTTACCTGCGATTCATGTATTACGTCACCATGGTGTGACAGAACAAGACTATAATGGTAAATATGCGATGTCACCTAAAATCTCTGGTTACGACCCTAACTCTCTAGCACTTCAATTCAATGAAGACTTATGGCACTTAGATCCAAAAGTCGAACAAAATTTAATTGACGCTATTGATTGGGACACTTATGTAAATCTATTAGCCGACGCTTATGCTACGTGGCAAAATGAGATTCCAGAAGAAGAACTAGAAGACGCTTTAACTATCGTTTCTAATGAAGCATACTATGAAGAATGTCTTAAACAAGGAATCTCTTGTTGGAGCGATAAGGACGTGATTGCAATTGGGTAAACCAGAAAGTAATGTAGAAAAGTACTTAAAAAAGGAAGCCAATAAATTAGGCTTCCTTTGCTTTAAGTTCACATCTGGAGACAACGGTGTCCCAGACAGAATCATCATTGGAAACGGACAGGTTGTTTTTACTGAAGTAAAAGCTCCAGGAGAAAAACCTCGTCCTGACCAAGTGGTAATGTTAAAAAAAATCAATCAAAGAGGTGTCCCAGCCGTCTATGTGGACACAAGAGACGAAGTAGACTTACTCTTAAAACAGATTCAAAACAAAAAGTTTTTAAAATAAAGGAGGTGTCCCCTTGACACAACCAAATCGTCAATACTACGGTGAACTTTATTTCATCGGACCTTGTAACTTCAACTGTTACTATTGTGTAGGACGAGAAATGTATCTCTTACAAAAAGATACTACAAATCTCCTAAAAACCCACTTTGATAAGTGGGATGGATTCCACGAATGGATCCAAGATCTACACAACGAAAACATTGAAGTTATCTATTTGAGTTCCACAAATACAGAACCAACATTGTACAACTATCTTGGCGAACTAATTACGTTCTTACAAGATACACATGGGTTCCGTGTTGGGATTCGCTCAAACGCATCCACAATTAACAAACGAAATATTCAACACTTAGTTGACCTACAAGAAGAAGTGTCTCTATCTCTGCAATCGTTTAACCCTGATACGTTCATCAAGATTACAGGTACGCCTATGAGATTCGATATATTCGAGACGTTAGAGAAATTTCGAGCACATAACAAACAAGTTCGACTCACCATCGTGGTCAACCAATATAACTACAAAGAGATTCCAGATATGATTCGTCAACTAACACCTTATAAAGATATCGTTGACTATGTACAACTAAGAAAATTCTACAAATATCACGACTCCATTGACCCAGCCGAACAATCAGCTTGGGACTATGTATATAAGTTCATGCAACAGCAACAACAAATAGGAAACTACTATGAGTCTCCTATTTATCAAGTTGATGACCTACCTGTATCCTTATGGTACACCGTATTTAAACCAGAATCAGTTCATAGTAACAACTACTGGGTCAACGGTGTACGTACTAAAAAGAATCTCTTAGTCAAAGGATACGATGAGGGTCGAACAGAAAAATTTAAGGAGGTTTAATAAATGAACCAACATCAAGCTATTAAACCACCTCTAGTATCTACAAATGACATCCTGTCCCAGTTCCTACGAGCGTTACTGATTGGTTTATTCGTATTTGTTGGATTCCCAGCTATACACTGGTTAGCGTATGATTTACTAAAACCAAACCCTCAACAAATGCGACAAGATGTGAATCAAATACTCTTTGACTTTGAATCAGACATCAAATTGAACTCGGATTCAACTCAAAAAGAAGCTACTATAATTGAACCAATAGACACGAAAGGATTTGATACTCACCATGACAGACGTTAAACTAACTCTAAAAATCAAGAAACCTCTCAAAATCGGCTATCAAGGTACACCTGGTAGTAACGCAGAAACGGCTACGAAAGCAATCGTCGAACGACTGAACTTATTAAATGTAGAACTGGTTCCGCTCACAACGTCTCAAAATGTATGTGACCATTTAGTAGCAGGTTCAATTGACTTTGGAGTCATGGCTCGTCAAAACAGTATTTCAGGTATGGTGTCTGAAACATTAAAAGCCTTGCCAGATAAAAAACTACACCGAGTCACTTTTCAAGTGGTCCCAATCAACCACTGCTTATTTAAGTTACCAGATGTACCGATGAGCTCACTCACAACAATTGCTTCTCATGAAGAAGCTCTATGTCAAACTAAAAATATAAGAGCCCGTATGTTCCCACAATTAAATGAACTAAAAACTGAAGATACTGCTTTATCTGCAAAACAATTAACAGAACATATTCTTCCAGAAACTACAGCAGTACTTTGTTCAAAACAAGCTGGTTTGCAACACAACTTAGATCTTGTATGTGAACACGTAGCTGATAAAATTAACAACAACACGTTATTTGATTTAACATCTTATTATGAAGATAAACAAAACTTATTATTAAAACATACGACATCTCTTAAAAGAAGCTTACAAAATCTATTCAAATCGTATCAAACAGCAATTGATCGAGCCAACACTATCCATCACCGATTTGAAAAATAATAATAGAAAGGAGACCACTAAATGACACCAGAAACTTACCAAACAGTGATTTTAGGTAGTATCCTTATTACAACTATCATGCTACTCTTGTTCGTATACATTCTAAAAGGATACAGAAAACTAGCACGTTATATCTACAAAAAAGCTGTTAATAAATTTCCAAAGCAAGTACTTGACAATCGTTTCGCTCTTAAATTATTAAGTTTAGCTATTAAAATATACCTATATGCGATGTACAGTGTGCTGGTTTACTTCATTATCACATTAGTATTACCGTATAAACGATAAAATCACTTCCAAAATACACCAAATCTTGATATACTAACTCTAGGCTCGACCTTCGTGAACCAAAATCATCACCATTGGTCGAGCCATTTTAATAACGGTCTATCCACGTCCGTAGAAAGGAGTCACTTATGTTTCCAAGATACGAATTTGCAACCAAACTTGCCGTCCTGATTATCCTACTGGTACCAGTTATCGGTTCTCTAATCACGGCTCGTGCCTATAAGAAACAATTACCACCTGATACACAAGTATCATCATTTTACCCAACTATAGTGGGTATCATTTTTAGTTACATCACAGTAGCCGTAGCATTTGTCATTATGCTGATCGGCTTTATAGGAATCTAAAAGGAGGAATCACCACATGGATATGTTCGCTTTATTAAGTATGATTGGTTCAGTAGGAATTTTATTCATTCTTATCGGTCTAGTTCCAATCTTAGCTACTGTATTAGCAATCCATAATTACCGACTATTATCGGACCAAGAAACCTTACCGTTACCTCTACAAATGAGAATTTTCTTACTAACGGTACTACAAACATCTGTATTCACAGGAGTTATTATTGCATTAATTTATTCAAAACTAGGAATGTTTTAAGGAGGAAACCAATATGTCAATATTTCAACCACTAATCGCATTGATGATGGCATTAGCTACCGCTCATGCGACAAAATACGAGAATCCCGAAAGAACTCAAACTTTAGCTACTAAAATTATCTTCTGGGCTTCTGTCACAATTGCGGTGTGTATCACCCTAGTCTTTCTTTGGAGTATCTTTCAAACACCAGTAGATCCAACCACACCTTATCGTGGAAGATATTATTAGAAAATTACAAGAGTCTCGTTTAGAGGCTCTTTTTTATATACATAAAAAGGAGGTTTTATTTTATGCAACCTATGTTAACCGTAGACCAATTAAGAGCTCACTTAGCTCGCTCAAATGTAAAAGAGCTATCAGCTCGAACAAACATCCCAGAATCAAGGATTCGTACTTTTCGTATCAACTTTAGACGTATCCCTCGTATGCCTCTAGAACTGGCTCAAATCTTAACAAACGACTGTCTCGCCTATGGTGATCCAGAAACCATGGTTCATAACTATACGCTCGACACCCCAACAATGACAAACTTAATTTATCGTTCACACGGAGCGTATACTCATACAACATCTACAACCTTGTTGTATCTCTATTTAGAGACTAAACATCGTCTCAGCATCAAGAGACAAAATCCTGATACAGTCTTTGACCCATTATATTTCGTCTGTGAATTTAATGAGACAGAAATTCCACTATACGAATCACCTTTTGAAACGATTTATGAACAAATGTCCATCCCACCAGTTACAAAAGAAAGTGACGAACGTTTGTATAAAATCTTAAAATATGTATGGATTTCACCACTACGAAACAAACGTGTCGAAAAAGGTTATATCGATAAAGAAACAAACGAACCACGTCGTTACCCAAGTTTCAACGAGTGGGTCAATATTCCGTATCACGAAGCTGTTACCACTCATCGGATGACAACTTTAATGGACCTCTTAGAGTTCGCTTACTCTGGCATCCCTAATTCTGTCAATGTAGGGCTTGTTACACATAAGAATCCATTAAATGACCAAGAAGCACATCTGTCGCACCAATCACAAGAATTTATCTTGAAACACATGTACACAGGTTATGCAAACACAATTTACATGAATCCTCAATCTCGTGACTTTGACCACGTAGCATCTATCATAGCACAACAAGTCATGGAAGAAAATAAAGATGTACAATTTGGCTTCTGTGAAGGGTTCTTAGGAGCTGTTACCAAAAATCCTTTCTGGAATACCTTATTCACACATCCGTATTTCCAAACGTATTATGAACAAAGTGACTGGAAACCGTATAAACTAGGTTACTTGCAAAAAAGTTTATATCGATACGTAGACCTTGTAATTGACGACTGGATTGAACACTCTATTGATTTAGAACATCCTTTCGGAGTCTCTCCAGCCATCTGTAAATTACGTACAAAAGAAAATATCAAAGACATGATTCGTTACGACATTCAGTGTTACGCAAGAAGCATGTCAGACTTCATCAAAGGAGGCTCGCTATATGCCGAAACTGAGATTTGACCGTTTTATGGTATCAGAACATACGAATCGTATCTTCTCGCAAGATAAAGAACCAACGGTCTCAGAAACCTCACGTATCTACTTCGTAGATAATAGCTACGGTTTCACACACGATGTATCTGAATACGATACAAAATTAAATCTTCAAGAGAAAACTTACGAAATTTCTAAAGAACAAAGGCATCAAATGGACTTAGCTGTACTCACAATGAGACAACTAGAAACAGACGCCATGCGAAACAAAGATACAGTCCTCTACTTCACAACACTAGATAGACGTTATGTTGTAATAAACCATTCAGATAACTATAACCTACTAACAATCGAAGTCAAAGGTCCACATGTCACATTATACGGTCAAGAGACAGTATCAACTAAAAATCGTCCAACTGTTGACGTTACACAAGCTATCTATGAGTATCTTAAACGAGGATACGTATTAACACATATTCCTTTTAGAGACGGTTATTATCGAAAAGAAGAATTAGAAGTAATTTAAACACAAAAAGGGGAATCCTATTATGATTACAAAACAACAATTCGAACGCTTTAATGAACACTTCGTGGTTCGTGAAGCTGTAACTATCAGTGCTGACTTCGACTTAAATGCAACATTTGACGAAATAAAAGACACACTACAAAATCGTACAGCAGATACATTCTTCCAAGATTCTTCTTGGGAAGAAACATATTCAGAAACGACTAAGTCAGACGGTTATGCTATCTATTCCAAAGCATCAGATTCGTTCATTCAACCTATATCTAATTTAGACGACGTTATTGAATTTATTGAAGATACAATGGACGAATGTATTCAAGACTTAAAAAATATAGATTAAAGGAGGGATTCCAATGGCTTGGAGATTACATGACGAAATTTATTTATATGTTACCCCTTATAAATTCCCAAATGATGAAAACTGGCTTAAATTCATAGACCAAGATTCTTTGGTAATTTATTATCGAGAAATCGGTTCCTTCTCACCACGTACAAAATCTATTTTTCAACAATTTCGTACTATCGTCCAACCTACTAAAAACTATTGGACTACGATGAAACAATTGAAAGACTTTTTACATCAAGTTTGTAACGACAACCAAACACCTTTAGAAATTCTAAGAGAATTACAAACAATTCAAGCTACACTAACCACGTTCGCTCATCCTGATAATCAAATTATTTACATCGAATATATCGACTAAAAAGGAGGTTTCAACCTATGCGAATCGCAAATTACGACCCTACCCTCAACCTTACCAACTGTTTCATTGAACCTGGTGACAAGTTCTATATCACAGTTGACGGAAAACGTCAAGAAACACAAACAGTCACTGAACAACATATCCTAAAACCTGATTCCAAGCCAGAAACATTGACACCTTGTTTCACACTGAATGGTACAAAACTATTTATTGCTGAAGCATTTAACTTCACACTTTCACAACTAACATTGCCTGTGCATCAGTTAATCGGTTTAAGTGTTTCCCATAAAGGAAACATTTCTGCAGACTCACCTATTACGAACCGTGTGTCGATTTATGTTGAAATTCCCGACAAATTTGAAAAAGAAGTCGCTGGATATGTAATCGCATATCGAAGTGTTTCACCTGACTTGTAACATCACAGAAAGCACAAAAAAAGCGGATCCTCCCGATCCGCTCTTGTGACTCTATTGTACCCTTTTGTTCAGATACAAACGCCGTAGTGGCTCTATCTCAATCCTTTTAATATACTATATCACAATCACTTTAGAAAGTAAAGGAGGGACTTTTATGAACATCTTCTCTATTGCAACAGGGTTAACCCTGTTTCTTATACTACATGCCTTAAATGCTACCTACATCTATTTTAAACGTAAAAAATACAATGAATATAAAAAATATAGATTATAGAAAGGAGCCTACATCATGCAACTTTTCTTACTAGCCGTAATTATGCGACAAGTCGCTATTCTCATCAGCCTGTTACTAGGCTACGGTATCTACAAACTATGGACATCAGAAAAAATCGCTAAGAAATATACAAATTTGGCAATTAGTGTTTACATGACTCTATTAATTTGTGCCTTGGTGACAGTAGCAGTACTATGGTTTCGAGACGCTTTAGATTACATATCTAATGACTATATGTTGTTTGTATTAAACAGTTCATACAATTTTATAACGCTAGAAGCCATGATAGGTATTCTTATTTTCGGTGTTGGTTTATCTATTATCAATTTTGATAAATTGTTCAATTCTGACATCAATAATCGCAAATTAGGTTGGTTTGTTCTATTTTTTGGAATCATGACAACACCAATTGGTTACACTATGTACGAACAACACGTTAGTTTAGATACAACACCAGAACCAGGTATCATTCGAGGTTTTCCTACCTCTAAACGAGACCTCAACAAACAATTCTTTACGGATACTGTAACAAACAAATCAGAAACGGTGCTTTACACAAACAACCAAGATATCTCTGTTTCATTAGTTAATGATAACAATATATTCGATGTTTCTAAAACAACGACCTACAAAGAGTTTCTTAATTTCTTAAAACCAGATAGCATCCGTTTAAGTAAAGGTTCTGTTACTAGAGAAATCAGAGCTAAAAATGCTACAACAAATAAAGAAACATCTGGTTTCTTAGAAAGATTAACAAACCACGAACAAAAAAACCTACCGTTACAAATCAAAGTAACAAAAGTTTCGTTAATTAACGAAACTATCACTACAACCGTAAACATCCGCCCTTCTCTAGTATACAAAACTGAAGATAACCAATATTTCCACATTGAATACGAAATCATCAACCGAGAAGAAGTCGATTCTCTTCGAGACTCAAAGAATAAAGATAATGAAAGTATTGACAACTTACTGAAAGGACGTGACAAGAATGATTCCACTGAATAACATACTAAACATCCAATCAGAAGCTTTACAAGAAGCAGGAAAATTCCCTGCTGGTATCATTCTTCTAGTTTTCATAGGTGTTGCCACATGGTTTACACTCACACTTATCATAGGTACATTTGCAAGTATCTTTGCATTAGGATTTCAAATAGAACCACACAGAGTGATGAGAATTATATACTTTATTATCATCATATTACTTCTAATAGTATATATTTGGTTCTTTATTGTCACTAGTACAACTATACTATCAAACACTTAACAAAAGAAAGGACATATTTGAAATCGACACAAACGGTGGTACGATCGCTGACATAATTACTGGAGAATCAACACAAATTTAGATAGATACCTTCGGGTATCTATTTTTTTGAACAAAACTCTGGTCACAAGTGACCCGACCCAGATAGTAGTTACATATATGTGTTTCGTCAAGGTGAAACGCATATATACGTAACTAAAATCAAGGAGGTTTATTTATGACACAAAAATACTATATCGAAGACCCTACACCAATCATTAACTACATATTGGACAAATGTCCTACTATTAGTGTACATAGACTACAAGTTTTGCTATTTACCTTCTGCAAAGTTTATAGTTCAAACTTTAAAGATATCCCAGAACAACCAAAATTCTTTACAAACTTACAGTTCGAAACGGATCCATATACAGCCGTTATTCCAGGTTTAGAAAAAAGTATCCATACAGGAAAATATAAGCCAGAAACTGCTGATAGCATCCGTACAGCAGATCCTCATTTTGTAAACACTCTTGACGAAGCAATCCGTACGTTCTCAAATATGTCTGATTTCAGAGCCATTAATCTCTTACATTCACATGCAATCTGGGAGAAAGCTCTGAAACAAGGATACAACAAACCGTTTCCTCAAGAACTATTTTTAGAAGATTAATATCAAAAAAAAACAAAATAGAGTTTCTGATTAGAAACTCTATTTTTATACATATTACTAAGGAGGGTTAATAATTTCATGACATCTACTACTGAATATTATGACCATATTAAATATGTGTCCGCAAATGAAGACGCTAGACGTCTCTTAGATCTACTAGCTGATATTGATTTAGCAAACCAAGTGACAACAGATTATTACTACCTGTTACGTCACGATATCAAAGACTCTACGATTCGCAAATTAACGGACTATCAACTGATTAAAACAAATGTCTCGATGGCTGTTGGATACACACAAAAATATATCAAAGAACAATCCGTCTATAGCTTGACACCATATGGTCTCAACTTTAGAAACGCCATCCAGTCACTTGCAATCCTGAAAGATACAGTTGGTATCATTTCACAACTGAACAATGGTGAATTTAGTCAATTAAAACACCACTTACGTACGTTCGTTTATAGTGACAATACACAAGACATTATTCAGTCACATAGTTTCTTATTCGGAACAGGTGCGTCTGCATCTACAGCCAACTTCTACGCTCGCTTAGATGAAAAACTAATTAGTATCCGCACTACTGTTCATAACTTACGTAGCGACTTGGTTCGCATCGCTTCCCAGCAAGAACATAATGAATCGAATCGTCAGTTTTCAACCTATATTGAAGACTTCATTGCAGTTGCTAAAGAAATCTTAACAACATTAGTAAATGATGAACAAGAAATCTTAGAATACATTCAATACCTAGAGCAACAGCTTGACTCAGACTTCATGACGCAAAGAACAAATCAGATTGTTGGTGACCTAGCGTTCAACCAAGAACAAGTCACCATCTTTACGAATCAAATGAAACGATTCATCCAAATCAGTAGAACTACTGGATCTAAAGATACACTCTTTAAAGCCATCAACCAATTGATTCTAGTCTTTAGTGACACTAGACAACGTTTATCTGATTTAGAAAACTATGTTTCGATGAAAAACACGTTACTAGAACTCGCATCATCCTTTAGAGCTCTCTCTCCAGAAAAAGCGTCTCATAAATTCATGAGCCTAACAGGTGGTAACCCAATTCACCACGTAACTATCAACGATAATGTAACAGTCGCCAGTAACGTGGTTCACATTACACGACCAGAACTTGTTGTCAAAGAACACACAACAAGAGTTCGTCTCACACCACAAGAACGTTACATCATGCAACTAGAATGTCAGTTAGCAAACCTACAAACAAAAGAATCAGAACTAAAAGCAATGATTCAACTAAAAGAAGACAACTTACAGTCTCCTATCCAGCCAGTTGACGTATACAATATGATTAAACATAATTTAATCGTTCAACAACCATATAAATTACTCAAAATTATTGTCGAACCAGCATCTACTGACTTTGTTATTAAAACAAAAATTAATGATAAAATTCAACAACTAACTTTTCCACAAAAAGAGGTGAAACTATATGTCTCAGACAACGTTTATGCAACACTTGGAACCGTCCAAACCGAAATTTCCAAAGTGGAAGCCTTACTTTCCACAGTTACTACAAACATTACTAACTGACGGTCAAATTAAAGCTAGTAAAACGAACAAATTATACAAGCTTTTAAATAGCAGTCACTTCCCTGCTATTAAGTCATATATGTATAACCAATGTGGGTTACACCTCATTCGTTACAAACAAGAAAACGGTACAGCGATTTTCAAAATCCAAACCAAATCAAGTACCCTCCCAACGATCACCAAAAATGATGGTTTGTTGGTTTATGAAATGTACTTATTGATTTGTGCCAATTTAATCACGAAACGAATCGATGAATCGTTTCTACAAGAACCATTTAGTGAAGAAATTCTAAGTATGATTAAATCTACAAATCCTAAAGAAGAAGGTGCTTTGTTCCACCAAATCATCAAATATTTCGTAGGACAAGGATGGTTAACGATGGAACGTGACGATATAGAACTACACGATACAGTCTTAACGAAAAAATCGCAACCACCACTTTGTTTGGAACCACTAAACGACCAACCTATTAAACCGTTATATGAACTAACAGCTATTTTACTGCAAAACCCTGTGATCAATATCAATGATTATCAATATTGGTGGAATCAAGTCCCACTAGAAGAATTGATGAATCATATCGATACCCTCACATCTTCTTACTACGTAAATGAAGACGATGATATCGACCAAAACGGTACTGAATATGGTTACGAACTATTGATTCAAGGCGACACTGCTCGTCTGGTCTCTAAAAATGATCCGAAAGCTTTTCCAAAGCTCACGGAAAAACATCACAGACTTCTAGTAGACATTCTCCCTCGTCTTCAACAAGGTGAATCTTTAGAAGTACTAGCTCCACAATCAAAATATTATACAGAAACAACAAAATTAGATATTCTTCAAAAACTCATTGATGAATATCAATTACTATCACTCACAGTAAATATCAAATAGGAGGACTTATACTCATGACAACTATCAAAGCTTTAGGCGTTGTAGACTACCACACATTTCCCAGAGAACATTTTGAAATCAATGGAAATGTTTTAGTATTTGAAGCTGAAAACGGTACAGGTAAAACAGCTATTATGACTGCTCTATTCCCTACTATCTTCACAATGGATTTTCTTACAGCTTTAAACCAAGGTGGTCAACAAAACCGTAAACCAAAAGACTTTTTAAAAGATACAGGTACTTACATCTACGGAATGTTTAATTCCTATGAAGGACCATATACGTTAGTTATCCACGGTCAACGTCGTGGTGACTCTGTAGATATCAAAGCGACTAAAATCGATACACACGATGTCACGTTCACAGACGACCTAGACCAACCACTACCATGGAATACGTTCAAAAATAAACACAAAGAATTTATGAACACAAAAATCTTCCATACACAAAAAGAATACCAAACTTGGGTAGCGAAAGAAATCTTTGGTATCGCACCAAACCGTTTCAAAGCTTACATTCGTTTACTTTGTCAACTATCAAACCCAAAGATTATGACTAGTGAAAATACGAATATCGAACAAATCAAAGAACAATTAAAGAATGGTCTGGCAACTATTTCTGACAACGATGATTTATTAGATATTTTAACAAACTACGCTACACAACTACAAAAAGCGACAATTGAGAAACAAAAACTGATCGAATTGAAGTCTCAATTCAACTCAGCTTTAGACCGTAGAAATGCTGTTGCAAAGAAAAATTCAGATACCATTTCAAAAATTCAAACTAAATTTGCTGAAATGAATAAGCATGTTTCAAAATTAGAACAGCAATATGAATCTGAAAATACAGAATTAAGTAAATTACACACTACTTATGATCAGATTCAAGAAGAGTTGAAACTCACTAAACAAGAATCTAAAAATGTAGAAGCCGAAATTCAAGAAATTGAACGTAAGTTGCGTCAATACAGTCGCAAGTCTGAACAAGAATTAACAAACAAAATTACATCCGTTCAAACGAAACTACATCAAGCTGTATCAACTTACGCTGAAAAACAAGTGCAACTTACAAACGCATCCGCTAAACTAACTGAACTGGAACGTCTAGTTAATGCGTTACGTATTGATTTAACTGAATATGCTTACCTACCACAACCAGACGTCCCTTGGTCTATTATTGAAGCTCAGTTAAACGAACAACGTGCTAACAATAAAGAACGTGAAAAATTAGAGTATCAATTACAGTTAAACAAAGAAGAAGTTTCTGTATTAAACAAAACAGAAACTTCCTTACAAGAATCTATTAGTGAGGAATCACTACTACTCATCAACCAATATGAAAATTTATTCAAGACATTAAATATTTCACAACCAGTAGAATTAAATACAATTAACGACCTCATTGGTTCGTTAAAATACAATCAGGAAATCACGAAACATCAATTAGAAACAGATTTAAAGAACCTGCAACAAGAAATGCGTACCTACCAAGATACGTTACACACACTGCAACAATCTACAGAACCTCAAGTTTCTTATGTTGCATCTAACGCTGAACCGCTATTTAAAGTTATTGACTTTAAAGACTCGGTTGACGAATCTACACGAGCTAAGATTGAATCTTACTTACGTGAAGCTGGTTTCTTAGAATTGATTGTTTCTGCTGATTCCGTAGACAAAGGAGTTTACTTATCATGACAAGAACACCACTCTCCCACTTTGTAACAGCGTCTAGGATTGTTCCAATCCTGGACGACATTTTCGTTACCGAAAGTGGGCTTCAGTATCAAGATATCCATGTAACCACAAACGATATCCAACCTTGTTCATATATTGGAACAACAGCCAGGGAAAACGCTCGTCAACAAAAAATCGCTGAAATGAAGGCTCAAATTACTCAATTAGAACCTCAAATTTCAGCTAAATCTCAAGCGATTTCTAACGCTACTACAACCATCCAACAATTAACAAACAATCTTCCAAATCACAAAAAATTGGACCATTTTCATACACAACTTACAACTGCTACAGAAAATAGATTCAAGCTACAAGCTCGTATCGAAGAACAATCGCAAAAATTAAAACAAATGCGACAAGAAAATAATGCGTATCACTCTATTTTCCGTGAAAAGTCGTTCGACCAAATTGAACAAGATATTCGTGCCTACCACGAGAATCAATTAGCCGAGCAAAAATATGCTACAATGAAAGACTCTATGCAAGTGCAACTTGAATTAGTTGACACATTAACTCAATCAACACAAGAATTACAAACGACTATTGATTCTCTAAAAGGCACAGAAGCTGAGTTGCAAAAAGAATTAGATGTACTACTTCATGATGATGAATATCAACAACTAAAAGATCGATTAGCACAGCTAAAAGCAAAACAATCGCTATTATCTGATAAATCAAATCAGCTTCATGCAAACAATGGTGCCATCAGTGCCACTATCACCAACCAAAAAGAAGTGGTTTCTAAGAACTTGAATCAATATACACGTATCCAAGAGTTGTATCGTACCATTCAAGCAACAGCTGACCGTATTATCCCTACTCTAGATACGCAAAACGAGTATCCTAAATACCGTAACATGCCAGAATGTACGTATTTATCGTTCAAAGATACATTTGTAGAATATCCTCGTTTCGATACAAGTGACTCTCTAGCTCGTGACGTTAATGACTTACTTCGCAACTTATACACTACTTCAGTTACTGTTGATTCTGAAACAAAATCAATTGTTGATTATACAAACGAGTTGCATCAGTCAATCGAAACTCAAGATTCTCATTGTGCTAAATTATTCGAACTCACTCAAATTATCTTAAAAGATAAATTATTCGCTATCGTCGAAGATACACATGAGTCTGTAAAAACAGACTTGGAGAACTTAAAAGCAACGACATCAGTGAAAAACAAATCAATGTTGAAATTATTCGCTGATTACCAAATCGAACCAAACAAAGCTCGTCGATTAGATATGTTCCATGACACAGCTCTCCAAGAATACTATTTGAGTGAGTTAAATAAAGAAATTGAACAAATGATTGAAGAAAACGATACAACATCTGGTATCGATTTAGAAACGATCACACAAATTGTTGCAAAACGTTTCGACCCAATTTCTTGGTATCGTATTGACTTCTCATATATGAATAACGATGATACAGAGCCAAAACCATTGAACAAGTCTGCTATCGGACAATTCTCTACTGGAGAACGTGTACGTACTTACTATACACCAATGCTCGGAC
>ERZ773265.6-NODE-6-length-151504-cov-16.182405_pt1 | contig 151504 bp, 197 predicted proteins | sample MGYA00580512_ERZ773265 | MGnify/ENA primary metagenome ERZ773265 (study PRJEB29015, sample SAMEA2738169) | human oral metagenome | biome: human oral; feature: human-associated habitat; material: saliva | place: China | collected 2183 ... | reverse complement strand
ATTCCATATCAATCGGCACTGTAGCGGATCATTAAGGAGATATTATGATTAAAGTGTCTCACGAATCACCTCTGATTCTTTTAGAAACATCAAAAACATACAACGATTATGATTATGCTTTAGTTCATCTCTTCGAGAAATATCCGGAGTATCATGAATTTTTCAAACAATCACTTCGTGAAGGTCGAACTGTTTATCTGGATAATTCAATTTTTGAGTTGAAGAAAGCATTCAATTCTCATGAGTTCGTGAAGTATGTTAAAGAGTTGTATAATATCAATCAAGAAAATTTCTATTATATTGTTCCGGATGTTTTAGAAGATTGTGAAAATACTATCAAGCAATTCGAAGACTTTACTAAATTGTTCAACAAAGGCAACAAGATTGGAGTCGTTCAAGGTAAAAATCTTTCGGATTTGATTAAATGTTTCAAATTTATGAAAGATAATGCTGATGTTATCGCAATCTCTTTCGATTACTCATATTACCTGGAAGGTAAATCTGAGAAATTGAGTTTAGAAGAGCGATACATGCAAGGTCGTATTGAGTTTATGAACTTTCTTAAATCTGAAGGCTTGTTAGAAGGTACAAAAGTTCACCTATTAGGTTGCTTCTTACCTCAAGAGTTCTCGCATTATGATATCCCTGAGATAGTAAGTTTGGATACTTCCAATCCTGTTGTGCATGGTATTCTTGGAGTTCCTTATCAAGCATACGGATTAGATCATAAAGAATCTACTATGTTAGTCGATCTCATCGAGTATAAGGGTGATACAGATATAATTTTAAGCAATGTTCAAAAATTTAAAGAGCTATTAAAGTGATGAAACAGAACGGAATTAAGTGGTTTCCGTTCTTTTCAAGAACTGGAAGCGAAATAGCAGATATTATTGACGAAACAGGTATTGAACCTGTTAAAATTTTTACTAATCGTAAGTCTTTAGAAAATATTGATGCAAGATTGAAGAATTTTGAAATTGTTCAATTTTCAAAATTTGAAGAATTGGATGAAAGTTTAGTTGAACTAAATTCGGGTATTGTAACTTTGCATGGTTTTTTGAGAATAGTTCCTGAAAAATACATCACAGAGAATATGTTCAATGGACATCCTGGCGCAATTTTAAAATATCCAGAATTGAAAGGTTTCAATCCGCAAGAGAAAGCTTTCAGCTTAAAATTGCCAACTTCAGGGAGCATCATTCACAGAGTGATTCCAGAAGTGGATTCCGGTGAAGTGTTATATTATAATGAAGTATCAATTAAAGATATTTCATTGGATGGTGTTTACAAGATTCTGAAGCGCTGTTCTTTAGATCTTTGGATTGATTTCTTTAACGATTTGGAAAAGGGGTTATTATGAGAGTCGCAATATCAGGAGCTCAGAGCACTGGAAAAACTACACTTTTAAACGCTCTGCGCGAACACGCATCATTTAAAAAATGTAAGTTTTATGATGAGATCACTCGTCAAATCAAAGAGCGAGGATTTAAAATTAATGAGCAAGGAACTGATGCAACTCAACTGGAAATTATGCGTGAGCACAAACGTAGAGTGAATGCAAAAGATTCTGGTTTAGTGATATTTGATCGTTGCTCATTGGATGGTTTAGTTTACACCCAATACTTGTTCAACGAAGGTCAAGTAACTGAAGAAACGCTAGCAGAAGCTGTTAAAGTTTTTGAAGAGACTATCACGCAATGGGATGCTATTTTCTATATTAAACCTGAATTTGATATTGCGGATGATGGTGTACGTTCAGTAGATGTAGAGTTTCGTAATAGTATTGCGACTCTTTTTGATTTTTTTATTGAAAAATACAAACTTCAAGTTATTATGTTAACTGGAAGTGTTGAAGATCGCGTAAGACAATTTGAAGTTGAAATCAATCAATTGTTATAGTATAATAACTAAACTCAATCAAGCAATAGGAGCATTTAATGAGTTTACAAGAACAAATTAACCAGAAAGCTGGTAAATTTTTAGGAAAGAATCTTAATGATTATCAAACAAACTATAACCCTGAGTTATTAGTTCCGATTGAACGAGCGCTAAATCGTAAAGATTACGATATTACTGGTGATGAATTTGTTGGATTTGACATCTGGCACAACTATGAATGTAGCTTTATGACTAATAAAGGCTATCCTGTTTCTGTAGTTGGTAAGGTTAAAATTCCAGCAGATTCAAAATACTTTGTAGAGTCAAAATCTATGAAATTGTACTTCTTTAGCTTCCACATGGAGCGTTTAGGTGATACAGTTGATGAAGCGATTGAAAATTACAAAGAAATTGTTGTTCGCGATTTAAGCTTAGCAACTGAAAGCGCTGTAGAGTTTGAAGTTTTCTTTGATCACACTTCAAATTATGATGTTTTCGGAGATTATCAAGATGTAACTACTTTAGTAGATGTTGATTCTATTGAATTTGATGCATTTAAAGAATCTCCGGATTTATTAGTAGTAAGCGAAAGCGAAGATGAAGTTAAAGTACTTTTCAAAAATGTACGCTCTAATTGTCGTGTAACGCATCAACCGGATTTTGCAAATCTATTCTTACGAATTTCAGGCGAACGCCCGACTATTGAGAGTGTGTTACGCTATATCGTTTCATTCCGTAATGAATTTCACTTCCATGAAGAAGTTACAGAGCAAATCTTCAAAAATATTCAAAAACGTTTTGATGTTGATGAGCTTGCAGTCTGTATGCTGTTTACCCGTCGCGGCGGTTTAGATATTTGCCCCTGTCGCGCAACTCATGATTATTTGATTGATTCAGTGTTTGCGGATGTTAAAGAGCTTCCTGCGCGTACAGTTTATCAATAAGAGGAAATCTTTAGATGAAGTCATTAGGTTTAGATATTGGTTATGGAGATGTAAAAGTGGTGATTGGAGATGGCAACCAAATCACCCACATCTTCAAATATTCTAGTGCTATTGCCAGAGCACAAAAAGTATCAAGTATTCGCGACCCGCGTATCGTTGAGGTGAACTTACCATCCGGTGAATTAGATCAAGTGTATGTTGGCCCGGACGCTTTAAGTTTACCAAGTAATATGATCGTAGATATCCGAGATTACCAAATGTTAGAAGCTTACGCGCCAGCGTTTATTGCCAAAGCTTTGGAAACCGCGGAAATTGATGCTTCCGAAATCGACGTAATGGTATGCGGTTTAAGTGTAGCGCAATTAGGGATGTCCGGCTACTTCAAAGAGCGAATCAAACAGTTTACTGTTAGTGGTAAAGAATATAAGTTTGACAAGATCTTCTTGTTACCGCAAGGTGCGGGAAGTAAGTTAGCGTTTGACTTGTACGGGGATCACTTCCCACAACCAAGAACTACCAACACTAGCGAAAATTATATCGGCGGAGACATCGGTTTTAACACGCTTGATATGTTCTACGTTACGGATGGTAAAACTTCACCGAACCTTTTTGAAGGTGTAGAAAATGCTGGTGTAATTAAAATCGCTCAAAATCTTCAAGCAGTAGTAAAAGAACAATACTCTAAAGACATCACGCTACGTGAAGCTAAAGAGATCCTAGATTCTGGTTTCTATAAACTTCGCGGCCAGCGATTCGATATGCAAGACGCTATTACCAAGGCGTGTGATGATTACACCAAAGACATCCTTGCGTTAATCGAAGAGCGTTACGGTAACGTCATTGATAAATGTGATTTTGTTTGCTTACTTGGTGGTGGGGCTAGCATCCTTAAATCGTCAGATCCATTCTTTAAGATTGTAAGAAACAAATCAGAATTCTATAACGCTATTGGATTCTACCTTTACGGTGTTAGACAATTCTAAAGATAAGTTAAGCCTATTACAACAATAGGCTTTTCTTTTGTTTACGGTATTGTGTTTTATTGGTAGATATATTATAATACAAACATTAATTCAAAAGGCGATATAAATGGACAAACTCGAGAAATTCAAATCTATCAAAGCTGGTGACGTTATCTACAACAAAACCGGTTTTAAAATGGAAGTGAAATCCGCAAAAGAAGAAGATGGGGTCTTCACCATCAGATTAAGCAATGACGGTTCATTAATATTCCGTTTCGATGATAAGAAAGGAGTTATGGTTCCAAATGTGAAGGATTGCGGTGTTATTGATGAGAAATTTAATAAGCCACAAAAATATTCACACCTAATCATTGGTACCAGATTGGAGCTTTCTGATGGCCGTATTGGTCGATTGGTAGGGTTGGATTATGATTTTCTTCGCGTAGATGTAAAAGACCCTAAGCGCCCCGCCCTGTCTATGAATATAATTCTTTTCAAACGCGATGGTAAAGGCCCTCAAGGTCTTAAAATTGTGAAAGAAATTGGCTGGTAGTCGTAACGCAAAAGAGTAGAACATAGGAGAATAAAATGACCAACAATATTAATCAATTCAATCCAGATTATACTTGCACCGTAGGCGCAATTTTAAAAGAAGAATATCTAGACGCGTACAGCCTTTCAGTGGAAGAGTTTGCTAGCCGCATTCGAATTACCGTAAACTTAGCCAATAAAATCTTAAACGGGGAAGAGCCAATCAACTTAAACTTAGCCGCTAGACTCGGAAAGTTGTTCAACACAACTGGTGATTATTGGATGAGCCTTCAAATGATTGGTGAGTATCGCCAATTATTGCAAGATCCTGATTTCCAAGAGGTGATGGATTCTATCCAGCCAATCCAAAACTCTAGTCATTAAATATGTAAATTGTTTACAATCAGAATAGGATTTTATAATGGGTGGAAATGTAGTAGTTAAAGATATCAACGGAGTTGATGTCGCAGCGGTTAAGGTAGATCTGCGAACCGTTGGCCGATCAAATGTTATTAAACTAGCGCAAAATCTCTTCAGTTCGCTGAACACTTTACACGAAGCAAAATATAGCGTCCCGCTATGGAAGAGTGATAAAGTACTTAAAGATGCGTTAGTTTTTAATGGTTCTAGTTCTTTCATTTTAAGTGAAAAGTTCAGTGACCAAGAAATTTTAAAATTCAAACCAACAATGGGTGATATTGATATCGCTATTCCCGCAGAACGCGCAGAAACCTTGTTCGAGCTTCTAGGTAAACTACAAGGTCGACAAGTTACTCGTAACGTAGAATTTGTAGGGATGAATAGAACCTCGAGCTCCAGCTTAGGTACTCAAATTAACTGCATCTTCCGTTTCTTAGATCCGGTAGAATACTTGGTACAAGTAGACTTCGAGTTCCTGCCATTCGAAGAAGATGGCAACCCAACAGAATGGGCGCGTTTTAGTCACTCCAGTTCCTTCGACGATGCGAAAGATGGAGTAAAAGCTGTTCACCACAAATACTTGATTCGCGCATTGGTGGGTGGGGTGAGTATTCGCCCGGATATCGTGATTGCTACTAACAAGTCCACTTACGACAACTACAAACTTACTGCCGCCAGTAAGAAAGGCGATGTTGCGCGTATGTTGAAATTCTCGGTAGATCACGGTGTTCGCGTGGCGTATGCTCCTTTACTCGACCAAGACGGTAATGAAGTTAAGGATAACGGTAAAACCGTATACAAAGAAATCCCTACTAGTTCAAGCGATTATAAGAAAACATTAGTAGAAATTTTTAAATTAGTTTTCAATGATGAAGATTCTAGTGATGTGGATAAACTTTGGACTTTCCGTGGTGTGGTAGAGCTTTGTAAAAAGTATCTGAATAAACAGCAACAGAAAGATGTGGCGGAACGCTATTTTGCTTTACTTTGGGCAGATAAACCTCAACGAGCTCAAGAGCTTGAACGCGGCGACCCAGAACTTGACCTTGCCGTCAAATCTGGTGGCTGGAACCTATTCAAGAAATTGACCGGTATCAAAGATCCGTCAAATTTCGAACAAATTTTACAAACTTACTATGAAGGATACCGAAACTAATGATGGATTTAAAGAAATTAAGTGAAGCGGAGTTATTAGCCCTAGCCAAAACCTCCGAAGATTTGGATGAACTTGATGCCATCGCATCCATTAAGAAACTCCCTAGAAAGGTAGCACTTGAAATTTGCAAGCGTAAAGATCCAATTGCTAACGCGGCTAAAATAACTATTGCGTCTTCAATTGAAACTGACGATGATATCCTTTTAATTCTGCTCGATGATCTTCCGGGTATCGAGAAAACCGCTTGGTCCAATATCGAAAAACGAATCGAAAAACGCAAATTCAAAAATAAAGATGCATATTATGACATCGCGGATTTAGCCATTTCGCAATGGAAATCTGGACGCGGAGCGTGGTTACTTTCGTTCAAAGCGTTAGCGCAAATTTTTAAAGACTTCGAAGACTTCCGGGAAGACATCGTCGAAATTCCCGGTGCCCTTAAAGATAGTGAGATTAAATCCCTCGCCGCTAAATATGGTGTGTTGAATGAATCTAAAGGGGTTAAAATGAAAGAAAAAGAAGCATTAGAAATTGTTAAGAGAACCAACAACGGAGCGCAGTTAACCGAGTTGGTGGATGATATGGATCTTCCGAAGAAAGTCCGTTTAGAAATCGCCAAACGTAAGGATTCTACGGCTTATCGAGCTAAACTTGCATTAACTGATAAAATGTACACTGAAGAAGATATACTTTGGATGTTGATCGATGACTCTAACTCAGATGTAAGTGCTCGCGCCTTTACCGCTTTATGTAATCGCATGACTTGGACCAGCGCGGGAATTAAAGATAAAGATGTAAGAGATGATTTCATCGAATATGTTATCGAGTTTGGCGAAAAGACTAAAATGGATGATTATCATTTATCAAAACATCTAATGCAACAATGTTTGAAATTCTCCAAGCATCCGGAAGTAGTTAAAGCTTTAAGAAAATTGATGGCAATGGCGGGTTGGATTAGATTAAATGAATCCGATGAATCCGATGACTGCGATTTATTGGAAGCTTCATATATTCAATTAGCTAAACAAACCTCAAGCCAATCCCAGCTTCAAAAATTAGCAGAAAGCCAATTTGAAAGTGTAAGGGATATCGCGAAAAGTCGTTTATAAAATATGAAATTGTTTGCTTTAAGTGATCACCATTTCGGTCATCAAAACATCATCAAGTATTGTGATCGCAAAACGCACGAGATCCCAAATGCCAATCTATCAGCCTTAGAGGATGCTAAGGTTATGATTCTTGCTCATAATGAAGTAGTCCAGGATGACGACATCGTCGTATTTGGTGGAGACATTCAAGCTAGCAAGCAAGGAAGAGAATGGATTGGTAAGATTATTCCGAAGTTAAAGGGTCGTAAAATCCTCGTTAGGGGGAATCACGATCATTTTTCCAACGAAGAGTATATCAAAATGGGATTCGAAAGCGTTCATGATATTTTGACTATCGATGAATTTTGTTTCTGCCATTATCCAGACGTCCCGTTAGCGGTTGATATGTGCCAGAAGAAAGGTTTAACTTTATGCTGCGGGCATACCCATAAAGAGTTCCCAGATTATAGAGACGGGGTTAAACGAATCAATCTCTGCGTTGATGTAGCTGGACGTACTCCAATTCTTTTGAAAGATTTCGATTCTTAATTCCAATTCAAATCTAAAAAAATCTCCAAGTTATCGCGAATATTTGGAGATTTTTTATTTCTAAACTTGCGAGTTTTGTTCAACAAGACTCGACACCTCTACTTCAAAAGCTTACAATAAATACACTATACTATAATTTTGTCTAAAATTCGTAGAGGATCGTTAGCTTAGTGTTTGTTGAATCAAAGTACATACTTGATTACAATCGAAGAGTCAAAACCCCTTTTGGTTACCAAAGAATCGAAGAAGTTCATAAAACCAAAATTTTGAAATCTTTGAAGTTTATCCACGAACGTGGAGAACTCACTGTCGCTGAATTTCATACTTTTATCATAGACGAAGAAGAATTCCAAGCCAACGAAATGCGGGTTGGGGATTATTTAGATACCGTAGACGGTAAGTCTAAAATTCTGGACATCCAAGATGCTGGTGAACAAGAGCTTTACGACATCACTTTAGATCAATCCGAATTTGAAAATTATTGGTACTACACCGGGGGGGTATTGTCGCATAATTCCGGCAAGTCTATTACGGTAGCGTGCTACCTTAGCTGGTTGTACAATTTCCATAAGAATTTGAATATTGGTATCGTAGCGAACCGCGCTGCGCAAGCCCGGGAATTCTTACAAAATGTCAAAGATATTATCTCGCGTTTACCTATATGGCTAATGCAGGGTACGACGATTTGGAATAAGCGCGATATCGCGAATGAGCTAGGTTCACGAATTTTAACAGACGTCCCATCACAAGATGCGTTCAGGGGTTATTCAATGAATGTACTCGTCATAGATGAGTGCGCATTTATCAAGACCTCAGTTTGGGAAGAATTCGCGGATTCGATCTTCCCATCCCAATCCGCGTTGGCATGGAAGAAGAATATCATCATTTCTACCGCTAAAGGCCTCAATCACTTCTATGATCTGGTACAAAAGGCGAAGTTGGATGATATGCAACCAAATTCAAAAACCGCGTTTATCGAAGTGCATTGGGATGAAGTGCCGAGATATGACTCCAAAGGTAACTTGATGGAACCGGAAGAGTTCAAACGTCAGATCATTAAACGATATGGGCGAGTATACTTCGAGCAAAACTACGGTAACTCATTCGTCGGATCATCCGAAACTTTGATTGCTCCGGAAGTACTCGCGGAACTACAACACAAGAATCCTATCGCGGTCTGGGATGATATGCTTAGATTATATTATGAACCTCAGCAAAACCATACCTATATTATGAGTGTAGACGCAGCGAAAGAAGGTAAAGACTATTTTGCGGTTCAAGTAATTGACGTCACATCAATGCCTTTCAAGCAAGTCGCCGCAGCGAATTTGCAAGTAGATTATCTTACTATGCCAGATTTTCTGTATGAATGGGGTGCAAGATTCAACACAGCTCATATGATCATTGAAAACAATGAGGGTGCGGGACAATCCATTGCGGATATGTTGGTTAATCATTTTGAGTATCCCAACATCTATTATCAAGATAACAAATATAAGTATCCAGGATTTAGAACTACCAAATCAACTAGAGATTCCATTATTAGAATGCTGCAAATACTTATCAACTCTCACAAGTTGGAAATTTGCGACAAAGAAACCATCAGCGAATTCCAACGATTCGAATTGGTCAATGATAAGTATCAAGCCTCGTCTGGGCACGACGATTTGGTTATGGCGTTAGCCATTTCAATTGCTCCGATGACCAATATGGACAACTTTAGCGATTTCGGAAAATTCTTAGACGCTTTAAAATCCGACGAGGTTTTAGATTCCGGGGCTTTCTTCGAAATTGGGGATCTCGCATTCGAAGATTTTTAATCAATATTTTAGAGTTTGGTTAAACAAGATTCACAAACTCGCAAAAATACGCGAAAGCGTGAAAACATAAACGTTAAATTTAACAAAAGGAAAACAAAATGGCAATTACAGTTATTACTCCTGCTGACCTAGGTACAGGTTTAAAAGTAGAAGCTCAGAAGGTTGTTGTTGATACTGCGGCGTTAAGCATCCCGGTTGATGTGAAATTATCTGGCGTGTCAGTAGACAAAGCTGAGAAGAAAATGAAATTCATTTTAAGTGATGGCACAGAGATTGAGCAAAGCATCGCAGATTTCTTAACCGTAGATACGGATACTAAAATCGTTTCTGGTTCATATGCTAGTAACAAAATCACTTTAGTGGATAGTGAAGGCGCTAACGTTGAAATCGACTTAGCTACATTAGTTACTGAGGTTAAAGACGCGGCTGCAACCAAAGCTGGTGAATTAGTAAATGCTGCTAAAACTGAACTTGACGGTAAAGTATCTGCAGTTGATGCCAAAGTGGATGCTTTAAGTCCTAAAGTAACAACTTTAGAAAGCAAAGTTCAAGCGTTAGAAGGCAAAACTGATTTAGAGCCTAAAGTAACAACTTTAGAAAGCAAGGTTCAAGCGTTAGAGAACAAGAAAGCTACTGGTATCGAAGTTAAATCTTTAGGTGAAGTATCTTTAGGTTACTTAGTTTCTGCTAGCGATGTTCAAGCGGCTTAATTCGCTTAATCTTTAAAAATTCCGGGTCTCCTAAGTTTCGGTCACCGAAATTCCGAAGATCCGGAAAATTCGATAGTATTTGGGAGATCATAATGTCAACTGCAAGCGTCAATTTAGCTGATGTCAGTCAGTTTTTGGTAGGAAGTGATACGTTAAAGTTAACGCCATTCTTTATTAAGAATTTTACTATTCCTTCTATAGCTTTTGCCCATCCTAGTCTTATGACTAGATCGGGAGTAGCACTCCACACCGGAGCGGACAGCATTGACTTTAACGACCTTAGCTTGGATATTATGTTGGACTCTGGGTTCCAGACTTATTTCGAACTGTTAGATCTTGCTATGCAAGAGGTAAATTTCGAACAGGATACCTTTAGTACGCCAACTTTCGACTTATGGGTTCAAATTCTCAATGCCAATAAGGAAATACTCTTTAGAGTAGATTTCAAAAATTGTAGAATCTCTAGTATTGGAGAAATCGCGCTCGATCCATCCGCGGAATTAGGTGCCAGCTTGAATATCGGAGTAGTTTACGATTATTGGACTTATACAAGATCTTATTGTAGTAAAGAAGTTAGAGATAGCTCGCCTATCCAAGGTATCGATCAAACTGTTTTGGATAGTTCCGGTACCAAGAAAGGTCCCAATCGCTGGATTGAGAAACCTTTAAGTGCAGTAAAGTAGTAAAATTATAAATACTATAACGAATTAAATATTGCAAAAACTTTAATCGCAAATCGTTAACCTAACTATAGAAAGGAAAATACAATGGCAGATTGCAAATCTTGCGAAACATCATCATTATTCGCATCAACCCGCGAAGCTCGTTTAGAAGCTATTGCTAAAGCAAAACGCGACGAACAAGCTCGTAAAGACCAAGTAGAACGTTTAGAAGCGATTCGTCGTACTATCGCTATCAACGATGCTAAAGAACAAGCTCGCTTCCAAGCTTTACAAGAAGCAGAGAAAGAGTTCAAAATTCGCGAACGCGACATCCTTGAAAAACAACTCGAAGAAACTATCGAGATGTCTAAACGCATGCAAGAACAATACCAAGAGTTCGTAGTAACTACTAACGCGATTGCTGAAAAATTAGCAAATCCAGCTATGTTGTTCAAAACTGCAACTATCAAGTCTGCAGACGAATTCAAAGACTACTTCAAATTAACTTATGAAGATGGTCGCGTATTAAACATCCCTATGGGTTTAATCGACTTCGTTCTTAAATCAAAATTAGACGCTATCAACACTATGTTCGATCTTACAAACCAAGAACACCAAGCTCTTTGCAAACGTGTTACTGCGAATGAAGAACAAGTGAACAAATTAGCAGATCTTTTCAAAACTTTAGTGGCCAACATCGCTACTCACGAAACTGATCAACAAGTTGCGTTCGAGAAATTCAAATGTGAAGTTAAAACTAAAGTAGATGAATTAACAGCCAACGTTAACTCTATTGCGGAATCTTTCGCGAAAGTAGTGGCTACTGTTGACAAACAATCTGAAGTTTTAAACACATTAGTAAAAGCTAAATAATAAATTTCGGTAACCGAAACTTAAAATTTTAGTTTTAAAGTTATTAAGATCTCCACGATCCACTAAATCCACTAAAGTGGTTAATTGTGGAAAGTGGAGATTTTTATTTTGTTTAAATATAAACAAACCATATAGAATTTTAGTTAACGTTAACAAAAAGGTAAACAAAATGAAAGAAAGTAAAGAACGCTTATCAAGCGCCCGCTCAGTAGCTCCTGAGTTCTATGGTTCTCGTTACGAGTTCGCTCACGACTTACCATATATGAAAGCAGACATCTGGGCCGAAGGTAAAGTTGAAGAGAAAGATGAAAAAGCAAACGAGGAAATCTACCGCGTTTTTGGTCACGATCCAGCAACTTATCCAAACCAAGACAACCCACAACACTTCGCAAACGTGCAATTTGGTGGTAAAGTTGATAACAACAAACTTCACGTAATGCAAGACAGCGAAGCTTCTCGTACCGAGATCAATCACGCGTTACGCGCAGTTAAAGAAAATGCAGAAGGTCGTTTTGCTCGTGATGGTGAATATTCTCGTTCAGCATTATGGAAACCAGAAGTAGAAAAACAAGGTGTAGAACGCACGGTTCGTGGCTTACGCCAAGATGGTGAAGAAATCTTATCTCGTGAAGGTTCACGCGCATACGGTAAAACTTCACGCGTTGAATTTGAACACGATGCTGGTTACTTAAAATCTGAGATCTTCAAAGAAGAGAAGAAAGAAGAACCAGCTCCTCAGCCAGAGCCAAAACCGGAGCCAAAACCTGAGCCTCAACCAGAGCCTAAACCAGAGCCTAAACCAGAGCCAAAACCAGAACCTTGCCCAGAAAGCAAATGTGAACCGGGTACTCTAGGTAACGCTTTAGAGAAAGCGGACAAAGCAGCTGAAGCTATCGACAAAGTGATCGATCCAGTAGCTCCAGCTAATCCAGTAGCCCCAGTAGCTCCGGTAGAAAGCGGTGCAACTGGCGAAGCAAAAGATCATTTAGATGACGCTCCGGCTGGTGCGATTAGTGTCGAGAGCAAAGAGGAACACCTATAAGGTGGTCTAAATGAACGTACAAAGTTGTTTGGATACAAGCGAAGAATCAAAAGGCCCTAAAGCTTCTATTAACTTCGAATCTAATCAACAAGACTTCCAGTCACCAGAAGAAGGCTTGGCGTTTTTAGAATTGATGCAAATCACCAGAAAACGTCAAGCTATCTTGGAAGAGCAAGAAGAACATGAACTTGCGAGACTAAAGAAGTTATTAGATTTAGATGTTGAACTACAAAGTTTAGGTGTGACTACTTTATACTTCCCAGATTTTGAAAATTTGGTAAGTTGCGAATAATTATAAGGAAAGACAAATGTCAACTTGGAAATTAAACGGTAATTGCAATTCTGGTTGCAACCAAAAACCTGCAGTAACAGATTGCAACGTATTATCATCTGATGTTAACTTATTATCATTAGACATCGTTGAGCGTTTACTGGCTGAATTATCTACCGGTGAAAAATCTGGTATTAAAACTCGCGAAGCTCTTTTAGTAGAGAAAATGGTTGAATTAGTAAAAGCTAAAATCGATGAATCTTATCGCGGTCCACAAGGTCCGCGCGGCCCACAAGGTGTCGAAGGTCCACAAGGTCCTAAAGGCGATAAAGGCGATAAAGGCGATCGCGGTGCTCAAGGCGCACAAGGCCCACAAGGTCCACAAGGCATCGAAGGTCCACAAGGTCCTAAAGGTCAAAAAGGCGATGCTGGTGCTAAGGGTAAAGATGCAGATTATACCTCTGTTGAATTTATCAACGCGGTTAAGAAAATCATTCGCGAAGTTTCTGCTGAATAATTAAATATTTTAAAGGTCGTAAGTTTTGTTGAACAAGATATGCGACCTCATAAAAACTTCTTTTAATCGATTATAAGGAAAATAATAATGACTCCAGAACAAGCAGCATTAGATGCTCAGAACTCTGCCACAGCAGCAAACCGCTCAGATGAAGCGGCAGCGGCAAGCGCACGAATTGCATCAACTGAAGCAGAAAAAGCGGTAACTGCTCGTAACGCAGCAGACACTTCACGCGACCAAGCTCAAGTATCTCGCGACAAAGCAGATGAAGCTCGCCACGGTGCAGAAGATGCTCGTACTGCAAGTGAAAAAGCTTCTGCGCAATCCGAAGTTTCTCGCTTAGCGAGTGAAGCGGCTAAAGTATTAGCAGAGAAATCTCAACAAGCAGTAGAGAAATCAGAAGCTAACGTAACCGCGTTGGAAACTAAAGCATCTCTAGCAAGCGAAAAAGCTATCGAAGCGGCATTAAACGCTGGTAAAGCGCGAGATGAAGCTCACCAAGCTCAAACCAACGCAGAAGCTAACGAAGACAAAGCGGTAGCGGCTAAAGACGAAGCAACTAAACAAGCTGATGAAGCTAAAAAAGCTAAAGAAGATGCATTAGTAGCGGCTAAAGAATCTCAAGCGTCTGCAACTGAATCATTAGCTAAAGCTAAAGAATCTGCATTATCTGCCGTAGACTCAAAAGACTACGCTAACCAAGCAGAAATCGAAGCGGGTAACGCTAAAGCAGAAGCTGGTAAAGCTAAAGAACAAGCCACTAAAGCGGAATTAGAAGCAACTAAAGCAGAAGCTAAATCAAACGAAGCTACCGCGACTTTAGGTAATGTTAAAGCTCAAGCGACTTTAGCAGAAACTAAAGCGGAAGAAGCTAAAGCTAAAGCAGAAGAAGCTAAAGCATCACAAGAAGCTATCGCGGTATTAGAGCGTACTGTAACTTCTAACGCGGCAGCAGCGGCGGCAAGCGCTCAAGCAGCAGCTAAATCTGCAGAATCTGCAAACGATTCAGCAATCGAATCCGGTAAAATCGCCGTAGCGGTGACTGAAGCTCAATTAAAAGTTTCACAAAGCGAAGCTCAAGTGGCTCAACATCAAGCAGATGTTTTAGCGCAAAAAGCGGAAATCCAAGCTATGTTACTTGAAATCAAAGCGAAAAAAGCAGAAGTGGAAGTAGCAGAAGTTAAAATCAAAGCTATGTTAGATGAAGTTCGCAACTTACACGAATCATTCAAACGTTGCCCTACTGCAATCCCAACTACTGTAGTAACTACAAAATCTGTGAACGCAGCGATCCAAGAATACTTGGATGCTAAAAAACCTGCAGGCACCTGCGATAAAGCAACCCAAGTAGCGCAAGCTTAATTAATCGGGAGGCTCAAATGACTGAAAAAGTCGATAAAATTGAAAACTTTGAGCCTCTTCAACCTTTGGATATCAAATTCAAAAAACCGGAAAAATTACACGTATGTGGATGCAATCCGGAGAATCCGATCGTAAAAGAGGTTGAAGAAGCGTTAGCGGTAGGTTGTGGTTGCGGTTCAAAATTATATACCGCGATTGCTCCATTAATGGTTTTTGAAGAATCATGCGCTATGCCAGTTAGTGTGGAGAAACTTATAGTTAAGGAAAACGAGATTAAATCCGCACAAGATGTAATCAATGAAGTTTTCTCATTGTTTAGACCGGCCGGTACTGAACCGGATTGCTCTAAAATTGAGAAGATTATCAAAGAACTCGAATTGGATACCCCTAAAGTGGATCTCAAAGCGGCTCCAGAAATCCAAGATGCAGTGATTGCTAAAATTGCTGAGAAGATTCTTGCTAAAATGGAAGGTCGCGTAGCTATTATTAAACAAAAAGATTCAAAATTGTCTTGTCTTGGTAAAGATGATAAGATTGAATATTTGGTAGTTGAAGGTGGCAAAAAATCTGATAGCGAAGTGAAACCAGGCGGTGACGCTAAGCCAGAAAATCCGGCAAATCCGGAAACTCCAAAACCAGTGGATCCGGCTAAGCCAGAAAATCCCGCTAAACCCGGAACAGAAGATCTTCCAGCAGATGCTAGAGATGGTATCATTGAAGATTTAGTAGGCGTTATCGAAGTAATGCCGACCACAACAGCACAATAACTATAACAAAGGAAAACAAATGAACTTCTATAAAGTAAAAGACCTTGCAAAATCTTGGAGTGTTTGGGCAGCTTCTGCAGTTGCAGTAACTCCAGTATTAGATATGACCACTGGCGTATTCGCTTTCATTCCAGAGAAATACAAACCATTAGCAGTGACAGCATTAGGTTTATTAACAATCGGCTTACGCGCAATCAAACAAGTTCACACTGTTTTCAGCAAAGATGAAAACGACGTGTCTAAAACCGCTGACGAAATTTTAGGCGCTAAAGAAGCAGAAGTTCGCGAACACAAAGCGAAAGTAGAAGCGGCAATCAAAGATGTCGAAAAAGTAGTTGAAGTAGCTAAACAAGCTAAGGATATTGTCAAATCAATCAAAGCAGGGAAATAATCCCGTGGAGGTTACGATGAATAACCAACAAGCAATGAGCACAATGAACGATTTCAACCCAACGGAATTTAGTAATTCAAGTTTTGATAAAATCAGTAAACTCCTTTATTGCGGCGGAATTAAAAGCGCATTATCTATGTTGATATTCTGGACCTCTATCACTTTAATACGCGAGGTGTACTCGCGTATTACGGTTGAGGATATCATCTTCCACGGCACCGAAGAAATTGTATTCTGGGTAGTTGGTATAGCCACGATAGTTTTAGGTTTAGTGGGTTTGAATACAAATGGAAACCGACTGCGCTACCTAAGCTTACTATTAGGAAGTTTTGTACAGATCTGGGTAGCAGTACAGTTCTATCTTCACGGTAGTGAACCTAGTTCGTTTGTGCCAGCCGCTACAGCATTATGGTTCTTCGGAGCCGCAATTTACTTTAAAGGGGTTATGAATGGCAATCGAACCTGCGCTTCTTAAGAATATTAGCGATTATCTCGTTCATATTCTTGTATTCTTTGGAGCTGTAGGTGGATCTTTGAAAGCATCGGCAGGTAAAGCAAACGTTAAAGATAGCAAACTCTTAAACGTTTTGATTGGTATCTTCTGCGGTATCGCAGTAGCTGGACATTATAGTGCTCAGCTTTCTCCCTTTCTAGCGGGGATTTTAAGTTTAGCGGTATCTTCAGTAAGCATAGTAATATTAGAGGATGTTATATTACTGGCGCCTAAATTATTAGACTGGTGGATTTCAAGAAAATTTGAAATAGACAAGGATGAAATTGAAGATTTTCGAGAAAGATACACCCAGACTAAAGTTAAGACAAGAAAACCAAAAACAAAACCTGCCGATTCTTCAGACGCTTAAATAACTTATAGAATTGCGATTTTAGGAGAATCAAATGGCAATCACATTTTTACAACCTAGTGATCTAAATACGGATCATTTCGAAATTAAGAAAGGGAAAGTTTGCGCTAAGCGCGCGACTTCCAAGTTTACGCTGAACTGGGGCGCTGGAAAGGATGTTGTTGGTGCTAATAACGACAGAGATTATGATAATCCAAACCGCCGTTACCTCCAAGTCATTAACGGAATTGGTAAGTTCCACTTAGACTTCAAACCGAAAAAGGATATTGTCGGTATTACTACAATCTTCACTTTACCAGCTGGATGCCCAAGACCAGATGATTTGGTGGAAGTACAAACGCACGATGGTGGTTCGCTTTGGATCGTGGCAAATGGTAGCACGATTATGGGTCAAAATTTAAAAGCAAATACACGATATATCGTAGACTTGCTAGCTTTCTTTCCAGATGCTTAATTTCAAAATTTCGGTAACCGAAACTTAAAACCTCAAAGATTTAAAAATTTTTGAGGTTTTTCTTTTATTTTGTGTTGAGATGTATTATAATACATACATCATAAATTCAAATAGGAGAAATATTATGCGATGCGAAGACCCAACCAAAGCTTTCGGAGCTATCTACAAAGACGGACTCTCTCTGAATACTGACCTCAACGTTAAAACCTCAGAGACCCCAATTTCTATTTTGGAAGAGCATAACGCTTATTATATGAAAGGCGACCACGTACAAGTTGGGATGGTGGTGAAATCGAAGTACGGCCATTCGGTGTTATTACAGGAAGTTTTAGCCCTTTCAACATACCAACATCCTACCTACGGTAGATTCGTTGGAAAAGGTTTAGTAGTAGAGAATAATCACTGCAACAAATGCGTTCCGTTTACTATCAAGCATCCACGCCCCGTGGCGGTTTTCGAAGATGAAATTGAAAAGATCGAAGCTGTTCAAATTCCAATCGAACGGTTACACAAATGCGGCGAACGAGTTATCGTAGAAAACACCAAAGGTGAAGTTTTCGAAGCTCGTATTGAATCTATCGATTTTAATGATAAGCAATTCCGTTATATGGTTGAACTTGACGGAGTTAACGTTTGGTGTGCGGAGAGCAAATCTGAATGTTCTTTAGATGGTCTTCGTTGCAATGATTTCTGGGTTTTAAACGAGTAAAGGTTATGTTTGACTTTCTAACAAATAAAAAGAATGAATATTTTGGTGAATTTGTTTCTACTGCGGGTTTAAGAAGTGCGGTAGCGCATGAAGTTTGGCGCAATTCCGCAGTTTTAAGATCAGCGAAGTTTAGCGGTAAAGGCGTAATGATCACAATGGGCGATAAGTTAGTAGTCCCATCAAATCCGGATGCGAACGTTGCTGTATATGCGGATTTTACACCCAACTATCGTTCATTAGTTCAACATCCTATGAGATCTGAGAGTTGGGATAAAAAGAAATTCAAACCGGGCGAAATTGGATATGTTGCTGCGGATCGCTGCTATCGCCAAATTTGCTTTACCCCGACAAATCCACAGCACGTGTTATTAGCGAGCCTAGGCTTAATTTTCCGTTCACCAGAAGCTTTAGTAAGTTGGGCTAAATCTTGGGGATTCAAATCTAATCTATTCTTCTCGGTGCGAGATGTCCCTGAATCTCCTCGCGATTTCATCCCTAAAGCGGAGAAATACGCAGAGAATGCTGAGCAATCGAATAAATCTATCGTTTAAAATTTGAATGAACTTTAAATCTGTAAGTTCTGGTGACCTAAACTCAATTCGCCAAGAACTTCTAAAACTGCAAGACTTTAAGTGTGCTATATGTCAAAAGGATTTGACTAATGAGCAAACTAGCAATCAGCATGTGGATCACCAACACTTGTATAAATCTGACGAGCTTGGATTTTGCGGAAATGGTCTAATCCGCGGAGTGCTCTGTAGAGATTGTAATGCTTTAGAAGGTAAGATCTGGAACAACTTACACCGCTTTGGTAAATCCGATAAATCGGATCCGGTAGAATCTCGTAAGGATTGGTTGATTAAATTGATTGATTATTATAATAATCCTTACTATAATTCAAATCCAATCTTACACCCTAAGGAAAAAAGATTTGAAAAATTGGGCAAAGCCCAGTACAACAAAATTTTGAAGTGGTATAAGACCAAAGATTTCGCCTATAAACGAAACGGAGATCTTAAACCGTTCCCTAAATACTCTACCAAAATTTCCACGAAGATGGAGGATTATATGAATCAAATGCGCGAAGAGGGCTGGGAAGTCTAAAATCTCAAAAAGTTGAAAATAACGGTTGCCTTCTTGGTTGAAGATGACTATAATATACATGTTAAGTTAATTAATTATAGTGATTAAGGAGCATAATATGAAAATCGCTAAATCCCTTCTAGCTGCCGCTATCGTAGCTTTCGCTGCATCCAACAATTCTTTAGCAGCAGGTCCAAATACCAAATCCGCTCGAGCTTTAGACCCCGAGGTTCAAGTAATGAAAGGCGTTACTAAAACTAACCAATACGGTTTTATGTTTAAACGTCATCCTTTACTTATCGGAGTTCACGCTTTAGAAGTTCAAGGCGGAACCATCATGCTCTCCGGCAAAAAACTTTTAGATTATCGTGAAAACGACGGCCCTTTAATCGGTTTCTATTGCTACACTACCACGGATGAAGCTACCGGTAATACCGCGTGTTTAGTAGATGAAGGTGGCTATGTATCCTTAGAAGACTACGCCGATATTATCGGTCTTCGCCCATATATCCGCTATTCAAACACATTCCAAGACCCAGATGGCCGAACTGTGGAAGCTATTATTGGATGTTCTAAAAAGTTTTCCCAAAAACAATGTGAAGCTTACGGGGATTAATGGAGGAAATATGCGCTTACAATTAATCAAAGAAGGTCAACAATACAAGACTCGTCAAGGGGCTTTGCTTACTGTGGTGGATGTTATCGAAAGCGATAGCAATAACAGTGAATATAACGTGGATTGGTTAGTGCTTGAAATTGGTGGAATCATTACCAGTATGCAAGTAGCGGAATTCAATTATCAAGTTCATCAACTAATCAACGACTCTTGCCATCTCCCGTTGGTAGAATACAAAGAAGATATGATTAAAAACAAAATTGAGTTCAAGTACAATCACGGAGAAATCTGGGTAGGTTTGGATGATCGTCCTTACTTAATTTTACGCAGCTTGCGCTCCGGCAAATCTCGTTTTGTTTTGTACCCGTTACAAACTGGAGAAATTTGGAACATCGAAGATCTTCCAACTTCGGATGATGTCGAGTTAGTGGCTAGATTGACTTATCATCAACCAGTAAAATTTGGTTGCTCTCAAGTTCTTCTAAAAGATTCGGTTTGGGATGTTTTGGAACCTTCACAACATTCGGTAAAAATCTGCAGCGCAGAAATTGAAGATGTTTACGATCTTCCGGAAGAACTTACGGTTGGTTTCGGCAACATCATCGCTTATTATCCCAGCGCATTAGATTACGATGATTACCGCGAAGCGGTATGGGCGTGCAACGATACAAAAGATGATATGGTATTGCGTTACTTACGCGAACTAGAACATGAACTAGTCTGCAAGCGATGGATGGCTGAAGGTTTCATGTTATTGTAGAAGTTGAAGTAGTTGAAGGAGATCGAATGAATTTACTTTATAAAAATCCAGAACACCAATATCTCAATCTAATGAACGAAATTTTAGAGAATGGGGTAATGGTGAAGAATCCTCGAACTGGTTCTAATTGTTTAACCAGCTTGAATCATCAAATTAAATTCGATGGCAATGTATTTCCGTTAGTGACTACTAGAAAAAGTTACTGGAAGCAAGCTATCCTAGAAATGATTTGTTATATACGCGGTTATACTTCCAAGAAACAATTCAATGATCTTGGAGTTAAAACTTGGGATGCTAATATCGAAAATTGGGACTCTCCATTCAATCCAAACAAAGATTTTGCTGGGATTATCTACGGAGCTTCTAGTGAACAAGTTGGTTTGAGTTACCGAGATTTGGTTGAACAAATTAAGCAAAATCCCCACGATCGCGGGCATATTTGGAATTTCTGGAACCCGGAATATTTCAAACTTGGATGTTTAAGACCTTGTATGTTTTTGCATCATTTTAACGTAGTTAATGATACGTTGTATTTGACGTGCACACAAAGATCAGCAGACGTCCCTTTAGGGTTGAACTTTAATATGGTGCAAGCTTGTTTTTTGCTGAACATTACTGCGAAATTGACTGGTCTTCGCGTAGGCGACGTCACGATGAATATCGCGAATTGTCACATTTACGAAAATCAAATTGAACAAGCTAAAATCCAAGTTAAACGCCAGCCGTTTAGTTCACCAAAAATTGAAGGAATTTTCGAAGGATCAAAATCTAAAGGTCTTACGATGGAGGATATTTTAAATCACCCAGATCCTTTACGGGACGTAAGAGTATTGGAGTATATGCATTGGGAGCCTATTAATTATGAATTTACCGTTTAAAGCACCGGAGTGGTATGATCCGGAAGATAACGTCGTTAGAGACTTAAATTGGGAAAGCGGTGATGTTTTTGAAGCTTGGAATACTATCACCGGAGATAAAGTGGCGTGCGTAGTGGGAAGTGTATCATTCCGTATACATGCCGTAGAATCTAAGCACTGTAGCAGATGTTATTTTGAACGAGATGGTTTGGCTGAGGAAAGTCAATTATTAATCGATCCGAAAAGTAGATATGTATATCACGAGATTTCGGGTTTCGCGAGACATAACCGAGAAATCCAGCTTTTCGATAGAATTGGAGTCAACTATAGATTCAATAAATGGGTTGTATTAGAAATCGATAAGCGAGATAAAACGGTAAAGGCTACTAACGGATTTGAGTGTCGTTGGTTTAGTTTTGATTGTATTACCATCCAGGAATCGCTTACGCCACCGGAAACAATTAAGGAGCAAATGAAATGCATTTTAAACAAAATTGCGCATACAAAGATAATGAAGATAATTACTGGTTTGTTCGTTGGGTAGAACCGTTGATGTTCGAAAGCGAGGAGAGCCGTATATTTACCGCTGGTTTATTAAGTTTTAGTAGACCGGATTATCTTCCAAATGACGGCTTCGCGGAATACACTTTTAGTGGCGCCACTGGCGAAATTCGGTTACCTTTACATGCAAAATGCAATAAAGGTTTTAAACTTGAATTAGATAATGTATTAGATTATAATATAAACAATTCATTAATCGATATCATCAAAAATTGCTGGAAACGTCTTACTACGAGTCCGGCGAAATTTGAGAAATTCGATATGGTTCGTTGTGTGAGTTTCAAAGAAGATGGGATTATCATCACTAAGGATGAATTGGATAACGAATTCCTAATATACTACCCGTTTACAGGTGTAAGACAATGGGAACATGCAAGCGATTTAGAATTTGTTTATAGACCAATCAGTGTGGTTAATACGAATGCAAGCTAATCAGTTAGAATTTAGAGAAATTGTTCCGTTTTTCTTGGATTGTGTTAAGCAATTAGGATGTCAAGAATCGGATATTCACAGGCAGGATTTCGACATTGCTTGTAGATGTCCAGTTTGTGGCGACTCGAGAACTCGGAAGAATTTGAAGCGTTTACATCTTTATCAAAAAGGGGATGTAATCAATGTCAACTGCTTTAACGGAGATTGCTCTGTTAAGAATATGACTCCTTACAAATTCTTCCAGGATTACAATTCTCGAGTTTTTGAACAATTCAAAAATTTCTACAAGCGTAGATTTTTTGATCAAGTTCAGGTTGAGCGAGTGGGGCGAGCAGCAAAAGAATTGAAAGAATCCGATGATCCGTTTAGTCGAGTAAATAGAGATGATTTATTTGCGGTTGATCCGGTACTGGTAGATCCGGAAAGAGAAGCGAATAAAGCTTTGATTCTGGAAATGATCGAAAACTTTGAATGGTCTTCCGATGATTCCAAAGATATGAAAGCTTTCAAAGATTTGGCAACAGAAGTTAAGAAACTTGGTAACCAAGCTTTTGAAGATTTCAAATTGATGATTAGTTGATTAGTTAATCCGAGGTCACTAAAATCTATAAATATATTTGTAAAAGAAATATATTTTAAGATTAGGTGACCTGTTTTGTATACCACGAATAACTATCAAGTTTGTTTGGATGATTCGATTCAATCCATCAACAAAGAATTTAGAGATCACGCTAGAGCGTTGTTAGTTTCGCTTGGTGTAGATCCTAGCCCTTCAAACGTCTCGAAACTTCGAGGAATCAAAATCCCTGGTGGGGTTAAAATCTCTGTAGAGGATAAAGACTATCTCGTTTACGAGAATTCTCAGTTTGTTCAAAAATTAGAACAGTGGATTCTAACTTACCCGTTATCACTTCCAGCGAAATATCTTGCCTTATTCATTTCGGGTTCAGTAGATCCAAGCTTTGACTTTAGTCATTCTATCCAGTTAGCTGAGAACTTCAAAAAGAATCCTACGGATAATTCATTGTGGACTCTGCGAGCTTTCATTAACAATGATAAGTTTTTGAATGAACATCTTTACGAAATTTTAGTAAGTGAATTTGGTGGATGCGATTTGGGTATCCAAAATCTTGCTGGTATGTTAGATTTTAAATCTGGTAAGCAAATCGCGTATCGCGAGAAATCTTATTGGATTTTAGAAATCCCTAAAGATATAAAATTGAATTCCGTGGGTCAATATTTAGTTGAACCAAACTCACCACCTTGCGGAGCAATCGAAAATTTGGAGACCTGCTGAGATGGAAAGAATTGACCGTTTTGAAATATTTCGTTACTTCGAGATCTATAACCCAGAATTACTCAAACACGTTGAATCTCAAATTGATGTGGATTACTTCCCTAGAGGGAATGAACCATATTTAAATGAATTTGTGGATTCTATTAAATTATACATTAAACAAAAAATTAAAGGATAAGAACTAATGTGCGTTACCGTAGCAATTAAATTACCAAGAGATCGTGAGACAGGTAAACCGACCAAGGACTCGCAATGGACGTTATTCAAAATTCGCGATCGCGCATACGATCCTGTTTACCAATTCAAAACCTTAACCTCAGACAAATCCACTACTTTATTCCTGGTAGATGAAGATTCGGATTGGACGGAATGTATCCGAGTTAACAACGCTACTGGTGACACCGAATTGATGTTCGTTAACTCCGCGTTGAACAACTCAATGGATAAGAAAGACGGTACGTCTAAATCTAAAACTGTTAAGAAAAATGGTAAGAAAGCGGATCACGGATTAACTGCGCGTCGCGCAAGTCGCGAAATGAACCTAAAAGAAGCTCTTAAGTCTTTCCAAGAGATGAAATTTGATGGCTGTACTTTCGTATCTGATGGGGATAAATGTTTCTTAATCGAATCTTCGCTTCCAGCGGATGTTAAGAAAGAGCTTAAAGCCAAGAAAACAAAAGACGGGGCAGAGGCGACATTGCGTACTGCGGCGAAAGAAGAAGATTTCGTCACTACCGTAGAAGAAGTCACTGATTGGTTGTGCGTTCGCACAAATCACGGTGTAACTAATGAAGAAGCGGGTTATCAAGAGAAAGACGGTATCTCTTTTGAATCTAGTACTTCCAGACGCGAGAAAGCGGAAGAGTATATCAAAGAGCACGTTTTCGAAGTTTCCGATATTCTACCTGCGGTAGATGCAATGGGAGAAGAGTTCATTGAGAAAAACGCCTTCTTGCGTCCAAGACGCGTAAAAGCGGAAGTAGAGAAAATTGCAGAGAAAGACCCAGATTTCAAATCGATCATCTATTCTACCAGCGCATTCGTAATGACCAGTAATGGTAGTATTCGAATTAAACTGTATGATGCGAGTATTAGCGAAATCAATATGGGTAAGATTTACAGCCAAGATTTCCCAATTAATGTAAGTATCGAAAGATAATAGGAGCCTTATATGTCAAACATTACCAATTTAAATCATGAAGTATCGGAAGAGCAAACATTCTTCGTTACTTTAGTTGAACCGTACAATAACGTAGATGATTTATTCTTTAGTTTATTCAAAGCTTTCCCCTTAGCGGTAGTCCCAAAAGAACCAGAAGCTTTAATTGAATTCAAATCTAAATTGGAAGATCTTCTAAACTTCGCGGAAATCCAAGAAGTAGATATATTAGTGCAAGATCGTAACGCTTATCAAAGCTTCCGCATTAAGAGCTTGGAAGATTTCGATTATGCAACTCAATATGCGATTCATACAGACAAAGAAGTTACACCGGAGCTTCCGGATATGGGTAATTTCTGGTCTATTGCTAATGAACCATTCGAAGTAAATTTCAACGCGGTTTATGATAACATTCTAGATCCAATTGATCAACGTTTTACCGCTCGTGGGGATTTAATTCCTCAAGGTCAAATTGATCTTCCGGATAGCACTTTTGATCAACGCCATCGTTTAGGTTCCAATAATCAAAGCGAACTCCGCATTGTTGACCGACTTTCAAAATATGGTGAGAGCTTCCCATTCTTAAATGAAGATGGCACACTTTCAGAAGCTGCTAGAGCAGAATTTGAAGAGCTTTTACTTTCGGAAGCAAATGATGAACAACTTTTGATGTTCCTGGATAAAGGTATCGATTATGTTAAAGGCGCTGGGTCATTAATTGGTAACGCTCTTAAAACTGTATCTGATAAAACTGGTTTATCGCGTGTAGCCGCTGGGGCTCGTGATCGCGCAATCAATCATGCAAGTGAGAAAGTGGATGCCGCGATCGAAAAACATAAAGAGAAAGCTAAAGAAAAACAAGCTGAAAAGGACAAGGCTGAAGAATTTCGCAAGCGCGATATTAAGGAGTTGTTAGATAAAGCTCAAGAGCAATTAAGTGATTTAAACGTTAAGAAAATTGCGCAAGATAAACTAAAAGGTAAAACCAAAGAAGACTCAAAAGCAATCGAACAGAAAGCGGCTGCAGATGCTAATGCGAACAACGCGATTAGAACTGCAATCGAGCATAAGGAAAAAGCTGGAGCTAACAGTTTAGTGAAAGAGCAGGAATCCATCAATTCTGAAATTAAGCAGATGGTTAAAGAGCTCAAAGATAAGAAAGAGCAAAAGAAACCAGCAGCAAAAGCAGCAAAAGCAGAATAAGTCTTAAAGGTATTATAAATGAAGGATAAACTATACAAAGATTCTTTCACTTACGATAATCAGCGTTGCGCTGATTATTCGAAGCCTGAAGATATCACCATCGCTTGCAAAAAGGAAAGCTTGTTAGAGCATCCGGATCTTTCGATGTTGCATAACTACCAATGTCACGAAGATCCAATCGCGTTGAATATGATGTCTCAAATTTACGCGGCGCTGACGGATCCTTCGATTTGCAAAAATTCAAATTCCAATAATGGAAGTTTAGGTCAACAAAACTCATCAAATTTAGGTAACAATATGCAAGCAATGACGGGAATACAAGGCGAACAAGGCCCGAGAGGTCCAAGAGGATATCCAGGTGAACCTGGTCCGCAAGGCCCCGTTGGTCCGATAGGGCCAAAAGGTGATACTGGTCCACAAGGCCCCGCAGGCCCACAAGGTCCAAGAGGATTTAAAGGAGATCCAGGGGATCGTGGTGAGCAAGGCCCTGTAGGGTTACAAGGCCCGCAAGGTGAACGAGGACCTAAAGGCGACAAAGGGGATCGTGGCGAACGAGGTTTACCAGGAACGCCGGGTCCTAAAGGGGAACGCGGAGACGTAGGTCCAAGAGGTCTTTCTGGTATTTCCGGCGGTAAAGGTGAGAAAGGGGATACTGGTCCAGCAGGCCCAATCGGTCCAGAAGGTCCAAGAGGTTTTCCAGGTGAACAAGGTCCCGTAGGCCCAGCAGGTCCGATAGGCCCGAAAGGTGATCGTGGAGATGTAGGCCCACAAGGCGTTCAAGGTGGTCCAGGCCCAGCAGGGGCGGAAGGCCCAAGAGGTCCAAAAGGTGAACCTGGTGATCGCGGAATTCAAGGCCCACCAGGGGCTCAAGGTGAACAAGGCAGTCCTGGTCCAGTAGGTCCAAAAGGTGAGAAGGGTGATCAAGGCCCGAAAGGTGATAAAGGGGATCCAGGTCCAGCTGGACCTCCAGGCCCTCCAGGCGATGCAAAGTCTTTCGATAATACCATCAAAACTTTCAACCTTACCGGAAACGCAAAATTAGCATTCAACTCATTAACGAAAGCAGGTGTGGTTTATGGAAGTGTAGAAGCGGATAAATCTGCAGTTATTACTCTACCATATCCATTCTGGACAGGTTCTTATTTCGTAAATGCGTTCAGCGCTAAGGGAACTGCCGCGACTTATCTGGTTATTGGTTCTACAAACAACCAAGCAAGTAATACTATTACAGTTACCCAAATGGTTAAAGCTAAAAACCCGAAAGTAGCAGAAAGTGAAGTAGAGAAATTTACTATATTCTTAAACTCCCCGGTAATCGGAACGCCGTAAATTTTCAAAATCTTAAAAGGACCTACGCTTTTGCGTAGGTTTTTATTAGTTGAATTTTATGAGATGGTTTATTATAATACTTAACAAATTATATTAGGAGAGGAATATGCAGAAATTAACAGTAGAGGAATTGTTGGAGAAGGATTTAAGTTGGTTTGATAATTGCTCAGTAGAAGAATTAGAGAGTTATATCGAAACTCTAGAATCCGCATCCGCGAGCGATCACATCACTCAGCTTACGCTGAAAATTCTAATCAACAGCTTATATGGGGCCCTCGGGAATAAACACTTTACTTTAGCAAATCCAGACATGGCAGCAGCCATCACTTCTAGCGGTCGATTCTTTATTCAATTAGTTGCAAATAACGTGGAGCGTGAATTGCAAGCATTGTTGCCTTCGGATAAGCCTTACATCATTTATGGCGATACCGACAGTTTTTACTACAGTTTACAAACCATAGTATCTCGAAAATTTGGAGAAAACGCGAACGCGTCAACTCCGGGTATTGTAGATTGGGTGGATAGCTTTGAGAAGAAAGTGGTTCAAAAAATTATCCAAGATTCAATTGCAGAATATGCGGAAATTTTGAATATTGACGATCCAACTCAAATTGGGGTAGAGCGAGAAATTATCAGCGATCGAGCGTTCTTTGTAGCGAAGAAACGTTACGCGGCTCGCGTATTGGATTCAGAGGGTGTAAGATTTAGTTTAGATGATCCTTATATCAAAACCATGGGATTAGAAATTGCGAGATCGAGTACTCCGAAATGGGTTAAACAAAAGCTACAAGAATCTATATCTGTTATTTTAGACAATGATCAGTATGGTGTGCGTAAGTGGAGAGATGAAACTAAGCTTCAATATCAAAACCAACCACTGGAAGATATTTGTGCTGTTCAAAGCGTTAATTCGTTAGATTATGATTTGAATGAAAAGGGTGTTCCTCAAGGTTCTAAAGCAGCGCTAGCTCATAACAACTGGGTGAAACAACAAGGTTTAGAAGGGGAAATCGAACTTTTACAACCCGGTGAGAAGTATAAGCGTTGCTATCTCTTAACACCAAACAGATTCGGAACAGAGATCATCAGTTTTAGCGATTCAAAAATCGCAAAAATTATTGAAGAGGATGGAATTTTTGATTATCAAACTAACTTCCAGAAACAATTCGAGCAACCGCTAGAGCGGATGGTGGAAAGTATGAACTATGATATTCGAGATGTCCCGGTATTTGGAAGTTTGGATGATTGGTAATTTGGAGTTTAAGATGCAAAAATATGAAGATGATTTAATGTATGCCAGTGAAGCGATTCAAAAGATCGCTTCTGAGGCTATGCAAAGAGTAGAGAATTTGTACAAGTTGAGATTTTCCACACCGAACCCGGAACCGCGCGCATCACGAGATCCGGAACCTACGCGTAAAGTTTCAAAAGTGCAAATGGTAGAGGCTCCAGAGAAGATCGATACTACTTTCGATTTGGTGGATAATTTTACCCATAATTTGAAACCAGCGACCGCAGAACCTGCGAAAGCAAAACCAGTTAAACCGAACTTACAATCTGCGCTAACCGGAGCCCCAACAGCTCCAATCGATCAAAGACCGGAGAAAATTGATAGCAATTTACATGGTTTAACATTATAATAAACGTTAATTAATTGCTATTAATTACTATTAGGAGTAAAAGTTCAATGATTTTAATTGATTTAAGTTCGGCGTTTCATAAGTGTACTCACGGGTTAGCTTCCGGGATCTTGAAGGAGACCAAAGCGGACTTCGTAGACTTGAAACTCTATCAAAAAGAGTTCAATCTATCGATGCTGAATATTATTTGTTCCCACATCAACATGTTTCGCGAATACGCGACAGAGATCGTGATTTGCTTAGATGAAACGTCCGGTAAAGGAAATTGGAGAAAGAAAATTTATCCAATGTACAAATATGCCAGACAAAGTTTCCGCCAAAGTTTTACGAAATTCAGTTACCAAGATGCTTACATTCTTTTTGATAATTTTGTTAAGACTTTGAAAGCTTCACAAGCTAAAAAACTATTCAAAGTGGTGGATATCGATCACTGCGAAGCAGATGATTTGATTTTAGTGTTGGCTAGATATGCCGCTGAGAAGGGTGAACCGGTAATGATCTTATCTCCGGATAAAGACTTTATTCAATTGCAGGACAACCCTTTAATCAAACAATATAGTTGGATGACCAATAAAATCCTTCGCGTAGACGACAAAACCGGAGACGTGGAAAATGGAATGCAAGAGTGGTTATTAGAGCACGTATGTTTAGGTGATCAAGCGGACAACGTTCCAAGAATTGTAGACTTTAAAGCGTTTAAACCAGGAGTTCGTGAATATCTAATTGAATCAGCATTATTAGATGAAAGTGAAGATGCTTGGAGTTTTAGTACCAGTTACTTCAACTACGAGGATTTTGAAGCTTTTGGTGGAGTATTTGAGCGTGAAAAATTCGGGTTGGCCACTCTGAAAAAGCGAATACAAGAAGTGGGAAGTTTGGAAAATTTCTTAAATTTAGATCCTTGCTACCGCAAAAATTATTACCGTAATCGACAACTTGTGTTAGAAGAAGGAATTCCGACCGCTCTGCGTGAGCAGATAATTTCGGAGTATTTGGATGAATCGAAATTCGTAAACGATCCAGCTTCCAAGTTGGTAGAAGGTTTGAAACTACAAGGCACGAATTTGCCTGATTTGATTTCTAATAAATATATTAGTGAACAACAATTAGGTTCGTTGTTAGATTGGTAAACAATCCGATATCGAAGTAGGAGTAAAAATAGATGTCAAAATGTGCAAAACCAGTACATAAGAAAATTCGTATCCGTAAGGATTTTGTTTTAAACGGCCAAAACGTCTTTGAAGGCGATTATTTAGAAGAGCGAGATATTAATCGCGAGTTCCAAGGTAAGATGCAAGGTCTTATCCGTCGTGGGTTCATCGAAGTTTGGTATGAAGATCCTAAACCAGAAGAGCCGGCATGCAAACCGGTGGATTGTATTGAGCAAAAATTAGAATGCTCTGAGAAATTCGAAGTTCAGCCGGATTGTGATAATCATACTCATGATTTGAAGCAAATCGAGGTTTCTTTAAAAGACCAGTCATTAATTGATCAAGCAGAAGCTGCTAAACCGCGTCGTGGTCGCCCCGCTAAAGCAACATTAAGAGGTTAATCAAATGGCGAGTGAATACATTAATGAACATGAACTCGCCCTAATGCTTTCAATTGGCCGCAACTGTCGCAATTTTGGAGAGCCTGCACGAGAGTGCACGGAGGAAGCTCGCAAAATCTTCGATGAATCATACGACAATTACAAAAAGTACATGCAAGAATTCAAAGGTAACAAAGCTAATCCTTTAGTTCAAGAAAACTTTAAGAGAGCATTAGAGGTTTCGCCTTATGTTGAACCGACACAACACGAAGTAGCTAGAGCATATGAACTTATTCTTTTGTTGTGTCGTAGATGTTTAAGAACGTTTGGGCGCAATAGTCACCTGAGTGAAGATGAATTAGGTTCATTAGCGTTTGAGCGATGGGTTCGCTATCGCGAAAATTTCGACCCACTGAAGAAGTCCGAGATTTCCGGTAACCGGGTTAATGCGTTTGCGTATCTTACACAGGTCGTAAAAAATATCGTATTCGGGGAATTTCATAAACACAATAAAGAAGTTTCCGATGAAGATGTACCAGCAGGTGTTCTGAGCTCTCTCGTAGACGAGAGCAATTTACAAGAGTTGGAAGAGTGCAAGAATATGCTTCTCAAAGAAAGTCTAAAATGCTCGGATTTCGAAAAATGTTTGAAAAACATAGCTCGAAAATATGAGATGGAGCCGAACTTGATCATTAAAACTATAGTTTTCTATGATCTTAAACCGCAAATTGAAGCCAACATATTAGAGAATAAGTGGGATTTCTAATGCTTGTAAACAATTCTCCATTCTTAAGTCCTAATATCTACGGAGAAATTTCTAACGCTAATCAGTTAGTTAAGTATATCCGCTTGATGTTAGGGGAACCGGTAATTCAAGTAGAGCTTACCGACGAGCATATCCATCAAATTATTAGAGATACCGTAAAAACCTATACGGATGTAGTTTACGGTTTCTTCGAAACGGCAGAGCTGGTTGAAGTGGATTTAAGACACCCAGAAACTTACAGCTTTCGATTCATCGATTGGGATGAAGTAACGCAAGTCACTTACCAGAATGGTAAAACTTGCATTCCCTTCAAATGGGATTCGATTAAACGAACTTGTAGAATTTTAGGGGATGTTAATCAATCTATTCTTATTATTAAAGGTCAAGCGAGATATCACGTAGATGAAGAATTTGATTTGATCTTCAACGAAAGTTGGGTTAAAGATTTCGCTAAAGCGAAAAGTCAATTACTTTGGGGTCAAATTGTTGGTAAGTATTCTCAAAGTTTAGTTGGCGGGGCAACTATCAACTATGATCGATTGATTAGTGAAGCTCAAGCCGATATTGAAAAATTGATGGAAGAACTCCAAGAAAAATGGGTAGATCCAGCTCCAGTATTGGTGGGTTAGTTTTAAAGATCTAAAGATCTCCGCAATCGCGGAGATTTTTTTTTATTTTTGAACTTTGAAAGTTTCGGTGACCGACTTCTCCATACTCAACAACTCAGAAAAAAAATTTTAAAAGTGGTTGTGTTTTTATTTTAAATGTATTATAATACTCCACATAAAGACAATACATTAGGAGATTAAGATTATGACAAAATTCAAAAAAGGTGATTACGTACAAGATTTAAAAGGTAATGTTTATGAAGTAGTAGAAGTGGACACTCAACCCTGTACAATGCCATATTTTTTAAAAGCGGTTAAACGCGCAACGGCGGAGATTACTAAAACCTCGCCTTCTGATTACGAAGGTTATTTCGGGTTTGCGCATGTAGGAGATAAGCAATGGGTTTATAAAGATGCGCAGGTGGATGATTATTTAGGGGAAGTCCTCACTGTAGATGATCTAGCGCTTTTTGATCCGCAAGCCGTTAAACAATTCAAAGAAATCCGCTACTTCAAAGGGGATATCTGGGAAGACCGCGACGGCAATCAATTCAAAGTTTTAGAAAACTGCACCTTTGGGGATGCTTCTTGTAAGGTAAAATTAACCAGACGAGTAACCGATCGTATCATCGTGGGAAGTTGCTTCTACGAAGATAATTTCGAGTTTGCTTGGTGTGCAGTAAGCCGCCAAGTTTATGATGTGCTTATTCACGAAGATGAAGTGTTTATGTGCGAGATGTTACCAATTTACATCAATAATAATGCGCGAACTATTCAAAACACAAAACCGGAATATCAAAAGGATGCAAAATCCGCGTTATTAGAGTTGGTTAAGCAAATGCAAACTATCACTGAACCAACGGAGCTCGCTGAACCGGATGCAAATTTCAAGGAGCAAATGAAGCAAAAAGCGACTAAAATTAAAGTTGCCGAAATCCTAAAAGCAGTCGAAGAAGCCGCAGAACGCGGAGAATTCGAAGTGTATGTTCAAGGCGCGGATTATGTACGAAAAGTGTTAGAAGATTACGGTCTTAACACAAACGGTGATAGAGTGAAATGGGGATTCTAGGGGATTTTAAGTATGGATTTTAATGTAAAGCCAGATTTCTTACAAATTGATGGGCAGGCAGTTCCAATTTTAGTATGTGACCGGGAAACGGTATTGTACTATTTTGATGTGGTTGAACAATTGGAAAATACTGACCCAGAACACTTTCCAAATGCCTACAAAGAACTACGCAATCGCGTAATGCGTTTGAGAATGGCGATGTACTACCGTTGTGAAATTTCTGGTGAATTAAGATTATTAAGTTCTTTATGTTTATTCGAAGATAAGATTATCTTTACTCGAGTTAAACGCGCGATCTTGCGTGAACGCAAACAACAAGAAAAACTCAAGGAGAAAGAAATGAAGAAACAACTAAAAATCCAACAAAAAGAAGAAGCTAAAGAACTTCGCAAACAACAAGCTTTAGCTAAGCGCGGTAAAACCCGATTGGAAATCGCGATGATGAATGGTCGGGTAACCGAAGAGGAATTTAACGCTGTGGATAAGACTATTACCTCGGAGGATTATCAAAAGGAATTTGATCAAATGCAAAAATCTGGAGTGCTGAGTTTTGTTGAACAAGATCGGTTACCGAAAGTTTTAACTCATAATATCATTTTAGATCGAATCTATCAGCTCAAAGCGGATCGCGAAACTGCGAAGTTTATGCAAAGCTTCCGATCATAAGATTTAGAAACCTCTTTTTGTATGTTTATTAAATATTAATAACTTTATTAACTTAAGTACGTACAAAAAAGAGGTTAAACAATGGCATATAAATCTCCAGGCGTTTACGGTGAAGAGCGCGCATTACGTTTTGCAAGACGTAATCCATCTGCTATTCGCGCGGCTTTCGCCGGTAAATTTAGCAAAGGACCGGTAGGTTATGCCCTACCGATTACGGATATTCGTGAACTTGAGACTCATTTCGGTTCCCCGAATGATCTCAACTATAACGATTTCTTCCAAGTTGCGCGATTCTTAGAATACCATCCAGGTGTCTATGTTTCTCGTGCAGCAAACTTAGATCATACTTTCGATGCTTGCGCAGATGTCGGGGTAGATGTTGACGTAACAGTTGATGTTTCTATCAAATCATTCGAACTAGCTGGTAAAAATCCTTTTGGATTCAAGAAAGGCGACATCGATCGTATTAAGAAAGTTTTCAAAAAATTTGATCGCTTTACCATTTCCGGTGACAATGCGAACAATGGGGCTATCTATACCGTTTTAGATGTAGATAATTTTGTATTCGTTCCAAAATTAAAATTTGACGTTTTCAAAGATGATCAGTTGATGCGCTTATCTGGAGCGACTAACGCATCTGTGGAAATGCCAACTCTATCAAAATTCAATTCAACTCCAACTTCAGATCCAGTAGGTTCAGTAGCTAACGAAGCGTTCATCGAATCTCCGGATGCTTTCGATCTTTACAGTGATTCATACGCTTGGAATGATGTTAATTCTCCAATGAGCTTCTGGGCAAGATCTCCGGGTTCTTGGGGTAATAGTGTGCAAATCGCGGTAGTTAAACCAGAAGATTTCAAAGTGAACTATTCAGCGGCGGATTTAACTTCAGCAAAATTAGCGTTTGATGGGGTGGTAGTAGACCAAGCGTTCCGTCAACCAATTACTCAAGGTAACGTTGGAGTTTTAGTAGCGTTAGATGGTAAAGTGGTTGAACAATTCGTGGGAACTGAAAATCGCTCAGAACGTGGTAATTTCATCGTAGATGAGATTAACTTAAAATCTAACTACATCTTTGCTCGCCGTGGTATTGGCAACTTGTGGTCGACTGCGTTTAGTGCAAGAGATATCAATCGCCCATTACAACTTTTGGGTGGCTTAGATGCTGAAGTTTCGGTAACCGATATCGAAAACGCTTATAAAGTTTTTGAGGACGCAGATACTTACAAATTTGATGTAGTTATCGCTAATGAAATGGATGAAGGTTTAAGTGCGGTGAACCTTGCAAGAGCTCGCGGAACTGTAACCGCAATTGTTGGGGCTCCTTACAACTTATTTGCTAGTAAAAACCCAATTCATATGATCGATGCAATGGTTGACTGGCGTGAAAGTATGCATATTGTAGATGGTTTAGCATGTTGCGGTAACCAAGCTCAAACTGTTAATGCGATGGTGTTGAAGTATGATAACGCGGTAATTGGCGGTAACTACTTAGCAATTTATGATACTTATAACAACAAACATCGTTTAATTAACGTGGCTGGTGATTTAGCTGGTGTTCGTTGCGAAACTAACGATAAGCACGGAGCTCATAAAGCTTCCGCTGGCGTTCGTCGTGGCGTATTGAAACCAGGCGCACGCCTAATCTTCAATCCTTCCCAAGCCCATCGCGATATTTTGTACATGCACAATATCAATCCAATTGTTGCTATGAATGGCGTGGGTAACGTAGTTTGGGGTAACCGCACTTTAGCAGAAATGGAAGATCCATTCATTAGTTGGCACGTTCGCTCAATGACGAATGCTATCGTTCAAAACGCTTCTTCTGTATTGCGTCAATTCGTGATGGAAAACATCAATCATTACGTAATGCAAGGGGTAGTAAGCTCGTTAAGCCCGATGTTGAATTCGTTTAAAGCGGAAGGTGGTTTGCAAGATTTCTACGTTGATTGTAGTGATCGCAACAACTCACCAGAAACAATGGCAAACAACGAATTGATCGTAGATGTTTACATTCTTCCTACCGGGGTTGCTGAGTACATTCGTTTACGCGTTACCAACACTGGTTTCGAAAGCATCGCGACCGTAATGCAACGCGAAGATTTAAGACGTTAAGATAAAAAAGTAATATAATAAACAATCTCTCAATTTTTACACGAAAGTGTAGTTTTGAGAGATTTTTTTTTGAACTTTGAAGGTTTCGGTAACCGAAACTCAACAACTCTTAAAAAAAATTTTTTAACGATTTTTATAATATAAATATGTAAATTACTTTATTCATTTATCACGTTAAACTCAACGAAGGAGTTCAAGTTGGGATTATTTCAAAAATTATTCGGTTCTAAGGAACCAACAGATTTCGCGGTCGCGGGTACCAACAAACCCGAAGATAAAGAACTTAACGAAGATTTTACGGGCTCGTTAGGCGGTAGTATGCCAGGTTTCGGTTATGATTCTACAGTAGGCTTCCAAGGAAATCCAAGTTTCGGGTTGGGTGGCGCTATTGGCGGTGAAGGAAACTTTATTGGGGATAGCTTCTGGGATGTTGGCGGCGTCTTTACCAGGGCTTATGGAAATCCAGGATTACAAGAAGTTGAAAAATCTTACATTATGCACCAACGTGCAATTTCGCTGTACCCGGAAGTGGCTATTGGCATCGAAGAGATTATGCGTGACCTATTCCTCAAAGATGACCCGCTAGTGCTAGAAACGGAAGGGGAAGAAGATGAGCAGTTTGAAAAGGTAAATGAAATCTTTACGGAGTTCAAGAAGAAACCTTTCGTGGTAATTAACGGAATCAAAACTCCGGATGCTTTGATAACGTTCAACTTCTTAAAGCAAGCGTATATCGACGGTCGTATGTGCGTTCTAAGCTTAGCGGTAGATCCGAGCAAATTCGTTGGCAAAGAAAAAGCTAACGCTAGAAATATGCACGGGATGTCCGGTACCTTATTGAATGAATCTATGGTTCATTGGAAAACGCGTACCGCGTATATCGATCCAAGTCGAATCACTGAAAAGGACGTGGAAGCTTTGATCGAATCCGCTAACGATTTCTATGAACCGCTTTCAGCGACTAAGGATGGCGTCAAGACTCGATTTGATAAGAAAACTGGCAAAGCGATCAAAGATCTGAAGAGCTTACAAGGGTCGCAAGATGGTGAATCCGAAGACAACCAAAACAAAATTCGAGTATTCATCCCGATCGATCCGCTAAAAATTGTTGAGCAAGATGGGGTAGCTTACTATCAAGCTGGCCGCTCAAATCGAATGGAATTGAAACCGGAACAAATTATCCAAAGTGACTTTGGTCTTTTTGATGTAACCGGAGCGCGACACGGTTTCTTATTGTACGCATTCAAATATGCAAACCAATTGCAGTCCCTGCAAGATATGTTAATCCCGATGCGTTTTAGACGTTCGGTAGCCCGTCGAGTATTCAATGTGGATATTTCGAACTTACCACAGAATCGCGCTTTAGCGTATATGCAAGATCTTCAAAATAAGTTCAAGTATAAGAAACGTTATGATGCGACTAGCGGAAAAATCGTAAGCACCAACAACGAACCTACCGGAATTGTAGAAGATTATTGGTTTGCTAATCGTTCCGGAAGCAAAGGGACTACCGTAGAGACCATTGATGAGGCGGGTAACTTCCAAGATAGCTTGGATGATATTATGTACTTTAATAAGAAACTATATCAAAGTATGTTTATCCCATTACGCCGAATCTTTGAAAGTGAGGCGAGCTACGATTACACAGCAAACTCCATCGAAGTGGATGAGCTTAGATTTGTTAACTTCTTAGATCGCGTAAGATTCGTTTACTCGAATGTTTTCACTGAGATGTTCCGTCAAATTTTACGAGATAAACAGATCCCGGAAGAGTATATCAATGATACTTATATCTCGTTGAATTACGAAGCTTGGTATGAAAAGGCTAAAGTAAAAGAAGACTTTGAGAAAGCATTAGATCTTTACGAAGCAGCGAAACCACTAATCGGTAAAATGTTCAGTGCGGAAACGGTAATCGATAAAGTATTCGATATGTCTGCTAGTGATGTTCAAGCTGAGTTTGATAAGATCAAGCAAGAGATTGATGAAGGTAACACTTACTATCCAATTTATCAAGCCAATAAAGAGCAAGATGATGGTTATTAATAATTAAACCACTAATCAAATAATCAAAAATCTCCGCAACCGCGGAGATTTTTTTTTATTTTGAAACTTTCATATTTCGGTGACCGAAACTTTCAAAGTTCAAAAATTAAGTTGAAGATATAATATAAGTAATCTATAATAACATAAACTTATAAGGAGTATAAAATGAATTTAAATTTATCTGAATTAATCGAACAACTTAAGCTTTCGGGTGTGCAAGAAGTATCGTTTACGATAAAATTTGCAGACAATAACCCGATTCCAAAAGCCGTTAAGGGGGCAATCGCTAAAAACAAGGCTACTGTAGTAGAAGTTCCAAAACCAGAAATCCCACAAGAGATGCTAGCAGGAGATCTGTAATGGCAACCTATCGTGATAATATCAAAATCAAAGACAAACAGAAAGCGCAACAAAAAGATTTAGAGACCTTGCTAGGTATGTTGAACCTAAAAGGTTTCCAGACCAACAAAGGTTCCAATACTTACATGCTGGCAAGTACCGTAGTGGATTTCATCAATAAGGTAATCGATCAACGCCAAAATGATCTAAGCATTCTCAGTCTTTGGGATACCCAAGATTTGAGCGCTTTAGTGCCTTTGTTGTATGATCGCTATCGCTTGTATAATGAGCGCCATCAACCAAAGATATACGATATTCATAACTTATTCGTTAAGGATCAATTAGAATACTTTAAACAAGTTCCTGGTTACCAAAAGCTGATTTGCTTTAACGTTAAGAGTGAACTTGCCTGTTTAGCTTTTGCAAAAACGGTAGTAATCGGGAGATTGGATAACGAGGTTCCTACCCCATTAGGAGTCCAATACGATGAACTTTTCGCGGGATCTCAACTGATGTTAAATCAGCGCGAATTTTTCGAATCTTATACTAGCGAGTTCGGAGTTCACCAAGAACGCGACTATATCATCCTCCCGAATGAAACTGGGGAAGCGGTATTCTATCCGATTACGGATTTCCGCCAGGAACTTCAATCTACCAGTGATGGAGATAACACTCTAATTTTGACACTATTAGTAAAACCTAACGACATGCGAGATTATGGCGATGATCTAAATTTCCCGTTGGTGAAAGATTACGTAGAGATTACACCGGATCTTTTAAGATTCACTCTTACTCAACTCATGCAAAACTTTGCAAAATTCCGCGGGATGAGTTTGCTGGAACTAGCAGAATTTGTCGGTTACCGATATCAGAAAGATTTCAAACTTACCGACACAGAATTGGTTATAGATGCTTCGGATGCCATTATCAAAGAACTCCGTGAATTTGCAAATCGAAATCTCAGTGAATTTGATAAGCAAAAAAATATTAAGTTTGTAAAACCTAAAGTAACTAATGTGTCTGTTAGCATTGAAGAACACGCGCTTAATCACAAACTGCAGCATTATCTGGAAGATAATTTAGCAAAATTTGAAGATGTTAGTAAGCTTAAAGAGCGAGTTTACCAATTAGTTGACATGTTCTATGCGGTAACATTCGGTTTGGACGCAAATTACGCGAAATCACAAAGCCCTTGCACCATCCAGGTAACTGAATATGATGCAGAAGAATACGAATCTGAAAATTGGACATTGGTTAAACTATCCGATCATATTCACAAAGATGACGGAAGCTGTTGTTAGTCGGTGGGGTTGAAATGAAAAATCCAACCTTAGACTTAGAAGTCGATTTCAAAATTTTAGCTACTGGAGAGAGCATTAAGCTTTCTCCAATTTCTTCCCAGATCGAGAAATCTGCGCTGGAAGCGCAAGCCATCCAAGAAGATGGGCGGATTGCGTTTGATCATATTTGCAAACTTTACGGGGTACCGGATAATCTTTCGGAAGATTTGAAATTAGCTTGCTTGCTCAAAGTTCGCGAGATTTCAAACGGCAGCGATTGCCAGCTAAAATATAAATGCCCAAAATGCAATCGAGTAACTGAATCTATCATTATGCTGGAAGATATGCTGGACTTTAGTTTGTTTGATAAGATCGAAAGATTCCGAGACGTTAAACTTAAAGATGTAACTGAATTGAATCTCGATCCAGAAAGCATCAAAATGTCAGAAGTCTTCGATTATTTCGAGCAAAGACCAGAGCTTAAAAATTTGGAAGATGTTAAGGATTTGACCTTATCGCTGAAGGCGAGATTTCCAAAATTTAAGCATACTATGTACAGTAGATGTATTTTGTGTGATTTTGAGAATTTGGTTAACGTGGATCGTCAATTCGTGGTGAAAGCCTTGAGTACTCACTCAATCGCCGCGATGTACCAAGTCTATCATAAATTGGTCATTAATGGGTTTACCAAATTGGATGTAGATTCTATGTTACCATTCGAACGCGAAATTCAATCTGGTCTGATAGATCAAGCAGTCCAACAGCTTAAACAAGCCCGAGAAGGTAATAAACAAAGCAATTAAGTTGAAGATTCTACGCGTTTCGCGTATAATTTCATAAATCAAAATTAAAGGAGCAAATTATGGAACAAAATAAAACTGAATCCCAAAAGCTTGGCGAACAAATTTTAGAATCCTTGCGCAAGCTTAACCCGCAAGGAGTTAAAATTCCCGGTGAATATTGCAAGCCAAACAAACCAAATACACCGGATTTTGATAAGATCTTTGAAGAAGCATTTAAACGTAGTTAGCTTTCAAAAAGTAGAATTTTTATTGTAATGATGTTATTATAATATTCACATCAATTTATTTTATAGGAGTGCAAATTGAACTTTTTAGAATCATTGAACGTTATCGGGCGTTTTACAGAAACTGCCATCGTAAAGAATAGTAAAACTTACTTTACGGATTCGGCAAACTCATTCTTTGGTTGCGTAGATTCGGAAACACCAAGTGAAAAAGATGTTGGTTTCTACGACAATATTTCGAACTTCCAACGAGTAATCTCGCTGTTCGAGGAACCGGAAATTACGTTAGAAAACGAAACCTTAAAAATCAAAGATGCTACTGGTGATGCGAAATTTGTTACCTCGGATATTCGCTTAATTCAAAATCTTCAAACTATCGATATCGAACGCGCTGTAACTCAAACCTTATCAGCAAACTCAACATTGAACGCTACCATCACCAAAGACACCATCAATCGCATTAAAACCGCGTCCGCGGCAATTGCGAATTCTAAAGTGGTTATTCATTCTCGTAACGGTGAAATTGAATTTATCGTGAAAGATGTTGACGTATTAATGTCATCATCAAACTCATATAAATTCAAAATCCAAGGCGAATCTTCAAAAGATTGTTCCGTGGTAGTGGATGCAAGTTTCTTTGGAAAATTGGGCAATGAGTTTAACTTAAGTTTAGTATTCTCTGAAAAAGCTAGCACATTCCGTGCAATTCTTCAAAGCGAAGAAGCTACTATCGTTATTCCGACTGCACACACGGCAGTGTAATGGCTAAGGAGTTTTGATTATGCAAAACCAGCAGACCCGTAAATTTAAAATTGGTTTCAAAACTCCTACATCTTTAGTTGAACAAGTTTCTGCGCTACAAGATGTAGACTATTTTGATGCTAACTTCTTTAGCCACTTCGATTACTTAACTGCTTGCGAAACGCAAATTACTAAAGCGGGTGAAAGCGATGAACGTCGCGAGGTTTTCGTGGATTTCACTAACGTGCAAGAAGTAGAAGATCAAAAGTTTTGGTTAAGCTATTTGAAGTGTTATGGGCAATTTATTCCAGTTAATATCCATCCAAGTCTAACTTCGGTTTTCGATAAAGTCGCGGGTGGTGGTTTCCAAAGCACCAACACACAAGCTTTTAAAAATTCATTAGAGTTTGTTGATAGATTTGGTAATCACAAAGCTATCGTTTTCTTACGCTCTGAGAATTATGAAGTGATCAAAAAGCTGAACGGTTTAAACCGAGCACTTTTCGGCGCGGAGATTGCTCTTTTAGATTCAGGTAAACGCGAAACTAACGAAAAGCTTTTCTATGATATCGAAAATGGTGATATTAAAGTAGATTATGTCATTTCCATTTCTCCGATTATGCAAGCCGTTAGCGGTATTCGCTTAGATCATGCAAAAAATGAAATTTTGGACGATTTGGGATTCGCGCTGATTGCTAAAATCAATCCGACGTTAGCGATCCAAAACATCAAAGCGTTTAAGAAATTAGCCGACGGCTTAGAATTAACGCAGGAGGATTTCGTATGATTTTGTTCCTTTGCTGTAATAGTGTAATTGAAAAAGCTATTCTTTATACTTCGCTTTCTATTGCCAAACCGGACAACTTCGAAGTTTGTTCTTCTTTCGCTATTAGTGATATTAACAAAGAAACGCCAAATAAGATTGTTCTTAAAACTCCGGTAGAAACTAAGGAAATCTATGATACCAAGACAGTTAACAAAATTAAGCGTCTAGTAAAAGATTCCAAAGTGGAGTTCTTGGAGATTCCACGTTACGTGGAGCCAATCAAAGCCGCTGAGACGATGGAAGTAGATGAACTTAAGCTTCTTAAAATTGAAGTAAAATCGATGAATTTGGCGGAGCCTACGGCAAAATCGGTAGGTCAATCTTTCCAAACGTATCTCGAGGATACGTTCGGTACTAAATTTATTATTGATGTATAACTTAAAAGATCTCCCCGCAGTGGGAGATTTTTTTTTCATACCTTGCGAGTTTCGTTGAACAAAACTTTACAGGTGGTTACAAATTTTTCGCGTAGCGAAAATTTTTGATGGTTGATTTTAATTTTTAGTTATATTATAATACAACATACTTAATAATAAGGAGCGTATCATAATGGTAAAAGAAAAATTTGAGATTAAGAAATTATCAGACCGCGAGCATATAGTGCATCGCCCAAGCATGTACATTGGCTCTGTAAGCAATGAACAACACGAAACGGCTATCTTTGAAAATGTGTTCGAAGAACCAAAACTTCAAACTAAGCAATTAACGTATGCACCGGGATTAATCAAAATTATCAACGAAGTGATTGATAACTCTGTTGACGTCATCATCAAAACGGGCAAAGGGTCTACTATCAAAGTTAAGATTTCGGAAGACAAAGTAGAAGTGCAAGACGACTCTACTGGTTTCCCAATGCCGGAGAAATTCAAAAGATTAGCGAGAACTTGTGGTGTCGCGCCACGCGAAGAATTCGAAGATCTTCCAGTAGTAATTGCTTTAGGAAACGCTCGAGCTGGTAGTAACTTCAACGATGAAGAAAATTTAGGCCAGATGGGTACCAACGGAGTTGGCGCCTTTGCCACAAACTGTTTTAGTAAACGTTTTGTATGCGTTACCAAAACCCAAGACACTTCCACTAAAGTGGAATGGCGAGATAATGCATTATTGCACAATTGTAATATTGAATATAAGAAATCTGAACCGGGTACTAATATTACATTCTGGCCGGATCTCGCAAAATTCAGCTTGGCTGAAATCAGCGAAGATGTTAAAAATGTAATCCGTACAAGATTGGTAGTATTATCTTTAACTTATCCGGATATCAAATTCTATTTCGATGGAAAAAGAATCAAAACACCTAAAAGAATTGCGAGTTTATTCACCTCGGAAGAAACTCCGTTTGTTGAACACGCTACTAAAGATTATCAAGTGCTAGTTATCGCTAACAGCGAAAAAACCAGTCATTTCAGCGTAGTAAACGGTTTGAATACACCGGATGGTGGTAGCCATATCGATCTTATATTACAAGAAATTGTTAAAGAATTGTCGGAGACAAAAGGCTTAAATTGTACTCGTGCTGATGTGTTGAACACTTTGCAAATTGTCTTTATTGGCCGTGGATGGAAAAACCTTCGTTTTAATTCCCAGACAAAAGAGAAGATTACCAACTCAACAAAAGAAACAAGAGAATATCTCGGTGACCTAAATTCGTTAGTTCAAAAAGTTAAGAAATCTAAACAGATTAAAGACTTTATCAAAGCTACTACGCAAGCTCGCGAACTTCGCGTAGAGAAGAAAGCTTTAAAGGACGCAAAGAAAACTAAAATCAAATCGGATAAGTTCTTGGATGCTCAAGGGGATCGCGAAATCTTAATGTTAGTAGAAGGGGATTCTGCGATGGGTGGTTTGGTTCCAGCGTTAGGTCGTAAAGGAATCGCATACTACGCATTAAAAGGGAAACCCTTAAACGCGTATAAATCGAGTGCTCAAAAAGTCGCGGCGAACAAAGAGCTCAGCGAACTATTAGCCATTATCCATCAAAATGATTTTAAGAAGATTGTAATCAGTAGCGACCAGGATTTAGACGGCTTCCATATCCGCGGCTTACTTTTAGGCTTCATAACCCAGTTTCTTCCGGAACTACGCGAACGCGTATACTTCTTACAGACTCCGGTTAAGGGCGCGATGAAAGATGGTAAATTGGTAAGATGGACTTTCGATATCGAGGGATCGGTAGATCTCAAATCCGGTGAAACGTTGATGTATTTTAAAGGTCTTGGTACTTTAGATCCTAGTGATATCGCTTCGGTAATCAAGGATGAGGGATTGGAAGCTATTCTTAAACATGTAAGCTTAGAAGATCCAAATTTTCCAGCGATGCTGGATGCTTGGTTAGGTGATGATAGTCAAAAACGCAAAAATATGATCTTAGCTAACAACTTTAGCATTGCGAGCGTCTAAACTTGTTGAACTAAATTCAAAGGTAGATTATAATGTTGCAAACGTAAAAAAAAGAGGATCGATAGGAGCACTCGATCCTCTTGAAGGTCTCATCAATTTAGGAGCGAATTGACGAGATATTTCTTTTGTTATTATTATAATATTCATTGTACAATAATCACAATACAATTATTTATTATTGAGGTTTTAAATGCATCAAAAATCCGAGATAAACGCAGTTCGTTTCTTCGAACAAGATTATGTAAATCAAGCAAGTTACGATAACTTGCGAAAAATTGCTAGCTTGGTTGACGGCTTAAAAAATGCAAGCCGTAAAGTTATCTACACGGTACTGGATAAGAAAATTACCGAGCTTACTAAAGTTTCTCAATTGTCGTCCAAAGCAGCGGAATACGCCGACTATCTGCACGGGAGCTTAGATGGAGTAGTAGTGACTTTAGGTCAAGATTACTTAACCACTAACCAAATTCCATTATTAAAGCGCAAAGGTAACTTTGGTACTCGAGCTATTCCGGAAGCTTCAGCTAGCCGTTATATCTTCGCCGCGGGAAATAATCGCTTACGCGAAATATTCCTGGATATCGATAAAGCCTTATTAGTAAATCAAACCTTCGAAGGCACTAAAATTGAGCCTATGTACTTTACTCCAGAACTTCCAATTTTACTCGTAAATGGCAGTAAAGGGGTAAGTTCCGGGTTTGCCCAAAATATTTTAGCTCGTCCAGTAGATTCCATTATCAAATGCATTGAAGTTTTCTTAGAATCTGGAGATTATAAAGCTTTAGAGTTGATCAATAAAGTGAAACCTTTTGTTGGGAACTTCAATGGTACGGTTGAGCGAGATTTTGAAAATCCACAAGCTTTCAAATGGTTGTTCACTGCAAACTTCACCATTGACAAAAACGTAGTTACTATCTTAGATATCCCGTATGGTAGCGATTTAAGATCTTACCTACAAGTATTAGATAAATTAGAAGAGGACAAAAAGTTCAAAAAATATGAAGATTGCTCCGACGGAGATAACTTCAAATTTGTAGTAACGTTTGATAAGAAAACGACCTTAACCAAAGAGCAAGTCATCAAGCTATTCAAATTGCAAACTTCCATTACAGAAAACTTCACCTGTATGGATGAAAACAATAAAATTTTCGAAGCGGAAACTCCGTTCGATATTCTAAAACGATACGTAGATATCAAGTTAGGATATATCGAAAAACGCAAAGCTTTGATCTTAGAAAATTTGAATATCAAAATGTCCAAAGATCAATCTATTTTATGGTTGATTAAAGAAGTGATTAATAATAAAGTCGACTTCAAAAAATTAAAATCTTCTGATTTGAATAAATTATTCAAGCAAAATGAACTTTACCAAGACCCGAATGATTCGCAAGAAGGATTTGGATATCTTCATCGCATTCCAATGGGTAAAATGGTGAAAGAAGAAGTGCTTGCGCTAGAAGAAAAGATTAAGCAAACTAAACAAGAAATCAAACAAACTGAGAAGACTACCATTCAACAAATGTGGTCAAATAATCTTAGCAACTTAACAAACCTATAATTTAGGAGATACGAATGGCAAATTGGTCAACCCAATCCTCGTGGGTAAGCGAAAATGGTCGAAGATTCAACTTATTCAAAGAGCAAAACCCAGACGCAGAATTTTTAAAAGATGGTCAACGCGTGCATATCCGCGACTGTAAAACTTTCCAAGAAGTGAAAGATAAGCTTGGAGTAAAATCCGGAGCTAATCCACACTTAGCAAAAATCCAAATTTTGTTAAATGGAACTGCATACAATCTAGGTCAAATTGAACGCCCAGGTCTCCGCGCTTCCGGTACCAACGCCGCCAAAATGGAAGCTTTCGTGGCAGTAGCTACTTTAGCTAACTATGATAACATAGAGCAATTCTTGGAGGTGATGCGGGATGAATCTAAGAAATTAGAGCTACTAAAACGCTTAGATGGCGTAACCGTTAAAGAACTAGATGATATTCTGATGTTGGTGGAATTCAATAAGGATTATGCATCTAATTTCATCCAAGTATCACAAAATATCATCAAAGGCACTCCAATGTCTTCAGATACCTCGAACTATGTAGTGTATGCTCGTGAAAAATGGGAAGCTTTCAAAGGTATGTGCGCTAGATTAGCCGGAAGACAGTTAGATGTTAAGATCAAAGGAGACAAATGGAACCCAGCGGATATTTTGTTTATTCGTCGTGGAGTAAATTTGGTTAACTTCCTTTCTGGTGACATTACTCTTATCAACGAGAAGTTCAATCAAGCGGTTAAAGATGGAGATATTATCCCTATCAGTGTTAAGCAAACCGAAGCGGCTATTCGTGGATCTCGTGGTATTACTGGTGAGCTACCCAAAGACGCTAATATTGGGCTTAAACAACTCATATCTAGTGGAAAAATCGCTGGAGTGCCGCTATCAGTAAACTATGATAAAGATTCAAAATCCGTAGTAACGGATACTTCCCTTCAACGCAGAATCCTTATCTGGATCAGTGAGAGTGGTAAAGAGCATATTGAGCGTACCGCGGAAATCGCCCTAGGTTTGATCCCATTATCTAGCATCTGGTACGAAGTAGATAACGTTAACGTTAAGGCAAAATTTGAGGATACCAAAGAGAAGTTAAATCTTAACCGGGTAATCGTAAGTCTTTTAAGCGATGCCGTTTGGTTAGATTTTGGCGATTACTTCCTAATCGTAAGATCTAAAGGCAACTCTATCCAGGTGACCGCGGATGCTAAACGTTCATTCGCCAATGTAAAAGAAATCGGCAAATTTGAAATTGACGAGCAACACAGCTATCTACTTGAATCGTTCTTATTAGACGAGTACCAAGGCACTGTTTTATAACCTTCAAATCTTAAAAAATCTCCGCAATTGCGGAGATTTTTATTGCTTGAAAAACAATTCGAGATGTATTATAATAACAATCTAACTAAATTATTAGCACATAAAATTAGGAGTAACGAATGTGGGATGAGATTGATACGGAACTTTCAAAACCTAAAGAATCGGGTTATGATTCGCTTTTTCAAAGTTCTGTGTGGTATGAGAAATACAGACCAAAGAATTTGGATGAAATGATCTTACCGGATTATATCAAAGATAAACTTAAGCAATATCTTAAAGATGGTGGTAAAACAATGCCACATCTTGGATTATTCTCAAGATTACCGGGAACTGGTAAATCGAGTTTAGCCAAAGTTTTAATGCGAGAGTTAAACGCAGAAGCGCTTTGGATTAACTCTTCTTTAGAGCGCGGTATTGATATCTTACGTACCAGAATTCAGCAATTTGCTAGTCAAACAGCTTTACGCGATTGCGTAAAAATTGTAGTAATGGACGAGTTTGATGGATTCTCAAAAGAAGGTCAAGCAGCTTTTCGCGGCTTCATCGATACTTTCGGATCTAATGTGCGATTTATATTTACCGGTAACTTCAAAGAGAATATCATTGAGCCTTTACTAGATCGTTTAGAAGTTTATGATTTTAATAACTTTGGACCAGCTCAAATCGCTAAACCAATTCTTTCAAGATTGGAATACATCCTCGCAGAGGAAAATGTCCAGTATGAAAGAGATGATCTTCTTAAAGTAATCAAATCTAACTTCCCGAAAATTCGATCGATGATCGGAGCGTTAGGCGCTGGATTGCATACCAAAGAAGATGGGACAAAAGTGTTCGAATATTCCTATGTTGGCGATTCAAACAAATTAGATGAATTGATGATCTTAATGAAACAAAAAGATATCAACAAAGTAAGAACTTTAGTTTACGGATTAGGATCTTGCGATCACTTGTTTGGCTATCTTAGTGAACACATTGAGCTAATTTTCGGAGATAAACAAGAAAATTTGATCAACGGGATCATCGCGTTAGCGAAGTATCAAAGTTATCATTCATCCGCAAAAGATAAACAACTTAACGCTTTAGCGTGTTGTTTTGAATTGATGCGATTATTATAAATAACTTCCATTTAAAATAGCGATATTAGGAGTAGCATAATGGAAAACCAAATCAAAATTCATTCAGAGCGCACGTCGGGAGACGTAGCTCTCTGTAATTTAGCGAGTATCAACATCTACGAATGGTATTACTCGACTCCAGAAGAGCAGCAAGAAATTGCGCAATGTGCCGTAGATGCATTAGATCTTGCGATTGAATTTGGTGTTTGCCCGGTATTAGAAGGTCAAATTACTAACGACGAATACAAGTATATGGGCATTGGGTTGACCAATCTCACCAACCTGTTGGCATCCCAACAAATTGCCATCGATACCAAAGCCGCGGCAGAATTCCAAGCCGAGCTAATGGATAATCTCAGCTATATGCTCTATAGAGCAAGCATGCTACGAGCCAAGAAACTTGGTGCGTTTAAACAATTCAAAAGCACAAAATGGGCTGAAGGTCTTACTCCAGTTCATATGTCACTAAAACACTTCCCGCAAGCTTGGGAATTAACAGAATACGGTAGAAATTTCGTAAGCTCTGGTAAACTAGATCGTTGGAATGAACTTGGTGAGGAAATCAAACAATACGGTATCCGAAATGCGCAAGTTATGGCAATCGCTCCAACCGCGAGTTCTGGTAAAGCAATCAACGCGACGGAATCTACTGAGCCGGTGCATGATTTATTTTACAAGGAGGAAGGAACTAAAAATTTACCAGCGTTAGCTCCAAATCTTCGCCAAAACCACTTGTATTATAAATCTGCGTTTGACTGCGATCAAAAGGCTTTATTGACTAACGCGATTGTGCGCCAATGTTTTGTGGATCAAGGGCAGAGCATTACATTGTACTTCAAGAAAGTGGATAGCTTGCGCGAATTTACAGATTTGCATACTTACGCAGTTAAGCATGGCGTTAAGTCCCTGTATTATATCAAACAAAATAAGCAAGTGGAAACTGAAGAAGAATGCGTAGCATGCGCGGTTTAAGCGAATAAGGAGATAATATGTTAAAGACAATCAAAGAAATCAAATTTATGAAGCGCGACGGTCGCATCGAAGACTTCAACGAACATAAAATGTTAAGTTTCCTCGAAAAGATCGGGATTCCAGAAGACGCAGCAAAAACCTTGCTAGGCGACTTCTTCGAAGAAATCGGAACTACGCTTCGCACTAGCGAAGTGATCTCTGCCCTCGAGCGAGTAGCGAGTCGCCGAATTACTCCAGCGTCACCGCAATTTGAAAACTATGCCGGTATCCTGTATTTGGAAGGGGTTAAGAATAAAGATTATCGTGGAAAATATCCTCATATTAACATTCTTAAAGAAGCTTCAAATATCAAATTCCCCGAAACTTTCACTGAAAGAGAAATTGAAGAGTTAAACTATTATTTGGATCCTACTAGAGATCTCAAATTCAATTACAAAGCCGCGGTTATTTTTCATTCGAAATACTGCTTAAATTTACGCGACGTAAAACACCCAGCTAACGGATCTATCTCAACCATCAAAGAACTTCCGCAAATTGCGTACATGCGCGTAGCGATGTTCCTAACGGCTAACTTACCCGATGAAGAGCGTTTAAAAGAATGCAAACGAATTTATGATAACATTAGTTTGCATAAATTCACGCTAGCGACTCCAATTATGGTGAACGCGATGACCAATCGACCACAGACATCAAGTTGTGTATTGATGACGGTAGGGGATCATACAGATAGCATTTTAGACATCAATCACAAGCTCGGCGTAATGTCTAAAAACATCGCTGGAGTGGCTATCGATATTTCACAACTCCGCGCTCGCGGAAGTTTAATTAGTAATGGAGTAACCTCAGGTCCAGTTCCATTCTTAAAATTATTTGAAGCTACTGTAACTGCGTTCAATCAGGGTGGCACAAGACCTGGAGCTCTTTGCATTTACTACCCTTGGTATCACCAAGACATTTTGGATTTATTAGTATTGAAATCTAACGGCGGTACGGATGAAAACCGCGCTCGCAGATTAAAATACGCGTTAAAGGTAAATGATATCTTTATTCGTAAAGTAGAAAATGATGAAGAGATTGCGTTGGTGAGTCCGCATGAAGCTCAAGATCTTTACGGTTTGTATGGAGAAGAGTTTGAGAAAGCTTATCAAAAATACTTAGATGATCCAACCACCAAGAAAATTAAAGCTCGCGAAGTTTGGAAATCTTTCTGTAAGCAACGCGCTGAAACTGGTAACATTTACTTGTTCCATACTGATAACGCAAACAAAGTAAGTATGTTAAACGAGTATATCGGTTCCAGCAATCTATGCACTGAAGTTTTCTTACCTTCAAGACCTTCTAGCAATTTTATTAGTAAACGAGCTTAAAAATTTAAAAATCTCCGCGATTGTGGTAGTTCATAACTTAAAGACCTCTCATTTAAACGCGAAAGCGTAGATTTGAGAGGTTTTATTTTGTGAAAAATTTCAAAACTCTCGAGTCTTGTTCAACAAAACCCACCACCTATAAAAAATTTCTTGAATTGAGTTGATTTCTTATAATAAACATACTATAATACATCATACTTTAATGAGGAGTGACTTTATGTTATTTTGGGAATTTAGTTCTATTATTCTTGTGATGATCCTGGCTACACTAACTTTAATGTTTGCGTTTGGGGTCTTGTTATTAGGATGGTTGATCGATGTGGTTTTATCGATTGTAAATGATTTGAAATTATTAGGTAAGGAGTCGGAAAATGACGAAAACAACAAAAATTCTTAAAGCTGGTGCTTTAGCTGCAATGTTAGCTGGTTTATCTGGTTGTATCGAACCACAACATCCCGTATACGGGTTTACTCAGTTGAGCATAGGCACCTCAATGACGATACTTTTATTAATCGCCATTGTTGGATTCTGGATTTGGAGCGTCTGGGGTTTGTTGGATTTTCGTAAGAATCTTACTAACCAAAGCTATCGCGGTGAGTTCTTCAAATGGCAAAACACTAACATTAATATTCCGGGAGTTGGTAATGACAACGAAAAATGATCGTTTATTTTGGATAGTTGCGCTCTGCGTAAGTGTTCTGCTATCTTTAGTTTGCTTTGGATTAACTGAACTTTACATTGTGCTTCTGTTTAAAGATGTTGATCATCCAGAGCACTACAATTGGCATACTGCCATTATCGGAATTTTGGGTTGTCTTGCATGCTATTGGAGTGTATGGTTTGCTTATGATAATCTTAATAAAAAGCTCTAAACGGGGTTGATTTCTTGTTTTAGATGGATTATAATACATGTAAATTAAAGCAAAGGATATTATCATGAACTCTTTAACATACGAACGCGTAATCCAATTCATCCAAAATATCGCCAACGGCGAACAACGGGATATCTTGATCGATAATCAGTTCTTAATGAGCTATGATGAGCGTAATACTCGCGTAGATATTACCATCTATAATGGCCCAGATTATGAGAAAAATTTTAGTACAAAAGCGGCGAACTTTGAGCATTTTACTCGTAAAGATTTTGAGCGTTTGTTAGATACTTCGCTTTTGAGATCTCTTGGAATTACTAAAGATTTCGAAATCTATGTAGGTCCATTCTCTCAAAATAATTTTGAGTTGAGAAATGTTCCAGTTCCGGTTACAATAAATGATCTATTAAATCTTATCGATCAAAAAGCTTACCGATCTTCAGATTTGAACATCTTCGTAAGTAAGAAAGGTGAGGTTTCTATTACCGTTTAAGACATAGGAGTTTAGGAGTACGGATGTCAACAACCGCAATTACCCCAGAACAGAAATTTGAGAGAATTCTCTTGGGTTCGCTGACCGCGAATAAAGAGTATTTCTCAAAGGTTCTGGGTATTTTAAAACCGGAATTCTTTTCGCAAGAGCGAAGAGATATCTTCAATTCTATTAAGAAACATTACAAGGAATATTCTCTTCCTCCGAGTTTGGGTGACCTTGAAATGTCAATCAAAGATACCCAAAATCAGGATCTGAGAAATCGAATTTTCCAAGAAATCCAATCTATTGGAGAATTGGATACCTCGAAGTATAACACAGATAAATTATGCGATGAAACCTTATCCTTCGTTAAAGATGCTCTTTACTTAAAAGCTTTGGAGATCGGCAGTGAAGGTTTGTTAACCAAAAATGACGAACTCAAAAGAAAAGCGGAGCAAATTTTAGACGAACGAGCTAAAGTCAATATTGATAGTGATTTGGGTATTGAGTTTAGTGATGCTACGGCGGTTATCGACTACTATTCACAGGAAACTACTGGGTTATTAACGCAGCATTATTCGTTGAATGAAAGATTAGGACCTGGATTCTTACCCGGGACTTTGAACTTAATTTTAGCGCCTTCTGGTGTTGGTAAATCTTTAATGATGACGGATTTGATTTCCGGGTTTATCAAAGCTGGGAAGAATGTGCTGTTAGTGAGCTTAGAAATGTCTGCGGAAGAAGTAATGAAGCGAGTACACTCGAATACTTTAGAGATGCCGATTGCTGACTTTGTTCCTAGACATTTCAATAAGGAATTATTTGTTAAGAAATTAAACGAAGCTAAATTGAAAGGTTGTGGAACTTTCTGGTCTAAGGATTATCCAGCGAACAGCTTTAGTCCGTTACAACTTGAAAATTTAGTTGACTCATTTAAAAACGAAAAGAACTTAGAATTCGATATTGTATTTGTAGACTATGTTGGTATCATGAAATCTGATATCATTTCGCCATCCGCGGGTTTGTATAGTTATATCAAATCTATAGCGGAAGAAACTCGCGCTTGCGCGAAACGTTTAAACGTCCCGATTATCAGCGCGAACCAGCTAAATCGCGGAGCGACTAACAACTTGGAAGCAGATAACTCGGCGGTTTCTGATTCTATGGGTAGTGTAATGACGGCGGACTTTTTGATGTTCTTACTTCAAACAGAAGAGATGAAAGAGAAGGGAGACATCATCTGCAAGATTACCAAAAACCGATATACCGGTAAAACCGAAACTTTCCCGATGCGGGTAAATTACGAGTTAATGAGATTCGAAGATCCGGAAATTCCAAAATCTTTAGAAGCTCGAAAAGAAATGCGAGATCTGTTTGAAACTAACGTTCAACAAGTAGAGCAAATCTTAGAAGAACATCATCGCATCGATAAAGAAAACGCGAAAGCGTTAGATCAAAAGATGCGTAGAGATTCCGAACCAACAAATCCAACGAGTGCGTTAGAAGTTATCGATGAATGGGCTGGATTGTTTAATTAATTTTTATAGGAGCATGAGGAGAAATAATATGCAAATGTTACCACAACATCAAATTGCCTTAGCGGCAATCTTAGCTCTTTATCGAGCTGGTAAAGAGCGTCAAAACCCTTCAGTGAAGTTTGATAAAACCACTTTCAATTTTACTGTAAACGGTAAGTTCTTCAACGAGAATGAATTTAACCTCGAATCTTTGATTGATGTGCGCGATATCGAGCTTTTACAAAAAGCCAAAGTTCAATTAGATCAAAATCCATTGTACTATGTGGTCGGGGATAAAGTTCGCTGTTCTGGTTCTTTAGAAGCGAACTCACTAGACACTTTAGCGGGGTTTGCTTTCCAAAATTTAGCGTGTTTCAAAACAGTTGAACAAGCTGAAGAAGCTTTAGCTTTAGCTAAACGTTTGGATTTAGCGCTAACTCCGAAAGCAAGTCAGGTTGATCGAGTAACTATCAAAATGATCAAGGATCATCCAGATGCGAAAGAACCTCGTTGTGCTTACAACGGAACTTCCGCCGCGTTTGATGTTGCTGCAGTAGAAACTGTGGAAATTCATCCGGGTAATGACGCAGTAGTACCTGTAGGAGTAAGATTCTCTATTCCAGAAGATCAACCTTACTACATGACAGTTCATATGCGCAGTTCTTATGGATTTAAACATGGGTTACAAAACCATATCGGAATCATCGACAGCGGGTATTGCGGAAATTTCGGAATCAAAGTAATGAATCACACTAAATTCCCAGTAACTATCAACAAAGGTGAATACTTCGCTCAAGTGTTAGTTCACAAGAAACCTCAAATCTTCTTTGAAGAACTTAATCCGTCACAATGGGCGAAATATGAGGAATCACAACAACGCGGCGCTAATGGGTTTGGTTCATCTGGTAAGTAATTAAGTTTTAATAGTCTCCACTTCGGTGGAGATTTTTTTTTGTATGTTTTATAACACTTCTTAACAATTCAAACTTACCGCTTTAGCGGAAACTTTGAAGACTAAAGTTACGAGTCTCGTTCAACAAGACTCAGCACCTTATGAAAAATTAAAAAAAAGTTCAAAAACTGGTTGATTTATGTTTTTGGAGGGATTATAATACCAAACATAGATTGATGAGACATCAAAATACACAGGAGATTAAAATGAACACATTATCAAAATTAGCAAAATTGGCTTACACGGTAATCGGCGCAATCTGCTTAGCAAGCGCTATCTCAACAGCTTACGTTTTCTCTACAGTTGAACCAACAGCTAAAACTGCTCAAGAAGAAGTGAAATTAATGGACTTCTATAAAGCGAATAATCTTCAAAATAATCAACGTTAATCTGGAGGATTGAATATGAAATTATCTGCAGTATACTGCACTGATCGACACGGTATTGTGGGTCTCCGCGGGGAGAATACTAATTACTATCAGCCAATCAATAGCAAATTAGATAAGCGTTGGTTTGTTCAACTTACTAAAGGTAAAACTGTTTTGATGGGAGCTAATACCGCTCGAGCATTAATCGAAGAGACTGGTAAACTCTTACCAAACCGCAAGAATATTGTCGTTACGACAAACAATGCACTAGTAAACAAACTTGAAATTGTCGCGTCCACGAACGATCAAGAGCTTGTAATCTGGCCTAGTTTAGAGTATTTGAAAGAATATGGCACTGATCATAGTGATGAAGAAATTATCGCCATTGGCGGGGTTCATATTCTTAATCAGTTAAAAGATAAGATTGATACATGGTATGTGACTGAATTTGATTGTGATGTGAAATCGCATCGTCCTTGCTATATGCGCAACGGAGAAACTGCGTATACGCAACACCCGTTGATGTTCCCGGTTATTGGATGGACTGAAGACAATTTCATTCAAGAGGGTTTCGAGCGAGTCGCTTACAGCGCGTTCTCGGATGTCGACGAGTACACCGATCTTCCGGTTACCGGGTATTTTGTAGAATACCGCAAGCTTTAGCGTATCGCAAACTTTAAAATCACCCGGTTTCCAAAACAATATATTAAGTACCTATTAACAAAAATTATGCAAAAACAAAAAGTGAAATTAGATTTTACAGACGAACAACTAACCAAGTTCGATAACGCAGTAGATATTGCTTTCAGCAAAGGCTATCAAATTGAAAAATTATTCCAGCCACCAAAGATGGTTGGAGATACCTTGATTACTTACGTAGTAATGCGCGGCGACCAAGCGGTTAAGGGCGATGTTTTAGTCATGATGAAACTTCAAGGGGCTAACTGCGATGTTTCGTTCAACCGACCGAAAGATTTTGGTTTAGAACCTATCTCGTTCAAAGAGTTCTTGGCTCTTCCGGATGCGGAATAACGGGATTGCGGGAATAGCTGATACCTATCGCATCAATAGGTAAAATTTTTGAAAATTTCAGCATTTTCAGCAAATTTCGGTTGATTTCTTAGTTTAGGTGGATTATAATACATTCATTGATTGGGAGATAAGACACCAATGGTGTAGGATCTCAAAAACTTAAAATCCACTTATATTGAGAGGTTCCAAATGCAAGTTTTATTAAACGACATCGACGTTACATTAAAAGATTTATCAGCAAACCGCGGCACTTTAGATTTCGATACAGAGATTCGCAATCGTCTTGTTGCTCTTAATTTACGCGTCAACGCGGAATTGTTCGAAACACATCGAATCTTAATGTGTCGTTACGACGAGTTAGATTCTGTTACTAATGCGTTGGATTCTGTTTTGGAAGTAGATGCGGGAGATATTGAAGCTATCGCTTTCTACGAATCCCGCAAAGAGCAGTTAGTTATCTTAACTAACGAGTTAAGCGATAAGTTAGATGCAGTTAAAGACAACATGAAAACTCAATACGTAGAATTATCAGAAGAAGATTCCCAAGCTTTCGCGAAAGCGAACAAATGGAATATTGACAATGGTGGTGCAAGCACTGAGTTTGCTAAAATTTTACGTGCGTTATAATTTAATAAACAGGAGATTAAAATGAGCCAAATTGAACTTATCAAAACTGAGGAATTCAAAGTATCCGAAGAAGGTCAAAAACGCGCTAAGGATATGTCTTTAGATGAAGCATACTACGACCTTTTCGTTGGTGGCTATTTAGCGCCAGAAAAATTCTTAAGCGATCCAGCTCAAGTTGAATTAGTTAAAAACGCGATGCGCGTGATTGACCGATATTTGAGTGCATTAGAGCAGTACGTCGACGAAGAGTAGTTGAATAAAGCTCCGGTAGTCTAAGGGATAGGCATCTGTCTTCTAAACAGATTAATGTGTGTTCGAATCACACTCGGAGCGCCAAATCTCAAAGTTTCCGCGAAAGCGGAGATTTTGATGAGATAATTTAAAGCTTGAAGGCAATAAAACGTCGAAAATCCGGAGGCGCCAAACTTCCGTTAGTGTTAAGTTATCTCATCAAAATCAATGGCTGGGTACCAGAGTAGTTAATGGCGTGGATTGCAAATCCATCGTTCGTGGGCGCAAATCCCACCCCAGTCTCCACCCCATTCATACCCCTGGTAACTCAATTGGTTAGAGTAGTCGGCTCATAATCGAAAAGCTGTAGGATCATACCCTACCCAGGGGACCATTACACATTTCAATGTTATTTTTGAATAGATGATATTGAAATGAGTAAGACACTAACTACGGTGAAGCTGGATCACTGTAGTCGATTGAGGTGCTCATGGTCTTATCTAGAGATTGGTATCCAATTCTTATACGTAGGTACGACAATCCAGTTCCTGAGTAAGAGCTTAACTTCTCAATTCAAATCTTTCAGAAGGTTTCCTACTTCTAAAAACTGAAAGGGGATTTGTCTTATTAGAGGTGTTAGAGTTGTGCGACCCAAACAACCAGGTTGGGATGAACCGTATCATCGACGCTTAGAATTTCACACGTTGTGTAGGGCAAAAGAAATTCAAAAATTTTGAAAATAATAGTTGACTTTAGTATTTGGATGTATTATAATACGTTATGTTGATTGAGAGAATTCTTAATAATCACAACTATAATTTGTAACTTAGCTCAGTGGTAGAGCGGCTTTCGGAAGAAGGTGGTCGTCGGGTGTTCGACTCATCCAGTTACACTAATGTAGGTAGACAAAGTATAGAGGGTACCATCTGAAATGTCTCGTTGTAGTTGTGATTCTTAAGAATTTTTAAAATTAAGGTCCTATGGTGTAGCCAGGTTAGCATATCGCTCTGTCACAGCGAAGACGCGGATTCAAATTCCGCTAGGACCGCCAAATAAAATGCCTGAGTGGTGGAATTGGTAGACACGTCGGATTTAGATTCCGATACTTTTAGTGTGAAGGTTCAAGTCCTTTCTCAGGTACCATATTATCTCGGATTAGCTCAGCTTGGTAGAGCATCTGGTTTGGGACCAGAGGGTCGAACGTTCAAATCGTTTATCCGAGACCAAATTTGTGGAAGATTGGCAGAGTGGTTTATTGCAACGGTCTTGAAAACCGTCGGATCTGAATAAGGTTCCGTGAGTTCAAATCTCACATCTTCCTCCAGTTTTAAGAAAGTTGCCCGAAAGGTTAAGGGAGCGGTTTGCTAAACCGTCGGTTGCGATAGCGATCTGAGTGTTCAAGTCACTCACTTTCCGCCAGATAAGGTTACTTAGCTCAATTGGTAGAGCGATTCTTTCATAGGGAATTTGTTATAAGTTCGAGTCTTATAGTAACCACCAATTTAGGGTTGTTAGCTCAGTTGGTAGAGCAGTAGACTTTTAATCTATTGGTCGCAGATTCGAGTTCTGCACAACCCACCAATTTAAACACAGGACAAACACAGGATTATCAGGAGCAAATAATGAGCAATTTACCGAAAACATACGCGTGGCGTGTATTATTCAAACAGAATGATGAGCTTCACACCATTAAAATTGCTACTAGTTTTACTAAAGATGAAATCATCGATCGCTTCGCAGAATTTGCGAATGCGCATAAATTGCGAGGTTTGATCGACGCTCTGTCTTTATACCCAGAACCTTTAACCCATTATCTCGCTATGCACCTTGATGCAGAAGAAATTGCGTTCTCTGCAATCCAAAATATGCGGGATCACGAACCGAAAAGATCCACTAAAGTGGAATATTTCGAGTTCGATCGCCATAATCGCGATGATTATAACGAAGACTTCATCTGGGATGGTAGCATGCTGTACACTCGTGTAAATGATACCTCAGATTGGATTAAAGTAACTGATTACCCAACGGAACAGGCTATTACTCAATACAAAGAGAAGCAATTCAATGACCTTATCCGCGAATGTTGGGCTGGAAAATGGTTCCATAAAGGTTCGGATTATTTCCGAGCATTGAAAGAGCTTTTAGAGTACTCGGATTACCCAGTAACTGCGATAGGTTTTGATGACGCCAACGAACTATTGTTGGATGAGTTGGATGCTATTCTCCGTAAGGAGCCAGTTTATGTGGAGAGCACATTACATTCATACAAAGATTACGATGATTGGGATGAATATGAATATCGCTTAACTATTATCCAATTACCAGAATGGATGAAATCGTAAGCAATAAATACTCTATAAGATTTAAATGACCCTATCGTCTAATCGGTCAGGACATTACCCTTTCACGGTAAGAATCGGGATTCGAGTTCCCGTAGGGTCGCCAAATTCAATAGCGGGTTGGAGAAGTAGTATCTCATCGGACTCATTATCCGAAGAACGCAGCGTGCAAATCCTGCACCCGCAACCAAATTCAAATATTATCTCCTGTGGAAAAACCACTATAAAATTCCGGAGTTTGAGTGCCGACGTCACTGACTTTTCTCTCATAGAGTCATACAAAGCCTAGTGGTTCTCCGATTCTTCCAAAGCTTTGGCTTCCCGCCAGAGCTTTTATTTTCCGTGATCCGGAAATCAAAATAATCATTGAATTTTATATTGTGAGTTTTTATAATAAACAATGTAATCTTAAATGATTAGGAAACCGAAAGGATCTGCCGTCAAGCAAATTTACACATCCGGTGTAAATCTTGCAGACCTCAAATCTTTTCATAGACTAAGTATCCAACAAACAAGGAAACTCTATGACAACTTTAGATAAATTACCAAAAACTACACCTAGCTTCTTTACTGGGCAAATTGACACTCTTTCTCGTGCTATCGGTACGGAGAATGCGATTGATCATAATCAAGCTGCAGAAATCTTAGATTATATTCACCTAGATCTTAAACTTTCAACGGAGCAATATGAAAACTTACAGACATATTTCAAATCGAAATATCCTAATGAGAATTTGTTAACCACATTATTAAAATTACGAGACCTTAAACCATTCGCCGCGGGTGGTAACATTTTCGAATCTGGTCAAACTATCGATGAACCTACACTATTGTGTATGCGTTGGGTTGCTGGTTTAAAAATGGAAGAGGTTTTAGATATTCTAAAATTCGATCGTCAAGACAGTAACTTAATTCAAGATCTTTCTGTAGGAAATATCGGGACAGCTCAACGCTGGGCGAAGACTATCACTGGAGATAGCTTGGAATGCGATAACGAAATTATGTGTGGTCGATATGCAAAACCGCCGCGCATCGCGACATTCCCAGCAACTCAACCAGGTGAAGACTTAACACCTTACGAGCCTTGCCCAGTAACTAAACGTGTAGATTTAAGTTCAGTTTGTAGTCACCATTTCCTTCCTTACGGAACGTTAATTGGAGACGGTTCATATGCTATCATTAGCTACATTCCGGGTGATTTCGTTCTTGGTATTTCAAAATTACAGCGTGTCGCTGATCATGTTGCGCGTCGTCCAACTATCCAAGAAGATTTAACTAAAGAGTTATATCGCGCTGTAAGCGAAGCTGCTCAAACTCCGGATGTGTATGTAGGTGTGTTCAATGCTAAACACACTTGTGAATATCTTCGCGGTTCGCAATCTCACGATGGTTCATTAACTACGGAATGGTTCGGTGGTAAATTCGAAGATAAAGCATTACGCGAAAGCGTTTTACGCACTGTTCAAAAATCATAGTTTGAAAGCTAGTGAGTTCCGGTAACCGAAATTTAAAAGCCTCTTAGTCGAAATATTAAGAGGTTTTTCTTATTGCTTTAATAGGTAAAAACTTCGTTTTAGGTATTGTGTTATGTTTTAATTTCTTTTATAATACACCACATAAAGAGATAAGATCAATTTAGGAGATTACAAAATGATTATCGAAGTAATTACAAACTATGAAGGTGAGAGTACCTTATCTGCTTTTGAAGCATCGACATTATTAGAAATCCAATCCGAAATCGAGGACTATACTGGTGAAGTAGTAAGTGAAGTGGAACTAGAATCTTTAGAAACTGAAGCTGGATCCATCTATGTAGCGAACTACTTTGTTGCACAAGGTCAACCGCAAAATTGGATCTTCCGTAAAACTACCAAAGAAGCGTTCAATGCGCGGATTATGGAAGAAATGCAAGCAAAATTATTGAAATAATCAGAGCCTTAGGATATAGGAGTACTAAATGGCTAAACATGCAAAATCATTTTCAGAAGTAGAACAAGTTTCAAAAACTTTCAAAAATCAACCAGTAGAGATCTATGTGAAAGAGGATCAAGTCTTTATTGGTTTTAACAATACTTTTTATTCCGGAGCAGTAACGTATAATACGTTTACTAACACCAAGTTAATGTGTGATGATATCCGCTTAACCGCAATCGGAGCTTTAGCTCCAGTTCGCGCTACTGCAGTAGTTCAAATGGTGGTGGATGGTGGGCAATTTTCAATCAATGATCCAGAATATGTGCATAAGCGCTTTATCTGGGATACGGAAGATTGCTTTGAAATTCCGGTAGATTTTCTTCGAGCTGGTGATATCATCAAAGGACATAATGGTTTCTTGTTAAGCTTAGGTCATCATCAAGGTTTGGAATTAACTTTAGATTTAGAGTCTTGTACGGTAGAACTAAAATCACCAAATTCTCTAAAAGGTCTAAAAGTTTACCGTCACATCACATTATGGGCTTAATGGGGTTTGTATGAAATTTGTAATTATTGATACGCTTAAAACTCAAGAAGATCGCGATACTCTAATTGAAGCGATATGGGCTCAAGGCCCAAATTTCGGTAAAATTGTAATTTGCTGGATTGTTAATTCGCGCAATCACCAAGATTTTCAAAACCTAGCTTCCCAGCTAAAAGATGAAATTTGGAGTGGCGAAATTGTTGTTCAACGGGTTTCAGTGACCGAAATTAAAACGGATGAAAACACAGAAATTTTCCAACGCGATTTGGAAGAATCGCAAATTAACATTTTGATGGATTATTACAAAGCTCGTCTTTCAGACGAATATGTAGAGATTGTAGATTTGAGAGTGTAACTAACAGGAGATACCGGAGAAATTATGAAACCTAAATTTAAAAAGAATGATAAAGTATTTGTGGTAGTAGCAACCTCAAAAGATTTGAAAGAACAGATCGTTATGGTAACTAAATCTGAATTAAGTTACAACCCAGATTGTACCAAACGCTTTCGAATTATGCGAGATGGAAGAATCTTAGATCGCGCGGAACGCGTATATGAAGAATTGACCGGTGATTTATACGAATCTTATGATAAGCGATTCATCGATAGTGAAGATTTGATGATGATTAAACCGGAGAATGTCCAAGTTGGTGACTTTATCGATTCTCCATTCGGCTTATTCTTGGTGTTATCTGAAGATTGCACGGAGATGCTAAACGTTAATGAGGTGAATTTCTGCTCTTCAAATGCGATTGATATCTTGTCGGATCAATTCGCGGAAAGCGAAGTTTCAAGATTTTAAAAGTTGATTTTATTTTGATAGTAGTATAATATAGTATTTTTAATAGGATATTAGGAGATTGGGAGATTTAAAATGTTCGAGATTGATAAGCAATTCGATTTTTGTTATGGTCATCGAGTTTATAACCAAGAGTTAGATCCGGAGCTTTCCGTCAATGGTTTGTGCAAATGCAGACATTTACACGGCCACAATGGGATGCTAAAAATCGGCTTAAAAGCAGAAAACTTAGAACGTGGAATGGTGACGGATTTCAAAAACTTAGAAATTATCAAAGTTTTAGTGGATGATGTGTTAGATCACAAGTTCATTGCGGGTTATGAAGATCCATTATTCGATGAGTTATTCAACAACTCAAAAGAAAACATCCAATGGGATGAATATGATTTAGGTCATGTGCATCCTGCACATATCGATGTGGTGTGCGAAGCACAAGAATCTGAAGAAATGAAACGCGCAATGCGCGATAAATTAGAAGGTTTAGTAGTAGTGAAATTTGTACCTACTAGTGAAAATCTTTGTAAAATGTTCGCGGATATTGCAAGTAAGCGTTTAGCGAAGATCTTTGGAGATCGAGTATCCGTAAGCTATGTGGATTTCTGGGAGACTCCAAAATCACATTGTCGCTTTACCGTACGTTCGGCTAAATTGATTGGTTAATTTGGAGGCATCAAATGAGTTGTAGTGATGGTGCCCGCGCTTCAAACAATGGTAGCTGGGCAGATTTAGACAAATCTTTAGAAGTTCGCCGCATCGGCGACTCGGTGTGGTTGCTAATGTGGAGAGATTATACCCACTCCGCCTCTGGGCATAATCGTGCTATCAAATTAATGGATGAACGCGGACGGATTGTACGAAATCCGGAATATCTTCAAGCGGATGAAGTTTTTGAAGTTCCTAATGGATGGTCTTACTTTATTGATAGCATCCAGGATCCTCAATTGCATGAAGTTAACTATCAAGAATACCAAGTCGGAGACTTATTAGTTCGCGATGACGACGTCTTGGTGATTTTGGATGTTTATGACGATAATGAGGATATCTACATCTATTCCATGTCCGAAAAGGCCACTTACGTGGAGAATATCGAAGATTTGTTTTCCAAGAACTGGAAAGTGATTTCTTTAGATGATTTAGTGCTGTAAGCACGGATTCGTTGGTTTTATAGAATTTAATTGTTAACAATTGCTTTAAAGGAGCACAATATGAAATATGATTACGATCGTAATGTTACCCCTGCGGATGTATTTGAATCTGCGAAGTATATGATGGAAGTAGCGGGCTTTGCGAAAGCTCTCGAAATTCCGGATTTATTAGGTGAAGATTTTGCTTTGGCCGTCCTCGCGTACCGCGATCAAGCAAATGGTAAGAAACTTAACTTACGCCCTGAGCTACGCAAAGTAGTGGATCGCTTAACTGAGCTTCTAGTTGAACGCTCTCGTAAACAAGATACGCACGACACGCGCGATGCGCAGGAAGCGTTACCAACATATGAGGCGCAAGTTGCGGAAGATTTAGCGCCATTAGTAGACGTGTTAGCTGGCTTAGGAGTACCGGAAGACGCGTTAGCGAAAGCGGTTAAACTTACTGCAGTGGTCACTGAAACTTTAGTAGATCTCGTCGGAGACGAAGAATTGGCAGTAGAAGTTTACGATCAATTAGATCCAGCTTTTGCTCCGTTTGCCGTTCTTGCGTACCGCAAACAAGCAGAAGGTTATGAATTCGCTCCTGGTGAATTAGAACCGGAAGTTCGTAAAGAATTGGATCGATTCACTGAGATCTTGGTTGAGCTATCTCGTCGCGAAGATCGCGAATTGGTAGAGCCAAAAACTCGCTTAAACCGCGTTATCGATGGAATATTTGGTGACGATTCTGGTGAGGAATCAGATGTTATTACTCTTCCGTTCGAAGCGTTACCGCGCGAAGCGGAAGAACGTATTGAGCGATTAATTAAGAGCTTATCAAAAGCTTTCGGTGGTGAAGATACAGAAGAGCCTGTTGAGCCGATCGATCCAATCGATCATTACGAAGATTATCGCGTAAACGCGAAACACTGGGATGCGGAAGACGGTGAAGTGTATGATAAAACTGCACATCAACGCTTACAAGAAGACATCTTACGCGCAGCGCGTAAAAACGGTGGTTTTGTATTAGCTACGCGTCAAATTTGGGCTAAACCAGTAGCTAAAACGGAAGATGGTCGTTGGGTATTCGAAACTGAATATGGTTTAGAGTACTTAGATTCGGAAGATTATGAGTTTGAACCAGACTCAGAATTCTTCGAAGATGAAGAATCTTACATGGATTTAGACTAATCTGGTTGATTTTGTGCTCTTGTTATAATATAATACATTATGATTAAGAGCACATATACTCAACATTCATAGGAGATTAAAATGAGCACACCTGAATCAAACTTACCAGAATTTAACATTGAACAGGCACTTAAAGGTCACCTAGTTCAGTTAAGAGGTGGTGAAGTAGCGATTGTTGTTTACAATGCGCACAAACATAATATTATCAATCCTGAGAACCCGGAAAGACACGAGCCTTTAGTAGGTTTCATATTCGATCCTGAAACCAACACGATTGATTTTGATTATACTTATTTTTGGAGTTTGGACGGTACCTTCAATGACCATAATGGAGATGAAGATATTGTTGGCATGTACAACCGAACACAATCGGAAATCTTGGAGTATGCATTCAAAAATAACAAATGTTTGAAAGCGCATCATGAGAAATTCGGTTACGCTTCCGTTAAGCCAATAGGTAAAACTCGCGATGGTGAATATATGTTCATCGAGGAAGATGCAAAAGCTGATACTTTCACTTTGCTTAAAGATTATACTTTTGAATTGGTGTAGGGGTATGGGTTATTATGATTTTAGATTTGGCTCAATGTAGTACTTGCCAGCTACCGCTTACGGTTCTATTGTGGTTAGCAACCATCGCAGCTGGAGCGTGTTGCGCAGCAATTATCGTTTTGATGTACAAAATGGTCTTTGGAAAAATTTAGCAAGTGTAGGAGCGCAGGAGATTCGAATGCAAGGTTTATTAGATGGATACGCGGCAGCGTTAACTGCAGTTTTAGTTGTAGCATGCGCTGTAATGTTCGGTTTGGGTTTATTAGCCGGTAAATTAATTTGGGGCTAAGGAGATTTAACAGATGCTATACTTTATTGTTTACTTATTTGATGTATACGGTCCGATTTTAAAAACGGTCATGGGTTTCGCAATTTTCATGTTTATTGGGGTTATTGCTTGTCTCGCGCAAACCAAAGAACCCGGTGAAGATACTCCCGAGGAAAAGGTTAAAGAAATTAAAGAAGAGAATGATAAGCTAATCGCTAAAGCGAACAAAGCCCTTAAACGAGGTCTATTCGCTTTGATTCTATACATCTTACTACCATCTAAACAAGGCTTAGCAATGCTAGGTGGGGTATATGTAGGTACCGAGATCTATGAAGGTTTAAACAAATCTACTTTAGTGGAGAAATCAGTTAAGATTTTAAACAAAGAGTTGGATAATTACTTAGACCAATATTTGGTTGAGCGAGTTGAGCAGGTTGAGAAAACCAAGGACTCCAAGCCGGAAACAACAAAATAATTTTTTTTAACACATAGAAATAAGGAGCTTGTATGTTAAAATTAATCAAAACTGCAGTATTAGTCGCTGCTATGGTAACGTTAACCGCTTGCGGTAACTTGTCAAATGTAACAGATGAGGGTACTATCCAAGAAGGTACTGAAATCGTTTGGCCTGCTATTGACAAATCTAAATTCAACCACGACGGTTCACAATTTGGCTCTTGGCCAAATCTTGAAAGCTTGAAATTAGTTGAGCTTAACGGCAAAGGTATGAACAAAGACCAATTGCAAAACTTGTTAGGCCGCCCGCACTTCGCGGAAGGTTTATACGGCGTAAGTGAATGGGATTATGTGTTCAACTTTAACGAGAATGGTCAACACAAAATTTGCCAATATAAAATCTTATTTGACAAGCATCACAATGCGCAATCTTTCTTCTGGCATCCAGAAGGTTGTTACGGTACGCAAGATACGCTTCCCGCGGATTACTTATTTGATTTCGATTCCTCAAAATTAACGGATCAAGGTAAAACTGCAGTAACCGAATTGGCAGAAAAATTAAAATCAGCTAAATTGGTAATTGTTAAAGGCTTTACGGATCAATTAGGTTCAACTGAATACAACGCGAAATTATCAAAAGAACGCGCAGAAGCAGTAGCTAAACAATTGCAACAAGCTGGTGTTCAAGCTGAAATTATCACTAAAGCTTACGGTGAGCAACGTCCAAACGTAAAACTGGAAGAGTGCAAATTAGATGAACAAACCAAACCTTCGAAAGAACAGCTAATCAAATGCTTAGCTCCAAATCGTCGAGTTGAAGTAGTTTCGCTGTAATTTTTAATTGAGGAGATTTGAGTATGGGAATTTACAATATCGTAAGTGGTATTATTAGCGAACGCGATAAACAGATCGAAGATGCTATCTTGGAGTTGGTTGAGCAAGGTTCCAAACCGGAAGATCTAACATTGGAATACTGCGCGCTAACGCAAATTCACATAGTTCGGGATACAGTTAAAGGAAGTTCAAAAGTTATCTCAACACCAAATCCTGGGCTATAATCTCAAATCTTCAAAACCGCAAAAACCGCTATTGCCTTATCCGCTTTAGCGGTTTTCTTTTATAGGTAAAATCTATTGCTTTAATAGGTAATTCCATGTTGTTGAATTTGATAGAGTGTATTATAATACATCACATAAGGAAGAGAGATTAATCGGGAGAATTTAAAATGATTTTAGGTACAAACTTAATTTGGTGTGACAATTTACACGTGTTAAACAAAGAATGTTGCTTATTTGACGGAGACAAGGTTCTTTGCGTAGACGCAGATGGTATTGTTCGTCGTTTAACTTGGAACGCGGCGGATAACACCTTAACTAACGCCAAAGGCGTAATTTTTGAAGAAGCGGATTTCGTTGAGTTTTGCAATGACCACGCACTTTAATTGGAATTGCCTATTGCATTGATAGACGAAAACTTTGGTTTAGGTGTAGAATCTGATTGTGTTTTGTTTAAGATTCTATTATAATACCAACATTAGATCACAGGAGTTTAAAATGAATTTCAAAGATATCAAAAAATTAAACGTAGGTGATCTTGTAAAAGATGTAGAAACTGGAAATATTTTCAAGGTTATCGAAATTGATTCATCTCGTCAAGATTACTGCCCGGTTCGAGTTGAGTTAACCAAGACTTTCGGGCATCAGCATAACACTTCAACTTGGGAGCCTGCAAATGAGACGTTATGTGAAGTGGGTGACCAAGCTTGGTTATACATTGATGAAACATCCGCTTTATTATTCGGAGCGGAAGAAATGGGTGACGAAGATTACATCGATTTTCGAACTGTTATTACTTGCGAAGATTTGGTATTAGTATAACGATCACGACCTCAGGGGATAAAGAAATGAAATTAGAATTCCACGATTTAGCGGCAGTAACTGATAATACTACCAACATCATGATTGGTGGTGAATTACTTACCGTTAATAGCTCGCATAAAAAGCTTGAAATTTTATACACAAGAGATGCTATTAGTGTTAAAATCTGCGATACCCTACGAAACGTAGAAACTCGCATCGCAACTTACAAATTGGATAAGGATGAATATCTCAAATTTCCAGAACGAGTTGCGTGCTATCGTCAATTTTTTGACCTTAGTAAACATCATATGATCGTCGTAGACGCGGAAATTGAAGACATTTTAAATTATTATAAAGTTTAATCACAACAACTACAGCAATTTCAGTAAACACAGGAGCAAAAATGAACACTATTTTAGAACCACAAGATAAAGTAATGCTTGGCATCACCAAGGCAGAATTCGTTAAACTCCCACCAGTAGATCAATTAGTAGATTTGCTTCCGGCAAGAGTTTATCGTTTTGTTGCACAAGAAACAATGCAAGGTATGGTCTACTTTTTAGAATATGCGGACATGCCAAAACAACCAGCCAAACTTTATGGTAACATCAATCTTCAAAAAGATCGAATCTTACGTTCTTACAAACAACAAGATAAGAACTTAGGAGTTTTGTTACACGGAAATGGCGGTACTGGTAAATCTACTTTAGCAAAATTAATTGCCTTTGACGTAGTCAATGAATTAAATCAACCAGTGATTTTAGTTCAACAAGATTCCATCAAACATTTAGAATATGTTCTAAGCAACTTAAAACAGCCAGCTATGTTCTTGATCGACGAATTTGAGAAGATGTTCGAGGAAAAGGAAGATCAAGGATTCTTGCTAACTTTATTAGATGGTTTGTATAATAATAACCACTTATTTGTATTAACTGCAAATGATCAAGAGCGAATCAATCGTTATTTCTTCAATCGTCCTAGTCGGATTCGTTACAATTTCTACTATGGAGCATTGGGTTATGACGTTTATAGTGAAATCATTAATCAGCATTTCGACCAAGATTTTGCTGCGCAATTAACTGGTAAGTTAGCTACGATTAACAATCTAAGCTTTGACATCATCCAAGAGATCATCAACGAAGCTAAAGCGTTCCCGGATCTTTCTGTTACCGAATTATTCGAAGGTTTCAATTTGGATCGTTTAGATTTAGATTTGGGATATGCGGATTTCAAAGCATTTTTGAAAGGCCCAGATGGTAATTTTGATTTGAATGTGGTAGATTATATCAAATCTGCTCTAGATAAGTTACCTTACAAACTTCCAAAAGTTACCATTACTGGATCTTTAAGTCGTAAGATGACCTTAGAGTCTATCTATGCAGGGGAGTTTAATGATCAGACCGAACCGTTCAGATTGTCAATCGCATGCGGCGGTGAAAATAGCAATTACTGGATTCATTCTAGCCGAACTAAAGTGGATAAGATCGATCACAAAGAAGTTCACTTAGTTTTAGACTCAGATCTAGCACCAGCATTGAGAAACTTACTGACTAACACTATTCACAATGTGATTGATTATGAGCAATACGGTGAAGATTACGGATATAACGAAGTTTATGAAGAGGTGGATAAGGTAGTCGATTTAGAAGACGAGGAAATTAAGTTGGTCATCGAACGACCTCAAGTTTTCTAAAAGTTGAAATAGCAGTTGATTTCCGGTTTGGAATCGACTATAATACATCTTGTTAATTAGTTAAACAATCTGAGTTAAATTCATTAAACATAAGGAGCATTTAAATGAAGAAAACTGTAGCAACATTATTAGTAGCCGGTATTTTATCCGGTTCCGCGATCGCGGCAACTCCGACAACCGCAAAAACTTTACCTACGGTGCCATACGTAGTAGATGGTTATACCCCAGATACTCGCACCGCGGAAGCAAAAGAGTCTTACGCGAACCGCGTAGTGAAATCGGATGTAGAAGGCAACAACCACTCAGTATTTGGTCAAGACAACACAGTTGACGCTATTCACGGCAGTTCAAGTGTTTATGGTAACCAAAACGTAGTGGGTGCAGACGCGAAAGACGGTAACATTTTCGGTGACGGTAGTTCAATCACTGGTTATCAATCTCAAGCAGTTGGCGATAATAACCACTTAAAAGGTGAACAAAACACTGGTATCGGTATGAATAACGTGGTAAATGGTGACCATACCCACGCTATTGGTGGTGGTAACAACATTACAGGTAGCCGTGCAACCGCAGTTGGGCACTACAACTTAATCACCTCGGATGAAGCAACCACCGTAGGTTACGACAACAAAGCACATGTTCGTGGTGTAGCGATAGGTTTTACTAACAATGCAACTAATCACGGGGTGGCGATTGGTGTTGAAACTAAAGCAATCGGTGAATCTTCAACAGCGATTGGTGTTCACGCAAATTCTACCGGTCTAAGCACTATCGCAATCGGTTCTAATTCAGTAGCTAACAACAAAGCAAGTACTGCTATTGGTCAAGGTGCAACCGCAACGGCAAGTTATGGTGTAGCATTAGGTAAAGCAGCTCAAGCAAATCACGGTTCAGCAGTAGCTTTAGGTACTGCAGCAGTAACAGAATCTGCAGTAGCGGTGAATGAAGCAACAGTAGGTAAAATCACTTATGGTGGATTTGCTGGTACTGATGCGACTGCAGTAGTTTCTGTTGGTGCAAAAGGCGACCATACTCGTCAAATTATCAACGTTGGTGCTGGTGAAATCTCTGCTACTTCAACAGATGCTATCAATGGTTCTCAATTGTATGCAACTAACGATGTGATCAACAACGTTGCTGGCTCAGTGACTACGGTATTAGGTGGTAATGCTCAAGTTGATAACAAAGGCAATATCACTATGACTGATGTTGGCGGTACCGGCGAATCCACGGTACATAACGCGATCAAATCTCACACTGATAAAATTGATGCGAACGCAAAAAACGTAGCGGCCAATTCAAAAGCAATCATTGAGAATACCAAGTATATTCAAGCAGTTGAACAGAAATTGCCGGAAGTCCAATCTGGTGAAAATACTGTGGTTACCTCAACTACAGATGCTAATGGTAAAGTAACCTACACAGTAAGTTCAAAAGACTTCCAGCCAGCTATTGACAAAGTGGAAGCGAAAGCCGACGCTAACACTAACTACATCAAAGCGGTTGAACAAAAATTACCAGAAGTCCAAGCTGGTGATAACACCACGGTGGATGTAACGGTAGATGCAAACGGTAAAGCGGTTTATACTGTAAGCTCAAAAGACTTCCAACCTGCGATTGACGCTAACACCGCGAAGATCGCGGAGAACACCAAAGCCATCGAAACTAACGCTGAAGGCGTTAAAGCGAACACGGCTAAAATCCAAGAAGTGGAAAAAGAAGCTAAACGTCACACTGTAGTGAAAGCTGGTCAAAATGTTCAAGTAACTAAAGAGTTTGGTGAAAACGGTGAAGCAGTTTACACCGTAGGCGTAGAAACTAACCATTTAGCTACCAAAGCGGAGTTAGGAACTGTTAAGGTTGGCGTTATGGGTAATTACGCCAGAATTGAAAATAACCGCAAGGCGATCGAAGCCAACTCTAAAGCTATCCGCAAATTAGATCGTGATGTTCGCAAAAACCGCAAACGCGCAGACGCTGGTATCGCTTCGGTGGCCGCGATGGCAAACATCCCACAAGTATACCTTCCAGGTAAATCTGGTGTTGGGGTTGGTGTTGGTCATAAACACGGTCAATCTGCTTTAGCAATTGGTTACTCCCGTACAAGCGATAACGCCCATCACATCATCAAATTATCTGCTGGTGTGGACAGCCAAAAAGATGTTACTGTAGGTGCTGGTTACATGTACCAATGGTAATGCAATAAAAGATCTCCGCGATTGCGGAGATTTTTTGTTTTCATAATATGAAAGTTTCGGTCACCGAAACTCAACTACCGAAAAAATTTTTAATTAGAGGTTGATTTCTTATTTTAAATGTATTATAATACTCAACATAAGATAAAGACAACACCACAACACAGGAGATTAAAATGGACATCATTGCAAAAGAAACCGTAACATATTCCGCGACCGCGGATGATTTCGATAGCATCGAAACTTCACTTAACTCGCTTTTATCAGCAGCAGAGAGTAGCTGCTATAGCAGAGACTTTGATGTAAAACTCAAATATCTCAATCATACTATTACTCACAATCCGTACGATAACCGTTTTCTTGTGATTTTAGTAGTGGAAGAGACTACTTACCGCGAACACGGTTATTGGGATGAATAGGATTACAGGAGATTAAAATGAAACCTTTCGATTTACAAGCTGCGTTGAACGGCGAAATAGTTCAATTGCGAGATGGTGATCATGCGCGTATTGTTTACAAACATGACGACGCTAGAGATATCTACGGCCACGACCTCGAACATAAACTTGTTGGTTTTGTTATGGATAAAAACGGCAAAATCCTCCGCGAAGCGGAATCTTGGTCGCTTGAAGGTAAAGTAGGTACGTCAACTAAAGATGACTCTTGGGATATTGTTGGAATGTATGATAAACCTACCAGATTAGAGATTCTTACAGAAGCCTGGAAGCGAGGATTACGAGTTCGCAGTATTGAAACTGGAGCTATTTACGATGTTATCGCGGAAACGAAAGATGGGGATTTTGTCTTAGAGAGTGTTGAGCGACGTTGGCTATCTCGCCTAGAATTTGCTACTTTTGAGCTAGTTGAGTGATCAGTATATGTAGGAGAACTCAAAATGATTAACATTGATAAAATGCCTCAACATCAACGCAGTGATTTCCTAGAGTATGTAGTGGAGCACTTTAAGCATAATACATTCTTCAAATCGGAAATGGATGGTCATAGATTCTTAGAATCCAATAAAATCAAATTGATTTGGCATTCTGGGAATGGTTGCGAATATACCATTACCTCAAAATCAACCGGCTTAACTTTCTCATTGCATCGGGTACCTTTTATCACAGATCCTTCGGAGAAGGAATTTGCGGATGGTATCTCCGCACTTTACAATAGGGGTTCAGATTGGACTGCTATGAAATATAATCAATTCAACAAAGAATTCTTTGGCTGGAAAGATTAACAACATTTAGTATTAGCAACATAGGAGATTAGAATATGCATTACGATGAATTTGAATATAATTGGCGAAGCGTAGAGCGTCCGTGGGACGAAGAACCAAAAGCGGTTACTTCCAATTACGCTTTAAGCGAAAAACGCTATCAATTCGATAAGATCGATCATGTAACTCAAGGAGCTTACAAATTCAGCGATCAAAATGGGAAGTTCTGGGTGCCGAAGTATGCGGTTGCGGGAATGATTCACCCAACTGAAGATCATCTAGGTTACGTTATCATCGATCCGTATGTGGAATTTAGCGCTTGTTATTGGAATGATCGAGAAAGACAATCTACCAATGATCGCGTTCCGGAGATTGGTAAGGGTTACCGCAAGTACGAAATTACGCCTCCGGGGAACATTCAACCAGTAACAAAAGTAAAAGTGTTAAGTTTACATTCGCACAACGAAGAACTTTTCGCAGTATGCGAAGATGGCAAAGTTCGTGGTTTCGATTTTGATAACAACGAATGGTATGATTTGCCAGCAGTAACAAAGTAAAGTTTGAATAAAATTGGATAGTTTTTTATAATAATATTCTATTCAATTTTTAGTGTTTAGGAGTAATAATTTTCAATGAACGAGATTAAAGTTAAAAACGTACCAGTTTTTAAAAATCGACCGTTACCAGTAGTGGAGATTTTCGGTAACACGATTCAAGGAGAAGGTCCAAGATTAAGACCAGCTATTTTTGTTCGCACGGGTATGTGTAATTTAAAATGTGAAGGTTTCGGGTGTACCCGAGTAGCTCCGAATGGAGAAACTATTGTAGGTTGCGACACCATTCATGCAGTGAGTTCAAAGTTCAAAGATACTTGGACTGAGTATACAAAAGCTTCAGATTTGATTGATCAAATCAACAAAATTGCAGATTCGATGATGGAAGAATCTCGCAAATTGGGTGTTGAAAGTAAGCCTGATATTGTGTTGACTGGCGGAGAGCCTACTATGCATTGGGATAACCAGGTACTACAAGAAACTTTGAAATATTTCTGGTCTCGAAATTTTCACATTACCGTCGAAACTAACGCTTCGCGTAATATCGAATTTACAGAAGATTATCAGCGAGCGCTGCAATTTTCTATGTCGGTGAAATTATCGGTTTCCGGGGAACCAGAACGTAAACGCTTAAATTTTGATGCTATCAACAACATCATCAAAAATTCAAATGGAAGCTATTTCAAATTTGTGGTAAACCCGGAGACCTGGGAATCTACTAAAGATGAAATCTTAAATATATTAAATTCAACAGAATCCGCTAATACGCAAGTTTACTTGATGCCTTTAGGGGAGACCATTGAAAAGCAATTGAAGAATACACGTTTCGTGTTTGATGTATGTGCCAAATACGGTTTCAGCTTTACCCCAAGAGCGCATATCTTAGCTTATGATGATTTAGATGGGGTGTAGGACTCCATCCATTACGAAAGGATTAACAAATGAAATTTACACATATCGTGGTCAAAGAAGGTAACGGTAAACCGTCTAATAAACAAATCGAAGATGCCGCAATGGTTAAGAATGCTGGGCAAGTTTTCGCTATCGTCGCCACATTCAAAGATGACGCTAAAGCGTCGGTTTTGATTGACGAGAAAGTGGCTAAAGACATCGAAGAGCACGCGGAAAGCCATCACTTCGAAATTCACAAATTGGAAGAGCCAGAAAATGGTGAACCAGTTAAACCGGGTGATGCCATCAACGAAGAATTCCAAGAGTATGGCGAGTATCGCTTAACCCAAACTGCTATCGATCTTTTAGAATCTTTCGCGGCAAGCGAACATTCTAGCGTTCGATTAATGGGTGAAGTTTTAAAAGCTGAAATGCAAACTACTATTTAATCGGGAGTAACTAATGTCTATTAAAGTAATTAGTGAGCGTAACCTAGACAACAAAACCATTCGCAAGAATGCTTCTGGTACCGCGATTGAAGTAGCTGTAGCGGAAAGCGAAGACAACGCTCTAAAACTTACCGAGAACGGTTTAAAAGTGGAAAAACCACAAACTGTTCAATTACAGTCTTTGGGCGGCGAAAAAATCGGGGACGTTATTATCAATTAGGGGATCGTATAATGATTAAAGCAATTCAAATTATTGAAGATTTCTCCAATAAGAGAGATGTTCATTATGGTGACCTAGAAGGTTCTATTTGGCTAATCGAAGATAACCAAGCGCGTTGTTTAGTGGCAAAAGATGTCCTGGAAGATACTGTAATTCCCGCGAATCATTTAGATGGCTATGAATATCGCGAAGTAGAAATCCTTAACGAGCCCAAAGTTAAAGTGGAAGGCGGTCAGCATCTTAACGTAAATGTTCTTAACCGCGAAACGTTGGAAGATGCAATCCAAAATCCGGACAAGTACCCTCAGTTAACCATTCGAGTTTCTGGTTACGCGGTTCGTTTTAACTCGTTGACTCCGGAACAACAACGAGATGTGATTACTCGTACTTTTACGGAAAGTTTATAAGTTTATAGAGGTACTATAATGAGTAAATTATCGAAGCTCAACGATCAACTCGAGAAAATAATTAACGAGATTATAACTCGAGCAAATCAAAAATAGCAAAATCTCCGCAATTGCGGAGATTTTTTATTGGTAAAATCTATTACAACAATAGGTAAAAACTTCGTTTTAGGTATTGTGTTATGTTTAAGTTTCTATTATAATACATCCCATAAGATAAAGAGTTAAACAAACCTCGGGAGATCATAAAATGGAAAAATTCGAATTATATTCAACTTGCGCTACAGTAACTTGGTGTGGAAGATTAGTGGCTTTAAATCGCTTAACTCGTTTGTATGTTGAAATGAACTGTGAATTTGCGAAAATCGGTATTCGTGAACTGGGGGAAAGCTACACCACTTTGGCTATGATCGATATTAACAAAGATTTCGAATCTATTTCTGTAAAATCAGCAAAACCAATTTTAGACTTTGTTCAACAACATAACGACGTGTTGGTAGATGGTTACGATTTAGATGGCTTAGCCAACACTTTAGAAGAGTTATTGCGAGTTGCTGGTTTAGTGGATGCGGTATAGGATTGATAAGATATGAAATTGAGAGACCTTTTCAATTTAGAGACTGGTGATAAAGTTCGTCTTAAAGGAACTGATATGATTTTCGAAATCGTGGAATTTGATGAAGAAGATCATAAGTGTCCAATTCTTATCACATTGATATCAGGATATTCAACTGCGATTCCTACTATTCATAATTTCATGGGAAATGATCCTATGCTAGTAATCCCAAATTCCGCAGTATGGGTCTACAAAAATAAGAAATGTTTATGTAACTATACTACATTTAAAGAATCAGGATTTGGTAAGTTTAAAGATTATAACTTTCTAACGGTAAGAAACTTAGAAATTTTATAAGCGGAGATATTAAAGATGGAAATGGTTTTACTAAAGGATGGTCGTAGAGGTCTTTTAAGCACCGAGCTTATGACTATCAGAACATTGGAATTGTGGGAAGGCGATCTTCCAGGAATCACCTATCACCTTACAGGGCAAGATCTTAAAGATCAAGTTATTCGAACTGTTGGCGGATTGGTGAAATGGGTATATTCTAAACCACAAAAGTAAGAGTTGATTTCTTAATTTAGATGTATTATAATACAACACATAAGTTAAGAGGGAGATATCAAAATGACAGAATTGAATAAAATTAACAACTTAGTTTTGGAAACCGCGTTCCGCCAAAGACAACCAGTTCGCCATAATGTACTGGTTAGCTATCTTCCGGATTTTCATATTGTTTCAAAAATTGATGAAGGTATTTTCCGAATGGTCTGCGACGGTCGCGAAATGATCTATCCTCGCGATTTCAATCCGAAAATTAGCTGGTATTTAGTAAAGGAGTAAAGGGGTAAAAGGGGAATTAAAATGGGAGAAGAGGCGCGTTATGTCCTTTTTGTAGGGCAAGAAGATTATTATCTTACCGGAAACATTTTCGTAGTCTCCGGTGCGGATGAAGCGGTTAAGAAACTCAAGACATTGATGTTTGTTGAGTCATTCAATGAAAATTTCTTCATGCAAAATCATAAAACTGGTGTTTGGAAACTTGATGGAGACTATATCGTTGCTGAGATGATGACTCCAGCGGAGTATCAATCTAAAATCCGCGGCGAATACGAAGCAAGAGAGCGTAAAATGTTAAGTTTAGTTCGTGAATATGACGAAGCGAAAACTGCAGATTCGGAGGTGAATAAATGATCTTAACTATTTTTCAAATTTTAAATCAACAAATCAAAAGTTTCGGTCACCAAAACTCCGCAAAATTCGAAATTTGTCAAACTACCGTAAACGGTTTTGATGACATTTTTCGAATCTGCGATCAATTAGGGGTTGAATTAACGGATGATCATGTGGTAGAATTACACTTAGATGGGCGTTTGGATTATGAAGATTTTGAAGTGACGGGACGTCTTTTCAAATTGGAACTTATGTTGGAAACCAAAGAAGAGTTCCGCCAACGTTTAGAAGATGAATTAAAACTTAAGTATTTGCAGGCTACGGGAGAGTCTTATGAGTAACGTTTATTTAGATCCATTAGACCTTGAAGAGGGTAACGTAGTTCGTTGGGTTCACCCAAAAACTGAGAAAGTTTACCGCTTTGAGGTAATCCGAACTGATTTTAAAAGTGACAATCAACCATTAATGTTAGAGCTGATTAGCGATATCAAATCTGGTGAAGAAGTAGTTAGCGTTACTCCGTTCACTGATTTCCACTATCGTGGTTGTATGTGCTGGCCTTTCTCCAACCTAATCACCCTTAAAGGGGAATACGGGGAGTTACCAGATGTTGCTTTTATTACATTGGATAAATTATTACCAGATTCGGATGATGCGGAAGATGCTGAGAATATCGAAGACGCTAAAGCGGCGGAAGAGCCGGTCGAGCCAGTAGCTCCAATCGCAGATCTTAAAGTACCTTCTATAACTGAGCTGCAGGAAATCATTTACACTTCCAAATCTGATTTCGGAGTAATGGTGACTAAAGCTTTAGCTAAAGCTATCAAACAAGGTAAAACTTATGCGGAGCTTCCTCCAGTACTTATCGAAATGCATAAGGAAGAATTAGAAGAATTAGGTTATGAGGTGCGCTTTAGCGCTATCTATTGGGATTTCTTAGATTAACAAAGTAGGAGAGGATTATGCCAGATTTAAAACCGGAAGATGTAAAGTTAAATGATATTGTTTATTATACAGATCCAATTACTTTACAAGAGTTAAAATTTTTAGTTCTTAATAAGGAGAAACTTGAAGATTCTAATGGGTTTACTTGCCAATTGCAGTTATTAGATGAACCTAAACAAAGTGTTAAAACTATTAACAGCACTGGGTTGAATACCTTCTTCGCAAGAATGCAAATTCACCGAGTAGCGGATAATGCGTACACATTCCGTGATGAATTTGATGAATGGCCTTCCTCGGATGTAATTCTTCTAAGTAAATGCCGTGCTTCCCCGAGCACTAGTACAGAAGATTTAGAAGCTTTAGACGGTTATATCTACAACCGCGGTATTAATCCGGCGGCGCTTGCTGCCGCAGACGAGGTGATTAAAGAGTATGATAAGCCGTTTTTGCATGCAGACAAAATTCGCGAGTTAGCGGAAAATGCACTAAACGTCAAAGAACGCGTCAGTAAGAGAATCGTAGAAGCCGCTAGAAGCGGAGAATTCGAAACTTACTTAACTGATGAAGAGTTTAAAATCTGTTTGGATGATTTAGTTGAACAAGGTTACGAAGTTTTTAGTGATCGAGTAAGTTGGGACCCGGAGGTTTAAAATGCAAAAGATTGTAAATGTTCACGAATTAGATGACGGCACATTAGTATGTTGGGTACATCCGGTAACCGGAAAGGTGTACAACTTTAAAATAGAATATGTTGATTTCAATGATGATGAACAACCGGCTAAATTAGAGCTGATTGATAATATTTCAGAAGCGGAGTATATTGCAGTTACTCCGCATATTGGATTTGAACGAAAAGGATCTATTAGATGGCCTTATGCTTCCCGAGTTGCCCTTAGTGATTTGCATGATATCGCAGGGTCTGATGTTTATATGACTTTAGAAGATTTATTTTATCCAGAAACCGCAGAAAGCACCGGGGAAGCCGATGTTGCTGGGTTTACTTCTAAAAACAAAGTTCGATCAGTTAGCGACATCAAACCTGGAGATGTTCTACACGAACCGCGTCATAATGCTTATTTCAAGGTTCATGCGGTGCAATCTCAGCGCGCATTGTTAGAGATTTTAAACCAAACCGCGCAAATCCAAGCGTGCCCGCATGAAGCAATCGAAGAGTGGTTTACTGCTCCGGGTGATGTTTATTGGGTCTACCTCGATCATGAAAATGCTTGTGATTACTTTCAAACTGACCGAGGTATTAATGTTTGGAGTACTTACTTGGATGAAATGTTCAAAGTCGATCCAGCTGAGTTGCCATCACCAGCAGTTCCAAAAATTGAAAGTGCGGTTCTTACTGATCGTGAGTTAAAAGTTACTCTTGATTCTGGCGAAGAAATTGCGGTTAAAATTCCAAAATTGATGTTACCGAAACCGGAAGAACTTCGAAAAATCCGCGAACGCGGAGTAAACGAACTCTTGGATACTGTAATTGTCGATATTGTTGAGCAAAACTCAAAAGGTTCAAATTGCTTAACTTGCGGTGATTTAAGTTATGCGGAGTTATTAACCATTAAATCAAGATTAGAAGAATCCGGGTACCAGGTAGACTTGGAATCTGGCAAAATTAGTTGGTAAGTGGGCAAAACGAAAAGTATGAATATTGAAGAAATCCAAGAATTGAAACGTGGTGATTTAGTACGCGACCGCGTAACTGGCGCTATTTTCGAAGTATGCCAAGTGGATTGCTATCCGGACGAGCTCGAGCAAGAGGATTATGTAAGTATTCCGTTAAGAATAAAACTTACCTATTTGCCGGAAGGAATCAAACACATTAAAACTGGTAGTGACGATAGTGAAGTTTTTGAAAACATCGGAGATCACGATTATGTGTATTATGATAGAGAATCTTATCGCAATGCGGAAGTGGTATATGTAGATGAAAGAATTCTAACTTGCGAAGATTTGGAACCGACTACGTTCGAAAAGATCGTTAAACCGGAAAATGTAGTAAGTTTTAAAGACGAATCGCTAATCGAATTCTCGGATGACGTTAAGGAAGCCGCTTTGGCGGAGAACGATGAAATTGGTGAAAGTTTGATTTTTCCAGTAGAAGAGGCTCAAGCGAACAGAGAAAAATTCTTTACTTTGAAACGCGAGCTAGTTCAGATTAGCCAGCTCATCAAAGAGGCTAGTGTGCGAGGCAAATCCTGTGTTAGAATTCCGGCGGATTTAGATCGATTGGAAATCACTACACAATTTTCGAGAGCCGGTTACAAAATCTATGCGGGATGTATTGCTTGGTAACGCTATAGTTTGGTAGCACTGCGTTTGATAACCTAAAAATCTCCGCCCTTTACACCGTAGGTGATGATCGGCGGAGATTTTTTATTGGTGAAAAGTTATTAGCTATTGCAGTAATAGATAAAAACTTTGAATTTGGTATTGTGTTTTAATTGGTTTTCTATTATAATACATCCCATAAGATAATTAAGCAGGAGATTAAAATGATCTACTTCGATAACAAAATTCATCAAAAATTACAAATCGGCAATAAGTTACAAGATCGTTTTGGTAACGAATTTGTAGTTTCTGCCATTGATTGTGAAACTGACGGAAGACCGGTTTTATGGTTACTTGAAATGACCAAGTTTGTTAAACGTGTTAGAACACCAATCGGTAGCTTTACATTCCGTGAAGTGCAGGATGCTTTCTGGTTTCCAAATCAAGCGGTAGAATCTTACGCGAAGCGTACTTCAACTGATAAAGATCAAGTCTTTATTATCGATATGGGTATTATTTTATAAGAGTAAAGGAGCAAAGGGAGATAACGAAATGAATTTACGTGAATTATATCGCTTAGAGCGCGGCACTGAACTTCGTTTAAAAGGAACAGATGTTATTTTTGAGTTGCTGGATATCGATCATAGTGATAAAGATCGCCCAGCTTATATCAAAGTCATCGAAGCAGATGCGCCAGTTCTTTTAAGAGCTGATGGCCACGGGGATGACATCGTTCTAGAAGTTCATAAAAGAATGAATAACTCCGGTTGGATTTTTTAACAACAAAGCTCAAATGCGAGATGATGCTCTGATGACTAGAAGCGAGTTTGAAGCTTTCGTCAAGGATTTCGACTATGTCGTTACTTTACGCGACCTTGAGGTCAATGACCGGCCAATCAGTTTGTTGGATTCACTTTGGCTACCAATCCCGGAAACTTTAGAACCTTTACCCGTAGCAAAAGCTCGTGAAAAATTGGCGGAGTTTGCGGATAATAAACTAATTATCAAAGCGATCAACGATTCCATCGAAAGCGCGGCGATGGGAGGACGTTGCTTTATCCGTTTAGAGCCTATCGCGGATGAAGTTCCGGAAAGCATCAAAGAGCAATATCGTCAAGCGGGTTATACCGTGGATTCTGAAACTATCCGTTGGTAATAGAATTAGAGGAGCATAAAATGAAATTAGTGGATATAGCGTTTGGTCAAAAATTAACAGATAAAGATGGTAATATATTCGAAGTGGTGGATATCGATCGTATGGACGATGATTTGCCAGTTTGTTTGGAGTTAGTTAAACACGTCAAAGACTTTGGGTTACCCAAAAATGATTATGAGGTCTTCGAAGTAGAAGACGACCATGTAGGTTCTGAGTTTTGGATTGAGTTAAAATTAACTAAACAAGACAGAGAAGGTTTTACAGTTCCTTGTGTAGATTTACACTCTTTAAAAATTTTTGAAGATGTTGAAGTTCCAAACGAACTGGATGAACCAGATGAACAGAATGCACCGGAAGCGCAGGAAGCGAAAACCTCGGAAGTTTCAAAACCCGCAATTGCGGTTCAATCGGATAATCGTAGCCACTTACAAACCAAAGCAGTTGAAGAAGCGGAAGAATTATACGATATTGTTCACGATATGTTTGTGTTACCAAGACCGGAAGAGATGCGCCTATTAGTAAAGCAACATCAACTCGATGATGTCTTTCAAGTCATTCGAGATGCCGCGAGACGCGGAGAACAAGAAGTAAATTTGCCGCAGGGTGATATTGATGGGATTGGTGGAGTTTTAATCGCAGCGGGTTATCAAGTTTACTTTACTGGTCATCCGCAACGCTGTTATGTTAGATGGTAGCGCGAAGCGCATGATGGTAAGGAGATTTAAAATGGTAGATGCTTTAAACATTCAATTTTCCGGTATACCGGATACTAATGAAATTCACGAGAAGCTCCAAGATGCGAAACTTCGTTATATTCAACAGAGAATCCAGGATGCGGTTAATCGCGGAGATTCTTATTGCTGGGTGAGTGATAAGTTCATGGATGAAGAAATGCGCCAGATCCTAGAAGAGAAGGGATATGTTATGACATACAATTTTAGCGATTATCAAATTTCTTGGTAACTGAGAGTAAGGTGTGAGGTGTGTTATGGAATTTTATGATGTAAGACCCGGGATGATTTTAGGGGATGCAAGAGGAAACGAATTTGTCGTAGAAATCATTGAGCATCGAAGAGGTTTAGATCCAAATATTTGGGTAGATTGGGTAGTTCGCAATACCCATATTACTACTTGTAGAGGTGTTGAATACTACAATTACTCACAAAATCACGATTTGATGCTTATCGACAATGATGAAGTCACTGAAGATCTCGACATCGGCGGAGATTTCAGCATCATCAAATTGAGTACTTTGAAATTTGTCGGTTGGGTCGCTGAGCCAGTTAGCAAATAGAATAAAAACCTCATTAAGCCTCTTGGTCGAAAGATTAAGAGGTTTTGTTTATTGCATTAATAAGCAAAAACTTTGAATTTGGTATTGTATTTTAATTAAGATTCTATTATAATACATCACATAAGATAATTAAGCAGCAATCACAGGAGATTAAAATTATGATGATTCAAGAAATTAAACAAGGTATGAAAGTTCGTAATGCTGGCGGTGATGTTTTTGAAATTATGGGTACTAAAGGCGATCTTGTTCTCGTTAAAATGTTAGAGAACCACAGCAATGGATGGAAAGTGAACTATACTCATCAAACTTTCATTCCTGGTAAAGTCCTCGAAATTGATCAAACCGCCGAGCTCGTAACCACTGAGGGTTATTATGAAGTAGCGTTGGAATATCTGGAGCCAGTTGAAGAAGCGGAAGAGCTCGAAATTCCAATGTTCAATCAAGGGGATTATGTAAAGGACAAATTCGGTAATATTTTCAAAATTGTAGCTGTAGTAGCACCTCAACATTTTGAGCAAGATTCTGACGAATATGATAAAATGGGTTATCGTTTAGCGCTAATCGATAAAGACCCAAACTCACCATTACGCGAAGTTGGTGAAAGTAGTGGTGCATTTTGCCGACAAGGCGATACGCTTTGGATTTTCAACACTAAAGAAGACATCAAAGCAAAAGGTTATGATGTAACTCCGGCTCATATCACCGCTACCGAATTAGTGATTTTCGAAGAGGCGGAAGATGCGAAAGAATCTGAAATTCCAATGTTCAAACTGGGTGACTATGTAAAAGATAAATTTGGAAATGTATTTGAAGTTGTGGAAACCAAAGAACCTTCCGCATTTATCCGAGGTTGCGATTATCAACCGTTTGGTTACCGCTTGAAGCTTGTAAGCAAAGCTATCGGTCACCCAAACCCAAAAATTTATGATAATTTGGAGTTTATCAAACTGGGCGATACTTACTGGATCTACAACACTGTGGAAGATATCCGTCCGGATGAATATAGCGGTACGCTAGAGCATCATATTTTCGCGGCGGACTTAGTAATTTTCGAAGAAGTAGAAACCGCAGAAACAACGGAAGAAATCGAAGAATCTGATGTTCCGATTTTCTTCGAAGGTGACCTAGTTAAGGATGCTTTTGGTAATACTTTTGAAGTAGTCGAATCCAAACCTAGACAACGATTAGATCCAGATCGCTTCGATTACTGCAATATGGGTTATCGTTTGAAATTAGTTACTAAAAACCCAACCTCTCCAATTCGAGAAGTGCATGATAATGTTAAATTCTTAGAAGAAGGTAACAAATATTGGGTTTATAACCGCGAAGAAGATGCGCGAAATGTAAAAGAATTCAATCATACTATCACGGCTTCGGAATTGGTTTTATCAAAATCGGTTTTTCAAGTGGAACTTCGGAAAACTTTAGAATCTGCAACACCCGCTAAAGCGGAAAGCGCGAAACACCGCCCTAGCATCCAGGAGCTTCGCAAACTTTCTGAGGAATACAATCCAGAAAACTTATTAGATGAAGCATATCAAATTTTGGAGGAGCAGGCGCGTTTAGGTGAGCGTCGTGCCAATCTAACCGGGAAATTTAAAAACTGCATCCAACATTTTAAACGCGAAGGGTTTAACGTGTTAGAGCACGGTATGTTAATTGAGATTAGTTGGTAGCGCGAAGCGCATGCCGGTAACAGTTAAAGGAGATAAAGATGATTTTCTTTGAATTAAGAATTGGGCTTCTATTAATTTCTCAACACGGAGATGTTTTTGAAATTTGCGCAATATGTAACCGCGATCAAACTGCGCTAGTTAAGCTGATTGAGCACGAACCGTATTCTTCATACACTCCAGTGGATATCGCGGGGCAAGAAATTACCGATAGTCATTCGGGTTGGATAAACGGCACCCGATATAACTTCTACGCAGATAACCGATATGAAGTATGTTTCGAAGATCTTAAATTTTGGCGCATGGACGTGCCAAAATTCGAAGAAGGGGATTTGGTAACGGATAGAGTTGGTAACGTTTATAAAAATAGCCCATAAAGGTGAAATTGACGGGTTAGCAACTTATCAGATAGAGTTAGTAAAACACTATGATATGCGTTACGGGAGAACCGCAAACCGAGGCGCGGAATTTGAAGAAGGAGGCTTAAGCCTTCGCATCTATAATTCGCAAAACGATGCGGTGTTAAATGATGATTACATCGGAATTTATCAGTTGTTTGCTACGGAGCTCAAGCCGTTTAATAAAACGTTAGCCTCGCTAACTGAAGAACCTAAAGAACCTCTTAAGATGCTCGCGGAGCGCGAAACCACTAACCAATTTATCAACACTGAGATTAAAAAGCGTAAAATTACCAGACCTAACATTACCCAAGTTCGCGAAATTACCGCTAAAGTGAAGAACGCGGATTTGGACAAAGTTTTAGATGAAATCTATCCTAAAATTTTAGAGGCTGCGGAACGTGGGGAGCATACCGTATCTTTCGATATGCTAGACCCCGAAATGAGCGAGCTCGCGATGTTTTCACCGAAATACAAAATATTCGAATACTTCAGCGACGAAGGCTATAAAGTTTTAGAGAGCGGTGGTAAATTTGAAATTAAGTGGTAGTTGGTGTAGTTGGTGGTAATTGGAGACTAATATGCAAAAATTATATGAAGGGGATATCATCCGAGATAAATTCGGTAATGAATATGAAATTAGTCGAATCTGTGGCCTCAACGTTCAAGTTAAAATGACCAAATTCGCGCAGGAAACTATGGCGATGACTCAACCCTACGGAAGATTTTGGTTTACCAGACCTGGGAATAGTTGGTGGTGTCTTATGGCTAAATTCGATACGCAACCAGATCTAGTACTGGGTATTGATCCTGGTGAATTTCTGTTAAGATTGGATGAAGTTGAAGTTGTGGGCCATGCAGAAAGCGTAGAGGTATAATATGAACATTATTTTCTTGGATGTGGATGGTGTTTTAAATGGGGCTAAGGATTTCGGTTACGAAAGATCTCCGGATACGATAGACTGCTATGTTAATACCATTAACTCCAAACGTCAGCATTTTGGCCGCGTTAACAACCATCAACTTGATAAACTTCGTGAAATAGTAAAATTAGCTGATGCTAAAGTTTACTTAATTTCGAGTTGGTCGGTAGCTTTCAAAATTGAAGAAATTATTAATGCGCAAGAAGCGTTCAACGAGTTCTTCGGTTTCGAAGTTATAGCAGCCCAATGCGGAATGCAATCCGCTAACGGAAGAGCTCGATTTGCGATCGATTTACTCAACACTACAGATTACAGCGCCGCGGTATATTTGGATGATATGCAAGATTTCGACCCGGAAATTTTGCAAGAACTACAATCTAAATGCTTCGTTCCAGTTATCAAAGGTTCTGTAGGATTGCGGGATTTTGATTTAGAAGCTATTAAAGAGTACTTTGGAATTGCGGACATCAATTAAACCGATTGAACATATAAAAGTGTTATATTATAATACTTATTCAAACTTTTAATTTAAAGGAGCAAATATATGCCAGCAAAATCAGAACAAAATTCGTTAATCGTAGACTTCAACAACCTAGGTTCCGAAAACAATCAAATTTTCTTCGGAGAATATTCTGGTTTCCAACGTTATGATGATCCGGCGTTTCCTTCTGCGGTAAAATTGGAAGAAAGTATGCGTAACGCATTCTGGAATCCTAATGAAATTTCCATGAAGGATGATGCGGTGAAATTCCATCTTATGCCTACGCAAGTGCAGGATGCGATGTGCAGTATTTGGTTCTATCAAACCTTGATGGACTCTGCACAAAATCGCGGTTTGGAAGAAACTATCTCATTATTTGTGACCAATCCGGAATTCGAAGCTCTATTCAAAACTTGGGGCTATTTCGAAATGATTCATAGCTTAAGCTATTCGCATATTATTCGTGGAATCTTTATGGATAGCACTCCAGTATTTGAGCGCAACTTCCAAAATATGGACATCATCAATCGCGTAAAATCCGAAATCGAGCAGTACTCTGATATTGCCGCTTACGCGGAAGATTTGGCGGGTGCGGAATTCAGTGAAGAAAACGCGAAGAAAATCATTGAGCTAATTTTAACCATCTATGCTTTAGAAGGTATCAAATTCTATGCGAGTTTCCTGTATACCTACTTAATCCATGATCGTTACGCTTCTATTCCTGGAGCTACTCGAATTATTAAGCTTATAAATTTCGATGAAAATACTCATACTGCGGCATCAGTGGTACTATTACGCGAGTTACGCAAAGACCCTCGCTTTAGCGAAATCTTAGATAGCGAATGGTTCCAAGAAACTGCGCAAAAACATTTCCTTAAAGTTTACCAAGATGAATCTAACTTTGCTGAATATCTCCGTGAAGTGCTAGGAGAGTATACTCCAATCTCGGAAGAGAACACCAATAAATTCCTGAAATATTGGGTTGACTTACGTCTCCGCGATATCCGCGTAAGCGGAGTTTTCGGTGATTTTGAATCAACTCCAATTGTTGAGTGGTTTACCCAGTACCTGGATATGAACAAGGAAAACGCGGCCTTGCAAGAGAGTGATCTTTCAGTATACAATATCGGGACGATGGTCGACGATATGTAAATCTGATAATTAATTATGAAGGTAATGTTTAAATATTAAAGACATTACCTTTTATTTTACACATTACGTTACGAAGTAGGAGTTCTCGAATGCTTAGTAAACTCGTGAAGCTATCGTCTTTAGACGATCTTCAAAATGCAAAACATCGACATAATGGATTATGGGCGATTGGGTCGATTTTTAGAGCTGCCGAAGAGATCATGCATCTTTTCAAAACTAACTTTATGCTAGCTAACAACCCATCGAAATATGCATTTATCGAAGAGTTAAAATGTTTGGTTGACCTAAACGACAAATTCTTAGAATTGGAAGTAAGTGATATTACTCCAGCGAACGCTTTAGAGTTGTACGACTACGTCGATAATCTCAGAGCTAACATGATTAGAAGCTTAACAATTACCGTACAAGGGCCGAACGGTGAGGATTTGGTTGGGTTTGCTTCTTCTAAAAACACTACTATTGAGCTCTTACCAGCAATCGAAACTTTAACCAACGCGTACCACGAACTAGTTGAACAATCTCGACATAATCTTTTGGCGAGCATTAGCATCAATCCGTCTTTGGATCATTCGGAATTCGATCAACTTCGCAAATTATGCAGTAAACTGCAATGTATGCAAGATCACGAGATTAGAGCAAATTTAACTAACGACACATTCGAATTTTTGAGATTAGCTAAACAAATTGACCCAGCTATCAAAAATTCATTAGCTTTCCAAAACCAAGGACTTTAATAATGACTGAGACATCCGCCGAAAACACAGAATTAACAAATACCGAGAACATCGAAAAAATCGAAAACACAACTGAAGAAGTTCAACCAGCAGCCGCAGCAGCTACACCAACTTCTGAATCGGTGACCGAAACTCCTGCTGCAACAAATTCAGCAAACCCAGAAACTTCTGAAAATATCGAAGTTACTACTACCACAGAAACCGCAGAAACCGCAGAACCAAAACTATGTGGAACTGATCCTAAAATTATCTGCGACGTGGTTAAAGAGCTATTCCAAGAACCAAAACCTAAAGAAGTAAAATCTGAGGAACCTACTCGCTCATTAGAATTCCAAACCACCAAAGTAGTTTCCAGCAACGCCGTTCCGAAGGTTCCAGTACAGTATGTGGAAAATCCTTTGAAATTTGCTAAAGATCTGAAGAAACCAACTGCGTTGGATAAGATCAAAGACGTGGCAGAAAACCTAAAATTGATGGGTAAGGAAGCGGAGGGGGAATTTATCGTTAAAGCTTTCGATAACATTACGAATCCTACTTTAGAGCGTAAAGAATTTGAAATTAAGGATACCGAAGAATTATCAAAAGCTTTCTTTGGTCGCGAGAAAATTCAACCTAAAGAACCGGGGTCTCTAAACTCCGGAACATTCACTTTAAGTGAAGAATCTGCTGCTACCGGCAAATCTTTCAAAGATGAGAGCGCTGGTACCGTAACTGATAAAGTGATCGATTCTGCATACGGAACTATCGCTGCTCAAGTTAACTTCGATATGATCAGCGAATTACGCGAACGCGTATATCACGCAAAATTCGAATTGGATAAAGTTGTCGGGGTTAAAGGTGAGTTATTCGACTCTTTAGAGTGTTCATTGAAGAAAGCAGAAGAAATTTTGAATGTTGAGCGAAAAAACATCGTGATGCATAATCTTCAAGAGATTACCAAAACTTTAGAAGCGGTTAAAGCGGAAGAGTTAGCTCCGGAAGATCGCAAAGCTCTTTGGGATGCTATCCACAATCTCAAATGTGCTAACAACCTAGTCAACAAAGCTGGCTTTAAAGACAAAGCTGGTGATAATGAGAAGATTGTGCAAGAGCACGTAGCTAAAGCCCTTAAACTTTACCCTAAACTTAAAGAAAACGTTAGAATGCAAGCATTAAGCTCTCAAATCTTCGCTTTAAGCGAGTAAATGTAGAGTTATAATAAAACATTCATTAATAAAATCTCCGCAGTTGCGGAGATTTTTTTTTTAATTTTGAAACTTTCGAGTTTAGTTGAACAGGACTCACAAGTAGTGAAAAAAAATTTAGAGAGTATTGATTTCTAGTTTTGGATGTATTATAATACACCTTGTAAGATAACGAGAATAACCACTTAGGAGTAATAATATGATTATCGAAAATGGCATTTATGAAATTGATGGTGAAGCAGTAATGGTGCTTCTTTATGATACAGAAAGCAATATGATTGAAGTTTGCAAGCTTTCTAAATTCGAACCAAATTTCTACGGCGAAGGGGATCCGGAAATGGAGATTGATTATCAAGATTGCAAATTTGTCTCACCAGAAAAATTTAGCCTATCCAATCTCAAAGGTCACAAATATTTCTTACTGAACTACCTTTTAGAGCATAAAGCGTTCGCTAGAAATTATGATCTCTCAAAATACGTAAAATAGAGGTTGATTTCTTGATTTGATTGCATTATAATACAGCATAAGATAAAGAGATAACAGGAGTTAGGAGATTCTAATGAAACCAAAATTCAAACCAATGTTAGCGGCTTCCGCTACTAAAGAAGAAATCGAAAATTTTACTTTCCCTTTAATGGCTAGCCCGAAATTAGATGGGATCCGTGCTATCGTATTAGATGGTGTGGTAATGTCTAGAAGTTTAAAACCTATCCGCAATAAGAAAGTTCAAGAGCTCTTCGGGAAACCGGAATTTAACGGATTGGATGGGGAATTGATTTTAGGCTCTCCAACAGATCCGAATTGCTTTAATCATTCCACCGCGTTGATGGGTGAGGAGCTTAGAGAGGATGTTAAGGATCTAGAAATCACATTTTACGTCTTCGACGTGATTCCGGATGTTTTAGATGATGAAGCGGTTTTAAGACATGATCATTTACTCAATTTGAAAGATCAATTACCAAACAATATTCAAATCGTTCCTCAAGTAATCGTTCAAAATTTAGATCAGCTTTACATGCTCGAAGAGGTTCTATTAGAAGCTGGTTATGAAGGGGTAATGGTTAAAAGTTTGGACGGTAAGTATAAACAAGGTCGTTCAACTTTAAAACAGCGATTACTCACTAAAGTGAAACGTTTCCAGGATTCTGAAGCGGTAGTTATCGGTTGGGAAGAAAAGATGACAAACGTCGGTGAACGGGAAATTTCAGAATTGGGTTACTCAAAAACTTCCAGCAAGAAAGCAGATTTCATTCCAGCTGGAACTCTAGGAGCGTTAAGAGTTCGTGACTTAGAAACTGGTATTGAATTTAGCATTGGTTCTGGTTATGATGACGCGACTCGTGCAGAATTATGGAGTATGAAAGAATCATTAGAAGGTAAAATTGTAAAATACAAACACTTTAGTGTAGGAGTTAAAGAAGCTCCGAGATTTCCGACCTTCTTGGGTTTCCGCGATTTAGATGATATGTAATTTAGTAGGAGTTATTATGAACGTAAAAGATTTAGAGTATATTAAGGCAGGAGACCAGCTTTATCATAGAAGACTAGGAGCTATCTTCGAGGTAGTAGAAATCAATCTCGGTAATACATCAGCCCCATTGCATGTTAAGTTAGTCAACGGGCCGAAAGGTTTAGTATCCGGCGCTCTTAAAATCGACGACTTTGATAGTTTTGGCTCTCAATGGATTTTTGCCAGTATGGAAATAGCAAGAGATGTAGCTAATGCGGAAGCGCTCATAATAAACGAAGACAAGTTAGTTACTGTGGAAGATTTAGATTTGATGGGTGAAGTAAGTTCAGCGCCTGCTGAAGTTCTAACCGCTAGCAAAGCAGTAGAAATTTCAAAGAATATCCTAATCAATGAGGTTATGGAACGCATTCAACGCGAAATTGAAACCATTGGAGTTTGGGAAATCACGATCGAAGATCTCGATTTAGATCCGGTAGTAGCAGATCTTACCAAACTAGGTTATTCTATAACTTTTAGTATGCAGATGGATGCATTTAAAATTTCTTGGCTGCCAAAAATTTGATAGGAGTTATGAGGAGCAATGGGAGGTAAATTATGAATCTATTGAATATTAGTATTGGATTTTACGCCTTAGGCGTAGTATTAATGATTGTTATTGCTATTTTATTTGGTTTGATATTGATTACGGATAATGACAGACTAGCAACGGTATGTGAGAAGTTATTTGGTGTTGCCGTGATTACTTGGGCTATTGGAGTCCTTATAATGTTGATTGATATTATTTTCAATTTTTCTGAGTATCATTGGTAAGGATTATAAGGAGCTGGTATGAAATTTGAAGATTTGAATGATGTTGAAATCGGAGATATTTTAACATGTAAAGATTTGGATGTTACGTTTGAAGTAATTGAAATTGATATGTCAACTAGACTTACTCCAATTCGCGTTAAAATGATTTCAGGGTACTCAACTACTGAGTTAGTATCCGGGGTATTAACTTCAGATAGATTCGATGAATCTTATAAACAGTGGTTGTATGCGAGCCCTGAAAATGTGCGAGTATATGTACCGAGTTTGGAAGACGCGATTGACACAAGCAAACTAATCACACTAGAACGCTTAGAACCGTTAGTTTCTCGCGATTTTGTAGTACCGACTAATCTCGCAAGTTGTAAGGGATGCGAGAAAGACGAATTATTAGAAGACCTTGCGACCCTTACAGCAAGCCGTGCGGTGGAAATTACAAAAGGTCGACTTATCCGCGAAGTTTTAGAACGAGTTAAACAAGCCATTTACGGGGATTTAGGGGTCTTCGAAATTAAAGTTAAAGACTTGGATTTAGATCCGGTAACTTCCGATTTAGAATGGTTGGGTTATACGGTGAGATTTAGCATGCAAGATGATGAATTTACCATCTCTTGGGAACCCAAGTTATGAGTATTTTCATTATTTTAGTTTTATGTTTTGTTTATTTTTATTGTTCCGCGTTGGAAGCGGCAACTGACCCGGTGGAACCTATGGGAGGATTTGATGACAATTACTATGATAGTAATCATCGCCGCGATTATCGCTTGCGGCATTATAGCAGTCGTGTCTGGGATTTAAGTAAGTTCAAATAGGGAGTAACTTATGATTTATGTAGCAATTTTACTAATTTTAGCAGGCGTTCTTACCGTTAAATTTGCATTTTCCGATAAATCGGATAAGTATAACGGCGTGATGATTGGCGGTAAAAATGGGAAAGGTGGGGAGAGCTTGATAATGTGTATCGCTTTTGCCGGTTTTATTCTCTTTATTATCGGTGGAGCAATGTTGAACGGTTATCTTGGTGTCTATAATTGCCATTAAGTAAACGAAGGAGTGAGATATGTTTTTAGGTATGAGTGTTTTTGATTGGTTAGGTATGTTTCTATTAGTGATGGGCTTGTTTTGTGTGGCGTGCGCGGTCACGATCGCATTAGGCGGATTGCAATACGCAGGCAATTCCGCTTTAGCGGCGATGTGGATTTTCTTAACTGGCGTCTTTGTAATGTTAGCCTTGAAATGTTTTGGAGTTTATTAATATAATATATCAATTCACCAAACATAATTTTAATGGAAAGATTTACTGTAGCGAGTTGGGTTCTCTTGGGATTTGTAATAGAGTTTATGATTGCTTTAGGTTTCCTGTGGAAGAACCCCGTATCTAAATTTTGGAAGATTGTCACCGCTTTATTGGTGATGATCTTTTCGTATATTTTATTGAGAGGAGCACATGAGCAACATTGGTAAACGAGGTTTAGTACAAATAAAACCACTAAACTCGAGTTTTGTTCAACTAAACTTCAACGAATTGGAGCATTCACAATCTGCGCTGAGATTGCTAAAACAAACCTTACAGGTAGAGCGAGCAGGCTGGCAATATGATTATATGGTCAAAATCGGGCGTAAGAGTAAGTATGATGTGTTCTACCAAGAATTCGGAGATTACACTCTAGTGTTGGATTCCGGTTTATTGGAAATTCCGCCAGTTCGAGAAATTTTACAACTAGAAGACCAAGAGATTGAAGATGATCCGAAGATTGATGAGTACTTGGAAGATATTTTGGAATCTGATATCTTACCGTTTGTTCCATACCCATACCAAATCGAAGCTTGTAAGAAAGCGTTGAACAAAAAACGCAAGTTAAGTTTAATGTGCACTGGGTCTGGCAAATCTTTAACCATTTCGTTATGCTTAGAGTATTTCCGAAGAGAAGGTCTCAAAGGCGTTTTGGTAGTTCCTAATATCAATTTACTAACTCAGTTTGCAAGCGATATTAAGAGTTATAATTTAAATGAATTGCACTCTTCGATTATCACCTTCGGTGGAGGTTCTAAGAAGCTTAAACAACTCAAAGATTCCAACGAATCGTTGAAACCTGGAGATTTGGTGATAACTACTTGGCAAAGTTTAAGCAAGTTAGAACCGGAATTCTTCAAGTCTATCGACTTTATCATCTGCGATGAAGTGCACAAATTCAGCTCTAGCTGCACTTCGCAGTTAGTACAAGATTCTGGTTTTGCGAAATACAAATTAGGTTTTACTGGAACTTTACCGGATTCAAAATCTCAAAAATTGACGTTGATTGGGTTATTCGGGGTACCCGAAAACATCATTTCTTCGAGCCAGTTGATCGAAGAGGGTAGAGGGACTCCAATTCATATTACTGGAGTAAAACTCAAGCATACCGCGGAAACTGCACAAGAATTTAGTAGATATGGTGAGTATCTGGATAAGCTCAAAGTGATGCTAAATGCGGAAGGAAGAAACCAAATCATCGCAAATATCGCTTTACAAGCAAGTCAGCGAAAAGAAGGTTCCACGCTAGTTTTGTTCACCTTAATTGAGCACGGTTTTGAAATTTTCAAGGAGATCGCGAAACACAAAGGCCTCTCTGTACAAGAAGAAACACCAGACCTCGAAACTATGAAAACCTATGGAGTTTACTTTATGTCAGGTCAATCTAGCGCTAAAGATCGCGAGGCTATCCGACATTTAATGGATGAAGACCCGGAAGCCATTTTGGTAGCTAATTATGCATTGTTAAGTACTGGGGTAAACATCAAATCTTTGAGATATGCGATTTTCGCGAGCCCTGTAAAATCTGGGGTGGTAGTGGCGCAGAGTTTGGGTCGGGGGATCCGACTAAACGAAGGTAAGCAAACTTTCAACGTGTATGATATTGTCGATGTAATCGGGGGATCCGGGATGTTCGCGAGACAATATAATCACCGAAAACAAATATACAAGAAATCTAACTTTACGCTGGACGAGCGTACTGAGGCTCTTAATGGTTCATAAAATTCAAACAAATCCCTATACTTTGCAGATTGGCGACCCGAAAACTTCCACTACGGAAGATATCCGGGATCCCAATTTTGGATTGGAAGATGGTCACCTAGATGAAATCAATCCGTCGACTGAAAAGTATTTCCTGAATACTGGTTACAATATTCGCTATCGTAACGATATCACTATTCCGCAATACGGGGATCGCGATAAGTTTCCGGAGACTCCAACAAAATGTAAGCAACCGGATACTAGCGATGCGGACGTGATTTTGTTACCTCCAGGGGAATACAAAGCCAAATTTGACGCGAAAGCGTTGAAAGTGGATTGTATTGATGATCTTAAAACTTAGGGTTGATTATTGGGTTAAGTTATAATATAATACATCCATCGTTAAAAATTTGAAAACGTGCATAAGTTCGAGTTCTTTAAAAGTGCTTCAAATTAGTTAAAATGTAAGGAGATTATATCACAATGAAATTAACTAATCTTAAGAGTATTAAAGACTCGACTGTTAAATTTGCTAAGACTTTCGTAACATCAGTTTTGCTGATTATTGCGACAACTTTAGTAACTTCAACATCAGCGTATGCTTCGAACTACTCCCGATCTACCCAGCAACCATCATCAGCGCAGACTACACCCAAGGTGTACAAGGGCGCGAATTGGGATAATTCGAAGTCTTACGTGATTCGCAAAGTTCGATATCATTTAAAGGATAAGAAACAAGCGATCAAACACAAAGAACAAGGGAAAGCAACGTGGTATTGTTGCTATCGTAAAGGAACCAAAACAGCAGATGGGAGCTTGTTTTCACAACACAAACTCACTGCTGCCCACAAAACATTACCATTCGGTAGCCAAGTTCGAGTAACTAACTTAAAGAATGGTAAATCGGTTATCGTGGAGATTACCGATCGCGGTCCATTTAAGCCGGGGAAGATCATTGATTTAACTCCGGCAGCGTTCGCTAAAATTGACTCAAAGTCTACAGGAGTCGCAAACGTTAAATTGGATGTTTTAGGATTTAAGTACTAAGAGTAATCAGAAGGACGAGAACTATGCACGATTTCAACATCAAAGTTAAAGATAATAAACTCAAAGCTATTGTTACCACTTCCATGTTCCGCAACAGAGTTGAAAAGAACGCTAAAGCGTATACTCGGAAGACTAAGCATCAAAAGAAATCCACGACCTCTGAAGGTTGGGGGAATTAACGGTTCAAATTATGTTGAGTTTATTATTGTTACCGTTTAAAATATTAAAATTCATAGTTGTTTCGGCTTTGAAGGTTTTTGTATTTGTTTTAATTTGTATTATTTTAATAAATGTTTTGGGTTTAGGAGATTATAATGTTCACAGTTTTCAAGAAGGTCCTAGAACAGAAAGAAATCACACCGCAAGATGCTGATAAAGTCAGCGACTTTCTTCTACGAAGATGGTTATCTGGAGATAATCGTCTTATCGAATTAGCGAATACACTAAATTGTCTTCCCGGGAAGCAATCTAATCTAGCAATATTAAGAGGAATTTCAAGCGCTCTTAAAGGTCAAATCAAATTCATTAAGTTTCCATCCGGAGCTAAGAAAGATTCTAAAGATGTTGAGTTCCAGGATACGATGTCTAAATTCTTCAAAATTTCTCTGAAGGAGGCAGCTGAATATCTAGAGTGGATGAATCAACATTGTCCAGATGAGCTGGAAACATTAAAGAAAATTTGTAGAGATTTGTAGCAGAGGAATAACAGGAGAAAAGGAGAATATATGGCAAGATATTATGAAGGTGGGTTCTTCGCGAACTTTAAGTATTGGGCGAGATATTTTGATACGGATATCGGCAAATCATTTCTAACAGATGATGTTCCGCAGAAATGGGAATATTACGTTCCAGATGAAACTGGTAACTTCGCTTCAATTTATAGTGGAAAGAAATTTCGCAGAGAACGAGGTTCCTCGAATGATGCGAAAGCTTTTGGTTGTACAAGTCAAATCAGTCCAGTAGATCTCGCGATTCGCGAACAGTTTAGAAATTTAGGAAATCAAAACCCAAGAATTTTCTATCTGGATATCGAGACGCGTGTAGGAACAGTAATGAAAGGTTTCCCGAGTCCGGATAAAGCTTTAGAACCAGTAAGTTTAATTCAGTTTTTAGATAACAAAACTCAAATTGTGCACTTGATAGGTGATAAAGAGTTCTTTTATGAAGATTGGTATAAGAAACAACCAGATCATTTAGGTAAAGAAATTCAATATCACAAATGCTCTAATGAAATTGAAATGTTTAACAAATATTTCGATTTTGTTGAACAACTTCAACCTACAGTAGTTTTCGCGTGGAACGGCGAAGGATTCGACTTTCCGTATTTGTTTAATCGCTGTAAGCGAATTGGTTTGGATGTTTCGAAATTCTCTCCATTCTGGAGAAAATTCGGAGAGAATACTGGCGAGCAAAAGGGTTTTATTCAAGGAAGATCTCAAATATTCGATAACAGATATACTTTTGATCTTACAGTAGGTGGATGTGCTTACATTGATATTAAACGTTTATATCAAAAGATCGTGCTAGCACCAAGAACTTCATATTCATTGAATGCAATCGCAGAAGTGGAAGTGAAAGCTCGTAAAATTGATCACTCAGAATTTAAAACTTTCGATGATTTCTATCTTGGTAATTACCAAAAACCAGAAAATCCAACAGAAGATCAAACAAAAACATTATGTTATTTGATGACAGAAGCTGGTAAACCAGAAAGCGAAATCTGTAAAGCTGGTCACGGGCAATTCATTTACTATGGTGTTATCGATGTAGTGTTATTGCAAGAAATCGATAAGAAATGTGGTCTATCGGCTCTGATGTGCGATGTTTCTAATCGCATGAATTCGCAATATAACAGCATACTAGGAACTACTAAACCTTGGGCTAACTTTATTCGCAACATTCTGTTGGATGCTGGTTGGATCATCGACCCGGAAACCATTTTAGCTCGTGGAGCTGATTTAGAGAAATCCATTCTTGGTGGCTTTGTAAGAGATCCGGTTACTGGAAAACACGAATGGGTGTTATCTGCTGACGTTAACTCGATGTACCCAATTCTCGCGATCGCGGGATCTGGTATGTCTCCAAATAACTTTATGTTTGCTTGGGAATTAAGTAATGAAGGCGCCGAAGGAGAGTTAAAACGTTTAGTTTTTGAACATCTTCACGTAGGGGACAAAGACAAAGAGCAAAACGAACAAAACTTGTTGAACTTAATTAAGAACCCAGAATTGAAAGCTAAGTTAGTTAGATTATTAAAAGAAACCAACCTAACAATGGCTCCAAACGGAGTATTCTTTAGAAAGGATAAACCTGGATTTCTTCCGGAATTGGTTAAGAATATCTACAAGGAACGTAAAGTAGTGAAGAAAGCGATGTTCCAAAAAGAACAGCGAGCTATCAAACTTCAAGAGATTTTACATCGTAAGTAGCGCCAATAAAAAAAAATCTCCAAGTGATACACTACGGTGTAAATTTTGGAGATTTTTTTTATTTCAAACTTTTGAAACTAAAGCTGCGAGTTTTGTTGAACTACTTCCCCATACTCGAACACTTCAAAAAATTTTTAAATATTGAAATTAGGTAAATTTATTATAACATAACAATGTCACACATTTTAACACCGGAAGAAATCGAGTACTTCAAAAACAATCAGCACCTTATTACCCAAGAGCTTTTGGATACTTTAAGAGCTCAAGGTAAGGATGGTAAGCGTGTAGCGCTAGAGATCCTAGATTTGGAGAAGAACGAGCGCATGTTCTACTTGGATGCGTTTGGTTCTCCGATAAGTTTTGATGGTAATAAAGGCCTCAAGAAACAAGCGACTACACTAAAACTCTCAGATATTCACGTGAGTGAATTTGAGAGATGTGCAAATGATTTTGAGTATTTTCGTGAAAACTACATTCAAATCAAAACTCCAAAAGGCATTGACTTCCCAGACATGCGAGATTATCAAACTCGATTTATTCACAAGATGTTGGATGATGAAAAGGAAGAAGTAGTGGGGCTTTTGGGTCGTCAATGCGTCTCGGGGGACACTGTAATAGATATGGAAGATCGAAGTCGCACGCTACGTGAATTATTCGAGAATCCGGAGATATAAATATTTTAAATTAATTGAAAATTGATCAAACAAACCTTATAAGGAAAATAAAATGCATATTACATTCGAACAATTCGATAACGAATTAATGAACGAATCATTAAATGAGTTCGCCGCCGATCTTAACGAACTGAGCGAAAGTTTAGGTAACTTACGTGTAGCGGGCGCTTCTCCTGAGTATCTCAAAATCATCAAAGCAGCTCTTAAACAGAAAGCTGTTCTTTCTATTTCACCAAATTCAAAAGTGGTGGCCATCGAAGGTCATAATTTTGATGAATTAGTTGCTGATGTTCGCGCAGCTAGTAAGAAAAGTGGTGAATTTGGATTATTCTATGTTGGTACTGCATCTGGTACTCATGTAGTTGTAAACAACGAGCCGGGTTTCAGCGATAAACCGGTAGGTATGAACACTGACGTTAAAACCCTAACTTTAGGTAAAAATCCAGTTACTGGTGATGATCAGTTAGAAATCTACGATGGTAGTGGTTGGAGAAGTTCTTTCCGCGCACAAAAAATTAAAGATCTTAAACTTCGCTTACAAGTAGAAGCTGAAGGCTATAAAGGTTTCATCGTTATTAAAGATCCGGATTTGGCGAAATTGCGCGCTGAACGTACTGTAAACCAACGAGTAACAGATAAGTATGAGCCGCAAGCCGGTTCTTGGAAAAACCAAGAAGGTGAAACTGATTTTTACGCTAGAGCTAAAGAACAAGCGGTTATTAACCGTGCAGCTAAAGCTAACACCTTCCCTGCAGTAGATAAAATGACTTGGGATGACATCTTAAAAATCAACGAAGCAGCTAAAAGCTGGCGCGGTGAAAACGTAGCTAAAATCGGCGACCAATTCTTCAAACATGTTAGCGGTAACGCATTCAAACCAAATCCGTTAGCAGACGGTCTTCAATTATTCTGGATGCGCGATGAAAACGATGTTAGTTATCAAATCGTTCTTGGTCTTAAAGGTATTAGATTAGAGAAGAAATAATTAATCTAAATTTTCAAAAAAAACCTCAAGGATTTAAATCTTTGAGGTTTTTCATTAAATATGTTAATTATAATCAACTTAAAAATTTAATAAATGTCTAGTATTATTCAAAACAAATTCCATGAGATCCTAGGCGATGCTGCCAGAACAACCAAATTTACGTTTGTTCTACCACCTATTTCTGGTAACGCTGAGCTTATGAATCATCTAGTATACTCAGTTAAAGCGCTGACATTACCAACGATGGAGCATACCCCTTTTGAATTTAAGCATAAAGGGATGACCATCCCTATTAGAGGTCAGACTAAATTTTCTCAGAGCTTCACAGTAACATTTTATTTGAGTGAAACTCATATTTTGAAGCGCTTCTTCGAGGAATGGCAAATGATGATAGAGCAACGCCATTACTACTATAATCCTCGAAAAGAGGCTATGACACAAAGACAGGTCTCCAATATCGGAAATGATATGCCCCAGTATATGACCTGGTATAATACTACCGCGTATATTGAGCAATGGGATTTTGATGGGATGAAACCTACTGCGATGTATGAAATTCATAATGTATTCCCTATTAGGGTAGAAGCACCGAACTACTCATATGATTCGGTTGGGCAAATTGCCGAGTTTACGGTGACGTTTGCATGTTCGCACTATAAACTACACTCAAAAGGTTTAAAATCCGGTCAAGTTCAAAACCAATTATTCCATACTACAAACCGCTGGGAAATCATGGGTCAGCAGGCGGAACGTTCAAAAGATTATGTTCGTTACGATGGTGAATATTGGTGGGATGAGGAAAGATATCGCGAGTTTAATAGCTTCTTAAGTTCGGATGGCGTTACATTGGACCAAACGGCTGAGCGTAAAGGTGAAATTTACTGGAGGCCATACGAACTTGCTCGTTGGGACAACATGTGGAACCGCTGGCGCGAAATTAACGAAGGAGTTAATAAAGAACCAGCCTACGACCGAAGACTCAAAGATTTCGATTATGATAAGCTAGAAGATAAGCGACCAGATATAGGTACTATATTACAAAAATCATACAAACAAATTCCAGGTGATTTTGGTTACAATGGTGACACTAGCTCGAGTTCGTAGCATCATAAAGATACCTGAAAGTTAAAAATCTCCAAGTTCTACAATGTAGGTGTAATTTGGAGTTTTTTATTTCGAAATTTTCGAGTCTTGTTGAACGAGACTTCTACACTACAAAAAATTTCAAAATACTGGTTGATTTCTAGCTTTAAGTGCTTTATAATACAACACATAAGATATAATTATTAGCGACAGTAATAGTAGGAGTATTACAATGGAATTTTTCAAAGACGTCTACGACAACATTAAAAATGAAATCGAACCTTACAAACCAAAAATGGCGAAAGTTTTAGAGTTTACTTTTGCTCCGTTTGTCATTGCGGTTGGTTCGATCTTATGCGGTTCGGCAGCTAGCCTAATCATCCGATCATTTACAGATATTCGACCTACGAACAACGCCGCGTGGATCTTCTGGTGTTTTGTTATTACTTTGGCTGTATATGGGCTTTTGCATGCTGTTCGAGCTTATCAACTTTACAGCCGAAACGGAATTATGAATGATCCGAAATACGTTGTAGTAGTTTCAAAACATAAAGATTGGATACTTAAAGTAAGTACCGGAAAGGTCGCATTGCGCGTAGCGTTGAATACTTTAATTGTTTCAATCCTATTCACTATTTTCGATTTTGATCTTAAAGTGCAAATCGGATCTTGGACTTCGGCGATTGATTCGCGAGCTTTCACTTTAGCAGCGATTGCAATTTATTGCTGGTCTGCTTGGCTCGAAATGTTTCGGGCTACTAGAAGCTGGGTAAACTGCCGTGTGCACATCTACAATCGCTTTGGCGTTTAACCGGGAACTGGGAGATCACTATGAACAAAATTTACTTACCGGCAAGCAAAATGCAGGACTTAGAAACCATTATCCAAGAATCTTGGGAGCTCAAAGTTCGCTTAAATCAATTAAGTTTGGATGAACGTAAGATTATTGTGCTCTCCGGAGACCACGGAATGGGCAAAGATACCTGGGCTCAGTTAATGAAAATTAAAAATCCGGAAATCGCAATCATCCGCTTCGCGGATCCTCTTCGCGAGGCTTTTGCTAGAGCTGGTCTTCCAGGTCATGCAATCGATTCGCTTAAGCGAACTAATTACAAATTTCCAAGTTGCATCGTAGATGGATATCAATTGGAAGGTAAAACCGTGCGCGAAGCGCTAATTCATGTAGCGGAATCCAATAAAGCAAAATTTAGTCAAGTTTATTACGCAGAGCAAGCGTTCGTGCGAGCTCGCAAAGCTTTGGAAGTGACTAAACTTATAGTGTTTACTGATTTGAGATTTGATATCGAAGAACAATACCTACAAGATTTCGCTAAATCGAATGCTTTGTTTATTGAAAGAATTAATATCCCGGAAAGTCTCCCGAAAATTGAGGTAATTTAAAATGAGAGACAAAACGTTAGAGCTTTTGATGAAGGTAGCCCCTTATATGCAGGATGATCCAAGATATCAATTTGATCAACCGGAGTATCACATGAGCAGAGATCTCAGAGAATTCGCTAAAGCGAAGAGTAAAGAATTTCAGAAGGTTGAAAAGGTTGAAAAGGTCGAAGTCAACGCGTAAGCGTAGGTTTCGAATAGATACTAAAAATAAGTCAAAGGTATATTATATGGAAAATAAAGTATTGAATTTACTAAAACAAGCAGAACGTAAAGTGGAGGAATTAACCGAATTGCGTAAAGCTCTTTGTGGTGACGCGTAAGCGTATATTTTGAAGTGTTGTAATGATTAACGAGCGTGGTAATTTAGTAAAAGAAAATATTCAAATAACTAAAGAGCTTCTAGATTTTTGTCTAGAGGCTGGTTACTTTATTGACTTGAAAACCGGAGATTATTCGACTGAAAATACTCCGATGATCCGGAATCTTTCATACAATAGAGATTTAGTTTATCCAGTTTGGAAAATGTACACCGAAGGTGTAATGTTTCCGGGTAAGTATTACAAGATCTTTAAGTTTAGATTGACGCAGTTTCTCACCTCCACTTTCAAATATTGTGGATTCAAAACTTTGACGCGCAATGAATTGCTTGCGTTGTATAAAGATGATATTAATACTTTAACTAAGGAAACGTGGATAGAGAATCTGGGCGTTGACAACCCCGCTAAATGCAAGGTGCTTAAAGAGAAGGCAGTAGCTAAAGCAAAAGAAACACTCAAGACTGGAATACCTCAAGCTAAACAACGTGAGACTTATAAACTCAACCATCCAGATTCTAGACAGACCCATATCCTAGTTCAAAAATCAAAATACAGTAATGATCGATACGAAAATCTCGTAATGTATGAAGACGCCTTGCGGGAAGATCCTAATAACGAAGAGCTTAAGAACGAAGTTCGCGAATTTTTGCATGAGAACTATCGAACTACGCAAGCTCGAGTTAACGCTCAACGCCTCGGAGTTTATAAGAAACTATCATCCTCTTATGAAACGAGAGTTCAACAAATCCTAGATTCACATAACATCCGATATAAGAGACATTTCAGAAATAAGAAGTTTCTAAATGAATCTGGAAATATGTTTGAATTGGATTTTAAACTTTTAGATCATAATATCGCCATCGAAGTGGATGGATTGTACTTTCACTCAACTAAATTCAAGGATCCCGAATATCACGTTAATAAGAGATTGAGATGCGCCGAAAATGGAGTTCATTTAGTGAGCTTTACAAGTAAGGAAATCGATGAAAATTTGGATTTGGTAGAATCTAAAATTTTAGAAGCTATCAATACTCCGCTAGAAGCGGAATTCTTGAAGAATCTAAAGCGCGAAGATTTACACGTGAGTGTGATTGAAGTGGAACCAGGATATTTTTATTATGATTCCGGTGTGATTATAAATAAACAATAAACATTAAGGATTCTTAACAATGGGCAAAATTTTAGAATTAAAGCAAGCACTAGGCCCTGGGGCTCGTGCTAATAAGTACAGATTGCATTTTAATATCCCTAACGCGGTTCCTAAAACGGCGGATATCCAGACTTTCGATACTTTAGCTATTGCGTCTAGCTTTCCAAGCAAATCTATCGGGATGATTGAAACTTTTAACCAAGGGCGTAAGTTAGTTCTACCTGGTGACACAGCTTTCCCTAATACATGGACTGTAGAGTTCTACAATACAGAAGAACATAATTTGCGAAGAGCAATACTAGAGTGGGCTCGGGCGATCGATCACTTTCAAGACAACATGCACTCTGGGATGCCTATCGAAGTCATGACAAACATGGCTGTAAGCCAATTAGATTCAGCTATGAACGAAACAGTGCGCTATACGTTCCACGGCGTCTTTCCTCAAGATATCGCGGAAGTATCGCTAGGGGATGATCAGCAAGATACCATTACTCGTACAACCGTAACGTTTGCGTACACGGATTGGGTAATCGGCGATGCTGACTTAGATAAACCGTTGCAATATAATACCCGCACGGGCAACTTTATTGCATAATCATATCTTTATAATTACAAAAACTCCGCAACCGCGGAGTTTTGTTTTATTAAATATTAAAGATCTTAACTTTACCAAATACCGTAATGGCTCAGAAACTAGACATTTTCAAAGGCAAAATCACCTCGAAAAGCTCTCCGAAAGAGATTAGCAAAACTCTTACGGATCTTCAAGCATACCTAGAAAAGTACGAGGAAAAGGACGCAGCGAAAGTCATCGATGAGCTCAAATCCGGCAATTCGAAAGGCTCCCATCAGGATAAGCTACTATCCAAACAATTCATCAAATTATACTCTAAACGAACTGAAACTTTAGAGAGTATTGCTAAATCTATTAAACGAATGCAAGAAGATTTAATTGATGAGCAAGATACCAGCATCAAAAAACGAGGAATAGTTGGTACCGCAAAATCCAAAGTCGTTGGAGGTTTGCAAGCTACCAAACGCGCAGTCTCCACAGTCGCGGATAAAGCGAAATCTGGTTTTGATATGATCGGTGATTTGATGAGTAAGTTCATGAATCTTAAGAACTTACTCCCTATGATCCTAGGTGGTATTACTTCACTGATTGGTGGTGCTTTAGCGGGAATAGCCTCTAAAGTTTTCGGGAAGATTCTCAAAGTTATTGGGTGGATTGGTAAGGTTCCGCTTAAGATTGCTAAATGGTTAATCAAGAAAGTTGGCAAAGTCGGTCTTGCAATGGGTAAGATGGCATTGAAAGCTTTCAAATTTATCGGTGGTATGATCTTCAAAGTCGGCGCTAAAATTGCGAAATTCGCCTTGAAGGGTCTTGGTAAACTCGGTAATATGCTCGGAGATGCTTGGCGTAAGATTAAAGATAAAGTTAAATCTACCGTTAAGCCAAAATCGAAAGCGGCAGAACCTAAAGCTAAAGCGAAAGCAGAGGCTAAGACCGGTAAAGCTGCTTCAAACAATACCAAAACACAAGTTCAAAAAGCCGCGAAGACCAAAGGCAACGAGAAAGGTTGGTTAGAGAAAGGCAAGGAAGCAATCGAAAGTGTTAAGAAGAAAATCATTCCATCCTTAGAGAAAACCGGATCTAAAGGTATCGCTAAAGCAGTAGGAAAAGCATTAGGTAAAGTGGCAAGTAAAGCATTTCCAATTATTGGTTGGGGTTTGTTGGCTTATGACGCTTACAGTGCTGCTAAAAAATCCGACAGCTTGACTTCTTTCGGGGTTAACTTATTAGATGAAGCTTCTGGTGGTTTAATCAGTATGGCATTAGGCAATACTGGTGGTAAAAGTGCTGGTCAATATATCGAATCGTTGATTGAAGAAGGAATTTCTACGGATTCTAACGCTAATAATACTTCGAATGCTTCTAGCTATTCCGCTACCGCGGCAACCGGAGCGAGTTCGATTGCTGGTGGAGTGTTGAACTCTCCATTGATGTCGATGACTAACAGTACGTTGATGAAACCGGATAATAGCGGAGTAACCGTAGGTGAAGTTCAATCAGTAGACAATAAAGGTAATCCATTAGGTCCTGCATATGATAAATTCTATAATGAATATCACAATCATAAGAGCTTTGCTTACTACAATGATAAGATTTTGAAGGGGGAAATGACAGTAGCTGAAGCTATTAGAGCATTAGGAGATCCAATCGGTCCTTCAGTGAACACTAGCACCACTATAGTCAACCGAAAATCGGAAGAATTGAAGTTAGTCAAAGAAGCCGCGGTCGCGGAATCTGTGAAAATTTCATCAATGATGGATAAAACTGTAGTCAATGGCATGTCTGGGGTGATATCCGGAGTTTCTCAATCCGTAACGGAAGTTAATATGAATGTAGGTAACCAAGATCCTAATAGAGCGATTAGACTTAACGGTAATCAAGCTCAAGGTGATTACCAAGGATAATAACGGGAGCAAACAATGTATTTTAATGGTAACAATCTAGACGAAATTAATCATAAGTTTAATAATATCAACACATTAAATTCTCGCGTAGACGCGAATAATGCGAATTATCAAGGTTATCAACCTCAGATCCCGCAAAGTTGTTTAACGGTCAGAGATATTCGAATTTTGAGCGATCGCTCTATTTTCGAAGAGTATGATGCGAGACGAAAAACTTATCAATTCAACAAAGATTTTATTAATGATCAAGATTCCATTTCTGGACCTAGCATTGTTCATAATATGATCAAAAATGTGCTGTGTACGCAATTGGGGTCGCTGAGACACGCTCCGGATTTCGGAGTGAATTTAACTTCGTTTATATTTGAGCAGTTGGATTGGGTAACCATTGTAGCTATCAGAAATCACATCGCAAACCAGTTAGATGTCAATCTACCACCGGCAGTGGAAGTTGAGAATATTGATATCAAAGCTAACCAAGACGGTCAAGCAAATGCTATTGATATCGATATTACATATAACTACAAATTAGATGAAGAAGGGCGTTTGGAATATTTTGAAGAAAATTCAGCAGATGGCCCTGGAAAAGATCTCTATACTAAAAGAACAACATTTACTCTAGGTGTGGAAGGGTTTACTGGTTTTGGTCACCCAAATAACACACAATTTAGACGCGCGAGATAAACGAGATTATCAAGGAGAATTAGATGGGTTTAGCACCTACACCAGCACCTACACCTGCTCCAGCCACTGGCACGCCAACTCCTGGTGTTGGGGGCGCTGCTGCTGCAGCGGCTGCTGCGGCGATCAACATTCAAAAAATCACTGCGCAGAATCAAGAGTCTAGCGAAGATATCACTATTGCGGTTGACCCAGTTAAGGATATTTTAGTTTTTCCGCATCAAAACAATAGAACTTACCGTTCCGGTTACGTGATGTTGATGGCGTTTGCAAGTGATTACAGCTTAAAGGATATTGCTGGAACTGTTGACAGTACATTGGAAGAAAAACAAAAGAACACCAAAGCCAAAGAGCGCGCAAAAACGTTCAACGGAGATGCGTCCGCATATCTAGCTAATGCTCGCGCTAACAACCGAAGATTTAGAAAAATTCCAGGAACGAAGCTCGCGTTCACCGCAATCCTCCCGATGCCGTTAGGTATTGGTGAAACTACTGCTATCGACTGGAACTCATCCCCTTCTGGCTTTAACCAGCAAATCGTCGGAGCGGCGTATCAAGCAGGCTCTAGTTGGGCGACTTACGTTAAATCTGGCGGTACTTTCAATGAGAGTATTCAAGGCTACATCGATAGCGCAAAAGATATGACTGGTAAAGCGATTGATGCGATGGCTTCTGCTATTCCTGGTGGTGAAGCGGCAGTTAAAGCGGGCGGCCGCTTTGTAGGTGATTTGGTGGACGCTACTGTTTTAGGTTCCAACGTAATTGCTGGCGCGGTGTTAGGAGATAATAGTATGCACCAAGCCGCCTTAGGTTCTGTAGCTGGTGGTGTTGTTACTAGACCCTCTAAGAAAATGATGCAGTTACAAGGCCCGCTAATGGATTATGCGCGAGAAGCGGCAGCGATCAATGGGCGGCGTCAAATCATCAACGACCCTGGTTTTTGGCAAAACTTCCAAGGGGTAAACCCAAGAAGTTTCACTTTGAGATGGTCGGTAATTCCAGAGAATCACGAAGATGCTATGAATGGTTTAGCGTTAGCGGCGCGCTTAAAGGAATTTAGTTTGCCGGAAGCGGTGAGCGAAGTTGAACTATTATCTCCACACTATTGGCAAATCCAATTTAGTAACCCATTAGTTCAATCGCAATTATTGTATAATAATTTAGTAATTAAAAATATCAACATTACCTTTATGGAGAATGGAGAAGTTCACCTTTCAGGTACTCCAAAGAAATTTGATATCGAGATTACTTTTGAAGAAGCAAAAGCACCAACCGCTGAAGTTTATAAAATGTATGATGAAAATCTACGTCTTGCAGGTGGTAAACTTCGAAATAGCCCTAGTGTTGCGACGGCGAGTATACCGAGAATCGGTGGATCTAGCGCAGGCGGTGGCGGCTTAGGTGGTGTGGGCGGAAGCTTAGGAAATATATTCAACGGATCGTTTGGCGGTTTAGGATCTAACCCGTTAGGTGCTTTAGGTAATATCGCGAATGGTGTTCTCGGCAAAGTAGCTGGCATCGCTGGTGGCGCTATCGGCGGATTATCCGGAGCAATTAGTGGTAACCTAGGCGGTGCTGTTGGTAGTATCTTCGGGGATTACGCAGGTAACCTCGTAGCGGATACTGTAAGTAATGCGATTAACTCTGCGGGTAGCGTATTAACTAATGCGATCGCTACTGGTGATTTCGATAATCTTGGCGACAAGATGAAAGATGCCGCTTTAGCGGGGGCAACCTCAACTGTTATCGACGCGGCTAGTGAAGTTGTTGGAGAATACGTAAGTAAAGTTACTGATTATGCTATGGAAACTTTAGGTGGAGCTCTTGATGGTGTGACTGGCTGGTTGGAAGAAGCGGTTGGAGCTATTACTCCAGAAGAAGCTTCTACTAGAGGTAAAGCTAAAGAAGCGGCTAAAGCCGCTAAAGAGCAACAAGAGAAGGTAAAAGAGCTCAAGAAAAAACTCGAAGAAGTAGAGAAAAGCCAAACTCTTACCAAAGATCAGAAAGAAGCTGCGCGTAAGAAAGTGGAAGAAGAGTACAAGAAAGCCCAAGAACTTACTAAGAAAGCGGAAGAGGCTAAGAAAGAAGCAGAGAAAGCCGTTAAGAAAGCAGAAGAAGCTAAGAAAGCAGAAGAAGCTAAGAAAGCTCAAGAGAAAGCCGATAAGAACGGGGCTAGCGCATTAGAGGAAATTCTAGGTAAATAGCGGGAATTATAATAAATGGAAGGATTAACAAATAAAGGCATTCAAGGTTTAAAATCAACCGTAAACGATATGTTTAAATTATTCGATGCTAAACCTCAGGGGACTGATGGTTTAGACAAAGCGGAAGAGGCTTTCAATCTTGATAAGCTTAAAGACTCCAGTCCTATCAATGAAGATATGGATTTAGATTTCCCGGATTTTGATCTTGAAGGTTTGATGAAGGGAATGGATTCGTTTCTACCATCTGGTAACTGGTTTGATTCGCTCTTTGGTAGCGATGATACTAAAATTTAATAAAAAAATCTCCAAAATTTCACAATTGTGATAACTTGGAGATTTTTTTTTCATAACTTTCAAGTCTTGTTGAACGAAACTCGAATACTTCAAAAAACTATTCCGTTTTACATCTAATGTGGAAAGTATGAGAGCGATAACTTAATTTACCATCTTTATCTTTGCACATTTTGAAGTTGTTATCGATTCCTAATTGAGCCAATCTCAGATCGATTTGATCGTCAGTTTTTAGAATCTTGGCTGGTTTTTCTTTCTTGGTTTCTTTTTGTTTACCGAAAGTCTCCACTAAAAGCTGACCAACATCGTTAATCAATTTTTCGTTCTTATCTTGTGGATTGGTGTAGATGTCCTCGATGACGAAATCTCCCGGAACCTCGAAAGTTCTTACTACTTTACCGTCAATTTCGCAACCTTCTTTTTCTGCGATTTTCGGAGTTTCCGCTACCGCGGTAGTTTCCACGTTTTCCACTTTTTCAGTGTTTTCAGTTGTCATTATAATGTTTCCTTTGTTTTTACGCGTATAATTATTTATGAAAATGAAGGAAATCTATCAATTTCGATTGAAATCTATACAATATTATATTAAAATAATTACTAATTAGAATTCAAAGAATTTAAAGGAGCGATACTTTCCATGATTTTCACTATTGTACACTCCGCTACTTCCAATACTAAGTTTCCAACCAGTACGTTGGAAGATCCGAAGATTTTCGAATTTGAAAACAAGGAAATTTTCGGGATGCGAGAAGTGGCCGGGCTTTTCAAAAAGTACTATATCTTGAATTTTCCATTAAAGTGCTCAAAGCAATCTTCGAGAAAATCTGCATTTTTAGAACGTCACATCGCAGATTCTAGCGAGTATATGATCTTGGACTTTAACGATGTACAAGATAAAGATTCGAGAGATCTTATACTTCAAAGATTCAAACCATTCCGACATGTGTCTTTTAAGACAAAATCTTCGGATGATTTGTTTAGCTTCAATTTTAGAATTGTACTTTGCATACCTCGTTCAACAAGATCTAAGATTTTGCAAGATACTAAAAAATTAGCAAAAATGCTAGATCCGAAATTGGCGAAGATTAACACTAGTCTTTATCGGAAAGCCCAAATCACTGCAAGCGGTCACAATGGAATCTTAACCTGTAATGAAGATGGTTTTCTGTTCAATTTGGACGAATTCAAAGATGCGATGTGCTGGCAGTTTACTCCGGATATCCGTCAAGTTTGTTTAGGGCTTTTCAAAGAGCTTGGATTTGAGGTAAGAGATGAATACAAGGAATCCGTAATTCTCGTAAACGAGCAGATGGGAGATTTTGTATTCTTTGATAGCAATCCATTTCAAATTACTAACGTAATTACCGGTGAGCGAGTAGATATTCAAAAAGAATTTAAGCGTCGTTATAAGATTGAGAATTTCAGATCTAGTATTCCAGTCAAGGAGCTTTTAGATTGGGGAAACAAAGAGCGTATCTACGAGAACAAAAGTGTAGAGCTTGGTTCTTTAGATACTGCGAATTTGAACGCGGAGATTAATTCTTGTATTAGTAATGAAGGTTGTTTAGTGCTTAGATCTCCGATGGGATCCGGAAAAACTCGAGTAATCCGAGATTTTATGAATAAGTCAAACTCTTGCTTGATTATTACTCCGAGGGTTTCGTTAGCGGATGAATTCTATGAGCGTTTCAAAGAAGATGGAGTTAGGGTTTATAATAAACATAAGTTGGAAAAGGATACGAGATTATTCATCTGTCAATTTGATAGTTTATACAAAATCGACACTAAAGTGAACCATTTTGATACTATCATCATTGACGAATTTATGACTTTATGTGAGCACATCACTTCCAGTATTGCGAGTAACCGAGAACATAATCTTTCTAAAATGCTAGCTTTGATGAACAAATCCAGAAGTATGATGATTTGCGATGCTTTTATGGAGAAGATCGCTTTGGACTTAATACCTACTAAATTCAAAAATGTGATCTGGGTAAGCAATGAAACGAAAGATCCAACTAATGTGATTATTCATAAGGATGTAAGTTCGTTCTTGCAATCTATCATCAATAACCGAGCTGGTGGTCTAGTAGTAAGTTGCGTTAGTGTATCCGCTGGGTTGAGCATCAAACACTTCTTGGAGTCTGCTGGTGTTTCTGTAGGTTTGATTAATTCCGGAACTTCGATGGAAGTAAGAAATCAAATTTTAGAAGATTATAAACTAGCGAAGCTTGGAGCTATTGTGTATAGCCCTAGTGTGAGTGTTGGTGTGAATGTAATGGGATTAAGAGGGTCTCATTATCATTATGATCCAGGTAATGTTATTCCGGTTATTCAAAGTATCCAAATGATTCGACGCAGTCGAAATTCTGGAAGCATCGAATGTTTTATTAAGCGGGTAACCAAGAACTTCGTTCCTAGCTTAGAAGAAGAGAAGTTTAACATCCTGCAAGGTAATGATACTATCAGTGGCGTAGTTTTCAATGAGGATGGAGATCGCTCATTATCTCCAGTAGGGAGATTTTTAGCGATTTTAAAATATCATCGTAAGCTTTGGAACATTGATAGTAGCAAAACTTTCGCGAGATTGTGCAGCCTGAACTTCAATTCAGTGACCTCGATCAACTCGAAAACAAAATGTAATTTGAGCTTAACAAACTACCAAAACATCAAGGAATTTGCGGAAATGCAAAAACTGGAGATTTTTGGAGAGAAGGCTCAACGAGTAAGAGAATCCCTTACCGAGAAAGAAGTGGATTCATTCTTAAACTTTGAGAAGTTCTATAGAATTTCGAAAAGACTGGAAGGTTTTGAGCTCTGTATGGAAGACCTGGTAAGACAGGCAAACTTTGGTTTAAGTCAAAAGCTTAATTTATTCAACAAATTATTTGAAGGTATTCCAGTTTCAGAGTATAATAATTCGAAAGACAAGTTGCCAAAAGAGTGGATTGAAAAATCCAGATTTTGGAATCCGGTCTTTAAACATAACTCCAAATTCTTGGAGCTCTGTGAGTATCTTCATTGTACCGAAGATTGTTAAGAGATTAAATAATACAATCATTCCGCGAAAGCGGATGATTGTAAAAAAATTAGCAAAATTAGTAGACAAATTACAGAAGTGATTATATTATAATCTAGTAATTTGATTAAGATATTCAATTTACGCAAACAATTCAATTAATCCAATAAGAGGAAAATTCTATGGAAATTCAATCATTCGATTTTGACAAATTAGCTGAAAACCCTTCAGATGTGTTCGGTGAAAAGAAAACCGACGGCGCGGACAATCGCTTTTACAAATTAAAGCGCGATGAAAATGGTAACGGCGCAGCAATAATTCGTTTCTTACCAGATCCGAATTTAAAATTAATGCAGCAAATTTACAAAATTAACGTAAACAACCAGAAAGGTAACGATCGTCGTTGGGTCTCTGAGTTATCTCCACAAAACATCAATCAACCTGATCCATTCCATAAAGCTTGGGCTGACTTATGGCAAGCTGGCAAGAAAGAAGAAGCTCGCAAATTTGCGCGACAAACGCGCTATTATGCAAACATTCTTGTGGTGAAAGACCCTGGTACACCAGAAAACGAAGGCAAAGTGTTCTTACTGGACATGTCTCAAAGCTTAAAATTAATGTTAGAAAACGCGATGTTCCCATCAGACGCGGACCGCGCATTAGGAGCAGAGCCAAAAGCTTTATTCAATCCTTTACAAGGTCACAATTTCAAATTAGTATCAAGCAAAGCAGCTTCTGGTTTCTTAAGCTATGAAAAATCTGCTGTAGTAGATCAAGTGAGTTCTGTGTTCGATTCTAAAGAAGAAGCGGTCGCCTTTATCAAGGAGAATTGCTATCCTTTAGATGACTTCTTAAAACCGGAAGCTTACAAATCTTACAAAGAGTTGCAAGATAAGTTAGATTACGTGATGTTCCGTGATGCAGCTTCTGCTGGCACGACTCAATCTACCGGTACTACGGAAGTAGTAGACGCCTCAGGCTTAACCGAAGGTCAAATGCTTCAAAAAGAGCAGGATCAATCGTTAGACACTTTCTTAAACGGAATCTAATCTAAAAGATTACATTGCATCATTATACTAAGCAATCTCCGCAATCGCGGAGATTTTTTTATTTCATAACTCTCGAGTCTTGTTCAACGAAACTCGACAACTATGAAATTTTTTTTTATAAAGGTGTTGATTTTCGATTTTGAATGCACTATAATAGAGAAAATTAAGAAATAAGATCAAAACTTAGGAGATTTAAAATGACGGCAATTACTAAATTCAAACCAGAAGGTGTTAGAACTTTAGAGGTTCATTGGAATAAGGGTGTACTTCGTTTAACACAAGATGCGGAACTTTACTTCTCAGAAGATCGCGACACGATTACGATGTTCGTTTATGAACCTGTATTGGATGAAGAATTCGTTTTAGCAGAAATCAACCTGGATGTTAAGAAATCTGATATGAGCGAAGATCAATACGCGTTGATGTTCTGGATTTTGAATGAATACGACGAAGGTGTAGGCGTAACTAAAGTCAACCAATTAGAAGAAACTTTCGATAAAATTACTGGTGAATTACGCAAATTAGGCTTAATCAAATAATTTAAGGTTAACGGATGCAACAAATGGGAAAATTAGAAGAATTTAAGCATAATCTTCGATTGTTGATGCAACGAGTAAAATTCGGAAAGTTGTTAGCTAATCGAGCAACAGAAAATTCTCCTGCTGGAGAGTATCTGAAATCTCGAGGCTTAACATCAGATTTCGAATGTTATGATTTTTCCGGTGAATTTAACTATCGAGGAAAGGATTACCAAATTCCGGAAGCTATTGTGGTTCCAATGAGAAATCGAAATGGTCAACTACAAGGAGTTTGGATTCGTTTCTTGCAAGAGAAAAGATTCTTTATCTGGTTAGTAGATGACACCGTTCAAAAGTTTTGGTTGGATATTCGTAACGAAGACGAACCGGTTTATATCGCAGAAAGTATTTTCGATGCTTTGAGCTTACGTGAACTCTTTGGTTTCAAAAATGTTGGCGCTGTTTTAGGAGTCGCCGCATCAGCGGAAATGCAAGAAGCTTTGAAAGATTTCGAAGTGGTAATGTGCTTCGACAGAGATTCTGCTGGTTATAAAGGTATGTTAGCTCATCTTAACAATCCGAGAACTCAACATTGGAAAGTATTAGAAATTTTACCAAAAGGTGAAAATTCAGTTGACCTTTCTAGAGTGAAAGATTATAATGATATTGTTAGATTAAGAAATGAATTAGATGATTTTGTTTATATTATAAAAACATCTATTCAAGCAAAAATTTACATTAAATCAAAATTATAACGAATTTAAATTAGGAGTAACTGATGACCGACGTATTAGATCAAATTGATCTAGATCTACCAAACGTAAAAGATCCGGAATTACTAAAACCTAATGTAGTTCCGGTGCACGATTTACACACCAAGAACACTTTCTTTAGTGAAGAACAATTAGCCAAAGACCCAGAAGCTCGCGAATTAGAAGAGATGGTGTTTGCGCACGGGAAAGCTCCATCTATTGAGATTAATAGCTCTCAATTTGATCAGCCTTTCTACACTATTGATGATCTCGGTAACAAAATTCCAAGTCAACACGCGATGACTACGTTCAATGAATTTGGTGTTAATGAAGAAGGTCAAACTGTAAGCCAGGTTTTAGAACAAGAACGCGAAGCTAAACAATCTTTTGATGAGTTTGCGGAACGCTGGATGAATATTCAAACTAGAATGCAACAACTTAAAACTGAGCAAAAAGAGCTTGAATTGGAATTCAAAGATCAAGGTTTAGAAGTTGGTTTGTTTAAGAAAGCGATCAAATGGCGTCAACAATATCAGAAGAAAACTCAAGAAGATCGTTGGGTTGAAGGTGTTATGCGCCAATGGGCTTTAGGTTCTTCAAAATTAACAGAAGCTTTGGATAAGTTAGAACGAGCTCAAGAAGAAACCAAAGAAGTCGGTAAAGATCGCGAACAACGTCAACAAACTTTATTAAACAATATGACGAAGAAATTTGATGCGCGTTACGAACACGACAAACAAACTGGACGCGGTCACTTAGACAATATGATTGAACAGCAAGCGGTATTTGCTAGCTTTGGCGCTCCTCGTGCCGAGGAAGAGTTCATCAAATTAGAAGAGCAAAAGAAAATTCGCGATGCGCGAAGAAAAGCTGGTTTAGAAGATCTTGCTATGTTCAGCAATGAATTACAACCAGCAAATCGCGCTCAACATAAAGAAGTTTTTGGTGAGGAATTTCATAAACGTCGTGAAGAATTCGAAGCTAAACGACGCGAACAAGAATTGTTTGATCCAACGTTAAAAGAACAGCAATGGCATTTAGATTATGAACCTACAGATGTTCCGGTTACTTTCGATTTTGACGAGTTGGTTAAACATGGGTTAAACCAAGTTAAGAAAATGGAAGATGCTGCTTTCATAATCAAACAAGCTCGTAAAGGATTGCTACCTTTACCAGATGCGAATTGGGTGAAAAAATTCGATAATCTTTCAAAAGAACAAGTAGATCAATTGATTAAACTCGGGGCGAGAGCAGAAGATTACTTGGAAAATAAAATCGTTTGCGATCAGCTTTACTTACCAGATACCGACGATCGTCGAAATGACTGGATGACTCCGGCAATGCGAATTGCTCGATGGAATCGATTAGTTCGATTAGAGAAGATCGATGGGGATGAAATTACTTATGATCCGGTTCGCGACTTTATTCAAGTTAAAGAAATTCCGGAAGATGTGTAGAATTTAACAGAATACCTCCTGAGTATTGCGAGAATTACCATTATGATTCCAACTTTGTTGGAGTCTGGTATTCTCGCTTTTTTGTTTTTGAAATCTGAGTTGAAGAGTTTCGTTGAACAACTTACCCATACTCGCAACCTTGTATTTCAATTTTACGAAATCTACGCGAACGCGTAAAAAAATGTGATATGTTTATTAAAAATACAATTAAATATTAAACGTTAAGTTTTGTTAACCAAAAAAGGAGCTTATACAAAATGTCACTTTTAAGAGGAACTGTTACTGATAATCAGGATCCGATGCAGCGTGGGAGATGTCGAGTTTATGTCTGGGGAATGCACCAAGAAACCGATGAAAATCTGCCGTGGGCAGAGACTGCGGGATCTACTATGTTTGGTCTTCACAAAGGAGTTGGGTACTCGGGTGTACTTCAAATAGGAACCACGGTTTGGGTTCAATTTGAACAGCAAGATATTCAGTGCCCTGTAATCGTTGGAGTCTTCGTGGGGCACGATGTCGATAGCCCTGGAGATGTTTCAAAAGATAACAGCGATTTCCACCCAGATGCTAAAGGCGATAACTATGGAAAGGTGTGGATGTTTAACACTCCAGCAGGCAACACTTTCAAAATGGATGACGCAAATCCGCAAGTTCATCTCAAAACTCCGAATGGTTTTGAATTGCATTTAGATGATGCGAATCGCCGAATCCGTTTAGGGACACCTTGCGGCCCTGAAATTATTATGGAGTGTGATGGTAAGTTAGTCCTATCCTCCGGGTGCGCTAAAATCACTTTGGATGGGTGTGAAACTATTATTGATAGTAACGTTACCGTAAACGGTCATCTTACAGCTCAAGGTTTATTCGCCCCGAATATTTGCTATTGTGGTAGCCCTGGTCAACCGTATAACGGTAAATTCAATTCGCAAAACAAGAAGAAAAAGGAATGTGATCCGCAAACTGACGATAAAGGTAATACTTCTTGTAATAAAGATCTCCCACCTCAAAATGATCTCGGATCATTGCAGGAAGAAATGACTAAACTTATCGAAGAGGCTAAAGTCATTTATATGGATAGAAATAAAACAAAAGAACCTTTCAAAATTTGCGAAACGAAGATGTCTCCTGAGCGCTACCAATGTTTGAAAAATTCCGGTAAAGATGTTCCAACGCAAATGGTGTGTGGTTTAGGTATCCAAGCAGTACCACACAACGGAAGTTGCGAAGAAGCTAACGCTCCAAATGATGAATCTCAAGGTAATAAAGTGGATGATGCGTGTGATCCTAACGCTAAGGGAGCGGATTCGCGCGGTATGAGCAAAATCAAACAAGCCGAGAATAAGAAAGGTTGGACATATTTAGGACCTACTGTTTCTGGGATGAATATGAAGCAAACCACCGCTTTAGCGAAGATTATGGCATCATCCGAAAGTGATTTCCACGTAACAGTAGAGAATAAACAACATTACCTAGGTGAATTCCAAATGGGTGCGGCAGCGCTGATTGAAGCGGGCTTAGTTAAACGGGGCACGAGCAACAATCAGTTAGATGATCCTTCGAGATGGTTGAACGGTTTATCCAAAACTAAATTCTTAAACGATCGTCAACTTCAACATAATGCTTGGGCTGCGTATACTAATAGCCAGATTAAACAGCTAGGTAACCGCTACACTGGAGCTAAAAACATTTACGATAAGTTTGGTGCTGTAGCAGCCGCGCATTTATTAGGACCAGCGGGTTCTAGAAAATTAACCAATGTCGACGCCAATGGCGTAACTGGTAACAGCTATTACGACATGGCCGCAGTAGCAGCTAAACGTTGGTTGTGTGAAAAGTAAGTTATGATATAATAAAATCATTAAAAAAATCTCTCATCTTTACACTAAAGTGTAGTTATGAGAGATTTTTTTTCGTAGCTTTCAAGTCTTGTTGAACGAAACTCGCAACCTTTAAAATAAAAAAATCTCCGCGATTGCGGAGATTTTTTACTGACCTATCAGTCTACTGCCCTAATCGTTTGGTGATAGCAGCTTCTAAATCAGCCGCGTTTCTAACTTCGTAATACGGGTCACCTTTGCCTTGCTTACCTACCATCGGGCCTTTCTTACCAGGTGATCGGTTACTAAAGTCAAAGTGGATAATTCCGCTATCGCGGGAACCTCCAAGCTCATAAATGAATTGCGCTCCGCAAAGTTTACCAGCAGTATACAATTCAATGACTTTCTTAAATAGACCTTTTACCGAACCGGAAGGTTTAAAGTCGATCGCATAACCGGTATTGTGTTGCGAATTAACCGCCCAACCTTGCGATTTCGCATAAGCTTCGGTTCGCATACCAGAGGTAACAGTACCAGAAGCTCCAGTAGCTTGCAAGAATTTCTCTAATTGCTGGAAGGCAAATACGTTGTTAGCTAATAAGTTTCTATCCACGTTATCTAGCGCAATTTGTTTGTTTCCTGGGAATGCGTCTGATTTTACGCATTCTGCGTAAGTAAAGCGAGTTCCCGGAATCTTCTCGTTAAGCATAACGCGACCAGAAATTGGTTGACGTTCCGCAGGGTTACCAATAGCACATTTCTTATCTTCCAATGGTTTTTCTTCCGCTGGAGGTGGTTCGTTAGGTTCTGGATCTTTCTTGGTAGCCTCTTTACATTCCCCTTCAGCTTTCTTCAATTGCTCTTCCGTTCCAGCTGGACATTCTTTATCGATAACGATATATCCACCTTGGAATTTAACTTTCATCCCTAGCTCTTTTGCGGCGTATTCAAAAGCTTCTTTTACTTTTGCGTCCGTTTCCGTTTTACCTATCTGCCCCCCAGCGTTAGTATCACCCTCATCCTGGGAATTCGCCCCGGTAGCTGGCTTATTAACATTTATGTTCGTATTGGTACTTGATGGCATTTATTACTCCTTAAATTTTGAAGTTGAATTAGTGTTTGATGTATATTATAATACATCTAATTAAAAATATCTATTGATCGTGAAACGATCAATGAATCGCTATTGATTAGCAGGAGCTTAAAATGGAAAACACAGCAAATAAAGAATTCATCAAATTTCAAATCTACCCAATCTACAACACAGACCGAGACGAAACGCGGGACGCGATGGTAGTGGATATTGCCCAGAACGGTGTATTCGTGTTAGATCCTTATACCAATTCCATCACTTCTTTCAATTTTGAAGGGTATCCTGATTGGGGATTTAGTATGAAAGAGCGTCTTTTGCATCAAGAGCCAAAATTAGTAAATTATGTAGAAGTAGAGGTTACTGATTTTGCAAACTTACGAAACGCGGAAGAAGACGAAATCTTCACTTTAGTAAAACTACGCAATGGTAGAATCGCAGTGATTTATAAAATTTATGAAGCTGAGTATCGTTATGATGGCTTTATTCTTACTCCGAGCGAATTTTTTGCCTGTACGTGGAACAGTAAAGGTTTCGTCTACGCGAACATTCCAACGGAAAATGATATCGTAGCAATCTTACGAGATAGAGAAACTATTACATATAATTAATTCTCTTATTAAAGGAGCTTATTAAATGTCAATTGTTCAAACGTTACACGGTAAGATTGATTTCTTTGGGGTGGAGATCAACGATAAACCGATTATCATTGACCATATTATTCAAACAACCCTTCATTCCGGTATTGGAGTGCTTGGTGAACCAGGACAAATAGTACTTACTTCACAAGCTTTCCGAACTTTGGATGCTACCGGGATGCAATTCAATCCAGTAGGTAAAAAGATTCGCTTTATGTTGAAAGATTTCAAATCTGGAGAGCGACCATATGAAGGGGTGATCACCTCGATGACTCACCAACACGGTAAAAAGACCACAATGGTGATACTAGGCTTTGATAAACCGCACTGGGTTCAACTGCACAAAGTAATTTGGTGGAAATGTTTTGAAAAGAAAACTATTTTAGAGATTACGGAAGAATTCTTTAAAGCGCACAACATCCCATTCAAATTCTATTCCGGAGTACCTACTAGTGAGCGTGGCGTCTTCTGGGAGAATTTCTGTACTCCGATCAACGGTCCTACATTATCTTACCTAGTTGAAGAGTTAATGAAAGATAACTTCCTCATTTATGCGAATCCGCAAGATGGTGGAATCGTAGTGATCAACTGGTCAGATATTATGCACTTGGATGCTATCGGTACTAATTATCCGGATTATGTGCAAGAAGGGATCTACGCGAAATTTGACACTACCAATAAAGGTTGGCAACAACACACCTTTACCTTTGGTAAACAAATCGAGAGTGACTTACCCTGGAAGATCCAAGATTTTGGTGCTGAGATCAACCCAGATCTTTTTACAGAAGCGAAGAAAGAACATACGTATTATACCGCGGTGAAGAAACCTTTCAAATGGACGGAGACTTCCGGAGCCCAGGTAGACCCTAACGATATTGGTTTAGAGAAAGTGGAAAACTACATGGGTCTCGCGTTTGATACTGCGGTCATTAACCCGTATCCAGTATCGGATGGCTTAATTAAGCAAAACGAAACACCATCCGCTGTATACGGCGCTCCGTGGGATTTGGTTACTCAAAATATTACGCACCCACGTTACATGTATTATCGCATGCAACAGAGTTATTCCACTAAAATCAAATTAGTGCCGATTACGATTGTTATTCCGGGATCCGCGAAAGCGGTAGTTCCGATGACTGCGATTCCAGTAAGTTATTTTGAGAACGCAAGGGTAGAAGATCCAAACTTACCAGCGCAAGGGGATTTCTGGCAATCTGGATTGTTCTTAATTTGGAGTTCAAAATTAAGTATTGCTGGCCCTAATATGTTACTTACTTTGAATTTAGTTAAACCATATCATTAATCGCATTAGAATAGGAGATTATAAATGACTGAGAAAGTCAAACCGGCAAGATTAGGAGATTTCGCTAAAGCGACCACTGCCCCAGCTTCCGAAGAACCGAAGGAAACAACAAAATCTGGATTACCACCAGATGTAGAGTTTCCGTTACCGAAATTCGAATTAGACCTTGGATTCTTTATCCAGAAAGGTAATGAACCTTTTACGGAAGAATCGTTAATTGCTAAAGTTTTCGGGGAAGAAGGTAAGCGATTATCTCAACCCGAACAAATTTACGTTTTGTTGAACGCTATGCAAGATCTCGAAGTGGTAGCTCCGCTAAATTTCGAATGTGAGCATTGCGGTCACGATAACCCAATTGCAGTTGAGCTAGCAAAAGTAATGAAAACTTCATCTAGCTCAAAAGAGCGATTCTTTATTGAGTATACTGGTAAAGATAAAACTCATTATATTTTCGAATTTGTTCGCCCTGAAGTTATCCAAGATGTAGGTCACATCGATTCGCCAACGGCGAGTATTGGCATGTTTATGTTGCAATGGCTAGATGCGCACAATCAAGGAGAGAACTTCGATATTTTGAAAATGCGATTAGTCGATTTTTTAGCGATCGCTAAATTATTCGGTGAGAAGATGTTTGGTGTTTTATTTGAGACTAAATTTAAATGTGCTAAATGTAAGAAACAAAATACCCAAGAATTTGGCATTAGTTTGAAAGATTTAGTAGACATTTTAAATGAAGTCTAATATCATTAATCCAATGAAGAAACCAAAGCAAGGGTACTATCGGTTAACGCATCCTGCGAAGTTTAAGTTACCGGTAGATGATCATATGAAGAGCACAAAGATTATCGAAGGAAATCTCTGTGTTCTTTACAAGTCCAGTTTAGAACTCAAAGCTTTCAAATACTGTGACCATAACCCAAAAATTGAGGAGTGGAGTTTAGAGCCATTTCACATTCCTTATTTGAGTCCCGTAGACGGGAAGGTTCATAGATACTTCCCGGATATCTGGCTGAAGTTTGTTACTGGGGACATCTTCATCGTCGAGATCAAATCCTCTAGCGAAACAAAGATGCCCAGAAAGAATGATAAGCGTTACGGGGCTAAGCTTAACACTTATCTGGTGAACCAAGCTAAATGGGAAGCAGCAAGAAATTTCGCGAAAGCGAAGTCCTGCAATTTTATGGTTTTAACTGAGAAAGTTTTGAGTTAACTAAATTTAACATAGGAGCAAACAATGACCGAATATGCGGAACACGTCGAAGCGGAGATTGATGAGATCTTCCCGGATAGCATTTTAAGATTCTACGATCCTCGTAGAACCGACAACAATACCTTATTCTGGGTTAAGCCATCTGGTAAAATTCATACCACCTACATCATTTACCAAGAATTTAGTTCACCGGAATTCCCTGGAGAGAAAATGCTTTCACCAATTAAAGAATTCCGTGATCAAATTGATTGCATTGGTCACATCGCGCGATTCCTTGCGAGAAACTCGTTAGGAATTGAAGCTCAAATGCAGATTTTATAAATATACCATGTTTTAATTAAGAAGGAAAATTTTCAATGTCATTAGTAATTTACGGTCGCCCAGGTTGTCCATATTGTGAAAAAGCTAAAAAATTAGCTAGCATGTTAGAAGAACAAGGTTACTTCCGCGATGTGCAATACATCAACTATCAAGAGTTAGGTTGGACAGCTGAAGAGCTTTCAAAAGTAGCTAATCATCCAGTTCGTACCGTTCCGGTGATTTTGCTGAACAATGTCTACATTGGTGGGTACACGGATTTACATGATCGTTATCCAATCGATTAATTTGTAAGTTTCGGTAACCGAAAGGTTAAAGACCTCGAGATTGAAAAATTTCGAGGTTTTTGTTTTAATAAATATTTGTATTATAATAAACTTAACTTAGTAACCAACGTAACCAGATCGGATGAATTTAGAAAAATTTGAACACTTAACCAGTAAGATGAACAAAATTACTCAAGAGCTTACCAAAAATGTTGAGATCTCGGAAGATATCTTAACCACCACGGAAGAACTTGAGTCGTATTTGGTTACCCCGAAACCCGCAGATCCCATCGAAGGGCAATTAATCGCTTCCAGTGAGGAACCTACGGAAACCAAATCTCTAGCCCCAGTTACTGAAATCGCTGCAGACGTCGTAGACGTACAGGCAATGATCGAAGATTTCTGTTATATGCGAGCAATGCTTAGAGAGACTACCCAAAACTCTCGAAGAGTATTAGAAAGCGTAACGGAAGAATTGGTCTTAAGTGAAGGGGAATCCCGCGCCTTGCTAGTCTCCGCTTACAGCGAATTAAACAAAGCACAAATCGAAAGCGTTAAGTTGTTTATGCAATCTTATAAAGAAATTTCTACTATCTTGGTTAATTTGACGAAGATCAATCAATCCAACACTCCGCATACCGTTCATACCACCAATGTATTGAATATCGAAGATCAATCGCACGTTTCTACTGCGGATATCATCAATCGTTTAAGAGGTCCAAAATGAGCAAAATAACCTACAATGATAAAGGTGTTGAAGTTCCTTGTAAAGATTTTTGTTCATCTCCGGAACTGGATTGTAATAAACCGGAACTGAAAAATCCTAGAAGTTATCTCAAAGTTGAGAAAAAACTAAGCGATTCAAATTTGGAACCTAGCTGGAATTACGCGGAGCAAACTTTCGACCAGGATCTGGAAAATCAGTTAAGCGATATTACGAGAAATATTAATCGATTAGATCGAGAAAGAGACAAGTTACTTTCTGGTGAGAAGGAATTTTGTGTTAAGAAAGTTTCTAATCCCAAGAATGCTTTCAATACCAGAATACAGATTAGCCAAGATTCGACTACCATCGAACTTTTAAAGTATAATGGTTTGAGTTTAGGTGAACAAAAATCATCAAACTCGCAAGATTTGGAAAAAACCGCGAAAGCGGAAACTTCCGAGACTAAAGAACCAGAATTGGAACAACATCCAAATACTATACGTAAGTATGTGGCGGGGATGTTGGCATTCTTTAGTAATTTAAGAGTCGAATATCTTGCCAACGGCAAAGTGTATCAAAGAAAGCTTCCGGTATTTTACGGTAATCGTGAAAAACTCTTAACTATTGAAGAGCATGAATTTTCCGAATTGATGAACGGGAACACTAATTTCTTACCAAGAGCTAGCTTGGTCATCGATTCTATGACGTATGATCAGAACCGTCAAAATAACAAAAACGTCGCAGTTCAACGAGAATTGACGATGCAAAGCTTAACCAATAAAAACGCGTTCGCGTATATGACCAGCGCTCCAAGCCCGTACAATATTTCGGTTCGTTTGAATTTGATTACTCGCGGAATGAATGATGCGATGATGTTAGTTGAACAAGTCGCCAGCTTCTTCAATCCATTCTATACTTTCAAAATGGTGGAAGAGCAACAGGAATCCAGTATTCGCTTACAATTAGATTCGGTTACCTTCGAACCGCCAGAAATTGACCAATTTTCGAATAACGAAGTAATGGTAGAGTTTGGATTTACTTTATACGGAAATATGTACAAGCCAAGATCTAAAGAGTATATCATTGATACGATTACTTTGAATATCTGATCTAATACTTAAATATAAAATAACATAATAAAAACTTACGCTAAAGCGTAGAAATTTTAATTTGCGAGGTATAACTTAATGGCCTATCAATTCGGCAAATCTTCAATTCAAAAATTGCAAGGTGTTCATCCAGATTTAGTCAAAGTGATGAACCTTGCCATTCAAAAATCTAGCCAAGACTTTTCCATTACGGAAGGTGTAAGAACGCTAGAACGTCAAAAAGAATTATTATCGAAAAAATTAACCCAAACTCTAAACTCCAATCATATCAAACAAGCGGATGGCTTTGGCCATGCAGTTGACGTAGCTCCATATCCGCTTTCATGGGATTTGGAAAAATTTTACCCAATTGTAGAAGCGGTGCGAGCAGCAGCGAAAGAGCTTGGCGTTAGAGTTCGTTGGGGTGGCGCTTGGGCTGTGTTAAACGACACCAGCAAATCCCCTAAAGATCTTGTAAATGAGTACTCCGCGGAACGAAGAAAACTTGGTAAGAAAGCTTTCATCGATGGTCCTCATTTCGAGTTATACTAACTTTCCGAGTTAGTAAAATCTGCAAAGTTTACGCGTAAGCGTAGATTTGCAAGACTTAAATTTGTTAACAAATAAAAGGAAAATTAAATGGCTTTTGAATACGAATGCAAAGCGGATGACGTTCAACGTAAACGTCAAGTACGCTACGAACATGCAAAAGAACAAATGTACCATTCTGCTCCATATACTGTATGCTTACCACAAGGTCCTAAAGGCGATACTGGCCCTGCTGGTCCAAAAGGCGAAGATGGTAAAGATGGTGAAGTAGGCCCGCAAGGCCCAATTGGCCCACAAGGTCCTAAAGGCGATACCGGCGAACGCGGTCCACAAGGCGAGAAAGGCGAACAAGGTCAAAAAGGCGACAAAGGTGATAAAGGCGACCGCGGTGATAAAGGCGCTAAAGGCGATCGCGGTGACAAAGGTGAAACCGGTGATAAAGGTGCTCGCGGTGATAAAGGTGATCAAGGTGACCAAGGCGTAAAAGGCGATAAAGGCGATCGTGGTGACAAAGGCGATAAAGGTGACCGTGGCGCTAAAGGTGACAAAGGTGATCAAGGCCCACGCGGTCCTAAAGGTGACAAAGGTGAAAACGGTGTTGATGGTGTTTCTTATATCAATCAATCATTAAATCCGTTATCTGGTTCTGGCGAAATCCACGATCCTTTAAAAATCAACCTTTACTCTAAACACTTTGAAACCCGTAACAGTCAATTAGTATTGGCAGAAGCTTTCTTAGATCGCATTTTTGAACTGGAAGTTCGTTTAGCGAAATTAGAAGGAAAACCGGCTCCTACTAAACCTGTTTACGAGAAAGAGAAAGAGTGTGGTGAATGCAGCGTTGAAGACAAACCAGCGAAACCTGCTGAAGATGCAAAACCAGCAGATGAAGTAGTAGATCCTGCGGCACCGGCTAATCCGGAAGCTCCAAAACCTGCTGAAAATACTGAAGCTCCAACAGTAACCGAGGAAACTCCGGTGACTCCAGTGACCCCAGCTCCAGCTGAAACTTCAGAAATCGAAAAACCGGTAGAAAATGCGGAAACTGAGAAACCTGCGGTAACCGAAGAAGCTCCAGCTAATCCAGAAGTTCCAGTAGCATCAGAAACCTCTGCAACCGCAGAAACTTCTGAAACACCAGCTCCAGCTAATCCAGCGGTAACTGAAGAAGCCCCTAAACCAGTAGAAACAGTAAATGCTGAGCCTCACGATGGTTTATAATCTTAAATATAATAATTGGTAAAAATAAGGAATTCTAAATGTCAGAACTTAATGTAGAACCTAATGCTACCAGATCATCTTGTTTCCGTATTGAAGGTTATACTCCATTAGCTAGTGTTGCTGAAGCGATTAAAAAATCTGAAGATGCGTTAAAAGTTAAACACTTAATCGGTCCAGAAGGCCCGCAAGGTCCTAAAGGTGACACTGGCCCTGCTGGCCCACAAGGCGAACCTGGTCCAATCGGTCCACAAGGCCCGCAAGGTGTTCCAGGGCCTCAAGGTGAACAAGGTAATGTTGGTCCGGAAGGCGCTAAAGGTGAGAAAGGTGATACTGGTGAGCGTGGCCCTAAAGGTGATCAAGGCCCAGTAGGCCCTAAAGGTGATCAAGGTGAACGCGGTGATCAAGGTCCAAAAGGCGACAAAGGTCGTGATGGTGAACCTGGTCCTCAAGGTGAACGCGGTTTACAAGGTGAACCTGGTAAAGATGGTGAAAATGGTAAATCAGCTTTCGAACTTTGGCAAGCTTTAGGTCATAACGGATCAATTGAAGATTTCTTCAATGCTTACGTTCAAAATCCGGATTATGAAGCTAGATTCCAAAAATTACAAGCTCGTATCGAAAAATTAGAAGACGCTATCAAAGGCTTAGTTCATCCTGGACATCCAGAGCATTTAGGTGCGACTTCGCAAGGTAATCATTAATCAGAAGGGATAATCAATGTCATTCGTATTAGATAAAACTTGTAGCGCAGCAGACGAATTAGCGGCTAAACTGCAAGAGAAACAAAACAAAAAAGTTACTATTTGTTCATGCCCGGAAACTAAACCAGCCGTTGAAGAATGTGTAGCTGGCGCGCACGCGCAATTCGACTTTATGCAAGGTCCACGCGGTCCACAAGGTTGCCCAGGTCCTCAAGGCCCTAAAGGTGAACCAGGTGAGAAAGGTGAGAAAGGCGATACCGGCCCAGCAGGTCCTCAAGGTGTTGCTGGCCCGCAAGGCCCTCGTGGTGATAAAGGCGAAAAAGGTGATCGCGGTGAACAAGGTATCCGCGGTGAACAAGGCGAGAAAGGCGATAAAGGTGACAAAGGCGAACGCGGTGAACGTGGTGCTCAAGGTGACCAAGGCCCTCAAGGTATTCGCGGTGAACGCGGTGAACGCGGTGAACGCGGTGAAGTAGGTCCTCGCGGTGAACGCGGTGAACAAGGCCCTCAAGGTATTCAAGGTATCCCAGGCGTTCAAGGTGAACGTGGTGATATGGGCCCACGCGGTGAACGTGGTGAAGCCGGTGCTCAAGGCCCTAAAGGGGAGAAAGGTTGCCCAGGTGCTAAAGGCGACAAGGGTGATAAAGGTGACGAAGGTCGTCAAGGTCCTAAAGGGGATCAAGGTCCAGTTGGTGCCCAAGGTCCGGTAGGTCCACAAGGCCCTGCGGGTAGAGACGGTAAAGACGTAGATCCGGAATTACTTAAACGCATCCTAGGTGAATTAGAAACACTAAAAGCTGAAGTAGACTTCCTCAAGAAAGCTCACCACGCAAGTGAAGTTCTTGTAGACGGTACTGGCGCAGTAACCTTATCTTACACTCACACCACTGAGCAAATGTAAGAATTTGGGATCTCCGGAATTTCGGTTACGGAGATCTCTTAAAATTAAATAAATTACGTAAAAACAACCTCATAAAGGAAAATCATAATGGCTATTATTAAAGTAATTACTCCTAGCAACCTTGGTAAAACTATCCAATTAGGTGCATTAGAAGCTAACAAATGGGACGTTAAACTTCACCCAGCTCATTTAGAAAACAAACCTACCGGTATCGGTTTAACTGATTCTATCATCAACGAATTAAAAGGCGCTGGTCTTAAAAATGCTGAATTAGTAGGTTCAGAATTAAAATTAACTAAAGGTGACGACACCGAAGTTAAAGTTGATTTAGCTCCGTTAATCCCAGCAGCTAAAGCTGACCACTTCTTAAAAGCAGTTTCTTATGAAGCGACTACTAAAGAATTAGTATTCACTGTTGGCGCAGCTGACACCGAAGAAGGCCAAACTGTTTCACGCGTTAACATCGGTGATTTGGTTCCAGTTACTACCGGTAACGGTTTAGAAGGTAACGGTACTGCAGCTAACCCAGTTAAAATCAAAGTTGGTACTGGTTCTCCATTAAAAGCAACCACTGAAGGTTTAGTGTTAGACACTGACAACTTGGTTGAATTAACTGATGGTACTGGCGAAGTTTCATTAGGTTACTTAATTAAGAAAGCTTAATTTACTTAACCGCTTAACTGCGGAATATACGCCTCCGGCGTAGCTCTTCGAAGATCGAGGATATCAAAGATTAAATATCTAAAGATCGATGTGAAGATTCGAGAGGGTCGATCTTGTAAATCTACCCTCTTTTTTTATTATAATAAAGGAAATAACTTAATGACTAGTATTAAAGTAATTACTCCGGCTAACCTAGGTAAAGGGATCGAATTCAACCCTACTACCAATCAATGGGAAGCCAAATCTGGTTTTGATTGCTCGTCAATTGATCAACTACCAGAACGCCCTTGGAAGAAAGGGACAACCTTATTAGCTAAACAAGATGGCCAATGTGTGCGTTTATCTTCTTTCGATACCTTCTTCCAAGAAATTGGTGTAGGTATTACCGCAAGCCGCACTAACGGTTTTACTGGAGAAGAATATCGCGTTGTGGTAACCGTAACCAATACTGGTGAAGGTACCAACGAATTAACTAACTTGAATATTTCAAAACCGGAAGGTTTAGGCGTAGCCTACGACATCAAAGACTTGGAAACTTCAAAAGTTCAAGTTGGTGAGATCGAACGTGTCGATGATTTTACTTATAATATTAAAAACACCAAAAAAGGCGGAACCGCCATCATCCGTTTCACAGTGGTTCCAAAAGCTTTGGGTAACTATCAATTTACCGCAATGGTGAACCCTAACTCTGCATTAGATAAAGATCTTGGTAACAACACTTCTACTATCGTATTAAACGCGCAAACTAAAACCGACGCGAACTTAGAAGTGTCAGAAGAGTGCCCAATTGTGGAATTAACTGATGTGCAAACCGGTACTGTATTAAGTCAAGCGCACACTGAAGTAACTAAAGCTGGTGAAAAGAAAATCAATCGTCGGATGGCTCAAGGTTGGGGCAGCGGCGCTCCTAAAGGTACTGTACTTTTCACCGATAGATCCAGCGTAGGGTTGAAACTAAAACTATCATCCCCATCCACCATTATCGCTTACGGCATCCCGGCAGGCCGAGATCAACAAACTGTATTTGTGAAATCCGGATATAAAAACTTTTATATAGACTATAAAATCAGTTCAAATAAAGAAGGTTATGGGACATCATTGGAAAATAGCGCGGTCTTTAACCCTTCAAGTAGCACTCCAGCGGTAGACCTAACCACCGATGAAACTTCACAGAATATTACCATTAATGGTGACTATTGCTCAATTTTCTTGTTAGTAAAACCTCGAGGTAAGAACTGCGCGTTGCAAGGATGGGCATTAAGTTTTGCTAAAGCTTCAGCAACGAAATCCATCAAACTTACTGATGTAGTGGGTGGTGTGGTTTATACTGAATCTCGTGTAGTGGAAGGTTCTTCCCAATATGTTGATATTTTGAGAAATGCTAGAGCGTTTTTCCAATATCTTCCAGAAGAAGGGGTAGATCCTTCTAAAGTGGTTATCAACCCGACCGAAACTTTAGTTTCTGTATTGAAAGTTAAAGCTGGCACCGCGGCTTCAGCGAATATCAACTGGAATGGATTAATTCCGTTAAAAACTTCTGGTTTGGTAACGATTACCGATACTGGCGTGACTGTTTCTGCTAATGCAACATCCGCCGACAGCGTAAAATCGCAATACTTGGACGTAGTCATCGAAGATTAATCTAACGAGGGCTCCATCACTCTCCGGAGCCCTCTCCCGCTAATTTAAAAGGAATACAAAATGCTTATTAATGCTAATATTAACGGTTTCAACACCCCTATCGAGATCCCAGAAGTCTTCGCTCCAATCGAACAAGTTCGCGAGTTAGAAAGCGTTCAACCAGAAGTTCAAACATCGGAAGATTCTTACGTAATCAAACAAGGTGATTTGGTGGAAATTGGTGGCGTTTTAACTATTCGTACTGCTCCGGTTTCTAACGGCTCAACTGCGGCTGGAACCGAAGGTTCAAAAGTTGTTGACCTAAGCGCGTACAATCTTTCAAAAGTTTTAAATGTTCAAGCTACCGCGGAAGATACCCCAGCTGGTTCAATCCATGAGAATGCTCACATCGGCTCTGTAAGCAACCAAAGCTTTACCGTTTATGCGACTTCAACTCATACCGAAGCGGCAGAATTTAAAGTTCGTTATCTAGTTAAAGCGGTTGCTTAATCCCCGGAGGTGAAGAATGGCTGAAAAATTAAAAGTAATTACTCCGGATAATCTAGGCAAAGGAATTGCCTTCAATCCAAAAACCAAGAAATGGGAAGTAAATGTAGAGACTGGTTTAACTTGCGCTTCAATCGACCAGCTTCCAACAAAACCTTGGAAGAAAGGTACCACTTTACTCGCTAAACAAGACGGTGAATGTATTAAGCTTACTGCTTTAGATTCCATTTTCCAAGAAATTGGGGTTGGCATCGCTGCAGATAAAACTTCCGCTTTTACTGGCGAAGAATATCGCGTAGTAGTAACGGTCTCTAATACTGGTGAAGGTAAGAATGATCTAACTAATTTAGTCGTTCAAAAACCTTTATTGGGTAACTATAATATTAAAGATGTAACTACTTCACATCAAGGTTTAGATTCTTTCGATCGTAAGAATGATCTTGCGTACGACCTTAAAGGTTTGGCTAAAGGCGGTACTTTCATTTTACGGTTTACCGTAGTAGCGAACGATATCGGTACTTTCCAATTTTCCGCTTCTGTTAACCCTAACAGCGCGTTAGATCAAGAACAAAAGAATAACACCGCGACTATTACATTATCTGCAAACTCAAAAATCGATACTACCTATGTTCCGAGCGTAGATTGTCCTCGCATCACCGCAACTGAGTTGGATAGTAATACTCAGCTTGTTATGATGGATACCCGTTACCCTCATGACCCAGAATTTGTTAACGGCGTGAATGATAAGGCTAATGTTTTCGCGAATCGCGAAAATCTTAAAGGTTTAAGAATTCGCCTAGATGGGGCTAGTACCGTCGTAGTGTATGCGAGCTATAGTAATGGTACCACAAACGTAATTAAACTATCTAACGGTAAGTTCGCAAGCACGCGTAGAGGTAGAATGGGAGTGAGCGCGAATGCAAATTCACCACTAAAATCCGATAGCACGTCAATGCCTTTCGTCAATGGTATATTGACTATCGATAAAGATTGCGATGGGGCGTTTATCTTATGTCGACCTCAAGGGAAAAACTGTAGATGGCAAGCATTCGCTATTCGCTCTGCACCAGCGGCTATAGAGTCCAAGCTTGCGGTGGTGAGCAACCAAGGATTTAAAATGAGATATGAAGAGTCATATGATAAGTCATCCACTCGTTTAGATGGTACGTTCCCACTCAACATCATCCCAAATACCGTAAAATATGAGGTGATCCCTTATACATCCACATATCACAACTTACGGATATATGGAGGCAGTCCTTTAAGCGTCAATCGTAAATTAATATTAACTGTTAAGAGAGGTAATGCTGCGATTTTGAGTTTTAACCCGGAAAACGTATCCCAAAATTTTATACCTAGAGCTTCAGGTAAAACTACCGTCACTGGAAATATCATATCAGTAACCGCAGATGCGACTTCAACCGACTCTATCAACAGTGAATATTTGCAAGTTATAGTCGAAGACTAACCTAATAAATCATTAAGTTATTTTAATTAAATAAAGAGACAAATACTCAATTGTCTCTTTTTTATTAGCTAATCAAAAGGAAAATTAAATGGCAACTAAAACACAAAAAGTTATTACACCCGAGAACCTAGGCCACGGTATCGCGTATAATCCACAAACTAAGAAATGGGAAGTGCACTTTGTCAGCGAAGCTGAAATTGAGCAGGTTTCCAATTATGTAGAACCGCAAGAAGATGACGAACATTACGTTATGAAAGAATGTGTTAAATTGCGTGATCGCGCATCCGGTTATATGTGGGATTCATGTAAAGTAACCCTCAAAGATCGTGCGCCTGCGAGAGATGAAGAAGCCACATTTACATCTGAAATTTCGATTGATTCGGGAGTTTATACTATCACTCCTAGCTTCCCTGTCTCAAATATCGATGGTGTCACTCTGACGGATAGATTTGGTTCTTTTGAATATTCGAGCGATATATTAAATGAAAGATTCGAAACTACCAAGGCGTATAATGATTTTGTTAAAGATAAGAAAATCAAATTTACTACCAATAAACGCTTTGCGGATTCCCTAGAAGGTAAACCGATGATTCGCAGCACCGTGCTAGAGGCGCCTTATCCGGTAATGCAAGATGAGGTTGTTGATGCGACATACGCAGCTGACGGGATAAATTCCGTTTATTACTCGGGTGCGGGTGCAAATTCACTAGTCGCTAAAGAAATTCGCGAAGGGCGCGTAGTCATCACCGGTTCTGTTACTTATGGGGATGGGGAAAACCGAGGTCAAACCCAAACATTTAACATCCCAGAAGATATTTTACAAAGAGGACTTCTTGCGCTGATTGATAATGGCACCATCTCGGGTATTGGATCTTACAGCGGTAAGCATCACTATTCATTTACAGTTTCACCAAAAACTATCACCTTGCAAGATCTTGGGCATACGTACAATATCACATTCGAAGATTTTGATAACGGCGTAGTAATCCGCAACGAACGCAATATCCAAGCGTCTGATCTTTCTAATGTTCATTGGGATCCTTTAAACGAGCAAGGTGGTGCGATTTTATCGGATAAGTATAGAAGTATTGCCGCAGATCAAATGAAAGTTCTGAATTTGAGCTATACCACTAAAAACGGAGTTCAACATGCTAGCGGCATTTCAGTAACCGAAGCGAATGCTAAACTCGCAAACGAGGCGCGAAGAGGTAAAATATTTACCATTAACCAAGTTAACGGATTCACTGAAGATAACGGCACGGTCGTAAAAGGTGGAAGCGTGGAATACCCTTGGATTGACTTACCGTACATTGAAACCAACGCGACTGTAAACTGGAAAGATGTTAACGATCAAGGAGCGTCATTAGACGTGGTAACGGTGGATAATGATCAAGACGGTTACATAGCGGAATTAATCAAAAACCGATTACAAGAAGTGAGAGATACCGAAGCGACATTCATTTTATCTGACCTTGATGGATCTAATGAAGTGCGCGAAGAAAATGTTCAATTCTCAAACTATAACAATCCGACATTCAGATACTCTTCAATATATAATGGATCATTCGATGGTTCTGGTAGCCAATTCAAACTTAGAGTTGAATTCAAACCAGTAGTGATTGAAGCGTTTGTTGGTAAATTCACCGTTAACTTCCAACCTATTGAGCACATCGCAACCCGTTAACTGTTCATAAAGATTCCCCAAACCTCACCCGTGGTGAAAACCGGGGAATCCAACAAAAAAGGAAATAATTAATGAATATTTTAAAAGTAATCACTCCGGATAATCTCGGTAAGGGTATTACGTTTAACCCGCAAACTAAGAAGTGGGAAGTTCAAAGTGGATTTGATTGCGAGTCTATTAGCGCACTACCTTCAAAACCTTGGAAGAAAGGTACCACTTTGCTGGCTAAGCAAGATGGTGAATGTATCCAATTAGCCGCGTTAGATTCGATTTTCCAAGAAATCGGAGTTGGTATTGCTGCGGATAAAACTTCTGCCTTTACTGGCGAAACTTACAATGTTACGGTTACGGTGACTAATACAGGCGAATCCAAAAATGAATTGACGAACTTGACGGTTCAAAAACCTCTTTTAGGTAACTATGAAATCCAGGATGTTCGTACTTCTAAACAGGGAGTCGACGAAGTCGAAACTTTAGATCAACTAAACTACAATTTGAAAGGTTTAGCTAAAGGCGGTACTTTCATTCTACGCTTTAGCGTAAAAGCGAATGACGTCGGAACTTATCAATTCTCAGCTACCGTAAATCCCAACAGCGCATTAGATCAAAACGCTAAAAATAATACAGATACTATTATTTTAAAAGCAAATACCAAAATCGATACCACTTACGTTCCAAGCGTGGATTGTCCTCGTATTACCGCAACAGAGTTGGATAGTAATACGGTGTTAGCGATGATGGAACCTAGAAAAGATGGCTGGACGGATTACAAATTCGTAAATGATGAGAGTGATAAAATTAACATTTTCGCAAACCGCGAAAATCTTAAAGGCTTAAAAATCCGCATAAGCGGGGCTAGTACTGTTATTGTACTCACCGCTGATAATCGAAGATTTCAATTTATAAGAATGTCGAATAACGGAATAATCAGTACGCGCGCAGGTGGTTACTTATTGGGTGTGGATGCTGATACAGTAATACCCGCGGGTAGCTCTCCGATGCCGTTCTCTGATGGTATTCTTCACATCGATAAAGACTGTGATGGAGCGCTTGTTTTATGTCGCCCAGCTGGTAAAAACTGTAGATGGCAGGCGTTCGCGATAAGACCGGCTATACAACCAAAAAATCGCGGAATTGTAGAGTCTAACGTGCAAGGTTTTACTGTTAGACGCGAGCCTAGTATTAAACCATTAAAATCTAATAGAACTTACAATTTTAATATTATACCAAATAGTGTAGAATATGAAGTGTTAGATGAAGATGGATATCATACAAGCGGCAGCCGTCTAATTATGGGTCAAAAACTTGTACTTACGGCTAAGCGAGGCACGGCTGCTAGTGCGGATATTGATATTAATGCGAATCAAGTACCGTACGCTAAAATTCCTATGTCTGTTGGTAAAACTTCCATTACTGACACGCGAGTAACGGTAGCTGCTGATGCTACCTCAACCGACTCAGTTAACAGCGAATTCATACAAGTTATAGTCGAAGACTAAAACACAATATCATAAAATCTCCGCATTTTACACCGTAGGTGATGATGCGGAGATTTTTTTTTATTTTGAAAACTTCATAGTTTCGGTCACCGAAACTCGCAACCTTTGTTTTCAAAAATTTTCAAAAATTACACTAAAGTGTATACTTGAATATGTTGAAATATGATTAAAAATATTATAATATACATACCAATATCGTATTATTCATAAACTAAACTCAAAACGGAATGAAAATCTTTACTAAATTTAAGTCGCTTAAGAAAACCGCATTATTTGCGGGTACCGCATTGATTGCAGCGAGCTCAATCGCGTTGACTGCTCCGAAGTATTCAACTATCACAAAACCAACTGTTCAAACTGCTCCAAATCCACGCACCACCCTGGAGTGTGAAACATACCCAATTCAATTTGAATACACCAATACTATTCAAAAGTTGTGTAACTCTCAGTACACCTCATATTTCAACAAAAGATTTCGCGTGCCGGAAGTAGTAGTAGAAACTTTAGAGCCAACTGATTTCAAATTGGATTATGTGCGCGATGCGCAATTTATCCAAGATCCAAGAGTACTGGATTCGCCAAAACCGCAAGATTATACTAAATCTGGTTGGGATCGTGGGCACCTCTCTGCCGCAAGCAATACCTCTTATCCAAAGACAATCCAGGAATCTTTCCTAATGACCAACATTGCTCCGCAATCTGCGGAATTGAATCGCGGGCTTTGGAAGACTTTAGAAGGTTATGCGAAGTTAAGAGGTCATCATCAAAAAGTGTTGGTTATCTCCGGAACTTATTTTGAAAGTTGCTATACTCCAAAATGGTTCAACAATATTGCGATTCCAGACGGCTTCTGGAAGGTGATTGCTATCGAAGGGAGAGAACCACTAGCGTGGAAATTCCCAAACAACAAAGTTCCACATTCTATAACTGGTAAGCTTATCGACTATCAGATCGATTTGAAGGATGTTCCAAAATCTTGCAATACAAGATTTAATTTGCAAGAGCTATTAAAATAGCCATGTTGTTGAAGTAACAAAATTTAGTTGATTTCTTAATTTAAGTGTATTATAATACATGTAAATCAAACAGGAGGAGCGCAAAATGAAATTTTATTACTTAGATGGTCACATCCCAATTCGCATTTTAGCCGAAGAGTCGGATAGCTTCATCATCGAAAAATCTAACAAAACTTTAGAGTTCGTGGCAAAGGATCGCGTCTCAGAAGAACCGGAATCTTTCGGTAACCAATTAGGTTTTATCAAACTTCCAAAATCCTTTGAGCCGAAATTTGGTGAAGATTATTTTCGCGCTAGCGAAGATCTCACTAAAGTGATCAAAGTCAAATACAACGATTCCAAATACGAACGCTTACGCGTAAGATTTGGGTTATGTTTCCAAACCGAAGTAGAAGCTATTGCTTATCTAGCTGCGCTAGAATTTGCAGAGCGTTTTAAACCTACAGAATAGCATTACAAGGGGCAAAATATGTTTTACGGTAAACCGTCTGTAAATGGTCGCGATATAGAATTCGTTTCTACTAACAAATATCAAGTCCGTGGAGCTGGCAATTTCAAATTTCCGAAATCAGAAGCTATCCGCGAGTGGTTAGAACCTCGAATCCAAGCTATTGTTAATTCATTCCAAGAATCCGAAGCTTTCAAATCTATTGCTCCGCAATTAGCAGAGTTGGGTGAAGGCTCTGTAATTGGTGGAGCTTTAGTAGCTCGATTAGCTGGCGAGGGGGTAAGCACCAACGAGCTTAAAAGCTTGGATAAATTCATTGTAGCCGAAGCTTGCTATGCCATCTTCAAGCCTAAGAAAGGTCCGCGCGTTAAAATCTATCTGAACACTGAATACTTGGATGGTTTCTGTAACCAAGAACTCCGAATTTTCGAAACTCCGGAGCTTTGGTGGTTAGTAGACCCAGAAGAACAAGATGAAGAATTATGGGAAATTGCGGGTCAGAACTCCGCGGAATGCGAATTCTGCAAAATTGCTTTCGGGTTGCATAATGTCAAAGGTAATGGCGTGGTTTGGTATGAAGATAAAATGCTAGATCCGGAAATTTTTGAATATTCCGTAGGCGGAACCGCCGAGTAAACGGGGAATCAAATATGCTCAACTGGCTTAAAACATTGCTTCGCAAACCATTAGATCTTCCGGAAACTCTGGAAATTGATGTACCCATACGATACGTGAATACTCGGGATACTTCGTTTGGTGGAGATTTTCCTGGATATTTCCGATTTTGCATTAACTTAGACACTGGTAAAATTACCAAGAAACACATTGAAGGTATGCATGTTACTGACGAGATATGTGAGCTGGATATTAAGATCGCTTACGATAAACTCCCGAGCGAGTATAAGCAAAAATACAAGAAATATCTCGAAAGAATGCACTATAATACCAGCTATCTAGATTAACCCAATCGTTAACCAATGCCTATTGCTTTAATAGGCATTTTCTTTGTTTTGGGTATTGATTTGATTTCTAATTTCTATTATAATACATCACATAAAGAGATATAAAACCAGGAGATTCCAAAATGAAAAACTTTATCTTTTTGATGTTAGTATTCGTATTATTTCCATTTATTAGTTTTAACATTTTAAATGCAATTCTCAATGCTGCCGGTCCAGTGGCTTGCTTTGTGGTAGCGCATATCATTATCTTCGGTGTCATTGTGTTCATCGATTATGCACAATCAAATATTTTAGAATAATAGTAGTAAATTGCAGGAGATATCAAAATGTACAAATTAATCGTAGCTTACAAAATCTATGATCTTTTTAGTGAATGGAATTATGTTTCCCGCGAAGAAGATGATTTACACGCTTTCGAATATCGAATTCGAAAACTTCGCTATGAATCTAACAATCCGGAACATTTCAAAAAGTTAGTGTTTAGCAAATTGAGCGATACTACTCGCAAAACTATCCAAGAGCTTGGAGATTTGGAATTTGATGCATTAGTTTTCGTAGACGAAGCGACTAATAAAGTTTGGTTACGTTACCAAGACGAAACCATCTTTTTGGAAGAATTCCGTACCAAAGAGGAGAAGGCTAATGAGAAGTTTAATGAACTTCAAGCTAAATTCTGTAAAACCAGATACCTCGAAAATCGCCAAGAGCTAGATGAATTCTTGGAAGCGCTGGAGATCTTTGATGAAACTGGAAAATTCGATGATATCGAGGTAATGCAATTCATCAAGGATGATGCTAAAACCACTCAAAACTTCCCGATTTTAGTAGTGCTTGAAAAGCATGAAGGTTTCGATTGGAATAATGATCATAATTATACCAATTTAACGTTCACGTTAGTTGACGATTCATTAGGCCGTTAATAAGTTTAAGATCTCTGCATTGTACGCTGAAAGCGATGATTGCGGAGATCTTTAAATATTAATAATCAAAAACTAATTCTTATTAAGGTAGCTAAATGTTAGACATCTCTATTCCTCAAGTTACCAGCAAATTCAAAACCGCAGATCAAATCTTAAGCTTTATGCAAACCAAAACGCGCATTGAAGCTAAAACGGACGGGGTTAAACTGACGCTGGTGAAAATTAACGATTCCGGTACCCTGGATGACTGGATCGTAGCATACAAAGGTCAAATTTTCTATCGCGGAGAATTTGAATATATCAAAGATACCGCTTTAGCGGATCAAGTCAGTATTGGTAACTCTCAATTTGATAAAGTTTTTGATCATTTAGAGAAGCTAAAAGCTAGCGATTATAATAAAATTCCAAACAATACAGAAATCTTCTGTGAGTTTTTGGTGACCAAAAATACAGTAATGTCTGAGTATACCAAAACCGGAACCATCATTGTTCTTGGATATGGTAAAGCTAAACCAGAATTGCGCTTCGGCAAGCTTAAAACTAATTCCGAATCATTCGAAACCGCAAATGTCAAAATGTACGCGCAAGCGTTAAAATTGATTACCCCGCCAGTTCTGTTTGAGGGTGTTCTATTCCCTGCGGATACCATGTTGAATGGGATTAAAAACAAAGTATTGGCTAGCGAACTCAAATCTCGTAGAATGACTTTAAAGTCGTTGGAAACGGATCCTTTAACCTACTTCAATACTTTAGTTGAAGCTTTTGTTAACGTAGAAAGTGAATTTGGTGGTAAGGAAGAGGGGATCGTGCTTCATCAAGGTAATGCTATGTATAAAGCCCAACAAACTTACCAGTTAGATAGAGAAGCTCGCTCAGCGAAGAAACTGCGCTGGATGGAAGATGACCCGAAAGCCGAGCAAGCGTATTGGGATGATGTGTTGGAAGTAGCCCGACAAATCGCAAACGACACTAAAACTCAGGATATCAAAGAAGGGTTGAACGAAATTGCGAAGCGCATTAAACAACTTAACTTTGAAGGCGTTCACAGTAAGAAAAATCAAGCCACGGTAATGGATGATATCCAAACCAACGCGAAGATGTTCTATTTGAAATCTTTGAAAGGTAATAACGGTGGTTTAGTCTTTGGTAAATTTAGAATCTTGACTAACGGTCACGTCAAAATGATTGACAAAGCGCGCAAAGAATGCGATGAAATTGTAATTGGTTTAGTTACTTCTGCGGATACCAAAGACACTAAAGATCTACGCTTAGAAGCGTTGAAGAAAACGTTTCCTAATATCAAAATCATCGAATTGGTTTCCGGTAACATCTTTACTGCATTGAAGAAAGCCGAGATCAACATCAATCACTTATACGCTGGAAGCGATCGTAAGGAAGAATACGAGCGTCAATTATTGAAAGCTCCTGGAATTGATGTACAAGAGATTGAGCGTTCAGATGCTGATATTTCCGCTACTAAAGTGATTCAAAATTTAGAAGATTACGCTTTCTTCAAACAAAATACCCCAAAAGCTGTTCATAGTTTGTATACGAAGTATGTGGAAGCTTATAAGTAAGTTAAGTTAATTTTTAAAGAATCTCCGCAATTGCGGAGATTTTTTTATTTTGAACTTTGAAAGTTTCGGTAACCGAAACTCAACAACTCAGAAAAAAATTTGATTAAAATAAAATGTTCCTAAAGAAATCTATATTAATAACATTAACTTATTTTAATACACAAACATAAATGGAAAGAAAGACAAATCTCGCTACTGGCGAAAAATCGACAGGTTCTCCAATCGATTTGCATAATGAAACGTACGAGAATCATCTTAATGTTACCCCGCAACACCCAGAAGGATGGCAGACTCCGGAAGGTCATGAGTTCCAAAGAGTAAAAGTGGATCGCAACTTCTATTCCAACAAACTGACTAAAGTCAACGGAGTTGATGCTTTCAGTAAAGCTTCTAGCTTATACAAAGGGACTGGAGCTCTTGGTGACTTTTGGGTTGATCCAAAAGTAGATCCTAAAACTGGTAAGGTGCCACCAGGACCCGCAGTTACTTACGACTATCCTACTTATCGCGGGCCTCGCGAACAACTAGGTATGACCCCGTATACGGGAAGATCTGTATATGATAAACATCCTATTATCTCTCCGGAAGCTAACGGAGACGAGGATACGATGGTTAACCCGGAAGCTATTCACACTACTTGGAGGGATTTGCGTGAGCAACTTAACCGAGGAGCTGGCGTTCGCACTAACAAATTCTTATTAGAGTTCTCTATTCCGTTACACGGCGCAGAGCATCCTTGGAAATGGAATATTCTCTGTAAAGCGACCAGCTTCCCACAACGCAGTATGCATACTGCAAGCATGTGGAGGTTTGGTAGAAAATACAATCTTCGTGGTGAAACAAACTTTAACGATACTTGGACTCTAACATTCGAAGATGATAGTGCACTTTTACTCCGCAAAAATTTGGATAGATGGTTCCGCGAAATCGATGATAGCCGATTACAACACACCGCACTGAACGTTTACAAGGACATGGGTAACCCGCAAGCTCGATTGCTTACTCAGCAAGTAGATCTTTTTGAGCGCGAAGATAGAGCTCCTTTCAATCTTGGTAATGTTTTTGATGATATCAAAACCGCTCTATTAAGACCAGAATACAATCCAAGTTTACCGAACTACCAAACTGATATCCGAGTTTATCAATTAGACCAAACTGGTAACAAAGTAATGGGCTACCTAATGCAAAATGCTTTCGTAAGCGATATCGGAGCTGTAGATTACGGAGATGATAAACAAAACGAACTTGTTACATACCCGGTAACTTTCACTTACAGTGAGTTTATCCGATTATCGGATAAAACGTTAGATGAAAAGGTTCGCGTGTTTAAATAAATATTTGTACAATATTAAGGAGATTATAATCGAATGAAATTTACCGATGCGCTGGACGTTGTTTATCAAACTCCGTGGGACCGGGCTAACAGTTTCGAAGTTTATTTCGCTTGGAATCATAAGATGCTCAACAATCCTAACGCTCCGCAAGATACGGTCGATTATGATAATGAAGCGAAAGGAACTGGTAATATCTTAGCTTGGTCGCCGAAGGATAATGAGCGTTTAAGTTTACACTTAAAAGATCTGCAATTACCTCAAATTGGAGCTGCGCAGCTCAATTCTTGGGTGGGTAACAGATGGGCTCATAACTACGGTTTACCGGATCAGTATAAATTTAGCATGACATTTTTCGATAGCAACCAACTTGAGTTTTATAAAATGTTCACTGCTCAATTCCGGGAACAGGCTTATCGCTATTTCGATGACTACACATTCAACGTGTTTATTTCGAAAGATAGTGATTATGGTGACCGCTATCATAATGATACTACAGGACGCGGTAGAGATTCTTGGCGCTCTTCGCCTTTGATGTCACTAAAACGTTGCAGCATTGAAAATGTCAGTCAATTGAGTTTTTCTAATGCAACTGAAAATCAAATCGTCGAGTTTACTGTAGCGTTTGTAGCTAACGACGTAGAGATCTACGATCAAGGTGCTCGCCAATTCTACGGTGGATGGAAAGAGTGGAAAGAAGCGGATCAAATCCACCAATTCAGCGCTCCTAAGAAATAATTTTTAAATTAAAGGAAATAAAATGGAAACTTACCAAAACGGCGCCAATGCCGTATTAAGTCAAATCGATGGTGAAACAACAGATAACCTGATTGCCAGCGCCATCAAAACTTTGCCAAAATCCGCCGTTGCGGAAGTTATGCCTGTAGTAAAAACTAAAGGCCCTACCAGCCAATGGGTAGAACCTTACTACAACACTTACGATAAAACTGGTAAAATTGAATTATTATCAAGCCCAGTAAGCATGTACGACATAAGTAATACACGTAAGAATATGGTATTTTCTTCTAATGCAGTGGAAGATCTTATCAGAATGTATACACCGGAAGCATTCAATTCAACCTTACACGGTTGGATCTTATTCCAAAAGAACTCCCAACAACGCGATGAGCTCGTAAAAGTTCTTCAATCTCCGGAAGTTTCCGGTGTGCCAGCAAGTGCGACCATTCCTGCTATTGTGAATACTACGCAAGAAGATGTGTATGAATTTATCCAAGATCAAGTAATGCGCGTAATCGCAGAAATTGAAAAGGATTACCAATTAGGAAGTGTACACTTTAGTGTAGTTGGCCCTTATAGCATTGCTTACCCAATGATGCGTTTAAAATCTCACATGAATAGAATTCATTATATGTGTGATGATCGTTTAGATCGAATCTATATTTTCCCTACAGGGGACGCGGCAATGTCTCGCGCAGGTCTCAGTATTTTCGAATATGCGGATGAAGTCCAAAAAGCGATCGATTCTGAAACAGGCGATTTAAGTTATTGGGTTTATAATAGATCCATTATTATTGTAAATCCTTGCCATAAACGCAAACCAATTATTCGTAACATTATTGTAAGCTAATTTAAATGAATTTTAATTTTCACCAAAAACCAGACTATAGTCTAAATACTGGAATGATCGACGAGCTTATTCGTCTGTATGGAACTCCAGTGCGATTCCTAGTAACTGAGAAACTGATGGATTCTTGGGAGTCGAATGCTCACGAAATCGCTGAAGCTAGTTTACTAGCGAATCGCGTTTTTGGTGATTTTAAAACTCTCAAAACTGATATTTATCGCGACGCTTTGGAATTCTACGTATTACTCGCAGAAAACGAAGAATATCCGAACGGATTGCAATTTGCGTTCAACAACTTTGGCCTTATCAATGATGATACTTTACAAGTCTTTGTAAGTTTGAAATCTTTGGAACCTCTAAAAGATCAAAACGGCAATATTCATCCTAAAGAAATTATTTCTAATCTGTTGGTCTTCCCTAACGGAAAATTGATGGAGATTACGGATTGTCAATTGCATGTTCCTGGTGTTAATAATAAATTTGTTTATTCTAATACTCCATCTTGCTATCAATTAAGTTTGAAATCCTACTCATTCGACCGCTCCGCGGTAGATTTAGTTCACCAAAATGATCAAAGAATCGAAGCTCCAACAATCAAAACTTTAGAAGGCATTGATCAATTTTTCGGTCAACAAGACCAGCGCGCTGAAGATATTAAAGGCTCTGCGGAAGAAGAGCAATTAGTAGTTTCGGAAAATCCTCTTAAAGAGAAGACTTCAAAAACTAAAATTGATGATGTTTTCGGGAGCTTTGGTTAATGTCATTAGCAGATACACTCATCAAAGCTTTCGTTCCAAGCGCCTCGATGGCTAACGAATTGATAAGAGGTTGGAGACGCACTAAAAAGTCGGTGACTGCTATGTCAGCGTTCCTTCCGGGAAATTTCATTTATACCAAATACATCGCGGTTACTCCAAAAACATACGATATTAACCCAGTTGTGATTGTTATTCGAGCGAATAAACATCACGTATTTGGTATAAACGTAAATTGGTTGAGTCGTTACGAAAAGATGAAATTGATGAATTTTCTTATTGGTAAAGATATTCAAAACAAATCCAGATTGGAGATGGTTCCAATTATTCGAGCTATTAGAAGATTTAGATTTACCAAGAAAGCTTATCGTCTCTATCATCGCAAAGCTTTGGCGAAGCCCAAAATTTACAAATTAGAAGCAAGAGATCTTTTCGATGCATTAACGCATAATATGCTCAAAGAGACCAAGAATTAACCGGATTATGGGAGCCAAGAATTGAAGAAAGTCACTAAAATGACTACTGGAATGATTTGCCGAATTGACGGTTATCAAGCGCAAACCGCAAAACTTTGGGATAAGACGCCTACAGCGTTAGTTTTAAGAAGTTCGAAATCTCGATACCTTTGCTTCAACATAAACTGGTTGGATAAAATCGCGAAGAAGAAATTGCTCAAGTTGTTGAACAAGTTTTTAGACCTGGATGAAACAAAATTATTAGACTCCAACACTAAAAGAACCAAATTCTTTAATCGCTTAAGAGAAAAGAATTTTCCAAGAAGTTGCTATCGCGTTTATCTAAAATCTGGGTTACCTAAAAACATCTATCAATTAAATATTGAAGAGTTCAAGCAAGCAATCAAAGGTGATGAACTTACTTTGGTTGAAAATAACCCAAAATCTACGCGTAAGCGTTAATTTTTGAGTATATTAAATATAAATAACACCGAACAAATTAAAGGTCAACAAACTAATGAACCCAGAAATTCTTAACGAGGAACAAGATTCGCACAACTTATCCGCATTATGCGAAAGTGAATTGCATGAATTTCAACTTGTTGAAGGAATGCAAGATGAGGAAAAGTTCTTCTATATTCGTGGTAAATTCGCTACGATTGAACAGATAAATAACAACAAACGTATCTATCCAAGAGCCCTTTGGGAACGCGAAGTGGCTAAGTATCAAACTCAAATTGAGAATGGTACCATCAATACGTTAATGGAGTGGGAACACCCAAAAGGTCGCTTAACTGTAGATCCTAAAAACGCGGTAGCTAAAATCACTAAATTGTGGATTGAGGGCGACTACGTAATGGGAGAAGCGGTAATCTTCGATACCCCACAAGCAGAAACTATCAAATCTATGATCCGCCACGGAGTTAAAATTTCAGTTAGCTCTCGCGCTAGCGGAAACGTAGGTCCGGATAGAGTAGTAAAAGAATTCAACTTAATCACTTTTGACATTGTAACCAATCCAAGCGATCAATCCGCCACTATGAGTGGAGTATTTGAAAGTGAGGAAGACGAAGCAATTCATACAACTGAAAACTTAGAGGATAATGAAATGGCTGATAAAGCACTAATGGAGAATCTTGTAGGAATTCTTCGTTCTAAAAATGTAGAAATCCAAGATCTTAACGAAGAGATTGAAATCTTACGCAATACAATTCGTCAATTTGAACTTGGTGTAGGTCACACTGATGCTCCATACGGCAACGATGGTGCTCGCGGCTTCCGCCCAGAAGATGATTCTTACGACCGCTATGAGGAAGAACGCGCAGAATACACGTTACGCGATGTATTGCGTGGTTACGAAGATATCGGTAATCATCGTCACCAAGATGTTAGCTCAACAGTAGTAGATAACGACCCATCTGGTTATTACGCTTCAGGTGAAGAAGAATCCCCACGTATCGTGGATTTACTTCAAGATGGTGGTCGTGATGATTACGTAGGTTCTGTACTAGACGCAGACGTTCAAACTAACGATCGCCCTGGTATGGCTGGTGAAGTTAAAGATACTCCAGCTCCAGCGCAAACCGGTAAAGACGCTGAGAAAGCTCCTGCGACTCCAGCTGATGCAGGTAAAGCAATTAACGAATCAGAAGAATCTGAAGCTCCTAAAGGTAACCGTTTCTTAAAAGTTCCTTCTCATATGATCTAATCTGAGGAGTTTATAATGTTTGTAAATTTGGAAGATGTCTTTGGCGCTCCACTAAATGAAGCGGTAGATCGAAAAGACATTTTTAAAGCGTTTGCAGCAACTACTATGTTAGAAGTAGGACGAGGCAGCAAGCTATCCAGAGGCTATAACGGTATAGTAGAGCTTGATGGATATGCCATAGCTAGCGTTAAATACGGCTGGTTTAAGCGCGGCAACGCCTATGGTGATTTCGAAGTATTAAACGTTACTCCAGCTAATCAGCAAGATTTCAACGCTTTAGTTCGCTACGGTGAGAAGAAATATAATCTTTATCTTAAAAATACTGGATTATCTCGTTTATCAGCTTCAGCTGCTAAAAAGCTAGCAGATTATGTTTTAGAGCAAGCCGCGGATCGTAAAGCTGCGTCAGCGGCGAAATTCAGCACGGTTGGAGATTATCTAGTTATTGACGTAGACTCAAAAGCATACAGCGAATTAAAATCTGTAAAATTAGGCGCTACTTTCGGTAAACGCTTTGGTGATATTATCGTTACTGATAAAAGTAAACGCCCTAGCGGTATATCTGAAGGTGATCCGTTTGTTATGGAAGCGGTTTCTGAAGATGGTATTACAGAATTAGTTTTCCGCAACGCGGATAAATTATCTAACTTAAACGAATCACTCAGAAATGAAGTTGATTTCGCTAACACGATTATGAGAAAGTTAGGTATTAAAGGTAAACAAATCGGTCACACTAACGTATTCGAAGTCTCTGGTCGTGATCGCATGAAGATCGATAAGCTTAAAGCGAACGATGAGTTAGGTGATGTTATTATTTTTAACGTAGAAGATGATAACTATTCAACTAATTTAGAAGTTAAGACTTACTTAATGCCTAAATGTTTAACGATCAAATTTACCGATGAAGCGGAAATGTTTGAATCTGAGATGAGTGAAGCTTTCAAATATACCGGTGAAAAAGAGTTCAATCAAGCTTTCACAAAGGCTACCGGTTTTAAAACCAAATCAGGTGGCTATTACAACCCAGCGAGCGGAAGCGCCGAAGTTAAGATTGATCTTTATGACTGCGTAGAATATAACAAACACCTTCCTCGCGTAGGTAAATATGGCGACTTAGAAATTAAGAGCGTTGCTCCGATGAACGAGTATGAGCAAGCCGAAATGGTAGTAGTATATCAAGGTGTAGATATTGAGTGCGGCGTCTCAGCATCATATCCGAAAAGCGCTCCGAAAGCATCTAATAATACTAACATCGATTTAATTTTTAAAGCAGCTAACATTAAAGCGGATTATGAAGTTACCATTAAAGATTATCAGCCATCTATCAAACTAGATACTGAGAACTTCAACAAGATTAAAAAAATTAAAATTGGTGATAAGATTGGTGATTTTATCGTTTGTGATACTGGCGTTAACTACGATAGACGTGCTAGCGATAATCATTATATCGTAATGACATCGCGTAAAGTACAATTCTCTATTGAGATTTTTCGCGAGGATGGAATGAACGAATCGGACGACTTACCGGTATGGTCTCGCGAAGCGGCGTTAAACGAATCCGCTGAAACTGAGCTTAACGAAGTTACTGGTTTACCAAAATACAAAACTATCGTTCCAAGCCACATGCTTTAATCCTTAGCGATTAAATAAATAATTAAAATTGGGTTGTATTAACGATTATCAGATTAATAAATAATACAACTCAAAATAAATAATAAACGAATTTTTATTACGTAAACAAAAAGAGGAAATTTCCGAATGAATACATTCAACGAAACTGTAGGTGCATTACTAGAGTCGGATCGTTACCCTGTGTTAAACGAATCTGAAAAAATGGTGCTTGGTAAATTACTTGAAAATGCGACAAGCGCGCAAGATCAAGAATTAAACGAGTCAACTGTTTCTCAAGATATCGCCACATTCACCCCAATCTTATTACCTTTAATCCGTTACGTTTATCCACGTTTAATCGCTAACGAATTACTTGGTGTTCAACCAATGGCTACTCCAACTGCATACATCTATGCAATGGTTAACGAATACCGCGCTAAACCAAAAGATGAACGCGTACAAGTTATCCTTTACAAATTAAACCGCGAAGCGGCTGAAGCTAAAGATGATGTATTAGCTGGCGAAACTATCGTTCACAAAGAAGGCAACTACGTAGTAGTTACTATGAAAGGTGGTCGTAAAAAAGTTGGTGATACTTTAGGTGCTTACCAAATCGAAGCGGTTTACACTAACGTAGCTTCATATCCAAAAATTATCCGTAACTTCTCTTTAGCTAACTTAGCTGATGAACAACGTCCAGATATCAACTACGTTGGTTTCCGTATCGTTAAAAAACCAGTAGAAGCTATCGTTCGTGCGTTACACGGCGAATACAGCTTAGAGATGTACCAAGATCTTAAATCGCAACATGGTTTATTAGCTGACGACGAAATGATGCGTTTAATGGCGTCAGAAATCCAAACTGATATCGACGCAGACGTGGTTAACTTCGTTAATACTCACGCTACCCAATTACCAGACTGGGATGCTACTACAGTTCAAGCTTCTAGTGGTATCTTACGTACAATCGACATCGCTCGCGAATTAGCATTCAAAATTGCTCACGAAGCATCAGCGATCGCTCGCCGTACAAACCGCGGTCAAGCAAACGTGTTATTATGTTCATCTCGCGTAGCTAACTTATTAGCTTCATTAGATTCATTCGAACATGGTCACATCGGTTCAGACATCGTTAAAACCGGTGTATTAACTGGTTTCGTTGGTACTTTAGATGGTCGTTTACGCGTAGTTGTAGACCCATACACAGATTTCGAATACGCGACATTACTTTACAAAGGTGAAGACCGTCGCGACGCAATGGGTTACTTCTGCCCATACATTCCATTAACATTCACTAAAGTGATTAACTCACAAACTGGTATGAATGGAATTATTGCGAAAACTCGCTATGCTTTAACAACTATCCCAGGTTTCGAAACTCCAACAGCTACCGATCGCGCGGCGTTGTACGCAAGTACATTCGCAGTAACTGGTATCTAATTGAAGATTTCGAGTTAGGAAAAGTACAAGAACTAAAAGATCTCCGCTCTACGCGGAGATTTTTTTTTATTTCGAAGTTGTCGAGTCTTGTTGAACAAAACTCTAACATCTCAAATTTTTTTATTATGGGTTGATTTCTTGTTTTAAATGGATTATAATACATCACATAAAGATAAGACACCTACAGTGTTAATTCAAATCAGGAGAGTAAAATGAACAAATTATTAAAAGCTTTAGTTATTGGATTAGGTCTAGCAGTTTCATTAAACGCAAACTCTGCAGCTTGGGCATTAATAATTCTTAACAATAAACCAAAACCAGCGGTGGTTCAAGATAAATGGTTTGCTTCTTGTAATTACGCAAAATCCGACATTCTTCCAGAAGGTTTCGGTTGTGATGTAAAAGGTGAAATTGTATCTGTTCAAGACTTCGCTAAAAGCGAAAAATTGAATGTTTCAAAATTAAGAGTTTATAAACACAAAAACATTTTTAACGATCATGTTAGCGTAATCGTCGAAGAGATTCGATAAAGGTAATAGTATTTTAAAATAATAACGAAAATGTAGTATTCGAGGGCGAATAAAATGAACAAATTATTAAAAATTTTATTATTAGGTTTCGGTGTGTTAGGATCAATGAACGCGAACGCCCTGGAAGTCCGACAAGATGAAATTGGTGATAAATTATTAATGGTGTGCAATGCGGGGCACGTAAATTCCCGGGATATCAATAGATGCCTTGACGGATTTTCATCTATCGATGTTAAAGAATACGTTGAATCTAAAGGGTTCAAACTCGATAGTTATGAAGTTCAAATTTCGCAGGGTCAAGTTTACATTGTAATGAAAGTATCCAAGTAGTTGATTTCCGCCAATTCGCTTAGCTCGCTAACGCGGAAAATACCTACCAACTCCGTAAGTTTAGATATACTATAACAAGTATAAAATAAATTCGGGTAGGTAATAATGAGTAAATTTAAACGATTCAAATCGCACAAATGTGATGAGCCTTGTAAACATTTTAGAGACGTCATTACGTTAATAATTTCATTAGGAGTTCTTCCTGTTCTCTGTGCGGTAGTAGTAGCGCGAGTACTAGGGAAGTTCGGAAATATGACTACATCAATCCTAGCATTGTTAGTCATTGCGGGTTATCTTTGGTTGATTGATGTAATGTCTGAAGATGATTAACCATTTTGATATAGGAGCAAAAGGAGCATTATGAAATTCTTATTTTACGCTTTAGCAGGAGTAGTGTTAGACGTTCTATCCATCTTCGTGTTGATAGCTATGATCTTGCACGGGTATTTTGTTGGTGCTAAAACTAGCGTCTTTACTGGTGTAGTAAACGCTACAGTGTGGTTTCCAGTGACTTTGGCTTGCGCCGCTATGATAATGGAAGCCTCTCAAATTTGTAAGCGAAAATCCGATACTTTGGGTTTGTTCGGGTATAAGCGCTAAAATGTTGAATAATTCTTAAGATCTATTATAATAGATAATAACACTTTAATTATTGTTTAGGAGTAACATATGAAAAAACCGCAAAAAATCGCTGTTCTATCATTCTCGGGTGGAATGGATTCTTCCTCTCTACTTTTCCAAATCTTAACTGAAGGTTACAGCAAAGTATATTGCTATAGTTTCGATTATGGTCAACGTCATTCTATTGAAATTGAAAAATCGCAGGAATTAGTGCAAGCGCTAAGCAATGCAGGTTTCGATGTGAATTATCAACTTATCAATATTCGCGACGTCTTCAGCGATTCGCAATCTGCTATCGGAGTTAATAAAGCAGAGGAAGTTCCGGAAAATGAATACAATCAAGAGAATTTGAAAGTTACTGTAGTAGAAAATCGTAACGTAATCTTTTCAGCGATTATCTACGGTAAAGCTTTAGCTTTAAGTAAGAAATTCGACGCGGATGTGGATATCTTGATGGGTGTACACAATTCGGATGAGGCGGTCTACCCAGACTGTCGCCCGGAAAGTGTCAATATGTCAAAAGAACTTTATCGCATCTCAAACTATGGCAGTGAACGAATTGATTATCGAGCTCCGTTCGTAGATGTGACGAAGTCACAAGTGTTGAAAGCTGGTTTAGCTGCGTTAGAAAAATTAGGTTTAACCTCTGAAATGTATTCACATACTTCGAGCTGCTACAATCCACGCGAAGGTGAAGCTTGTGGAAAATGCGCTACCTGCTTAGATCGATTAAAAGCGTTCAAAGATGCGGGTGTCCAAGATCCTATTCCATATCAATCGGCACTGTAGCGGATCATTAAGGAGATATTATGATTAAAGT